>Ga0208566_1000004_pt1 | contig 380092 bp, 336 predicted proteins | sample PL_2010_150m_FD_184159 | JGI IMG/M metagenome (GOLD analysis project Ga0208566, IMG submission 184159) | Freshwater microbial communities from Powell Lake, British Columbia, Canada to study Microbial Dark Matter (Phase II) - PL_2010_150m... | ecosystem: Environmental > Aquatic > Freshwater >...
GCTCTGGTAATGGGTCCGGCTCGGGGGCCGGCGTTGGGTCCGGTTGTGGGGCAGGGGCTGGGTCGGGTTGCGGCGCAGGTATAGGCTCAGGGACCGGCTCCGGCACGGGTGACGGTTCGGGCGCGGGCGCGGGCGTGGGCGTGGGCGCAGGTGCTGGGGCGGGCTGGTCATCCGCTGCTGGTCTTGAATGGTTGTCGCTGGACCGGTTGTTAGCGGCTAAGAGCACTGCAGCTGTTGCAACGGCCCCGGTGATCGCCAGTTTCTGGCCGCGAGGCGTTTCAAACCACGCAAGTTTCTCCTCATCTGACGCCTTGGCGATCTCGGCCAGCAGCTTCTGCCGTTCCGGGCTGGCATCCTTAGCCAGGTATTGCACGAGCGAGCTGCGGTACTCAGGGAAAATCTCTAGCGCAGGCTCTACTTGCATGCGCAGCAGTGAATCGGGCAACTCATACAGACGAATGAATTCCTGCTGGATTTCAGGCATCAGATCCGCTGGTGGAAAGGGCGTAGCCCATGCTGACGCGCAAATGGACAGCCCTAACAAGCCCAAGCTCAAAGCCGAGCGTTTAACCTTATCCATCCGTAGCTCCCGTATTGTTCTTAGTCATTGAGCTGGCTAGAAGCAACCGGTACGCCACTTGTTTGGCGTGTTTTCGAGTTGGTGCCGCTTTTGTGACGCGCGCCGCGCATGGGTGGACTGGAAAGTGAAGCGGTTAACGAAGTGGGTGGATCTGGCACCGCTGGCTCTGACGATGAGCCACAGCACCGAGTGACGATTTGCGCCAAGTTCTACACCCTAGAGTCAGCACTGCCGTAACCTGCGACCGGATTTTTCACTACAGGTGTTGCCGTTGTCACACGGCCCATAGGAGCACCGGCCGCTTATCCTGTTTGGCTTGGAGCCATTCTCTGTCGATCGTTGGCTTGCAGCGAGCGGCGGCGCCTCACGGGGCGCCGCCTGAGTTCTAATCGATGCGGAAGCGCCCCACCAGTTGCGTGAGCGCGCTATTGAGCTCGCGCTGTTCATGCGAGTAACGCTCGACTTCCGTGGCCTGTCCCGACACCTGGCTGACCGCATCGTTGATGGCGACCACGTTCCGGTTTATCTCCTCTGTGACCAGATGCTGTTCCTCGGTTGCGGTGGCGATCTGCGTGGTCATGTCACGAATCATCTGCACCGCACTTTCGATGTGCTCGAACGCGCCCATTACTTCACCGGCCCGCTCGATCGCCGTGGTGGACTCTGACAAGCTCCGATCCATACTCGTCGTCACTTCGGAGATGCGGCTGACCAACAGATTGATGATGGTGTTGATCTCGCCTGTGGAATCCTGGGTGCGTTTGGCCAGATTGCGCACCTCATCGGCCACTACTGCGAATCCCCGTCCCTGTTCGCCCGCTCGCGCCGCTTCTATCGCGGCATTGAGGGCCAGCAGGTTCGTCTGTTCTGCGATCTGCTGAATGGTCGAGAGGATATTGTTGATGCTCACGGTTTCGCGTTCGAGCTCTCGGATCACATTGCTCGACGCTTGAATGCTCGCACCCAGATCGTTGACGCCTTTGGTGCTGCGGGCAATGACCTCTTTGCCGTTGCGTGTCGCGCTCAGACCCTGCTCGGAAACCTCAGCCGTTCTTACACAGGTGTGCGCCACCTCGTTGGCGGCCGAGGCCATCTCGGTCACGGCAGTGACAATCTGCTCAACCGCGCTCGACTGCCGCAGCAGGCTTTCGGACATGGCGGTGGTGCGTTCATTGGTCTGGCGGGAAACACCGTTCATGCTGATGGCGTTTTCCTTGATGACGGTGATCATCGATTGCGTCGATTCGATGAATTGGTTGAACCACTTGGCCAGCTCGCCGGTTTCATCTCGTGCCACCACCGGGAGTCGATGGGTCAGATCGCCTTCTCCCTGGGCAATGGTCCGCAACCCGTCCTTCACTAGATTGATAGGGGTAACGATGCGGTTGGCAAATACAACCCCGGCGATTCCGAACAGCACCACCAGTGCGACGCAGGCGACAAGCGTCAACCACGCCAGTCTGTGTGCACCGGCCAGTATCTCGTCGACCTGCATTACGCCGATAAACTTCCACCCCAGGGTCGGCGAGGTGTAGACGTTGGCCATATAGTCGACGCCATCGATGCTCACTTCGAGCACGCCGTTCTCGGTTTGCCCGATGGAGGCGAAATAGTCACCCGAAAGCTCGCTGAGCTTCTTGAAGTTGTTGGCCGGTTGGTGGCTATCGACCAGCAAGGTGCCGCTGCTTTCCACCAGCATAAAGAAACCGGTTTCGCCGAAACGGGTCTTCTGCACCATGTCGGTCAGGGCCTTGACCGACACATCCGCCGCCACGACCCCAGCGAAATTGCCGGCCTGGTCCTTGAAGCCTTTGAGCACCGATACATAGACGGCGTCGTCTGGTTCCCAGTAGTAGCCGTCGCGGCGCGCCAGCTCGAAGTTCGCATCTTTGCCAAGCCCGTACCAGGGGCGTTTGCGGGGGTCCCAGTCGCCGTAATCGCCAGTGCCTGGCCACTCGACGTAGCCTCCTTTGGTATCGCTCATGTAGACGTAACCAAAAGAGGGGTTGTTGTTACCAATGCTGGAGAAGTAGTCGAAGATCTGTTTCTCGCGGCCACCGTTGGCCGTGGCGGTGGCGCCGGGTTTACGGGGCGGGCCGAAGTAGGTGGTCAGCTCGCCGCTTTCCGTGTCTCGCACGGCGGGATAGTCGGCCATTGCCGCAACGGTATGGCCAACGGAGTCGAACAGGGTGACAAAGGTATTGTCTACCAGTCTGACGTCGAGGCTGCTGGACTCCTCGAACTGGTGCTTGGCCTGCTCAGTTACGTTGCGGATGGTAAACAGCGCCACCACCAGAACGGGAACAAGCGTCGCGAGCAGAAAGCTCACCAGCAACTTGCGCTTTATATTCATTGCAGTAAGCCTCAAAGCCAATCATCAAGACTTTCGCGCAAACCTGCGCTTCGTTCTTCAGGAAGCTCTTCAAGCGAGTCCATGCACTGAGCGGGGCGCACGCCTTATGGCTCATCGAGCTGATAGGCAATGAACGGTGGCGGCAATAGGCTATCGGCCAATAGCAGATACGGCTTTAGCCCGACACTCGATGTAACGACGCGACTGGGTCGGCTTTCTGCCGAACGGTCGTGACGAGAGGGCTGTGAGTTACGGGATGTCAGCCGAGCAGCCCTGCACGCGCTTGGCGGCGGGTGCTCAGGCAGCTGCAACCAGCATGTCGACGATTAATGACTCGGCAACAGGCCGTCATAGTCGCGGTGCAGCCCGGCAGGTGCCGGGCTTTGTTTGGGCACATGGTCCACAAGGGCTGGTTCCGCTGCCAGTCTGCGGCAATTGCCATGCAGCGCGTCGATAGCGCAGCTCCTTATACCGCCTCGGCCTGCCTCGGGTCGGCCAGCGCGGAAGACTCGTTGATCATCCCCTGAATCTCGGCAACCAGGGCATCGACCTCGCGTAACGCCTGCTCGACCGAGGCGGCCAACACCTCGCCACCCGTTTCCTGGCCTTCGATGGCGATCTGATGGATGCGGGTGATCCCGATGAAATTCAGCGCCGTAATCAGGTTCGGCTCCAGATGGTTCATATGCGCCATCTCGCCGCCTGGGCCAAAGCCGATGCCGCCCCTGGCGCTGAGAATGACGGCGTGCCGTGGCCGATCAGCCAGCAGCGGCACGTAGGGGTCGGGCAGTCTGGTTTCATCCACTTCCACCGTCCGCCCCGGCCGCACGATCTGGTCAATCCAGGCCTTGAGCGCAGCCGGCATGCCGAAGTTGTAAAGCGGCGTGCCGATGACCAGCACGTCGGCGGCGATCAGCTCATCTACCAGCTGGTCGCTTTCTGCCAGCGCTTGCTTCATCCACGGCTCACGGCGTTCCTCCGGTGTGAAGCTGGAGGCGATCCAGTCATGGCTAATGAAAGAAGGCGGATTTTGGCCAATGTCCCGGTAAGTGATGCCATCGTGCATGCGGTGGGCCTGCCATTGGCTGACGAAGCGCTGGGTGAGATTCCGGCTGTGGGAGCCGTGGTCGTCTCTACCAGCAAGGCCGGGGCGGGCGCTGGCATCGAGGTGCAGAAGGTGCGTCATATCGAGTCTCCTAGGTAAAAGAATTCATCTGTCGTTCGCAGTAAATCCAGCCTAGGGTTAGGCTCAGCTCGGGACAAACGACCATTTCTTTCAGATACAGATGAGGAAAACTCAGCCATGGCACACCGCTGGTTACCTTCGCTCTCAGCGCTGCGAGCCTTTGAAGCGACTGCCCGCCATGAGAGCGCTAAGAGGGCGGCCGAAGAACTAAACGTTACCGCCACCGCGATCAGTCACCAGATCCGTTCGCTGGAAGAGTCGCTCGGTGTCTCGCTGTTTCTGCGTAAGCCGAGGCGACTTGAGCTGACTACACAGGGGCGTGAGCTGCAGCAAACGCTGGAAACGGCCTTCGACAGCATCAGCAGCACCATCGAAGGCTTTAGCGTGAAGCCCTGTCGTCAGGCGATCACCCTAAGCACCACACCGGCGATAGCGGTGCGCTGGCTGGTGCCCTGGGTCTGCATGCTGCGCGACTCCCACCCCGATATCGACCTGCGCTTCCACACCTCACATGAGCCGGTCGCGCTGGACGGCGTCACGGCCGATGTGGCCGTGCGCTACGGCGATGGCCGCTGGCCGGGCCTGGTCGCAGAGAAGCTGTTCGACAACACCTTCGTCCCGGTCTGCAGCCCGCACCTCGGTTTGCGTGATGTAGCCGAGCTGCCCAGGCACCCCTTGATTCACTTCCATGCTCACGCCGCCGCGTCAGCACCGATCCACTGGCTGGCATGGCAGAAACTCGCCAACGTGCCGGGGCTGGATGTCGGTGCCGGGCTGGTCTTCTCCGACGAGACCCACGCGATCTCGGCGGCAATCGGTGCGCAGGGCGTGGCCCTGATGAGCCGTCAGCTGATCGAAGATGAATTGAGAGAAGGGCGGCTGGTGCAGCCGTTTGGGCCGGAGATAGAGGGCAAGCCGTTTCACCTTGTGTACCCGGAAAATCGTCGGGATGACCCGGCAGTGCTGGCGGTGCGGGATTGGGTCATGGCGGTGCCGGGTGGGTTGTGCGAGGTGACAGGGTGAGGCGTGGACAGGCAGCACCTCACGTGCTCCCCCTGCCTCAACTCTCGTCGCCGGTTCCTCAGGCCGGCAACGCGGGGCGTGGCCGCAAGGTCAGGCCGGCATGCACCACCAAGGTAGCGATGACCAGCGCGCCGCCGTACAGCGTCGCGCTGGCGGGCGTCTCGTGCAGGAAGTACCAGGCCCAGAGCGTGCCCAGGACGCTTTCCAGCAAGTAGAACAGCGCCACTTCAGCCGAGGGCAGATAGCGGGTCGCATTGTTGATCATCAGCGTCGCCAGCGGCATCTGCACCAGCCCCATGACTGCCAACGCCCAGTAACTCGTTGCGTTCAGGCTGGAGGGGTGGGCGTTGGGTAACGCAATAAGCGCGGCTACCAAGCCGCCAAGTGCAATGAGTGGCATCCGCGCAATAGTCGGGTAGCGGCGCAACAGCGTGAGGTTCGCGCCCACCGCCGCCGAGGACAACAGTGCATAGCCGTTACCGGCCAGATCCGTAGGGGTAAAGGCCCCCGCAAACACAATCATGATCCCCAGCGCCGCCACGCCGATGGCGAGCCAGGTGTGCAGCCCCACGTGCTCGCGCAAGAAAAACCGCGTGAACAGCGCGGCGAACAGCGGTGCCGTGCTGAGCACGACCACCACATTGGCAATCGTTGTATGGATGACTGCCAACACGAAAAAGATCGAAGTGAACGCCAGCAGCAACGCCGAGCCCGCACTGATCAGCGGGTGCCTCATGATGCTGGCTCGGCTTCTGGCGGACAGCGAGAACACGCCCAGGGCCACGAACATCAACAGCCCGCGCCAGAACACGATGTTCCAGCCGTCTGCCTGCGCCAACCGCACCAACAGGCCGTCGAAGCTGAGAACGACGATGCCGCTCGTTACGAGCAACAAGCCGCGTGCTGAATCTCTCATCTCGTCTCCTCGGCAAGCCCTTTGATAGGCATTGTCAGGTCCCTAGGTGCAGCATCATGAAGCCCACGACAGATGCTTTCCCGATGATGGCCTCCGTACCTTCCATGAGCCTGCCTAGAAGCGGCCCGGGCACTGCAATTTACGACCTTAAGTCTTAGATACGTAACCAGCGGGGCTGAAGGGAGAAAGCGAACCGCCATGCAAGCCGAAACCTGTCGGTGGAGCCGAGGAAAGTGATGCGTGGATGGGAGCGGGTAGAGGCCTTGAAATAAATCTGGCCCCTTTTTCTACGTTATCTACCCTACGCCATCTCAACCACCTACACCGCCGACGCATCGACATTGCCGAAGCGTAGGGCGAAAACGGCGGACCCTTTTCCACGCGTCACTTCAGGCTACTGGCTGCCGTTTTTGAAATTTACTTGTAGTGCTCTCTGATAACTTTGCTTATATACAAATCTTCTTTAATCCCTTTACCAGTGGCGCTTATTTTTAGCAGGCGTCTCAGTTCGGGTCTTTTAGATGCTAAAGCGAGCATGCAGACAAGGTATTTTGCTCTTGATTCTAAGCTGCTGTTGAATAATCTATAGTAAAATTTTTTTTCTTTGTTAGGTATGTCTTGCTTTTCTATAAGTTCTAGCGCGAGCTTTACAGTTGAAAGAAAGGCGGTTGTTTGATCAGGGTGCGAGCTTCTTTCTTTCTTGATCTCGCTAATTGCCCGTTTGCAAATTGTTAGTTCGGAAACGTTGCCCTGTTGCGCTATAGAGCTTTGCAATTTTTCTAACCTGTCTCTTAATAGCTTTGCGCGGCTCTGAGTCTTCTTTCCATTTGGAGTTGTAATCGTTTTTGTTAGGAACCTATCAGATTGCTTTTCGAGCTTGTTAATAATAATGGTTAATGTGTTTTCAAACTTCTCTATTTTATATATGTTGTTTTGGGCTGTAAGTGTATCAATACTTTTTCTAAATTCGATGGTCTGAGTCTTGCTGATTTTTATAAGCAACGTTATAGCTATCAACGATAGAGTTGGGTTAAGCACCCCGCCAAAAAAATCACCGATAACGCCAGCGTCGCTAGATAGCTTTATTTCTAAGCCATTGATGATAAAAAAAGTTGCAATGCTTGCCGCTATTGCTGTGGCGGCAAAAAATATCGCTTCGTTGTAGCGGCTGCTCTCAGTATCTGACTTTTGTGTCCGTTCTAGAAAGAGTAATATTGAGAGTATCAGGCATGCGCTTGTTAGTATTATTAGGGCTAGATAGATCATGGTGTTCCTGTTGAAAACGCCGTGCTTAGCGAAACTTTCAATTTATCAGTCAGAGTTATTCTTAACTTGAGGAAGCTTACGGTGTCAGCATTTCGTCAAGGCAGGCGCTTTTAATTGCGCATCACCTTGTTCCAGTCGATGTCGTGGCCTGCTGCCGCCAGCTCGCGAGTAAGGGCTTGCTTCCAACCGCCGCCACTGTCCATCTGTTCCCAAACAACGCCTGCAAAGTCACTAGGGATTTCTAGTGTGCCCCGCTTGAGGGCGCAGACCTTATCGCGGCCCAGGCGGCCAATAAAGTAGCCCAGTTCCAGCAGTACGTTTTGTCTGGCCCGCGGTTCAAGATTCCCACCCTTTGCACAGCCTTCGTCGTCGGGGGTGAGCAGGACGACGGCAAAGCCGACATCACCGTGCGCAATCACTTTTTCGATAACGGTACGTCCTTGATTAGCCTGCTCGTGCAGGATGATGGCTTCTAGCCCGATACGCTCCAAGAAGCGCGCCACTGTTTCGCGCGCCCCGTCATCGTGGCCATGCACAATGAAGACTTTGCTTGAAAGAGGAGGCTTTAACATGGGTTGGGTATTTCCTTTGGTTTGGACATAATTTTTGAAGTCACGAACAAAAGGAACGATGAGTTGCCCAGTTAGAGAATGGATGCCGGCGATAACCTTTTTCCCAGAATAGAAAAAGTGATGGCTGAAATTGATTGCATAACTCGGATTATCCCCTAGCTTCTGGATGAGAAGTAAAGTCAATCCGAGCTCTTGCCTAGAATCATTTGGGAAGGCCAGTTGGGCGCTTCCGACAAAGCTTCCGCCGGATTTTTCGCTGTTTTCGAGAAAGAGGTCCAGATCTAGTCCCTCTGTCAGCTGACCGCTGTAGGGCTCGAGCTGAGGGTGTTTCAACAATTGAGCGAGCTTTTTCAGTGGGCGTTCATATGTTTGAAGCTGCGAAGCCTGCAAATCAAGAACTGCGTTATTGATTTCAGTAAAGAGGTCTTGAGCCATTATTCATTCTCTTCGACTTGAAGCCTAGCCTTGGCCGCCTTTTGAACAATGCTCTCTCGATATGATTCTTTTATCTGGTCAATCAGCGGGCCTACGATCGGATTGGCTGCGTATTGACCAACTCGACTATCGACCATTTGGCAGACAGACTGAATTGCGGTCTCGATGCTTGCAGGGTCGTGCGGATCGAACTGGACGGTTCCTAACTCACCATCCAATTCGTCTAACGCACGCTGGGCTTGGTCCAATTCTCTTTGTAGCTTATTCAGTCCCTGAATCTCGAACATAAGAATCCCTTCTATAAAAAAAGATGACACCCATCAATCCCAGCTCAAAGCCCCACCAGTCTGATACTCAATCACCCGCGTCTCAAAGAAGTTCTTCTCCTTCTTCAAGTCCATGATCTCGCTCATCCATGGGAACGGGTTGGTGGTGCCTGGATACTCTTCCTTCAGTCCAATCTGCGTCAGACGGCGGTTGGCGATGAATTTGAGGTAGTCCTCCATCATCGAGGCGTTCATGCCGAGGACGCCGCGGGGCATGGTGTCGCGGGCGTATTCGATTTCGAGCTGCGTACCCTGAAGGATCATCTGGGTCGCTTCGTCTTTCATGGCGGCGTCCCACAGGTGTGGGTTTTCAATCTTGATCTGGTTGATCACGTCGATGCCGAAGTTCAGGTGCATGGACTCGTCGCGCAGGATGTATTGGAACTGCTCGGCGGTGCCGGTCATCTTGTTGCGGCGGCCCATGGAGAGGATCTGGGTGAAGCCGCAGTAGAAGAAGATGCCTTCCAGTACGCAGTAATAGGCGATGAGGTTGCGCAGGAACTCTTTGTCCGTCTCGGCGGTGCCGGTCTGGAAGGTCGGGTCGGAGATGGAGCGGGTGTACTTGAGGCCCCAGGAGGCCTTCTTCGCGACGCTCGGGATCTCGTGGTACATGTTGAAGATCTCGCCTTCATCCATGCCCAGCGATTCGATGCAGTACTGGTAGGCGTGGGTATGGATCGCCTCTTCGAAGGCCTGGCGCAGGATGTACTGGCGGCACTCGGGGTTGGTGATCAGGCGGTACACGGCCAGCACGAGGTTGTTGGCGACGAGGCTGTCGGCGGTGGAAAAGAAGCCGAGATTGCGCTTGACGATGCGGCGCTCGTCCTCGGAGAGGCCGTCTGGGCTCTTCCACAGGGCGATGTCGGCGTTCATGTTCACTTCCTGCGGCATCCAGTGGTTGGCGCAACCATCCAGATACTTCTGCCAGGCCCAGTCGTACTTGAAGGGTACGAGCTGGTTGAGGTCGGCGCGGGCGTTGATCATCTGTTTGTCGCCGACGTGAACGCGGGCGGATTCGCCTTCGAGTTCGTCCAGGCCTTCCTGGATGTCGAGATCGTCCAAGGCTTTTTTGGCGCGGGCGACGGCGGCGGAGTCGTCAGAGGCAACGGCGCGGGCTTCTTCGACGGAGCCGGCGGCGTCCTGGTCGAGTTTGGCCGGGGCTTCGTTGCTTGTGGCAGCGGCTTGAGGGGCAGCCGGCGCGGTGGTGGTGGTTTCTTCTTCGTCGAATTCGTCCCAGCTCAGCATGGTGGTTTCTCCTGATTGGGGACCGGTGTGGCCGGTCGGAATGTTTTGGGCTTTTGTGTGTGCACGCAAAAGCGGGTGTTTGGTTGGGGGAGGGTGGTGGTGCCCTGCGCTCTTTGTGTTCTGTGTCAGGTCGGGGTTGGGTCCGGCCTTTGTGGTGTCTGGGGGTTTCCCCCTCACCCTAGCCCTCTCCCCGGAGGGGCGAGGGGACTGGTTCTGAGGTGGCTTCGGGCTATTCGTTAACTCGGATGGGAGTTGGCGGATAGCTGATCGCGAGCAAGCTCGCTCCTACAGGGTTCGATGCGCTCGTAAACGCATGGCATTCCCTTGCGCTCGTACAAATAACCAATCATCTAGTGAGTTAAACGCATGCTTACCATCGCACTTGCTGTTACCACACCACTCGGTGTGAGCACGAAGCTGAGCGAGGCAGCGCTAGGCGTCTGCCAGGCCGGAGCCCCTGAGCGTACGGCTGTACGTGATGGGGGCCGGCTTGGCGGACAACAACACGCGGTCCGCTCAGGTTCGTGCGCCAGCTAACTTCTTACTGGCAGGCTTCGCAGTCTGGTTCATCGATGGCACAGGCTTTTGGCACCGGGGCTGGGCCAGCGGCCATTTCTGGCGCTGGCGCGGCCTTGGCCGGAGCTGCACTGGCGCCGTTGTTGCCACCGCTGGACACGGCGTTGAGCTTGCCGGTGTTGACGGTGGACTTCTCGGTGCTGGTCGCGGCCAGGGCACGGAGGTAGTAGGTGGTTTTCAGGCCACGGTACCAGGCCATGCGGTAGGTCACGTCCAGCTTCTTGCCCGAGGCGCCGGCGATGTAGAGGTTCAGCGACTGGGCCTGGTCGATCCACTTCTGACGGCGGCTGGCGGCGTCGACGATCCACTTGGTTTCCACTTCGAAGGCGGTCGCGTAGAGGTCTTTCAACTCCTGCGGGATGCGTTCGATCTGCTGCACGGAACCGTCGTAGTACTTGAGGTCGTTGATCATGACCGCGTCCCACAGGCCGCGCGCCTTGAGGTCGCGAACCAGGTAGGGGTTGATCACGGTGAATTCGCCCGAGAGGTTCGATTTCACGTACAGGTTCTGGTAGGTCGGCTCGATGGACTGCGACACGCCGGTGATGTTGGCGATGGTCGCGGTCGGCGCGATGGCCATGATGTTCGAGTTACGGATGCCGTTCTTGACGCGGGCACGTACCGGCGCCCAGTCCAGGGACTCGGTCAGGTCGACGTCGATGTACTTCTGGCCACGCGCTTCGATGAGGATCTGCTGCGAATCCAGCGGCAGGATGCCCTGGCTCCACAACGATCCCTGGAAGGTTTCGTAGGCGCCGCGCTCGTCGGCCAGGTCACAGGAGGCCTGGATGGCGTAGTAGCTGACCGCTTCCATGGACTTGTCGGCGAAGTCGATGGCGGCATCGGAGCCGTACGGGATGTGCTGCAGGTACAGCGCGTCCTGGAAGCCCATGATGCCCAGGCCCACCGGGCGGTGCTTGAAGTTGGAGTTCTTCGCCTGCGGCACGGAGTAATAGTTGATGTCGATGACGTTATCAAGCATCCGCACGGCGGTGCGCACGGTGCGCTCCAGCTTGGCGGTGTCCAGCTTGCCGTCGACGATGTGGCGCGGCAGGTTGATCGAGCCCAGGTTGCAGACGGCGATCTCGTCCTTGTTGGTGTTCAGCGTGATTTCGGTGCAGAGGTTGGAGCTGTGCACCACGCCGACGTGCTGCTGCGGGCTGCGCAGGTTGCACGGGTCCTTGAAGGTCAGCCACGGGTGGCCGGTTTCGAACAGCATGGACAGCATCTTGCGCCACAGGTCTTTGGCCTGCAGGGTCTTGTAGTTCTTGATCTTGCCGTATTCGATCAGGGCTTCGTAGTACTCGTAACGCTCCTCGAAGGCCTTGCCGGTGAGGTCGTGCAGGTCGGGTACTTCGCTTGGCGAGAACAGGGTCCACTTGCCGTCGTCGAAGACGCGCTTCATGAACAGGTCCGGAATCCAATTGGCGGTGTTCATGTCGTGGGTACGGCGACGGTCGTCACCGGTGTTCTTGCGCAGCTCGAGGAATTCCTCGATGTCCAGGTGCCAGGTTTCCAGGTAGGCGCAGACCGCACCCTTGCGCTTGCCGCCCTGGTTGACCGCAACGGCGGTGTCGTTGACCACTTTCAGGAAGGGCACGACGCCCTGGGATTTGCCGTTGGTGCCCTTGATGTAAGCGCCGAGTGCGCGCACCGGGGTCCAGTCGTTGCCCAGGCCGCCAGCGAACTTGGAGAGCAGGGCGTTATCGCGGATGGCGTCGTAGATGCCGCCCAGGTCGTCCGGCACGGTGGTCAGGTAGCACGAGGACAGCTGTGGACGCAGGGTGCCGGCGTTGAACAGGGTCGGCGTGGAAGCCATGTAGTCGAAGGACGACAGCAGGTTGTAGAACTCGATGGCACGAGCTTCGCGCTGTTCTTCCTCGATGGCCAGGCCCATGGCAACGCGCATGAAGAAGATCTGCGGCAGTTCGAAACGCACGCCATCCTTGTGGATGAAGTAGCGGTCGTAAAGGGTCTGCAGGCCGAGGTAGGTGAACTGCTGGTCCTGCTCGTGGTTGATCGCGGCGCCCAGCTTGGCCAGGTCGTATTCCTTCAGGCGCGGGTCGAGCAGTTCGAACTGCACGCCTTTTTCCACGTAGGCGGGCAGGGCCTTGGCGTAGAGGTCGGCCATTTCGTGATGGGTAGCGGACTCGGCAACTTCGAGAAAGCCCAGGGCTTCGGCGCGTAGGGTGTCCATCAAGAGGCGAGCGGTGACGTAGGAGTAGTTCGGCTCACGCTCGACCAGCGTACGGGCGGTCATCACCAGCGCGGTGTTGACGTCAGTCTGCTCTACACCGTCGTAGAGGTTCTTCAGGGTTTCCTTCTGGATCAGCGCACCATCGACTTCTTCGAGGCCTTCGCAGGCTTCGGTGATGATGGTGTTCAGGCGGCCCAGGTCCAGCGGCGACAGGCTGCCGTCGGCGCGCTTGATGCGGATGCTCGGATGGGCGTCGACCGGCGTCTCGACTGCGCCACGCTTGCGCTCCTGGCTGCGCGATTCACGGTAGATGACGTAGTCGCGGGCGACCTTCTGCTCGCCGGAACGCATCAGGGCCAGTTCGACCTGGTCCTGGATTTCTTCGATGTGGATGGTGCCGCCGGAGGGCATGCGGCGCTTGAAGGTAGCGGTGACCTGTTCGGTCAGACGCGCGACGGTGTCGTGAATGCGCGACGAGGCAGAGGCATTGTTGCCTTCCACTGCGAGAAACGCCTTGGTGATGGCGACGGTGATCTTGTCATCGGTGTAAGGGACGACTGTACCGTTGCGCTTGATCACGCGTAGCTGGCCCGGCGCAGTGGCGGCCAGGTCCAGCGTGCTGTCGGCGTGCGGGTTCTCGCGAATGGACTCGTTCTGCATGGGGTCTCCGGATTCTCTCTGTCTCGGTAGCTCGTTAGGTGTCAGGCCTGCTTCGTGGGCGGCCTTGATCGGGTGTCGCATGTCTCGTGTTGCATTAACCATGCCCCGGCGAACCGGCCCATGGGTGACTCAAAACTGGAAACGATCCGGCACCTGAGGGTGGCGGATCGAATGTGCCGAAGCATAGTCAGGCGTTGTGAAGATCACAACCTCAAAACACAACATGTAGTGTGATGCGTTTGGCGCATGCGCTACTGCTGGGCTTGAGCAAAATCAATGTTGAGCTGCGCAGGGTCGCGGTCTGCGGCGGCGATCTATCGCGCCGGTGCGAGCGCAGGCCGGGTAAAAATCAGAGCGAATTATTTTGCTTGCTTTTTTCGGCGTTTGTGTCTGTTCGGCTTCTTACACCCAACATATAGGGTAAAAGACCGCTGGAGCGACACGATAGTGTCGGTTCATGCGCAGTGCAAGGCGCTAAAAATGAACAACCTGTGGATAAGATGTGGGCGAGCTGTGTGCGATGGGTGCGCAGCCCGCGCCATCTCGGGGCTGCACGCGCTTCGGATGAAATGCGTGTCGGTCGGCGCTTTCAGACACCTGACGCTGATTTAGGCAAAACACTATATGTGGTGTTTTGTCAAAGGCGGATTTATAGCGTTTTACGCCCCCGGAGGCGGCCATTTGACAGCGCTGGCGCTGATGCTGGCCTTTTGCCTGGCGAGCCCCTGGGCTTCCCGTGGTTTATCTGCGCCGTGATGGAGCATCACGAGCGCAATGGCGTCGCTCTGGCAACTTCAGCCGCGTCAGTCTGAGGCTATTGCCCGATGAGCTGCACTAACAGAACGCCGTTAAGTGGTGCACCGTTGCTGCTGCCATCTGCCTGTGCCGTGGCGCTACAATGCCGGCCGGTGTATCGGGAGGGCGCGTGGTGGATCAAGAGTCTTGGAACATCCTGATTGTCGAAGATGACCAGCGGTTGGCCGAGCTGACCCGTGAGTATCTGGAAGGCAACGGCATGCAGGTATCCATCGAGGCGGACGGCGCCGAGGCGGCCGAACGTATCGTTAGCGAGCGTCCCGATCTGGTGGTGCTCGATCTGATGCTGCCCGGCGAGGATGGCTTGTCCATCTGCCGCAAGGTGCGTGACCGTTACGACGGGCCGATTCTGATGCTCACTGCACGCGCCGATGACCTTGATCAGGTGCTCGGCCTGGAAACCGGCGCTGACGATTATGTCTGTAAGCCGGTGCGGCCTCGGTTGCTGCTGGCACGCATTCGGGCCTTGCTGCGGCGGCGTGAAGGCGCAGAGGTGTCCTCGACTCCTGGTGGTAAACGCGTTCAGTACGGCCCGCTGGTGGTCGACAGCGCATTGCGGGAGGCCTGGTTGCGCGGGGAGGGCATCGAGCTGACCGGCGCGGAATTCGATCTGCTGTGGCTGCTGACCTCCAACCCGGGACGGATCATGTCCCGTGAACAGATCTTCTCCGAATTGCGCGGCATCGAGTACGACGGCCAGGACCGCTCCATCGATGTGCGTATTTCCCGTATCCGCCCGAAGATCGGTGACGACCCCGATCACCCGCGGCTGATCAAGACGGTACGTGGCAAGGGCTATCTGTTCGTCTCCGAAGCGGCTGACGCGCTGCAGTGAACTCGATCTTCCTGCGCATCTACGGCGGCATGCTCGCCGTGCTGGTGCTGGTTGGGCTGTTGGGTGCCGGTGGGCTGCATCTGCTCAACCAGGTACGCGCCGATCAGCATCGCGAGGCGCTGGCGGCAGGCACCTTTCGCCTGATGGCGTACAACATGAGCAGCATGACGCCCGTCGAGCGGCGCCAGGCGGCGAACCTCTGGGGGCGTCTGCTGGGCATACCCTTGCGGGTGCGGACCCTCGAAGACATCCGGCTTGAGAGCAGCCTGGAAACCCGGCTGCTGAGCGGCCAGGTGCTGGTGGAGCAGATCCGTCCCGGCAGCGTGACGATCTTTTCGCTGGTCAGCGCGGAGGACCGCCTGGCACTGACGGGCGATGTGGAGCAGCTCAGTGAGCAGCTGGCGCGTGCGACCATCTATCTGTTGATCGATGAGCTGATCCGCTACCCCGAAGACGAACAGCCCCAGCGCTTGGCCGAACTGAAGAAGGCGCGCGGCTTTGGTTATGAGCTGCAATTGCTGACCCGCGACAGCGCCAGCCTCGATGACGATCAGCGGCGCCGGCTGGACGAGGGCGACACGGTCATGGCGCTGGTCAACGGCGGAGAGGCCATCCGGGTATTCGCCGCGATTGCCGGAACGCCGTGGATCATGTCCCTTGGCCCCCTATATCAGCTCAACCCTTATCCGCCCCAGCTGCTGATATTGATCGGGGTGCTGGGCCTGTCACTGATCGGGCTGACGGTGTATCTGCTGGTGCGCCAGTTGGAGCGACGGTTACGGAGTGTCGAGCGCGCCGCCACACGCATCGCGACCGGCCAGTTGGAAGCCCGCGTTCCGGACGCTGGCACCGACTCGGTGGGACGCCTGGCCAAGGCATTCAACGGCATGGCCAGCCATCTGCAGCGCTTGCTGGCGGTGCAGCGGGAGATGGTCAGCGCTGTGGCCCATGAGTTGCGAACGCCGGTCGCCCGGTTGCGCTTTGGCCTGGAGATGGCTGGCTCTGCGCAGACACCGCAAGCGCGGAGCCGCTATCTACATGACATGGACGGCGACATCGATGACCTGGACCGGCTTGTGGACGAGATGCTGGTGTACACGCGTCTCGAACGTGGCTCGCCGGAGTTGACGTTTCAATCGGTCGACCTGAGTGCGATGGTCGATCAGGTCATCGGCGAGCTGGCGCCGTTGCGGCCTGCCGTGTTGGTCGAGCGCGGGCCGTGTGAATTGGGCCCCGACGGCAGCAGCCTGGTCGATGCCGAACCGCACTATCTACGGCGCGCCTTGAGCAATCTGATCAGCAACGCCATGCGCCATGCCGAAACGCGGGTTCAGGTCAGTTTTGTCATCGATGCCGAGCGGGCGCGGCTGGTGGTCGACGACGACGGCCCCGGCGTGCCGGAAGAAGCGTGGGAGAAGGTCTTTGCGCCATTCCTGCGGCTGGACGACAGTCGCACCCGTGCTTCCGGCGGGCATGGCCTGGGGCTGTCGATCGTCCGTCGGATCTCCTATTGGCATGGAGGACGTTCGCAGATTGGCCACAGCCAACTGGGCGGTGCCCGTTTCAGCCTGATCTGGCCACGCAAGCGGTCTCGGTAGACTGGGTGAGCCTGCGATACCCATCGTTGCTGAGGGCTATCGGCGCTCGCAACCTGCGGCCGAGATGCTGACCAGGCTCAGCAGGTAGTCATCGAATTGAGCGAACTGGCCTTCCAGTTCGGTGCCGGTCTTCCATTCTTCCGATAGATCATTAAGCAACCGCAGGCGAGCGTAGCCGCTATCGTCGTGATGGATCAGCTCGGCTTCCTGAAAATAGAAGCGCTTGTTCACCAGCGGATAGAGCGCCTTGAACAGGCTTTCCTTGATCGAAAAGGTCAGCGTCACCCGTAGCGAGCGTTGGGCCTCGTCGAGCGCTGCGTAACCTTCCACTTCCTGCGGGGTGAGGATTTCGGCGACCAGGCGATCCGCCCGTGAGGCTGGTATCTGCTTTTCCACATCCAGGCCGAGGCCTTGCCACTGGCTGCGACGCGCCACCACGGCCGCAGCCCAGCCGGCCCCATGGGTAATGGAGCCGACTACCTCGCCTGGCCAACAAGGCGAGCGGTCATCGTTCACGGCAGGGATGCAGGGCTCGCCAGTCACCCGGCGCAAGGCTTCGCAGGCACAGAGTCGACCGGCGAGGAATTCGGTCTGACGTTTGCTCACGGCGGCCATGGGTGGCACGCCGCAGCGGGCAAAATCCTCGAGGGCGAGCAGGGCGGGATCGAAGTGGGTACTGATCAGCTGCACGCCCGGCAAGGCAAGCGGCAGCGGCCATTGATCGCTCAAGGGGGAGCAGCAGGCGGGGTGATGTGGAATGAATGTCATGGGGCGGTAGTGTGCCTCAGTGCCAGGCCGAGCGCAGTCCCGGGAATGCGCTTGTGCTGTTTGTGAATCTCTTTGCAGCCAACCCCGTCCCTACGCAGCCAGAGCCAACGTTAGGTCCTTTGTAGGAGCGAGCTTGCTCGCGAACCAGACACATCTGGCCTCGCATCAGCTCTCTCAGCTGGCGCAAGGGCTCCAGCGCCTTCTGCGAACCGCCGCCAAAGGTTTCCATGCGAGGGAGCTGTACCCACCGAAAATAACCCAATTTTCAGGTGCGCAATATCCGTGACATAAGGCGATCGCCCGCGCGCGCTCCTTCATTGATCAGGCGCCCATACACTCCGTCACCCCGCAGCGAAGCCGTGCAGATTCCCGCTCAGCGAGCCGCTACACTAGCGGCCGGGCTACCAAGGGGAATGGAACCGTGTTGAAGGACCTAGGAATAAAGAGTCGCGTGCTGGTGCTGATATTGCTGCCCAGCATGGTGTTGGCCGTAGCGCTTGGCATCTACTTCACCTGGATGCAGCTTTCCGAAATGCGCCATCAGCTCGATGCGCGGGGCCAACTGATCGCCGAGCAACTGGCCCCACTGGCGGCGCCGGCCATGGCGCAGGGCTATAGCAAGCGGCTGCAGCGTATCCTCAACCAGGTGCTGGATCAGCCCGACGTACGCGCCGTGTCCATCCTCGATGCCGAGCGCAACCTGCAGGCCCATGCCGGGCCGAACATGATCACCCCGTCGCCGCCAACCGATCCCGAGGCGCTGACTCAAGTCAGCAGCGTCGACACCACACGCATCCTCCTGCCCGTGCGTGGCAAGCATCTGAATCTCGCCGAAGACAACCCTGAAAACGATCTCCGCCTGGTTGGCTGGCTGGAGCTTGAACTGTCGCACCAGGGCACGCTGCTGCGCGGATACCGCAGCCTGTTTACCAGCCTGTTGCTGATCGGTGCCGGGTTGATCATCACCGCGCTGCTGGCGCTGCGCATGAGCACGGCGATCAGCAAGCCGCTGCACAAGGTCAAGGCCGCGGTGGCGCAGCTCAAGGATGGTCACTTGGAGACGCGTTTGCCGCCGCTCGGCAGTCACGAGATGGACGAGGTTGCGGCAGGCATCAACCGCATGGCCGAGGCGCTGCTGGCCGCCCGTGAAGAGTTGCAGCAGAGCATCGATCAGGCCACCGAAGACGTGCAGCAGAACCTGGAAACCATCGAGATCCAGAACATCGAACTGGATCTGGCCCGTAAGGAAGCGCTGGAGGCCAGCCGGATCAAGTCCGAATTTCTTGCCAACATGAGCCATGAGATCCGCACGCCGCTTAACGGCATTCTCGGCTTCACCCATCTGTTGCAGAAAAGCGACCTGACACCGCGGCAACACGATTACCTGTCTACCATCGAGAAGTCCGCCGACAGTCTGCTCGGAATCATCAACGAGATTCTCGACTTCTCCAAGATCGAGGCTGGCAAGTTGGTTCTCGACAGTATCCCCTTCAACCTGCGTGATCTGATCGAAGACACGCTGACCATCCTTGGCCCGGCGGCTCACGAAAAGCATCTGGAGCTGGTGAGCCTGGTCTATCGCGACACGCCGCTGTCTCTGGTCGGCGATCCGTTGCGGCTCAAGCAGGTGCTGACCAACCTGGTGAGCAATGCCATCAAGTTCACCAACGAAGGCACCGTGATCGTTCGTGCGATGGTTGAGGATGAGCGATCCGACCGTGCCCAGCTGCGCATCAGTGTGCAGGACACCGGCATCGGGCTGACCGATCAGGATCTGCGCGCGCTGTTCCAGGCTTTCAGCCAGGCAGACAACTCCCTGTCGCGCCAACCCGGCGGTACCGGCCTCGGGCTGGTGATTTCCAAGCGTCTTATCGAGCAAATGGGCGGGGAGATTGGCGTCGACAGCATTCCGGAAGAGGGCTCTGAATTCTGGATCAGCCTGAGCCTGCCCAAAGCGCGCGACGACATCGAAGACCTGCCACGGGCGGCGCTGCTCGGGCGCAAGGTTGGCTTGCTCGAACAGCATCCTCTGACCCGTCAGGCCCTGCAGCACCAGCTGGAGAGCTGCGGCATGGAAGTGCTGCCGTTCGAGAGCCTGGATCAGCTGCAGGCTGCGGTGTTCGAGGCGCATACCAGCGATACACCCATCGAGATAGCCGTACTCGGCGTGACCCATCGGGAGATAGCGCCGCAACAGCTTTGCCTGCGGCTCTGGGAATTCGAAGGGCTGGGCTGCAAATGTATCGTGCTCTGTCCGACCAGTGAGCAGGCGCAGTATCACGAGGCGCTGCCCGAGTCCCATACCCATGCACAGCTACAGAGCAAACCGGCATGCACGCGCAAGTTGCAGCGGGTTCTGCTCGACCTGTTGCGGCCACCGCAGGTACTGATCGAGAACACGGCGGTGTGTGAGACCCGACCACCCCGCGTGCTGTGTGTGGACGACAATCCGGCCAACCTGCTGCTGCTGGAAACCCTGTTGACCGATATGGGGGGTGACGTCGAGGCGGTGAGCAGCGGCGCCGAAGCGCTGGAGGCGGTCAAGCGCAAGCCCTTCGATCTGGTGTTCATGGACGTGCAGATGCCCGGCATGGACGGACGCCAGACCACCGAGGCGATTCGTCGCTGGGAGGAAGACTGCGCTCAACCGCCGATGCCGGTTGTCGCGCTCACGGCGCACGCGCTGTCCAACGAAAAGCGCTCGCTGTTGCAGAGCGGCCTCGACGACTACCTGACCAAGCCGATCAGCGAGCGACAGTTGGCCCAGGTGATCCTCAAGTGGACCGGCCTGCCGCTGGCCCGCAGCTTCGTTGCTGCGGCACCCGAGGCGCAACCGCTGGAAAACCACCTGAAGGTACTGGACTCGGAAGAAGGCCTGCGCCTGGCCGCAGGCAAGGCCGACCTGGCTGCAGATATGTTGAGCATGCTGTTGGCCTCCCTGGACGATGATCGCCAGATGATCCGCCAGATGCGCCTGGCCAATGATCGCCAAGGGACGATCGACCGCGTGCACCGTTTGCATGGTGCCACCCGATACTGCGGCGTCCCACAGTTGCGCGCGGCCTGCGAGCGCAGCGAAACGCTGCTCAAGCAGAACCACCCAAGCGCGGCCCAGGCACTGGACGAGCTCGACAGCGCTATCGAACGGCTGGAGATTGAGGCGCGGGTAATCTAGCCCAAACGTCGTTCAGTTAGAACGCTTCACCGCCGAGGGCGGGCCTCCCACACGCACAGCCGGCGCGCACCGCTAGTGGGAGGCTCTATCCGTGGCAAATGCAGCCGCGAGCGCTGATAGCTCGGCTGTAACTGCGGCGTCAATCGCCCATCACAACGCCTTCGCGGCGTGGATCGGCGCCGCCGAACCAGCCGTTCTCGGTACGTTGAATGGCCTGTAAGCCGCTGGTCATTTCCGTTTCGTTGACCTCATGGCCACGCGCTTCTAGTGCCTTCACAGTGCTAGCCGGGAAGCGACCGGCTTCGAGTACCGTCGGGCCGTTGAAGCTGCCGAAGTTGGGCAGGTCGATCGCTCGTTGCGCATCGAGTCCCCAGTCATACATCCCCAGCAGGGTCTTCGCGGTGAAGTGGATGATCGCCGCGCCGCCAGGTGAACCGAGGCTTGCCAGTAATTTCTCGCCGGTGACGTCGAATACCAACGTCGGGCTCATGCTTGAGCGCGGGCGCTTGTTGGCTTCGACCCGGTTGGCCACCTGGCGACCCAGCTTGTCGTAGGGTTCGAAGGCAAAGTCGGTGAGTTCGTTGTTGAGCAGGTAGCCACCCGGGAGGCCGGTGCCGCCATCGTTGAGCAGGCGGGAGCCGAAGGCCTGCTCGATGGTAGTCGTCATCGCCAGCGCGTTGCCCTCGGCGTCGACGATGCTGATGTGACTGGTGCCGTATTCGGGCTGCGCCGCCTGCGGAGCGAACGAGACAGGCATCTCCCCGGGTTCGCCGGCTTCGGCGGTGCCCATGCTGCTCGGGCCGATCAATGCCGCACGGCTTTTGAGGTAGCTCGGCGCAAGCATGCTGTTCCACGTGCGGCCGGGTACCGGCACGAAGTCAGGGTCAGCCAGGTACTTGGCTCGGTCGGCATAGGCCAGGCGGGAGGCCTCGGTGTAACGATGCAGAAACTCGGCAGAAGGCACGCCCTGATCGAGGGGCTGGACGGGCGGCAGTTGTTCGAGCATGCCGAGGATCTGCATCTGGGTAATGTGGCCCGAGGACGGCGGCGGGAAGCCGCAGACCTGATAGCGCTTTTGCCAAAGGGTGCAAATGGCGTCTCGCTGGCGCGGTTGATAGCCCTCCAGATCGCTCAGGCTGATGCGGCCTGGATTGGTTGGGTGAGTATTTACCTGCTGCACCAGCGAACGCGCGTTGGCGCCCGAATAGAAGGCCTCGCTGCCTCGTGCGGCGATGTCTTCCAGCAGAGCGGCGAGCGCCGGGTTGCGTAAGCGATGGCCGACCGGTAATGGCTCGCCATTGGCCTGGTAGTAGAACGCCGCCGCGCGCGGGTCGTCCCGCAGGGCCGGGTCGCTGGCCAGCAGACCATGCAAACGGGGGCTGATTTCGAACCCGTCTTCGGCGAGTTCGATAGCGGGCTTGAACAAGGCACTCCACGGGAGTTTTCCGTACCTGTCGTGTGCGCGCTCAAGCATCCTGACCACCCCTGGCACACCCACCGAGCGACCGCCTACCACGGCATCGAGAAACGCCATGGGTGTGCCGTCGGCGGTCAGAAACAATCGCTCGTCGGCCGCTGCCGGAGCGGTCTCGCGCCCGTCCAGCGCCGCGATGTGTTCGCCATCCCAGTGCAGCAGGAAGGCACCGCCGCCGAGTCCGCTGGATTGCGGCTCGACCAGGCTCAACACCATCTGCACCGCCACCGCCGCATCCATTGCGCTACCGCCAGCCTTGAGGATGTCGTAGCCAGCCTCCGTCGCCAGCGGGTTGGCCGCCGCTACGGCAAAGCGCTCCAGGGCCCAGCCGGGCTTGGCCGTATAGCCGCTGGATGCTTCCGGGGCGGGCGGAATCTCGCTGGACGGACCGTCCGGTTGAGTACAGGCGGTGAGGCTGAGCAACAGCATCGAGGAGACTAGGGCAGCTCGTCCGGCGTGCATGGGATGTTCCTTTACTGGGACGGAAGGAAATATGTAACTGTTTACAGACCTAGACTAATGACTCCAGCCTGCCAAGCTAAATCGCTGCGGTCGGGAAATTATTGGTATTTTCGGAGTGCTGTGCCGTTTGTCTGCCTGCTGCGCCGAATCGACATTCGAAGTGGCGCCCCGGCAGCCGTTGCGCAAGGCCCTCCTGAGCGATGCGCGGCTAACGTGGTCTGCCCGCGGCCGGTGGTTGCCGGTATCATGTGCGTCTCTCCAAGGCTGTGCGGTCCATCGAAGCCATGACAATTCAGTACCCGACCATCGCCGATTGTGTCGGCAACACCCCTCTGGTTCGCCTGCAGCGCCTGCCCGGTCAAACCAGCAACACCCTCCTGGTCAAGCTCGAAGGCAACAACCCCGCCGGATCGGTCAAGGACCGTCCCGCGCTGTCGATGATCGCCCGGGCAGAAGCGCGTGGCGATATCAAACCCGGCGACACCCTGATCGAAGCCACCTCCGGCAATACCGGCATCGCCCTGGCGATGGCCGCTGCGATCAAAGGCTACAAATTCATCCTGATCATGCCGGACAACTCCAGTGCCGAGCGCAAGGCTGCCATGACGGCCTATGGCGCCGAGCTGATCCTGGTGAGCAAGGAAGAGGGCATGGAGGGCGCTCGCGACCTGGCCGTCAGGATGGCCGCCGAAGGGCACGGCAAGGTGCTCGATCAGTTCGCCAACGGCGATAACCCCGAAGCTCACTTCACCAGCACCGGGCCGGAACTGTGGCAGCAGACTCAAGGCGGGATCACCCACTTCGTCAGTTCCATGGGTACGACCGGCACCATCATGGGCGTGTCGCGCTACCTCAAACAGCAGAATCCGGCGATCCAGATCATCGGCCTGCAGCCTATGGAAGGGGCATCGATTCCGGGCATTCGTCGCTGGCCGCAGGAATACCTGCCGAAGATTTATCAGTCCGAGCGCGTCGACCGCATCATCGACATGGCGCAGGACGAGGCCGAGCACGTCATGCGTCGGCTGGCGCGTGAGGAAGGCATCTTTTGTGGTGTCTCCTCGGGCGGCGCAGTCGCTGCCGCGCTGCGTCTGTCGAAAGAAGTCGAAAACGCGGTGATCGTGGCGATCATTTGCGACCGTGGCGACCGCTACCTGTCGACGGGCGTCTATGACCAGCCCTGATCGCGGCATGACGCTTCAGCGCGGAGTCTGCTGATGGCCAAGCGCAGCGGTGGTTTGCGTTTTCAGCCTAGTGGTGGCGAGAAAAAGCCGCAGGTCCCCGTCGGCAAGAAGCAGCGGCTGAGCATTCAGCGTCTGGCCAACGACGGCCGCGGCATCGCTTTTCTCGACAACCGCACCTGGTTCGTCGAAGGCGCCTTGCCTGAAGAAGACGTCGAGGCGCGCGTGCTCAACGCACGCAGCCAGATCATCGAAGCCCGTACCGAGCGGGTGCTGACCGCCAGTGTCCGCCGTCGCGCCGAGCCGTGCCCCCATGCCCGTGTATGCGGAGGCTGCAACTTGCAGCATCTGAGCGCTGACGATCAGCTTGAACTGAAACAGCGCAGCCTGGCCGAGCAGCTGTCCCGCGTGGCGGCAGTCGAGCCGCAGCAATGGGCCGCGCCGCTCACCGGTCCTGAGTTCGGTTACCGCCGCCGTGCGCGGCTGGCGGTGCGTTGGGACAACAAGGCGCGGCGGCTGGACGTTGGTTTCCGCGCCAGTGCCAGCCAGGACATTGTCGCGATTCGCGAGTGCCCTGTACTGGTACAGCCCTTGCAGACGCTGCTACCGGATCTGCTGGCGATGTTGCATGAATTGGACAAGCCGCAGGCGATCGGTCACTTGGAGTTGTTCAGCGGAACCAGCGAAGCGGTGCTGGTGCGCCACACGGCGGCTCTTGCCACGCCGGATCTGCAACGTCTGAGCGAGTTCGCCAAGGCTAAGCATGTCCAGCTCTGGTTGCAGGGCGAGGGCGGCCCACAGCCGTTTGAGCCGGCGTACAGGCTGGGCTACCGCTTGCCGAGGTGGGATCTGGAACTGGCCTGGCGGCCGGGCGACTTCGTTCAGGTCAACGCACCGGTTAACGAGGCGATGGTGGCGCAGGCCCTGGACTGGCTGGCACCGGAAGCGGGCGAACGGGTGCTGGATCTGTTCTGTGGGCTGGGCAACTTCACCCTGCCACTGGCTCGAATGGGTGCACAGGTCGTGGCGATCGAAGGTGTGAATGAGATGGTCGAGCGGGCACGCACCAATGCGGAGCATAACGGCCTGAAGAGTGCGCACTTTTATCAGGCGGACCTGTCGAAGCCGCTTGCCAATGCTAAGTGGGCAGAAGGCGGCTTTGCGGCAGTGCTGCTCGATCCGCCGCGTGATGGCGCGTTGGAAATCGTGCGGCAGATGACGACGTTGGGCGCTCGGCGCGTGGTCTATGTTTCGTGCAATCCGGCAACGCTGGCACGCGACGCCGCCGAGTTGATCGACCAGGGCTACCGGTTGATGCGGGCCGGCGTACTGGACATGTTTCCGCAAACGGCACACGTGGAGGCCATGGCGCTCTTCGAGCGGCCCGCGTAGGTCGGCTTTTTTATTGGCAGGCGATAGGCCTGTGGTTCAACCGACCGGCTCTTAGAAAGCCGGCGTATTCGACGCAGATGATGCGTAGAGGGAAGGTATTAGATGGTCCAGGTCAGAGCGCTTCAGCCGATCAATACGGACGGCAGCATCAACCTCGATGGCTGGCTCGATCATGTGCTGGGGATGGACCCGGCACTCGACCGCGACGCACTCAAGCAGGCCTGCGAGTTCGCCGGAGCGGCGGAACAGCAGGCGAACGCGGCACAGAATCTGTGGAGCGAAGGCACCTCCAGTTACCAGACCGGCCTGGAGATCGCCGAGATACTGGCCGACCTCAAGCTCGATCAGGACAGCCTGGTGGCCGCCGTGATCTACCGCGGCGTGCGCGAAGGCAAGATCCAGCTGGCCGAGGTTCACCAGCACTTCGGTCCGGTGGTGGCCAAGCTAATCGAAGGCGTGCTGCGCATGGCTGCCATCAGCGACAGCCTCAACCCGCGCGAGTCTCTGGTGCTGGGCACCCAGACCCAGGTCGAAAACCTGCGCAAGATGCTGGTCGCGATGGTCGATGACGTGCGTGTCGCGCTGATCAAGCTGGCCGAGCGGACCTGCGCCATCCGCGCCGTCAAGAATGCCGATGACGACAAGCGTCATCGCGTGGCCCGGGAAGTGTTCGATATCTATGCGCCGTTGGCTCATCGCCTGGGCATCGGTCATATCAAGTGGGAGCTGGAGGACCTGTCCTTCCGTTACCTCGAACCCGAGCAGTACAAGCAGATCGCCCAGTTGCTGCACGAGCGCCGGCTGGATCGCGAGCAGTACATCCAGAGCGTCGTTCAGCAACTGAAGGATGAGCTGACCGCCACCGGGATTCACCCCGAAATCGACGGGCGCGCCAAGCATATCTACTCGATCTGGCGAAAAATGCAGAAGAAAGGTCTGCAGTTCAGCCAGATCTACGACGTTCGCGCTGTTCGTGTGCTGGTGCCTGAAGTACGTGACTGCTACACCGCGCTGGGGATCGTACACACCCTGTGGCGTCACATTCCCAAGGAATTCGACGACTACATCGCCAACCCCAAGGAAAACGGCTATCGCTCGCTGCATACCGCGGTACTCGGGCCTGAGGGCAAGGTGCTGGAGGTGCAGATCCGCACCCAGGCCATGCACGAAGAGGCCGAGCTGGGGGTGTGCGCGCACTGGCGGTACAAGGGCACCGACGTCAAGAGCACTTCCAATCATTATGAAGAGAAGATTTCCTGGCTGCGTCAGGTGCTCGAATGGCACGAGGAGCTGGGCGATATTGGCGGTCTGGCTGATCAGCTACGCGTCGATATCGAGCCGGATCGCGTCTATGTCTTTACCCCGGACGGTCACGCCATTGATCTGCCAAAAGGCGCCACGCCGCTCGACTTCGCGTACCGGGTGCACACCGAGATTGGCCACAACTGCCGCGGTGCCAAAATCAACGGGCGCATCGTGCCGCTCAACTACAGCCTGCAGACCGGCGAGCAGGTCGAGATCATCACCAGCAAGCAGGGCTCGCCGAGCCGCGACTGGCTGAACCCCAACCTGGGTTACATCACCACCTCGCGCTCGCGGGCAAAGATCGTCCACTGGTTCAAACTGCAGGCCCGCGACCAGAACGTGGCCGCCGGCAAGGCGCTGCTGGAGCGGGAACTCGGGCGCCTCGATCTGCCGCCGGTGGACTTCGACAAGCTGGCCGAAAAAGCCAATCTGAAAACCGCCGAAGACATGTTTGCCGCGCTGGGCGCAGGTGATCTGCGTCTGGCTCAGCTGGTCAACCATGCCCAGCAGCTGGTAGAGCCGGACAGCCATAGCGACGATCAGCTCGAGCTCATCCCCAAGCGGCCCACCAGCACCAAGCCAGGCAAGCGCGGCGACGTGCAGATCCAAGGTGTCGGTAATCTGCTTACGCAAATGGCTGGCTGCTGCCAGCCGCTGCCGGGCGACCCGATTGTCGGTTACATCACCCTTGGACGAGGCGTCAGCATCCACCGCCAGGATTGCGCCTCGGTGCTGCAGCTGTCGGGGCGTGAGCCGGAACGGATCATCCAGGTCAGCTGGGGCCCGATCCCGGAGAAGACCTACCCGGCAGACATCAGCATCCGTGCCTATGACCGCTCCGGCCTGCTTCGCGATGTTTCGCAGATCCTGCTCAACGAGCGGATCAACGTGCTGGCGGTCAATACCCGCTCGAACAAGGAAGACAGCACGGCGCAGATGACGCTGACCATCGAAATCCCGGGGCTCGATGCGCTGGGGCGGTTGCTCAGCCGAATCTCGCAGCTACCCAACATCATCGAAGCCCGCCGTCTGCGGTCGTCGTGACCCGTTTCGGGCCGCTGCGCGCAGCATGGCGCAGCGTTGCACCTTGAGGAGATCCATGTACCAACTCAACGACCTGCTGCACCTGATGGCACGTCTGCGCGATCCGGAGCACGGCTGCCCCTGGGATTTGAAGCAGGATTACGCCAGCATCGTGCCGCACACGCTGGAGGAAGCCTACGAGGTGGCGGATGCCATCGAAAGCGCGGATTTCGACCACCTGCCTGGCGAGTTGGGTGATCTGCTGTTCCAGGTCGTCTACTACAGCCAACTGGCGAAAGAAGAGGGGCGGTTCGAGTTCGACGCGGTCGTTGATGGCATCACTCGCAAGCTGTTGCGACGTCACCCTCATGTGTTTCCCGACGGCGATCTCTACGGTTCGCCCGAGCTGCCGCGCCTCGACGAGGCGGCGATCAAACAGCGTTGGGAGGAAATCAAGGCCGAGGAGCGCGCCGAGAAAGCCGCCACCCCCGAGCAGCTGTCATTGCTCGATGACGTGCCCAGCGCGCTGCCGGCACTCAGTCGTGCGGCCAAGCTGCAAAAGCGCACGGCGCAGGTCGGCTTCGATTGGCCCGATGCGTTGCCGGTAGTGGACAAGGTGCGCGAAGAGCTTGGTGAAGTGCTCGAAGCCATGAGCGAAAACGACGCCGACGCCATCGCCGAGGAGATTGGCGATCTGTTGTTCGTGACCGTCAATCTGGCGCGCCATCTCAAGGTGGACCCGGAAAATGCCTTGCGCGCGGCCAATCGCAAGTTCGAGCGCCGCTTCCGCTTTATCGAACAAGCCTTGCGGGAGAGCGGCCGGCCCATCGAGAATTGCGACCTGGAAGCGCTCGACGCGCTATGGGGCGAAGCCAAAAAAGCCGAAAAAGCGCCGACGTGCGGTTGATAGCCAGAGCGTGATCGTGGAGCTTGTCTGTGCCACGAACCCGCTCGGTGGGTCCAGCGTGATCCGCCCTTACGTCTAACTTGAATTCACGACGAGACGAGCCGACACATGAGTCTTTCCCTTCGCGATCAGTTGCTCAAAGCCGGGCTGGTCAATGAGAAGCAGGCCAAGCAGGCCGGTAAGCAACAACAGAAACAACAGCGTCTGGTCAAAAAAGGCCAGGCCGAACAGGACACCTCGCAGCGCGATGCGGCACTGAAGGCTCATGCTGAAAAGCTGGCCCGCGATCAGGAGCTGAACCGTCAGCAGCAGGAAAAAGCCGAGCAAAAGGCCCGCACTGCGCAGATCAAACAACTGATCGAAGGCAGCCGCCTGCCAAAGCTGACCACCGAGGACTATTACAACTTCGTCGACGACAAAAAGGTGAAACGCCTGTCGGTGAACAAACTGATGCGCGACAAGCTGTCCAGCGGCTCGCTGGCCATCGTCCGCCATGGCGGCGGTTACGAAGTGATCCCGCGCGAGGCGGCCCTGAAGATCCAGGAGCGCGACCCACGCCGTATCGTTCAGCTCAACGTCCAGACCGAAGCGCCAGATGCGGACGATCCCTATGCCGCTTACCAGATTCCTGACGATCTGATGTGGTGACAGCCCGCCCATCCTTGGATCGCCAGCAAGCTGGCTCCGACTGAGCGTGAACACCGAGGTGCGAGTCCTGCCGTTCCAGCGCTCTGGCTTCGTATGCTGCAAGCCAACAGGCCTACGGGGCTGCTTTTGTAGGAGCGAGCTTGCTCGCGATCAAGAATCACGACGCGGCATCGGATCGCCAGCAAGCTGGCTCCTACATGGCATAAGCAACGAGGTTTGCGTCCTGCCGTTCCAGTCTCTTTGGCTTCGTATGCTGCACACCCGACAGGCGATACGGGGCTGCTGTAGGAGCGAGCTTGCTCGCGATCAAGGGATCACGGCGCGGCATTGGATCGCCAGCAAGCTGGCTCCTACAGCAACCGAGGTACGTGTCGCACCGTTCCCGTCCCTCTGCCGTGCCCGACAGAAGGAGGGATTTATGCCGCCTGTCTGGCCTCTACTGCTATAGCCCATCCGGGCTTGTGGACCCAGCAGGAGGACAGCGACATGGACACCAATCCTTACGTGGATGAACTCGATACCTTCAGCTTGCAGGCCAATGGCGTACCGGGCGATCCCGAAGAACCAGGCGTGCCGGACCTGCCCAGCGAGCCAGGCGAGCCGACCATTCCGGACCAGCCACCGCCAGCGCCAGTGGCCTGACCTGGCTCGCTAGCTCGGCGATACCTGAGACGCCCGCGCGAGCAGGTCGACCACTTGCTCGTCCGGGGTCTGTTCGAAGTTGCTGTAATGGCAGCCCACGCCAATGAACGGCTCAGGCATCGCCAGGCACACCAGCTCGTCGACTTCCCCTTTCAGCATCTCGATCACATCCCGCGGACCAACCGGCACAGCCAGCACCACGCGGCTCGGCTTCGACTGCTTGAGCCCCTTCAGCGCCGCCCGAACCGTGGCGCCAGTGGCGATGCCGTCGTCGATCACGATTACGCAACGGTCGGTGATCACCGGAGCCGGTCGGTTGCCGCAATAGCGGCGTCTGCGACGCTCCAGCTCTGTCAGTTGACGTTGCATTTCGTCCTCGAACCAGTTCGGTGGCGGTGCGATCTGATGGACCAATTCCTGATTGATCACCCATTTGGGCTCTGCGCCATCAATAACGGCGCCCAAGGCCAACTCTTCGTTACCGGGCGCTCCGATCTTGCGCACCAATACCAGATCCAGTGGCGCGCCGAGGCGCTGCGCCACCTCGAAGGCAACCGGCACCCCACCGCGCGGCAGGGCCAACACCAGCGGTTGCGCTTCGGTCAGGTGTTGCAGGGCGTCGGCCAGTTCCTGGCCGGCATGGGTGCGGTCGCTAAACAGTTGGGATTCAGGCCTGAAGGCGCGCATGGCTTACTCTCCGAACGGGTATGTATCCGGAATGCTCTCTTCGTCAATCTGCTGCGGGCCGATCGGCTTGACCGGAGTGGTCTGTTCGAGCCAGAGCAGAGCGTCGAACTGTTCTGAAAGTATGGCTTGGAAATAGTGACTCTGGCGTTCGGTAGCCGGACGGTAGATGACTCCGATAGCGCGTTCGAGGCGCGGCCTGGCCAGGGTTTCTCGAAGCTGCGGGTCATCGCGCCAACTGGTGAGCGAAGCCGGCAGCCCGGCACGCAGGAACAGCTGCTCCCAGCTATCGGGGCGTGATGGTCGAACCTGTTTGAGCTGCATGGGCTCGTCCCAGTTATCAGCGGCGGCGACCTCGCCTCGATCGGTCGCCATGCCGAGCAGTACCGCATCGCGGCCGTAAGCGGTCCGACAGAGCTCGCCTATATTGAATTCCCCGCCCCAGCCCATCGATGTCGAGGCAGCATTGCCGATGTGAGAGTTGTGTGCCCAAACCACCGCTTTGGCACCATCGCCGCGATGGGCGAGCAGTGCCTGGAGGGTGTCGAACATGTGGCGATCCCGCAGGTTCCACGACTCTGTGGAGCCCCGGTACATTGCCCGGTAATACTGTTCCGCGGCAAGCACGACACGGGCGTTCTGTTCGGCGTTGAAAAAGTTGCTGTCATCTTTCTCGCTGTATTCCAGACGCTGGGCGAGCAGCGCGCGCAGTTGTTCGACTACCGCGTCTTCGCAGGACGGCTGGCCGCGCATCACGTTGTGGCCGTAGACGGCCGGCTCATCATGCCAGGGGCTCAGGCAGCCATAGCGTTGACGGGCCGCGCTCGCAGCCTGCGGGTCGACCTGGTCGAGATAGCGCAACACTTCCTGAATCGAGGAGCCGAGGCTGTAGACATCGAGCCCGCGGAACTCGACACGCTGCTTCTCGGCCAGTGAGTCGTTGTGGTGGCGCAACCAGCGGGCAAAATCGGCCACTTCCTCGTTGCGCCACATCCAGGTCGGGAAGCGCTTGAAGCCTTCCTCGACCCAGACGGGTGACTGCTGCTGCCGAACGTAGCGGTCGATCTTCGCTGCATCTGGCCAGTCCGCTTCAACGGCGACGATGCTGAATCCGTGGCGCTCGATCAACCGCTGCGTGATGGCTGCCCTGGCGCGGTAGAACTCCGATGTTCCATGGCTGGCTTCGCCGATCAATACGACCCGCGCATCGGCGAACTGCTCGAACGCATCGGCAAAGCCTGGGTCTTCAATCGAGGGCAGCGCCACGGCACGGTTTCGTAGTTGGTCGATCAGCTGCTCTTCGGTCGTTTCTCTCGTGCGTAGCGACTGAATCATGGCCTCGTCTCCTATGTGCTTTTTAGGATGACCGACGTGCAGTGGGCCTGTTCAGACCGTTTGGCGGGTCGTCGGATCAAGCGTAAGCGGCAGAACTGAACGCGAGGGGCTAGTCTCTAAACACAGCGACGCCAATCTCGGCGAGCGAGTCTTCGCCAGGGGCGCTAAGACAGTAGGGGGTACATATGACGACTTGGATCATCGCTTACAGTAAAGACGGCAACACCAACATCCTGCGCACAGAATCCGATCGTCAGCCGGACATTGACGAGGCGGTGGAGTTAGTTACCCGCAAGGCCGAACAGGACTATGCCGATGAGGACAATGCCTACGAGCACGATCCGGATCTGGAGGAGACGCCTGCCACGCGCCTCAACGAGCGCTTTGGTATTACCGTAACCGGCATTTCGCAGGCCTAACCGCTCTCAAGCCACTCGCCACACGCAGTCATCCCCAACCACGAATAGACGCCGGCCCGGGTCGGCGTCGACCTCCATCATGCCGGTGAAGCTGCCGAACGCCGGCAATAGGCTGACCCTCGCGCCAATGCAAAAGCAGGGCAGGCGCAACGACTGGCGACCCCGCCCGTGCAGGCGGAACGCGGGGTGCAGGTGACCGGCGAGGACGTGATGGGTTGGGTGCGGGTCCGGCTCATGTTGAAGCGCAAACGGGCCGAGCAGCAGCGGCTCGGGAACGACTGTCATCCCGAGGTTGGCGGGTGGGTCGCCAGCGCGCCGGTCATGATTGCCGCGGATCAGGGTGATCGCCAGGTCGGGATGGGTTGCGCGCCAAGCCTGTAGCTGGCTGAGCGTGGCGGGCGTTTGCGATTCCGGCGCATGGAGGAAATCGCCCAGAAAGATCAGCTGTTTGCAGTGGTAACGTGCGATCAGCGCGTCGAGTCGTTGCAGGTTGGCCTGGGTAGTGCCGTGGGGCACCGGCTGACCGAGACGGCGGTAAGCGGCAGCCTTGCCGAAGTGAATATCGGCAATCAGCAACGCTTGCTGTTCCGGCCAGAAAACGGCCTTGTCGGCAAGCAACCAAAGTTCGGTGTGTTCCAGGTCGATGGCGAGGTGCGGGGTCATTCGCGGAGTTTATCGTGCGTTCTGGTTCGTTCCCAATGAGCGCGGCGCTGAATGCATCCAATAGTGCTGCCATGACTGTCTCGATAACTGCGGGCCGTCCCGTAGGAGCGAGCTTGCTCGCGAAGCTTTGCTAGAGCACTTAGATCTAGCGCAGCCCTGCATCACCTGCACGAGCATCCGGCTTCGCTGATTGTTATGCCCGGCTGTACCAGAGCAAGGGCGCTCATATTTCACAAGCCGGGCGGTTTAGCCTTCTTCGCACGCGGTGTGCCGTCCTTGGTGGCACGCGGCTTGCGCTTCGGTGTGGTTTCGCGCTCGACGGCGATGCCTGCGTCTGCATCAGGCTGATAACCACCGGGCCCGGCAGCCTTGTCCAATTCGGCGACCATACGGCGGATGCGGTCAGCCAGTTTTTCGGAGGTCATGCTTTCGCGGAAGCGCTCGACCATCAAGGGGAATGCCAGCGGGGTGGTGCGCTTGACGACGTGCACGTCCAGCTCGCGCTGCTGCAAGCGGCTAAGGGTCTGCTCCAACCGCTCGACCTCCAGTTCCTGGCGCAGCACTTCTTCTTCGGCCTGGGTCAGCAGCAGGTTGGCTGGATCGTACTGGCGGAACACGTCGAAAAACAGCCCGCTGGAGGCCTGCAACTGCCGCGCGCTCTTCTGCGCACCTGGATAGCCGGAGAAGACCAGCCCGGCGATACGAGCGATCTCGCGAAAGCGCCGTCGGGCCAGTTCGCCCGCGTTGAGGCTGGCCAACACGTCGTTCAGAAGATCGTCCTGGCTGAACAGCGCTGGCGTCAACGCCTGCTGCCAATCCACCTCGGTGGCCGAGAGCAGTTCGAATCCGTAATCGTTGACGGCGATGGAGAAGGTCAGTGGTTGTTGTTGGCCCATGCGCCAGGCCAGCAGGCTGGCCAGCCCCAGATGCACATGCCGGCCGGCGAAGGGATAGAGGAACAGGTGCCAGCCCTCGCGTGACTTCATCACTTCTGCCAGCAGCGTGGTTTCGGTGGGCAGCGCCGACCAGTCCATCTGCACACGCAATAAAGGTTCGACCAGTTGCATCTCGGCCGATTCGAACTGGCCGCGCGAGGCGGCGCCGAGTTGCTCGACCACGGCATCGGCGAGTTCACTGGACAACGGCATACGACCGCCATTCCAGCGCGGCACCGCTGCCTTCTTGCCTGTTGCACGGTTGACATAGGCGGTCATGTTTTCGACCCGCACCAGTTCGAGCAGGCGACCCCCAAACAGAAAGTTGTCCCCAGGGCGCAATCGGGCAATGAAGCCTTCTTCGATGGTGCCCAGCGAGCGGCCGCTACCGCCCTTGGCCCAGAACTTCACCGTCAGGCTGGCATCGCTGACAATGGTGCCGATGCTCATTCGATGGCGCAGGGCGACGCGGCGACTCGGGACCTTCCATAGCCCGGTCTCGTCCGGCTCGACGCGTTGATAATCCGGGTAGGCCGTCAGCGAATGTCCACCATGACGAACGAAGGCCAGCGCCCACTGCCACTGGTCTTGATCCAGATCCCGATACGACCAGGCCTGGCGCACCTCTGCAAACAGCTGATCGGGCCGAAACCCACCACCAAGGGCCATGCTGACCAGGTGCTGAACCAGCACGTCGAGCGGACGGTGTGGTGCGCTGCGTGCCTCGATGCGCCTTTCGGCGATGGCAACCTGAGCGGCGGCGGCTTCCACCACTTCGACACTGTGCGTTGGCACCAGCGTGACGCGCGATGTGCGGCCCGGTGCATGGCCGGAGCGACCTGCGCGCTGCATCAATCGCGCGACGCCCTTTGGCGAGCCAATCTGCAGTACCCGCTCCACCGGCAGAAAGTCGACCCCAAGATCCAGGCTGGATGTGCAGACGACCGCCTTCAGGGCGCCTTGCTTGAGGCCCAGCTCTACCCAGTCCCGCACCTCGCGCGCCAACGAACCATGGTGCAGGGCGATCAGCCCGGCCCAGTCGGGGCGGGCGTCGAGAATCGCCTGATACCAGATCTCGGACTGCGAGCGGGTGTTGGTAAAGACCAGCGTGGTCGCGGCTGAGTCGATCTGCTCGACTACCTGCGGCAGCATGCGCAGCCCGAGATGACCAGCCCAGGGGAAGCGTTCAATAGTCGGTGGCAGCAGCGTGTCGACGCGCAGGTCCTTGTCGATCTTGCCTTGCACCAGCCTGCCGGTGCCGGGATGCAGCAGCACGTCCAGCGCGTGCGGCTGATTACCCAACGTGGCCGAAAGCCCCCAGACGATCAGATCCGGCATCCATTCGCGCAAGCGTGCCAGTGCCAATTGCAGCTGTACGCCGCGCTTGTTGCCCAACAGTTCGTGCCACTCGTCCACCACCAGCATGCGCAGGCCGGCGAAGGCCTGACGGGCGTCGGCACGGGTCAGCAACAGCGTGAGGCTTTCCGGCGTGGTGACCAGTGCGCTGGGAAGCCGTCGACCTTGCCGGGCTCGCTCAGCACCGCTGGTATCGCCTGTGCGCAGCCCGATGCTCCAGTTGACCTCGAGATCATCGAGCGGGGCTTGCAGGGCTCGTGCAGTATCGGCTGCCAGGGCACGCATGGGTGTGATCCAGAGGACGGTAAGGGGAGCCGCCTTGTCTGAGGCGTCAGCCGCACGCTTCGGGGATGAGGCGGAGGCGAAGCGGTCGAGCGCGCCCATCCAGACGGCATAGGTCTTGCCCGAGCCTGTGGTGGCGTGGAGCAGGCCGGATTCGCCTCGATCGACCGCCTGCCACACCTGTTGCTGAAAGGGAAACGGTTGCCAACCGCGGCCGGCGAACCAGTTTTCGGCAAGGGAGGCGGGTGGAGTACTCATTCGTCGGTCCATGCCCGATTCGAGCCGAGGCCATGCCTTTGCTTTTCGTAGGAGCGAGCTTGCTCGCGAATTTGGGGATCCGCAGTAACGCGGATCGCCAGCAAGCTGACTCCTACGGTGGCTCGGTGCCTTTGCTTTTTGTAGGAGCGAGCTTGCTCGCGAATGTGGGGCTCCGCGGCAACGCGGATCGCCAGCAAGCTGGCTCCTACGGTGGCGGGGTGCCTTTGCTTTTTGTAGGAGCGAGCTTGCTCACGAATGTGGGGCTCCGCAGTGACGCGGGTCGCCGGCAAGCTGGCTCCTACGGTGGCGGGGTCCCTTTGCTTTTCGTAGGAGCGAGCTTGCTCGCGAACCTGAGGCTCCGCGGTAACGCGGATCGCCAGCAAGCTGACTCCTACGGTGGCTGGGTGCCTTTGCTTTTCGTAGGAGCGAGCTTGCTCGCGAATTTGGGGCTCCGCAGTAACGCGGATCGCCAGCAAGCGGGCTCCTACGGTGGCTGGGTGCCTTTGCTTTTCGTTGGAGCGAGCTTGCTCGCGAACCTGGGGCTCCGCAGTAATGCGGATCGCCAGTAAGCTGACTCCTACGGTGGCTGGGTGCCTTTGCTTTTTGTAGGAGCGAGCTTGCTCGCGATCATGGGCGCCCGCAGCGATTGCCATCGAGCCGGTTCCTACGCAATCCAGATCGGCTTCTCCATCTGACCGAATCATCCCAGCAATTCCTTCAACGTCTCCAGCGTATCGGCCTCTTCTACTGGCTTGTCGTGCCGCCAGCGCAGCATGCGTGGAAAGCGTACAGCGATACCACTCTTGTGGCGGCTACTGGCCGCGATACCCTCGAAACCGAGCTCGAACACCAGGGTCGGGGTGACGCTGCGTACTGGCCCGAACTTCTCAACGGTGGTCTTGCGCACGATGGCGTCAACCTTGCGCATTTCCTCGTCGGTCAGTCCTGAATAGGCTTTGGCGAAGGGCACCAGCTTGCGCTCCGGGTCGCCCGGCTCACCGTCCCAGACGGCAAAGGTGTAATCGGTGTAGAGGCTGGCGCGCCGACCATGCCCGCGCTGGGCGTAGATCAGCACAGCGTCGATCGAGTAGGGGTCGATCTTCCATTTCCACCAGACGCCGACATCCTTGGTCCGGCCGACGCCGTACTGTGCGGCGCGCGCCTTGATCATCATGCCTTCGACGCCTCGCGCCCGGGAGGCCTCACGTTGTTGCGCAAGGTCTTCCCAGTTATCGCCTGTCACCAGTGGCGACAGCATCAGCCGCGGGTTGGGGCATTTGCTGACGACAGCCTCAAGCCGATGTCGGCGTTCGTGATGTTCACGTTGCCGCCAGTCATCGCCGTCCCATTCGAGCAAGTCATAGGCAAGTACCGCTACCGGGGCGTCCTGTAGCACCTTGGCGGTCAGGTTCTTGCGACCGATTCGTTGTTGCAGCAGGGCGAAGGGCTGTACGCCAAAGCGTTCGGGCGCGTCGGTATCATCGCCTTCCGGCTGCTCGAAGAGTTCTGTTGCAGGCTCGCCGGGTGCATGCTTCCAGACCAGAATCTCGCCGTCGATGACCGTGCCGTCCGGCAAGCAGCTAGCCAGTTCACAGAGTTCAGGGAACCGCTCGCTGACTAGTTCCTCGCCGCGAGACCAGACCCAGATCTGCCCGTCGCGCTTGACCAGCTGAGCGCGAATGCCGTCCCACTTCCATTCGATGAACCAGTTGTCTGGCGCGCCGAGCAGGGTGTCGAATTCCTCGACTGACGCCTGCAATGGGTGGGCAAGAAAGAAGGGATACGGCTGGCCGCCGCGCTGGGCATGCTCGTGTTCGGACTCGTCGGCGATCAGTGCGCGGTAGCCCTCGGAACTGGGGCGGTGCGACAAATCGGTGTAGCCCACCAGCCGCTGCGCCACACGCTTGGGGTCGAGCTCGACCAGCGAGGCCAGCGCCCGGGTCACCAGCAATTTCGACACGCCGACGCGAAAGGCGCCGGTGATCAGTTTGATGCAGACCATCAGGCTCAGCCGGTCCAGCTGTGCCCAGAGCGCGGGGAGACGATCGGCCAGCTCTTCGGGCGGCAGGCCGCGCAACGGGAGCAGCTTGTCCTGCATCCATATGGCCAGCCCGTCTTCGGAGCTGTGTTCGGCTTCGGGCATCAGCAGCGAGATGGTTTCGGCCATGTCGCCGACCGCCTGGTAGCTTTCCTCGAACAACCATTCCGGTAACCCGGATGCTTGCATGGCCGTTTCGCGCAAGACGCGGGTTGGCACCAACTGGCGCGGTCGGCCGCCGGCCAGGAAATACACGGCCCAGGCTGCGTCGGCTGGATCAGCGTCTCGAAAATAGTCACGCATCGCGGCGAGCTTGGCGTTGCTCGAGGTGGTGGCATCGAGGCGGCTGTAGAGCGTAGCGAAGGCTTTCATATCCAGACACCTGCACCATCTACAGCGGTCTTTTCGCGAGCAAGCTCGCTCCTACAAAGAATGGGTTGCGCTTCTGCTTGTGCGAGCGTGCGTAGGAGCCAGCTTGCTGGCGATCCGTGGCGACGCAGGAGGTTGCGAACAAGCTCGTCCGTACAAGAGTGGCTGGGGCGACAACGCTCGGAACCAGTACCCGCCGGTAGGGCAAACAAGGCATCACGATGGGTCATTCGGCCTCCTGGGTAGCGTCGTCCTCTTCGCCATATTCGGTATCGAAGGCCTGTGCATCGAGGCCGCGCATTTCCCGCAGGTAGCGCACCAGAACCGGTACTGATCCATGGGTGACCATGACCCGCTCGGCGCCGGTCTGCTCGATGGCCCAGAGCAGGCCGGGCCAGTCGGCGTGGTCCGAAAGCACGAAACCGCGGTCGACACCACGACGGCGACGGGTGCCGCGCAGCATCATCCAGCCGCTGGCAAAGGCGTCTGCATAGTCGCCGAAGCGGCGCATCCAAGTGCTGCCTCCCGCCGAAGGCGGGGCGAGGATGATCGACTGCTTCAGGCGCGGATCGCCTTTTTTCAGGTCGCCCGCATAGACAGTAGGCGGCAGATAGACGCCACCCTCTCTGTAGACCTTGTTCAGCGGCTCGACCGCCCCATGAACCACGATCGTGCCGATGCGCTCATCGAGCCCGTGCAGGATTCGCTGCGCCTTGCCGAAGGCGTAACAGAACAGCACGCTGGCGCGCCCGGCCGCCGCGTTGGCGCGCCACCAATCGTTGATCTCGCGGAACACGTCGGCCTGCGATGGCCATTTATAGATCGGCAGTCCAAAGGTCGATTCGGTGATGAAAGTGTGGCAACGCACCGGCTCGAAGGGCGCGCAGGTGCCGTCCGGCTCAACTTTGTAATCGCCTGAGGCAACCCAGACTTCGCCCTTGTATTCCAGCCGCACCTGGGCCGAGCCGAGGACGTGGCCGGCAGGGTGAAAACTGAGCTTCACGCCATGATGTTCCAGGGACTCGCCGTAGGGCAGGGTCTGTAACGGCATGTCAGCAGCGATTCTCGAGCGCAGGATGCCCTCGCTGTCGCTAGAGGCCAGGTAATGGCCCATGCCCCAGCGGGCGTGGTCACCGTGGGCGTGGGTGATAACGGCACGGTCCACCGGGCGCCAGGGATCGATATAGAAGTCACCAGGCGGGCAGTAGAGACCTTCAGGGCGTGCAACGACGAGATCCATGAATACAGGCACTTCGAGGGCTTGTAAGGTTGGAGCGCATCGGTCACCGATCAGTTCGGCCGAGGGGCTGCCGAGCGAGTCAGTCGATCAGTTTCAGGTGAGAGGTATCTGGCGGTGGAATGTCGCTGGCGCGCCGGCGTTCGCTCATGTCGCTGCCCACCGGGGCGAGGCTGAACTGGGACAGGTCCACCGCGGGCGGCTGCACGGGAGCGCGGGCGTCCTGCAAGTCGGACCCGACTGGGGAGATTCCAAAATCCGGAGCTTCGACATCGGCGAAAGCGGCCATGTACTCATCACGGGGCGCTACCTTCAGCGGACCGGGCGCTGGGTTGGAGGAGGCGTCGATACTCTGCTGTGCTGCGGCCGGCGGCGCTTCGGCCGGAGGTGGGGCCAGTTCGATCTCTTCGACCTCCACGGGCATTGGCCGGACCTCGGCGATGGCGCCAGCGCGCGCCATCGCCTGACGGTACTTCTCGACACTGGCATGGTCGAGGTCCTGCTTGATCACGATACGCCGGCCTGAGAAAAGCATCGCGATGCGCTGGGCGTCGGCCTGAAACAGGCGGGTCAGGTTGGCCTCGACCTGCTCCAGCCTTGCGCCTGGAACGAGTTCGCCGGAAAAAGAGATTTCATAGCGGCTCATGTTGAGGTCCTTTTGACTGCCCAAGGTACGATGCGCTGATCATAGAGGCTGAAACCGGCGCTTGAAAGCCAGCGAGTCGGTTGTGCTGTCGGCGCTGCGACGTTGTTGGCATGCGCAAGCCCGTCAGCTTCAACAGTTGGCTGGCAAGCGGCCCAAAGGCTGTCCCGCATCAGCTGCCCGGGGATTGACTGGGTGATAATGCAACGTCCATCGGCACGCGCTTGGCCGTCAGTACAAGGATTACGAACATGGTTGTATTCGAGATCAAACCACTCAACCCAGAAACCTACCGGCAACAGACGCGCCGAAGCACCCTTGTCGTAGCCGTCACCTTTGCGGTGCTGGCGATGGGGCTGGCGACACTCGCCGTTGCACTATTTGGCCAGGCGGGTGGCGATAATCTGAAGTGGAACGTGGCCGGGGTCATAGCCGGTTTGCTGCTGACCGCCGCGCTGGTGCGCTTCGTCTATCTGGAGCAGCCATGGATGTCCTGCGCAGCCTACGGCTGGCGTCTCAAGCGAAGCCTGATGAGCGTCACCAACCTCATGCATCACGTGACAGCGGGCGTCGAGGCCGGCGATCCCGATGCGATGAAACTCCTGCGCTTTTACCATATGGGGCTTACGCAGATGCATCAGCTCGATGGCAACAGCGCCTCGCTCAGCGAGGAGACCGGCGAAATCAATCGGCACCGCGACAGGATGGAAGCACGGGGATTGGATATCGATCAGCCCCGCCTGGACGACGCCTGGCTGGGCTCTGTGAAGCGTTTCGCTGCTCAGAAGTAAAGCCTTGGGCAGGGGCGCCGATAACGGGGCTGGCGATGCTATCGATGCCAGCCCGCCGTAAGGCCACCCGAGACGGGGCGCACCATTGAACCCTTCGCTGTTAAGTCACGTTTAGTTGCGGACGAGAGCGGCGGGCACGGTTGGGCCTTATCCCGAGAGGCTCTGACTGCGGTCGCACCCGCCACGCCGCCGTTGTATACCGCTGGTTGTAATCCGTCAGAAAACTCATACTCAGCAATGCTTAAGCCGGCCATGCCGGAACAGACGGTTCGCCCCATTGGCCTCTCAGGCGCAGGAATCTCCACATAATGAAAAGGCTGTATCTGCTCGGTCTGATGGCCGGGCTTTCGCTGCAATCAGTCGCTGACGAGCCCCGTTCCCCTTTACTCGATGACAAGCCGGCCTTCATCGCCAGCCTCATCAAGCAAATGACGCTGGAAGAAAAGATCGGCCAGCTGCGGTTGATCAGCATCGGGGGCGACATGTCCCGCGAGCGCATGCTAGAGGAGCTGGAGGCCGGCCATATCGGTGGCACCTTCAATACGGTGACCCGTCATGACAATCGACCGATGCAGGAAGCCGCCCTGCGCAGCCGGATGAAGATCCCGATTTTCTTTGCCTATGACGTCGTGCATGGGCATCGGACCATCTTTCCCATCAGCCTGGGCCTGGCTTCCAGTTGGGATATGGACACTATCGCCATCAGCGGTCGCGTGCAGGCCATCGAAGCCAGTGCCGACGGCCTGGACATGACGTTCGCACCCATGGTGGATATTTCTCGTGATCCACGTTGGGGCCGGACATCCGAAGGCTTTGGCGAAGACCCTTATCTGGTATCCGAAATTGCTCGCACCATGGTGCAGGCCTATCAGGGCGATTCGCCAGCCGCGGCCGACAGTGTGACGGCGAGCGTCAAGCATTTCGCCCTCTATGGCGCTGTCGAGGGCGGACGTGACTACAACGTCGTGGATATGAGTCCGATGCGCATGCATCAGGATTTCCTGCCGCCTTATCGCGCGGCCGTCGATGCTGGAGCGGGTGGCGTGATGGTTGCGCTGAATTCCATCAACGGGGTACCGGCCAGCGCTAACACCTGGCTGTTGCAGGATCTTCTGCGGCGCGACTGGGGCTTCGATGGCGTCGCCCTCAGCGACCACGGGGCGATCAGCGAGCTGATGCGTCATGGCGTCGCCAAAGATGGCCGCGAAGCCGCGCGGCTGGCGATCAAAGCCGGCATCGACATGAGCATGGCCGACTCGCTATATCGCGAGGAGCTGCCGGGTCTGGTTGAGTCTGGCGAGGTCAAGATCGGTGAAATCGACACGGCGGTGCGTGAGGTGCTTGGGGCCAAGTACGACATGGGCCTGTTTCACGATCCTTTCCGTCGCATCGGATCGGCGGAGGACGATCCGAAAGACGTCAACGCGGAAAGCCGTCTGCATCGAGAGGCTGCCAGGACCGTAGCGCGTGAATCGATCGTGCTGCTTGAAAACAAGGCTCAGACCCTGCCTCTGCAAAAGCAGGGGACCATCGCTCTGGTGGGGCCGCTGGCTGATTCGCCGGTCGACATGATGGGCAGCTGGTCCGCCGCGGGCGTGGCTCAGCAATCGGTAACCCTGCGCCAGGGCTTGCTCGACGCAGTGGGCGATAGAGCCGTGCTGCATCATGCGCGTGGCGCCAACATCACAGACGACCCGCATATGGTCGAGTACCTGAACTTCCTCAACTGGGACAAACCCGAGGTGGTGCAGGACCCACGCTCGCCGCAAGCAATGATCGCCGAAGCGGTTGCGGTTGCCGAAAAGGCCGACGTGATCATTGCCGCTGTAGGCGAATCACGGGGTATGTCCCATGAAGCGTCGAGCCGCACCAGTCTGCAGATTCCGAAAAGCCAGCAGGCCCTTCTCGAAGCGCTCAAGAAAACTGGCAAGCCGCTGGTGCTGGTGTTGATGAATGGACGCCCGCTGGACCTCAACTGGGCGAAGGCCAACGCCGATGCCGTCGTGGAAACTTGGTTCAGTGGTACCGAAGGGGGACATGCAATCGCCGACGTACTGTTTGGCGATCAGAATCCCTCAGGCAAGCTGCCGATTTCCTTTCCACGTTCGGTCGGACAGATTCCTATCTATTACAACCATCTGCGCGTCGGCCGGCCCTATGTCGAAGGCAAGCCGGGCAACTACACCTCCCAATATTTCGAGGAGCCCAATGGGCCGCTGTACCCCTTCGGCTATGGCCTGAGCTACACCAACTTCGAATTGTCCGAGATGCAACTGTCCAGCGCGACCATGCCGCGTGGCGGCAAGCTGGAAGCAAGCGTGACACTGAAGAACACCGGGTCGCGTGACGGTGCGACGGTCGTGCAGTTGTACGTTCGGGACGAGGTGGCGTCGGTGATTCGTCCTGTGAAGGAACTCAAGGGGTTCCGCAAGGTTTTCCTCAAGGCCGGCGAGAGTCGGGAAGTCCGCTTTCTGCTTGATGAACAGGACCTAGAGTTCTTCAACGCTCAACTCGAGCGCGTTGCCGAACCCGGCCTGTTCGAGGTGCAGATCGGGTTGGATTCAGCGCAGGTCAAGCGAGGGGAATTCACCCTGCTGTGAGCCATTAGGCTGACCGCTGGTCGCCTGGCCTCAACCCGCTTGGGCTGGGCGTCGGGCGACTGCATGCAATGTGAAAAAAGTCCCCTCGGGGTGGCTATCCGGCGCTGATCCGGCGTGGGATGATTTGCCGCTTTGCTTGGCTGCCCGGTGAATCACTTGCCGCTGCGGAAGACCAACGACAGCAAACCGGGCCGCAACGCGGTCAACGGTAATCGTGATTGCTCAGGAGGCGATGTGTCACGTACCTATCATTTCAAATCAGGGGCTCGCTCAGGTCGGGCACTGGGAATGACGTTGAGTCTGTGTCTGGGACTGTTTGCCAGCCAAAGCTGGGCATTCAGTCTCGATGATGTAGCGGTCAAGGCGGAAAAGCTCGCCGCCGAAGACTATGCGGCGCCGAAGAGCAATCTGCCGCCGGTGTTCCGCAACATGGCGTTCGCTGATTATCAGCAGTTGCGCTTCCGGGGGGACAAGGCCCTCTGGCATGACGCGCCGACACCGTTCGAAGTGCAGTTCTACCATCAGGGGATGCACTTCGACGTACCGGTGAGGATCAATGAGATCACCGCCACGGGTGTCGAGAAGGTTCGCTATGACCGGGAAATGTTCGAGTTCGGCAACGTCGAGGTTGAACCTGCTGCGCTGGAAAACCTCGGTTTCGCCGGTTTCAAGGTGCTTTATCCGCTGAACAAGGCGGACAAGGCGGACGAGCTGTTGACCCTGCTCGGGGCAAGCTATTTCCGCGTCATCGGCAAGGACCAGGTGTACGGTCTGTCGGCGCGCGGTCTGGCCATCGATACCGCGCTGCCAAGCGGCGAGGAATTTCCACGATTCCGTGAGTTCTGGATCGAGCGACCCGAGGCCGATCGCCGGAATCTCGTGGTCTATGCACTGCTTGACTCGCCCCGTGCTACCGGCGCTTATCGGATGGTGGTCACGCCGGGCAAGGACAGCACCGTCGATATCAAAGCTCGCGTCTATCTGCGCGAGCCGGTCGAGAAGCTCGGCATCGGCGCGCTTACCAGCATGTATTTGTTCGGCTCCAATCAGCCCAGCGAGTTGCTCAACTACCGGCCACAGCTGCACGACTCCGAAGGGCTGGCGATTCACACCGGTAATGACGAGTGGATCTGGCGGCCGCTGAACAATCCCAAGCGCCTGGCTATCAGCAGTTACAGCGTCGAAAACCCTCGTGGTTTCGGGCTGCTCCAGCGTACCCGCGATTTTGGCCGCTATGAGGATCTGGACGACCGTTACGAGCTACGACCCAGCGGCTGGGTCGAGCCCAAGGGCGACTGGGGCAAGGGCCGGGTAGAGCTGATCGAAATCCCAACGCCTGACGAAACCAACGACAACATTGTCGCGTTCTGGGTCCCCGAAAAGCGACCGGAGCCCGGTGAGCCGCTGGACTTCGAGTACCGTCTGCACTTCACCATGGACGAGCCTGCGCTGCATGATCCGAAACTCGCCTGGGTCAGCCAGACGCGGTTGTCGGCTGGTGATGTCAAACAATCCAATCTCATCCGCCAGCCTGACGGCAGCACCGCGCTGATCGTCGATTTCGTCGGCCCGAATTTGGCCGAACTGCCATCGGACGCTCCGGTTACGACCCGAGTCAGCATCGGCGAGAACGCCGAACTGGTGGAGAACAACCTGCGGCACAACCCGGTGACCGATGGCTGGCGTATGACCTTGCGTCTGAAGGTGAACGATCCCAAACGTCCGGTGGAATTGCGCGCGGCGCTGGTGGAAGGCGAGAAGACGCTTTCCGAAACCTGGAGCTATCAGATTCCGACCAGTGAGTAATCCTGTGGAGCCGTCAATTGCCGGGCACTACATCGACCAACTGCCTCTGGACGACCAGCAACGTCAAGCCCTTATCCGCGACGTCGAGGAGGGCGATAGCGGGCTGGAAGATATTCACCGCGCGTTGGATCGGTCGGTGCCGACGTCCAACGATACGGAGCCGAGCGGAAACGATCTGTTGGGCTCGGTCCCCGCTCGCCTGAAACTCGGCTGGGGCGAAACCCTTGAGCGTGCCAGAGCGCTCAAGCGTGACCATCAGGGGCGCGTGTGCATCGAGTCGACACCGCCCATCGTGCGCACACGCATGGTGCCGGAACCGTGGCACACCAGCGTGCTGCAGCTGAGTTGGTGGCGCTTGCTGCGCAAGAAGAACCGCACGGTGGAGTTGCCGCCTGCTCAGTCCGTTGATCGTTCGGGCTGGCGCAAGGTGGCAGCCTTCCGTCGCTCGACGCTGCTGGTGCTGATGCTGGTGCAGACTGTGATCGCGACCTGGCACATGAAGTCGGTGCTGCCCTACCAAGGGTGGGCGTTGATCGATCTGCAGGAGGTGTTCCAACAACCATTGCAGGAATCGGCACGGCAGATCCTGCCGTATGTCGTGCAGACCAGCATCCTCTTGTTGTTCGCGTTGCTGTTCTGCTGGGTTTCGGTGGGCTTCTGGACCGCTCTGATGGGCTTCTTTCAGCTGCTCAAGGGGCACGACCAGTACAACATCTCGGCGAGCACCCTGGGTGACGAGCCGATTCCACGCGAGGCTCGCACGGCGCTGGTGATGCCGATCGCCAACGAAGACGTGCCGCGAGTGTTCGCCGGCCTTAGGGCGACGTTCGAGTCGCTCAAGGCGACCGGTCAGCTGGAGCACTTCGACATCTTTGTGCTCAGCGACAGCAATGATCCTGATACCTGCGTAGCCGAGCAGAAGGCCTGGCTGGAAGTCTGTCGGGAAGTCGACGGCTTCGGTCATATCTTCTACCGGCGTCGCCGTCGTCGTGTGAAGCGCAAGAGCGGCAACATCGACGATTTCTGCCGTCGTTGGGGCAGCAGCTATCGCTACATGGTGGTGCTCGATGCCGACAGCGTGATGAGCGGCGACTGCCTGACCAGCCTGGTGCGTCTGATGGAAGCCAACCCCGGCGCTGGCATCATCCAGACGGCGCCGAAGGCCTCCGGTATGGACACGCTGTATGCGCGCATGCAGCAGTTCGCTACACGGGTCTACGGCCCGCTGTTCACGGCCGGCCTCAATTTCTGGCAGCTGGGCGAGTCCCACTACTGGGGTCACAACGCGATCATCCGGGTCAAGCCGTTCATCGAGCACTGCGCACTGGCGCCGCTTCCCGGCAAAGGCGCTTTCGCCGGCGATATCCTGTCTCACGATTTCGTCGAAGCAGCGTTGATGCGTCGCGCAGGGTGGGGCGTCTGGATTGCCTACGACCTGCCAGGCAGTTACGAGGAGCTGCCGCCCAACCTGCTCGACGAGCTCAAGCGCGACCGCCGTTGGTGCCACGGAAACCTGATGAACTTCCGGCTGTTTCTGGTCAAGGGCATGCACACGGTGCATCGCTTCGTGTTCCTGACCGGGGTGATGTCCTACCTGTCCGCGCCGCTGTGGTTTGTCTTTCTGGCGCTGTCGACCGGGCTGCTGGCCATCCACACCCTGATGGTCCCAGAGTATTTCCTGCAGCCGAACCAGCTGTATCCGTTGTGGCCGCAATGGCACCCGCAGGAGGCCATCGCGCTGTTCTCGGCGACCCTGACGCTGTTGTTCCTGCCGAAGCTGCTCAGCGTTCTGCTGATCTGTCTTCAGGGAGCCCATGAGTACGGCGGTCGGACTCGCCTGTTGCTGTCGATGCTGCTGGAAAGCCTGTTCTCGGTGCTGGCGGCACCGGTGCGCATGCTGTTCCACACGGTGTTCGTCAGCGCTGCGTTCCTCGGCTGGTCGGTGCAGTGGAATTCACCGCAGCGCGCCGACAACGCAACGCCCTGGAGCGAAGCCCTGCGCCGGCACGGCCCGCAGATGCTGCTGGGTGTGCTCTGGACCGCGTTGGTCGGCTGGCTCGACCCTGCATTTCTCTGGTGGTTAGCGCCAATCGTGGTTTCGCTGATCCTCTCCGCGCCTGTATCGGTTATCACCAGTCGGACAGGCCTCGGGCTGGCAGCGTTTCGCCGGAAGTTGTTCCTGATTCCCGAGGAGTTCCAGCCGCCGCAGGAGTTGGCATCAACCGACCGCTATACACGGGAGAACCAGGCCAACGCGCTGGAGAACGGCTTTATCGCGGCGACTGTCGACCCGATCTACAACGCATTGGTGTGCGGCATGGCGCGGGCGCGGCATGCCAAGGTGGTTCCGGGGGCCGAGCTGCTGCGTGAACAGCGCATGCAACAGATCCTCGATGCCGGACCGAATGGTGCCGCCGAAGCAGCTCGCTGGCGCTTGCTGAACGATCCGGACGGCATGGCGCAGTTGCATCTGCGGGTCTGGCAGGATCAACGTTATCAGAGCTGGCGCGATGCCTATCGTCAGCCCTGTCTCGCGGAAACCACCGGTAGCGAAACTGCAGCAGCACCGCAGGGCTAAACCAAAGACGTATCGCGGCGCCTGATACAGACGCCGCGATACGCATCAATGAACGTGTTCGTCACCATCGGCGTGGCGATGGACTTCAGGGGCCCTGGGGTCGACCGACCGGTGATGGTCGTCGGTCGCGGCTTTGTCGCCATGGGTGGTAGCGCCCGATGCACCGTTGGGCATGTGGGCCTCGCCACCTCCGTGCTGATGACCGCCGCTAGCTTTTACCAGTGCCTGATACTCCATTGCCGTAAGCGCTGGCAGTTGCTCAAGCAGGGCGACCAGCTCCCAGATGTAACGGTCGTCCATGCTCTTGCCCCAGGCGGGCATGCCGGTAGCCTGAATTCCATGTTTGATCGTCCAGAAATCCTGCGCCGGATCGTGCTTGCGGTTGCCGTCGGTCAGATCCGGTGGCGCAGGGCTGAGGTTCTCGCTCAGCTCGGTCGGCCCGAACCCCGGCGCGAGGTGGCACACGACGCACATGGCATCGTAATTACCCGCCCCCGACCGAATCAGCTCGGCATCGCCCAATGCGGGCACTTCGATAGCTTCGGCGCGTACCGCGACAGAACGTTGGCGAGCGGTCTCCAGCAGCGCCTGGACCGGCCCGCTATGCGGCACGTCGGCTCCGACATTGACGACACCGAAGTACACCACGGCTGTACCGATCAAGATCAGCACCATTGCAGCCAACAGCAATGTCGTCAGGGCCTTGAGCATGATCCGTTCCTCAGAACCAGAACCGAATGCCCGCCACCAGGCGAGCTTCACTTGTATCTACGCCTTCATCCCGTTGCAATTTGGCGCTGTTGCCGTAGGCCCGATTCCAGCTTATGCCTACGTAAGGTGCGAACTGCCTGCTGATTTCATAGCGTAGCCGTAGCCCGACGCCTGCGTCGCTGAGCCCGGAGCCGATACCATGTGATTCGTCCGTGCGCCCATGCAGATTCAGTTCGGCAGTGGGTTGAAGCACCCAGCGCTGCGTCAGCAGCATGTCGTATTCGGCTTCCAGCCGTAGCGCAGATTGACCGCCCTCGCCAATGAAAGCGGTCGCTTCGGTTTCCAGTCCGTACAGCGGCATCCCTTGCACGCCGAATGCCGCCCAGGTTTGCGGCGAGCCGGGCTCGAAATCCTGGCGGACACCGGCGACGGTTTCCCACCAAGGTCCGATTGCATGGCTCCAGAGCAGCTGCAGTTCCGCTTCTTCGGTATGCCCGGTGGTTCGCTCGCCCTCCGAGCGAAATGCCAGCCGATCGATGTCCCCGCCAGCCCAGCCGCTCAGATCCCAGGCCAGCGTGCTGCCGGCATCGGCGTCCTGCCATTCCAGCTCGTCGGCGACAAACATGAAGTGAACGCCGGCCTGATGCATGCCGTGTTCGGGAAGGTCGGGGAAGGCCGCCTCGATGTCGGCGGGGCTGAGCGTTGGGACTGGCGGGCGTTTCGCCTGTCCGGGCGGAATGCCAGTGGCTGGCGGCCGTGGAGTGTGGTGCTCCGGGTGCGCTGAGTGTTTGGACAGGCCATGGCCATCATGACGTGTCGAGGCGCCGCCATGGCTCATTCCCGAGTGCCCCGACGGGTCCGCCGACGCACCATGGGATTCATGGCCCTTGTGACCGGTATGATCGGTGTGATGGCTGCTTTCCTGAGCCTGGCTCAAGGGCGCGGCAAGACTGAAGGCAATCATCAGCGGGATCTTAATGGTCATGCTGATGCCCTCCGGTCTTTTCAGCGGTGGCTGGAGTGCTTGAAAAATGTCCGGTCGCTTCTGCTTGCTCGACCCGGACTTCGCGGAACATGCCAAGGTCCATGTGCATGAGCATGTGGCAGTGGTACGCCCAGCGCCCCAGTGCATCAGCCGTGACGCGATAGCTCCGTTTCGAGCCGGGTGGCATGTCGATAGTGTGCTTGCGCACCTGGAACTGGCCCTGTTCGTCCTCCAGGTCGCTCCACAACCCGTGCAGGTGGATGGGGTGGTGCATCATGGTGTCGTTGACCAGCACGAAGCGCACCCGCTCGCCGTACTTGAGCCGGATCGGCTCGGATTTCGCGTACGGAATCCCGTCGAATGACCAGGCGAAGCGCTCCATATGGCCGGTCAGGTGCAGCTCGATGGTGCGTGTCGGCTCGCGACCGTCAGGGTCAGGGGCGCGGCTACGCAGGTCCGCGTAGGTCAGCACTCGGCGACCGTTGTCGCGCAGTCCGATGCCCGGGTCATCCAGCTTCGGCACTGGCATCATTGTTTGCATGTCGACCAGCGGATTGCCGTTCTCGCTGGCAGGGTGGGATTGCATCTGGCTGTTGGCGCTCCCGCCGTGCTGCATGGACGAATGGTCCATGCCCGAGTGGTCCATCTCGTCGTGGTGCATCGTTCCGTGATCCATCTGCCCCTGGTGCATCCCTGCGTGTCCCATGGCGTGCGGTTGCGGCGAGCTAGCGCCATGCTCGCCGTGGTCGCCGTGCCCCATGTCTTCCATGGAGAGTTGAGGGCGTGGGTCGGGCTCGGGCACCGGTGCGCTCAGGCCATGGCGTATGGCCAGCGTGCCGCGAGCGAAGCCGCTGCGGTCCATCGATTGGGCGAATAAAGTATAGGCATCGTCGCTGCCATCCGGGGTGACGATGACGTCGACCGTTTCGGCGACCGCCAAGCGTAGTTCGTCGACCTCTACTGGTCGAACGTTTTGCCCGTCCACCGCTACCACGGTGAGTTTCAAGCCCGGGATGCGGAAGTCGAAGTAGGTCATCGCCGAACCATTGATCAGGCGCAGACGTACTCGCTCATCCGGCTCGAAAACGCCGGTCCAGTTGCCGTCCGGTGCCTGGCCATTGAGCAGGTAGGTGTAAGTTTCGCCGCTGACATCGGCGAGATCCGTAGGCGTCATCTTCATTTTCGCCCAGGCCCAGCGATTGCCAACGGTCTCGCGCCAGCCCTGGTCGGCGACGTCATTGATGAAGTCACCGAGCGTCCGCCGCCCGCGGTTGTAGTAATCGGATTGCTTCTTCAGCTTATCGAGCACACGGGCTGGGCCTTCATCGGTCCAGTCGGTCAGCATCACCACGTAGTCCCGTTCGTACCCGAAGGGGTCGGGTTCGATTGGATCGATCACCAGCGGCCCGTAGACACCCAGTTGTTCCTGAAACGCCGAATGGCTGTGATACCAGTAGGTGCCGCTCTGCTTGACGCGGAAACGGTACTCGTACATGCCGTCCGGTGCGATGCCGGCGAAACTGAAGCCGGGCACTCCGTCCATGTTGGCCGGTAGCAGGATGCCGTGCCAGTGGATCGACGTGTCCTGCGGCAGGCGGTTGTGCACGCGTAGCGTGACGGTGTCGCCTTCGCGCCAGCGCAGCAGCGGGCCGGGAATGCTGCCGTTGATGGCCATAGCGGTGCGCTCGCGGCCGCTGAAGTTGACGCCAAGCGAGTCGATGGTCAGGTCGAACTGCGTTCCGGCCAATACGCCCTGGTCATCCGTCTGGTGCGGTCGCGCAACGGCCCACACAGGCTGACGCCAGATGCCCAGCCCGGCGACAACGCCTCCGGCGCCCAAGCTTTTAATGAAGGTACGGCGCGAAGAGGTGCTACGCATGGTGGTCCTGTTTGGTCAGCTCTGATTACCGATGCTCCTGCCCACGCTGAGGTAGGCAGACGGCGGCCCGACTCACTTTGCCGGATAGTTCGCCAGCACCAGGTCAGTTCTATCGGTTGTCAGGCCTATCACCTGATAGGCCTGCGCCGGCTGGCCGTAATCCATGCCGGGCGAGCCTGCCGGCATGCCCGGCGCCGCGACACCGAGCAGATCCTCTCGCTGCTGCAGCTCGCGAATCTGCGCGACCGGTACGTGGCCCTCCACGAACTTGCCGTCGATTACGCCTGTATGGCAAGAGCCCAGCCGCGGAGCGACACCCAGGCGTTGCTTGACCGCCGACATGTTGGTTTCAACATGGTCACGCACTTCGTAGCCGTTTTCCTGCAGGTACTTGACCCAGTCCTTGCAGCAACCGCAGTTGGCGTCCCGATGCACATCGATGACATCGGCAGCATGCACACTGCCTGCTACGAACAAGGCTGCAATGACGGTGAGTTTGGGTTTGATCAAACGCATGACAGCACTCCTGAATGAACAATCAACGGCAACCGCAGCCGCTCCCACAACCCGTCTTCGGTGCTGCGGCGGGGGTGGTCTGGCTCGCGAGCTGAGCGGGGTAGCCGGCCTCGTCAAGGGCGGCGATCAGCGCAGCGTGTTCGGCATTACCATCGACGCGTACCTGTCCGCTCTGCAGATCGACCTCGACGGCATCGACCCCGGCGACGGTGCTCAGCGCGTTAGTGACGTGCCGTACGCAGGCGCCGCACGTCATGCCTTGAACCTGAAGCAGTGTGGAATTCATGAAAAGCCCTCCGTTGGTGCCGGCCAGTCCGGCTAGGCTTGATCATCAACCTTGTCCTTGTGGCAAGGTCAAGTCACTGCATCTGACCTCCTATCACGTAGCCAACATAGCCTGGCGCGGCTTTCTGCAAGCTGAGCGGAACATTACTTTTCTGTCAGGTTGTGGTTCGTCTGCGGTGATACCGGCAGACTTGGATGGTTGATATGGAGAACGAGCCGAATGAAGCTTCTGGTCGCTGAAGACGAACCGAAAACCGGGACCTATCTGCAGCAGGGTCTGAGCGAGGCTGGATTCTCTGTTAATCGCGTTACAACAGGCACTGATGCGCTGCAGCACGTGCTGAGCACGCCGTACGATCTGGTGATCCTCGACGTCATGATGCCGGGGCTGGACGGATGGGAGGTGCTGCGTAGGGTTCGTGCAGCCGGGCAGGAAGTGCCGGTGCTTTTTCTCACTGCACGTGACCGCGTGGAAGACCGGGTCAAGGGTCTGGAATTGGGTGCTGACGATTACCTGATCAAGCCCTTCGCTTTTTCCGAGCTGCTGGCGCGGGTCCGCACCTTGTTGCGCAGGGGGAATGCGGCTGCGCTGCAAACCCAGTTGAGGATTGCTGACCTTGAAGTGGATCTGCTAAAGCGCCGCGCTATGCGAGCCGGGCAGCGTATCGAGCTGACGGCCAAGGAGTTCGCCTTGCTGGAATTGCTGCTGCGCCGGCATGGCGAGGTGTTGTCCAAATCGCTGATTGCATCCCAGGTCTGGGACATGAATTTCGACAGCGATACCAACGTCATCGAGGTCGCGATTCGCAGGCTTCGCGCCAAGATCGATGATGGCTTCGAGCCCAAACTCATCCATACCGCACGTGGGATGGGCTACATGCTCGACGAGCCGGACCCATCATGATCAAGCAGTTGTCGCTTACCGCCAGGTTGAGCTTGATGTTCATGTTGGCCGTCACCGGGGTGCTCGGCGCTGCAGGTTTCTTTTTCTATCAGCTGAGTCAGCACCATTTCGACGAACTGGATCGGCACGCACTGGAAGACAAGCTCCAGGCCAGCCGCGAACTGCTAAAGGGCCTCGACGACATGGCCCAGTTCGACGCGTTGCGCCCCCAGCTTCAGGCTCTGCTCGGCGGGCATAGCGATCTTGCGGCTCGGATAGTCGATGCCAAGGGCCAGGTCTTGTTTGCGGAAACGGGCACCACGCACGCGGCATCCGAGCATCGGCATGGCGCGAACAATGCCAAGGCACAGCGAGAGGCAAGAAGATGGCATCGCAGGGCTGGAGTCGTCGAAGTGGCGGGGCGGCCGGTGAGTGTCGAGTTGGCACTTGATGTGACCACGCACAAGGTCTTCTTGCAGTCGCTCGCTCGTTGGCTCTGGGGCGCGCTGGCGGTCTGCGCGCTGATCAGTGGTGTGCTCGGCTGGCTAGTGACGCGCCGCGGGTTGCGCCCGTTGCGTGAGGTCACTCAGGTGGCGGCATCGGTATCCGCCAGGTCGCTGACCGAGCGCATTCCTACCGAGTCGACGCCGGCGGAGCTGCAACAACTGGTGCTTGCGTTCAATGCGATGCTGGCGCGGCTGGAGGACGCTTTCGTGCGGCTCTCGAACTTCTCTGCGGACATCGCACACGAGCTGCGCACGCCACTGTCGAACCTGATGACGCATACCGAGGTGGTGCTGAGTCGCGCACGCAGTCGGGAGGATTATCAGGAAACTCTGTATTCCAATCTGGATGAGCTGCGCCGCATGGCACGCATGATTGACGACATGCTGTTTCTGGCAAAGGCCGACAACGGGCTGATCGTTCCGGAGAGCCAGCCGATCGAACTGCATGCGCTATGCGAGCAATTGCAGGAGTTCTATCAACTGACCGCCGACGAACGCGGTATCCGCTTCGCGCTGTCCGGCGATGCACACATCCAGGGCGATCCCGCCATGCTGCGTCGGGCGCTGTCGAATCTGTTCTCCAACGCGCTGCGTTATACCCCCGGCGGGGGCACCATTCGTCTGGACATCGAGGCGGGCGAACAAGGCGCTTTACTGAGGGTCGGCAACCCGGGCGCGACCATTGCGGAACAACATATTCCGCGGTTGTTCGACCGCTTCTACCGTGTCGACCCGGCGCGTCGCGAGGGAAATCCCAACAATGCCGGCTTGGGACTGGCCATCACCCGTTCGATAGTCGAAGCGCATCAGGGCGAAATTCACTGCATCAGCCAGGATGGATGGACGTCCTTCGATCTACTGTTCCGCCCGCACCGCACCTAGCGCAGGGGGCCTCGATGAAATGCAGAGCAGAATTCGGTGCGGTGCGGTGCGGTGCGGTTGCAGCGAGCGCTCTATGCCAATCGATGCCCAGCACTGGTCAATCATGGCTGTTACGTGTTTGCATCGGCATACCGCTCCACTCTGACACGTCGGCTATCTAGTCCGGCAATCAACGCAGCGGATGGAGGTAACATGAATATCGAACGATGCGAAGACCTGATCGATTGGACCAGCCAAGCCCATTCACGGCTGTCGAACTGCATGACTGAAGCAGCAAATGACCGGGACGATTCATTGGCAAAAATGCTGCTGGTCTACCTCTCGCAGCACGAGCAGGAGCTGACCCGCACGATAGGGCGAATCAAGGAGCACGCCGATCCCCATGCCCTGCAAGCTCACCTGCAGGATGCCGTCGAGCGGGACAGGGTGACGCTGGATATCGACAGCGAGACGTTTGCCCAGATGGGTGTGGACGACGTTTCGCGGGAGATATTCGCGATCCATAACCAGATCATCGACCTGTATCGCTCGTTGCGGAACAGAGCCGGGCTGGGCAAGGCAAGCGGCTTGCTTGATGAGATGCTGAAGCTCGAAGAGCAGCAAACCATGCGTCTCGCGCAGCAGGTCAATCGCATGAACGAGCTCTGATCTCGTTCGGGACCGTCAGACCACGTACCGCAGGATGGCCACGAAGTGAAGCAGGCTGCCCGCCATGACGAACAGGTGCCAGATGCCGTGCCAATGGCGAAAGCGCTGGTCGTAGGCGAAGAAGATGATGCCGACCGTGTAGAGCACGCCGCCCGCAACCAGCCAGACGAAGCCGGCAGTACCCAGCGCGGCGAGCAGCGGTTTGACCGCGACCAGCACGATCCAGCCCATCACCGCGTAGATGACGATCGATAGCACTCGCGCTTCCGAACGTGGCTTTATTTCCTGCAGCATGCCAATCACAGCGAGGGACCAGACGACCCCGAACAGCCACCATCCCCAGCTGCCTCGCAGGGTAACCAGGCAGAAGGGGGTGTAGCTGCCGGCGATCAGCAAGTAGATCGATAGATGATCGAGCTTCTGCATTACCGTTTTGGCGCGCCCGCGGACGCTGTGATAGAGCGTCGATGTGCTGTAGAGCAACACCAGTGTGAACCCATAAATAGCCACACTGACGATCTTCGCCACGTCGCCATCCGAGGCCGCCTGAATCAGCAACCAGACCGTTCCGATCACGGCCAGCACGCCACCAGCGAGGTGCGTCCAGGCGTTGAAACGTTCGCCGTGATACATCGTGCTTACGCCTTGAACCGATCTCGATCAGTTGCCCAACAGCATCCCGAACACCTTCTTCGCTACGCTGGTAGCAGCCTGTGCCGGATTCTGCCGGATGCTTGCTTCCTGTTCGGCTATGACCGTGAACAGCCCTTCGAGCGCCTGCTCGGTGACGTAGCCTTCGACCGTACCGTAACGAGCATCGACTGCGCCGAGCCCGGATGCCTTGCTCGCCAGGGCGTTGTATTGCTGGGCGACACCGATCTTGTCCGTGGCCTGCTTGATGACCGGCAGGAATTTCGCCCGGATCTGTTCACGGCTGGTTTTGTCGAGGTATTGCGTTGCCGAGTCGTTGCCTCCTGCAAGGAGTGGCTTGGCGTCTGCGACCGTCATCTTCCTAACGGCGTCCAGGAGCAGCGCCTGCGCCTGCGGAACAGCCGCTTCGGCAGCCTTGTTCATGCCGTTTTCCAGCGCTTCGACCTGCTCGCCCATGCCCATCATTTTCAACATGCGCGAGGCTTTGCCAATGTTGCCGGGCAGCTCGATTCGCACGTCCGGGTCATTACTGAACCCGCCTGGCTTGCCGAGCTGTTGCACCGCCACTTTGGTGCCTTGGCTAAGCGCATCTTTAAGCGCTTTGCTGGCGTCGCCCTGGCTAATGTCCGACAGCGAAACAGCGCAAGTACTGGCAGAAAGCATCAGACCGGTGAGCAAGACAAGGGTACGCAGCATGGGGAATCCTCTGATGGTTGCAGCGGGCAGGCGCAGAGCTTAACCGGCCAGGCCCGGCGCGCAAACGGTGCCGGTAGCTTGTTCCCACCGTTTCGTTGATACAAGCCTGCGTCCTTGGCGGCGTATGGCATCAAATGATACCGAAGGCTCGGTCAATCACGGTCCGTGGTGGCATTTTCGGTCGCGCTAACCCACGTCGAACAAGCTGCACGGCAACAAAACCCTAATGAGGGGTCGAAGTTATCAATCGGCCCAGGCGAACATCGCGATGGATGCGTCATCTCAACCATCAGCGGCAGTTGCCCGAAGAGCACACCGCCGTCTTTCCAGGCCAGCGCCGGCTCGATCCGAAAACATCCAGGCGTGCATACTGAAAAACACTGAGCTCGTTGGCCAGCTTGGTTTGCTACCCGCTCTAACACAATCTCTGCAGAGGAACGAAACCATGATGAAAGCACTCAAGGCGCTCTTCGATCGCAGCGGGGACGATCCCCATACGCCACACAGCGTTGAACTGGCCGCGGCGGCGTTGCTGATCGAACTCGGTCGCGCGGATTACGAAAGCGATGCAGACGAACAAAAAGTCATCATCGAAGCTATCCGCCAGGGCTCGGGGCTGGAAGACGGAGAGCTTGAATCGCTGGTCGCTTCCGCTCAGGAATCTGCCGAGCGGGCTACTTCACTGTATGAATACACCTCGCTGATCAACGCGCAGTATTCGATGGATGAGAAATTAGCACTGATAGAAGCGCTATGGCGCGTTGCCGCCGCCGATGGCGATATTCACCGATACGAGGACCACCTGATCCGACGTATCGCCGATCTGCTGTACGTCCCGCATTCCGATTTCATACGCGCCAAGCTGGAAGTGCTCGGCACCTGACTACCCGCTCGAAGTGTGGCGAGAACTCACCGCAAGGTCGTTTCGCATCGCAACCTGCCATGCGATCCGAACCGGAAGCACCTAGGTGGAACGGCTGGTCATCCTATGGGTTGCGTGTCGATCACCTGGCCGCGGAATAATGGCTTGGCTGCGATCGACCCGTGCGTGAGCGCTCCATCGGGAGTCAGTTCGAGCTGTGTTCCTCGTCGTGCCTCTCCAATGCGACCTGACGAATCGACAGACGTATCTCTGCTGGTAGTACGCGCTTGGCTACGCCTTCAGCCAGCTCGCCGAGCTTGTCGTGGTAGCCGAGCTTGCCGTGTTCGTCCTGACGCAGCACGTCCTGGTTCTGCAGGCTCTTGATGAAGTGACGGAACAGAGTCTTGTCGAAGAATTCGGGCGCATTCAGGCCATGCAGGATCGACAGGCGCTGGGCCATGACAGTACAGAGGTTCTCGAGCTCTTCGGCGTCTAGGGTGTTCTGCCCGCTGTTGAGCAACAACGAAATGGCCATATAGAAGCGTTGCAGGGTCTGGACGATGACTCTTGCCAATAGCGTCAGCAATACAAACTGGCGTGAGCTGGGTGCTGGCCTTACGTAGCTTTCGCCGTCGAGCTTGAGCAGCCCCTGCTCGACGAAGGCGGCTAGCCACTGATCGACGACTGCTTCCAGCTCCTCTGGCTCCCAGCGAATGAAGAACTCGGCGCGAAGATAAGGATAAAGCGCCTCGGTGAAGGCCAGGATTTGCTCGCGGCTGGTTCGAGAACTGCTCTGAAAGAAGCTCGCCAGCAACGCGGGCAGGGCGAAGATGTGAATCACGTTGTTGCGGTAATAGGTCATCAGGACGGCGTTCTGCTCGTCGAGATAAAGAATGTTGCCCAGTGCATCCTTCTGTTCAGCGAGCAGGTCCAGGTCCTTTACGTAGTCGACAAGGCTGTCGCCATTGCCGTCTGGCAACGTCGTATGAGGCGAGTAAGGTACAGCGCGCAACAGGTTCTGATAGAGGTCAAGGACTCGTACCAGCGAGCGTCGGTCCAGTGCCTGCCGGCTGGTGGACAACATCGCTAGCGCGACCAGATTGACCGGGTTGACGGCCGTTGCCTCGTTGAGTCGTTGAGCGATGCGCTCCGAGAGTAGATTGGTGGTCTGGTTGAGCCACTCCGGGCGGAAGTCTGGTGCCAGGTTCTGCTGGCGCCAGCCCGGTTGCTGTTGGTCGAGGAAATCGTTGAGCTTCAGCGGTTCGCCGAAATTCACCCAGACTTGACCGAAGCGCTGCTTCAACGCTCCGATGACCTTGAAGATATCGAAAATCGATTCCTTCTTCTTCGCTGCGCCACGCAGTTCGCCAAGGTATGTACGACCTTCCAGCACACGCTCATAGCCAATGTAGACCGGCACGAAGAGGATCGGCAAACGAGAGGACCGCAAATAGCTCCGCAGGGTAATCGCAAGCATGCCTGTCTTGGGCTGCAGCATGCGCCCGGTGCGAGAGCGACCGCCCTCGACGAAGTATTCCACCGGAAAGCCGCGGCTGAACAGCGTATGCAGATATTCGTTGAAAACCGAGGTGTAGAGCGGATTGCCCTTGAACGAACGGCGCATGAAGAAGGCGCCGCCGCGGCGCAGCAGGCTACCGATCACCGGCATGTTGAGGTTGATCCCTGCGGCGATGTGCGGCGGAGTCAGGCCGTTGCGGAACAACAGGTAGGACAGCAGCAGGTAGTCGATGTGGCTGCGGTGGCATGGCACGTAGATCACCTCGTAACCCTGCACGGCTTCCTGCAGCGGCTCGAGATGATTGACGCGGATGCCGTCGTAAATCTTGTTCCAGAACCAGGACAGCACGACCTCGAGAAAGCGCACGGCCGTGTAGGCGTAGTCCGAGGCGATTTCGTTGCCGTAGCGCAGGGCGCGGGCTTCGGCTTTTTCCAATGAAATGTTGTCTCGCGCGGCCTCATCTTTGATGGCCTGGCGTACCTGAGGGGCGTGCACCAGGCCCTTCACCAGATTGCGGCGGTGCGACAGGTCAGGTCCGATCACCGCGGTTTTCTGGTTGCGGAAATGGACCCGCAGCATCCGATGCGCCATGCGCAGGGTGCGCTCATGGCCTTTGTTCTGCGCTACCAGCTCATTGAGTTGGATCGGCGCGGAGAACTGCACGCGGGTCTTGCGACCCAACATGAGAATGCTGAGCAACTTGCGCAGCCGCCCGGTGACCGCCCAGCTGTCAGCGAAGAGGAGCTTCCATGCGCTGGTTTCGCGGTCGGGGGAACGGCCCCAGAACACACTCACCGGAATGATCTGCGCGTTGTCGACTGCGTTCTGTTCCAGTGCACCGACCAAGCGTACAAGTGGCTCAGGCGTCACCGCACGGGTACGTCGACCAAACCAGCTAGCGGCCGGGTTGAGAAAGATAAAAGCGGCCGGCTCGATGTGATCCCCAACCGCCACGTCAGCCACCGGGCGCGGCAAACCTGCCTTGCTGCATTCGTGATCGAGCACCGCCAAATCGCTTAGGGAGGCGCGTTGCAGCACGTAGAAAACCGGCTTGCTGCGGTCCAGCTTGAGCGTAAAAGCAGACTGATTGATGGTCTCCGAGCGAACCCAGACGTACAGCAAGCGGCGGACGACGGAGAAGATCAGGCGGCGGATTGGGGAGCGCGTCATACGGGAGATTCGACTGTGGAAGGGTTAATGCCCTGGAAGCGCGCAAGTGTGCCGCAACGCCGGTCGCCGGGCAAAGCCGCTGTGGTGCAGCGAGCTGATTCTGCCGGGCGCCGTGCGTTGATTGTGGCCAATTGGGAGAAGGCATAAGACAGGCGGTTGGGTCCTCTCTATACTCGGCCGGCACGGCTGACATGTGCTTGTCACGCCCGCTGCGCTACATTTGACGCAGGCCATGACTTCTGAAAGTCAGGCCTGTTTGTCTCTCCCCGAGCGGGAATAATAAGAATCGAGTTGGAGAAGTAGGATGGCTGAGCGCGAGACCGGAACCGTCAAATGGTTCAACGATGCCAAGGGTTATGGATTCATCCAGCGTGGTAGTGGCGCGGATGTGTTTGTGCATTACCAGGCGATTCGTGGCGATGGCCACCGCTCGCTGGCGGAGGGGCAGCAGGTCGAATTTTCCGTTACGCAGGGCCAGAAAGGGCTCCAGGCCGAGGATGTAGCCGGGCTTTGAGTGCCGGTTAGCTGCTACACCCTCCGGGTATCAGCGGAACAGTGAAAGAAGCCCTGGCCTTGGCCGGGGCTTTTCGTTGTTGAGGGCTTGTTTGTGGCTGGTGACACCCTCGCAACGCTCTCAGCGACGGAGTTTTGCCTGGACCGCCGAAGTCTTGATCCCATAAAAGCGAAACCCCGCCGAGGCGGGGTTCGTTAGGCTCCTTCGAGCCTGGCTTACATGTTGGGGTAGTTGGGGCCCCCAGTGCCTTCCGGAGCAACCCATACGATGTTCTGCGAAGGGTCCTTGATGTCACAGGTCTTGCAGTGAACGCAGTTCTGAGCATTGATCTGGAAGCGTTTACCACCTTCGTCGCTGTCTACTACCTCGTAGACGCCTGCCGGGCAGTAACGCTGAGCAGGTTCGTCGTACATCGGCAGGTTTTTCTCGATCGGGATGCTTGGATCGATCAGTTTGAGGTGAACCGGCTGCTCCTCTTCATGGTTGGTGTTAGAGAGGAATACCGAGCTCAGCTTGTCGAAACTCAGTTTGCCGTCCGGCTTGGGATAGTCGATTTTCTTCGATTCGGCAGCAGTCTTCAGGCACGCGTAGTCGGGCTTGGTGTCATGCAGCGTGAACGGAATCTTGCCACTGAAGATGTTCTGGTCGATGAAGTTGAACGCGCCACCCTTCACGGCGCCCCACTTGTGGATCGCCGCGCCGAAGTTGCGGCTGGCGTATAGCTCCTCGTAGAGCCAGCTGGCCTTGAAGCCTTCTTCATAACCAGTGAGTTCGTCGCCGCCTTCACGGCCGTCAAACAATGCATCGGCCACCGCTTCGGCCGCCAGCATGCCGGACTTCATTGCTGTGTGACTGCCTTTGATCTTGGCAAAGTTCAGCGTACCGGCATCGCAACCGATCAATGCCCCACCGTTGAAAACCATCTTCGGCAGCGAATTGATGCCACCTTTGGCAATCGCCCGCGCACCGTAGGAAACGCGTTTCCCGCCTTCCAGATACTGCTTGATCACTGGATGATGCTTGTAGCGCTGGAACTCGTCGAACGGGGAGAGGAACGGGTTGCTATAAGACAGGTCGACGATCAGACCGACCACGACCTGGTTGTTTTCGAGGTGGTACAGGAATGAGCCGCCGGTGTTGTCATCGTCCAGCGGCCAGCCTGCGGTGTGCACGACCAGGCCTTGTTCATGCTTGGCCGGATCAATGTCCCACAGCTCCTTGATGCCAATCCCGTAGTGCTGGGGATCGACGTTCGCGTTAAGCTGGAACCGGTTGATCAGCTGCTTGCCGATATGGCCGCGGCAGCCTTCCGCGAACAGGGTGTACTTGGCGCGAAGCTCCATGCCCGGGGTATACATGCCTTCTTTCGGGTTGCCTTCGCGGTCCACGCCGAGGTCGCCAGTGAGGATGCCGCGAACCACTCCGGCTTCGTCGATCAGCGCTTCCTGGGCCGCAAAGCCTGGATAGATCTCGACCCCAAGGTTTTCGGCCTGCTGTGCCAGCCAGCGGCAGAGATTACCCAGGGAAATGATGTAGTTGCCTTCGTTGTGCATGGTTTTTGGAACCAGTGCATTAGGCAGCTTGCGAGCGGCTTCGGCGCTCTTGAGCAGGTAGATGTCGTCACGCTTGACCGGGGTGTTAAGCGGCGCTTCCAGTTCCTTCCAGTTGGGGAAGAGCTCATTCAGCGCGCGCGGCTCGAACACCGCACCAGACAGAATGTGGGCGCCTACTTCGGAACCTTTCTCAACGACGCATACACTGATTTCCTTTCCAGCATCAGCGGCGCGTTGCTTCAATCGGCAGGCAGCGGACAGGCCCGCGGGGCCGGCGCCGACGATGACTACGTCGAATTCCATGTATTCGCGTTCCATTGGCTATCTCCTACTCAAGGCTTAGTTGTTTTTTAGATAGTGGAGGGCTGGATCGTATCCCTGACCAAGCCGAGCTGCCGCATTATATATAGCCGCCTGATTCGGTCCAATACAAACGTTTGTTTGAATTTCTTCCAAGCCTGATAGACTCTGGAAACTGCGGCTTATGACTGGGTATTTGCGTTGTTGACCCCAGCAGTTGCCTGCAGTCAAGATACGGGCAGTTTTGTGCTCGCCGAACAGGTCCGATGGCTGAAATGGCGGCCCGGCCTTGAGCATGGCTCGGTTCGCCTCGGCGAAATTCTATTCACCGGAGAGTAACGAGGAATCCATGAAGATTCTTGTAGCTGTCAAACGAGTGGTCGATTACAACGTTAAGGTTCGCGTCAAGCCGGACAACTCCGGCGTCGACCTCGCTAACGTCAAGATGTCGATGAACCCCTTCTGCGAAATCGCCGTTGAGGAAGCCGTACGCCTGAAAGAGAAGGGCGTCGCAAGTGAGATCGTCGTGGTTTCCATCGGTCCGACCGCTGCCCAGGAGCAGCTGCGTACCGCGCTGGCGCTCGGTGCCGATCGCGCCGTGCTGGTCGAATCGACCGAAGAGCTCAATTCGCTGGCCGTTGCCAAGCTGCTGAAAGCGGTAGTCGACAAGGAGCAGCCCCAGCTGGTGATCCTCGGCAAACAGGCTATCGACAGCGACAACAACCAGACCGGCCAGATGCTGGGCGCCCTTACCGGGTTCGCTCAGGGCACGTTTGCCTCGAAAGTTGAAGTATCGGGCGACAAGGTCAACGTTGAGCGCGAAATCGACGGCGGTGCGCAAACTGTTGCGCTGAACCTGCCGGCAATCGTGACCACAGACCTGCGTCTGAACGAGCCGCGCTACGCGTCGCTGCCCAACATCATGAAGGCCAAGAAGAAGCCGCTGGAAGTGCTGACCCCGGATGCGCTGGGCGTAGTCACCACTTCCACCGTCAAGACCCTGAAAGTGGAAGCCCCAGCTGCCCGCAGCGCTGGTATCAAGGTCAAGTCGGTGGCAGAACTGGTCGAGAAATTGAAAAACGAGGCGAAGGTAATCTAAATGACTATCCTGGTTATCGCTGAACACAACAACGCCGTTCTGGCTGCAGCCACCCTGAATACCGTGGCCGCGGCCAAGGCTATCGGCGGCGACATTCACGTGCTGGTAGCGGGTGCCGGTTGCGCTGCGATCGGCGAAGCGGCTGCCAAGATCGAAGGCGTTTCCAAGGTTCTGGTCGCGGATGATGCCGCGTATGCCAACCAACTGCCTGAGAACGTTGCGCCGCTGATCGCTGAGCTGGCCAAGAACTACAGCCACGTGCTGGCCGCTGCGACCACCAATGGCAAAAACTTCCTGCCGCGCGTTGCCGCCAAGCTGGACGTGGACCAGATCTCCGAAATCATCGCCGTTGAAAGCGCCGATACCTTCAAACGCCCGATCTATGCAGGCAACGCCATTGCCACCGTGCAGTCGAGCGCACCGATCAAGGTCATCACTGTCCGTGCTACCGGCTTCGATCCGGTCAATGCCGAAGGCGGTTCGGCTGCTGTCGAACAAGTTTCGGGCACTGGCGACGCGGGCGTCTCGGCGTTTGTTGGCGAAGAGCTGGCCAAGTCCGATCGCCCCGAACTGACGGCAGCCAAGATCGTTGTATCCGGTGGTCGCGGCATGCAGAACGGCGACAACTTCAAGCATCTGTATTCGTTGGCCGACAAGCTCGGTGCTGCCGTGGGCGCCTCGCGTGCAGCGGTCGACGCCGGCTTCGTGCCGAACGACATGCAGGTCGGCCAGACCGGCAAGATCGTCGCACCGCAGCTGTATATCGCAGTTGGCATCTCCGGAGCCATCCAGCATCTGGCGGGCATGAAGGATTCCAAGGTCATCGTCGCGATCAACAAGGACGAAGAAGCGCCTATCTTCCAGGTCGCTGATTACGGCTTGGTTGGCGATCTGTTCCAGATCCTGCCGGAGCTCGAAGAGCTGGTGTGATCGAGTCGATTGGAAAAAACCCGCTCTCGTAGCGGGTTTTTTTATGGGCAGCTTGGCTGCGCCGGCCAGTGTTAACATTCCTGCAGACCTAGACGGGTCTGCCCGATTCCGAACGATGAGGTTTTTCCATGCGTTGTGCTGTTCCGCTGAAGTCCGCCTTGCTCGCCTTGCTGTTGGCTACACCCTTCTCGGTGCATGCGGCGACTGCAAAGTGTGATCGGCTGATCGCGACCGGCGGCGCGGAAAATCCGCCGTTTCTCTGGCGAGATCCGCAGAATCCCAAACGTCTGATTGGCGCAAATGCCGATCTGTTGAAAAAGATTACCGACTCCTTGGACCTCAAACTCGAGGTGCTTTACACCGGCGATGCGGGCAAGGCGCTTGAGCAGGTGCGCAGTGGGCAAGTGGACGTACTGGCCGACGCGGTGCTGACACCGAAAGAGCTGGCATATCTGGACTTCGTCCACCCCTCGATCACTCCCCTGCAGATATCTGCCTGGGTAGGTCAAGAACCGGAGTTTCTGTACGCTACACGTGAGGACCTCGTGGGCCGTTCGGGCATCTATGTTGCTTCCCCGCGAGCGGACAGCGCTTTCGAGCGTTACGCCAGGGAAAACCTCAGCTTGCGCTCCTCGTCCAACCTTAACGGAGCCTTGAAGACGTTAGTGGCTGGCAAGACAGACTATGTTTTGCACGAGCGTTACAGCACCATTGCTCACGCCGCCCGGCAAGGGCTGTTGGCCGATATTCAACGGCTGGATCCGCCGGTCGTCAGCCGCGGTATGCACTTCGCAGTGGCTCATGACTCGGCCTGCAACGGTCCTTGGTTGCGCGGACAGCTTGCGATAAAAATGACAGAATTGCGCGCTGCGGGGATTCCACAGCAACTGCTCGTAGAGAATATCGAGCGGTGGAAACAGCAGCCGGCTCCGACAAGCACTTCGCAACGCTAGGATCATTCACTTGATTAGACATCTCTTCTGCATGCTTTTAATGACTGCAGTGGCCGGCTGTGCCAGCGATCCGGCACCCACCGAACAGCTGCGCCTCACCGAGCAGGCCATGGCCCAGGCGCGAGCGGTAGGCGCGTCTGAACAGACCCCGGCGCTTGCGCTGGCGCAGGAGAGGCTTGCGGCTGCGACAGAAGCCATGAAAGGTGAGCGGTATCGGGAAGCACGGCTGCTAGCCGAACAGGCGGAATTGGACGCCCGGCTGGCTGAGGCTCGTGTACTGAACGACAAGAGCGAGCAGGAGTTGGCTGAACTGCATCGTCGTATCGCACGGATGCGCGAACAACTGGGAGCGTTACAGTGAAATCGGCTTTTCTCACAACTGTACTGCTGCTCACGCTTGGCGGACTTCAGGGGTGCGCCACATCGGAATCGCAGCAGCAAGTGGAGCAAGCGATGGCTGTATTTGAGGGGATCAGCGAAGCACCGCAGATTCTTCAGGATGCGCCTAAGGATGTGGTGCGAGCGGGTGAGTCACTGGCTCGTGCCAAGCAATTTGCCGGCTATTGGGGCAGCGCCGAGGATGTCATCCACTACGCCTATCTCAGCAAGCGCTACAGCGAGATCGCGCGGCAGCACAGCGAGCAGATTCAGAATCAACGCCGTGCTACGCAGTTGAACATGGAGCTGGAGCGTCTGCGCCAGGCGGTACAGGAGGCCAAGCTGCTCGATATACAGAGCCAGGACCGCTGGCTTGAGGATCAGTTGATTAGCCTTGCCGCCGCTGAAACCGATCGCGGGCTGGTCATGACGCTGGGTGATGTTCTGTTCAGGGCGGCCAGCGCCGAACTGGATGCCTCGGCCAACCGCACCTTACTCAAGGTCGTACACTTCTTGCAGCTCAATCCGAAGCGCCGGGTCCGAATCGAGGGTTATACCGACAACCGTGGGGACGCGGCGGAAAACCTTGCCCTGTCCAAAGCCAGAGCACAGGCAGTGGGTGACTTCATCCAAAGCATCGGAATCGATGCTGGGCGCATAGAGATTGTCGGCTACGGTGAACAACACCGCATTGCCGAGAACGCTTCGGCGCGCGGTCGGGCACAGAATCGGCGAGTCGAAATCCTTTTTTCTGATGAAAACGGGCAGTTGAGTAACCCGCGCTGAGCTCGTGTTCTGGCAAAGGTAACTGACTGTGTCGGCGAGTTAGCTGTCATCTGTATTGGTCGCGCGTAACAGTGTTGTACTACTGTTATGGTTCAGTTGGCGGAGCCGGACGATATGACCAATCTGTTGCTATACCAGCGCATTGCGCACCAGCTTGCCGAGGACATTCGGCGAGGCGTCTATCGTCCGGGCGAGCGAGTGCCGTCGGTCCGCAAGATGAGCATGCAGCTGAGCGTCAGCCATGCCACCGTGCTGCAGGCCTACGCCAACCTTGAGGATCAAGGAATGATCCGCGCCCGCCCGCAGTCAGGCTTCTATGTTCACCACACCCCGGCGCTGACCGCTCCCACGCCAGATATCGCCCAGGTTGAGCGGCCAACGCTGGTCACACGCAGCAGCATCATCAACGAGGTGCTCAGCGACTCGCGTCGTGAAGGGCTGATACCGTTGGGCGCCGCTGTTCCACATGTCGATTACCTTCCCGTACGCGCTTTGCATCAACAGCTGGCCAAGGTCACCCGGTTCCAGAGCCAGCGCGCATTCAGCTACATGTTCAGTCCTGGCTATGAACCCTTACGCCGTCAGGTGGCGATTCGCATGCGAGACGCCGGGGTGGTCGTGGGGCCTGATGATGTTGTGATTACCCATGGCTGTGTCGACGCGCTGCAGATGTCGCTGCGTGTCCTGACCAAACCAGGGGACCTGATCGCGACGGAGTCGCCAAGCTATTACGGCCTGCTTCAGCTGGCTGATCTGCTGGGTCTGAAAGTCATCGAAATTCCTTGCGACCCGGATACCGGGATGAGCCTCGAGGCGTTGCAGCTTGCTGCCAGCCAATGGCCTATCAAGGCATTGGTATTGACCGCACGGCTGAGCAATCCGCTGGGCGGCACCATGCCCGATGCCCGCCAGAAACGTTTGCTAAAGATGGCTGCCAGTTTCGATATCCAGATCGTGGAAGACGATATCTACGGCGAGCTCATGTTCGATCCGGGCTCGATCAAGGCGCTCAAGTCGAACGATCTCGACGGTAGGGTGATCTACTGTTCAAGCTTTTCCAAAACGATCTCACCTGGCGTGCGTATAGGTTGGATACTCCCCGGCCGCTACCGCGAAGAAATACAGCGTTTGCAAACGTTCAGCACGCATTCGGCCTGTAGCGTTACGCAAATGGGGGTTGCCGCTTATCTGGAAAATGGAGGCTACGACCGGCACCTGCGCTACATCCGTCATGAGTACCGTAAGAATCTCAGCGTTTTCCAGCTAGCGGTTCAGCGATATTTTCCTGACGGGACCCAGATGACCCGACCCACGGGCGGATTCATTCTGTGGGTCAGCCTGCCAGCGCGAATCAACACCAAGGAACTGCACGTGCAGGCTATGGAGCGGGGCATCAGCATCGCGCCGGGGCTGATCTTCAGCAACACCGAGCAGTTCAACCACTGCATACGGCTCAATTGTGCGCTGCCCTGGACGGCCGAGGCTGAAAGGGCGCTGAAGGCGTTGGGTGAGCTTGCCGGGGAGCTTTGTCGACAACCGAGCTAGAACGGAGGAGGGCGGAACATGAGATGGCTGTTACTGCTGGCGATACCGCTCATCGCCGCGTGTGACGGGGAAAAGGTTCCTGATGATCCGGTGCTGCCGGAGCCGCCCAAGGTCGTGTCCTCGACAACCACCGCCGTTGCGCCGGCAACAGCCCAACCCGAGCCGGACGTTCCGGACCCTCCTGAAGAGATCAAGATCGAACTCGCGCCGGTAACGGAGGGAGACTCCGAGCAGCTGCCATCCGAGCGAGTCGTACCGCCACCCAAGCCGAAGCCCGCTACCGCCGCCGTGTCGAAGAAACAGGTCGAGGACGTCGAGCTACCAGAGCCGGAACTGGACCTGAGCCTTCCGGATGACTGGTCCGAAACGCTCGGGCCTGCGGATGAGGCGACGTCGATGACCCTGCTGCCGCCCCTGTTTGAGTCGAGCAAGGACTCCCGTTTGCAGCTCAGTGGCGAGCTCTTGCCGGGCGCCGCTCAGGACGAAGCCATCATCGACGGGGCCCAGATCAATTTCGAGATAAAGCGCTAAGCCGGACGTGCAGTGACCGGCTCGTACCTATGCGCTACCGATCCCGCGCGTCCTGAGCATCAGCTTCAGCGTTGCGCTGGGCGATTCGCTGTTTTTGCTCTTCAGTCAGCGGAATCTTGCGGGCTCCAGCACGGAGCATCAGCAGGCCGGCGACAATCGTACCGATCACGAGGGCCAGCAGTAGCCAGATGTACCAAGGCATAGGGTTCTCCAAGAGTTGATGTTGATTGAGTCACCTTACGCTGGGCCGAGGCGCTAAGCCATCCCGCCGCAGCCGGGCGCTACTTTGGCGTTTGAACGAATCTCCCGGGAGCGGTTTTCTGCGACAATGCGCGCCGAATTTAGCCGAGGACTCGACATGCCCTGCCAGACTCCCATCATCGTTGCGCTCGACTTTCCCTCCCGTGATGCAGCGCTGGCGTTGGCTGACCAGCTTGATCCTGCGTTGTGTCGGGTCAAAGTCGGCAAAGAGCTGTTCACCCGCTGCGGTCCGCAGATCGTTGAGGCGCTGCAGTCCAAAGGGTTCGAAGTGTTTCTCGACCTGAAATTCCACGACATCCCCAACACCACCGCCATGGCGGTGAGCGCCGCGGCCGAACTGGGCATGTGGATGGTCAACGTGCATTGTTCCGGCGGCCTGCGAATGATGGCTGCCTGCCGAGAGACGCTGGACAAGGTAAACGGGCAGAAGCCATTGCTGATCGGCGTAACGGTGCTCACCAGCATGGAGCAGGCAGACCTTGCAGACGTCGGTCTGGATCTGGAGCCAAAACAGCAGGTATTGCGTCTTGCTGGTCTAGCGGAGAAGGCAGGGCTCGATGGTCTCGTCTGTTCAGCTCAGGAATCGCAACCACTGAAGTTGCAGTTTCCGAAGTTGCAGCTGGTGACGCCGGGTATTCGTCCGGCTGGCAGTGCAGCGGATGACCAGCGCCGCATTCTGACCCCGGCACAAGCCATGGCGGCAGGTTCCGATTATCTGGTCATTGGCCGGCCGATTTCTCAGGCTGCCAATCCGGCTCATGCACTGGCTGCGGTCGTTGCCGAGCTGGCGTGACCAGACTGGTCGGCACTGGGCGCAGGCAGGCACCTTCCTCGCTGCCCAAGACCGGTCGCAACGGCGGCGACCGGTTCTGCCTGCCTGCATCAGGCTTAGCTCACCTTTAGCACCAACTTGCCGAAGTTGCCGCCGGTAAACAGTTTCATCAAGGTGTCCGGGAAAGTTTCCAGGCCCTCGACGATATCTTCCTTGCTCTTCAGCTCGCCGCTCTGCATCCAGCCTGCCATGTCCTTCATGGCTTCCGGGTAGCGCGAGACGTAATCCATCACCACCATGCCCTGCATCCGTCCACGGTTGACCAGCAGGGACAGGTAGTTGGCCGGTCCTTTGACCGCTTCCTTGTTGTTGTACTGGCTGATGGCGCCACAGATCACGATACGGGCACCGACAGTAATCCGTGTCAGCACAGCATCGAGTATGTCCCCGCCGACGTTATCGAAGTACACGTCAACGCCTTTCGGGCACTCGCGCTTCAGACCAGCAGCGACGTCTTCGCTCTTGTAATCGACGGCAGCATCGAAGCCGAGCTCTTCGGTAAGGAAGCGGCACTTGTCGGCGCCGCCCGCAATACCCACGACCCGACAGCCTTTGATCTTGGCGATCTGCCCGGCAACGCTGCCCACGGCGCCGGCCGCGCCAGACAGCACTACGGTTTCGCCGGCTTTCGGCTCGCCGACGGCCAACAGGCCGAAATAGGCGGTCATCCCGGTCATGCCGAGTGCCGATAGGTAGCGTGGCAAGGGCGCCTGATTCGGATCCACCTTGTAGAACCCTTTCGGCTCGCCGAGGAAATATTCCTGGACGCCAAGCGCGCCGTTAACGTAGTCCCCTTCAGAAAAACCTGGGTGTTGCGAGGCGATTACTTTGCCGACGCCCAGGGCGCGCATCACTTCGCCTATCCCGACCGGCGGGATATAGGACTTGGCGTCGTTCATCCAACCGCGCATCGCCGGGTCCAGTGACAGGTATTCCACCTTCACCAGAATCTGGCCGGGCCCAGGCTCGGCCACTGGCTTCTCGACGTATTCGAAGGTGTCATGCGTCGGCGCGCCAACAGGACGTTTGGCCAGGAGATACTGATGGTTGAGGGTGCTCATGAGGGCCTCTTGTTATGTGCAAAACCTTGGTGTAGCCCGCCAGGCTCAACCCTGCAAGCAAGGGCAGCGCTTTGGAATGCGTTGGCATCCGTCTGAGTGATATCGCTCAAGGTTACTTAATGACCGGACAGGATGACGGTATAACCATGACCGGTATCTGGTTGGCAGTCACGTTCGGACTCGCCACCGCTCTTCAAACGATCAGGATATTCAGCATGGGCATGTCTTTTTCCGGTCAAGTCGCTTTGGTTACTGGTGCATCAGCAGGAATCGGTCGGGCCACCGCGCTCGCGTTTGCCGAACAAGGGTTGAAAGTAGTCGTCGCAGACGTCGATGAAACGGGTGGCCGGGCGTGTGCAGAGGCGATTCTGGAAGCTGGAGGCGACGCCACCTTTGTACGCTGCGATGTCACCCAGGATGTGCAAGTCAAGGCGATGGTCGAGCAAACCGTGGCAACCTACGGGCGTCTGGATTATGCCTTCAACAATGCCGGCATCGAGATTGAGAAGGGCCGCTTGGCTGAGGGCAGTGAGGCCGAGTTCGACGCCATCATGGGCGTCAACGTCAAAGGCGTCTGGTTGTGCATGAAGCACCAGCTACCAGTGATGCTGGCGCAGGGCGGCGGAGCCATCGTGAATACTGCGTCGGTTGCAGGCCTTGGCGCGGCGCCGAAGATGAGCATCTACGCAGCGTCCAAGCACGCCGTGATCGGTCTGACCAAGTCGGCGGCAATCGAATACGCGAAGAAGCAGATCAGGGTGAACGCGGTCTGCCCGGCTGTGATCGACACTGACATGTTCCGCCGCGCCTATGAAGCAGACCCGCGCAAAGCCGAGTTCGCGGCCGCCATGCACCCGGTCGGGCGGGTAGGGAAGGTCGAGGAAATCGCCGCTGCGGTGCTCTATCTCTGCAGCGACGGAGCGGCCTTCACCACTGGTCACGCGCTGGCGGTCGACGGTGGCGCCACCGCGATCTGATCAAATCGCAACCAAAGCCGGGGGTTAGCCCTTCGGCTTTGGGGTGCTGACAATCAATAGCGTCAGCACGCCCGCCACCAGACCCCACAGCGCAGAACCGATACCGAACAGGGTCAGGCCTGACGCCGTCACCATGAAGGTGATCAGTGCAGCCTCGCGTTCACGCACCGTCTGCATGGCCTGAGTCAGCCCGCTTCCAATCGAGCCGAGCAGCGCCAGCGCAGCGATGGACAACACCAGGGCAGCAGGGAACGACGCAAACAGGGCGGCGAGCGTGGCGCCGAAAATCCCGGCAATCCCGTAGAAAACGCCGCACCAGACGGCCGCTGTGTAGCGCCGAGACGCATCCGGATGCGCTTCCGGACCGCTGCAGATGGCCATTGTGATCGCAGCCAGATGAATGCCATGAGAGCCAAACGGAGCCAGCAGCACCGAAGCGATGCCTGTCACGGATATCAGCGGGGAGGCCGGCACCTGATAGCCCTCGGCTCGAAGCACCGCCAGGCCCGGCATGTTTTGCGATGCCATGGCGATGACGAACAGCGGAATGCCGATGCTGAAAAGCGCGGCAAATGACAGGCTTGGAGTGGTCCAGACTGGCACCGCGATATCCAGACTCAGCGCTCGAAAGTCCAACAGGCCGGTCACCGCAGAGAAGGCACAGCCAACCAGCAGAGCAGACAGCACCGCATAGCGAGGCTGAAAGCGCTTGGCTATCAGGTAGCTGAAAAACATGCTCAGCACGAGCACTGGCTGGACTTCCACGGCACGGAAAATTTCGCTGCCAATGTTGAAAAGCACACCGGCCAGCAAGGCGGCAGCGAGCGAGGCGGGCACCTTACGCATCAGTCGTTCGAAGCTTCCCGTGAACCCGCAAAGCGCGATCAATGCAGATGCAAAGATGAACGCCCCGATGGCTTCACCGTAGGGAACGCCAGGCAGGCTGCTGATCAGTAGTGCTGCGCCAGGCGTCGACCACGCGATGACAACAGGTGTTCGGTAGCGCAACGACAGCCCGATACTGCAGATCGCCATACCGATAGACAGTGACCAGATCCACGAGGAGATCTGACCGCTGCTGAGCCCTGCGGCTTGTCCGGCCTGGAACATGAGCACCAGCGAACTGGTATAGCCAGTCAGCATGGCAATGAAGCCAGCCACAACGGTTGACGCCGAGCTGTCCTTGAAGAAGCGGTGGGGAAGGGCGGTGGCTGCTGTCATCGTTGGTTTCGGATCTGGTCCATGGGGGCTGATGCGCTCGGCACGAATAGGCAACGAAGATACCCGACTGTTGAGCACGATCCTTGCGTGAAGATGCAGGCTAGGGTGTCGTGCGCTCGGCGTCTCGGTACAGCCATTGCTGCGATCAGCGTAACAGTCCCAAGACGGCAGCTGGTGCCGTTCGTCCTTCGAGCGGAGAGGTCTGCCGACAGCCATGCGGACACTGGCACCGATGTTGCTATTACTCCATTGCCTGCTGCGAGGCGTCAAAAAAACCGCAGCTGTTGGAGGAATGATGAGCCAGGGTATCGAATTCAATCGCTTGATGCTGGAAATGCGGGCCATGCAGACCGATGCAATGGCGCGTTCCAAGCCTGTCACGGCCGCCCCGGAGGTTGGCGCTCCGAGCTTTTCCGACATGCTCGGCCAGGCCGTCAATAAAGTGAGTGAAACCCAACAGGCTTCCAATCAACTGGCCAGCGCGTTCGAGATGGGCCAGGGCGGCATCGATCTGACCGAAGTCATGATCGCGTCGCAAAAAGCGAGCGTTTCCTTTCAGGCCATGACCCAGGTGCGCAACAAGCTGGTCCAGGCGTATCAAGACATCATGCAGATGCCGGTCTAAGGCAGGATTTGAACAATGGCTGACGCACTAACCAACGCTCCGGTACCGCTTGCTTCGGATACCCCGAAAAAGCCTTTGCTAGGTCTTTCCTTTCTGGAAAACCTGTCTGAAATGTCGATGTTGCGGCAGATCGGCCTGCTGGTCGGTCTGGCGGCGAGCGTTGCCATCGGTTTCGCCGTGGTGCTCTGGTCGCAGCAGCCGGACTACCGGCCGCTGCTGGGCAGCCTCGCCGGGATGGATGCCAATCAGGTGATGGAAACTCTGGCAGCCGCCGACATCGCCTACACAGTCGAACCCACATCCGGCGCTTTGCTGGTCAAGGCCGACGACCTTGCGCGTGCGCGGCTTAAACTGGCCAGTGCCGGCATCGCCCAGACCGACAGTAATATCGGCTTTGAAATCCTCGACAAGGAGCAAGGCCTTGGTACCAGCCAATTTATGGAGGCGACTCGCTATCGCCGTGGTCTGGAAGGTGAGCTGGGGCGCACCATTTCCAGCTTGAACAACGTCAAGAATGCCCGCGTCCACCTTGCCATTCCAAAGAGCTCGGTATTCGTGCGGGACGAGCGCAAGCCGAGTGCATCGGTACTTGTTGAGCTGTACCCAGGCCGCAGCCTCGAGCCGAGCCAGGTCATGGCGATCATCAATCTGGTCGCCACCAGCGTACCGGAGCTGACCAAGTCACAAATCACCGTAGTCGATCAGAAGGGCAATCTGCTGTCTGATCAGCAGGAGCTCACCGAACTGAGCATGGCCGGCAAGCAGTTCGACTATAGCCGCCGCATGGAAAGCCTTTATACCCAGCGCGTGCATAACATTTTGCAGCCGGTTCTGGGCAGTGGTCGCTACAAAGCTGAGGTGTCTGCCGATGTGGATTTCAGCGCTGTCGAGTCCACCTCAGAGACCTTCAACCCAGATCAGCCGGCACTGCGCAGTGAACAGAGTGTTAGCGAACAGCGTCAGAGCAGCCTCGGCCCGCAGGGTGTACCCGGTGCGCTGAGCAACCAGCCGCCTGGTCCGGCGACCGCGCCGGAGAACGCCGTGGCAGGTCAGGCCGCCGCAGCCGGTGCCATCGCTCCGGGCCAGCCTCTGCTGGATGCCAACGGTCAGCAGGTAATGGACCCGGCAACCGGCCAGCCCATGTTGGCGCCGTATCCGGCCGACAAGCGCGAGCAGGCGACTCGCAACTACGAGCTGGACCGCTCGATCAGCTACACCAAGCAGCAGCAGGGGCGTCTGCGCCGCCTGTCGGTTGCAGTCGTACTCGACGACCAGGTAACAGTCGGGGCTGACGGTACTACGACACGGGTGCCTCGCACGGCCGAAGAACTGGCGCGCTTTACCCGCCTGGTACAGGATGCTGTTGGGTTTGATGCAAGTCGCGGTGACAGCGTCAGTGTGATCAACGCGCCGTTTGCGGCTGATTCGCTTGACGATGCGTTCATCGATATCCCGTTCTACTCGCAGCCGTGGTTCTGGGACATCGTCAAGCAGGTTCTCGGGGTGCTGTTCATCCTGGTGCTGGTATTCGGCGTGCTGCGGCCTGTCCTGAACAACCTGACGAACGCCGGAAAAGCTAAAGAACTTCAAACCGTGCCTGGCGATGCCGAACTGGGTGACCTGGAGGGTATCGATGGTGCGCTGGCAAGTGATCGGGTCAGCCTGAGCGGGCCGCAGAGCATCATGCTGCCGAGCCCGACCGAGGGATACGATGCGCAATTGAATGCCATCAAAAATCTGGTAGCTGAAGATCCGGGCCGGGTGGCTCAGGTCGTCAAAGAGTGGATCAACGCAGATGAGTGATGCTCGAGTACCCGCCAAGCTGAACAAGGTCGACAAGGCCGCAATCCTCCTCCTCTCATTGGGCGAGGCAGACGCTGCACAGGTGCTGCGTCATCTGGGGCCGAAGGAAGTACAGAAAGTCGGCACGGCGATGGCGCAGATGCGCAATGTGCAGAAAACTCAGATCGAACAGGTAATGGGCGAGTTCGTCGAGATCGTCGGCGACCAGACCAGTGTTGGTGTGGGCGCCGACGGTTACATCCGCAAAATGCTCACCCAGGCACTGGGCGAGGACAAGGCGGGCGGCTTGATCGACCGTATCCTGCTCGGGGGCAACACCAGCGGTCTCGACAGCCTGAAGTGGATGGAGCCGCGTGCGGTAGCCGATGTGATTCGCTACGAGCATCCGCAGATCCAGGCGATCGTGGTGGCGTATCTGGACCCTGATCAAGCGGGTGAAGTGCTTTCGCATTTCGATCACAAGGTGCGGCTGGATATCGTTCTGCGAGTGTCCTCGCTCAATACGGTGCAGCCTGCTGCGCTAAAGGAGCTGAACCTGATCCTTGAGAAGCAGTTCTCCGGCAACGCCAATACCACCCGAGCGACGCTGGGCGGCGTCAAGCGTGCGGCGGATATCATGAACTTCCTCGACAGTTCCGTTGAAGGTCAGCTGATGGATGCCATCCGTGACGTCGACGAAGACCTGTCGTCCCAGATCGAAGATTTGATGTTCGTGTTCGACAATCTGGCCGATGTCGACGACCGGGGCATCCAGGTATTGCTGCGCGAAGTATCCTCGGATGTACTGGTCATGGCGCTCAAAGGCGCCGATGAAGCGATCAAGGAAAAAATCTTCAAGAACATGTCCAAGCGCGCCGGTGAATTGCTGCGCGACGACTTGGAAGCAAAAGGTCCTGTGCGCATCAGCGAAGTCGAAGGCGCCCAGAAGGAAATCCTTACCATCGCCCGTCGCATGGCCGAAGCCGGAGAGATCGTGCTCGGCGGCAAGGGCGGGGAAGAAATGGTCTAGATCTAAGCGAGCCGTATGTCCAAGGAAAACCCCAGCGATGTGATCCGCGCGAAAGACGTCAATGTTTTCGATCGCTGGGCCTTGCCGAGCTTTGATCCTCACGGTGCGGAGCCGGAGGCGCAGGAGCCGGTCGTAGAGCCGGCCCCGGCCGAAGAGTTTTCACGCAGCGAGGACGTTCCCGTCGAGGAAGTCAAACCGTTGACGCTCGACGAGCTCGAGGCTATTCGTCAGGAGGCCTACAACGAAGGCTTCAGCACTGGCGAGAAGGACGGATTTCACGCCGGCCAACTCAAGGCCAGGCAGGAGGCCGAAGCCGCCCTGACGCCCAAGCTGCAGAATCTCGAAAAATTGATGGCGCAGCTGCTGGAACCTATCGCCGATCAAGATCGTAATCTCGAACACGCCATGGTCACGCTCGTCAGCCAGTTGGCTCGTGAAGTGATTCAGCGCGACCTGCTGATTGATTCCAGCCAGATCCGCCAGGTACTGCGCGATGCGTTGAAGTTGTTGCCGATGGGTGCGAGCAATGTGCGCATCTACATCAATCCACAAGACTTCGAGCTGGTGAAGGCGTTGCGTGAACGTCACGAAGAAACCTGGCGTATCGTCGAAGACAGCGATCTACTGCCCGGTGGCTGCCGCATCGAGACCGAGCAAAGCCGTATTGACGCCAGTGTCGAAACGCGACTTGGCCAGGCGATCAGCCAACTGTTCGAGCAACAGCGTGAGAATGCCACCAGCCCGCCCGAGGCCGATCTGCAATTGGATCTCGGCGCGGATGCGGAGCCCGCCGATGCGCCTTGAACGCACCAGTTTTGCCAAACGCTTCGAAGCCTATGGCGAGGCTATCAAACTGCCCAGCCAGCCGATCCTCGAGGGTCGGTTGTTGCGTATGGTGGGCTTGACTCTCGAAGCTGAGGGGTTGCGCGCCGCGGTTGGAAGTCGCTGCCTGGTCATCAACGAAGACAGCTACCACCCGACCCAGGTCGAAGCCGAAGTCATGGGTTTCGCCAGCGGCAAACTCTACCTGATGCCCGTCGGCAGCCTGGCGGGCATCGCCCCTGGCGCGAGGGTTGTGCCATTGGCCAATACCGGCCGCCTGCCCATGGGCACCTCGATGCTTGGTCGAGTGCTCGACGGTGCCGGGCGTGCATTGGATGGCAAGGGCGGAATGAAAGCGGAGGACTGGGTGCCGATGGATGGCCCGGTGATCAATCCGCTCAAGCGCCACCCGATCAGCGAGCCGCTTGATGTCGGCATCCGTAGCATCAACGGCTTGCTCACCGTGGGGCGCGGTCAGCGTCTGGGGCTATTCGCCGGCACGGGTGTCGGTAAATCGGTCCTGCTCGGAATGATGACGCGCTTCACCGAGGCCGACATCATCGTCGTCGGGCTCATCGGCGAGCGGGGTCGGGAGGTAAAGGAATTCATCGAAAACATCCTCACCGAGGAGAGCATCAAGCGGTCGGTCGTGGTCGCGTCGCCCGCGGATGATGCGCCGCTGATGCGCTTGCGTGCGGCCATGTACTGCACGCGTATCGCTGAGTATTTCCGCGACAAGGGCAAAAACGTCCTGCTGCTCATGGATTCGCTCACACGCTTTGCCCAGGCTCAGCGTGAGATTGCCCTGGCCATTGGCGAGCCGCCAGCGACCAAGGGCTATCCACCGTCTGTGTTCGCCAAGTTGCCAAGCCTGGTGGAGCGCGCGGGTAACGCAGAAGAAGGCGGCGGTTCGATCACTGCGTTCTACACCGTATTGTCCGAAGGTGACGACCAGCAAGACCCGATTGCCGACGCTGCGCGTGGTGTGCTTGACGGTCACATCGTGCTGTCTCGTCGACTGGCCGAGGAAGGCCATTACCCGGCAATCGACATCGAGGCGTCCATCAGCCGCGTCATGCCGCAAGTGGTCAGTGTCGAGCACGTACGTCACTCGCAACGGTTCAAGCAGCTTTGGTCGCGCTACCAGCAAAGCCGAGACCTGATCAGCGTGGGCGCTTATGTACCAGGCGGCGATCCGGAAACAGACCTCGCCATTGCCCGGCAGGCAGAAATGGTCCGCTACCTTCGGCAGGGGTTGGACGAGGCCGAGCATCTGCCGCAGAGCGAGGCCTTGCTAACCAACGTATTCAATCCCAAGGGGGCGGGCTAAACCTTGGCGACGAGCCGCGCTGCGCGTTTGGCGCCGGTCATTGATATGGCCGAGCGCGCCGAGCGAGAATCCGCAAAGCTGTTCGGGCAAGGCCAGACGCAGGTTGCCCAGGCCGAGGCAAAACTGGGCGAATTGCGCCGGTACTTTTCCGATTATCAAGAACAGTGGATGGTCCAAGGCAGTCAGGGCGTGTCTGGACAGTGGCTGATGAACTACCAACGCTTCCTCTCGCAGCTCGAATCTGCGATCGGGCAGCAGCAGCGCAGCCTGGACTGGCACCGCAACAACCTCGACAAGCTCCGCGAGCAATGGCAACAGCGACGCGCGCGACTCGATGGCTTGCGCAAACTGGTCGACCGCTATCTACAGGAAGCGAGAACGGCCGCGGACAAGCGCGAGCAGAAACTGCTCGACGAATTCTCACAACGACTGGCCGGCAAGCCAAAACAGGATTGAAACTTGCTGCGCCGGGTTTTGAATGCTAAATCTTCATGCAGCTCGTGTGCTGTCGTATAGCTGCCCGCCGAGGCCTGGGTGCAGCTGGAAGCGTCCCGGTGACGCGCCGCCGCCCGCCAGTACCACAGCTACGTTTTTGCTTTGGATCAGGAGTGCTAGATGACCATCAGTTCACAGCTATCGGCAGATGGACAGGAGCTGACCATTACGATTCAGGGGCGCTTCGATTTCAACACGCATCAGGCCTTTCGGGACGCTTATCAGTCATCAGGCAGCTCGCCTCGACGTTACGTGGTCGACCTCAATGGGGCGACCTACCTCGACAGTTCCGCACTTGGGATGTTACTGCTGCTACGCGATCACGCCGGCAGCGACACGGCTGATATCCGCCTGATCAATGCCAACCCTGACGTCCGTAAAGTCCTATCGGTTTCCAACTTCGAACAACTGTTCGCAATCGCCTGATGCCTCGCAGGCTCTCCATACTCATTGCCGAGGATGGCGCCGCTGACCGCATGTTGTTGGCGGCTATCGTTGGCCGCCAGGGACATCATGTAGTTACCGCAGCCAATGGTGCCGAGGCAGTCGCACTGTTCGAGCGCGAGCGCCCGCAGCTGGTACTGATGGATGCGCTGATGCCGGTCATGGATGGCTTTGAAGCGGCACGGCAGATCAAGCAACTGGCCGGCAACGAGCTGGTGCCGATCATCTTTCTCACCTCGCTGACAGAGAATGAAGCGCTGGTTCGCTGCCTCGAGGCAGGAGGCGATGACTTCATCGCCAAACCCTACAACCCGATCATTCTGGAAGCGAAAATCCAGGCTATGCACCGCCTGCGGCGGTTGCAGGCAACGGTGCTGGAGCAGCGAGATCTCATCGGTCGGCGCAATCAGCAACTGCTCGACGAGCAGCGTGCGGCCAAGGCGATCTTCGACAAGGTGGCCCATGCCGGCTGCCTCAACGCACCCAACATCCGTTATCGGCAATCACCGCGGGCACTATTCAATGGTGATTTGCTGCTCGCAGCACAAGCGCCGGCCGGCAGAATGTTCGTCTTGCTCGGGGATTTTACCGGTCATGGTCTGCCAGCCGCGATCGGCGCAATGCCGCTGGCGGAAACCTTTTACGGGATGACAGCCAAGGGTTATTCCAGTAACCAGATCCTCCGTGAGATCAACGCCAAGCTCAAGCTGATCCTGCCGGTCGAAATGTTCTGCTGCGCCACATTGCTCGACATCAATTTAGGGCAGGGCATCTTGCGTGTGTGGAACGGCGGCTTGCCCGATGGCTATCTTCTCCAGGCAGGCGGCGAACGGTTGCCATTGCGGTCCGGGCATCTGCCGCTAGGGGTGCGCGAGGCAACGGTGTTCGACGACACCTTCGAGACGCTCCCGCTGGCGGTTGGCGATCGTTTGCTGCTTTTGTCGGACGGGTTGCTGGAGAGCTGCAACGCTGACGACGAGCTCTTCGGCGAGCAACGTCTGCTGTCTGTCATTGATGCCAACAGCGACCGCACGACATTGTTCGATGACATCCAGGAAGCGCTGCACGCCTTTCATGGTCAAATCCTTGACGACCTGAGTCTGGTCGAGGTGAACATGATCGCCGAGGATCGGCCGGTTGCGGACCTGTCTCCACCGTCATACCCGCTAGGGTCCAAGGAGCTTCACCCTAGGGACTGGTCGAATCGCTTCGAGCTCCGTCCCAGCAGTCTGCGTATGGCCGATCCATTGCCGATCACGATGCAGCTGTTGCTGCAGATCTCACCTTTGCGATGCCGTATCGGAACCATTTATACGGTCCTGACCGAGCTGTATGCCAATGCGGTGGAGCACGGTGTCTTGTTATTGGACTCAACCATAAAGTGCGGTGCCGACGGTTTTGCCACGTACTACCGTGAACGACAGCAACGCTTGGATGAGCTGGTTGAGGGCTTTGTATCCATCGAGTTGACGGTGAAGTCCGAGGGACCCAGTGGTTATCTGCGGATCGGTGTGCGAGACAGCGGACCAGGCTTTGACGTGCAACAGGCCCTGAATCAGCAGTACTGCAGCGGTCGCTTGGGTGGGCGAGGCTTGCGCATGATTCGTCAGTTGAGTGAACGCTTCTATTGGGAGCCAGATGGCAAAGTCCTATACGTGGAGTTCCACTGGTCCGGTCATGCATAATTCACCGTTTGCAGCCAGGAATATCTCCGTGGCCGAACATCTCGATAGCAGGGTGCTTGCGACTCTCCAGGAAGTAATGGACGCCGAGTATCCGGTGCTGCTTGATACTTTTCTCGTCGATTCGGAAGAACGGCTACGTCTTTTGCAGGCAGCCTGTCAGGGCGGCGAAGCCGAGAGCCTGCGACAGGCCGCGCACAGCTTCAAGGGCAGCTGCAGCAACATGGGTGCTTCGCTGCTGGCAGAACTATGTCGCGAGATGGAGGAAACCGCCAGGCGTGAACAGCTCGATGAAGCCCCGGCGTTGATCGAACGCATCGAGCGGGAGTTCGCCATCGTGCGAATCCTTTATCGGGCCGAGCGTCAGCGTTGGCACAGCGCCGGCTAGTTGAGGGTTATCTTCTAGCAGCGAAGCTGCAAAGTAGAGCGATGGGGTGAAACGCTGACTTTTCTCCAGCGGATCGGTGGCCCGGACTTTGCTTAAGCGTAATTACGTCATCATCCTTAGCGGAAAAGCCCATGGCCGTGTCTCCCGATCTGTTGCTCAATATCAAGGCCCCAACCGCGGCCGCCAAAGCAACCAATACGTCGCCTAAACCCGCCTCGCAATCCAGTCGTGGCGAGGCCTCCAGCTTCGCCAACGTCTATGCCAAGGAACGCCAGAGCAAACCCGCCGAAGCGCAGAACACAGCGGCAAAGTCCGTCCGGGACAAGCCGGGGAGCGAGAAGCCGAGTCAGGAAACCGACAAGGCGAGCGGCAACGAAGCGCCGGCAGCAACCGATACCGGCAGCGGCGTGCCTCCGGAAGCCGAGACCGCGGACGATGGTTCGCTAAATCCCGAATCCGAGCTCGACCCGCTACTGCTGTTCGGCATGGGCGGTCAGTCCGAGGTAGACGCGGTGCAGCCGGTAGAGGAATCGCCTCCAACAGGCAGTGAGTTCCTGATTGGCCTGGCGCAACCGCAGATAGCGGCCACTGATGACGTCGGGTTGGACAGCGAGGCCCTGCTGGCCGGGCAGCGAACCGGGGAACTTCAGACGGCCACTCAGAAAAGCTCGTCTCTAGGCCTCGTCATGACGCCCGACGCCGCAGCCGACGCACAGGAACTGCTTCCGGCGAACCTGCTAGAGGGCGAAGGGCTGGCTGAAGAGCCCGAGCTTCGCTCGTTGGAAGAAAGCTTCGGAGAACTGCTCGACAAGCTCGATGTACCAAAGGAGAGCCGTGCCAACGTCACTGAAGCGGCGATTGATCGGCTCAGCCCCCTTACGCAAGCGATCACACAGCAGAATCAGACGCAGCAGCTACAGCGGCCCGTCATGGTGCCTGGTCAACCGGTCCAGATGCAGCAGTCTGGCTGGAGCGAAGCGGTGGTCGATAAGGTGATGTGGTTGTCCAGCCAGAACCTCAAGTCTGCCGAAATCCAGCTCGATCCAGCCGAGCTGGGTCGCATGGAGGTTCGTATCGACATGAACAAGGATCAGACCCAGGTGACCTTCCTGAGCCCGCATGCCGGCGTGCGCGATGCGTTGGAAGGGCAGATGCATCGACTACGCGATATGTTCGCCCAGCAGGGCATGACCATGGACGTCAACGTTTCTGACCAGTCGCGAGGTTGGAAAGGTGAGAGCGGTGGCGAGTCGCACAGCGGCGGCGTTGCCGGTTCCTTGGCTACAGGAGAGGATGACGTCGCTCAAGGCACGATGGAAATCAGTTCCAGCCGGGTCGGTAGCGGCAGAGGTCTGGTGGATTACTACGCCTGATCGATAGGCCTGGCTATCGAGCCGATACGGGCAAGCTAAAGGCATGGCTGATGCGCTCGGTCATGCTGCAGCATGCAAACTCGGCGCGGCAGGCTGCCTACCGCTCTGCTGCCTAGGCCCCTCGCGTCTTTCCGTATTGTGTATTCCTGACTCGCCGCGCTCGGGCGCGGTGTTTTAGATGCGGATAGGGCAAACTTCACTATTCGTCTGCAAAGACGAGCCGATGCGCGGCAATCATTTACGCGCTCCTTGGGCTGATTGATACTTTGGCATAGCAGTTGCTCGCATCGTTTCGAGGCGAGTGATAACACTTGTGATGACGGATATTTGGCATGGCGAAGAAACAAGGCCCCCCGGACGTTCCCAGTCCTGCGGCAGCGACTGAAGGGAAGGGCAAGCTCAAGCTGATCATCTTGATAGTCCTCGGCTTGCTGTTAGCCGTCGGGTTGTCGGTCGGCGGCACTTTTTTTGTCATGTCTCGGGGCGACTCGGATAAGCCCGCCGCCGAGGAGGCTGCACAAACTGACGCGTCGCCCCAGCGCGCGGCTGCGATCTACGAAGTCTTGGCGCCTGCGTTTATTGTCAACTTCACCAATGCGGGCGGTCGCCAGCGCTACATGCAGGTCAGTGTGGCTTTGATGTCGCGAGACCAGGCCGCGCTCGACGCGCTGAAGGAACATATGCCGTTGCTGCGCAATCAATTGGTCATGCTGTTTTCCAGTCAGGAATTTGCCAGCCTAGCGACGCCGGTTGGCCAGGAAATGCTTCGCCAGCAGGCAACCGCAAGCGTTCAGGAACTGGCCCAGAAAGAAATCGGCAAGCTCGGAATCGAGCAAGTTCTGTTTACCAATTTCGTACTGCAATAGGGGTCGTTGTAGATGGCTGTTCAAGACCTGCTCTCGCAAGATGAGATCGACGCGCTCCTGCACGGAGTCGATGACGGTCTGGTCGATACCGAAAGCGATTCCGAGCCGGGCAGCATCAAAAGTTACGACCTGACCAGTCAGGACCGGATCGTCCGTGGGCGCATGCCCACGCTGGAGATGATCAACGAACGTTTTGCCCGCTACACGCGCATCAGCATGTTCAACCTGCTGCGCCGCTCGGCCGACGTGTCAGTCGGCGGCGTGCAGGTGATGAAGTTTGGCGAGTACATCCACTCCCTGTATGTGCCGACCAGCCTCAACTTGGTGAAGATCAAGCCGCTGCGCGGGACGTCTCTTTTCATCCTCGACGCCAAGCTGGTTTTCAAGCTGGTCGATAATTTTTTTGGCGGTGATGGTCGGCACGCCAAGATCGAGGGGCGCGAATTCACCCCTACCGAACTGCGCGTGGTCCGGATGGTGCTGGATCAGGCATTCATCGACTTGAAGGAAGCCTGGCACGCAGTGCTAGACGTCAATTTTGAGTATGTGCATTCCGAAGTGAATCCGGCATTGGCCAATATTGTCAGCCCGAGTGAAGTGGTGGTGGTATCTACGTTCCACATCGAGCTGGAAAGCGGTGGCGGTGATTTTCACGTGACCATGCCGTATTCGATGATCGAGCCGATCCGCGAAATGCTCGATGCGGGCTTTCAGTCGGACGTCAGTGATCAGGATGAGCGGTGGATCAACGCCCTGAGAGAGGACGTGCTGGATGTGAAGGTACCGCTCAGCTCGACCGTCGTGAGGCGTCAGCTCAAGTTGCGCGACATCCTCAATATGCAACCGGGCGACGTTATTCCGGTGGAAATGCCAGAAGACATGATCATGCGCGCCAACGGCATGCCGACCTTCAAGGTCAAGCTGGGCGCGCACAAGGGCAACCTGGCCCTGCAGGTGCTTGAATCCGTCATGCGACCACGTTGATTCAGCCCATATTCAATTACCCGCCGGTCGAGGATTAGCGATGGCAGACGATTTCGAAAACACTTCCCCCGAAGAGCAGGCGTTGGCCGACGAGTGGGCTTCGGCATTGGCCGAAGCGGGTGATGCCAACCAGGACGACATTGACGCATTGCTGAATCAGGGGCCCGCTGCAGCACCGTCGCCGCCACGTGCGCCGCTGGAGGAGTTTGGCAGCAGCCCGAAGGCCGCAGCAGTTCCGGCAGGCCTCGAGGGGCCGAACCTGGATGTGATTCTGGATATCCCGGTTTCCATCTCGATGGAAGTTGGCAGCACGGAAATCAGTATTCGCAACCTGCTGCAGCTCAACCAGGGCTCTGTCGTCGAGCTCGATCGCCTGGCCGGCGAGCCGCTCGATGTTCTGGTCAACGGCACCTTGATCGCTCATGGCGAAGTGGTGGTCGTGAACGAGAAGTTCGGCATTCGTTTGACTGACGTGATCAGTCCGAGCGAACGCATCAAGAAGCTGCGCTGACATGCGGCTCCTCGCGTACCTCTCGGTTTTTCTGGCCTTGCCGGCGATGGCTGCCGAGCCCGCTGCCAACATGAGCAGCACCGGGATGGGCGGGCAGATGACCAAGCTGCTGCTCGGCCTGTTGCTGGTGATCGGACTGATTTTTCTGCTGGCGTGGTTGCTGCGTCGCATGCAACAGCTCAATCCGCGCAGCAACCAGGCGATCAAACTGATCTCCACCCAGGCGCTGGGGCCACGCGAACGTCTGGTATTGGTCCAGGTAGGCAGCGAGCAGGTGCTGGTGGGCTTGAGCGCTGGTCGTATCACGCCCCTGCATGTGCTGAAGGAGCCGGTGCACCTGCCGGACGCTGAACCAGCCAACCCAGAATTCGCCCAGCGGCTCATGGAACTGCTCGGTCGGGATCACAAGGACAAGCCCTGATGTTTCGATTGTTGTTGGCGGCCCTGTTGATCCTGGCCGCCCCGTTTGCCGTGGGCCAGGATGCAGGTGGCTTGATCAGCCAAGGCGAGAATCCCTTGTCGATTCCGGCAATCACCTTGAGCACCGACGCACAGGGGCAGCAGGAATATTCGGTCAGCCTGCAGATATTGCTGATCATGACAGCGCTGAGCTTTATTCCGGCGTTCGTCATGCTGATGACCAGCTTTACGCGGATCATCATCGTCTTCTCCATCCTGCGGCAGGCGCTGGGCCTGCAGCAGACACCTTCGAATCAGATCCTCGTCGGTCTCACCATTTTTCTGACGCTGTTCATCATGGCTCCCGTGTTCGAGCGGATTAACAACGAGGCGGTCCAGCCTTACCTGAATGAGCAGATATCGGCTACGGATGCGATTGCTAGGGCAGAGGTACCGTTGAAGAACTTCATGCTGGCGCAGACCCGTGAAAGCGACCTGGAGCTGTTCGTGCGGCTGTCCCGGCGGACCGATATCCAGACCCCGGACGCGGCACCTCTCACGATTCTGGTTCCGGCATTCGTGACGTCCGAGCTGAAAACGGCGTTCCAGATCGGCTTCATGATCTTCATTCCGTTCCTGATCATCGACATGGTGGTCGCCAGCGTGCTGATGGCGATGGGCATGATGATGCTTTCGCCGCTGATCATATCGCTGCCTTTCAAGATCATGCTGTTCGTGCTGGTCGACGGCTGGGGTTTGATCATCGGCACGCTGGCCAGCAGTTTCGGCACGCTTTAGAGCCTTTACGGAGACACGCATGACACCCGAAGTCGCGGTTGATCTGTTTCGCGAAGCGCTGTGGATGACCGCTATGATCGTCGGCGTGCTGGTGGTCCCGAGTCTGCTGGTTGGCCTCGTCGTGGCCATGTTCCAGGCGGCCACACAGATCAACGAACAAACGCTGAGTTTCCTGCCAAGGCTGTTGGTCATGTTGGTCACGCTGATCTGGGCGGGGCCCTGGCTGGTCCGCGAGCTGATGGAATACACCCAGGGCCTGGTTCAGAACATTCCGCTGATCATCGGGTGATTGCTTGATCGCCCTAGTCCTCCAAACGGCCCTCGCCGATGCTTGAGCTCAGCGACGCCCAGATCGGTGCCTGGGTCGCGCAGTTTCTGCTGCCGCTGTTCCGTGTGGCCGCCATGCTCATGAGCATGCCAATTATCGGAACTCAGCTGGTGCCCATGCGGGTGCGGTTGTACCTCGCCGTCGCGATTGCTGTCGTGCTGGTGCCGGGGTTGCCTGCGGTGCCGCTAGTCGATCCGTTGAGCGGGCAGGCGCTGGTCCTGATTGCCGAACAGATCCTCGTCGGCGTCATGCTCGGGTTCGTCCTTCAGCTGTTTTTTCAGGTGTTTATCGTGTCCGGCCAGCTGCTGGCGATGCAAATGGGTCTGGGTTTTGCCTCAATGATCGATCCAGCCAACGGCGTCTCGGTACCGGTGATCGGTCAGTTCTTCAACATGCTGGTCATCCTCCTGTTCTTCTCCATGAACGGGCACCTAGTGGTACTGGAAATTCTCACGGAAAGCTTCGTGACTTTGCCGATCGGGGGCTGGCTGGTTGGGACCAATCACTTCTGGGAAGTCGCGGGCAAGCTCGGCTGGGTGCTTGGCGCCGGTCTGCTGCTGGTGTTGCCGGCTATTACCGCATTGCTGGTGGTCAATCTGGCATTTGGCCTGATGACCCGCGCCGCGCCGCAGCTGAACATTTTCTCGATTGGTTTTCCGCTTACCCTGGTGCTGGGCCTGATCATCGTCTGGATCGGCATGGCCGACATCCTTGCGCAGTACCAGATCTTTGTCAGCGAAGCGCTGGCGATGCTTCGCGAACTGATCGGGCTACGCTGATGCGTACGCCTTCATCACAGCTGCCGGAGGCCTGTTATGGCTGAGAGCGAAAGCGGTGCCGACAAAAGCGAGGAACCCACAGACAAACGGGTCCGGGAATCGCGAGAGAAGGGCCAGCTGGCGCGTTCCAAAGAGCTCAATACCGTTGCGGTGACGCTGGGCGGCATTGGCGGATTGCTTGCGTCTGGAGGCAGCATGGCCGGCAGCCTGATGGCCATGATGCAGAACAGCTTCGAGCTCAGCCGTGAAACCTTGCTGGATGAAGGCGCCATGGTGCGGCTGCTGATGAGCGGTGGAATGGTTGCGCTCGAGGCCGTCATGCCCTTGCTTATCGTACTGATGATCGTCTCGATCATCGGTCCGATTTCTCTAGGTGGTTGGCTGTTCTCAGGCAAATCGATGGCACCGAAGTTCAGCCGGATGAACCCTGGCTCCGGCCTGAAACGGATGTTTTCCACCCACGCGTTGGTCGAGTTGCTCAAAGCACTGGCGAAATTCTTTGTGGTGCTGATGGTGGCCTTGGCTGTGTTGGCAGCCTATCAGGACGACTTGCTGTCGATCGCCAAGCAGCCGCTGGACCTGGCTATCATGCACAGCGTCGAGGTGGTTGGCTGGTGCGCGCTGTGGATGGCCTGCGGGCTGATCCTGATTGCGGTGGTCGACGTACCTTTTCAGCTCTGGGACAACAAGCAGAAGCTGATGATGACCAAGCAGGAAGTACGGGACGAGTACAAGGACAGCGAAGGCAAGCCCGAAGTCAAATCGCGGATTCGCCAGTTGCAGCGTGATGCGGCTCAGCGGCGGATGATGCAGGCAGTGCCCGAGGCGGATGTGGTTATTACCAACCCGACCCACTTCGCTGTGGCACTCAAATATGACGGCAGCAAGGGCGGGGCGCCGATGCTGGTGGCCAAGGGTAGTGATTTCGTCGCGCTGAAGATTCGCGAAATCGCTAACGAGCACCAGGTAACGGTACTCGAATCGCCTGCTTTGGCGCGAGCGGTGTACTACTCGACCGAACTGGATCGGGAAATTCCGGCGGGGCTGTACCTCGCCGTGGCGCAGGTACTGGCGTATGTCTATCAGCTACGCCAGTACCGCGCCGGTAAGGGCAAGCGACCAGACCCGTTGAGCACTCTGCCGATTCCGCCAGATTTGCGACGGGACGAGTAGTAGCTTGCTCTCGGGCTGAAAGCTCAGGCGGCTGTCGCGGCGTTGAAAGACGCCTGCTGCTTACTCGATCACGCCGCAGGCTACGCGAGGGCCGCCACCGCCAAGGGGTTCGGGAGTGTCGGAGTAATTGTCGCCACCTTCATGAACCATGAGCGCGTGACCCTTGAGATCGCCAAGGCTCTTCAGACGCGGCGCCAGGACCGGTTGGTTGGCGTTGCCTTGGGCATCAACGACCAGGACGGGCAGGTCGCCCATATGGCCATCCCCCCAGGGTTCACCATGCTGGCCGGTGTTTTTTGGATCCCAATGCCCACCGGCTGCGACGGCCGCGGCTTGCTTGCCGTCTTTTTCTGCCGGCTGACAGCTGCCATTGGCATGAACGTGAAAGCCATGAGCGCCAGCGTTCAAGCCAGAGAGGTCGGGGCGAAACACCAGGCCATGGTCGGTAGTCTCGATCTTCACGGTGCCGACAGAGCTGGCGACGCCCTGATCGTTGACCTTGTTCATCTCGACGGAAAGGGTCTCGGCTTGCACGCCGACCGCGGCGCAGCTGGCCATTGCGGCGAATAACCACTGTTTCATAGCACGCTCCTGTTTGACTGAACGAAGGCGGCGTCACGCCACCTGTCGACTGTGTGACTGCCGCAGCCCAGTCGGGTTCGGTCCGTCCATCCCGGCCTTGGGTTCTTAACGAGGCTGCGTTGAAACTGGACCTCTTCTTGCTATAGCCCTGTCAGGACGCGTTTTTTGCGTCAATTCTTTGTTCCTGTCTGGCGGGGTTTACGTGGATCGCACGCAACTCATCAATATTCGCAACGGCCTAACCGGCGCCGGGCGCGGCAATCTCGGTGTGCCGCTGCTGCTGCTCGTGATGATGGGCATGATGATGTTGTCGGTGCCGCCGTTCCTGCTGGATCTGCTGTTCACCTTCAATATCGCCCTGTCGATCGTAGTCCTGCTGGTCAGCGTCTATGCGCTGCGCCCGCTGGATTTCGCCGTGTTCCCGACGATCCTGCTTGTCGCCACTCTGATGCGGCTGGCGTTGAACGTAGCCTCGACCCGAGTGGTGCTGATCAATGGCCATGAGGGTGGGTCTGCGGCCGGTCATGTAATCGAAGCCTTCGGTAACGTGGTGATCGGCGGCAACTACGTCGTCGGTATCGTTGTGTTCGCCATCCTGATGATCATCAACTTTGTCGTGGTCACCAAGGGTGCCGGGCGAATCTCCGAGGTCAGCGCACGTTTCACCCTCGATGCCATGCCTGGTAAACAGATGGCAATCGACGCTGACCTCAACGCAGGCCTTATCGATCAGGCCGAAGCAAAGTTGCGGCGGGTCGAGGTTGCCTCCGAAGCTGACTTCTACGGCTCGATGGACGGTGCCAGTAAATTTGTTCGCGGCGACGCCATCGCCGGTCTGCTGATCCTGTTCATCAACCTCATCGGTGGTGTCGGTATCGGTATGGCGCAGCACGGCATGAGTTTCAGCGAAGCAGGCCAGGTGTACGCGTTGCTGACCATCGGTGACGGCCTCGTGGCGCAGATTCCGTCGCTGCTGCTCTCGACCGCCGCTGCCATCATGGTGACCCGAGTCACCAGCTCCGAGGACATGGGGCAACAGGTCAACCGGCAGATGTTCGCCTCGCCGAAGGCCTTGGCAGTGTCCGCCGGCATCATGATCGCGATGGGCCTGGTGCCGGGTATGCCGCACATGTCGTTCCTAGGGCTCGGAGCGGTCGCCGCCGGTGGCGCCTACTGGATCTGGCATCGCCAGAAGCAGGACAAGCAACAGGCCGAGCAGGATGTCCAGAAGCAGCAGGAAATGCTGCCGGCGCAGCGTGCGGCGGAAACAAAGGAGCTGGGCTGGGATGACGTGACGCCGGTGGACATGGTGGGTCTGGAAGTCGGCTATAGGCTGATTCCGCTGGTTGATCGCAACCAGGGTGGGCAGCTGCTTGCTCGGATCAAGGGTGTGCGCAAGAAGCTTTCGCAGGACCTGGGCTTTCTGATGCCATCGGTACACATTCGCGACAACCTTGACCTGCTGCCTAACGCCTATCGTTTGACACTGATGGGCGTGAGCCTGGCTGAAGCCGAGGTGTATCCGGATCGCGAGCTCGCAATCAACCCCGGGCAGGTATTCGGTCCGCTCAACGGAATCGCCGCCAAAGATCCGGCCTTCGGCTTGGAGGCCGTCTGGATCGAGGCCAGTCAGCGCGACCAGGCACAATCGCTTGGCTATACAGTGGTTGACGCCAGTACCGTGGTCGCGACGCACCTCAACCAGGTATTGCATAAGCATGCTCACGAGCTGCTCGGCCATGAGGAGGTCCAGCAGTTGCTTCAGTTGCTTGCCAAGAGCTCGCCTAAGCTTGCCGAGGAACTCGTGCCGGGGATGATTTCCCTGTCCACCTTGCTCAAAGTGCTGCAGGCACTACTGCAGGAGCAGGTGCCAGTGCGTGATATACGAACCATTGCCGAGGCCATCGCCAACGTTGCCGTCAAGAGTCAAGATCCCGCCGCGATGGTGGCTGCGGTACGCGTCGCCTTGTCTCGTGCAATCGTGCAAAACGTTGTCGGGCTTGAGCCGCAGCTGCCTGTCATCACGCTTGAGCCCAGGTTGGAACAGATATTGCTCAACAGTCTTCAGAAGGCTGGACAAGGCTCAGAAGATGGCATTCTTCTCGAACCAGGAATGGCCGAAAAGTTGCAACGTTCTCTGGTAGAGGCGGCACAGCGTCAAGAAATGTTGGGTAAGCCAGCGATTCTGCTGGTAGCGGGTCCGGTTCGCGCGATGCTGTCGCGATTCGCCCGGCTCGCCGTACCGAACATTCATGTCCTGGCCTATCAGGAAATACCGGATAACAAGCAGGTCACCATCGTATCGACGGTGGGTCAGAATTAACTGAGGGCTACAGGCCATGCAGGTCAAACGTTTCTTCGCAGCCGACATGCGTATCGCCATGAAGATGATTCGTGATGAGCTGGGCGCGGACGCCGTGATCACGGGCAACCGTCGGGTCGCGGGCGGCGTCGAGTTGACCGCTGTGCTTGATTATCCGATGGAGTCGCCAGCGCAGAAGCAGCCTAACGCGGCCCTCGAAGCCGAGTTGCGCGAGACTCAGGCCCGTATTGCCAGTGCCCATGCCGAGATGAGCGCGCCTTCGCGCGGATCGGTCAGCCAGGATCGCCAGTTGCTTGACGACAAGCCTGCGGTGGTCGCACCGGCAGCTCCGATCGCTGCTGCTGCATCATTCGATTCCCGTGCGGTCGAGGCCATGCAGTCGGAGCTGCAAGGGTTGCGTGAGCTGATCGAAGTACAGCTCGGCTCGATCGCCTGGGGACAGGAGCAGAGCCGTCGCCCGCAACAGGCCGGCCTCTGGCGCCGTCTGCAGCGCATCGGACTGCCGTCCGAGTTGTCTCGCGCGCTGCTTGAGAAGGTTTCGACCGTGTCCGAACCTCGTCAGGCCTGGCGGATGCTGCTGGCGCACCTGGCGCAATCGATCAAGGTCAGCAAGGTCGAGCCGCTCGATGAGGGTGGTGTGATCGCGCTGGTCGGCCCGGCGGGTGCAGGCAAGACCACAACTCTGGCGAAGCTCGCAGCGCGCTACGTGCTCAAGCACGGCCCGCAAAGCATCGCGCTGGCGAGCATGGACAACTACCGTATCGGCGCTCAGGAACAATTGAAAACCCTCGGGCGCATCCTCAACGTACCTGTCATTCAAATTGACCCCAGCCAGCCTTTGGACAAAACGCTGGCGCCGATGGCCCGCAAGCGCCTGATCCTCGTTGATACTGCCGGCTTGCCTGCAGGTGATCCAATGATGCGTGTGCAACTCGATACGCTGGCAGACCGCGGCATCAAAGTGAAAAACTATCTGGTTCTGCCGGCAACCAGCCAGAGCCAGGTACTGAAAGCGACATGGCACAACTACCGCCGGTGCGGACTGGCAGGCTGCATTCTGACTAAACTGGATGAAGCCGGTAGCCTGGGTGACGTGCTCGGTCTGACAATCAGCCAGCACTTGCCCATCGCCTACCTGGCAGATGGCCCGCGTATACCAGAGGATCTGCACGTGCCACGCAGCCATCAGTTGGTTAGCCGTGCGGTAAGCCTGCAGTCCGAAGAGAATCCTAGCGAGGAAACAATGGCTGACCTGTTCTCCGGTCTGTACAACGGTTCTCGGAAAGTCGGATGAACGCATCGCTCCGAGAGACACACAAAGAAGACGCGTTCGGGCTGAACGCATCGATAGCCCAAGGGCTCCAGCAAGAGATAGGCGTGTAGAAATGGGTATGCATCCCGTACAGGTTATTGCAGTGACCGGCGGCAAGGGTGGCGTCGGCAAGACCAATGTGTCGGTCAATCTGTCGCTGGCCCTGGCCGATCTGGGTCGCCGGGTCGTATTGCTTGACGCCGACCTTGGTCTGGCCAACGTTGACGTGCTGCTCGGGCTGACCGCCAAACGCACCCTGGCCGATGTGATCGCTGGGGAGTGCGACCTGCGTGACGTTCTGATTCAGGGGCCGGGTGGTGTTCGTATCGTGCCGGCAGCTTCGGGGACGCAGAGCATGGTGCAGCTTTCGACTCTGCAGCACTCAGGCTTGATCCAGGCTTTCAGCGACATCGGCGCAGACATTGACGTATTGATCATCGACACGGCTGCCGGCATTGGCGATGGGGTAGTGAGCTTTGTCAGGGCCGCCCAGGAAGTGCTGCTGGTAGTGACCGATGAACCGACTTCCATCACCGATGCATACGCGCTGATCAAGCTGCTCAACCGCGACTATGGCATCAGCCGCTTCCGTGTCCTGGCCAACATGGCCCATGCACCGCAAGAGGGGCGCAACCTCTTTGCTAAGCTGACCAAGGTGACTGAACGTTTCCTGGACGTAGCGCTGCAGTATGTTGGGGCAGTCCCCTACGATGAGGCGGTACGCAAGGCCGTGCAGAAGCAGCGCGCCGTCTACGAAGCCTACCCGCGCGCTAAGTGTTCGCTGGCCTTCAGGGCAATCGCTCAGAAGGTCGATACCTGGCCGTTGCCGGCAACGCCACGCGGTCATTTGGAGTTCTTTGTGGAGCGCCTGGTCAGGCCTACCGCAGAGCCTAACGAATAATAGCGGCTGGATTCGGTATGTATAACAGCAAAGCTCAGGCTAAAGACTCTCAGTACCAGCTCATCGATCAGTATGCGCCCCTGGTCAAGCGCATCGCCTATCACCTGTTGGCGCGTCTGCCGGCGAGCGTGCAGGTTGATGACTTGATGCAGGCCGGCATGATTGGCTTGTTGGAGGCGTCGAAAAAATACGATGCTGGTAAAGGTGCGAGTTTTGAGACTTATGCCGGAATCCGCATTCGTGGAGCCATGCTCGATGAGGTCCGCAAGGGGGACTGGGCACCGCGCTCGGTGCACCGCAACTCGCGGATGGTGAGCGAGGCCATTCGGGCGATCGAGGCAAGAACCGGACGCGACGCTAAAGATCAGGAAGTTGCGGCCGAACTTAAATTGAGTCTCGATGAGTACTACGGCATTCTTGGCGACACTTTGGGCAGCCGTCTGTTCAGTTTTGATGACCTGCTGACCGAAGGCGAGCACGGGGAGTTTGGCGAGGATGCCGCCAGCACACATCCGGAACCGTCCCGCGATCTGGAAGACGAGCGCTTCCAGCAGGCGTTGGCCGAGGCCATCGGCAGCCTGCCCGAGCGTGAGAAGTTGGTGCTTTCGCTGTACTACGACGAAGAGTTGAACTTGAAAGAAATCGGTCAGGTACTGGGCGTCAGCGAGTCACGGGTGAGTCAGCTGCACAGTCAGTGCGCTGCACGCCTGCGGGCTCGTCTTGGCGAGTGGCGCGCGCGTTAGCGACCGGTTTGCAACAAAGCATTAGAGACCGCTTACGAGCTTCATTCATGAGGCCCGCAAACAGACCGTGAGCAGGTCTCGGATTCGGGATTTACGGAGGTGTACTTGGACAAGAACATGAAAATCCTCATCGTCGATGACTTCTCGACCATGAGACGGATCATCAAGAACCTCTTGCGCGATCTGGGCTTCACCAACACCGCCGAGGCGGATGACGGCACTACTGCATTGCCGATGCTGAAAAGCGGCAGTTTCGATTTCCTCGTCACCGACTGGAACATGCCTGGCATGAGCGGCATCGATCTGTTGCGCGCCGTGCGTGCCGACGACCGCCTTAAGCACCTCCCCGTGTTGATGGTGACCGCCGAGGCGAAGCGCGACCAGATCATCGAGGCCGCACAGGCCGGCGTTAACGGATACGTGGTCAAGCCATTCACGGCTCAAGTGCTCAAAGAAAAGATCGAAAAAATCTTCGAGCGCGTCAACGGCTGAAGCAGTAACGCCGCGAGGGCACTATGACGCAAGCAGACCAAAGCCTGGCAGAGTTCGAAGCGACTCTGAGGGCTCATGCACCCCAACTGATTGAAAGCCTGCAGCAAGGCCGCTTCGACGAAGCGACGCAGATGTTCAATGAGCTCAACCAGGCACGCAACCATGGGCTCTATCAGGAAGTGGGCAAGCTCACCCGCGAATTGCACAACGCCATCGTCAAGTTGGAGATGGACACCTGTGCGACTGGCGGCGATCCATCACCCATTACCGACGCAACCGATCGGCTGTCCTACGTTGTGGAAATGACCGAAAAAGCGGCCAACCGCACCATGGACCTGGTTGAGGAATCCGCGCCGCTGGTGAATTTTGTCAGTTATGAAGCCCAGAGCTTGACTGCCGATTGGCAGCGTTTCATGCGGCGCGATATGAACGCCGAGCAGTTCCGAGACTTGGTCAAACGCATCGACCACTTTCTCCAGCGCAGCATGAACGACGGCAGTCAGCTGTCGCAGAACCTTAGCGAAATAATGCTCGCCCAGGATTTCCAGGACCTGACCGGCCAAGTGATCAAAAGGGTGACCCGGCTCATTACCGAACTCGAAAGTAACCTGCTTAATCTGGTGCTTATGGCCGGCCAGGTTGACCGCGTGGCGGGCATCCAGCATGACCGTGAAGCGATGCGCCTCGAGCAGGAAACAAAAAAACAAGAAAAACAGCCTTCCAATGGTGAAGGTCCGCAGATGCATGCCGATATACGTGAGGATGTCGTATCCGGGCAGGACGACGTTGACGATCTGCTTTCGAGCCTGGGCTTTTAGGGGAAGTTAAATATGAGCTTCGACGCCGATGAAGAAATCCTCCAGGATTTCCTGGTAGAGGCCGGCGAGATTCTCGAACTATTGTCAGAGCAACTGGTGGAGCTGGAAAGCAGCCCCGATGACACCGCGTTGCTCAATGCGATTTTTCGCGGTTTCCATACGGTAAAAGGCGGTGCCGGTTTTCTCCAGCTGCACGAGCTGGTCGAGTGCTGTCACATTGCCGAAAACGTCTTCGACATCCTGCGTAAGGGTGAGCGTCGCGTCGACTCGGAATTGATGGACGTCGTGCTACAGGCACTGGACTCCGTCAACGAGATGTTCAGCCAGGTGCGCGAGCGCACCGAGGTCACCCCTGCAACGCCAGAGCTGCTGGCAGCCCTGGCGCGATTGGCCGAGCCGGCTGGAGCACAGAATCTTGCCGTTCAAGTATCTGTTGAGCCCGTACCCGAGCCCGAGCCGGTAGCCACTACTGCTGAGAGCGAGTTCGAACAGTTTCTTGGCGCGCTGGATCAGTCCGCTGAAGCCCCGGCCACCGGCGCACCTGACGAGATCACCGACGAGGAGTTCGAATCGCTGCTCGATCAGCTGCACGGTAAAGGGCAGTTCGCAGCAGAGCAGGCCCCTGCGCCGGTCGCGCCGATCGCAGCGGCAGACAAGCCCGCTAGCGACGAGATCACCGACGACGAGTTCGAAGCGTTGCTTGATCAGCTACACGGCAAAGGCCAGTTCACAGAGCCGGCTGCCGTGGCGCCTGCATCGCCCGCGCCTGACGCCAAGCCTGCGGCGGTAGGCGGCGATGACATCAGCGACGACGAATTCGAAGCGCTGCTCGATCAATTACACGGCAAAGGCAAATTCGAGCCCGACGCCGCGGCTCCGGTTGCCGCAACGCCTGTATCAAAGCCTGCGCCAGCTATCGCGCCTGCTGAGAAAAAAGCTGTGCCAGCAAAACCTGCAGCAGCCGCAGTGGCAGGCAAGGCTGCAGCCGCGGGCAAAGCGGAGCTTTCATCCAAGCCTGCATCCGCGCCAGAAAAACCGGCGAGTGAAGCCGAAACGACTGTTCGGGTCGACACCGCACGACTCGATGAAATCATGAACATGGTTGGCGAACTGGTGCTGGTGCGTAACCGACTGGTACGCCTCGGCTCCAACAGCGCCGATGAAGCCATGGCCAAGGCTGTGTCCAACCTCGATGTTGTTACGGCTGATCTGCAAAGTGCCGTTATGAAGACGCGCATGCAGCCGATCAAGAAGGTCTTTGGCCGGTTCCCACGGCTGGTTCGTGACCTTGCCCGTAGCCTCAAGAAAGAAATCAACCTGGAGCTGGTCGGCGAAGAGACCGATCTGGATAAGAACCTCGTTGAAGCGCTCGCCGATCCGTTGGTTCACCTGGTGCGCAACGCGGTCGACCACGGGATCGAGACACCGGAAGAGCGCGAAGCGGCGGGCAAGCCGCGTACCGGCAAGGTCGTACTTTCAGCCGAACAGGAAGGCGACCACATTCTGTTGTTGATCACCGATGACGGCAAAGGCATGGACGCAGACATCCTGCGTGCCAAGGCGGTGGAAAAGGGCCTGCTGGATCGAGATGCTGCCGATCGCCTGAGCGATCTGGAATCCTACAACCTGATCTTTGCGCCGGGTTTCTCGACCAAGTCGGAGATCTCCGATGTGTCCGGGCGCGGCGTCGGCATGGATGTCGTCAAAACCAAGATTTCGCAGCTCAACGGCACGGTCAACGTGTTTTCCAACAAGGGTCAAGGTTCGCGCGTCGTCATCAAGGTGCCGCTGACCTTGGCGATCATGCCGACGTTGATGGTGATGCTGGGCAACCAGGCGTTTGCCTTCCCACTGGTCAGCGTCAACGAAATATTCCATCTGGATCTTTCCCGCACCAACGTGGTTGACGGTCAGGAAGTCGTGATCGTCCGCGATAAAGCGCTGCCGTTGTTCTACCTCAAGCGTTGGCTCGTACACGGTGCCGAGTACGAGGAGCAGCGTGAAGGTCATGTTGTGATTCTCAATGTCGGTAACCAGAGCATCGGCTTTGTCGTCGATCAACTGGTCGGGCAGGAAGAGGTCGTGATCAAACCGTTGGGCAAGATGCTGCAAGGCACTCCAGGGATGTCCGGGGCAACTATTACGGGTGATGGTCGTATCGCCTTGATCCTCGACGTCCCGAGCATGCTCAAGCGTTACGCGCGTCGGATCTGATCAGTTGGCAGCGGTCTGCGGACCGCTGTCGCTAGGAGTGTTTTATGGCAGTCAAAGTCCTGGTGGTGGACGATTCCGGCTTTTTCCGCCGCCGTGTATCGGAGATTCTTTCTTCAGATTCGAATATCCAGGTTATCGGGACCGCGACCAACGGGCGCGAGGCAATCGACCAGGCGTTGGCGTTGAAACCGGACGTCATAACCATGGACTACGAGATGCCGATGATGGACGGCATCACTGCGGTACGGCAGATCATGCAGCGCTGTCCGACACCTGTACTGATGTTCTCTTCGCTCACGCACGAAGGCGCACGGGTCACTCTCGACGCGCTGGACGCGGGCGCTGTGGACTTTCTGCCAAAGAACTTCGAGGACATCTCGCGTAACCCCGAGAAGGTCAAGCAGCTGCTCTGCGAGAAGGTTCATTCGATCTCACGCAGTAATCGCCGTTTCAGCAGTGCCGCGAGCGCTCCGGCTGCTACAGCGCCTGCAGCTCGGTCAGCAGGCGTTGTGCCAGGTACGGCTCCCGTTGCACGGCAGTCTCCGCCGGCCGCTGCCCCTCGCCGCAAGTCGTATCGGCTGGTCGCTATTGGCACCTCGACCGGCGGGCCGGTGGCGCTTCAGCGCGTGTTGACGCAGCTGCCAGCAAATTTTCCCGCTCCGATTCTCTTGATCCAACATATGCCTGCGGCTTTTACAAAGGCGTTTGCTGAGCGTCTGGACAAGCTCTGCAAGATCCGCGTCAAGGAAGCCGAAGACGGTGACCTATTGCGGCCGGGCCTCGCGTTGCTGGCGCCTGGTGGCAAGCAGATGATGGTCGACGGGCGTGGCGCAGTGCGCATCCTGCCGGGCGACGAGCGTCTCAATTACCGGCCTTGCGTCGATGTCACGTTCGGTTCCGCTGCAAAGGCGTTCGGTGACAAGGTGCTTGCCGTAGTGCTGACTGGCATGGGGGCCGATGGGCGTGAAGGGGCGCGCATGCTCAAGCAGAGCGGCAGCCAGGTCTGGGCCCAAGACGAGGCCAGTTGCGTGATCTATGGCATGCCGATGGCCGTGGTGAAGGCCAACCTCAGCGACGCGATTTACGGGCTCGATGACATAGGCCGACACCTGAGTGAGGCGTGCATCTGATGGATGTACTCAGCCTGATCGGGCTGGTCCTCGCGTTTGTCGCCATCGTCGGGGGTAACTTTCTCGAAGGTGGGCATGCTTCAGCGCTGCTCAATGGGCCGGCCGCACTTATCGTCCTCGGTGGGACACTCGGGGCCGTGTTGTTGCAGACGCCAATGGCTGTGTTCATGCGCGCTATGTCGATCATCGGCTGGATATTCTTTCCTCCGCGGGTGGATATGATCCGCGGCATCAGCCTGGTGACAGGCTGGAGTGCCACTGCACGCAAGGAGGGCTTGCTGGGCCTGGAGCCGATCGCTGAAACCGAACCTGATCCCTATGCCCGTAAAGGCTTGCAGCTGTTGGTCGATGGCGCAGAGCCGGAAGTGATACGCAGCATCCTCGAAGTGGACCTCTACACACAGGAAACCCGCGACCTGAGGGCTGCCAAAGTCTTCGAGAGCATGGGCGGCTATTCGCCCACGGTAGGCATCATTGGCGCTGTAATGGGGCTGATCCACGTGATGGGTAACCTCGCCGATCCCAGCCAGCTGGGCAATGGCATTGCGGTCGCATTCGTTGCCACGATTTATGGCGTTGCTTTCGCCAATCTGTTGGTTTTGCCGATTGGTAACAAGCTCAAGAGCGTGGTGCAGAAGCAGACTGCCTACCGTGAAATGTTGCTCGAAGGCGTCTTGTCGATTGCCGAGGGGGAAAACCCACGCTCAATCGAAATGAAGCTTCAGGGCTTTGTCGACTGATGCAAGGGCAACGGTCCGCATGCTCGGTGCTGCAGACCTAGGGACTAACATGGTGAAGGCACTACTGAAATTACTCTGCCGAAGCGACGGGGCTCCGCGCGCTGCGGGGTTCTCACCGTCTTCTGAGGGCAACTGATCATGGCTCGTCGGCGTACGCACGAAGAGCCAGAAAACCACGAACGTTGGTTGGTTTCCTATGCCGATTTCATCACGCTGCTGTTTGCCTTCTTCGTGGTGATGTATTCGATCTCGTCTCTCAACGAGGGAAAGTACAAGATACTGTCCGATTCGTTGGTCGGCGTGTTCAATCAGGTCGACCGTGCGGTCAAGCCCATTCCTATTGGTGAAGAGCGGCCGCGTACCGCGCGGACGGAGGTTTCTCCGCTCGACGAGTCCCGCTCCTCCGAACAGCCCATCGATCCGCTGCAAAGCATTATGCAAAGCATGCAAACCGCTTTTGCCGATCTTATCGATTCGAAACAGATCACCGTGCGGGGCAATGAGCTCTGGGTTGAAATAGAACTGAACTCGAGCTTGCTCTTTCCTAGCGGCGACGCGCTACCCAATGATCTTGCGTTCGATCTGCTAGAGAAGGTCGCCGGTATTCTGGCGCCTTTCGATAACCCGATTCACGTCGAAGGGTTCACCGACAATCTGCCGATAAATACAGCTAAGTTCCCTACGAATTGGGAACTGTCTGCGGCGCGTGCCGGCAGTGTGGTGCGGATGCTGGCAGCTGATGGCGTCGACCCGGCTCGCCTGGCTGCCGTGGGTTACGGCGAATTTCAGCCTATCGCTGACAATTCCACTGCTGAGGGGAGGGCGCGCAATCGCCGAGTGATCCTGGTGATTTCCCGTAATCTCGATGTTCGTCGTAGCGTTAGTGGTGTCGGGAGCAGCAATGCCCGTCCGGTCGGGGCGTCTGAGCAATCTGGCACGCAACGTGCTGCTCCCTCTGTTCGTTAGGTGCCGCGCGCGGTGTCGTCAATTCTTCGTCATCGGCCATGCCGATACGGCCGTTCCCGGTCTGGTTCGATCCGGATGGATAGAGAGTTATGAGAGTCTGGGCTGTTGCCAATCAAAAGGGTGGTGTGGGTAAGACCACGACCTCCATTGCACTTGCCGGTCTGCTGGCCGATTCTGGCAAGCGGGTCGTGGCGCTTGATCTCGATCCTCATGGCTCGATGACAAGCTATTTCGGGCATGATCCGGACAATCTGGATCGTAGCGTTTTCGATCTGTTCCAGCATCAGGGCACGGTTCCGGAGGGTCTGCCCTGGCAATTGCTGTTGCCGACCAGTCACGAGCGCCTATCCCTGTTGCCCTCGAGTACGGTTCTGGCAACGCTGGAGCGTCAGTCCCCAGGGCAGAACGGCCTCGGGCTGGTGATTGCCAAGAGCCTTTCGCAACTCTGGCAGGATTTCGATTATGCGATCATCGATAGCCCGCCATTGCTCGGCGTGTTGATGGTCAATGCGCTGGCCGCGAGTCAGCAGCTTGTTATACCCGTACAGACCGAGTTTTTGGCTATGAAGGGTCTGGAGCGTATGGTTAGCACGCTGAGCATGATCAACCGCTCACGTCGGCAGGCTCTGCCGTACACCATCGTGCCAACGATGTTCGACCGTCGGACGCAGGCTTCGATGAATACGCTCAAGGTTCTGCGCAACAACTACCAGGACAACCTCTGGCAGGCCTTCATCCCGATTGATACCCGCTTGCGCGATGCCAGTCGCGCGGGTGTTACGCCGTCGCAGCACGATCCAAATAGCCGCGGAGTCATCGCCTATCGCGCTCTGCTCAAGACGCTGCTGGCTGCACAAGCCTCGCCGCAGGTGGCCTGATGACGACGTACGGGCTTGTTAAGGGTTCAAGTTCGGCCAGGGTGCTGCCGATAGCCTATCCAGTGGGTTCGCACGAGTTGGTTTCATGAGCCGTACCGTTCTTAAAGAAAGTCGATCGCAACAGACGCTGCAGTCGTATCTCGACGCGCTTTTGCAGGAAGCCGTGACTGGATTGACCGAATCGGTCAGCGCCGACGAGTTCCAGGCTGCCGTGCTCGAAGAGCAACAGCGCGACATTCAGCGAGTGGTTCCGCTGCGTCAGGTGATCCAGCCTGAGCCGATTGTCGTACCGGAAGTAGCCGAGCCGCAGGTGTTGCTCGAATTGCCGCCTGAGCTACCCGTGGTTGCGCCGCCGGTTCCTGTAGAGCCGATTGCCAAGTTCGACATCCAGGCGCAATCGCCAGGCGGTCCGCCAGCGCCGCTTGCCAGCCACCCGGAGTGGGGCGAGGAGCCTTTCGAGTGTCTATTGTTCGATGTGGCCGGTCTGACCTTGGCAGTACCCTTGGTCAGCCTCGGTTCTATCTATCCGCTTGCCGGCCAGGATCTCACGCCGCTTTTCGGTCAGCCCTCCTGGTTTCTAGGAATTTTGCCGAGCCAGGCAGGCAATCTTAAAGTTCTGGACACCGCACGGTGGGTCATGGCTGAGCGGTATCGCGACGATTATCGCGACGGGCTTCAATATGTAATTTCGGTTCAGGGATACGAGTGGGGGCTGGCGGTACATCAGGTCAGTCGCTCGATTCGTCTGGACCCCAAAGAAGTGAAGTGGCGCAGTCAACGCAACCAGCGGCCTTGGCTTGCCGGTACCGTGATTGACCATATGTGCGCGCTGGTAGATGTGGCCGCGCTTGCCGAGCTGATTGCCAGCGGTGCGACTCGTCATCTCAAGGGCGTGCCGTCGTAACGGATGAACAAAAAGAGGGGCACGCAAGCGCCTCGAGTAATCGATAGAATCAACCGCCAGTGCGGTACATAAAGAGGTGGGGCTATGAAAATGACTTCCGCACAGGGTTCCGATGATCCGGTCCTGCAGTGGGTAACTTTTCGTCTGGATAACGAGACCTACGGCATCAACGTGATGCAGGTTCAGGAAGTGCTGCGCTATACCGAGATCGCTCCGGTACCGGGTGCGCCAAGCTATGTGCTCGGCATCATAAACCTGCGTGGCAACGTCGTTACGGTAATCGATACGCGTCAGCGCTTCGGGCTCGACACTGCTCCAGTTTCGGACAATACCCGTGTCGTTATCATCGAGGCCGATCGCCAGGTGGTCGGTATTCTGGTTGATAGCGTTGCCGAAGTGGTCTATCTGCGCCAGTCGGAGATAGAAACGGCACCGAACGTGGGTAATGATGAATCCGCGAAATTCATCCAGGGCGTGTGCAACAAGAACAACGAGCTACTGATTCTGGTCGAACTGGACAAGATGATGAGCGAAGAAGAATGGGCGGAACTTGAGAGCATCTGAAACATGATTGCGTCGCTGGTAGCGGCGGTCGTTGCGCTTGCTTTGTGCTGCCTGGCATTGCTTGGCTGCTGCATCTGGCTATTTCGCCGTCAGCGGCAGCAGGCAGAGTCGCAAGCGCGCGAAGACGCTACCCGTGACAAACGCATCAAGGCACTTGGGACGCGGTTGGATAACTATCTGGAAACCAACGTCCGTATGGGCAAGGAACTGCACGAGCTGTCGCGCATCGTCGCGCCGTTGCCTGAAAAGCTGAGTCAGCTCGAACAACGCGATATAAACAACTTCTCCTTTTCTCAGGCTGCCAAATTGGTCGGCATGGGCGCCAGCGTCGATGATTTGACCCAGTCCTGCGGCCTGTCTCAGTCCGAAGCCGAGTTGATGCGCAAGCTGCATCAGACGCGCCGCTCGGATTAGTCCGGTACGTCTGTCGCTGCGGTATAGCGAAGCGCGGCCCCGGTCGTCACAGTGAACGATCTAATTAATGCTTCCTCCAAACTGGACAAGGTTAGCCATGTCTGGCGTAAGCCTGTGCCCGCCCAAGGGCTAGGAGGATGTGATGCTGCGCATTCTGATGCTGTACCTACTGGCAAGTCCCGCTTGGCTCTGCGCGGCGGAAGCACCAGCGGAGGTCGATGGTGCAATGACCATCAACGTCTATCAGGCTCGGCAGCTTCATCTGCTTGGCGCAGTGTTTATTGACGTGCGGCCGAAACGCGAGTGGGACTGGGGGCATGTGAAAGGCGCGGTTCACCTAAGCCTGGCAAGCCGGTTTTTCGGTCTGTCAGCTGCCGAATGGCCAAGAAGCGTACCCCTGGTCGTCTATTGCAACAGTGAGGTCTGTCCGGCTAGTGCCGAGGCGGTTCGCCTCGCCGTTGCATGGGGATACCAGCAGGTCTTTTATTTCCGGGAAGGCTATTTCGCTTGGATGCTGGCTGACTTTCCACAGGAAAAACACGGTGTAGCGGGCATCACAACGCTCAATGCTCAGGCCCATTGAGCCGTGGGAGGGTCGGCGCCTCCTGTTGCGTGGCGGTAAAGCCTGGCGGGCATTTGCCTTTCAGATACCAGGCAAAGGCAATGATCTCGGCGATGGTCCGGTAAAGCGCTTCGGGAATTGCATCGCCCAGTTCCAGCCGTGCCAGGAGCTTCACCAGTTCGGCGTTTTCATAGATGGGCACTTCGTGCTCGCGGGCGATAGCCAGTATCGCTTCGGCCAGCTCATCGTCGCCTTTGGCGGACAGAGTGGGTGCTGCGGTGCCGTCATAGGTCAGTGCGATGGCTTGGCGCGGTGTGTTCGAGCTCATGCGGTTTCATCCACGAAACGTTGATCCAGCGAGGTCCTGGGGCCCTGCGGCGGCGTACCCCGTCGGCAAGCGAGCTCGCCAACATTGAGCCCGGCCGTGACAAGTCGTTGACGAAGATGGTCAAGCTCAGCAGCGATCAGATCGGCGGTGCGGCTGTTTTCCGCCCATATCTGGCTTGAGAGGCTGCCCTGTAGCAATTGAGCCTGCACCTGGAGTGGGCCAAGGGGCGCGACATCGAAAGCAAGTTCGACCTTCCAGAGGGTCTCCGGCTTTTCCTTACGGTTCTGCTGAGGCTCGTCTTCACGTTGAAACTTCAATTGCAGCGGGACGATGTCGCGCTGGTCGCGCATCGGTACTTCGATTTGCCAGGTCGTGACCTGGGTGCCGTCCGGGCTTGTCTGGGTCTGGGCGAGACTTGAGAGCTGATGGGTCTGGAGTCGCGACACTGCAGCCGCTGCCAGTTTCAGTAGTGCCTCGAGATCGCCTTCTTCATCTGCGTTCGGCACTAACCGGCTCGGTAGGGGAAAGCCTTGTGCCTGCTGTCGCACGTTCGGCTGTCCGAGTGCACCCAGCGCATTGCGCGCAAAGGCCGGCAGTGCCATGCCAAGCGTCGTACTTGCCTGTGCCGCTGCCAGCGCCCCGCCGCCCGGCAAACCCGGCAGCTGAGCGATCAGGCGGAGCAGGGCGGCTTTCATGTCGTTCGGCAGGTCGTTTTCCTGGCCAAGCAGCAGGCTGCTCTCCATGAAAATACCGCTACGCGCGAGTACTTGCGCCAAGGTTTTGGCATCGCCCAGCTGTTGCATCTCAGGTACCAGTCCAAGCAGCCGCTCAGCTGCCCCCCTTAGTTGCTCAGGCAACGCCGAGCTGGACCCGAGCGCACCGAATAAACCTTCGAACGAGCCCTGGCGGGCATGCTGTGCGGTCAGCTGCTGACCCAGTACAAGCTCATCGAGACGGCCGCTCAGCGGCAAGAAACTCAACGACTGGTCCCCCTGCACTCGAGCCGTTATCAAGCTTCCGGGTGCGAGCGGCATGGAGGACTCAACGTTGAGCTTCTGTCCAGCAAGCGGCGAGTTGAGCAAGCTGATCACCACTTTGAACAACACCTTGCCATCCTGTTGGGTCTGCTGGCTTGCCGTTACCTTTCCCTGTACGACGCTGCCTACCGGGAGTTGCGATAGGTCGATGGTGTTATGCGGCTGGCGGCTACCAGGTTGCAAAGCGGCCATCAGACGTGAGTCGGACACCGCGGTGATGAGCAACGCTGCCCCGGGTGCGGCTGCTTTTGGGCTACTGGTCTCGACTGTTGCCTGGCGACCGTTGGCCAGCGTCAGGCGCAGCGTAAGTTGGAAGCTTTGCAGCGCCTCCTTGATGCTGATGACTTCCGCCTCGGCACTTTCGCCCGCGGCAAGCAAACCCTGCATCGGCTGCAGCAGTTTCAACGCCAGGTCAGCTGGCGCCACTGCCGGTCGAGAAGGGCCGGAAGCGGGAATTGCCTGGGTGCTTTTGATCTCGGTCATCTTACTTAAATGCTCTTACAACCTTTCGACGTTGTGGTCTTTGGCGCCAGGGCTCGGCATGTATAATTCCGCCGCCCGCCCGATCACGATGTAGCGGCCGGGCTCCTTCCATCTTGAGGTAGTCCTAGCGTGTCCAGTCCCTTTCTCGAAACTGTGGCGCTTTCCTGCGAGCGAGACTGGCGTCTGCTGTTCGAAAGGTTAGACCTGCAGGTCGTCAAAGGGGAAATGTTGCAGATCGCCGGCCCAAATGGCAGTGGCAAGACCAGCCTGCTGCGGTTGTTGTCAGGCCTGATGCAGCCTACCTCCGGAGAGGTTCTGCTCCAGGGGCAGTCGCTGGACAGCCAGCGCGGCGAGTTGGCCCGTAATCTTCTGTGGATCGGCCACGCTGCCGGGATCAAGGGACTGCTCAGTGCTGAAGAGAACCTTGCCTGGTTGTGCGCGTTGCATCAGCCTGCGACCCGCGATGCGATCTGGCAAGCGCTGGATGCCGTGGGGCTGCGTGGGTTCGAGGATGTGCCTTGCCATACGCTTTCAGCCGGGCAGCAGCGGCGCGTTGGTCTTGCCCGCCTGTATCTCTCGCCGCCGCCCTTGTGGATTCTCGATGAGCCTTTCACAGCCCTCGATAAAGGCGGCGTGACCCAGCTCGAACGTCACCTGGCGGCTCACTGCGAGCAAGGCGGCATGGTTGTGCTGACGACTCATCATTCTCTCGTAGAGGTGCCGGTGGGCTTCCGTCAGATTGATTTGGGGCAGCGAGCCGCATGAGCAACGTCTTTACGCTGTTGCTGGCACGTGAAAGCCGCCTATTGTTCCGTCGCCCGGCGGAGCTGGCCAACCCATTGGTGTTCTTCGCCATCGTCATTGCTCTGTTTCCGTTAGCGGTCGGCCCGGAATCTAGACTGTTGCAGACCATTTCCCCCGGATTGATCTGGGTCGCGGCGCTTTTGGCTGTGCTGCTTTCTCTGGACGGGCTATTCCGTAGTGACTTCGAGGATGGTTCTCTCGAGCAGTGGGTCGTTTCGCCGCACCCTTTAGCGCTTCTGGTGCTCGCCAAAGTGCTGGCACACTGGGTGTTCTCCGGTCTTGCGCTGGTGCTTCTGGCTCCACTGCTGGGGCTGATGTTGGGGATGCCGACAAGCGCATTACCCGTACTATTGATGTCGCTGCTGTTGGGCACACCGATTCTGAGCTTGCTGGGAGCCGTCGGGGCTGCCCTGACTGTAGGGCTCAAGCGTGGAGGGCTATTGCTGGCGCTGCTCATACTCCCGCTCTACATCCCCGTTCTGATTCTGGGCAGCGGGGCACTGCAGGCAGCGCTACAGGGACTGCCTGCGCTCGGTTACCTTTTATGGCTATCCAGCCTGACTGCCCTGGCAGTCACCTTGACACCTTTTGCAATAGCAGCCGGCCTGAAAATCAGCGTCGGCGAATGACGGATTCGCCCAATGTTTCTATTCAATAGCGGAACGCAGATCGCCAAGGCGAGCCGAGTGGGCAATACATCGATGGGTTCCCTGACCGTGAGCAACACGCACCCCCTCGGTCTCGGCGCAGTATCGGCATATGCAGCAGGTGAGGGGCAGGCTCTATGAACTGGACATGGTTCCACAAGTTGGGATCACCGAAGTGGTTCTACGGCATCAGTGGTCGCTGGTTGCCCTGGTTGGCCTGGGCCGCGCTGTTATTGGTCGGTGTCGGGTTGGTCTGGGGCCTCGCGTTTGCGCCTCAGGACTACCAACAGGGCAACAGCTTCCGGATCATTTATATCCATGTTCCGGCAGCGTTTCTGGCGCAGTCCATCTACGTGATGTTGGCGGTCGCTGGAGTGGTCGGTTTGGTTTGGAAAATGAAACTGGCCGATGTTGCGCTGCAGCAAGCAGCGCCTATTGGCGCCTGGATGACCTTTGTCGCCCTGGTTACCGGCGCGGTATGGGGCAAACCTACCTGGGGTGCCTGGTGGGTGTGGGACGCACGCCTGACTTCGATGCTGATTCTGCTTTTCCTATATTTCGGGATCATCGCTCTGGGGCAGGCCATTACCAATCGCGACAGCGCTGCCAAGGCCTGTGCAGTGCTCGCCATTGTCGGCGTGGTAAACATCCCGATCATCAAGTATTCAGTCGAGTGGTGGAACACGCTCCACCAGCCCGCCACTTTTACCGTGACGGAAAAGCCTGCCATGCCGGTTGAAATGTGGCTGCCGCTGCTGGTGATGGTGCTTGGCTTCTACTGTTTCTTTACTGTGGTTCTGCTGATGCGCATGCGCCTCGAGGTGCTACGCCGGGAATCCAGAAGCAGTTGGGTCAAGGCGGAAGTGAAGAAACTGGTGGGTAAAGCATGAGTTTTTCGTCGTTTTCGGAGTTCGTCGCCATGGGTACCCATGGCCTGTACGTCTGGACGTCTTATGGCATCAGCCTGGCGGTTCTGATTCTCAACGTAGCGTTGCCAGTCATGGCTCGTCGACGTTATCTGCAAGACGAGGCGCGTCGTTTGCGCCGGGAGGAAATGAAGTGAATCCTGTGCGCAAGAAGCGTCTGTTTATCGTATTGGCGATTCTGGCTGGCGTCGGTATTGCGGTAACGCTGGCATTGTCCGCCCTGCAAGAGAACATCAACCTTTTCTACACACCAACGCAGATCGCTGCGGGCGAAGCGCCTGAAGGCACGCGCATTCGTGCCGGCGGTATGGTCGAAGAGGGCTCGGTGCAACGCGACAAAGACTCGCTGACCGTGAGCTTTCGTGTCACTGACTATGCCGAGGCGGTCACCATCCATTACCAGGGCATTCTTCCCGACCTGTTCCGTGAGGGGCAGGGCATTGTCGCCCTGGGGCGTGTGAATGCCGACGGTGTGCTGGTCGCGGACGAGGTGCTGGCCAAGCATGACGAAAACTACATGCCGCCGGAGGTCACTGCAGCGCTGGAGAAAAGCGGCAAAAGTAAACCCTACGGTAGTAGCGGGCAGGAGTACGCGAAATGATCCCCGAGCTTGGCCATTTGGCAATGATTCTGGCGCTGTGTCTGGCTGTGGTTCAGGGCACGCTGCCATTGATCGGCGCTTGGCGGGGCGACCGCCAGTGGATGGGACTGGCGCAGCCGGCTGCGTGGGGTCAGTTTTCCTTTCTGGCTTTCTCGTTCGCTTGTCTGACCTATGCGTTCATGGTTGATGACTTTTCCGTCGCCTATGTGGCGCAGAATTCCAACAGCACCTTGCCCTGGTATTACAAGTTCAGCGCCGTATGGGGCGCGCACGAAGGGTCATTGCTGCTCTGGGCGTTCATCCTGTCAGGCTGGACCTTCGCGGTAGCCATCTTTTCGCGCCAGCTACCCGAGGACATGCTGGCGCGGGTGCTGGGTGTCATGGGGCTGATCAGTATCGGTTTTCTACTGTTCCTGATCCTCACCTCAAATCCGTTCGAGCGGCTGTTGCCGCAGGCACCGCTGGATGGGCAAGACCTCAATCCGCTTCTTCAGGACTTCGGTCTGGTGGTCCATCCGCCCATGCTTTATATGGGTTATGTCGGCTTTTCGGTTGCCTTTGCGTTCGCCATTGCCGCGCTGTTGGGAGGTCGTCTCGATGCTGCCTGGGCGCGTTGGTCACGCCCATGGACGCTGGTTGCCTGGGCCTTTTTAGGCACCGGTATCGCCCTGGGTTCCTGGTGGGCCTATTACGAACTGGGTTGGGGCGGCTGGTGGTTCTGGGATCCGGTAGAGAACGCATCCTTTATGCCGTGGCTGGTGGGCACCGCCTTGATTCATTCACTGGCGGTGACCGAGAAGCGCGGCGTGTTCAAAAGCTGGACCGTACTGTTGGCTATCGCTGCATTCTCGCTCAGTTTGCTGGGCACCTTCCTGGTCCGCTCCGGGGTGCTCACATCCGTGCACGCCTTCGCAACCGACCCCGCCCGTGGGGTCTTCATCCTAGCGTTTCTGCTGGTGGTAATTGGCGGTTCACTCACGCTGTTTGCGCTGCGCGCGCCCGTAGTGAAAAGCCAGATCGGATTTGGGCTCTGGTCGAGGGAGACACTATTACTGGTCAACAACCTGCTGCTGGTCGTTGCTACCTCCATGATCTTGCTGGGGACCTTGTACCCGCTGCTGCTCGATGCGCTGTCCAATACCAAACTATCGGTCGGCCCCCCTTACTTCAATGCCATGTTCTTGCCGATCATGGGCGCTCTGATGCTCGCGCTTGGTGTGGGCGTACTGGTGCGCTGGAAGGACACTCCGGTGAAATGGCTGCTGGGCATGCTTACGCCCGTTCTGATCACAAGCGCCGTTCTGGGAGGCCTGGGCTCAATGCTTTTCGGTGACTTCCATTGGGCGGTGCTGGCTGTGTCGTTGCTTGCCGTATGGGTAGTAGGTGCAGGCGTGCGCGACATCCTCGACAAGACCCGCCACAAGGGGCTGTTGAGAGGTTTGCGCAGTCTGACTCCCAGTTACTGGGGGATGCAGCTGGCGCATTTCGGCTTGGTGGTCTGTGCGTTAGGCGTAGTGCTGACGAGTCTGGAAAGTGACGAGCGTGATCTGCGTCTGGCGCCTGGTGAGTCACTGCAGCTGGGTGGCTACAGCTTCGTGTTTGACGGCGCAAAGCACTTCGAAGGCCCCAACTTCACGTCCGACAAAGGCACTATCCGCGTATTCGACGGCGACAAACAGGTGGCGACACTGCACCCCGAAAAACGCCTGTATACCGTGCAGCAAATGCCAATGACAGAAGCTGGCATCGACGCAGGCTTTACCCGGGATCTGTACGTTGCTTTAGGTGAACCTCTGGAGAACGGTGCCTGGGCCGTCAGGGTGCATATAAAGCCGTTTGTTCGCTGGATCTGGCTGGGCGCTCTGCTGATGTCTCTCGGCGGCGTATTGTCGGTGAGTGACAAGCGTTACCGGGTGAAGGTCAGGACCCGAGTACGCGAGGCTCTCGGCATGGCACAACAAGGAGCCTGAATGAAAAGATTACTGATGTTGCTGCCGCTGGCGATCTTCCTGCTCGTCGCGGTGTTTCTCTACCGGGGGTTGTTCCTCGACCCTACCGAGCTGCCATCCGCACTCATCGGAAAGCCGCTCCCATCGTTCGCTCTGCCCTCTGTGGAAGACCCGCAGCGGTTGGTTAGCGACGACGACATCAAGGGCAAGCCAGCGCTGGTCAACGTATGGGCAACCTGGTGCGTCGCCTGCAAAGTCGAACACCCGGTTCTCAACAAGCTCGCTGAACAGGGCGTAGTCATCCATGGTGTCAATTACAAGGATGATAATGCGGCGGCGCAGAAATGGCTGCAGGACTTCCATGATCCCTATCAGCTGAACATTCGCGACGAGGAGGGCACTCTGGGGCTGGATCTGGGGGTGTATGGCGCCCCAGAAACCTTCCTCGTCGACAAGCAGGGCATCATCCGTCACAAATATGTCGGCGTTATTGACGAGCGCGTCTGGCGCGAGCAGCTCGCAGCGCTCTATCAAGAACTGGTGGACGAATGAAGCAGCTCATCCAGGGTTTGCTGCTGACGCTGTTGCTAGTGGGCAGCGCGTCGGCAGCAATCGATGCCTATGAGTTCAAAAACGAGGCTGAGCGCGAGCGTTACCGAACCCTTGTCGAGGAACTGCGCTGCCCCAAGTGCCAGAACCAGAACATTGCTGACTCCAACGCACCCATTGCCATGGATTTGCGCCGCGAAATCTACCGCATGTTGGAGGAAGGGCAGAGCAACGAGCAGATCGTAGAATATCTGGTTGCCCGTTACGGCGATTTCGTTCGCTATAAACCGCCCGTCAATGCCAAAACGGTGGTGCTCTGGTATGGCCCCATTGTTCTGCTGTTCATTGGTTTCGGCGTACTGGCGTTCATGCTGATGCGTCGCCGTCGTAGTGCCGCTGCGTCGAGCACACTTTCCGAGGCCGAGCGCGCCCGCCTCGCCACGTTGCTGGATAGAAAAGAACCATGATCGATTTATGGATTGGAGCCGGCCTGCTAGTGCTGGCTGCCCTGGCGTTCCTGCTGGTGCCATTGTTGCGTGGCAGCGGTAGTCAGGCGGAAGAGGACCGAACTGCGCTGAACGTTGCACTGTATCAAGAGCGGCTCCAAGAACTTGCCGCGCAGCAGTCGGCTGGCACGCTGACAGCCGAACAGTTCGAGGCTGGTCGTGCCGACGCGGCGCGTGAACTTTTGGATGACACCGAGGGCGCCGCGCCTCGTCGCAATAGTCATATCGGCCGCGCCGTGCCGCTGGTCGCCGCGATCGTCGTTCCGCTGCTCGGATTCGGCCTGTATCTCCACTGGGGGGCGAGCGACAAATTGCAATTGGCCCGGGAATTCACGGAGCAGCCTGGCTCGATGGAAGAGATGGTCGGTCGGCTGGAGCGCGCTGTGAAGGCTCAGCCCGAATCCTCCGAGGCGTGGTACTTCCTGGCTAGAACCTACATGAATCAGGAGCGCCCCGGAGACGCAGCTGCCGCTTACGCGCAGGTCGTAAAGCTGGCGGGTCCCCAGCCTGAACTTCTTGGCCAATGGGCGCAGGCCTTGTACTTCGCCGGGAACCGGCAGTGGACCGAGCAGCTGCAGCAACTGACCGATGAGGCACTCCGTGGTGATCCTCACGAAGTCACCAGTCTCGGACTGCTGGGTATTGCCGCGTACGAAGATCAACGTTTCGAGGAGGCAATAGGCTTTTGGGAACGGCTGGTCGCAACATTGCCTGCCGAGGATCCATCACGTGAGGCCATTCAGGGCGGCATCGCCCGGGCGCGTGAGCAGATCGGCACGTCGGACAATGTGGCTCCAGCGGACCTAGGTGAGGCGGCTGCAGCCACTCTCGAGACCGATGCCGGACTGACCGTTGAGGTGCAGCTGGGCGCCGAGCTCGCCGATGAAGTGCGACCCACCGATACCGTATTCGTTTTCGCAAGGGCACTGTCGGGCCCGCCTATGCCGTTGGCTGTGAAGCGCCTGACCGTTGCCGATCTGCCTGCCACCGTCAACTTGAGTGACGAAGATGCAATGACACCGCAGCTTCGGTTGTCAAACTTCGAACAAGTCAGATTATTCGCGCGGATATCCCGTGACGGGAACGCTACTCGCGGTGAGTGGCAAGGCAGTAGCGAGCCGCTTCCCACAACGGGTGGTGATCCGATCAAGCTGACCATCGATCAACCTGGAACGCCCTGATTACCGGGCTCAAGAGGCGACTGATTATGCGGGATGGGCTGGTTTCGGGAGTTTTTATTCAGCTGTCCAAAACCGGGGGGATAGTGGCGTTGGCGCTCCTGCTAGGTGCTTGCGCCGGTAATCCGTATCAGGTGTCCGACCCGATACCTGCTCCAGCGCCACCAATGTCTTCGCCCCCTCGCGAGCCTGTTTCGGCGCCTCCGCCGGTGCGCACACCACCGGCACCTCGACCACCGGCAACGCAGAAAAGCCATCCACGCTATGCCCCACCGCCTCATGCCGCTGCGCATTGGGATAATCGGCTCGGCGTCTATGTTGTAGAGGGTCAGAATCTTTACTACCGAGAACGACTGTATTACCGCTGGGACGGTGACTGGTATTGTGCTGGCCGTCCTAGTGGACCTTGGGAGCAGGTTGCTCCGCCCAGCGTGCCACCCGGGCTGCGCAGCCTGCACTGAACGCCGTCGCTACTTTCCAATGTGTAGCTAAAGCCGACGCCAATGTGGCCGATACAGGTCCTGGCACAGCCGAATATGCTTTTCGGCTTGCGAGTCGGCCTTCTAGCCAGTCAATCCGGAGCGGATCCATGAGTGCAGCAGTCAAACGTCTTGAGGAAACCGGCAACGCGCTTCGCGATGCAATGGAGCAGCAGGACTGGACAGCTATCAGCGTTCTGGATATGCAATGCCGGCAGGTTGTCGAAGCTGTCATGATCGAGCCCCGCGAGGACGAATCGGCGATCCGGCAGCGTCTGCAGGAGTTGGTCAATCTGTACCGTGAGCTTGTCACGGCTTGCCAGACTGAAAAACGGCGCGTAGCCGATGAACTGATCCAGCTCAACCAGTCACAGCAAGGCGCCAACGTTTACAAAATTTTCGGTTAAGCCTGACAAGGCAATTAGCCGTCGGACATTCTGTCAGCAACAGTGCTCAGGTATGGCTTTGAGCGAAGAGAGCTGATGTCTGTGGCCTCCTTCCTACAACGCCACAAACCTTTGAGGCGGCCCGGTACGGGCTCGCGTTAATCCCCTGGGTTGTCCTGCGTCAGTAACAGAAGTCATTTCGTGTCGTTTTGTCGTTGAATCACGTCATAAATTTGACTCAGCCGGTTTTTTTTAATTAACTACCGGCTATCTGCCTATTAGCAGTCGTTCTGCCGTGGACGCGCGCAGGTTCTCTCTCAGCCTCTAGAGCTATAAACAAGATGTGGCGTGAAACCAAGATTTTGTTGATAGACGACGATCAGGATCGTCGCCGGGACTTGACGGTCATTCTGAATTTTCTGAGCGAGGATCATCTGTCGTGCGCCAGCAACGAGTGGCTGGCTGCGGTCGACTCGTTAGAGTCAAGTCAGAGCGTACTGGGGGTGTTACTGGGAGACGTATCGGCAAAAGGCGGTGCAGTCGAGCTGCTCAAACAGTTGAGCAAGTGGGACGAGAACCTCCCGCTTTTGCTGATCGGCGAGCCTACTCCCGCTGACTGGCCGGATGAGATCCGACAGCGCGTCTTGACCAGTCTGGAGATGCCGCCCAGCTACAACAAGCTGCTCGATTCGCTTCATCGGGCACAGATCTATCGGGATATGAACGACAAGGCCAAGTCCCGCGGACGGCAGCGCGAGCCAAACCTTTTCCGTAGCCTGGTGGGTACTAGCCGTGCGGTACAGCATGTGCGGCAGATGATGCAGCAGGTTGCCGATACCGAAGCCAGCGTGCTGATCCTCGGTGAGTCAGGAACCGGCAAGGAAGTCGTTGCCCGTAACCTGCATTACCATTCCAAGCGACGTAGCGGCCCGTTCGTTCCGGTTAACTGCGGTGCGATTCCGGCTGAGTTGCTCGAAAGCGAGCTGTTTGGTCACGAGAAAGGCGCCTTTACCGGCGCTATCACCGCTCGTGCAGGCCGTTTCGAGTTGGCGGAAGGCGGGACGCTTTTTCTCGACGAGATTGGCGACATGCCCCTGCCTATGCAGGTCAAGCTGCTGCGGGTTCTGCAAGAGCGTACCTTCGAGCGCGTTGGCAGCAACCGCACCCAGAATGCCGATGTGCGCATCATTGCAGCAACCCACAAAGATCTGGAAAAGATGATCGTCGAAGGCAGTTTCCGCGAGGATCTGTACTACCGACTCAATGTCTTTCCGATTGAGATGGCCCCGTTGCGCGAACGCATCGAGGACATTCCGCTATTGATGAACGAACTCATCTCCCGCATGGAGCACGAGAAACGCGGCTCCATTCGTTTCAATTCGGCGGCAATCATGTCGCTCTGTCGCCACGATTGGCCTGGTAACGTCCGGGAGCTGGCGAACCTCGTCGAGCGCATGGCGATCATGCACCCCTACGGTGTGATTGGCGTCATGGAGCTGCCGAAGAAATTCCGTCATGTCGATGACGATGACGAGCAATACGCTACCAGCCTGCACGACGAGATGGAGGAGCGTGCCGCAATCAATGCACCCATCATTCACGCCGACGCGCACGCCATGCTGCCGGCCGAGGGGCTGGACCTGAAGGATTACCTGGGCAACCTGGAACAAGGGCTCATCCAGCAAGCGCTCGATGACGCGGGCGGTGTCGTAGCGAGAGCTGCGGAGCGGCTACGCGTGCGGCGAACCACGCTCGTGGAAAAGATGCGCAAGTACGGGATGAACCGTCGGGAAGACGATCTCGACGAATGACCCGTGTCACGCCGTCGAGCAGGCGGCGTGTTTCCTTTACCGGGTTGTACCGGCATGATCTTTGCTGAATCTCATCTCACAGACCATCTTTTGACGGATATGTGTTGTGAATTCAGCGACCAGCTCACCAGATCTTCTCTATAGCCTGGCCAAGCCTGCCGCGAGCAGCGAGCTTGAGCAGTCGCTCGCTATGTTCAATCAAATGTCGGACCGACTGGGCGAGTCTCAGCAGCTGCTGCACGCCCGGGTGGCTGAGTTGAGAGATCAGCTGGCCGAGACGGCCGCACAGCGCCTACAGGAACTCGACGAGAAGGAGCGTCTGGCAAACCGGTTGCAGAGTCTGCTGAACCTGTTGCCTGGCGGTGTAATCGTCATTGACGGCCAAGGGGTTGTGCGCGAAGCCAATCCGGTTGCGCTTGAGCTGCTGGGTGCGCCACTTGAGGGAGCGCTCTGGCGCGAGGTGATCAGCCGCAGCTTTTCTCCACGCAGGGATGATGGCCATGAGATCTCATTGAAAGATGGACGTCGTGTATCCATTGCCACGCGCTCCTTGAACGGTGAGCCTGGGCAGTTGGTGCTGCTGACCGATCTGACCGAGACGCGGCGACTGCAGGAGCAGCTGGCACGGCATGAGCGACTTTCGTCTTTAGGGCGAATGGTTACCTCACTGGCGCATCAGATCCGCACCCCACTTTCCACTGCGCTACTGTATGCCAGCCACCTCCAGCAGGGCGGCCTGTCGACCGAGCTACAACAGCGTTTTGCAGGCCGGCTCAAGGATCGACTCAACGAGCTGGAACATCAGGTCCGCGACATGCTGGTCTTCGCTCGGGGTGACTTGCCGCTTGAAGACCGTCTGGCTCCGAGCGATCTCCTGGCTGCGTTGCGTGCCGCGGCTGAGGTGAAGCTTGATGGCGTTGCCGTTCGCTGGCAGTGCGACGTCTGGGAAGGTGCATTGCTGTGCAATCGCGACACCCTGGTCGGTGCGCTGCTCAACCTGATCGAAAATGCGCTACAGGCTGTAGATGGCAGCGCAAAACTGAAAATTCACCTCTATGGGCGGCAGGGTGCGCTGCGTATCAGTATCAGCGACAACGGTACGGGTATCGATGAGGCAACCCTGGCTCGGCTCGGCGAGCCCTTCTTTACCACACGCTCGACCGGAACCGGCCTCGGCCTATCGGTTGTCCACTCGGTCGCACGGGCTCATTCCGGAGCGTTCGGATTGCGCTCTCGGCCTGGCCGCGGTACCTGCGCCACCTTGCGCTTGCCACTCCTTCCGGTGTCTCCCCATGCGGAATAGCCATATGAGCGTCAAGGTTCTACTTGTTGAAGACGACCGCGCGCTGCGCGAAGCGCTAGGCGATACCCTCGAACTTGGCGGCTATGCATACAAGGCGGTCGATTGTGCGGAGGCTGCACTGCGTGCCCTGGACCAGGAAAGCTTTAGCCTGCTGGCGAGTGACGTAAACATGCCTGGGATGGATGGTCACGCCTTGCAGCAGGTTGTCCGCCAACGGTACCCACAGGTTCCAGTACTGCTGATGACGGCATTCGGAGCCGTTGACCGGGCCGTCGAGGCGATGCGTCAGGGAGCCGTCGATTATCTGGTCAAACCGTTCGAACCAAAGGTCCTGCTTGGCCTGGTTGGTCGGCATGCGCGTGGCCTGCTCGATGCCACAGAGACGCAAGGACCGGTTGCGGTAGAGCCGGCTAGCCGGCAGCTACTGGCATTGGCGGCGCGGGTGGCGCAAAGCGAATCTACTGTTCTGGTCTCTGGGGAGTCGGGTACCGGGAAAGAAGTGCTGGCTCGGTACATTCACCAGCAATCGCCGCGGGCCGACAAGCCGTTCATCGCGATCAACTGCGCAGCGATACCGGACAACATGCTCGAAGCAACGCTGTTCGGTCATGAAAAGGGTGCCTTCACCGGCGCCATCGCGACGCAGCCGGGCAAGTTCGAACTGGCGGAAGGCGGGAGTCTCCTTCTAGATGAAATCTCCGAGATGCCGCTGGGGTTGCAAGCCAAGCTGTTAAGGGTGCTGCAGGAGCGCGAGGTCGAGCGCGTCGGTGGTCGAAAGCCGATACCGTTGGATATTCGTGTCATTGCTACAACCAATCGTGATCTCGCGGGTGAGGTTCGCAGCGGGCGCTTCCGTGAAGACCTCTTCTACCGACTTTCGGTATTTCCGCTTGCCTGGCCTCCGTTGCGTGATCGGCCAGCGGACATCGTGCCGCTCGCCGAACGGTTGCTGGCCAGCCACTCGGCAAAGATGCGTCAGCCGAACGCCAGGCTGACGTCGGAGGCACGCCAATGCCTGCTGGGTCATCCCTGGCCCGGCAACGTGCGTGAGCTGGACAACGCGATTCAGCGAGCCTTGATTCTGCAGCAGGGTGGCCTGATCAGGCCGGACGATCTCTGCCTCACCGCCGGCTTTGCATCCCCAGAGCGAACCACGGCGTGCGAACCCGTGCGGACACAGCCCGCGCCCCTGGCCGCGCCAGTACCGGCCGAATCTACAGGCGTCTTGGGCGAAGACCTGCGTCGTCGAGAGTTCGAACTGATTCTCGACACTTTGCGCGCCGAGCATGGCCGCCGTAAGGAGACCGCAGACCGTCTCGGTATCAGCGCACGAACCCTTCGATACAAGCTGGCTCAGATGCGTGATGCCGGCATGGATCCGGAGGCGGCGCTGCGTTCCGGTTGATGCCGTTGCGGGCCGATGAGGTCTGATAAGCTGCAGTCCATCCAAACTTACGAGGGTCCGGATGTGGACGAGGGGTTCTGGCAGCGCCGCTGGGCACGCAACGAGATTGGCTTTCACCTGAACGAGGTCAACCCTTATCTGCGTCGCCACTGGCCGGGTTTGCGGCTGGCTGGCGGCACCCGCGTTCTGGTGCCGCTTTGCGGAAAAAGCCTCGACATGGGTTGGCTGGCCCAGCAAGGCTTCGCTGTGCTCGGTGTGGAGTTGAGTGAGCGCGCCGTCGAGGCCTTTTTTGTTGAGCAAGGATTAGCGGCAGATGTGTCCACCGAGGGCGCGTTCAAGGTCTATCGCGCCGGTGCGCTCGAAATACGCTGTGGTGATTTTTTTGCGCTGAGTCCTGGCGACGTGGCTGGTTGTCAGGCGCTGTACGACCGCGCTGCTTTGATTGCATTGCCCACAGCCATGCGTGAGCAATACGTAGAGCATCTAAGGAAGATCGTTGCTGCTGGATGTAAGGGGCTGCTGATCAGTTTGGATTACGAGCAGGAGCAGATGTCCGGTCCGCCATTTGCGGTAAGCGACGCCGAGATTCGAGCGTCGCTTGGTGCACACTGGCATGTCGAGTTATTGGAAAGGTCGGATGTGCTGAAGGACGAAGGTAACTGGAAGTTCATTTAGCGTGGCCTGACACGTCTGGAGGAAGCCTGTTACCTTCTCGTCAATCAATAGCTCCACACCGCTATTGGCACCGTTGCGAGCTGTCACTGGTTGCGCTGTAACTGACGAATGAACACGTCAGCTTCGTCTATTGCCCGCTGCATCTCGGCCAACAGCTGGTCGACATTGCCTTCGAGCGTACGGTATTCGCCTTGCAGCGCGCCGATGGCGCGCGCATTGAGGTTGTGCTTGAGAAACAAGACCTGGTCACGTAACACGTCGAGGACCGGGTCGATTCGCTTCTCTGCAGCCTTCATGCGTGCAACCAGCTTGCGATAGTCGTTCTGAGTGGTTTGCAGATTCTTGGCGCTCGTAGCCTTCAGGCTCGCGTTGTTGTATTCATCGAGTTCCTGTTTCCACTCGCGAAATAGCGCCTCGGCGACATCTTCCACCGCTTCGATTCTATCCCGCACCTCGCGAGCGCTGTTTTCGCTGGCCTCGAACTCGCTGTTCAGTGCCTCGTAACGCTCCTCAAGCTCACCGCCGTTGACTTGAACAACGCTGCGATAGCGCTCCAAGGCATCCTTGAACTGCTCTTTGGCGTGTTGCTGCGAGTCCCGGGCATCCTCGACGCGGTCAACCAGAATGTCGCGCTTGTGCAGCCCGACTTTCTCCATAGCCGAGTAGTAAGCGCTTTGGCAACCGGCCAAGGTGAACAGGGTGATGCTCAGTAGAAGAAGGCGACGCATGCTGATCGTTCCTTTGTAGAAGAAGGCGCTTGTTTCGACAGGCATACCGCCACTACGTGCAAAATCGAGACGAAAAAAAGGGCGGCTCATGCCGCCCTTGTCTCGACTCTCTGCTCAGGCGCGCTGGCGCAGGGCTTCGATGCGATCTTCCAGCGTAGGGTGAGTCATCAGCAGGCCGGCCAGACCGTTGCGCAGGGCGCCGTTGATGCTGAACGCCTTCAGGCTGTCGGGCATGTCGACGGGTACGCCCTGTTCGGCGCGCAGGCGCTGCAGTGCACCGATCATCGCGCTGGTGCCGGCTAGCTGAGCGCCTGCTTCGTCGGCGCGATATTCACGTTTGCGCGAGAACCACATGACGATGATGCTGGCGAGAATCCCCAGGACCAGCTCGGCGAAGATGGTGGCAACGAAATAGCCGATGCCATGACCGTCTTCGTTCTTCAAAATTGCGCGATCGACAAAGCTACCGAAAATGCGCGCGAAGAACATGACGAATGTGTTGACGACGCCTTGGATCAACGCGAGCGTAACCATGTCGCCGTTAGCCACATGGCCGATCTCGTGCGCCAGTACGGCTTTTACTTCGTCTGGTGAGAAACGTTCGAGCAGGCCTTGGCTGACCGCCACCAGCGCATCGTTTTTGTTCCAACCAGTGGCGAAGGCGTTGGCTTCGTAGGCAGGGAAAATACCAACTTCCGGCATTTTGATGCCGGCATCACGGGCCAGTTGCTCGACCGTCTGCAGCAGCCATTGTTCGTGACGGGTGCGGGGCTGCGTGATGACCTCGGTGCGGGTGCTCATCTTCGCCATCCACTTGGAAATGAACAGCGAAATCAGTGCGCCCGCGAAACCGAATACAGCGCAGAAAGCCAGCAGGCTGCCGTAGTTCTGACCCGTGTAGCGGTCTACCCCGAGTAGCTTGAGGGTGATGCTAGCGACGACCAGTACAGCCAGGTTGGTGGCCAGGAACAAGAAAATGCGCATCATGTTGCGGCAGACTCCAAGGGGAACAGTAAAGAACGATAGGCTATATAAGGGGCGGGTCGGCGCGATTCAACCAAGCGACTATTTCAAGCTATGTCGCTTGTTGCGCTGGAGTTTTGGACCGGTCGGTTAATCAGCTATCGAACAGCTGGCGGGTGAGCCCCGCTAGGCGTTCACCGTCGCCTTCACGCAGCGCCTCGCGAAGCTGGTGCGCAAGGCTCGACCGAACCCTACGAACGCTGGGGGGTAATGATTCGTAACCAGTGAGAGCAGCTGGGACGTTGGCTGTAAGCTTCAGAAAGGCTTTCTCTGTGAGCACAGCCTGGTCGAGCGCCTGGAAGTGGATGGTGCTCTCGAAGCGCAGATAGCCTTCCTCTGCTAGCCAGATCAACGCGCTGAGGCAGCTCTGGTGGCGCTTGCTCGGCAGGCCGAACTCATCGGGCTCTTCATGTCTGATGAGGTCTTCTACATACAAGGCTACCTTCCGCGGAAAGGCCTGATACAGCGTCAGCAGCCCGGCAGCAGCATCCCGGTAAAAGTCATCAATTTGCAGGTCCATCGGTCGCTACTGGCTGTAGGTCTTGAGGAAGTTGCCGATGCGGCCGATTGCTTGCTCAAGATCATCGACGCGGGGCAGCGTGACGACGCGGAAGTGATCAGGCCAAGGCCAGTTGAACGCCGTACCTTGCACGATCAGAAGCTTTTCCGACAGCAGCAAGTCGAGAACGAATTTCTCGTCGTTGTGGATCGGGCAGATCTTCGGGTCGATTCGCGGGAATGCATATAGCGCACCCATTGGCTTGACGCAGCTGATGCCAGGAATGTCGTTGAGCAGTTCCCAGGTTCGGTTGCGCTGCTCGAGCAAGCGACCAGGGGGCAATACCAGATCATTGATGCTCTGGTAGCCGCCAAGGGCTGTCTGGATCGCATGCTGTGACGGTACGTTTGCACACAGGCGCATGTTGGCAAGAATGTCGATGCCTTCAATGTAGCTCTGGGCCTTGTGCTTGGGTCCTGAGATCGCTACCCAGCCGGAGCGAAAGCCTGCGACCCGGTAGGACTTGGACAGCCCGTTGAACGTCAGGCACAGCACATCCGGGGCGAGGGAGGCGGTGCAGATATGAACCGCATCGTCATAGAGAATCTTGTCGTAGATCTCGTCCGAGAACAGAACCAATTTATGCTGGCGAGCGAGTTCAACCATGCCCTCCAGAATTTCCCGCGGATAAACCGCACCAGTCGGGTTGTTCGGGTTGATCAGCACCAGTGCCTTGGTGCTGGGGGTGATCTTGGCTTTGATATCCGCCAGGTCAGGCCACCAATTCGCCTGCTCATCACATAGATAATGCACCGGCTTGCCGCCTGCCAGGCTCACTGCTGCGGTCCAGAGCGGGTAGTCCGGCGCAGGAATCAATACTTCATCGCCGTTGTTGAGCAACGCTTGCATCGACATCACGATCAGCTCGGATACACCATTGCCGAGATAGATGTCCTCGATGGTTACGCCTTCTACCTGCTTTTGCTGGTAGTACTGCATGATGGCCTTGCGTGCGCTGAACAGGCCTTTCGAGTCACTGTAGCCCTGCGCTGTTGGCAGATTGCGGATCACGTCCTGCAGAATTTCTTCAGGCGCTTCGAAACCGAACGGCGCCGGGTTGCCGATGTTCAGCTTGAGGATGCGGTGGCCTTCCTCTTCCAGGCGTTTGGCGTGCTTGAGCACTGGCCCACGAATGTCGTAGCAGACATTGGCGAGCTTGTTCGATTTGCTGACCTGCATGATCCTGAGTGTCCCGAAGTGAGGGCGCGCCAGGCATTCGAGAGCCGGCGGCCTTTGGCATGAACCCCAGGCGCCTTGGCAGCCTGAAACCCTGCTGCCAGACTAGGCGTCTAAGAGCACCGCATCATACGTGCGGCCTGACCACCGGAAAAGGTACAGATCCGCCTTTTTTGACATCACGAGGTGTACCGATGGATAAGCTAGAAAAACCGCTCGAAACCTGGCGTGAAGAGCTTTCAGACGAGCAATTCCAGGTTTGCCGATTGGGTGCAACCGAACGGCCTTTCACTGGCCGGTACAATGAAACGAAAACGCCGGGGATCTATCACTGTGCGTGCTGCGACGCGCCACTGTTTGATTCGGATGCCAAGTTCGATTCCGGCTGCGGTTGGCCCAGTTACTTTCAGCCTGTCAGCGACTCGGCTATCGCGAGCCTCGACGACTTCAGTCACGGTATGCACCGTATCGAGGTCAAGTGTGCGCGTTGCGATGCCCACCTGGGACATGTGTTTCCGGATGGTCCGGCGCCGACCGGTCTGCGTTATTGCATCAATTCGGCCTCTCTCAATCACAAGCCGCGCGAGGCCTGATCGGCCTACGCTAAGCGCCGTCAGGATGCTCCCATGCGCGATCCGCTGTTCGAAATTCCATGCCTCACCATTGATGGCCGGCAGACGACCCTCGGCGATTTCGATGCCAAGGCACTGCTAGTGGTCAATACGGCCAGCCAGTGCGGTTTCACGCCTCAATACAAGGGGCTCGAGGCGCTATGGCAGCGCTATAGGGGGCAGGGGCTGGTAGTTCTTGGATTTCCCTGCGACCAGTTCGGTCATCAGGAACCAGGCGATGAAACGCAGATCGCAACCTTCTGTGAGCGGAATTTCGGCGTCAGCTTTCCGCTGTTTTCCAAGGTTCGGGTCAATGGCGGAGAGGCTCATCCGCTATTCGCGGAATTGAAGAAACGCGCTCCTGGCTTGCTCGGCAGCAAGTCGATCAAGTGGAACTTCACCAAATTCCTGATCAGCGATGAAGGGCGGTCGGTGAATCGCTTTTCCTCGCGCTCGGCCCCCGAAGCGCTGGCTGCGCGCATTGAGGCCAGTCTGTAGTTCCTTTGCTGCAGCAGCGTTCCAGGCGCTGCTCGAATGTTTCTATTGGAGTCGTAGGATGGATGCTGAGCTAAAAGCTTTTCTTCAGCGTGCCGATGCGCTGATGGCGCGCCTGGAACCCTTGCTGCCTGCCCAGCGCGCTCCCATGGATTGGGCGGTTAGCCTGGCTGCACGCTGGCACCGCGAAGGGCAGGGCGGCTATCTTCAGCCGCTGAACGTGTCGCTGGATATGAGACTGACTGACCTGATCGGTATCGATCGACAAACAGAACTGCTTGCGCGCAACACGCATCAGTTCGTTTCAGGCCTGCCGGCGAACCATGTCCTACTCTGGGGGGCACGGGGAACCGGGAAATCGTCGCTCATTCGGGCCTTGCTGGCCGAACACGCGCCCGAGGCGGGAGAGGGCGACTACCGCGTCTTGAAAAGCGTGCTGGACGGGTCGTTGGAGCGGGCGCCAGAGAACGTCCTGCTGTACGCGACCTCGAATCGCCGTCACCTGGTTCCGGAACGCCAGAGCGATAACGAGAACTGGCAGATGGTCGATGGCGAGCTGCATCCAAACGAGGCGGTGGAGGACAAGATTGCGCTCTCGGATCGCTTCGGCCTCTGGCTTTCGTTCTACCCCTTCAGTCAGGAACATTACCTGAACGTCGTCCGCCACTGGGTCGAATCGCTGGCCAGGCAAGCCGGGCTGCAATGGGCCTGGGATGACGAGTTGGAAAAAGATGCCATTCGTTGGGCGACCGCCCGGGGGAACCGCAACGGGCGGTGCGCCTACCAGTTTGCGCGTCAGTGGGTCGGGATGCGTCTGCTCTAAACATGCCGGACCTTCGTCGTTGCTGGGGCGGCGACGAAGATCCGGTACATCGCATCGCGAGCGACTGGGCACTGCACCCTTTACAGAACCCTGCCAAGGCAATTCAACTGGGCTGAATCGTCCTGTTGGCCATCTCGATGAGCTTTGCAAGGGTGCGCTGCTCACCCGGTAGGAGGCTCTGCACCGATTCGCGTGCCTTCATCCGAGCGTAATGTGCCGACAGGGCTGGCCAGCGCCCTTCGTCGATCACTTCCCTGCCATGTTCCATGTTGATCAGCTGGCAGGCGATAGCAATGTCAGCCATCGAAAGTTGATTGCCGATAAAATAGTCGTTATCGCCCAGCTGGCGCTCCAGGTAATCAAGGTGCGGAGGCAGTTTGTCATTCAGCGCGGCCTGAACGTTGTCCTCATTGCATGGCTGGCCCGAGCTTGGCTTGAGCACACGATTGCGGAACACACCAAAGGTCGTCAGCGGTGCTAGCTCATAGTCGGCATACTTTTCCAGCCAACGTATATGGGCGCGGTCAGCCGGGGTTTCTCCGCAAAGGTGCGCGGTCTCTGCATAGGTCTCTTCTAGGTACTGGCAGATGACACTGGAATCGGCCAAGCAGAGTTCTCCATCCTTGATGGCGGGAATACGGCCGAGGGGATTGAGCTGCAGATACCATTCGGGCGGGGTAAATGGCATGACGACTTCAAGCTGATAGTCCAAGCCTTTTTCCTGCAGGCAAACACGGACCTTGCGTACGAAGGGTGATAGCGGGGCGCCGAATACGGTTATGGACATAAGGAGTTCTCCACGTCAGGGCAGTAGGCAAACCGGACGTGCGCAAAGATGCTCATGTCACCTTCGTCATTCGTCCGGACTTTGTCTAATAGATGTTGTTCTTCTTCCAGTCGTCTTCACTTTCGAGGCTCTTCAAACCCTCGGCTAGCTCGCTCGGTTCGTCAAGTTGCGGCTGCTGCTGTGTTTGCTCAAGCTTGTTGGCATGGGTGTAACTCGCTTCAAGTTTCGCGAGTTGGGCTTGATACTCAGCCGGGTTGGCTTGCTTGCGAATGTATTGAAGACCGCGCTCGAAGGCGAGACGTGCCTTATGCGCGCTGCCCTGCTGAAGCGCCAATTGGCCCACGTTGCTGAAATATTCGACGTGGAGCATCACCATCATCTGCTGGATCTGCCGAACCCATCGTTTTGCAGCAGTCGCGTCCAGCTGGTTCTGTTTGTTGGCCCAGACGATCAGAGCATGCAAGTCCTCCAGAAGCAGGCGAATCTCTTTCGCCTGGGCTTCCGTCACAACCTTGACTGGCGCGTTTTCAACGGGGATCGCTTCACCCTTAGCAACAGCGCTACGCAAAGCGACGACTCGTGACTCGACTGTGGAGTTTTTCTTGTCCAGTGGCAGCAGTTGTTCCCCAAGCGCAAGCTCAAGGCGCGACAGCAGAAGCTTCAGTTCGGGTGTCATCATCTGACCCGGAAAACCTTCCGAGAGATTGGCGCAGCGCCGCATTCTGTCGCTGAGTTCGGCTCGGATGCGCGCCTTCTCGAGGCTGTTCTTTTCTACGATCTGATTGATGACGCCAATCGCGATCAAGATGAACAGGCCAGCAACGACCAATCCGGTAATCAAAACTGGGGACACGAGACGCACCTCTCTAACCGGGCGATTTTTGCCGAGTGTAGATCGTTGGATGGCAAGCTGATAGCTCGGCGCCGGCTAGACGTTAGGTTCGTAATTTTTTTCGATATCGTGCTTGACGACTCAGTCGGACGTCCCTAGAATGCGCGCCACTTGCAGCGTGAAGCCCAAAGCGAAACGCTGGAAGCCGGAGTAAAGCAATAGCTTCCGGGCAGCGTCCCCTTCGTCTAGTGGCCTAGGACACCGCCCTTTCACGGCGGTAACAGGGGTTCGAGTCCCCTAGGGGACGCCATATTTGCGGGAATAGCTCAGTTGGTAGAGCACGACCTTGCCAAGGTCGGGGTCGCGAGTTCGAGTCTCGTTTCCCGCTCCAAATTTGCTTCAGGTCTTGTCATCAAAGATTATCGAAGCGCCAAAAAAGCGACCTTAGGTCGCTTTTTTTGTTTCCGAACTACCCTCCAAATTCAGCATGCGCGATTACTAGACGTTTTATCTCGCGAGCGTGGCATTCGCACTCCGCTCGAGGCTGACCTTTCCTACGCTTCTATACGCTCGTGCTGTTGGCCATTTCATCAGCTGGCAGGCGGCACTGTATGAAGCCGGTGGCCGCATCCGAACGCCTCAAAAACTTATCGTCCCCCGTTTCCTGATCACCCGCAGCGGGTCCATATCGCCAACGCAGGCCAGCAGTGTTGAATCATCCAGCCAATAATGGGCTCCAAGGGTGGACATCTGTAGGGCGTGACTATCACGGGCATAGTCCCGCTCTGTGAAGATGGCTGCGTACAATCAACACATTCATGCATTCAGGAAGCGGTGATCATGGCGTCAACTGTTCAAAGCCCAGCTGCCACTTTGCGCTCCGTCTGGCTCGCTCAGGCTCAGGCCAGTCCATGGGTTGCGTTCAGTCTGGCTGCGGCATCGGTCGCGGTACTCCTTCTGCTCGTCGCAGGCGGCATAAATGCCTTTCATAGTGGCGAGGCGACCAACGTTCGTTATGCCCTATTGGGTGGGAGCGCCGGTTTCGCCGCGACGGCCCTTGGGGCTGTGGCGGCGATTGGGCTTCGAGATGTCTCTACCCGAGCGCAGGACAGCATGCTCGGTTTTGCGGCGGGCATGATGCTGGCGGCCAGCGCATTTTCGCTGATTCTGCCGGGGCTGGAAGCTGGGCGGGAACTGTTTGGAAATGGTCCCGCTGCGGCGTTGACTGTCGTGGTCGGGCTTGGCCTTGGCGTTTTGCTGATGCTAGGGCTTGACCACTTCACGCCGCACGAGCATGAAAGCACCGGCCCACGTGGTCCCGAATTTGCGAGGCTCAACAGGGTCTGGCTGTTCGTCCTGGCTATCGCATTGCACAACCTGCCTGAGGGGATGGCTATCGGCGTCAGCTTCGCCAACGGCGATCTAGATGTCGGGCTCCCGCTGACCACGGCGATATCCATTCAGGACATTCCCGAAGGGCTCGCCGTTGCGCTTGCACTTCGCACGACGGGCTTGTCGGCGAAAGCGTCCGTGCTGATTGCGGCAGCGTCTGGGCTGATGGAACCGATTGGCGCACTGGTAGGCATTGGTATGTCCAGCGGCTTTGCCGTTGCTTATCCGGTCAGTCTTGGGTTGGCTGCTGGCGCCATGATCTTCGTGGTTTCGCATGAGGTTATCCCTGAGACGCACCGCAACGGCCATCAGACACCCGCTACGCTCGGCTTGATGCTGGGATTCGCAGTGATGATGTTTCTCGATACCGCGCTAGGCTGACAGTCGCGAAGCTAGGCTGCGCTCAAGCCAGGTGCCTCGGTGAGGCACCTGGCTTGGCTCAGATGTTTTCCAACAGCCTGCGTGCCGCTTCCTGTCCGCTGAGCCAGGCGCCTTCAACCCGGCCGGAAAGACACCAGTCACCGCATGCATACAGGCCCAGCCCCGCGTCGGCCAGCGCGGCCCATTCATGCGCCTGGGCGGGGCGGGCATACAGCCAGCGGTGCGCCAGGTTGAATTCTGGCGCCGGTACTACGCAATCGATCAGCTCGGCGAAAGCGCCATGCAGGCGCTCGATCACGGCTTCTTTGGCGAGATCGATATGCTGGCGACTCCAGCTGCTGGTCCCGTGCAGCACCCAAGTATCGAGCCCTGAGTCGCGGCCCGGTTTGCTGCGGTTGCGTGCTACCCAGTCCAGCGCATCGTCCTGAACGAAGCAGGCTTCGACCTTTGTGCTCAACGGTGTGGCAAAGCCCAGCGAGACCGCCCAGGTGGGCTCCATCGGCACGCTGGCTGCGACTGCGGCAAGCTTGGGCGCAGTAGACAGCAGAGCCGCAGCCTGAGGCGCAGGGGTAGCGACAATCACTTTGCTGAACGGGCCGTGGCTGACACCCGCTGCATCGACCAATGTCCAGAATTCTTCGCCGCGAAAGACCTCGGTGATGCGGCAGTTGAATTCAACCGGCAGATCGCCCAGCAACCCGCGCGTGATAGCGCTCATGGTCGGTGCGCCAACCCAGCGTAGCTGCTCGTCTGCGGAAGGGGTCAGCTGTCCGGCGCGCGACTGGAACAGGTTCGGCGCCCACTGATCTACCCAACCCTCGGCCTGCCAATGGTAGACGGTTTCGGTGAAGCGACGGTCGCGGGCGGTAAAGTATTGCGCGCCCATATCGAGTGAGCCTGCGTCGCTGCGCTTGCTGGCCATGCGGCCACCACTGCCGCGGCTTTTGTCGAACAGGTGGACCGGCTGTCCGGCATCGTGCAGCGCTCGAGCGGCGGAGAGTCCCGCAATTCCAGTTCCGATAATGGCGATTGGTGCCTGGCTCATGATTACCTCTTTACTATTGCCATCAGCCGCATACAGCTGGACAGGGCGTAATCTCATTACAAGCGTTCAATGACGCTTGAGCTTCCCCATCCTCGGACAGACTCGCGTCTTTGGCTAGAGGGTTTCGACGCTATGCGGCAAACGGCTTCCGGTTCAGATAACTGCTCGGCAGCGGCCGCGCTGCGAGTGCTGCTAAATCCGCAATCCTGATGGCGATAGGCAGTGGTTGTAAGTTGCTGATAAGCCGGTACAATGGCGCCGCTCGCCGCCAGGCGGGTTTGTCATGGTGGGCCCTGCCGGTCCCCCCGCAACGATCAGCCGTGAACCCGGTCAGGCCCGGAAGGGAGCAGCCGCAGCGGTGACATTGTGTGCCGGGGTGTGGCTGGCAGGGTCTGCCTCCATGACGACCTTTCTAGATTTATCTTTTCTTTACTCGATTTGCATTGAGCTCTCTGAACGGCTCGAGCGAATACGAACATCTTGCCGCTCGTTTTTTAGCCTGCCTCCATCGTTCACTGGCATCACCAGCAGCGCTGCGTAGCGATACCTGGCCGAAGCCCGTACACGAGTGCTATATCCTCCAGAGGCACGTCCAACGGCACATCAGCGGCCAAGTTTTTTAGTCAGGAGCATGCGGTTTGTCAGGTAAAGCGAGCTGGGACATCTTTTGCGTCGTCGTCGACAACTATGGCGACATTGGCGTGACATGGCGCTTGGCGAGACAATTAGTGGCCGAGCATCGTCAGGCGGTGCGGCTTTGGGTCGATGATCTGAACACTTTTGCGCGGCTCTGTCCGGGCGCTAGCCCCACGGCGCCACAGCAATGGCGTGAAGGCGTCGATGTGCGGCATTGGTCGCCAGATTGGCCAGGCGCAGAACCGGCTGACGTGGTGATCGAGGCTTTTGCCTGTCAGCTGCCTGATGCCTATATAAAGGCAATGGCCAGCAGCGGGCGCCGTATTCTCTGGCTCAATCTGGAATACCTCAGTGCAGAGGATTGGGTGGTTGGCTGTCATGCGCTGCCTTCAATGCAGCCCGATGGGTTGAGTAAGTACTTTTTTTTTCCGGGGTTCGAGCACGGTACCGGCGGATTGATTCGGGAAGGCGATCTCCTGGCGCGTCGCGAGGCGTTCCAGAGCGATCCGGCCCTGCGCGAAGCCTTTCTGGAAAGCCTGGACTTGAGACCGCGACCCGACGCTAGATTGCTTTCGCTGTTTGCCTACGAGAATCGGGCCGTAGAAGAGTGGTTGGATGCGCTTGCCTCGGACGAGCGACCCACACTATTGATGGTTCCCGAGGGGCGGGTGCTGGGTGATGTCGCTTGCTGGCTGGGACTGGATCAGTTGGGAGTCGGAGATCGCCACGCCCGCGGAGCACTGCAAATCGCTGTGCTGCCGTTCCTGACGCAGAATCAGTACGACATGTTGCTGTGGTGCTGCGATTTCAATGCAGTGCGGGGAGAGGAATCGTTTATCCGTGCGCAGTGGGCCGGCCGCCCGCTGGTCTGGCATATCTACCCGCAGGAAGATGACGCCCACTGGGACAAGCTCAATGCCTATCTGAGCCTTTACGTCCGCGACCTATCCGCGCCGGCCACCGCTGCGTTGCGGGAATTCTGGCGAGCCTGGAACGACGGCGTTGAATGCGGCAACGCCTGGGTCGGATTGCTTGAGCACGAAGCTGAGCTCAAGTCGCACGCTGATCGCTGGACGCACAAGCAGGTTGCCAATGGCGATCTGGCCGGAAAGCTGGTGTTTTTTTACACAGATTGGCTATGATACGCGGCCTGTTTTATGTCTCTAATTCCATTCGGATATTCGTATGAAAACCGCACAAGAGTTCCGTGCCGGCCAAGTGGCCGTTATCAACGGCGCACCCTGGATCATCCAGAAAGCTGAGTTCAACAAGTCCGGTCGTAACAGTGCCGTGGTCAAGATGAAGCTGAAGAACCTGCTCAATGGTTCGGCGACCGAAACCGTGTACAAGGCTGATGACAAGCTGGAGCCGGTTATTCTCGAGCGCAAGGAAGTGACCTATTCCTACTTCGCTGACCCGCTGTATGTCTTCATGGACGATGAGTTCAACCAGTACGAGATCGAAAAAGATGATCTCGAAGGTGTCATGACCTTTATCGAAGACGGCATGACTGACGTTTGCGAAGCGACTTTCTACAACGACAAGGTGATTTCGGTCGAACTGCCGAACACCATCGTTCGTGAAATCGTCTACACCGAGCCGTCCGTGCGTGGCGATACTTCCGGCAAGGTCATGAAGACTGCGCGCCTGAAGAACGGCGCCGAGCTGCAGGTTTCTGCCTTCTGCGAAATCGGCGACTCGATCGAAATCGATACCCGTACCGGCGAGTACAAGTCGCGCATCAAGGCCTGATTCAGCCTTGCCGATAAGCCTGGCTTCGTGACAGGCGACTCGATAAAAGAAACCCCGCTTTGGCGGGGTTTCTTTTTGGTGGCGCGTCGTACGCAAGCGTTCCTGGACAGCTAAGGTGGAAGGGCGCCGCGCTTCTGGACCGCTTCGCTGCGCTCCACCTTGGCTGGACGTTGTGCGTCTAGCCAGTTAGCGCTTTAAGCGTCGTTTCTCTGGGCATCCGCTAGTGAATCAAGCGGGTCGCACCTGTTTCAGTGTTTCGGCGATCATGAACGCCATTTCCAGCGACTGGTCAGCGTTGAGCCGAGGATCGCAATGGGTGTGATAGCGGTCGGACAGGCCGTCTTCGGTTATCGGGCGTGAGCCACCGATGCACTCGGTAACGTTCTGTCCGGTCATCTCGATATGAATACCGCCTGGATAGCTGCCTTCGGCCCGGTGCACATCGAAGAACTGCCGCACCTCTGCCAGGACCCGCGCGAAATCGCGAGTCTTGTAGCCGCTCGAAGCCTTCATGGTATTGCCATGCATGGGGTCGGAGCTCCATAGCACTTGGCGGCCTTCTGCTTGAACCGTCTGGATCAGGCGAGGCAAACCCTCCTGTACTTTATCGGCACCCATGCGCACGATCAGGTTGAGGCGACCGGGGTCGTTATCTGGATTGAGGATGTCGATCAGGCGGATCAGTTCCTCACTGTCCATGCTCGGCCCGACTTTCACCCCGACGGGGTTACCAACGCCGCGCAGGAACTCCACGTGAGCACCGTCCAGCTGCCGCGTGCGGTCACCAATCCAGAGCATGTGTGCAGAACAGTCGTACCAGCCGCCGCTCAGGCTGTCCTGACGCACAAATGCCTGTTCGTAATTCAGAAGCAACGCTTCGTGAGCCGTGAAAAAACTGGTCTCGCGTAACTGCGGTGCGTCGTCCATCCCACAGGCGCGCATGAACCTGAGCGCTTCATCGATTCGCGCGCCCAGTTGGTGATACTTCTCAGCCATCTGCGAATTGGCGATGAAGTCGAGGTTCCACTTATGGACCTGATGGAGGTCGGCGAACCCTCCCTGGGCAAAGGCGCGCAACAGATTCAGACTGGAGGTGGACTGGTGATAAGCCTGTAGCAGGCGCTCCGGGTCCGGCACTCGGCTTTTCTCATCGAAGCCAATGCCGTTAACGATATCGCCTCGGTAAGCGGGTAGAGTGACGCCGTCAATGGTTTCGTTGCCGGAGGAGCGTGGTTTGGCAAACTGGCCGGCCATGCGGCCGACCTTAACCACCGGACATCCCGCGGCGAAGGTCATCACGATGGCCATCTGCAGCAAAACCTTGAACGTGTCGCGAATCTTCGGTGCGGAGAACTCGGCGAAGCTTTCTGCGCAGTCGCCCCCCTGCAACAAGAAAGCGCGACCCTGGGTCACCTCGGCGAATTGACGACGCAGCTCCCGTGCCTCGCCGGCAAACACCAACGGAGGCAGGCTTGCCAGTGTGCCCTCAACGCGCTTCAGATGTTCGGCGTCAGGGTATTCCGGCTGTTGCTGGATGGGCTTGTTTCTCCAGCTGGTGGCGCTCCAGGCTTGGCTCATGAGGTGCATTCCGTCCGCATAAATGTGCGCCGATTTTACCTGATGCTCCAGCTCTGCGCTGATAGCACGTGCCTATCCGGCTGGTAAGATGTGCCACCGACTTGGAGTAGTACGATGGATAAGCAGGAAGTTTTGCTAGCCGAAGTAAAGGACGAGTTTGGTCTGGTCCGCGTACTGGAAGTTGGGGACTATCGCTTTCTTGAGTTCGGCGCAGCGGTCGAGCAAAGCTGCGTTTTTACGCGAGACCCCAGTTGGCTTGAATATGACTATACGCGCGCCATGCTGATGGGTGGCCTGCTGCACGTTGCGCCCGAAACTGCTCTTTTTCTTGGCTTGGGGGCTGGCACACTGACCCAGGCGTGCCTCGAGTTCTTGCCGCTGGAAGATGTTGAGGCTGTTGAGCTGCGCCCCGACGTGCCAGAGCTGGCCATGCGATATCTGGGCTTGCAGAACGATCCGCGCCTCTATATCCGCGTTGGCGATGCCGTTGAATTGCTCGACTCGGCAGAAACCGCCGATCTCATCTTCGTCGATCTTTACACCGATACAGGCCCTGCAGCCGCGCACCTGGCATGGCGCTTTCTCGAGCGTTGTCAGCAGAAGCTGAATCCGGGCGGTTGGCTGGTCATAAATCAGTGGGGTACTGATGATGACAAGCCACTCGGTGCAGCCTTGCTGCGTGGGCTTTTTCATCGTCATTATTGGGAGTGTCCGGTAAAGGAGGGGAATGTCGTGCTGTTCGTTCCGTCGGATCTCGACCAGGCACTGGATTTTTCGGGGCTACGTGAGCGAGCTGCTACACTGGCGCCGCGCCTTGGCTATTCGCTCGATTCGCTGATCGATGCACTACGGCCGGCTAGCTAGTTCATTAGCCTCAGACCTGTAAGCTTCGCCCTGAGACGCCCGTTTCGATAACTGAAGAAGCCAGTCCGGCCGTGACTGAGCGAGCTGCTCCGGCAATACGGTCCCAACTCCAAAGCTCAGTCCGGGTGAGGACATTGCAGAACAAGTTCCGACCTGCTGTGCAGCCCGTCTAAAACCTAACCTCGCAGACAAATACACGCACAGCTTCACAAAATTCCGGTATAGTACGCGCCGGCTGAAACCAGCCTGCGTTCAGGTACTGCAACACACGAAGCGCTGCTTCGGCTGCTTTCCGCTTCTCGCGGCTGTCCTAGACGATTCATCATTCATTACGTTTTCGCAAACCCCGCCGACCAGGCTGCCAGGGTGACCTTCGGGTTTTGCATGGCATGCGCAGCTTCGGAACATGGGTCTTTGCGGAGCATCAGGAAAAGACCCATGACCCAAGAAATCGGCGGCTTTGCCGCACTCGGTATTCATCCCTCCGTATTGGCTGCCGTGGTTGCAGTCGGTTACGAAGAGCCTTCGGCGATCCAGAGCCAGGCTATTCCGGTAATCCTCGGCGGCCACGACATGATCGGTCAGGCCCAGACCGGTACCGGTAAAACTGCAGCTTTCGCGCTGCCTATTCTCTCGAAGATCGACCCAGCCAAGCGTGAGCCGCAGGCGTTGATTCTTGCGCCGACTCGCGAACTGGCGCTGCAGGTTGCGACCGCGTTCGAGACCTATTCCAAGCAGATGCCAGGCGTTGGTGTCGTCGCTGTTTACGGTGGCGCCCCCATGGGGCCGCAGCTCAAGTCAATCCGTCAGGGCGCGCAGATCATCGTCGCCACTCCGGGCCGTCTGGTCGACCATCTGAGCCGTAACGGTACCTTGCTGTCGACCATCCAGTACCTGGTACTCGACGAAGCGGACGAAATGCTCAAGCTGGGTTTCATGGACGACCTTGAAGTCATCTTCGAAGCCATGCCGGAAAGCCGCCAGAGCGTCCTGTTTTCCGCAACCTTGCCACATTCCATTCGCGCCATTGCCGAAAAGCACCTGCGCGAGCCACAGCACATCAAGATCGCTGCCAAGACCCAGACCGTCGCTCGCATCGAGCAGGCGCACCTGATGGTCCATGCCGACCAGAAGATCCCTGCCGTGCTGCGTCTGCTGGAAGTAGAAGATTTCGACGCGCTGATCGCCTTTGTCCGTACCAAGCAGGCCACTCTGGATCTGGCTGCTGCGCTGGAAGCCAAAGGCTACAAGGCCGCTGCGCTGAACGGTGACATCGCCCAGAACCAGCGCGAGCGCGTAATCGAATCGTTGAAAGATGGCCGTCTGGACATCGTCGTTGCTACTGACGTCGCTGCCCGTGGCCTCGACGTAGCGCGTATCACCCACGTGTTCAACGTCGACATGCCATACGACCCGGAATCCTACGTACACCGTATCGGTCGTACCGGCCGTGCCGGTCGTGAAGGTCGTGCCTTGTTGCTGGTCACTCCGCGTGAGCGTCGCATGCTGCAGGTCATCGAGCGCGTCACCAACCAGAAGGTTGCCGAAGCCCGACTGCCGAATGCTCAGCAAGTGCTGGACGCGCGCATCAAGAAACTGACCAACAGCCTCGCGCCTTTGGTAGCTGATGCCGAAACCAGCCACGGCGAACTGCTCGACAAGCTGGTGGCCGACATCGGCTGCAGCCCGCGCGCCCTGGCCGCTGCGCTTCTACGCAAAGCCACCAATGGTCAGGCGCTGACCTTGGCTGAAGTGGAAAAAGAGCAGCCGTTGGTGCCGACCAGCTCTCCGCGCGAGCGCTCCGATCGTCCAGAGCGTAGCGGTGACCGTGAACGTCGCGCCCCGATCCCGCTAGCCGAAGGCCGCGCCCGTTGCCGTTCGCCGCTGGGTGCTCGTGATGGCATCGCCGCACGCAACCTGCTCGGTGCCATCCTCAACGAAGGCGGTCTTGCCCGCGAAGCAATCGGCCGCATTCAGGTGCGCGACAGCTTCAGCCTGGTCGAACTGCCGGAAGAAGGCCTGGAGCGCCTGCTAGGCAAGCTCAAGGACACTCGTGTCGGTGGTAAGCAGCTCAAGCTGCGTCGCTATCGCGAAGATTGATCTTTAGCTGAGGCTCAGCGCCCCAGGCGCTGGCATCTCGCTGACACGATAGAAAAGGGTGGGCTTCGGTCCACCCTTTTTTTCGCGTTCATTTCCTCTCGCATGCGCTCATGACGCCCGGCGCAGCCGTTCGGCTCGCCTGGCTTGATGGGAGCCTGTGCGACGAAACCCTTCACCTCAGAGGTGCGGCCATCAGCTCTGCTCGAATCACCTCTTAGTTATCCTTCGCTTCGCTAGGCTGTTCAAGCTCTGAACAACATGCTACAAACGAGCGCAATCCAAATGATCTAGCCGCTTGAAAACGAAGGGAAAACCATGACCAAGTCGGAGTTGATCGAGCGTATCGTCACCCAGCAAGGGCTGCTTTCGTCCAAGGATGTTGAGTTGGCCATCAAGACAATGCTTGAGCAAATGGCACAGGCATTGGCCACTGGCGACCGCATTGAGATCCGCGGTTTCGGCAGTTTTTCCCTTCATTACCGTGCGCCCCGCGTCGGCCGCAATCCCAAGACCGGCCAATCCGTCCCGCTCGATGGCAAATTCGTCCCGCATTTCAAACCCGGGAAGGAATTGCGAGATCGGGTGAACGAAGACGAGTAGCAGCTGACTTCGCTAAGCTGACCTCAAACAGAAAGGTGAGGCTGCGATCTGCTAACCATAATCAAATGATCCCCCGCTCACGCAGCCCTCGGATCTGCTCATCGGTCAGGCCTAGTCCGGCAAGGATGTCTTTTGAGTGTTCGCCTAGTTCTGGGCCACCGGCTCCGATGCGACCGGGGGTGCGGCTGAGTTTGGGCAGTACGCCGGGTACTTTCAGTGGCCCGGCGAAGGTTTGGACCTGCTCTATCATTTGTCGCGCAAGGTAGTGTGGGTCCTGCACGATGTCGGCGGCCGTATAGGCATAGCCAGCAGGGACGCGCGCAGACTTCAACGCTTCGATCACTTCGTCGCGTCCATGTGCCGCCGTCCATTCGCTGATGGCCGCGTCAATGAGTTCCGCGTGCTGCGCTCGGCTGTCGTTATGGGCGAAGCGGGGATCTTCAGCGAGATCCTGACGGCCTATCAGGGCCATCAGGCGCTTGTAGATGCTGTCGCCGTTTCCCGCAATCAGCACGTATGCTCCGTCGTTGCATAGGTAGGAGTTCGATGGGGTGATGCCGGGAAGGGCGCTGCCGGCAGGTTCGCGGATGTAGCCGAAGGCATCATATTCGGGCACCAGACTCTCCATCATCCCGAAGACCGACTCATAGAGCGCCACGTCGATCTCTTGGCCTTTGCCACTGCGGTTGCGTTCCTGCAGTGCGAGCAGCACGCCGATTACGCCATATAGCGATGACAGCGAGTCGCCAATGCTTACGCCCACCCGAACCGGGGGTTGGCCAGGGTAGCCAGACAGATGCCGCAGTCCGCCCATGGCCTCACCGATGACGCCGAATCCGGGAAGATCACGATAGGGGCCGGTCTGGCCGTAGCCTGAAATACGCAACATGATCAGGCGCGGGTTGAGCTTGGATAGCTCGTTCCAGCCCAGCCCCCAATCTTCCAGTGTGCCGGGGCGAAAGTTTTCCACTACCACGTCGGCTTCGGCCACGAGCTGCCTGACGATCTCCTGACCCTCCGCCGCCTTTAGGTCCAGGGTCAGGGATTGCTTGTTGCGGGACTGTACGTGCCACCAGAGCGACGTGCCGTCCTTTAGCTTGCGCCACTTACGAAGCGGATCACCCACCCCCGGCGGTTCGATCTTGATCACGTCGGCGCCGAACTCGCCTAGCATCTTGCTGGCAAAGGGACCGGCAATCAGCTGGCCCATCTCGATGACCTTGATGCCACGCAGTGGCAAGTCGTTTCCGCTGTGTTCGTTCATTACGTTTCTTTACCGGTAGGGCTCATGAGAAGAGGATGACTGAGCATTCGCAGGTCGACAATGTGGCTGTGCCAGAAAGGGTCGTTGAGGTTCGGATGCGTTACAGGCTGCGCCGCCGCGAAGGGCTATAACCTATGTCAGGTGAGGCACAAAGGAGCATGCGTCTGGGATCGGCTCGCTGGGAGGTGTTGGCCTCCGGAGCTGCTAGGGTCGCGAACGTCACCCGAGAGGTAGACAGTCGCTTTCTCGTCGTTGGCGTCCGAGCATCAGACTCCGATTGGCTATCTACGATCGACCGGGAGCCGCTCGACGCATGGATGTTTGCGCCCCTCAAGCTTCAACAGACGTTCAATGGCGTCGTTAACTGCATGTCGGTCGCGCCAGTTCTCGATTTTTGCATCCGCCTGGTCGCGTAGCGCGCGTATCTCGTCATGAATCGCTTTGATCTGATCGTCGCTTGGACTGTCGTGTAGCGCATTTTTCATGCATTGCAGCAACGTGATCATTACGAGTGGATCATGGCTGCCGTACACCCGGATCGGTGCGATCACGTTTTCCAGCATCCTCGGCATGGCCAGTTGCGGAGAAAAAAGGCGCGGTCGTCCTCCGTCGAAACAGCCAACGTCGAAGGCAGGCACGCCGCCAATACGTTGCAGCAACACGCCGATCAGATTGATTGCCCGCATCGCGGTGCCGGGGTCGTTAATCGCTGGGCTGATCGCCTTGACCGCGATTTCAGCAATCTGGCGCATGCCGTAGGAAACGTTAGCGCCCGCGAATTCATTGTTCTGGAAGTCGAAGCAATCGACAGCCGCAGCCCTGTCGTCGTCGTTCAATGGTTCACTGAAGCGAATCAAGGGGTGGCCTTCGACAAGAAAGAAGCCAGGCTCGACTTGAATGACGGCTCGCAGGTTGCGCTTACTCAGCAGCTCTCCGAGCCGTCGCTCGTTAACCGCTCGCAGATAGCCGGGGCGGGCGGCTGGGAGGCACCACCAGTCGGAGTCATCTGGCATGGCGCTCAGGCCCGCCAGTCGCTGCTTGCGCTTTTCCAGGTTCGTGTAAGCGCCGCTGTACAACTGGCTGAGTACCCAGTCGACCTGGATCGACTGGGATACCGACCGAATGAAGACCACGAACATGGCCAGATTCACTATGCCCATCACCAGTGCGAGGAGCACGCCGACCGAGGGGATGTCGGTTGGCTGGTCCTTGTCGATGGTGCTGATCAACAGCAGGTAATACAGGACGCTTCCCAGATAAATTCCGAGAATCACTCGGTTGCGCGTATCGCTGATCAGCCCCGGCAGCACCCGTGGAGTCAGGCGTGCCGCCGCACCATTGAGCACAACCATCACCATCGAAAAACTGAATACGGTCAGCGACACGATGCTGGTAATCAGAGTACTGAGAATGTCCCGGGAGGTGTCTGGATCGGTGAACCCGGACGGCAAGCGGTCTCGTAGCGAGGAGGCCACGGATGTCGTCTCGAAAGTGAGCATGGCTACGGCCAGGACGGCGTAGAAGGCCGCAATCAGTACGGGATAGAAGGCGATGCTCTCCGAAATGCGTTTGGCCAGGCGGAAGGCTGCATTAGAAGGCGACGACATAAGCAGTGGGGTCGATGTGGCGAGCGAGCTCGATAGTGATATGACAGCGGCGGGACGAAAAATACATCGCTCGGAAACCGTCTATGCTGATCAGAGGCCTGTTGCATTGGCCGGCGGAACGCTGTAGCCCCGCATAGCTCAATAACGATGTCTGCCAGGCGCTTGGTGTGATTCGTAGGGTTCGCCTGTAAGACAGGGGTTATTCAAAGAAATAACTAGACCGACGAGTGAGGTGCCCATGAGCGCTGCGTCCCTGTATCCCGTGGCTCCGGAGGTGGCGGCCCGTTCGCTGACGGATGAAGCTGCCTATAAAGCCATGTACCAACAATCGGTGGTCAACCCTGACGGCTTCTGGCGTGAGCAGGCAGAGCGCATCGACTGGATCAAACCGTTCACCAGAGTCAAACAGACATCGTTCGATGATCATCACGTCGATATCAAATGGTTTGCCGACGGCACCCTGAACGTCTCGGCCAATTGTTTGGATCGCCATCTCGAAACCCGTGGCGATGAGATCGCGATCATCTGGGAGGGTGACGACCCCGCTGATCACCGCAACATCACCTACCGGGAGCTGCACCTCGAGGTCAGCAAATTCGCCAACGCGCTACGTGGTCAGGATGTACATCGGGGGGACGTGGTGACGATCTACATGCCGATGGTCCCCGAGGTGGCGGTCGCAATGCTGGCGTGCGCGCGCATCGGTGCGATTCATTCAGTGGTCTTCGGCGGCTTCTCTCCGGAGGCCTTGGCTGGCCGAATCATCGATGGTCGATCCAAGGTGGTGATCACTGCCGATGAGGGTCTCCGTGGCGGCAAAAGGGTTCCGCTGAAGGCCAATGTGGACGAAGCGCTGACCAACCCGAAAACGAGCTGCGTGCAGAAGATCATCGTGGTGCGGCGCACCGGCGGTGACATTCGATGGCACCCGCATCGCGATATCTGGTACGAAGACCTGATGCGTGTAGCCGGTGAGGTGTGCGCGCCGAAGGAAATGGGCGCAGAGGAGCCGCTATTCGTCCTTTACACTTCGGGCTCCACCGGCAAGCCCAAAGGCGTGCTGCACACCTCCGGCGGTTATCTGCTCTATGCGGCACTCACCCATGAGCGGGTGTTCGACTACCGTCCCGGTGAGGTCTATTGGTGTACCGCCGATGTCGGTTGGATCACGGGGCATAGCTACATCATCTACGGTCCGCTCGCCAACGGCGCGACGACGGTGATCTATGAAGGCGTCCCGAACTATCCGGATGTAACGCGGATCGCCGGGATCATCGACAAGCACAAGGTCAACGTTCTCTACACGGCCCCGACGGCGATTCGCTCCATGATGGCCGAGGGGAGCGCGGCAATGGCGGGGGCGGACGGCTCGAGTCTGCGTTTGCTCGGCACGGTAGGCGAGCCGATCAATCCGGAAGCCTGGCACTGGTACTACGAGACGGTGGGCAAGGAACGTTGCCCGATCGTCGATACCTGGTGGCAAACCGAGACCGGCGGCATCCTGATCAGTCCACTGCCTGGCGCGACCGCTTTGAAACCGGGCTCTGCGACGCGGCCTTTCTTCGGTGTCGTACCCGGGCTTGTCGATAATCTAGGCAACCTGCTTGAAGGCGCTACCGAAGGCAACCTGGTCATCCTCGATTCCTGGCCCGGTCAGATGCGCAGCATCTATCGAGACCATGACCGATTCGTCGACACCTACTTCAAGACCTTTCGTGGCATGTACTTCACCGGAGACGGTGCACGCCGTGACGAGGACGGATATTACTGGATCACCGGACGGGTGGACGACGTACTGAATGTCTCCGGCCACCGTATGGGCACAGCGGAAATCGAAAGCGCGCTGGTGGCGCATCAGAAGGTGGCCGAAGCAGCAGTGGTAGGCGTGCCGCATCCGCTCAAGGGGCAGGGGATCTACGTTTACGTAACGCTAGTGGCGGGTGAGGAGCCGTCTGACCGGTTGCGCCAGGCGTTGCAACAGTGGGTGCGCAAGGAGATCGGCCCGATTGCGGTTCCCGACGTGATCCAATGGGCGCCGGGCTTACCCAAGACCCGTTCGGGCAAGATTATGCGTCGCATACTGCGCAAGATCGCAACTGATGAACACGACGCCTTGGGTGATATCTCGACCTTGGCCGATCCAGCCGTGGTGCGTCAGCTCATTGAGGTGCACAAGCAAATGCGTGCTATGGGCTGAGTGGTTGGCGGCATCCCGAATTGAGCGGGGTGCCGCTAAAACCAAGACTATTGGCTGATCGATGCGTTCTGCGACTCCTGGTTGGCGGCTGGCTTGTCCTGCGGCACACCAGCCACGGTCACTTCTGGAAACTGTCCGCCGATAAACTCCACGCTGCGAGTCGGGAAAGCGAACTGCACGCCCATCTCGCGGATGCCTTCAAGCAGCTTGAGATTGATCTCTTGCTGGGCGTCCATGTACTTGTTGTAGTCCGAGACTTGCATGATGTAGACGACTTCGAACGTCAGCTGACTGTCGTCGAAGGCAAGAAAATGGGCTCGGTCAAAGTTCGCGTTCTCCACGCCATCGATGATTCGCTTAACCATCTCCGACACCTCGCGCACCTTTTCGGAAGGCGTGTTGTAGGTGATGCCGAACTTGAACACGATCCGGCGAGTGTTCATGCGTTTGTAGTTGTGCAGGATCTGCTTGAGCAGATCAGCGTTGGAGCAAACCACCTGCTCACCACTCAGGCTGCGAATGCGGGTGGTCTTCAGGCCAATGTGTTCGATATTGCCTGCAACAGAGCCAAACACAACAAAGTCGCCAATCTCGAACGGCTTGTCGATGCCAATAGACAGTGAAGCGAATATGTCGCTGAGAAGGGTTTGTACGGCCAGGGCGATGGCGATACCGCCTACCCCCAGGCTGGCCACCATGGCGGTGATGTCCACACCGAGATTCGCGAGGATCGACAACAGCATCATCGTCCATACAACGATGCGCACCATGATGCCGATAATCGTGGTGGTTACTGGATTCCGCGTTTTACCGTCGTGGGTAAGGCTCTCCATCCAGAGGCGGACGCCGGTATCAAGCCAGAGCGCTATCTGAAAGGCGAGGGCGATGAACCAGCCGTGCGACATGGCCGATTCCCATCGTTCCGGTAGCTGAACGACCTTCAATGCAATGAGTAGCGAGAGTGCGATCAGCAATATATGGCTGGTGCGGCTGAGCATTTCCGCGGCAATGCCGACAAAACCGCTCCTGGAGCCTTTGGCCAGCTTGCGTAATCGGTTCGTGATGATCCGCAGAATTGTCTGAAGGACCAGGTAGCTGGCAATCGTGACGCCAGCAACGATGGCTATGTTGATCCAGAGGCCTTCGTCCAACATCACTTCCCAATTCATCAATTCGTCTCCTCCGAGTGCGACACCAAGCGCAACAGCAATGGTCCCTTTTTCAGTGGCCGCTGCTGCACATTAGTTCCCCGCAGAAGTTAGAGACGAAAGGCTGTGTAAGCCGCTATGCCGTGTCGCCCTATCAGGGGCGCGACACGAGCCCCTGCAGATCCTGATAGCCACCCGCATTTATGACATGGCTATAACCCATGCTCTGAAGCAGATCTTGTGCCGCCGCTGAACGACGGCCGCTGCGGCAGTAGAGCACGATGGGTGCATCCTTATCCGGTGCGATCGAAGCGATGCGTTCCGCGAGATTGTCAGTCTCGATTCGCGTTGCGCCGGGCAGCGCGCCTTGGGCGTGTTCCTCTTCAGTGCGAACGTCGATCAGCACGCTGTTCGCTTGCTTCAGCGCATCCAAAGCGGCTGACTGGTCAACCTGATCGGCATGGGCTGCAGCACCTGTGATGAAAAGCAACAGAAACAATCGATACGCGATAGTCATCCGGCACCTCATTTATTGCGGTGTCAGCTGATAAGCCTAGTCAGGTTCGGCAAGATCAGAATCAGTGCCGTGGCGAGCAGGATCATCGTGACCTGCTTGACCTTTTTATGTTTGAACATGATCGCGGCCTTCTAGTTTTTTTCAGTTGTTCTGGAGAAGGAGCTCCGGCTGGCCAGGTCGCCCTTCAGCGTGGCGACCCATGTCAGAGCCTCGCTAGAAGCAAGCAACATACGGACCAGCGCAGTTAGCCGCTTATCATTCAAAGCGCCTTCTGACCGCAGGACCTAAGGTGGCGAGCGGGTAAGGCATGCTGTGGCTATGAGCGTCCGCCTTTCGGCGAGCTGATAGTTAGCAATCCAGCGCAAGCGTCGCTTCGTAGTTGAGAGGCTTGATGCGTTTGAGCTTCGGATAACACATTGCTGAACCGGAACGGTTCATGGCTCCTATTGGAAACGTCCTGGCGATTCAGGATTTGCATACGGGTGGAATCGAAACATCGACCGTCGAGGTCCATGCGATTCGCTGTGCCGTGTTTCCTGCTCCGTTCACCACCGTCTCAAACGATGTGTGAGCTGATCGTCAGCTCGCTGCGCGTGGCAGGCGGTAGAAACGACAAGGCCCCGATAAACGGGGCCTTGTGTATGATCTGGCGGTGAGGGAGGGATTCGAACCCTCGATACGATTTCTCGTATACACACTTTCCAGGCGTGCTCCTTCAACCGCTCGGACACCTCACCGGGTCTCGAAAGCGCTACGTCCTTCGAGGCGCGCTAATGTATCCGAAGAGCCTGCGGATGGCAAAAAGTTTTTTAGTTTTTTCATGCGCTTAAGCGGTCGTTGGGAAACCGGCTAGGCCAGCGTCGTGAGGAACCTATCGTTGCTCTAAGGCTCCAACTCAGCGGGGATCTAAAGCTGTGCGCAATCATGCACGCTGAATATGGGGGCCAGGAAAGGCTTTGATGAAGTTATTCAGACCGAAGCGTAAACGGCCAGAGGTGGTGGAGATTGCCACCAAGCGTCGTGTGCACGTCAGCCACCTGGAGCTCGGGATGTATATCTGCGAGCTGGACCGCCCGTGGCGGCAGACCGACTTTCTCTTCCAAGGCTTTCCCCTGCTCAAGCAAGAGCACATACAAGCGGTGCGAGAACGCTGTGATTATGTGTTCGTGGATGACACCCGCCGCGTGCTGATCGATCAGGGGCAGCTGATCGTACCTTCGGCGACTCCGCTGCGCGTCACGCGTAATATGGCTCGCATTCCGCTCTCGCTCGAGGTCCGTGAGGCGCGAGAAGCCTATCGCAGCAGTACCCTGGTCATCGAGCAGGTGCTGCTGGATGTCCAGCAGGGCCGTACGATCGATACCAAGGCCTGCCAGGCGCTGGTCAAGCGAAACCTCGAAAGCATGCTGCGTAATGAAAGCGCCATGCTCTGGCTCGCGCGTCTGAAGTCTCAAGATCTCTATACGAGCCTGCATTGCCTTTCGGTGTCCATCCTCGCGATGGGATTTGGAACTCACCTTGGATTGTCCGACGACAAGATCGAACTCTTGGGCATCGCCGGGCTGTTGCACGATGTGGGCAAGATGAAGATCGATTCGGCGATCCTGAACAAGCCGGGCAAGCTGACCGAAGAGGAATTCCAGCACACCAAACTGCACCCGACGCTCGGCTATCAGGCGCTGTGTAGTCAGGGGGATATTCCAGCAGCGGCAGTTCAAGCAGCATATGGCCACCATGAGCGGCTAGACGGAAAGGGTTATCCGCAAGGACTCGATGATTATCAGATCCCCTTCACGACACGGGTGATCACTATTGTCGACGCATTCGACGCCATTACCAGCCATCGTGCTTATGATGATGCACGTCCGATCCAGGCGGCCTACGACGTGTTGCGTAGCAGTGCCGGGCAGCAATTCGACGAAACCCTGACGCATGAATTCATCCGCTGGCTTGGCGTCTTTCCGGTCGGAACACTGGTTGAATTGCATACCGGTGAAGTTGGGCTGGTGTTGGAGAAACACCAGCATTTGCACTTGCGGCCGAAGGTCGTGGTTTTGCTCAATTCGGACAAAACGCCATGTGAGCCTCGGTATCTGGACCTATCTCAGTTGACGGTGGATGCAGATGGCACACCATATCGGATCAGCAGCGGAATTCCAGACGGGGCCCATGGGTTGTTCATCGCGGATCCCAAACTGCAGTCAATCCTGCATCCCGAATTGCTCGCCGTTCTGGAACTAGAGCCGGAAACGGTCGAAGAGTAAGCCGCATCGTATTGATCTCGCTAGCGAGCCGCGTATCGACTGCAGAATATGACTTGCCGGTCGGTCACGATGCTTTACCTCTCGGGTTCTGCTGGGTAACGTCTGCGCACTTCTAACAAGGAATATTCGTCATGAGTGACCTGGTCTCCTACGAACTCGAAGACGGCATCGCCACGCTGACCCTGAACAACGGGAAAGTTAATGCGTTATCGCCGGATATGTTCGAAGCGCTCAACGCTGCGTTCGATCGTGCCGAACAGGATCGCGCAGTGGTGATTCTCACTGGCCAGCCGGGCATCCTTTCCGGTGGCTACGATCTCAAGGTCATGATGTCAGGGCCGGAAAATGCCATTGCGCTGGTGACCACGGGCTCGAAATTCACTCTCCGCATGCTGGCTCATCCCTTCCCGATCGTAGCTGCCTGTCCTGGCCATGCGATTGCCAAAGGCGCCTTCCTGCTGCTCTCGTCTGACTACCGTATCGGTGTTGAAGGTGCGTTTAATATTGGTCTCAATGAAGTTCAGATCGGTATGACGATGCACCATTCGGGGATCGAATTGGCTCGAGATCGTTTGACCAAGCCAGCTTTCCAGCGCTCGGTGATCAATGGTGAACTCTTCAACCCACAGGCTGCGCTCGAGGCAGGCTTCCTCGACAAGATCGTGCCGGCGGGTGAATTGTTGGCGGTCGCCAAGGCCACCGCAACACAGTTGAAGAAGATCAACATGACAGCGCACAAGAACACCAAGCTCAAGGCTCGCAAGGCATTGCTCGAGACACTGACCCAGGCCATCGAGCTCGATCAGCAGCATTCGGTCGTGTCCTGAAGAGAATTTATCGTAAGGCCGTCCACTCCTGGCGGGCCTGCGTTTAAACTGCTCGTGCAGCGCCCCGCTATGGCGGGGCGTTTTCATTTCCTATTCGTGTCGCATCGCAGGAGAGTCCTGATGTCCGCCCCGCACACCCCGGTAGAACGCGCTGATTTCGACCAGGTTATCGTCCCTACTTTCGCACCGGCTGCCTTCATCCCCGTGCGCGGCCAGGGTTCTCGAGTCTGGGACCAGAGCGGGCGAGAGCTGATCGACTTCACCGGTGGGATCGCTGTGAATGTGCTCGGCCATGCTCACCCGGCGCTTGTGGCTGCACTGACTGACCAGGCAGGCAAGCTCTGGCATATCTCCAACATTTTCACCAACGAGCCAGCACTGCGGTTGGCCAAGAAGCTCACCGCTGCGACCTTTGCCGACCGCGCCTTCTTCTGCAACTCCGGGGCCGAAGCCAACGAGGCGGCCTTCAAACTGGCGCGCCGCTATGCACACGACACCCATGGGCCGGAGAAAAGCGAAATCATTTCTGCTGTGAATAGCTTCCACGGCCGGACGCTGTTTACCGTGACGGTAGGTGGCCAGCCGAAATATTCCGATGGGTTTGGGCCCAAGATCCAGGGGATCAGCCACGTCCCCTACAACGATCTCGATGCGCTCGCTGCGACCATTTCAGACAAGACCTGCGCGGTGGTGCTGGAACCGATCCAGGGCGAAAGTGGTGTGCTGCCTGCACACCAGGCTTACCTGGAGGGTGCGCGTAAGCTGTGCGACAAGCACAACGCTTTGCTGATCTTTGATGAGGTGCAGACCGGCATGGGGCGCACGGGCGAGTTGTTCGCCTACATGAACTACGGCGTGACGCCGGACATCCTGACCAATGCCAAGAGCCTCGGCGGTGGCTTCCCGATCGGCCTGATGCTGGCCACCGATGAGATAGCTGCGCATTTCAGCGTTGGCACACATGGCACTACCTACGGCGGCAACCCGCTGGCCTGTGCGGTGGCCGAAGCGGTCGTGGATATCGTCAATACGCCTGAGGTGCTGAACGGCGTCAAGGCTCGGCATGAGCGATTCAAGCGCGGGCTGTTGGAAATCGGTCAGCGTCATGGGTTGTTCAGCCAGGTACGCGGGATGGGCATGCTGATCGGCTGTGTACTTGACGATGCTTGGAAGGGCCGCGCGCGGGAAATCTTTGATGCGGCGGAGCGCGAGGCACTGATGATCCTGCAGGCCGGCCCCGATGTAATCCGCCTGGCGCCGAGCCTGATCATCGAGGAGGCCGACATTGCCGAAGGCCTTGCCCGTTTCGAGCGCGCCGCGGCAAAACTAAGCCAGGCCTGAGGCATAGGCCTGTAACCGGCAGGGCAGTTAACCGTCCTGCCTCATTTTCCTGATCGAGAATTCTGACCATGAGCGACAGCCTGCAATTGATACTGGAAGACGTCGACGGCACTCAGCTGGAAACGTCCTGTACCCGTTTTGCCGTCATGTGGCAGGGGCGGGAGGTCTGGATTCAACAAGTCGGCAACAACCAGCTGATGATTGGTGTCGATGTTGAAGACGGCGACACCGAATACGCCAATTTGCTGTTGCGTCCGTTGGCGACCAATCTGGTCAGCCTGGAGCTTGAGATGGAGCCGGTCGAGTCCGGCGAGGATGATCACGTTCATGGTCCCGACTGTAACCACGACCACTGAGGGCTGCGCAGGGCTAGCGCTCGGGGAGTTGCTGTCGTTAACGATTGCCGGCAAGGAGCCGGTCGAAAAGACCCAGTACACCCCCGACGGCGCCCGCCTGCACTGGCTGGGCGAAGGCGCTCTGGAAATCACGCCCGCGAGCGAGCAGGACGCCGGCCTGGATCTTGTGCTTTCGGCTGGCGTGCATGGCTGTGAGATCATCCCGATCGAATTGCTGGACCGCCTGATACGGGCGATCGGGCGCAATGAGATCCGTTCATGCGCGCGGCTACTGCTGCTGTTCTGCAATCCGCCCGCCATGCGGCAGGGCGTGCGTCGCTTGGGACAGGACCTGAATCGGCTGTTTTGTAGAAAACATGCGGCAATCGAGCCTTGCTATGAGGCACGCCGTGCGGCTCAACTGGAAGAGTGGGTCGCAGCGTTTTTTCAGGAGCCCGGCCGACGGCGCTGGCATTTCGACCTGCATTCGGCCATGCGTGCATCAACGCTGCCGCAGTTTGCCATTTGCCCTTGGGTAGCCGGACGCGACGTCAGTCCGCAAAGCCTGACACGTCTTGAGCAGGCAGCGGTCGATGCTGTGCTTCTGCAGGAGAAACCTTCAGGGACCTTCAGTGCCCACACGGCGACTCGACACGGTGCCGAGGCCTTTACGCTGGAGATGGCCGAAGCCCCTGACGGCGTATGGCCACAATGTCTCGACGAGTTTCTGCAGACCGCCCGGAGCTGGATCGAAGCGACTGAGCCGGCACCGCGAGCGATAGAACAACGGCCATTGCTGAAATTTCGACTGGCGCGGGAAATCATCAAGACAAGCGATCGTTTCGTTCTGCGTCTCCCTGCGGATATCCAGAACTTCGAGCCGCTACCGATCGGCACCTTGCTGGCCGAGGATGAGAAAGGCATGCGCTGGGTCGTAGAGGAAGAGAATGCCCGCATCCTTTTTCCTATCGCGGACGTTGCCGTCGGAGAGCGCGCCGGACTGATCGTCGTGCCTCGAGACTGAACAGGCCGTCCGTTGAGGCAAGCGCCGGACGGAGCTGTGCATTTTCATCTTGGTCAGACCCAGCACGGCGCGCATCTCTTTAGCGCGCCGGTTTATTCAGACGCCGGCCTTAGGGCTGCTGAGCGAGTCGTTACCCGTCACTGTGGCAGTGCCGGTGGCCGCCTGTGCATTCGCTTTCAGGCGTTCCTTGTCGGCTTCGTTGCGCTCCAGCGGCATGCTCCGCGAATTGCCCTCTGCGTTTTTGGCCTGTTCGTTGACGTCGCAGAGCACGCGCTTGGCTTCGCAATGCCCGGAAATACCTCGCGCCAGAGCCATGCCGCCTACCGCGAGCTGCAGGACGCCGCCCAGGCCGCCGCGTCCGAGCCCTTTACCGAGAAAGTAGAGGCCGCCTACGATCGATGCTGTCCGCTCCCAACCCTGCACGTTCTGTGAAGCCTGGTTTGATGATGTCCTGAACATGGGTAATCACTCCGCAACGATGGTGTGATAAGTGACCCCGTCGCACTGGCGCCGTTCCGACCGCAAGTCGGCAACCGCTTGGTGCAACGGCTCTGTTGTACGGGCCGTGAGGCCTCGAAACATGCCGTCAGCGCGACGTCATCCCGAATACCTTGAGCAAGAACGCGTATTCCAGCGCCACGTCCTTCAGTGCCTGATAACGACCGCTCATGCCCCCGTGTCCGGCACCGAATTCGGTCTTGAGAAGCAGCAGATTGTCGTTGGTCTTCTGGGCGCGCAGTTTGGCAACCCACTTGGCCGCCTCCCAGTACTGCACGCGGCTGTCGTTGTAGCCGGCTACGGCGAGAATCGCCGGATAGGGCTGGTTGCGCACGTTTTCATAGGGTGCGTAGGCCTTGATACGCGCGTGTACCTCGGGCTGGTTGGGGTCGCCCCACTCGTCATACTCGGTAACTGTCAGTGGCAGGTCGGCGTTGAGCATGGTGTTCAAGACGTCTACGAACGGCACCTCGGCAATCGCCGCGCCGAACAGCTCCGGCCGCATATTAAGCACCGCGCCGATCAGCAGACCACCCGCACTACCGCCGCTGACAGCGAGTCGAGCCGGCTCGGTGTAGCCATCGGCAATCAGCTTCACTGCACAGGCGATGAAATCGCTGAAGGTATTGGGCTTGTGCTCCAGCTTGCCAGCGCGATACCAGGCCTCGCCGAGATCGCCGCCGCCGCGTACATGCGCGATGGCAAAGATGAAGCCACGGTCCAGCAGTGACAGACGCGCATGGGAGAACCAGGGGTCAAGGCTGTGGCCGTAGGCGCCGTACCCGTAGAGATACAGAGGGGCGGATTTGCCGAAGTGCTCGCGGCGGCCGACGAGGCTGATCGGTACCTGGGTGCCGTCCTCTGCGGTTGCCCAGATCCTTCTGCTTTCGTAAGCATCGGCGTCGAAAGGCCCTTCGACTGGGGTTTCCTTGAGGACCTCTTGCTCGCCATTGGCCAGGTTCAACTGTCGAATCTGTGCGGGGCGATTCAGCGCCTCATAGCGCAAACGGATGACCAGGCTGTCGAACTCAAGTGTGTTGTGTACGTGAAGGCTATATGCCGCATCCGGCAGTTGCAGTCGGTACGGATCGCCATCCTGCGGACGTACCTCTATGATCGGCAGCCCGGCCTCACGCAGACTCAGCGTGATCCCGGCTGCATTCAAACCGACATCCTCAAGCATCACCGAATCGCGGTGGCCTACCAGTTCCTGCCAGTGTTCACGTTGCGGGCTGCTTTGCGGTGCCTGATACAGGGCGAAATTGATCCCCGCCTGGTTGCTGCGAATCAGCCAGCACCATTGGCCGTCGAGTAGCCCGTGGTCAGGGAAGTATTCATGCGCTTCCTGACGCGGCGCCAGGCACACGCAGTTGCCCTCGGGCTCGTCGGCCGGCAGCACCCAGGCTTCGCTGGTGGTCTTGCTGTTGGACAGGATGACCAATTGACGCTCCGAGCTGGTGCGATAGCAGTGGACGAAATAGCGCCCGTCCGGGTCGTGATAGACCTCGCTGCAGCCGGCTTCGCCCAGACGGTGGCGGTAAATCTTGTGTGGACGGTGCGTGTCGTCGAGCTCGCCGAAAAAGAGCGTCCGGTTGTCGTTGGCCCAGGTCATGCTCCCGTCGCAATCCTCGAAGGGCAGGGCGGTCACCTGACCAGTTACCAGGTCCTTGGCGAACAGCCGATAGACCTCATCACCCTGCGTGTCGAGGCTGTAGGCCAGTTTGCTGTGATCCTGACTGATGCTGAATGCGCCCAGCGACAGGAAGCCACCGGCTGCCAGCTCGTTGGGATCAAGCAGGAGCTGCTCCTTGCTTTCATCAATGCTGAACGACCCATCCGCGGGTCGTGGGCACCTGTAGTGGCGGGGGTATTCGTCACCGGCCGTGGTGCGCTGATAGTAGAGCCATGGGCCCCAGGGCGAGGGTAGCGAGAGGTCAGTCTCACGGATACGTCCCTTGATTTCCTGAAACAGCGTTTCACGAAGTTCGGCCTGGTCCCCCAACTCGCTTTCTAGGTAAGCGTTTTCCGCCTTCAGATAATCGAGTACATCTGGCGCGTCACGTTGTTCCAGCCACTGGTAAAGGTCGGAGCCTTGGGCGACGCGGGCAATCGGGGCGGACATGCATAACTCCTGAAGCGCGGCTGCGAGCCGGCGCACTAGAACAAGATTGGCAGGCGCCGAGTGTACCCGGTGCCTCGTCAGTTTGTGACGGTGGCGAGCAGCTGGGGTTCATTGCGTGTTGTGGCGAACCATCAGTTGCGTGAATGAATACCGATGCAGATTCGGAGCTGCACGTTGGCGGGTCTTGGCTAGGCTTATCGGTCTGATACGCGGATGAGTGCTTTCTGGCGATTCGGTGAGCTGATTGACAATGGGTCGCTTTTCAAAGAAGGTGTGCTCACCCAAATCAAACGGGCGTATGAATCGAGCGTTTGCCACGCAAATGCCGTCAGCCCGGTTTATCGTGTCGGTGGGTGTCGTTTCACCGGTAACGGTGACGGTCTTAGGGCCGATGACGTGCGACGCGTAACGTTCAGCTTCCATACCGTGGAGATCAGTTGATGATTTACGAAGGTAAAGCCATCACGGTTAAGGCTCTTGAGAGCGGCATCGTCGAATTGAATTTCGACCTCAAGGGTGAGTCCGTCAACAAGTTCAATCGCCTCACCCTCAACGACCTGCGCCAGGCTGTCGACGCCATCAAGGCCGACGCTTCGGTCAAGGGCGTCATCGTGACCAGCGGCAAGGATGTTTTTATCGTCGGTGCCGACATCACCGAGTTCGTCGACAATTTCAAGCTGTCCGACGAAGAGCTGGTAGCCGGCAATCTTGAAGCGAACAAAATCTTCAGCGATTTCGAAGACCTGGGCGTTCCGACCGTTGCCGCTATCAATGGCATCGCACTGGGCGGCGGTTTCGAGATGTGCATGGCCGCTGACTACCGCGTCATGTCCAATGTTGCCAAGGTAGGTCTGCCAGAAGTAAAGCTGGGTATCTACCCAGGCTTCGGCGGCACCGTGCGCCTGCCGCGTCTTATTGGCGTCGATAACGCCGTCGAGTGGATCGCCTCCGGTAAGGAAAATCGTGCCGAGGATGCGCTCAAGGTTCGCGCTGTGGACGCCGTGGTCGCCCCGGAGCAACTCCAGGCCGCTGCGCTGGACCTGGTCAAGCGCGCCATCTCTGGCGAGCTGGACTACAAAGCCAAGCGCCAGCCGAAGCTGGACAAACTCAAGCTCAACGCAATCGAACAGATGATGGCGTTTGAAACCTCCAAGGGTTTCGTTGCCGGTCAGGCTGGCCCGAACTACCCGGCCCCGGTCGAAGCGATCAAGACGATTCAGAAGGCCGCCAACTTCGGTCGTGACAAGGCCATCGAAGTAGAGGCTGCTGGCTTCGTCAAGCTGGCCAAAACTTCTGTTGCGCAGAGCCTGGTCGGCTTGTTCCTCAGCGATCAGGAGCTGAAGAAAAAGGCCAAGGCCTACGACAAGCAGGCCCGTGACGTGAAGCTGGCCGCCGTACTGGGCGCTGGCATCATGGGCGGTGGTATCGCCTATCAGTCAGCGCTGAAGGGCACACCGATCCTGATGAAGGATATCCGCGAAGACGGTATCCAGATGGGGCTGAACGAGGCGTCCAAGCTGCTCGGCAAGCGTGTCGAGAAAGGTCGTCTGACTCCGGCGAAGATGGCCGAAGCGCTCAATGCTATTCGCCCGACGATGTCTTACGGCGACTTCGGCCATGTCGACATCGTTGTCGAAGCCGTTGTCGAAAATCCGAAGATCAAACAGTCGGTGCTGGCTGAAGTGGAAGGCCTGGTCCGTGAAGACGCGATCATCGCCTCCAACACCTCGACCATCTCCATCAGCCTTCTGGCGCAGGCGCTCAAGCGTCCTGAAAACTTCTGCGGCATGCACTTCTTCAACCCGGTACACATGATGCCGCTGGTGGAAGTCATCCGTGGAGAGAAGACCAGCGAAACCGCGATCGCCACCACCGTTGCTTACGCCAAGAAGATGGGCAAGAGCCCTGTCGTGGTCAACGATTGCCCCGGCTTCTTGGTAAACCGCGTGCTGTTCCCGTACTTCGGCGGCTTCGCCCGTGCCATCGCTCATGGTGTGGACTTCGCCCGCGCCGACAAGGTGATGGAGAAGTTCGGCTGGCCGATGGGCCCGGCCTACCTGATGGACGTGGTCGGCATGGACACTGGTCATCATGGTCGTGACGTGATGGCCGAAGGCTTTCCGGATCGCATGAAGGACGACAGCAAGACGGCCGTGGACGTGATGTACGAGGCCAACCGCCTCGGGCAGAAGAACGGGAAGGGCTTCTACGCCTACGAGATGGACAAGAAGGGCAAGCCGAAGAAGGTGGTCGATCCCCAGTCCTACGAGTTGCTCAAGCCAATCGTCAGCGAAACCCGCGAGCTGTCGGACGAGGACATCATCAACTACATGATGATCCCGCTGTGCCTGGAAACCGTTCGCTGCCTGGAAGACAAGATCGTCGAAACCGCCGCCGAAGCCGATATGGGCTTGATCTACGGCATCGGTTTCCCACCCTTCCGTGGTGGTGCACTGCGCTACATCGATTCGATCGGTGTTGCCGAGTTCGTGGCATTGGCCGACAAGTACGCCGACCTGGGCCCGCTGTACCACCCGACTGCGAAGCTGCGTGAAATGGCTGCAAACGGCCAGCGCTTCTACGGTTAATCGAGGAATAGAGAGAATGAGCCTTAATCCGAGAGACGTCGTCATTGTCGACTTCGGCCGTACCCCGATGGGTCGTTCCAAGGGCGGCATGCACCGCAACACCCGCGCAGAGACCATGTCTGCGCACCTGATCGATGGCTTGTTGGCACGTAACCCGAAGGTCGATCCTGCCGAAGTTGAAGATGTAATCTGGGGCTGCGTAAACCAGACCCTGGAGCAGGGCTGGAACGTTGCCCGTATGGCCTCGCTGCTGACCCGTATCCCGCACACCAGTGCTGCCCAGACCGTCAGCCGCTTGTGCGGTTCGTCCATGAGCGCATTGCACACCGCTGCCCAGGCGATCATGACCGGTAATGGTGATGTCTTCGTCGTTGGTGGTGTCGAGCACATGGGCCACGTCGGCATGATGCATGGCGTCGACCCGAACCCTCAGCTATCGCTGTACGCCGCCAAAGCGTCCGGCATGATGGGCCTGACTGCCGAGATGCTGGGCAAGATGCACGGCATCACCCGTGAGCAGCAAGATGCATTCGGTGAGCGTTCGCATCGTCTGGCGCACAAAGCGACCGTCGATGGCCTGTTCAAGGATGAAATCATCCCGATGGAAGGCTACGACGAGAACGGCTTCCTCAAGGTCTTCGACTACGACGAAACCATTCGCCCGGAAACCACGCTGGAAAGCCTGGCGGCGCTCAAGCCTGCGTTCAACCCGAAGGGCGGTACCGTTACGGCGGGTACTTCATCTCAGATCACTGATGGCGCTTCCTGCATGATCGTCATGTCGGCACAGCGTGCACAGGATCTGGGCATCCAGCCGATGGCCGTTATTCGCTCCATGGCGCTTGCTGGCGTCGATCCGGCCATCATGGGTTACGGTCCTGTACCGGCTACTCAGAAAGCGCTCAAGCGTGCCGGTCTGACCATGGACGATATTGACTACGTCGAGCTCAACGAAGCCTTCGCCGCTCAGGCGTTGCCGGTGCTGAAGGACCTTAAACTCCTCGACAAGATGGAGCAGAAGGTCAATCTTCATGGTGGTGCAATTGCTCTGGGCCATCCGTTCGGTTGCTCCGGTGCGCGTATTTCCGGCACTCTGTTGAACGTGATGAAGCAGAACGGCGGTACCCTGGGCGTATCCACAATGTGCATCGGCCTCGGTCAAGGTATCACCACGGTGTTCGAACGCGTCTAAGCTGTTCGTGTACTGGGAACCGGGGCCATGTGCCCCGGTTTTTCATTTCTGATGGGTGGTTCGTTGGAGGCATTCGCAATGCAGGTTACGCCAGGGCGTTATCGTCATTACAAGGGGCCGGAATACCGCGTCTATGCCGTTGCTCGGCATTCGGAAACCGAAGAGCAGGTTGTCTTCTATCAAGCGCTCTATGGGGATTTCGGGCTCTGGGTACGTCCGCTTTCGATGTTTACCGAAACGGTTGAGGTCGAGGGCGAAACGCTTCCGCGATTTGCCCTGATCGAAGCCGAAACGAGCCGTTTCTGAGTGCAGCTCGGGCCGGTTGGCTTAACCCTTGCGCTTGACCTCTGCTCTGTCGCCACTATATATAGCGGTGCTTTTCGGACAGAGTGAAAGCAACTCCACTCGGTCCCGGTTAATAAAAGACCTGCCGGGCAGCTCGGTTGCCAAGGGATTTTCGTCGGGTTTGAAGGTTTTACGGAGCACTGACATGCTCCCGTCGCAGCCCCGGATTTGTGCTGCTTCGCTTCTTGACGGCAACCTGAACGTCCTGTGACGTTTTGCTCTGCCGACTATTCATTCTCAGTTCACCTCTCGATTCAGGAACTCTCCTCTCCATGGGTAAATCGCTGGTCATCGTGGAATCACCGGCCAAGGCCAAGACAATCAACAAGTATTTGGGCAACCAGTACGTGGTGAAGTCGAGTATCGGCCACATCCGCGACCTTCCCACCAGCGGTTCGGGTACCCGCGAGCCGGCCAAGCGCGGCAAGGCTGCAGCCGCCGAGGCGCCTGCACTGTCGCCCAAGGAAAAGGCCAAGCGCCAGCTGTTTACCCGGATGGGCGTTGATCCTGAGCACGGCTGGAAGGCCAAGTACGAGATTCTGCCGGGCAAGGAAAAGGTCATCGACGAGCTCCGCAGGCTGGCCAAGGAAGCCGACACCATCTATCTCGCGACCGACTTGGATAGAGAAGGGGAGGCCATCGCCTGGCACCTGCGTGAGTCTATCGGTGGCGATGACAGTCGCTACAAGCGTGTGGTGTTCAACGAGATCACCAAGAAGGCGATCCAGGAGGCTTTTTCCAAACCGGGCGACCTGGACATCAATCGCGTCAACGCACAGCAGGCAAGGCGTTTCCTGGATAGGGTCGTGGGCTATATGGTCTCGCCGCTCCTCTGGTCGAAAATTGCCCGTGGGCTATCGGCGGGGCGTGTGCAGTCGGTTGCCGTCAAGCTTGTGGTGGAGCGGGAACGAGAAATTCGCGCCTTTGTCCCAGAAGAGTACTGGGAAGTACACGCCGACCTCAGCACCAGCAGTAATGCCAAGGTCCGCTTCGAGGTTGCTCGCGAGAACGGTGAAGCTTTCAAGCCGCTCAACGAAGCGCACGCTATGGCCGCGCTCGAAAAGCTCAAGGACTCCAGCTACAGCGTCACGAAGCGTGAAGATAAGCCGACCAGCAGCAAGCCGTCCGCGCCATTCATCACTTCGACTCTGCAACAGGCGGCAAGTAACCGTCTGGGATTCGGTGTGAAGAAAACCATGATGATGGCGCAGCGTCTCTACGAGGCGGGCTATATCACCTACATGCGTACCGACTCGACTAACCTGTCGGCGGATGCGCTGACCATGGTTCGCGGCTTCATCGAAGACGAGTTTGGCAGCAAGTACCTGCCGGAAAAGCCCAACTTCTATTCCAGCAAGGAAGGCGCTCAGGAAGCGCACGAGGCGATTCGCCCCTCTGATGTCAATTTGCGCCCAGCCCAACTGTCCGGCATGGAACGCGACGCCGAACGCCTCTACGACTTGATCTGGCGCCAGTTCGTCGCTTGTCAGATGCCGCCGGCTCAATACCTCTCAACCAGCGTTACCGTGACCGCTGGGGATTATGAGTTGCGTGCTAAGGGTCGAATCCTCAAGTTCGACGGTTACACCAAGGTCATGCCGCAGCAGAGCAAGAGCGGTGAAGACGACGTGCTGCCGGATATGAACAAGGGTGACGGAATGAAGCTGGTCAAGCTTGACCCCAGCCAGCACTTCACCAAGCCGCCCGCGCGTTACTCCGAAGCGAGCCTGGTCAAGGAAATGGAGAAGCGTGGTATCGGTCGTCCGTCGACCTACGCGGCGATCATTTCGACGATCCAGGACCGCGGCTACGTGTCCTTGCAAAACCGCCGTTTCTATTCCGAGAAGATGGGAGACATTGTCACCGAGCGCCTTTCGGAGAGCTTCAACAATCTGATGGACTACGGCTTCACTGCCGGGATGGAAGAGAATCTCGATGACGTCGCCCAGGGTGAGCGTGAGTGGAAGCACGTACTCGACGAGTTCTACGGAGACTTCAAAAAGAAGTTGGAGGTTGCCGAAGCCAGCGATAACGGGATGCGCGCCAACCAGCCAACCTTGACCGATATTCCGTGCAAGGCGTGTGGTCGACCGATGATGATTCGCACGGCCTCGACCGGTGTGTTCCTGGGTTGCTCGGGCTACAGCCTGCCGCCCAAGGAACGCTGCAAATCAACCGTCAACCTGATTCCGGGCGACGAGATCGCCGCTGACGATGAGGGTGAGTCCGAGTCCCGCGTACTGCTTGGTAAGCATCGCTGCCCGATCTGCAGCACTGCGATGGACGCTTACCTGCTCGATGAAACGCACAAGCTGCACATCTGCGGCAACAATCCCGACTGCACTGGCTACGAGATCGAAGAAGGGCAGTACCGTATCAAGGGCTATGAAGGCCCGAGTCTCGAGTGCGACAAGTGCGGCAGCGAGATGCAGTTGAAGACCGGCCGTTTCGGTAAGTTCTTCGGCTGTACCAATGCCGAATGCAAGAATACGCGCAAGCTGCTTCGCAGCGGTGAGGCTGCCCCGCCGAAGATGGATGCGGTGAAGATGCCGGAGCTCAAGTGCGAGAAAGTGGACGATACTTACGTCTTGCGTGACGGTGCATCTGGGTTGTTCCTTGCGGCCAGCCAGTTTCCGAAGAACCGCGAGACGCGCGCGCCGCTGGTTCAGGAGTTGCTGCCGCACAAGGACGAGATCGATCCGAAGTATCACTTCTTGCTCGATGCTCCGAAGAAGGATCCCGAGGGCCGTCCTGCCGTGATCCGCTTCAGCCGCAAGACCAAGGAGCAGTACGTGCAGACCGAGGTCAACGGCAAGCCCACCGGCTGGAAAGCATTCTTTGACGGCAGCAAGTGGAAGGTCGAAGACAAGAGCACCGGTAAATAAGCGGCCGTCGGGTTTTGGTCGGCTGCGGCTCGAACCCCACGCGTTTTCAACTACTGGAATACAGTCGCCATGGCTAATGAGCTGTACACCCGAACCAACCAGAAAATCTACTTCGCCGGCCTCGCTCTAGAAAACTGGCGACGAGCTGAACAGAAGGGCGCGATGAATGCCCCGGGGCTGATCCAGGCAGAGCGAGAGGCCAGCCTTTTTCATCTGTATGGGGCGCTGTTGGGCCTTTGCCACGAAATTGCCGGTTACTACCGCCTGCCCAATGCCACCGCACCGCGTGCGGAGTTGCTCCTGGTTTCCTCGGCACAGGGCGCGTCCTCCAGCCCGGAGCTAGCCGAGCTGATCGAACTGGCCGAGCACTCGGAAACCTGGCTGGCGCAATTGCTGAAGGCATACTCAGCGCTGTTCGAACCTCCACGGGCCCCAGCCAAGGCCAAGACTGATCCGACCATGCCTCTGATCGAGGCCGTCAGTGTTGGCGAGCAGCCACAGTTGCTTGAACATGAAGAGGTTGAAGCCTGGCGGCGCGAGCTTAAAGCGCTGGCCCTGCGTTTCCGTGAGTCCCTGACCGAGTGGTGACAGTAAGCGGCCTGAGGTTCCACATGGTTCGTTGCGTCAGTTCCGGTACTTGAATCGCAGGGCCAGGGCAATCCCTCCAAGAATGGCAAGACCGGCAATCACCACTGTTCCGGTCAGGGGTTCCCCTAGCAACAAACTGCCGGCCAATGCGGTCAGCAACGGCACGCTCAGCTGAACGCTGGCCGCCTGGATGGCCGCGAGGCCTGGCATTGCTGCGTACCAGATGGCGTAGCCGACACCCGATGTGAGCCCGCCGGATAGCAAGGCATAGGTCACTCCAGCGCTGTCCCACTCGAGTTCGTTCAATGCCAACATGCATAGCAGCATGACGAGTGGCAGGGTTCGGATGAAGTTGCCGGCAGTAGCAGCCAGGGGATCAGCGGCTCCCTTGCCGAGCAACGAATAGGCGCCCCACGCGCCGCCAGCCAACAGCATCAACAGCGAAGCTGATACGGGCGGTGCGCTCGTGCCGGGAAGCAGAAGTGCAACCAGCCCAACGGTCGCCAGGACCACTCCAGCCGTCTGCCCTGGACGTAGACGTTCCCCTTTAACCAACCCCCAAAAAATCATGCTCAATTGCACCGCTCCGAACAGAAGCAATGCGCCGGCCCCAGCATCGAGGTGCTGATAGGCATAGGAGAAACACGCCGCATAGGTAAAGAGTGTGAGCGCGCCGTACCAGTTACCAGCTGGTAGCGAAGAGCCTCTGCGCAGGCTCAGCAACAGCCACAACGTCATAGCGCCCGCTAATAGACGCAGCGAGGTGAAGCTGGCCGGATCGATCTGGCTGTCACGCAGTGCAGCGCGACAAAGCAGCGAATTGCCGGCGAATGCCAGCATCGCCATAGCTGTCAGCAACAAGGTTCGGGGGCTCATTTCACTGTCCGATCAGGGTAGGACGCCATGCTACTGTGCCATCGTGTCTTCACGCACTGCTTCGATTGGATCAGTCGACACTCAGCGTCCGTCCACGGTCGAACAACCGAAAGGCTGTGTGCTTGCCAGCCGGCTGTTACAATGCACCGTTTAACCGGGAGCAGACTCATGCCAACGTCTTTTCTGGAAATCGTCGAGCTACCCGATGGCAGCATTGTGCTCCGTCGCGCCGAGGACGAAGGCGTGCTGGTTACGCTAGATTTCTCAGACGATGCCAAAGCATTCTTGCAAGGTCAGCATGTCGAAATCGCCAAGGCGATGTTTAACGTCGGTGTGCAGATGGCGGGACGCGTATCGGAAGGAGACCACGAGCGGGAGGAAGAGGGGCCGCGGGTACTGCATTGAACTGATGAACTTGCGGGGCTATGGTTCGGCACGTCCTTGTGCCGGACGATGGACTCAGCTGGCGAGGCGTATGTTCAGACTTTGAGCGTTCCCTTGTGCCGCCGCGGCTTGCAGTTTCAGGCGGCTCGCTTTGTCGATGCGCGGGAACCAAGTGATCACTGTATGGCTGCAACCGGACATAAGTGCCTTGCATGCCAGATCAAGCGCGGTCTGGGTTTGACGGGTTTGTAGCGACAGGATGCGGTCACGGTTCAAGCCGGTTTCCCGAAGCCAACTATGCGAAAGCGAGGCGGGTGGCTCGATCAATGTCAGCCAGCGAATGTCTGCTGCTTCGCTGAGCTCGCGCAACATGGGCGCAAGCAGCATCCGACAATGATCACCGCTGCCGCTGAGGGTCATTTCGCTCAAGTAATCACTGGCAGCTTGTGTAGCGCGTTCGACTTCTTCAAACGGTTGCAGGCGATTAACAATCAGCCCGTCAAACAGCGTTAATTGCGGTTGTTTGCTTTCGGTGGGTTGGGAATGGTACTGCATGAACCTCTCCTTAGCAGGCCTGAAGTTGCCTGCCTGCTTCGCCAATTCTTCGTTAAACCGCCTTCGACTATCTGTTTTGCGGAGCTTTATCGAAGCCAGGGCGGCAACTCACAGCATCAGCCTGCCCTCAGGCTTGGTTAACTCGTCGCCCCTTCGTCCATCAATCGGTTATCGGCGGATAACGCCAACGCTCAAGCCTTCAATAACCAGATCCTGCTGTTCCAGATCGACTTCTATGGGAGCGAACTCTGGGTTCTCGGCCATTAGCCAGACTTTGCTACCCTCACGCTTGAAACGCTTGACGGTTACCTCGTCATCGATCCGAGCGACTACGATCTGGCCGTTACGCGCCTCTCGTGTGGTATGAACGGCAAGCAGGTCGCCGTCGAAAATGCCGATGTCACGCATGCTCATGCCATGCACGCGTAGCAAATAATCGGCTTTTGGATTGAAAAACGAAGGATTGATCTGGCATGACTCTTCCACATGCTGCTGTGCCAGGATTGGCGCTCCGGCAGCAACCCGCCCGATTACCGGTAACCCATTCTCCTCTGCAGCAGGCTCGAAGCCGGGAATACGTATCCCGCGGGACGCTCCGGGCGTCATCTCGATAGCGCCTTTGCGTGCCAAAGCCTTGAGGTGCTCTTCTGCAGCATTTGGGGATTTGAAACCCAACTCTTGAGCGATCTCGGCACGTGTCGGCGGATAGCCGTTGTCCTCAAGGCAGCGCTTGATGAACCCAAGAATTTCCGACTGGCGTGGGGTGAGCTTGATCATGAAGGTCTCTGTTCTTTTATACAGTGACTGGGATTATATACAGTGCTCAAGGGTTGGCAATCGTTGTTTAGTTGTGGGGCGTGGGACCTTGATGCAAGCTTGCAACGTCGCGGACAAGTTACGACGCTATGTTGGTTGACTTGGTGTGGTTTGAAACGTAAGTTTCAAACAGTTGTTTGTCGGGGGAAGAAGGCATGGCGCAGTCCGAAACAGTCGAGCGTATTCTTGATGCAGCGGAACAGTTGTTCGCTGAGAAGGGGTTCGCCGAGACATCGCTGCGTCTGATTACAAGCAAGGCGGGGGTCAATCTGGCTGCGGTGAACTATCACTTCGGTTCAAAGAAAGCTCTCATCCAAGCGGTTTTCTCGCGTTTCCTCGGGCCTTTCTGCGTGAGTCTCGAGCGCGAGCTGGATAGGCGCGAGGCCCAGTCCGACAGAAAGGAAAGCCTCGAAGAGCTGCTGGAGATCCTCGTCGAGCAGGCGTTGGCGGTTACTCCCCGCAGCGGCGACGATCTGTCTATCTTCATGCGTCTGTTGGGTCTTTCCTTCAGCCAGAGCCAGGGGCATCTTCGCCGATATCTCGAAGACATGTACGGCAAGGTGTTCCGTCGATACATGCAGCGAGTGCATCAGGCCGCACCATCTATTCCGCCAATCGAGTTGTTCTGGCGGGTGCATTTCATGTTGGGTGCAGCAGCTTTCAGTATGTCGGGTATCAAGGCGCTACGGGCAATCGCCGAGAATGATTTCGGCGCCAGGACTTCCATCGAGCAGGTTATGCGCATGATGGTGCCTTTCCTCGCAGCGGGTATGCGAGCCGACTCCGGGGTGGCTGATCCAGGTCTGGCACAGGCTCATCCCATTGCTCGACGTAACGCAATTGCGATGCCCACGAAGGGCTAGGGTGCATGCTCAGGTGGCGATCAGCTAAGCTAGTCGCCCATGACTGACCTCGATTTGCTGCATATCTCCATCGCTGACCAGATGCTCTACGGGTTTGCCGATTCCTCCCTGCGCCTCCGTTTGCAGGTTTCTACGGCCCTGAATGGCGCGGGTGAACGTAATGGCTCGGGCTGTACGCCGCGTGGCAAACATTGGGTGCGCGCCCGCATTGGTGATGGGCTGCCTTGCGGCGCCGTATTGCGCGGCCGGCGGTGGACTGGCGAGGTCTGGGGCCCAGAGCTGCACGGCCAGTTTCCTGGGCGTGACTGGATCCTGACTCGCATTCTCTGGCTAAGCGGTTGCGAGCCGGGTTCCAACCGAATGGGATCGGTCGACACCTTCCGCCGCTACATCTATCTGCATGGCACGCCTGATTCCGAGCCCATGGGCATACCGCTCTCCCACGGCTGTATCAGGCTACGCAACGCCGACCTGCTCGAACTTTTCCCCCGCGTGCCAGCGGGTTGTGCCGTCTTCATAGGCGAAGCGGCATGCCCGGAATGGGCGAGTGCAACGCTGAATTGAGGATCGCTCACTGATATGCAAGGCTCGTTGATGCTGGACATTGCTGGTACCTGGCTAACCGCCGAGGATCGACAGTTAATACGCCAGCCCGAAGTAGGCGGGCTGATTTTGTTCGCCCGTAATATTGATAATCCGCGCCAGGTCCACGAGCTCTGTCATGCCATCAGGGCGGTCCGGCCTGATTTGCTGTTGGCTGTCGATCAGGAGGGTGGACGTGTCCAGCGACTGCGGCGTGATTTCGTCCGGCTGCCAGCGATGCGCGAATTTGCGTCTCATGCAGATGCCAGTGTTCTGGCAGAAACTTGCGGATGGGTGATGGCGACGGAGGTGGCCGCCGTAGGCCTGGATTTTAGCTTTGCGCCGGTGTTGGACCTCGACTATCAGCGTAGTGCGGTGGTGGGTACTCGTGCCTTTGAAGGTGACCCGCAGCGTGCCACCGAATTGGCCGGTGCGTTCATAAAGGGTATGCACCGTGCCGGGATGGCTGCCACTGGCAAGCATTTCCCCGGTCATGGCTGGGCCGAAGCGGACTCCCATGTTGCGATTCCGGTCGACGAGCGAGGGCTGGACGAGCTCCGTGGGCGCGACCTGATTCCGTTCCGTCGGTTGGCGGGTGTGCTTGATGCCATTATGCCCGCACATGTTATTTATCCACAGGTAGACGACCAGCCTGCCGGGTTTTCCACGCGCTGGCTGCAGGACGTCCTTAGAAACGAGCTGGGATTCCGTGGTGTTATCTTCAGTGACGATCTGTCCATGGCCGGTGCGCATGTAGCCGGTGATGCCGCGAGCCGAATCGAGGCTGCGTTGAGGGCTGGTTGCGACATGGGGCTTGTCTGCAACGATAGAGGGGCAGCCGAGCTGGCGCTTTCGGCGTTGCAGCGTTTGGGAGCGCAGCCATCGCCTGCGCTAGCGACAATGCGCCAGCGTGGATCTGGCTCGATGGAATACAAGCAGGACCCTCGCTGGCGTGCTTCCATCGCCACGCTAAAAGCGGCCGAGCTGATCGTTTGAGTAAGGAAAACTGATGACTGTCCACGCCATTATCGGCGGTACCGGCCTTACCGAATTGCCCGGCCTGACGTTGCATGAAACGGTGCCCATGCAGACGCCGTATGGTCCGCCCTCGGCCGACATCTTGCGCGGGCGATACGCCGGTCGCGAGGTGCTGTTTCTGGCCCGGCACGGTCACCCGCATCGTATCCCTCCTCATCAGGTCAACTATCGCGCCAACCTGTGGGCGCTGCGGCGTGCCGGTGCCCAGGCAATCATCGCAGTGAACGCTGTGGGCGGCATTCACGCAGCGATGGGGGCCGGTCACCTGTGCGTGCCGCATCAACTGATCGACTATACCTACGGCCGCGAGCAAACGTTTTTCCAGGGTGATATCGAGCATGTCACTCATGTCGATTTCAGTTACCCCTATGACGAAACCTTGCGTCAACGACTCATCGCCGGCCTTGCAGCCGAAGGTTACCTTTTCAGCAGTCACGCTGTTTATGGGTGTACACAGGGGCCTCGGCTCGAGACTGTTGCAGAAATCGCCAGGATGGAACGAGAGGGTTGCGATATCGTCGGGATGACTGGCATGCCCGAGGCGGTCCTTGCCCGCGAACTGGAACTGCCCTATGCCTGCCTTGCGCTTGTGGTTAACCCAGCCGCAGGCAAGTCCAGCGGAGTCATTACCATGGCGGAAATCGAGGCTGCGCTGGCTGAAGGGGTTGGCAAGATGCGCAAGGTGTTGGGTCGGGCACTGGCAGGCTGACCGTACCCTTCAATATTCATATAAGCCAGTACCGGGCGATGCCAAAACTGGGACGGCTTCGAGTCGTCGATAGTCGACGCGGTAGCAAAGTCGTAGCGCATTGCTGCTAATTTCGGCAAACAACCCATTGCGGGTAATTCGTCGCTTGCTAAACTTGGCCGTCCCTTGGAGTACCGGAATGCTTTGCTACGCGCCTATAAGAAGAATATCCGGAACGGTGGTGTTGTTGAGCCTGTTGTCCGGTCTCGCAGGCTGCTCGACCTGGTTCAGCAGCGATTTTAAGGACCCTCGCGTTCAGCTCAAGAACGTTGAGATCATCAAAGCCAGGCTTCTTGAGCAGCAATTCATGTTGCGCTTTCGTATCGATAATCCTAACGAGCGGAGCCTGCCGGTTCGTGGCTTGGTGTACACCGTTCACCTCAATGACATTGAACTGGCCAGCGGTGAGTCCAGTGGCTGGGCAACTGTCCCGGCGAATGGCTTTGAGTATTACGAAGTGCCGATCCACACCAATCTCTGGCGGCACATGAAATATGTCGTGCGTTTGCTTGAGAAGCCGGACCGGCCGATCGCCTACCGTCTGGATGGCGAGTTGAAAACCGGTCTGATGCTCGGGCGGCGCGTGCACATCTCAACCAATGGCGAGATAATCCCCGGCAACTTTATCCCGGAGTAGCAGTACCGATGAACCATGAAACGCACGTGCACGGTCCCGATTGCAACCATGATCACGACCACAGGCACCACGACCACGGTCATGTCCACGGCCCGCATTGCAACCACAGCCACGATCCGGTCCGTAATCCGCTGAAGGATGTCGGTCGGAACGATCCTTGCCCCTGCGGTAGCGAAAAGAAGTTCAAGAAGTGCCACGGAGCCTGAACCGCGCATGACGCCTCTCGCCATAGTGTTGCTCATCGTTGGTCTGCTGCTGATTGCGGCTCTGGCGGGATACGCTTTGCACCTATGGCGCGCGGTATGGCGTAGAGAACAGCAGCTGGCAGAAATGAAAGCGCAGCAGCACGCCGCGTTAGCGGCGGATCTTAGAGTGCTTGCCGGTAGCCTGCTTGCCGAGCAGGTTCCGCTGATCGAAGGCGCAATCCGGATCAAGGTGCTGCTGGACAATTACGACGCTACGCTGGGTCAGGATCCACGCTGCCAGGTTTTCCAGGTGCTTTTCGAGGAAACAGCACAGGTGCCGACGCATGATGCCTGGAAAGCGCTCGATCGTTCTGAGCGCCGTCAACATGAAGCTCGCTTCAGTGCGCTCGAACTGCAGCACAAAGCAGAGGCGCGACGCTCCGCCCGCTGGCTGCTTGATGAAGCCTTGCCAAAGAATTACCAGGCCGCCTGAGCGCGACTGCACATCACATCCTTATCCTTTTTGTACTGCCCTGCCTGCAAGGAGCCGTTGATGCCACTGCGTCCGCCGTCTTTTCTGGTTCGCCTGACTCTGGGCGCTGCATTGGTGGCTGGTGGCCTTAGTGGCTGCCAGGCCTATCTGGACAGTCGCTACAGCGACAGCCTGCCGCCCGCTGAAGGCGTCCAGGCAATCACAGGTCTCGATAAAAGCGTAAGCATCCGTCGCAATGCCCTGGGCATGCCGCTGATCGAAACGGCGAACTTCCACGACGCGCTGTTCGGGTTGGGCTATGTCCATGCCACCGACCGTCTTAGTCAGATGGTCAGCATGCGGCTGATGGCTGACGGGCGTCTGGCTGAAATGGCTGGCCCCGGCGTGCTCGAGGTGGATCGGTTCATGCGTGCTGTCAATCTCCGGAAAAGCGCAGCGGTGCTGTACCGGGAAAGTTCGCCACGGATGAAGCGCTTCTTCGAAGTGTATGCCAGAGGCGTCAACGCCTATCTGTTCCGTCATCGCGACAAGTTACCGATGGATCTGGCGGCGGCAGGCTATATGCCGGAGTATTGGAAGGCGGAAGATTCAGCATTGATATTCTGTCTGTTGAACTTCGGCTTGTCGGTCAACCTTCAGGAAGAAATCGCGTCGCTGGTCATGGCGCAGAAAGTCGGTGCGGATAAGGTCGCCTGGTTGCTGCCCACCTATCCGGACGAGCCGTTGCCTTTTGAGGAGGCCGAAAAGCTCAAGGGCTTGAAGCTGATCGGTGATATCGCCGGGCTTGCATCGCTCGACAGCGCGGCCTCCCAGGTTGCCTCGCTCAATATGTTGGGCATCGCCGCTTCGAACAACTGGGCTGTTTCGGGCAGCCATACGCGTAGCGGCAAGCCAATCCTCGCCAACGACACGCACCTCCCGTTATCGATGCCGTCGTACTGGAACTTCGTGCAGATTCGCTCGCCGAAATTTCAGGCCGCGGGCGTGACGATCGCGGGTGTGCCTGCCGTCGTTGCTGGTTTCAACGGCAAGCTGGGTTGGGGAATGACGATGGTCATGGGCGATACTCAGGACCTTTTTCTCGAGCAGGTGCGCCGCGAGGGCGGTCGCTTGCTATATCTGGCCGACGGCAAGTGGGTGCCGGCTCGCGAGCGAAACGAGACCTTCTTTATCAAAGGCGGCCGCCCAGCCCGTGAAACGATCTACGAGACTCGCAACGGGCCGCTGCTCAACAGTGTTCTAGGCGAGCGCAAACATCCCCTGCAGCCGCTGCAGTTGAGCAGTGGCTACGGGATTGCACTGAAGACCAACCCGTTCGAGTCAGACAAAACACTGGATGCGTTTTTCGACCTCACCCGTGCGCAGTCGGTGGATCAGGCGTTCGAGGCGACTCGTGACATCCGAGCTGTCGCGCTGAATATCGTATTTGCCGACCAGCAGAGTACCGGATGGCAGGTGACAGGACGCTATCCCAACCGCCGTGAAGGGTTGGGCCTGATTCCATCGCCGGGCTGGGAAGGGCGTTATGACTGGGATGGCTTCGCCGATCCCATGTTGCATCCCTATGATCAGGACCCGATGCAAGGCTGGCTGGGGACCGCCAATCAGCGCACCGTGCCCAAGGGCTACGGCATGCAACTGTCCAATTCGTGGTATTACCCGGAGCGCGCCGAGCGAATTGCCGAGTTGCTTGGGCAAGGCAAGCAGGACACTCGCAGCGTGATCGCGATGCAATACGACCAGACGACGGTTTTTGCTGGCAAGCTGCAGAGGATGCTGCAGGCTCCGGGAATGGCAGAGCCGCTGGAAGCCGCCATCGATGCGCTTGCAGAGCCTGATCGGCGCAGAGCACGTGAAGCGCTTTCTACCCTTCTGCGCTTCGATGGCAAGCTCGCCGCCAGCTCAGCCGACGCCGCGCTGTATGAAGTCTTCCTGACGGAAGCGGCGCGTCAGATCTTTCTCGATGAGCTCGGGCCGGACAGCAGCGCCGCATGGAAAGCGTTGGTTGAGACCGCAAACGCCTCCTACTCCGCGCAGGCCGATCATCTACTCGGTCGAGATGACAGTCCGTTCTGGGATGACATCAGCACCCCTGCCAAGGAAGACAAGGCGACTATTCTGGCGCGCTCGCTTGCGGCCTCGGTCAACCGCATGGAAGCCGCGCTCGGGACTGACAGAAGTGCATGGCAATGGGGAAAGCTACACACGTACACCTGGGAATCAGGCACGACGCAACTGGCACCTTACATGTCGACCAGTCAGCGTGCCGGCATCAATGCGATCAGCGGCTATCTGAATCGAGGCCCAGTCCCGGCCGGAGGTGATCACAGCACCTTGAACGTGTCGGCCTACCGCTGGGGCGACAATTTCGATACCTGGCTGATTCCAGCGATGCGAATCGTTGTCGACTTCGGCCGTGACGAACCCATGATCGGGCTCAACAGCACCGGTCAGTCCGGCAACCCGGCCAGCCCTCACTATGCAGACGGCATCGAGGCCTGGCTGAAGGGCGACTACATGAGCTTCCCGTTCAAATCGCAGAATCTGGACAAGGTCTATGGCACGCAGCGATTGTTGCTTACGCCGGCGACCAAGTAGGTCACTGACCCGAGGCAGAGACCCGCTCAGCACTGTTGCGGGTCAGCTGTTCTTACGCCAATCAAAATCCATCTGCCGCGCAGTGGCTTCGGCCAGCTCGAGGCCTGCGATTCGCTCGACCAGATGCAGGCTCATGTCGATGCCGGCCGAGATGCCCGCCGAGGTAATGTAGCGTCCGGTATCCACCCAGCGGCAATCCTCAACCACCTTTAGCAACGGAAACATCGCTTTCAACTCGCTAATGTCCTCCCAGTGAGTGGTCACCTTGTGCGCGTAAAGTACGTTGGCCTTCGCCAGTAAGAACGCGCCCGTGCATACCGAGGCTGTAAGCCCGGCCTGTGCAGCGGTTTTTTCGATCCAGCGCACGACCTCGGGGTTCTCCAGCTCTGCCGTGACCACGCCGCCCGGAACGATCAGCAGGTCGATCGCCGGATGGTTAGCGAAGTTGAAGTTGGGTTGCACGACCAGTCCGGCCCGGGTGCGGACCAGGCCCTTGCGGGCCGCAATGGTCGAAATCGAGAAGGGGGGAGGCAAACCGTCCCGTAACGCCAGTCGCGTCGCCGTGGTGAATACCTCGTAAGGGCCCGTAAAGTCGAGCACCTCGACGTCTGGATAAATGTAGATACCGACGACGGTAGGCATGACGGTCATCTCGCGGTGCGGCTGGTCCGAATGCATTTACGCTGCCACGCAGGCTGGCCGGGCTTGCAGCGAGTACAGGCAGCCTAGCCGGCTGCTCGTTCCACTTCCAATACAGTGATGGTCGACGGGGCCGGGTAATGCCAGCGTACCTCGACGTCCCACAGCCGTGTGCCATAACGGCGTTCCGGTGGTGGCGTCTGGTAGGCCGGTCGAGGGTTCTGCGCAAGGCATTGCTCGATGAGCGCTTGCAGTGGCTCGCCCAGGCGAGATTCTTCGCTGCGAGCCTGCTTCAGGCTGGTCTCGGTCCAGCGAACCTCGATGAGACTGGGCGCGTCTTCGGCCAGACCGTTACGGGCATTCTCGACCACGTCGGCGTAAGGGACATAAGGCTTGATGTCCAAGACGGGCGTCCCATCGAGCAGATCGATTCCTGAAAGATGAAGGCGGCCTGGCTCGATTCGATCGAGCTTGACCACTGACTGCCCGATGCCGTTGGGACGGTGTGTCGCGCGTGTCGCGAATACACCAACCATTCGGTTGCCCCCCAGCCGCGGCGGACGCACGCGCAGACGAGGTTCGGCGTCCATCGCCTGATGAAAAAGAAACAGCAGCCAGACATGGCTTACCCCCTCCAGTCCCTCCAGTGCGTGGGGCTGATTGAATGGTGCGACCAGTTCCAGTATGCCTCGCGCAGCTGGTGCCAGTTGCGGTTGCCGCGGGATGGCAAATTTCTCCTTGAAACAAGAGTGGACGAAGCCAATGGGGGAAACGGAGTAAGTCATGGCAGTTTTTCAGATCTGGATGCGGCCATCTTACCCGTTGCGGTAGCGAGCCGCGCCCTTGCATTTGGCCAGGGGCTCCATCGAGGCTGGGTCCAGGAATGCCAGGCAGGTGGGCAAGACATCGGCCGCCTGTCCTACTTCCAAAGCTTCGCTCCGCCCCCCTGTAAGCCTTGGTGAGCCTAGCGTCTGGTCAGCTTGCGGTGGCTTAGAGCTCTCGCCGGTAAGCATAGGTTTCAGCGAAACGCGAAAGCATGTAGGCGCTGCAGGTCGTATCCGGATATTTGGGTGGATTGCCTTCGCCCTGACAGCCGGGCAGGCAACTGATCAGCGTGTCGGGATTGGGCTCGGCAAAAAAGGGCATCGAATAGCGATCGATTCCCATCGGACTGATCACGCGGTGCGGCGTGGACTTGTACCGATCATTGCTCCATCGCGCCATCATGTCGCCGATGTTGACCACGAAGGTTCCCTCGATTGGCGGTGCATCGATCCATTCCCCGCTGACGTTCTGCACCTGCAGCCCGCCGGCATGATCCTGGTAGAGCAGGGTGATGCAGCCGTAGTCGGTATGCGCGCCGGCTCCCTGCTGCCCGGGTGAGGTGGCGGTCTGGCGCGGCGGGTAGTGAATCATACGGAATACGCTGATCGGCTCGATGAAACGTTCGTCGAAAAAGCCGGGTTCGACGCCAAGGGCATTGGCGACGGCGCGCAGCAGGGTGCAGGCCAGTGCATGCATGTCCTGATAGTGCTGCTCGAGCAAGGGTTGCCAGCCGTCGATGTCGGGATGGCGGTTGGGCCCACGCAGTGGCTTACCTGCCAAAACGTCCAGATGATCGGCGGGCATGTGGAAACCCATGTCGAAGGTCTCCTTAAGGTCGCTTGGCTTGGTGGGGTCGAGTTGTTCGGCCGCCACCGCCCCGTAACCACGGTGATGACTACTCTTGGTGATGTCGATCCTCAGTTTCTGTTCATCCGGCAGGCTGAAGAACCGCTCGGCGGCGCCCTTCAGTAGAACGATACGCTCGGCGCTGATTGGATGATTGCGGATGTAGAAAAAACCCCAGTTACGGCATGCCGTGTCGATCTGTCGGGCGACCTCCTGCCAGCCTTTTTCATCCGTGGCGTAGAGGGGCGCGATGTCGATGATGGGGAGTGTATTCATGAATGGCTCCAGGGAATGAACGCTGCGGTCTTCTCGTACCTGCAGCCGTAGGGGCGTAACCCCTTGCCAGCGGTTCTCCAGAGGAGGGACGGCATGGCAAATTCCGGTTGCCGCGCCTGTGCGGCGCGGCTGATGCAGCTGCCGATGGCGTTACTTCGGCAGCTCGGCACTGATGCCGTTTACGTAGTAGTCCATCGAGGCCAGGTCGCCGTTGCTGGCGGTGACGCCGTCAGCAATGCGCACGGTGCCGGACTGATCCTTGATCGGCCCGGTAAACGGATGGAACTCGCCGCTGCGGATGCTGGCGATGATCTGTTCAGCCTCGGTTTTAACCTCTGCCGGCACCAAGTCGCTGATGGGCAGGCTGATGGTTTCCTCTGCCAGGCCGCCCCAGAAGTCCTGCGGCTTCCAGCTTCCATCAATGACAGCTTTGGCTGACTTGCTGTAGTGCGGGCCCCAGTCGTTGACGATGGAGGTCAGCACGGCTTTAGGTCCGAAATGAGCCATGTCGGAGGCGTAACCGACCGAGTAGACGCCCCGACGCTCGGCCGCCTGGATCGGTGCCGGGCTGTCGGTGTGCTGGAAGACGACATCGACACCCTGGTCGATCAGCGCGTTGGCTGCATCGGCTTCCTTGCCTGGATCGAACCAGGAGTTCACCCAAACCACTTTGATCTCGGTCCCCGGGTTGTACTTGTCCAGTGCCAGCTGAATGGCATTGATGTCGCGGATGACTTCCGGGATCGGAAACGAGGCGATGTACCCGATCTTCTTGCTTTTGGTCATCTTGGCCGCGAGGAAGCCGCCGACGTAACGGCCTTCATACGAACGGGACAGATAGGTGCCGAGGTTCTTGGCCTGTTTGTAGCCAGTGGCGTGCTCGAAGGTCACCTTGGGGAATTGCTTGGCAACCTTGAGCGTAGGGTTCATGTAGCCGAAGGAGGTGGTGAAGATCAGGTCATAGCCGCCCTTGGCCATGTTGCGAATCACCCGCTCGGCGTCGGCGCCTTCGGCGACGTTCTCCACGAAAGTGGTTTCGACCTGCTCCCCAAGTTCCTTTTCCAGATACTGGCGGCCCATCTCGTGTTGATAGGTCCAGCCATGGTCGCCGATCGGTCCGACGTACACGAAACCGACCTTCAATGGATCAGCTGCGATCGCTATGCCGGCGGACGTTGCGCCAGTGAAGCCGATGGCAACGGCAAGGCTGCGCAGCAAGGCGCTCCGTGATTTCTTCTGCATGTGCATGACGCTCCTGTGTGTCATAACGCGAGGCCGTAGCGGCTGGCTGTCCGGTTGCAAAAAGCTGACCAGATGGACAGATCGCCGTGCTGCCGGCTCGTGCAAGTTCAGAAGCGCACATAACCGTTCTGCGCCGGAGCGCTACTGGTGCGTCACTCGATAGAGCTGCCCCAGGGCAGTGCAGGGTTTGCCAAAACGGAGGAGGCCAGCGCTGAAGCAGCGGCGCCGGCTCTTGCTTTGGATGGAAGCCCTGGGCTTGCGCCCAGGTTGATCACCAGGACAGCGGCTCGCCTTGATAGTCGAGGTATTGATGGCCGCCACGTCCCTGCGCACGGGTGACCTGATCGACCATGCCGCTGGCGCTGGTTTCGACGTCCAGCGGTGCCTGCTCGCCGCCCATGTCGGTCTTGACCCAACCGGGATGCATGGACAACACGGTTAGTCCGGTCTCGCCGAGCTCCGACACGAAGGTGCGCGTCAGGTGGTTCAGCGCAGCTTTGCTTGCGCCATAGAGCGACATGCCCATGCCGGGACCGGTCTCGACGCTGCCGAGAACCGAACTCATGAAAACGATGACGCCTTGCGCGTCATTGACCAGCGGCCGCAAGCGCTCGGCGAGGCGTATCGGTGCAACCGCGTTGGTGAAGAACAGCTGACCAACTTCCGTTTCGCTCGCCTGGGTGGCCGGTTTGCCCTGCGGGCCTGCTACACCGGCATTGACGAATAGCACATCAAGCTTGGTATCTCTGAGGCGATCGGCCAACGCATCGACGCTCGCCTCGTTGGTCATGTCGAGGGTTTCTGTTTGCAGGTTAGCTATTCCGGCGAGCGCCTCTGCCTGCTTTGGGTCACGTACCGTGGCGATTACTTGCCAGCCTTCGCTGGAAAATCGTTTGGCCAAACCTAGACCGAGCCCGCGTGATCCCCCGATGATGAGCACAGTTTTTTCCATGACAGAGCCCTGATATGCGAGTGGTGATCAAGCATAGCGTGGCATAGCGCCGTCGGGTTGTTGTGCAGTTGCGAAAGTCGAGCGCTGCATTGCGTCGATGTAGTGCTTGCCGGGTAGCGGTGCAGGTCATTTTGCGGCCGAGGCGTAGCTAAGGCGCCTCGGCTCTGGCCCTTCGGGTCAGCTAGCGGATATAAAGGGAAGTCACAACGTCACGGTAGCGGGAAGCGAAGCCAGCTTTTCTCGTCAGTGACCGGCTTTCCAGGGCTGGCCAAGCGAAACCGGTGCGTAGAGACGGGTGCGAATCGCGTCGCGCGAGAGCAGAACAAGCACGACGATTGTTGCCACATACGGCAGCATGGCCAGCAGGTTGCCAGGGATCGACAAGCCAATCCCTTGGGCGACCAAGTGCAGGATGCTGGCAAGGCCGAACAGGTAGGCGCCCAGCAGCACCCGGCCCACGCGCCAGCTGGCGAACACGACCAGTGCCAGAGCGATCCAGCCGCGACCGGCCGTCATGTTTTCGGCCCACATCGGGGTGTAGGCCAACGACATGTAGCCGCCGGCCAATCCAGCCATGGCGCCCCCAAACAGCACGGCCAACACACGAACCCGTAGCACCGGCAATCCCATAGCACTCGCAGCATCTGGGTTCTCGCCAACCGCTTGAATGATCAGCCCGACACGGCTTTTCAACAGCACCCAGGCCACCAATCCAAACAGCGCGAACGACAGATAAACGAGCAGATCCTGCGCGAAGAGCATCCGGCCGATCACTGGGATTTCGCTGAGCAGCGGAATGGCGATCGGCTCGAAGCCAGCAAGCGGCTTGCCGACCCAGCCGGCACCGGTGAACGATGAGAGGCCCACACCAAATATGGTCAGTGCGAGCCCGGTAGCGACTTGATTGGCATTGAAGCCCAGCGCGACCAACGCAAACAGCTGCGACAGCAGCATACCGCCAAGGCAGGCCAAAACCACACCGAGCCAGAGGTTGCCGGTGGCAAAGGCGGCGATGAAACCCGCCACCGCACCAAACAGCATCATGCCTTCCTGACCGAGATTGAGCACGCCGGACTTTTCGCAGACCAGTTCGCCGAGCGCCACCAGCAGCAGGGGCGTACCGGTACGTATCATGGCGTAGAAGATGTTGGTGAGTAGGTCGATATCCATCAAATCAGCCCTCGAACTGCGAGCGGTAGATCATGCGAGAGAGGCAGGTTCTTCATGCGGCTGGCTCCGGCTCGAGTGCGGTTGCTTGTGGCTTGCGACCCCAACCCTTCATGCGTGGCCGATAGAGGATCAGCACGTCGCACGCCAGCAAGAAGAAAAGCACCATGCCCTGGAAGAGCTGCGTGATCGACTGAGGCAGGTTGGCAGCCATTTGCGCGTTCTCGCCCCCTAAATAGAGCAGTGCCATCAGCAGGCTGGCAAAAAGGATACCGATGGGGTTGAGGCGGCCGAGAAAGGCCACGGTAATGGCCGCATAGCCATAGCCGGGAGACACCTGTGGTACCAGCTGGCCGATAGGGCCGACGACCTCGGCGACACCAGCCAGCCCGGCCAGGCCGCCGCTGATCAGCAGTGCGATCCAGAAAAGTCGTTTTTCGCGGAAGCCGACAAAGCCCGCGGCGCGCTTGTCGAGCCCCAGCACCTTGATCTGGAAACCAAGAAAGCTTCTCTGCAACAGAACCCAGACCGCGACCAGCGCCAGCAGCGCGAAATACAGCCCGCCATGCACGCGCAAGTCCTCGAACAGCTGCGGTAGCCGTGTGGCATCGCCAAACATGGCCGATTCGGGAAAGTTGAAGCCTTCGGGATCTTTCAGCGGGCCGTGCACGGCGAACAACAGCAGGTTGAGCGCGGTGTAGTTGAGCATGATGCTGGTGAGGATTTCGTTGGCGTTGAACTGCGTGCGCAGCCAGGCGCAGAGCCCCGCCCAGGCCGCCCCGCCCAGCGTACCGACGACCAGGCTGAGCACCAGCGCCCAGCGCGACTCCCACCCAATCACATGCACCGCGACGGCACTTCCAGCGAGCGCGCCGATGAGCAACTGGCCTTCAGCACCGATGTTCCATATCCGGGCGTTGTAGACCACTGCCAGGCCCAGGGCACAAAGCAGTATCGGCAACGCTTTGACCAGCAGTTCCGAAACACCGTAGAGGTCGCTGACCGGGTCGATCAGCAAGACCCGCAGGGTTTCCAGCGGTGGGTGACCGAGCGAAGCAAACAGCAAGGCCCCGCTGATCAAGGTCAACAAGGCGGCCAGCACGGGCGATAGCCAGAGCATTGGGCGCGACTCGTAGCCGCGAGGTTCGAGGGATAACAACATGATAGGAGTCTCAGGCGGCGTTGGGCGTGGATGGATCGAACTGGCCGGCCATCCAGCGACCGACATCGGTGGCGCTGCTCGCAGCGGTGGTCTTCAACGATGACAAGCGGCCGTGGCTCAGCGCGCCGATACGGTCGCTGATCTGAAACAGCTCTTCCAGGTCTTCGGAGATCACCAGAATGGCGGCGCCGGTGTCGCGCAGCTCGATCAACGCGCGGTGGATCGCTGCAGCTGCGCCGACATCAACACCCCAGGTTGGGTGTGCTGCGATGAGCAACTTCGGCTGCTGAAGGATTTCGCGGCCCAGGATGAATTTCTGCAGGTTACCGCCGGAAAGACTGCGCGCTGCAGTGTCGGTGCCCGGCGTCTTCACCGCAAAGGTCTCGATGATGCGCCTGGAGAATGCCTCGACACGGCTACGCTGAATCAGGCCGCGCTCTACCATGCCGGTCTGCTGAAACGCTGTCAGTAGGCCGTTGTCAGCCAGGCTCATCTCTGGCACCGCGCCATGACCCAATCGCTCGGCGGGTACGAAGGCCATCCCTTGGCGACGCCGGGCATCAGGCGGCAGGTGCGCCACGGGCAATTCAAGAAAGCGGATGCGCGGGCCTTGGTCCCGAGCCAGGCGCTGCTCGCCGCTGAGCAGAGCGAGCAGCTCGTTCTGACCGTTGCCGGCGACGCCGGCAATGCCGACGATTTCACCGGCGCGGACTTCGAGCATCACCTCTTCAAGTGATACGCCGAAGGGGTCGGCGTTGCGCCAGGACAATCGGTCGACTCGCAGAAAGGGCGCGCCGCCCTGGGCTTTAGGATATTCAGCTTCGAGCCCTTCGGCATCGCCCACCATCAGGCGCGCCAGGTCCAGATCGCTGCATTCGGCAGGTATGCAATCGCCAGAGACCCGCCCCCCGCGCAACACTGTCGCCGCCTCGCAAAGCGCGCGGACCTCGTTCAGCTTATGGCTGATGAACAGTATGCTGCAGCCTTCTTTTGCGAGTCGGCGCAGCACGCCGAACAGGTCGTCTGCCTCCTGCGGGGTGAGCACAGAGGTGGGTTCGTCGAGGATCAGCAATTTGATGTCTTGCATCAGGCAGCGAACAATCTCCACGCGTTGACGCTCGCCGATCGACAGGCTGTGTACCAGCCGCTGCGGCTCCAGGGGCATCCCGTAGCGTTCTGACACGTCTCGTATTTTTGGCTCGAGCTGTTTTGGAGTTCCCGCGTCCGCGCCCAGAGCGAGCGCAATGTTTTCGGCCACGCTCAAGGTTTCGAAAAGGGAGAAGTGCTGGAATACCATTCCGATTCCACGGTCACGCGCCTGTGCCGGGTCGCGCATGATGACCGGTTCGCCTTCCCAGTGGATGGTACCGGCGTCAGGTTGCGTCACGCCGTAGATGATCTTCATCAGCGTGCTCTTACCCGCGCCGTTTTCGCCGAGCAGAGCGTGGATTTCGCCAGCATTGATGATGAGATCAATATGGTCATTGGCCAGACAGCCTGGATATTGCTTGGTGATGCCATTCAGCTGCAGGCGCGGTTGAGATGTATCGGGCATGGGCGTATCCGCTGGAAGTCATGACCGAGTGAATAGCAAAAAGCTGGCCAGTCAGTCAGGATTAAGCAGCAAAGCCAACGCCAGGGCAGCTGGAAGTCGGCCTGCGCTGGTAGCGAGCAATTCGGTGCTTCCAGTTGGTGCTTGGAGTGGTGGCGCCGCCCCTTGCGTGCACCGGGCTGGGGCGGACTGAGAAGGCGCGTGGTGGCATCTAGGCCGATACCGACCGCATCGGGCAATCCTGAGGTCAGCGTACCGAGCAGCCAAGGCAGGGTGCTGGTAAGCAGAAAACAGTGGCCTCGCTAGTAGGGGCTAGCAGTCGGGCGGACCACCAGTTCACTGACATCCACGTTGGCCGGTTGCTCAATGGCGAAGGCGATGGCGCGAGCGATGGCTTCCGCTGGAATGGCAACGCGACGGAAATCATTCATTGCAGCGCGCGCACCCTCGTCGGAGATGCTTTCGGCCAGTTCAGATTCGGTGACACCGGGCGACACCAGGGTGACGCGTATCGCGCCCCCGACCTCCTGACGAAGCCCTTCGGAAATGGCGCGAACCGCATACTTGGTCGCGCAGTAGACCGCGGCGGTGGGGCTGACCGCGTAGGCACCGATGGACGCAATGTTGATGAACTGACCCGTTTGCTGGCGCTGCATCAGCGGCAGGCCCGCAGCGATACCGTGCAGTACGCCGCGGATGTTCACGTCGACCATCCGGTCCCACTCGTTGACTTTCAGTGCATCGAGCCGCGACAAGGGCATGACCCCGGCGTTGTTGATGATCACGTCGACACGGCCAAAGCGTTGCTCGGCGAAATCGATAAAGGCCTGGGTATCCTCGCGACTGGTGACATCCAACATGCGGTAAGCAGCTGTTCCGCCTGCCTCACTGATGCTAGCGGCCAGGTTTTCCAGCCGCTCCAGACGACGTGCGCCGAGTACGACCGTTGCGCCCTTCGCGGCCAATGAGCGGGCCGTGGCTTCGCCGATACCGCTGCTGGCGCCGGTGATCAGTACGATTTTTCCGATGATGTTCGACATGGGTAAAGCCTCCGCTAGGTCATTCGAATCGACGCGCGTGCGCCGTGGTTTGAATGCTAGGTAGAGGGCCGCACCTGGCGTTATGTCGATCCTGTCGAGGGCTTGCCTGATTCTGGCCTGATGCCGGTTGGGAGGCTACATCGGGACACGCGCGGCTTCACGGGTCGACTGATACTGTCGCCAAGTCGAAGCAGTGGATGTCGGGAGGATGGGGCGGCTTGGGGGACGCAGGTTACGGCTCGTGGGGCTGGATGGGTCAGCCTGGCGGGGTCAGACCACAGCCTTTGAGGATGACCTTGATAAGCGTCTCGGTGCCGCGTTCAAACTTATCCTTGGTGATGCGACGTTGCCCGGTGATGCGTCGTATCTGATCGGAGAAGTCGGCGTAATGCTGGGTGCTGCTCCAGATCAGAAAGATCAGGTGCATGGGGTCGATCGGGTCCATCTTGCCGGCATCCATCCACGCTTGCAGCACCGAAGCGCGACCGCGAAACCACTCGCGGTAGTCCTCGTTGAAGTGCGCTGAAAGACACTCACACCCGCTGATCACCTCCATGGCAAAGATCTTCGAGGCCTGAGGCTGTTTGCGTGAAAAGTCCATCTTGGTACGAATGTAGCCTGCCAACGCGGTCGCAGGGTCATCCTCGACGGTGAGGTGGTCGAATGCGTTATCCCAAAGTTCGAGAATATGGCGCATCACTTCGACATACAGGCCGAGCTTGTTGGTGAAGTAGTAATGAAGGTTGGCCTTTGGCAGCCCGGCGCGCATGGCAATGGCGTTCATGCTGGTGCCCTTGTAGCCGTGCCGCGCGAACTCCTCGGCAGCTGCCGAAAGGATCAGCTCTTCGTTCTTTTGACGAATCCGACCCGTGCGTTTGCCGGCTGTGTGCGCCAGGGTTGGCGTAGCGTCAAAGGTGGTCATGGATCCGTCCCCCTGGCAGCCCTATCAGGCCCGATGCGCTTGTTGAGTGCTAGCCTACGCTGGCTTGGGATCAGGCGGCTACAGCGTTTTTTTGAGAGCAATGGCGGCACCGATTCGGCGCCGCAGGTCATAGGATGGCCGGTTGCACATGCCGCCCGCCGAACCGAGCGGCTCTTGTCACGTTAGAAATGCACCTTAACGATGGCGTTCCAGGCGCTCTGGTCGGTCGGGCCAACGAAGTTTTTGCTGACGAAGCCGCCATCTTCGATGCCGTACTTGTTCGACCAGTAGTCGTATTCGATACCGACGTAGAGCTGGCCGGCCTTCTGGTAGACGGCCTTGCCGAGGTCGTATTTGACCTGCGGGTTGATGTGCAGGTTCTTGGACTGGTAGTCATCCGAACCTTCGTTACCCGCGTCATTCACGACCCAATCGATATAGCCGTCGATGAGGATGTCCGAACTGCCGACGGGAATGGTGATTGCCCAGGTCGGGGTAATCTGCCACTGGCCCGAAGCCTTGTTTCGAATGCCGTCGGGCTTGCGGTAATAGGTGTTAATGGCCAGGCGGTCGAAGCCGGGGACCGCCAGATCGACGGCTGGACCGAGCAGGTAGTTCTGTACTTCGTCTTCTCCGCGCTCGTAGGTGAAGGCGATCAATACATCTTGGATTGGCCCGTACGAGAAATCGATGCCGGTGGTCTTGCCGAGCGACAGACGCGGGCTGAACTCACCGTAATAGGTACGCGCGGCCTCGCTGTCATCCTGGCTTTCATTCCATTTGTAGTCGACGAACAGGAACACATCGCCGTAGGTCCAGCCGCTGGCATGTTCAAACGTCAGGGTGTGCTGGGTATCGGGATCGATCTTGAAGTCTTTCCCATATAGATAAGTCAGGCTGTTGTCCTGCCAGAGCATCGGCGCGGCAACAGCTTGGCCCGCGAGCATCATGCTGCTTGCGAGCGCAGCGGTGGTCAGTTTGGATTTCATGTATCGCTCCTGTTGCGTTGTGTGCTTTTTTTCTTGGCCAAACGGTCAGATGAAGCTGTCTTAGCAAGTCCCGAGCCAAATGGTCACGGGCAGTTCAAGTTTGGATATTTTGTTATTTATCAAAAGCATGGGTGCTGTTCATGCCGGTGGGTCTGGCCTCGTTCGCTGCCTGAGCATCTGCTTGCCCCAGAAAGAACCTGACCAAACAGACAGTGCTTCATCTCGATGCAAGCAGCTGGCTATACCCAGCTCATACGAGCCGGTAATCGTTAGGGTTGCCAGCGTGTCCTCGTCTTGTCGGGCACAAAAAAAGCCCCGTGAATCACGGGGCTTCATGCGTTCGGTTTGGGGTTGATCAGATCACTTCGGCCCAGAGATCGTACTCGTCGGCGTTGGTGACACGGACGCGAACCATCTCGCCAGCCTGAAGCGGGCGTTCGCTGTCGACGTAGACCATGCCGTCGATTTCCGGGGCATCGGCCCACGAGCGGCCAATGGCGCCGTCTTCGTCCACCTCGTCGATGAGCACGTCCAGCTCCTGGCCGACCTTGCGTTCGAGGCGGGCCGCACTGATAGCCTGCTGATGCGCCATGAATCGGTCCCAGCGGTCCTGCTTGATGTCGTCTGGTACTGGTTCGAGGTTCATCGCTTCTGCTGGCGCGCCGTCGACAGGCGAGTACTGGAAGCAGCCAACACGGTCGAGTTGGGCTTCGGTCAGCCAGTCGAGCAGGTATTGGAAGTCCTCCTCGGTCTCGCCGGGAAAGCCAACGATGAATGTGGAACGGATGGTCAGTTCCGGGCAGATCTCTCGCCACTTCTTGATGCGCGCCAGCGTCTTGTCCTCGAAGGCCGGACGCTTCATGGCCTTGAGTACCTTGGGGCTGGCGTGCTGGAAGGGAATGTCCAGGTACGGAAGGAGCTTGCCGGCGGCCATCAGCGGAATCACGTCGTCGACGTTCGGGTACGGATAGACGTAATGCAGACGCACCCAGACTCCCATGCTCGACAGCGCCTGACACAGCTCCAGCATGCGGGTCTTGACCGGCTGGCCATTCCAGAAATCGGTCTTGTACTTGACGTCGACGCCGTAGGCGCTGGTGTCCTGAGAGATCACCAGGATCTCTTTTACGCCTGCCTTTACGAGGCGCTCGGCTTCACTCAGCACGTCGCCGACAGGGCGACTTACCAGCTTGCCGCGCATGGACGGGATGATGCAGAAGCTACAGGTATGGTTGCAGCCTTCGGAAATCTTCAGGTAGGCATAGTGACGCGGGGTCAACTTGATGCCCTGCGGCGGAACGAGATCAACGAACGGATCATGATTGATGTTCGGCGGCACCACCTCGTGCACGGCATTTACGACCTGCTCATACTGCTGTGGGCCGGTGACGGCCAAGACGCTAGGGTGCACGCCGCGGATATTGTTTTCATCTACACCCATGCAGCCGGTGACGATCACCTTGCCGTTTTCGGCGATGGCTTCGCCGATGGCGTCCAGCGACTCGGCCTTGGCGCTATCGATGAAGCCGCAGGTATTGACCACCACCACATCGGCGTCCTCGTAGGACGGCACGATCTGGTAGCCCTCCATGCGCAGCTGGGTGAGGATGCGTTCAGAGTCGACCGTTGCCTTGGGGCAACCCAGGCTGACGAACCCGACTGTTGGCGTTTTGCTCATCGACTTTGAACCTCGAAAACCGCGCATGAAAAAGGCGCGCGAGTATACAGAGCTGAGTATTTTTTAGCCACGTCTGCCGTCACCCGGGCCGGCCGGAAATGCCGTCGAAGCCGAGGCTGCGTATGTATCTCAGGCGCCCGGTTCGTCATCGTCTGGTAGGTGCTGATCCGGTTCAGCGATTTCGGAGCGATTGCGGCCGTTATGCTTGGCTCGGTACAGCGCCGCATCGGCCAGTTTGAGCACGCGCTCGATTGCACCGGCATGCATGGGCCAGACGGCGATTCCCAGAGAAATGGTGATATTGCCGACTACGGGGATTTGCTCCAGTTCGACGGAAGCCCGTAAGCGCTCGGCTACAAGCAACGCCGAGTCGATAGTGGTATTGGGCAACAACATCAAAAACTCTTCGCCGCCGCTGCGACAGAGGATGTCGGCATCCCGAGAGCAGGTTGTCATCATCACGGCCATTTGCAGGATGACCTTATCCCCTACGTCATGACCATGAGTGTCGTTGATGCGTTTGAAGTGGTCGATATCTAGTGCAATGACTGCAAAAGACCGCCCGTCGCTACCCAGCATATCGAGGGCGAGTGCAAGGCCCCGACGGTTGTAAAGCCCGGTCAGCGGGTCGGTTTGAGCGTCGAGATTGAGCTTGCCGATGCGCTGGTGCAGCAGGTTGATACCCAGTTGCATGGCGCGCTTGAGCTGTGCTGCCTCGAAATACCACGAGCGGATACGCTGAATACGCTCGGCGCTGTTGGGCGCGTCCATTTCGCTGGCACGCTGGGCCAGTTGCGACAGCGGGCGCGTGATAAGCGTCGCCAGGCCCCATATGCAGAGCAGCGTCAACAGAGCAAGGGGTGTGGTCTGGCGGACGACCTTGAGCATCAGATGGTCGAGCGGCTGCAAGGTGTCGGCTGTTGGCCGCTGAGCCACGATACCCCAGCCAACCGTTGGGGAGGGGGCATAGCCGGCCAACATGTCCACGCCCTGACTGTTGACTAGCCGCAGGCTGCCAGGCTCCCCCCTCAGTACCTTGTCGATGACATCGTTTCCACCCACTACAGTTCCCAGACGTGCTGGGTCCGGGTGATACAGAAGCCGCCGCGTCTGGTCCACGGCATAGAGATAGGAGCCGTCCTCATAGAAGTGATCACCCAGGATGCTGTGGATGATGTTGCGCTCGCGCAAATAGATCACCCCACCTATATAGCCGAGGTAGGTGCCGTTATTGGTAACGATGGGGTGGGAAATAAGGACCACCAACGTACCTAGCGCTGAGATGTACGGGCTGCTGATCACGGGTTTGCGCTCAGCTAAGGCTTGGCGAGCGCCAGGAGAAGTCAGCGTTTTGCCAACCAGCAAGCCGGTGTCCGGGGCGGTTGCGAGAACTTTGCCTTCGGCGCTGATGATAACGACCGCGCTGAAACTGTCTGTTTGCTGCCGAAGCCGTCTTGCTTCCTTGTTCAATAGGCCTGGGTCAGGGAAGCGGCTCGCAATGATCTCGGCGCTTACCCCCAGCTGTTGTTGGGCCGCCCGAAAGAACAATTCGGAAGCGTCAGCAAGCTTCGCCGCGTACGCTCGGTTGGCAGCCAAGGTACTAACGATCAGCGAATCACGCTGCACCTTATAGCTGGCGTAGAAACCGATACCGAGGGTAATCAGCCCACTAAGCATCGCCAACAGGATGATAAGTCGGCGCAAGTCCAGGCGGGGCAGGCGGGCAGAAGGCATAGGGCTAGCTGTTATCGTTGTCGGTCGCGATTTCCGGCGCCATAGTAGGGGTTTTGCCGATGCGCCTCCAGCATTGCTGACCACTCCCTCAGACTTGGGGCCGATTGTCTCTAAAACTTCGCATATAACCTGGCGCGGACGGTGCTAACGCCACAGAAAGGGCGAGTCATGACATTGATCGATTTCGCTTCGTCTCCATCACGCACATAACATCGGAAGATAGCCGGTGACCAATATTCACCTATGGGTAATAGCGGCGCGGCCCCTTTGCTACTATGCATCGATTGATTTGAACGGGAAGTTGCTGTGACCGACAATCCGACCTACTCGCCAACGGCGCCGACTCATGTTCCGACCGGTGTGCCAGGGCTGGACGATGTGCTAAGGGGTGGGCTGCTACCCCGAGCGGTGTACATCTTGCAGGGTGGACCGGGCGAGGGGAAAACCATTCTTGCCAACCAGATATGTTACAGCTGGGCAGCGCGAGGCGAGCACTCACTCTATGTAACATTGCTGGCTGAAACTCACCATCGGCTGCTTCGCCATCTGCAGAACATGGCGTTCATGGATAACCAGTACGCAGGGACCTCGGTCGTCTATGAAAGCGCTTTCGACATTCTCCGTACCGACGGTCTGGCTGGAATCCTTCGCTATCTGACGCGTAACGGCAAACGCCAGAAGGCCTCGTTGATCGTAATCGACGGTCTTTTCGCGCTGGAGGAAAACGCTGCGTCTGAGCGTGCATTTCGTGAGTTCATCAACGATTTGTCGATTTACGCAGACGTGGTTGGCTGCACCATCCTGCTGCTGACCAACAGCAAGCGCGATTCAGGCAGCCCTGAATTCACCATGGTCGACGGATGGTTGCACCTGGGTAGCGATGAGGACCAGTTCCGCACCTACCGGTATTTGCAGGTGCGCAAGTTCAGGGGCAGCGACTTCATATCCGGTCGGCATATGAGCACGATCACGACAGAGGGTTTCCGGGTGTTTCCGCGGCTGGAGGCTGTCACTGGCGAGTTGGAGTCGGCCTCCATGCGCGACGAGCGTCTTAGCACAGGGGTCGATGCGCTTGATGATGTCATCCAGGGTGGCATCCCCTATTCCTCAACCACGCTACTGGTCGGCCCGACTGGCGTAGGCAAAACGACCCTGGGGCTGAGCTTCATCTGCAATAGCAGCGACGCCGAGCCGGGTCTGATATTTGGCTTCTATGAAGATGCTCATCGCCTACGCCGCCGTGCTAGCGCGTTGGGGTTGGCGCTGGGTGCGCTGATTGATGGCGGGTTGGTGGAGGTTATTCATCACACCCCGACGGAGCTGCTGCAGGATCAGCTGGCGGAGGAGATTCTTGAGGCCGTACGCCGCCGTGGCGTCAAGCGACTTTTCATCGATGGGATAGATGCCTTCAAGCAGGCGGCGGTAAACGAGCAGAGGCTGGGCCGTTTCATCAGCACGCTGACGGCCATTCTCCGTTGCGAGGGTGTCACGACAGTATTCACCGCTGAGCTGGCGGAGATAGTAGGAGGTGATGAAGGTCTGCAGTTTGCAGCGGTCTCGGCTATTGCCGAGAACATCATCTTGCTGCGGTATGCGGAACTTGAGTCGAGGCTCTACCGTACGCTTGCAATCCTGAAGATGCGTGAAAGTGGCTTCGATCCTTATGTCTATGAATTTTGTCTGTGCGGGGATGGGTTCAAGCTCGGCGAGCGAATGAAACGTACCGAGGGGGTCGTGACGGGGCAGGCCCACCGTCTGCCTCCAACGGGGGGGCGGGATGCGTGACGAGGACACGGATAAACTCGACCCACTCGTGCTGCTGGTCGAGGATGAGCTTGGCCTTAGCAAGCTGATGGTGATGATCCTCGAAGACGAGGGTTATCGTGTCGTCGAAGCAGCAAACGGTGCGCAGGGCTTGCTTAAGCTCAAGCAGGAAAAGCCTGCACTTATTATCACCGACTACATGATGCCCGAGCTCAATGGCTACGAGATGGTTCGCACCATCCGCGCCAATCATGAATTCGATGATGTGCCGATCCTGATGATGAGCGCAGCGTTGCCCGAGCATCTGAAAGTCAGCGACCTGGTCGATCACTTTCTGCCCAAAGGCACCGGACTCGAAATCCTGGTGACCACTATCCGCCGTCTGATAGAGGGCGGCGACAAGCCCGAGTAGCCGACTTGATAGACTGCCTGGCCCGCTCCGCCTCGAGGTTCACGGCGCCGGATTTAGCTCCGTACTGTTGATGGTCCGGCTGCTGCCCGGCAGGAAGCGTTTGAGACGCAGCGCTGGCGACTCGATCAAGTGCCACGACAGCACACCAACTGCAATACTGGCAGCCAGGCTCAGCGCCATGAAGGCCGGCAGCGAGAGTTGCGGATTCAGCCAATGAACAAGCAATTGCTGGATCGGAAAGCTGAAAATATAGATGCCATACGAGAAATCACCGAACTTGCCGAAGCGTGACAGTCCGGGGATCTTCAGATGCGCCAGGTAAATCGTCAGGTAAGGCAACGTCAGGACGTGGATGTACAGCCACAGCTCGGTCCCTGCGCTGAGTAGTGACAGCAAGAGCAGCGCGAGTGCGACCCTCCAATTCCAGGGTACGCTCGTGCGATACAGGTACAGCGCTGATCCCAGAAAAAAGAACATACCAAGGCGGGTGGCTTTGCGCAGGATGTCGCTTTCCACGCCGAGGTTCGGTGCGAGGTGGAAATGGATGATGATCAGTGCCAGCGGCACGGCGAGCACCACGATTCGGCCGAACAGCTTGAGCATCCCCAGCATCAACAGCGTCGTGTACATCAGGACTTCGTAGGGGAGCGTCCAGACCGAGCCGTTGACGGTGTTCGGGAACGGATTGTCAGCGAATACACCTGGCAGATGGAACTGGGTTATCAGGGCTACGTTCGAGAGGTAGTGGACTGTTCGGTTATTGAGCAGGTACTCGCTGGCCGACAGTTCGGTCGCTAGCGGTCCGACAATGAACGTTGTGAATATCGTTGACACCACCAGCGCAGGGAATATGCGCAGCGCTCGTTTGGCGCCAAAGTCCAGGCCGCTACGGCTGTTGAGCCACGAAGCGGCAATCAAATACCCGCTCATGACGAAGAACAGGTGCACCGCTATGTCGGCCGTATCCATGGAACCAGTGAACAGCCGTACGGGTTCGACGGATCCCAGCCCCGACAACCAGTAACAGTGCCCAATCACCACTGCGGATGCAGCGAAGAAGCGTAGAAAATCGAAGTTGTTTTCGTCGCGTTGCACCGATGCGATATGCATGACATCTCCTTATCGAGTCCAGAACACCAGCTGAGTTAGCGCAACGGGAAGGTCTTGCTCATACCTAATGCACCGCGTTCCCCGTCGTTGATGGCCTGCTCGATGAGCGCCAGACGCTCACGGCAATTGCGCAGGCGGGCAACGAGGCGAAGGAGGGTGAGAAAGATGGCTCGGTTAATGCGATGGAGCCGGGGGGAGGCGGCCCATACGTTCTTGTCGAACCAAGCTTGATTGCGGGCGGTGTAGTAGGCGCGGAAGTCCGACTCGCCGAGCAGGAAGGTCTCGTAAATATTGCGGGTGCGCTGTTTGGTGTTCCAGGACTGCTCCAGTTCTTCGATCACGGCGTCGGTGAAGAGAAACAGGCGTCCGCCGCTGGCCGTGATACGTCGGGTGTACTCAGTATCGTCAACGTAGAGGACCAACTCCTTTAGCGGCAGCCCTATCCGCTCATAGAGGCTTCGATGGGCGAGCATGCCGCCATAGGGCGCGAATGGCAGGCTGATGCTTCTCGGCGGGCTGCTGGCTCGCTTGCCCCATGGCAGTCGGCGCCAGATCTTGTAGGGCAGATGGGCGACGTGGAAGCCGAAATAGCTGGAGCGTGGTTGGCGAACGTACCGGGTGGGGATGCCTTGCGCGATATCGGCCTGTTGCGTTGCGCGATAACCCAGCACCGCGACCCGATCCGCGCCGAGCAGGTTGGCCAGGCGCGCAAGCTCGCGGTGCAGAATCGACACGGCAGCGGATGTGGGCATGTTGTCATCGTCCATCATCCAGACGAAATCGGCATCGGTGGCCAGCGCGGCTTCTAGCCCCACGGCGTAGCCGTTGGCCGAGCCGGTATTTTCTGCCAGCTCGATTACTCGAACCTGATCCGGCCAGCGCCGGACCAACTGATCAAGTGGCGCAAGCGACGCGTTACTCACTACGACCACCTCGCTGATGTCGTCGAAGCTGAGGGCGCGTTCGATCAATTGCTGCAGATACGGCAGCCGGTCGCCGTAGGTCACGGTAACCACAGAGGTCTTTGAGGTCATGGTTGTCTCGATATGAAGGTGTGAGTACAGCTGCTGCCCGGGTGCGTGGCGCTCCCAGCAACGCCTTTGCGGCGCTGCAGTGATGCAGTAGCGGAATCTCAGAGGTTGGTGTTGCTGATCAGCAGAGTTTGCCGGTTACTCCATTGGCTGTTCCCATTAGCCCGACAGGAGCCTCGCCAGCGGAAAAAACACCTTGGCATTCCGGGGTAAAAAAGGCGTGGAAAACGCTGATGAAGCTGTTTGCCGCAGGCGCCTCTGGTTGCGCAGGTGCTGGAAAAAATTCCGTGTAGGAATAGCCATCGGCATACACCAGGATTTGCTGGGTTTGGTCTGCACTGTCCATAGCGACTCCAGAAAGTCGAGAGGTTAAAACGAATAACGAATGGTTTCGTCGGAGCGGTACGGGCTGCCGGAAAGCGGTTTTGCCAAGCGGATCGGTGCGGGAAACGTCTTGTCGGATCCGCTTATACCCACACATTGTGGGGCCATCGGAGCTGTTCCGAGATTGAAAACGGCTGGCCGACCATCCTCTGTACAGGCTTGCGCTGAATCTCCATATTCATGCAAGTGCCGCTCTTCGCTTGTTGCGTCTGCCCTGTGGTGGGCGCTCGCGGTTCCGCCGATCAACAGCGCGAGGCTTAATGCCGAAATGGTCTGAAAGCGATGTGTTGCGGTGATCATGTTCATCCTTGAAGCCTCGCAGGGAAAATGAGGTCTCGTCAGGCGTGATTCATGGGTATTGCCGCCGGGTAAACCGGGGCCACGCTCAACGGGGTTAGCGTGGGTCGGTGCGACAGCGCGTCCTGCCCGTGAATCAACGCAACCTCTCGGACCCTAGTATCGACGAAGGTCTTAATCTCCTGCCTGAATCGTTCGGTTGAAAATCGCTCCGCGCTTGTGCGGCATGCCTCAGATTTAATGAGGTGCGACTGCAGTTCGAACGCCTCGACGGCTGCAATCAACGACTCGGGTGTCTGTTGCATATAGAACAGCCCGGTGGGCTCGGGATGATCGATACCCCGTACGGTTTCCAGTACGCCGCCTCTTCCATAGGCGATGACCGGTGTGCCGCATGCCTGGGCTTCGATGGGCGCTATGCCGAAGTCTTCTTCGGCCGCGAAAACAAACGCGCGAGCGCGCTGCATATGGTGCAGCAGCACGGCAAAGCTCTGATAACCCATGAGCGTTACGTTTGGCGAAGCGAGCTCCTTTGCTTTTTCCATCTCCGGTCCGCTTCCGATCACGATGAGCTTCTTGTCGGGCATCCGGGAAAACGCTTCGACGATCATCGGGATGCGCTTGTAGGGCACCATCCGCGAGGCGGTCAGGTAGTAATCCTCCTTGGCGGAATGAAGTGTGAACTGCCGCGTGTCGACCGGTGGATAGATGACCGTCGATTCGCGACGGTAGCTCTTGTTGATGCGCCGACCGATGAAATGCGAGTTGGCGACGAAGTCATCGACACCGCTGGCGGTGCGCTGATCCCACATCCGCATGTAGTGCAGCAGCATCCGCGCCAGCTTGGCTTTGATGCCATGATCCAGACTCGCTTCGTGCAGATACTGATGCTGCAGGTCCCATGCATAGCGGATCGGCGAGTGCACATAGCTGATATGCAGCTGATTGGGGCCGGTCAGCACGCCCTTCGCAACGGCGTGGCTGCTCGAGATGACCAGGTCATAGCCCGACATGTCCAGTTGCTCGATCGCAAGCGGCATCAGCGGGAGGTACTTCTGGTAATGCGTCTTCGCTTTGGGCAACTGCTGGATGAAGGTCGTGGTGGCGCGCTTGCCGCCGAGGTTGGCGCGGTCCTCGTCAGAGAGGAAGTCGATTACCGCGAACAGGTCTGCATCCGGCCAGACATCGAGCAACCCGGAGAGAACTCGTTCGGCTCCGGCGTAAGTCACCAGCCAGTCATGAATTATGGCGATTTTCATTGTGATGGCCTTTCTAGGTAGGGAGAGCAATCGCCACCAGAGAGGTGGCGACAGGAAAGTGCTGGATGAGGCGGCAGTGGCCTAATGCTTCGGTTGGCTGAACGGGAGCGGGTCGAGCCCTGCCGCGTTGGCATTCGCCACTCCGTTGAACGCCTGGTCGATCAGCCTGGAGACCTGGCGAGCCGAGGTGTTCCAGCAGTACCGAGCGACATTTGCCTTGCCTCGATGGCGCAGGTCGCGACGCAGGGCTTCGTCCTGCAGGATCCGCTGCATACTCTGTGCGATATCACTGACTTTCAGAGGGTCGAAGTACAACGCACTGTCGCCGAGCACCTCAGGGATTGATGCAGCACGCGCAGCGATGACCGGGCATCCGCAGGCCTGAGCTTCGAGCGGAGGGATGCCGAACCCCTCATAGAGCGAGGGAAACACGAAGGCTGCCGCACCTTGATAAGCCTCCACCAGCTCCTCGTCCGTCAGCCTGCCCAGCACGCGAATGCGTCGACTGCCACTGACATCGTGAAGGCTCCCCGAGAATATCCGGTTCGAGTCGCCAATGATGCGCAGCTCGACGTCGTCCAGGCCTTCGACGCTGAGGAACGCAGCGATCATCCTCGCAAAGTTCTTGTGTGCGGTGGGCGATGACACCGCCAGTAGATAGGGCGTCGAGTCGCGTTGGCACTGCTCTGCACAGAAGGGCCGGAAACGTGAGTCCACCGCATTGGGAACGACACATATGCTCTTGGCGGGGTAGCCGTAGTGGGCCGCGATTTCCCTGCGCGAGAATTCGCTTACCGTGATCAGGGCCTTGGTGCGCGCAAGCAATATAGGGGTCAGGGTTCGGTACATGGCTCTGAATGTCCTGGAATAGCTTTCCGGATGCCTGATGTAGGTGATGTCGTGGTGGGTCGCGATCTGGTTGCCGTAGAACAACGGGGCCGTGTTGCCCAGCGAGACCAGCGGGGGGTAACCGTTGCGCGCCAGCCATAGCGGGAGGTCCATCTGCTCCCACAACTGCCCTCGGTTTCGGCCGATCCGAAGCACCTGCAACTGCTCAGCGCTGTCTTGCAGGTGGATGTCTTCAGGCGCGACGAAAACCAGGTCGTCGCGCAGGTCTTTGAGCCGCAGACATATCTGCTCAGCGAACCGCTGTACGCCTCGCATTTCCTGAGTCAGGAAGCGAGCATTGATCACGATCATCTGGAGTTCCCTCTTTTCAACGAGTCGAGATGGCTACAAGGGCTCGGTCTCAGCCGGAGCTGACTTGCCGAGGCTGACGAGTTTTGGAAATTCGTCGAGTTCGATGTGGGTGGTGCAGGTGTCCGTACCGCTTGGGCATTGCCAGGCGCTGCCGGTTATCCACCCGTTACCCGGCTGGGCGGTATCCAGCAGTTTCAAATTGCCCGCTGTGTTGCCCTGCGAACGGATGGCGACGGGCCTGGCGACGTCTGTGCTCCAGGCCACCAGAAGCTCTTCCTTGCCATTGCCGAACCGCAGCAGAACGCTCGAATCTGCAGACGCTTCGATCCGGCCGAGGAACTGGAAATCCTTGATGTACGGGCTGATCGCCTCCAGCACCCGGTACGCAGGCTTTGGCGAATAGTCTTGCCGAAGCAGGCCGAAGTTGTGCTCGCGCTCGTGCTTGTCGGTGCCATCGTTACGGAAGTCATACCACCAGTACCCGCGCACATTGGGCAGTGTTCGGGCTAGAAAGAAACTGCGTGCCAGATACGCCGCCTGCAATCTTTCATCGATACCGCAGGCGCCTTGGTGCGCAGGCCAGGCCATTTCCGTCAGGTAAAGCGGCACGGGTTGATTGGCGGCACGGCTCAGTTCCAGATCGACATCGGCAAGCCACTCGATCCAGGCTTCCGGTGTGTTCTGCCCACCGCTGCGACAGTGGACATAAGGGTGTAACGAGAGGCCGTCGACCGACTGCATGATTCCAGCTTCGATCAGGCGTAGCGCAAAACCGGATTCGATGCCCTTGGTTGTCACCGCGCCGGCCAGCACCTTGGCTTCCGGATCACGCTGGCGAATGATGCCAGCCGCATCGGCGATCAGCCGGGCGTAATCCTGGGTGAACTGCGGATCGGTAGGATTTTCAACATCCCATTCGTTCCAGACCTCGTAATGCTTGATCCGCCCGCTGAACTGTTGAGCCGTAAAAGCCACGTAGCGATTGAACGCGGCGCGCACCGGCTCGCTGCGGGGCTTGTCACCTTCGCCGTAAAAGATGTTGCCGTAGCCCAGGATGAAGAGGCTATCGATCCCCTGCGCTTCGTTACCGGACAGGTAGGCGGGCCAATGTCGCTCCACCTTGAGCTGACCGCGCTTGCGCTCGAGGAAGGCCCAGTGCGCATCAGTTCTAACCGACTCGATACCGGCTTGGCGCAACAACTGCACGCCTTTGCTGGTCCTGTCGCCCAAATGCAGATCATGGGAGCAAACGCCCAGGATAAACGGCTCTTCGGTTGGCTGTGCGGGCACCTCCAGCGTCAGGCCAGAGATAAGTGCGACAAGCGCCAGGCGGCGAAAATGAAATCGAGTCCTCATGTTCGTTCGTCCTTGATGTTTCGGTTATCGGGCCCAAGGCCTCGGTGTGGTGCTGCCATGACGGAAGGGCTGTGCCGCTCGTAGGGGTTCAGGACGTGCGCAATGGCAACGCCGAGAAAAAGGGTAGCGGTGGTGACTTCCAGTACATCGGTCGCCCAGCCAATCAGGCTTGTGCAGAAAACCATGCCCAGGAGAGCGTCGCGAATGCGTGGGCCACGGTCATGCAACCGCAGGAGCAGCGGAAACCACAGCAGATACAGCAGCACGCCCAATACGCCAAGCATTCCCCACAGATACAACGCCGTGTTGTCAGCGATGCTCAACAGTTCGAGCCAGGTCAAGGGGAAAGCCGCCGCGCTGCTGCCTACCGCGCCGAATCCGGCGCCCCACCAACCCCAGCCCTCGCTGACGATTACCTCGATGAAATTTGGCCAGCTGTGGATCAGCCGATCATTGAACGACGCCAACATGCTGGTGCTGTAGGCCTCGCTTTGCGGGATGTTCATCAGTAGGCTGGCCACCGGCAGCGCCAATCCGGTCAGCACTGCGATAAAGAAAGCCGTGGCGCTAGGGAGCCTGTAGCCCGCAAGGAACAGCATCGCCAGGGTCAGCAGGTAGGCGGCCGCAGTGGACTTGTTGGTGGTCAGGAAAATCGCACCAAAGGCCACCGGGTAGAGCACCATGCGAAGCAGCCGTGACTGTAAAAACGCTGCGAGAAACAGGCTGTACAGCGCGATCATTACGGCCAGGTTGGTGGACATCCGGGCGAAGCCGGCAAGTCGGTCGGTGCTGCCAAAAGCCCAGGATTTGTTGGCGGTCAGCTCGACGTCGCCCATCATGTAGCTGTAGCCCTTCCATGGCACGCTGGTGAACATGTCCAGCGCAATGCCAATAAACGAGGCAATCAGGCACAGCCCGATCACCCAACTGAGCAAGCGGGTCCGCTGCTCCAGATAACCGCCGCAGAACAATCCGAACAGCAGCGGGATGTAGATGAAAAGGCTGAAGCCGACATTGCCGAGCGTTGCGCCGTGCAGCAGTGCCAACATGCTCGACACGAGCACGGCGAACATCACCAGCCACACTCCCGGCTTGCTTCGCGCTCTTGGTATCTCGAGCCCTACCGCCGCGACACAGGCCAGCTTCGGCAGGTAGAGCAGGGGAGACACACCGGCGACATCGAGGTAATAGCGAAGTGCACCGGCGAAGGTTTCGCTGATCAGCAGAGAGGCTGCGATCAGCGCCAGCACCGTGGGTTTGTCAATCGCCAGCGGGCTCGATCTGCGGTGCGAAATGGTCAATGAGCTCGGGTTCATCGTGGGCGCTCCGGCCGTGTAACGTGGAATGCAGGATCGACAGATACTGGTCGAGCATTCCTTCCGTGTTTAGGAAGGCAGCAACACTGTTGCGTGCTTGTACTGACAGGCGCTGGCGCAGCCTGCTGTCCAGATACATTTTCAGGATGGTTCTGCCGAGGGAGTCCGGGTCGGCAGGCGAACACAGCAGCCCGTTCAGGTTGTCCTGGATGATCTCCGGTAGCCCGCCCATGTTCGTCGCGATGATGGGCAGACCTTGAGCGCAGGCCTCAACCGCAACCAGGCCAAAAGGCTCGGCCCAGATCGACGGAATGACGAGCACGTCGATTTCCCGCATGAAACGCTCGGAGGGCTGGTAACCAACAAACTTAACCTTGGATGGGTCGGCCAGCGCCTTGACCGTCGTTTCGTAGTCGAGCTTGCCGCGCCCGGCAATGCTCAGCGAGGCGTCGATGGAGAGCGCCTGGAACTGCTCAACCAGCCAGCTCACTCCTTTGTTCTCGGACAAGGTGCCGATGTAGCCGAAGCGCAGGAGACCACTATGGTGCGGACGTGGCTTGGCCGGTGCGCTGGCGCTGGAGTCGATGCAGTTGTGCACGACGTGCTGGCTGGCCCGGCCAAAGTAACCATGAGCCGTCAGCCGATCGAGTACGAAACGGCTGACACCGACTACCGCCGCGACTTGAGCCGAGGCCGCCGCGTGGGGCTGGCGGAAGACCGAGCACATGCCGCACTGGCGTTCGCAGCTGCGCCCCTTGTTGAACATGGTGTCCTTCGGACAGAGCAGATAAAGGTCGTGCAGCACCTGAACGATCGGCAGCCCGGCTGCGCTGATTTCATCCCAAGCCGATATCGACCAACCGGTCAGGTTGTTGCAGATCACCAGGTCCGGTCGTTCGCGGTCGATAACCGTGCGTACGTGCCGCCTCATGCTGCGGTTGTAGCGGTCCCGATAATGCCAACCGAGCCGCAGCAGCCGATTGGGGCGGGACTGGGTGAAATGCCAATAAACGTTATCCAGCCCTGCACGATAGATCCGCACACCCTCGAGCACTTCTTCCTGAAGCCCAGCCTCAGGGCCGGTCGCAAGAACGGTTACGACACAACCGCGGCGCTGCAACCCCTCGGCCAATTGACGGACGACGATTTCCGCGCCACCGCCGATATGAGGTGCATACAAGCTGTGCAAAAACAGAATCTTCATCTTCCACCCTCGCGGTCAATCGGTCTGATAGGCCAGCGGAAGTGCTAGACGTGTCTGGCTGCTGCTGAGGTAGCGCGTAGGCACGCGGATCTTCTGCTCACGTTGCAACAGGTTTAGCAGGATCACCGAACGCTTTTCGCCATCGGTGCTGACAAAGATCGCCTCGATCTCGTCAAAGCCACCGCCACGCAACTGCACCCGTTCACCAGGTACGAAGAGGGGTTGGGGGGGAAGGGTGGCCAGACGTTGACGCAGCTGCTCGATGAGATCGTCCCGGACCGGCGTCGGCTCGCTGCCGAACGCTACTACCCGGGAGACGCCTCGGGTCGAACGGATGGGATACCAGTTATCCAGCTGCTGATCGAGACGGATGAACAGATATCCTGGAAACAGCGGCTCGTTGGGCTTGCCGCTAGTGGCGTTGCAGGGCTTTGTCGGCCGATAGCATTCGAAGTGCTGACGCCGAAGGTTGTCTTCAGCTCGGCTTTCCTGCCGGGGCTTGGTCTGGATCAGGTACCAACGTGGGTTACTGTTGAGCGAGGTCATATGCGCTGCCTTCCATAGAGAAACGTTGCTGTGTCCGTTCTTGCTCAATTCATGCGTCTTGTAACCTGGCCGGCGCTTCTATCCCTTCGACCAGTGTGAAGCGCTTGAGCAGCGCCTGCGCCTCGCTCCGGCTGTTGAACATCAATACGTCGATGATCGAAAGCGAGGGTACGAAGGGGTGGTTGAGCTGTGGGTAGCTCAGGTCATCCATGCGCAAGAAGCGCAGCGCCAATCCGTGGGCTCTGAAAAATGCGGGGCTATAAAGCGTCGTTCCGCCAATCGGGTTGATGTACAGCTCCGCATTCAACTTCTCGGCAATCGAGAGGATGCGTTCCTGCTTGTCCATCCGCGCCGGCAAGCCCAACTCCGAGCCGATGCGGATGGGCGTCGCGATCTGAAGATAAGCGCAGATCCGGCGTATGGAGTTTTCAATGAAACGCGCCAGGTTGCGTTCGGGGTGCGCCAGGATCTGACGCACCAGTGTCGTCACCTCGGCTTTGTGCGGCGCGCGCGAATAAAAATACTCCAGGGTCTTGAGCAGCTTCTGCGATTCCTGCTCAAACTCGTCGCACAGCCAGCGCTGATTGATAGCGGTGAACTGACTGGCTTTGCGCAGCGGAAAGGTGATGAGTTTCGGCTCTCCATTTGCCAGCACCCGGTTGCGGTTAATCCACGAGCCCTTTACGTACTGGAGATCGTCGCCCAGCACGAAGACATCGCTGCGTGCGATCAACTGAAAGTAACCAAGGTAGGGGAACAGGTAGGGCTGCATCATCGAAACGGTTCTGAGCACGGCTTATCCCTCGCTTGTGTCAGGCTTTTTGTGAATAGCTGTAGTAACCGTAGGCACCGGTCTCATAGGCCGAGCTCGAAGCCCTGCGTTTTACGCCATTGAGGATGGCGCCCTTGAGCATCACGCCGTTCTGCGCCAGGCGCCGTTTGGAGGCTTCGATTTGGCCCGCCGTGCTGAGGCCGTAACGCGCAACCAGCAGGCAGGTGCCCGCCTGCTGAGCGACCAGAACGGCATCCGTGACAGCCAGTACCGGTGGTGTGTCGACGATGATGAAGTCGTAATCGCGTTCGGCATCCTTGAGCAACCGTGCGAAGTTTTCGTGCATCAGCAACTCGGAGGGGTTGGGTGCCGAGTGGCCGCTCGCGACGAAGTGCAGGTTGGCCTGGTCGGTCTTGTTCACTACAGCGGCTAGTGGCAAGCCGCTGGCTAGCGCATCGGACAATCCGTTGCGCGGCGCCATGCCGAACATGCCGGCCAGGTAGCCGCGACGCATGTCGGCGTCGATCAGCAGCACGCGTTGACCCGCCTGGGCGATGACCGAAGCCAGGTTGCTGGCGACGAAGGATTTACCCACCGAGGGCGTCGGGCTGGTGATCACCAGCACCTGATTACGCGCTTCAAGCATGGCGAACTTCAGGCTGGTGCGCAGGCTCCGGAGCGATTCAATCGCCAGGTCCGCCGGATCTGCACGACCCAGTAGCTTGCTTTTGCCATCGCGAATCTTGCGTAACCGGTACAGGTGTTCCTGTTTTGGCGAGTAAGGCAGCGCGGCGTACACAGGCGTACCCAGGTGCTCGATGGTTTCTGGGCTTTCGATACCACGGTAGAACACCTGCCGCAGCAAGATCACCAATGCCGATACCAGCAGGCCCACGAAGATCGCGACCAGTACCACGAGCGGTTTGACTGGTTTCGACGGCTTTTCCACGACGGCATAGGCACTGTCGATGATGCGTACGTTGCCGATGGTGCCAGCACGCAAGATGTCCTGCTCCTGTGCCTTGTCCAGCAGCAGGGTGTAGGTGCGGGTCGTGACCTGCATATCGCGGTTCAGGCGCAGGAGTTCCTGCTGGGTCATCGGCAAGGTATTGATCTTCCCCATCAGCCCTTCCTTCTGCTTTTGCAGCTGACCGATCTTGGTCATCAGGGTCTGGTAGGTCGGGTGTTCGGGTGTGTAGAGCTGGTTGTATTCGGTGCGCTTGAGGTTGTGTTCGGAAATCTGCGATTCCAGAGCAACGATCTGATCCAGTACACCCTTGGTCTCGATGCTGATATCCACCGACTGGGCATTCATTTGATAGTCGTTGAGTGCGGCCTCGGCTTTTTCGAGTTCCTTGCGCACCAACGGGACCTGTGACCGCAGGAATTCCAGACGTTGCGCCGCTTCGGCAGAGCTGCGCTCAATATTCTGCCGCACATACAACCGACTGATCTGATCGAGTACCTGGTTCGCCTTTTCCGGATCGGGGTCTTCCAGCGTGAGGTAGATAATCCCCGAGTCCTTGCCGGCTTCACCCACTTTCAGGCGTTTCTGGTAGTCCAGCGCGGTGGTCTGTGGACGACTGCGCACGACGGCGAACTCGGTGCCGGGGCGAGCCTTGAGTGTGGCGACCTGTACGCGAAAACCATCACGCACCACCGCTTCGTTGGTTCTGCCGCTCAGCAGTAGATGCTCGTCGGCGTCATACAGGCTGAAAGCGCCCGCATTGCCTGCACGCAGAATCAGTTTTTCGCCGAGGTAGGTTTCCGGCACGTCCAGCTGGAAGATGTCCAGCTTCTCGCCGCCCCAGGCGTAGCTGTTCATGCCGAGCAACGGCACCGCGAAATCGCCGTCTTTCACCGGGTCGTGCTGGCGCGCCAGATAGCTGCCGATCAACGGGACATACTTGGGACGTGTGTCGATATACAACTTCAGGTCATTGACGGTGCGCCCAAGCACTGACCGAGATTTGATCAGCTCTATTTCGGTGATCGCCTGAGAAACCGAATTCGGCCTGGGTACGGCTTCGGGAACACCGGTGATACCGGCCTTCTTCGGCTCGATCTGGATCATTGCGGTGGCTTGGTAGATGGGAGTGGCCACGATGGCGTAGGCAACGCCGAGCAGGGCGAAGAGCGTAGTGATGAGCAGGATCAAACGCTTGTGATCGAACGCGACGCGCAGGATGCGCGCCAGATCGATCCGGTTATCTGCTTCGTAGTCCAGCGTGGAGCGGGCCATGGCGGTCATTGCGGGTTCCTTCCTTCAGTGTTGCGCCATCGGTGCGGCGGCAGCGAAGACAGCCGGGTCATCATCAGAAACCCGGGGTCAGCCTGCGTAAAAGATTGATGCTGATGTTCTGGAACACCTGGCCAAGCGCCTGGATCTTGCTAACGGGAGAGATCGACGCGAGTGCCTGAGCAAACACCTGAATCATGAAATACTCATATAGCGCCTGGTCCCCAATGCGCTGGTAGTAACGAGCGAGGCTGTAGTAGGCGTGCGTCGCCATCTGGATGCGCTGTTTGCTGCTGCGCATGGAGAAAATTCCGCCCTCATGCACGCGATAGGCTGCGGGCTTTATCTCTTCCATGAACTTGCCCTTGCCATGTGCGCCAAGCAGCGACCACCAGCAGATGTCCAGCACCTCCACTCCGTGCAGCTCGGGCGGCAGTTCTTTCAGCCGGTTGCGAAAGCACACGGTCAGCGTGGAGACAGGGCGTGCCTGTTTCAGCTGTAGAGCGCTCGCATCCTTTCGATATTTTCCGGTCAGGTGCGGCGTGCGAACGACGCCCTGGCTGTTGAACATGAACGCATCGTGGTACGTCAGTACGTAGTCGGGATTTTTTTCGAGGAAGTCGACCTGTATTTGCAGCTTACGCGGGTCCGTCCAGTAGTCGTCGCCTTCGCAATAGGCGATGTATCTGCCGCGGGCCTCGGCAAATAGTCGAGTGCTGAACGGCACCCCTAGCCGGTATTGGTTTTCGCGCTGGTAGATCGGTTTGATCAGGTTCGGGTAGCGCGCGGCATAGTCGCGGATGATTGCCGCGGTGCTGTCTGTCGATGCGTCGTCATGAACGATCACCTCGAATGGAAAGGTGGTCTCTTGCCGGACGAATCCGTCCAGCGTTTCTTCTATGAACGCGGCATGGTTGTAGGCCAGGCAGATGATACTCAGCACGGGAGATCGCTCGTTGCCCCAAGCTGCCATGAGGTCCTGTTCGGTTCTCGGTTGGATATCCATTTCACACACTCGACTTGGTCATCATTACGTAAAGCCGCGATACCACTGGCTTGGAGGTCAGGGTCACCAGCGTCAGGCAAATCAACCCACTGACCGCCAGCCCCAGAAATATGTCGAATCGGTTGTCACTGGCGATGGACGCGAATACTGGTTCGCCGATCAGCAGACCCAGGCCGGTCATCGCGGTGATGCGTAGCAGGTCCCGTAGCCACGGACGATGGAGACTGGCCGCGAAACGCTGGTGCACCATTGATGGCCAGATCAGGAAAGTCAGCATGCGCAAGCTGAACCAGGCCAGCGCCGCCCCGTACACGCCATGCTCGAGCGTCGCGTAGATCACCACGGGAATGCTGAGCGCTGCGCTGATCAGGCTGAACCAGACGTGGAGGCGCAGCTGCCCATGGGCATATTGCAGATAGAACTGGAAGGCGGTGACCGCCATGATTGCGCTGCCGACCACATACCACGGCAGTACCAGCCGGCTCCAATGTGCTGCCTCTGTATCGCCGGTCCAGGCGAAAACCAGCTCAGTGGAGTGGAAGGCGATAACCCCCGCCAAGGGAAACAGCAAGCTGCAGACGAATCGCGTTGCGTTCAGGTAGAGCGCCTGCATGTCCGCAATGCGCCCTTCGGCGACGAGCATGGTCATGCGTGGCAGCAATGTCTGCACCAGCGGGTTGGTCAGCGTCATGATGCCCGTCGACACGAGCGCGACCAGCGAGAAGTAGCCGTATTCCTTGAGCGGCAACACGTTGGAAAGCAGCACCTTGTCCAGCTGCGTCAGGACGATCCATAGAACGGAGGTAAGCGACATCCCAGCAGCAAAAGGCAGCACCGGCTTCACCGCTCGCCAGCTGAAGCCCGTCAGCAACCTTGGGTTCGGCATCAGGCTGTAGGCCTTGATGGCGAAGATCAGCGTTTCGAGCAGGGCTACAGCCGTCTGGAAAAGAAAGAAATCCAACGGGTTCTGGCTGATCTGCGCGACGAGGAATAGTGCACCGAAATATCGCAATGTGGCGATGAAGATGTTGGCGCTGTTCAACCAGGCGTGTAGCTCGAGCCCCTGCAGAGCGCTTTTGTAGAGCGTGGCGTAAAGCTTCAGACCGATCATCAGGCCCATCAGGCTGATGCAGTTGATGATCGTGGCGGTGCTCAGCTCTTCGGCCTGCAGCCATTGGTCAGCGATCCATCCGCTGGATTGGTGGATGCCAAGTACAGTGAGTAACGCCAGTGGCAGAAACATCAGTTCAAACGAGCGCAGCAGTTGGCCTGGCTCATAGCGCTGCACGACGGTAGCGGCGCGTCCACGGAAGTGAGCGATCCGATGAACCAGCGAGGGCGAGAGACCCGCGTCCAGCAATTGAAGCCAGGCCTGTAGTACCGCAAAGAAGCCGATCAGGCCGTAAGCTTCCGCCCCGAGGTGCCCGAGGTAGAACGGCAGGATGAGGATCCCGATGAGCATGGCGTACGCCTGCCCCGCGTAGCTGAGGCTGGTATTGCGGAGCATCGAGATATTTCGATTGGACATGGGATCGGGCCGCCGCAATAGATCAGTACAAGGGTTTGCACAGTGGCGCGCGCAGGCTTATGTGGCCTTCAAGCAAGCGGCCAGCATCGACCTTAGGCCAGAAGCGTTCGGTCAGCGTTTGGCTGCCCTGCGTGGCCTCGTTCAATAGCGTCTGGATGACCATGTTCTGGACATGACGTGGCAGACCTGGATAGATCGGCAGGCAAAGCACTCGGCGGCTCAAACTGCGCGACTCGATCTGTATTGGTTGTGGCTGCAGATAACTCAGCGTGTCCAGCGAAGGGTAGAAGTAGCGCCTGGGGTTGATGCCTTGTTCATTGAGTGCCGAGCGGCACCGCAGCAACTGCTCTTCATCCGCCAGCGCAACCGGAAAGTAGCTGTGGTTGCGTTGTGAGTGTGGTTGCTGGCGTTGCAGGTCAAAGTGATCACGCAGCTGGTGTTCGTAACGCTCGGCGATCTCCTCGCGCTGCTCGAGGATGAGCGCGATGTCGTCAAGGATGCACAGGCCCATCGCGGCGGCGAATTCGTTGAGTTTGGCGTTTATACCGATGCCGTCGATGACGTCGGTGTCAACGATGCCGAAGTTGCAGAGCAGCCGGATCCTGGCCGCCAGGGCATCGTCGTTCGTGATGATCGCCCCGCCTTCGATAGTGTGGAAAAGCTTGGTGGCGTGGAAGCTGAGCGTGCTGACATCGCCCCAGTCGAACACCGAGCGATCCCTGTACCGGACGCTGAACGCATGGGCGCCGTCGTAGATCACCTTCAGGCTGTGCCGTTGCGCAACCCGCGTTATTTCCTCAACGTCGCATGCGTTCCCAAAGACATGTGTGGCAACAATCGCCTGGGTGTCAGCGTCTATCGCCCCTTCGATCGCTTTGGGGTCCAGGTTCCAGGTGGCTGGGTCTATATCAGCGAAGATCGGCCGGATGCCTTCCCATTGCAGGGTACTGGTGGTCGCCACGAAGCTGAACGGGGTGGTGATAGCGCTACCCGACAGGTTCAACGCTCGGTAAGCGACCTGTAGTGCCAAGGTGCCGTTGTTGGTGAGGATGATGTTTCTGACACCCAGGTAGTCACGCAGTCGCTCTTCCAGCTCGGTAACCAGCGGCCCGTGATTGGTCAGCCAACGGGACGCGTAAATGCTGTCGACGTAACCCAGGAATTTGGTTTTGTTGCCAAGATACGATTGGGTGACATTGATCATCTGGATGTCCTTATCAGTCGTCACATCGGATCAGGTGCCAGAAAGGCGGTTCTATGCGGTCAAGCGACTGGCTGCGTGCCCAGGTTCGTAGCTCGGCGAGCGCGGCGCTGGTTCAGCTTCAGGATCATGCGGGTCGCGAAACTGCCAGCATGCGGGTCACCGTAGTGAAAGATGGCAGTCGCGCGGCGACTGGCGGGATCGCACGGCTCGTTTGCGTGGAGCGTGCGGTAGCCCCAGAACAGATAGAGGTTGCCCGGCACTAACTGAAGTTTTTCAGGCCGTATCAGGTTGTGGCGAACGGCTGCGCTGATAAGTTTCCGGCTCAGTGCGTTCTGCAGCAGCGCTTTCTCCACTACGTTGAACAAGACGTTGGAGCGCATACGGCGGAGATTGGGGAACAGAATCAGATCGCCCCGATCAACCCCGTTCTGGGGAATCTCGATAGGCAACAAAGCTGTGACCAGGCTGGCGTCGTAGTGAAAACAGTTGGACTCGCGTCGACCTGTAGTTCCCTGTACGCAGCGCAGCACCTTTAGAATCTCATCGCTGTAAGCGTCTTTTCCGGCCCCGACTCGATAAACATTTTCAAGCAAGTTACGGAAATCTGGTGAAGCGCCGAGAACGCCCAGTAACGTACTTTCAATCTCGCTACCGCCGTGATGTGCGAAGTATCTGCCTTTATGTTTGTCTGCCTCCGCAGCCACAGCGTTCTGTAATGATGTCAATTGTTCGCTAGTAAGGAAATTGACGATGCAAGAACTTCCCTTGTTGCTAATTTCGTTAGCAATCAGTTGAAAGGCTGTAGTTTCCAATTGGCGAAACGATGTATTCACGATGCACTCCGTTTGGATAATACAATCGAGCGATAGGTACTACGGGTTCATTAATGGCGACGAACTACTAACAGAGCCGTGACCGAGCTGTAGTGAAGCATTCAGCGGCGCAGCTTTCTCATAACCACTTTTTGGTCAGGCAAAGCTACCGCCTATGGCAGTGGCAGCTGCCTTGAATGTTGGCGCTCGTGTTTACTTCGTGGGCAACAATCCGTGGCGGGATATGCGCCAGGCAAAGCTACCGCACTCGGCTGACATTCGAGATACGCTATGAGAGTGTTTGCTGGCGCAGCAGTTGTAACTGCAACTGGAGGACGCCATCCTTTGCGTTGAACGGGTACGTTCTTTGAATTGCTGCCTGAAACAAGTCGTAATGAGATATGTGACGTAGTTAACAGTCCGGACCTGGCGGCAGTCAAGATCCTAAACAAAATAATTCGTACGTCAAGCAGGCTATTTACTGCAATTCTCTGATGGTAAAGGACTTTTAGTTTTGGGTTAATGAGTTGATAGTCGCCGGATTAATGATCGATCCATCAACCTAGCTAAGCCGTTTGATCTATTGGTCGGTGCTGGATATATAACTTGGGTTTAAAAAAGCGAGTTATTTATTCAAAGCACGAGAGAGCGGGGCGGGGGAAAAGCAGAGCAAAAAAAAGGCCACTCTGTTGAGTGGCCTTTCTATTTGGTTGCGGGAGCCGGATTTGAACCGACGACCTTCGGGTTATGAGCCCGACGAGCTACCAGACTGCTCCATCCCGCGTCTGTGGGCGGCATTCTACAGGCTGAAGAGCCAGTGTCAACCGCTCTCGTCGATAAAGCGTTTTCTTTTCAGATATTTAGCGAAGCCGCAAAGCATCGGAACGGTGAGCGACGGCGCTGCATCTCGAGGGTTGCGCGCTGGACCCAAACGAAAAAGGCCACTCAATCGAGTGGCCTTTCCGTGATTTGGTTGCGGGAGCCGGATTTGAACCGACGACCTTCGGGTTATGAGCCCGACGAGCTACCAGACTGCTCCATCCCGCGTCTGTGGGCCGGCATTCTACAGCTTTCGTTCGTGCTGTCACGGTTTAATTGCGTAGCGATCAGAAATCGTTAGGCGCTGAGCGAAACATGAGGCATTTGCGCTGCTGCAGCGGATGGCTGATGCGGACGCGGCTCAAGGTCTCGATCGGGTTTGTGATGATGGCGAGCGATTCGCAGCATGCCCCACAGCATCGCCAGGGCGGCTGTGCTCCAGCCAATCACCATCAAGAGAATTACCAATGCAGGCGCGATCATCGTTGGATTCCTTTCTAACTGTTTCATCTGCTCTCTGATCAATGGACCCCTTCTTGGCAATAACGGTTCCGCTTGCCATTTGTCGGTCGTCCAGCTCGCCGGCGCACGGTGACGCCTCCGAACTGCCCAAATACTGAAACGGCGCTATTAGAGGAGATGACTATGCACAGCTATAGACTTCGCGCGGCGCTGGCCGTGATTGCTGCCACTGCTGCCACTGCTGCGATGCAGGTATCTGCCGGCCCGACGGCAGGCACTGTTCTGCTGGCTCAGAATTCGGCGGCAGTCGACCGCACATTGGGCAACGGGTCCATGGGCACCGGAGAAGGAATCGATCGGCTGCCGGAGCAGCTCGATGAGGATTACAACGTGCAGGACAGGCGGGTGCGCCAGGATTATGAGCAATCCAGCCATGGGGACACTGATACCGATATGGAGCATCGGCCGCGCAAAACCCTCGGCGATGAGGATCAGGATTGATCAAACCTCCCGGCCTGCGTTGCGACGGAGCGGACAAAGAGCGGACAGTTAGCCAGCCAGACGGCATTGGCGAACATTCCTAACCCAGGCTCTCGTCCGTACAATGCTGCGCTTTTGTGTTTGGATCCCTTGTGATGCAGATTGCCCTGGCGCCCATGGAAGGTTTAGTCGATGAGATTCTTCGCGACGTATTGACCGGTGTTGGCGGCGTCGACTGGTGTGTAACCGAGTTTATTCGGGTGTCGGATCGTCTGTTGCCGGCATCCAGCTTTCTCAAGCTTGCTCCAGAGCTTGACCACGACGCCATGACCCGCGCCGGTACGCCGTTGCGCGTGCAATTGCTCGGCTCTGATCCGCTCTGCCTGGCTGACAACGCTGCCTTCGCCTGTAGCCTAGGCGCCCCGGCGATCGACCTCAATTTCGGTTGCCCGGCCAAGACGGTGAACAAGTCCCGTGGTGGAGCCGTTCTGCTCAAGGAGCCAGAGCTGCTCCATTCTATTGTTCACGAGGTGCGCAAATCGGTTCCGGCGCAGATTCCGGTTACAGCGAAGATGCGTTTGGGATTCGATCATAAAGATGGTGCGCTCGATTGCGCTCGCGCGCTGGTTGAGGGCGGTGCGGCGCAACTGGTGGTGCATGCGCGAACCAAGGTCGAGGGATACAAGCCGCCCGCGCATTGGGAATGGGTGGCCAAGGTAAGGGACCTGGTAAATGTGCCGGTGTTCGCCAATGGCGATATCTGGTCTGTGGACGACTGGCGTCGTTGCCGCGAAATCAGTGGTGTCGAAGACATCATGCTAGGGCGTGGCCTGGTCTGTCGGCCGGACCTGGCCCGACAGATTGCAGCGGCCGCGTTGGGCGATGTCATCGAGCCGCTGAGCTGGGAGGACCTTCAGCCTCTGCTCACTGATTTCTGGCGCCAGGCACGACGCAAGATATCGCCGCGCTACGCGCCGGGCCGCCTCAAGCAATGGCTGTCCATGCTCACTCGCAGTTACCCGCAAGCCGTCACGCTATTCGCTCAACTACGGCGCGAGAACGACTGCGAACGGCTCGACGCGTTGTTGGGTATCGATTCAAGGTCGCTGCATTTCGAAGCGGCTGCCCGCCATCCCGTTAGCGTCCGCCACTGACATCCAGCAGAGCGCCGCTGGTGTAGCTGGCCTTGTTGCTCGCCAGCCAGAGAATGGCTTCCGCTACTTCACTCGCTTCGCCCCCTCGGCCCATGGGCACGCTGCTCCTGACACGCTCGATGCGATCGGGCTCGCCGCCGCTGGCGTGAATGTCGGTATGGATAACCCCAGGCCTTACAGCATTGACGCGGATGGCTTCGGCAGCGACTTCCTTGGCCAGGCCGAGCGTCATGCTGTCTATCGCGCCCTTGGCGGCTGCGTAATCGATGTACTCATCAGGAGCGCCGAGTTTGGCTGCGATGGATGAGACGTTGATGATGGCGCCGCCGGTGCCTCCGCGACGGGTCGACATGCGTTTGACCGCCTCACGTGCACACAGAAAGCTGCCAAATACATTCACTGCGAAAACACGTTCCAGTCGTGCTTTGTCCATGTCATCCAGGCGCATCTGGCGTTCGAGCATGCCGGCATTGTTCACCAGCACGTCGAGCCGGCCAAACTCGGCATCAAGGGCCTCGAACAGGAAGGCGACCTGCGACTCGTCCGCTACGTCCGCCTCGACGGCTATCGCTCGCGCACCGTTGCTCCGCAGTTCCTTCAGTAGCTGGTCGGCTGCGTCCTGGCGCCGTCTGAAGTTCAAACACAAGGCGTAACCTTCCGCCGCTGCGAGCCTGGCGGTGGCCGCCCCGATGCCACGGCTCGCCCCTGTTATCAACATCACTCTCGACATAAAAAATTCCTCGACGAACGGTCTTGAAAACAGGCGAGCAGCGCCTATTTAGGGCATCACAGGATGCCGAATTCGGGTCCTGGATGAACCACTCGCTGAAATTCAGGAGATAGCAAAATGACTAGTTTTTCGATGGCTCCACTGTTCCGTCAGTCTATTGGCTTCGATCGTTTCAATGATCTGTTCGAGTCCGCGTTGCGCAATGATGCGAACGGCTCGTTTCCACCCTATAACGTGGAAAAGCACGGCGATGACCAATACCGCATTATCGTAGCAGCCGCCGGGTTTCAGGAGTCCGACCTGGATCTGCAAGTCGAGCGAGGCGTGCTGACGGTAAGCGGCGGTAAGCGTGAGAATGGTGGCGAAAACGTTACCTATCTGCACCAGGGCATTGCCCAGCGCGCATTCAAACTCTCGTTCCGCCTCGCCGACCATATAGAGGTGAAAGGCGCGGCATTGAACAATGGACTCCTCAGCGTCGAGCTTGAGCGTGTCGTGCCGGAGGAGGCCAAACCCAAGCGCATTCCTATCAACGGCGGGCGTTTGGCGCTGGAGGGCTGATGGCAAACGCGTTTGTTTTGAGACGCCGTTAACTTGAGCGAAACCCCGCGTGCGGACTCCGCACGGCGGGTTTTCTTTTCGAGACGACAGCCTCTCAACTGGCCGAATTGGCTCTCAGCAGCTCTCCGAAATCCACCATCGGTAGAGGACGGCTGAACAGGTATCCCTGATACAGGTGGCAGCCCTGCGCTTGGAGCAGGTCAAGCTGCGCCTGTTGTTCGACCCCTTCGGCAATCACTTCCAGTCCGAGGCTCCGAGCCATTGCAACGATGGCGCGGATTATCTCGGCGTCGTTTGGATCATCCAGCGCATCGCGGACGAAAGATTGGTCGATCTTGAGGACGTCTACCGGTAGCCGTTTCAGATAGGTGAGTGATGAGTAGCCGGTGCCGAAGTCGTCCATGGCGAAGCTCACACCCTGTCGGCAGAGACGGCGCATCTTGGCGATGGTGTCGTCCAGGTTCTGGATCACGATACCTTCGGTTATTTCCAGCTTGATCATCGAGTGGGGGATTTTGGCCGCTTTGAGCGCATCGAGAATCCGTTCGACGAAGTCACTCTGTCGGAACTGACGGGGACTGATGTTCACGCATAGGCTGAAGCTGTCCGGTTGTACGACGCCACTGGCCAAAAGCGAGGCGGTAATACGGCACGCCTCCTTGATGACCCAGTTACCCACTTCGACGATCAGGCCGCTCTCTTCGAGCACATCGATGAACTGAGCCGGCGAACGGGCGCCGTCCTCAGGATGATGCCAGCGCAGAAGAACTTCGGCGCCGATCACGCGAGTGGAGCGCGCGTCTACCTGCGGTTGTAGCTGCAGTTCGAACTCCTTGCGCTGTATGGCCAGGCGCAATTCGCTTTCGAGCTGCAAGCGCGCACTGGCCGCTTTTTGCATGGTGGTGCGAAAAAGCTGTATTGCATTGCGTCCGGCATCCTTGGCGCGATACAGGGCAATGTCAGCTCGCTTCAGTAGATCGGCCGGTGTCTCGCCGTGATCTGGCATCAAGGCGATACCAATACTGGGCGTTACCTGCAGCCTGTTGCCTTCGAACACCATTGGCTCGGCGAGGAGGGTACGTAGCTTCTCCGCAACCTGCCGGACATGGTGAGTGACTTCCGAACGCTTGCCGCTCAAGCCAGTCAGGAGCACGACGAATTCGTCGCCGCCCAGTCGGGCGACGGTGTCCTCCTGACGAATACTGGCCTCAAGGCGAGCAGTGATCATTTTCAAGACCGCGTCACCCACCGGATGGCCGAGCGAGTCATTGATGTGCTTGAAATGGTCTAGGTCAAGGAACAACAAGGCGCCGCGAAGGTTATGCCGTTTATGCAGCGCCGTTTGCTGAGTCAGGCGGTCCATCAGCAATGTGCGGTTGGGCAGATTGGTCAGCGGGTCGTGATAGGCCAGGTGATGGATCTGCGCATGGGCCGCCTTGAGCTGGCTGATGTCCCTCGCTGTCAGCAGCAGGCAATCGGTGCTGTTCAGCTCGATCAGCTCTACTGAAACTTCAATGTGCTTTTGCCGGCCGTGACGATCCTGGCCCATCATCTCCCAGTTCGTCACCCGACCGTCACGTTCGAGTCGTTCGAGAATCTCCTGGCGTTGCGTACTGGGCCAAACGCCCAGTTCTGATGAGGTTTTGCCGACCGCTTCCTCGGGGCGGTAGCCCGAGAGACGGTGGAAGCCTACGTTGACTTCTATGAATCGTCCGGTGGCGCGCTCGCTGATGATGATGGCGTCAGGGCTCGAGTGGAATGCCTTGGCGAATTTGACCTCGCTGGCCTTCAGCGCTGCCTCGGCCTGTTGGCGTTTGGTGATGTCTCGGAAGGTCGTGACTATGCAGAGCTGGTGATCGATGCGAATGAACCGGCTGGACACCACGCAGGTGACGATCTGCCCAGCCTTGGTCCGGAACTGCGCCTCGGCGTTTTCAAGGCGTTGATCCCGCATCAGTTGTTCAAACAGGGAGAGTCGTTGCCGCTCGTCCCGCCAAATGCCTAACTCGGGAGCCGAACGCCCGACGATATCGGCCTCATCCCAGCCAAACACGACGCTAAAGCTTGGGTTGATTTCGATGAAAACGCCGTCGCGAATGCGGGAAAGCGAGATCGGGTCCGGACTGCCCTGAAACAGCGCCGAGAACTTCGCTTCCGATGCAGCCAGGTGTTGCTCACGCAGCACTCGCTCGGTGGCGTCGATGATGATTCCAGCCATACGCAAAGGTGCGTCATGCTCGTCTCGGTAGAGTTTGGCGGTACTCTCCAGGTGTCGAATGGTGCCGTCTGGATGGATGGCCTGGTAGGTGGCCTGATAGCTTTGCCGACGCCCGGCGAGTAAGTCGCTGTATGCCGCGCGCATCGTCTTGCGATCATTCGGTGCGACACTGCGGAAAAATTCACGAAACGATCCGTTGAAAGGCCCTTTTATCAGGCCTTGCAGTTCCGATGCCCTGGACGAGGCATAGAGCCGGTCGCTTGGGATGTGCCATTCCCAATTGCCCAGCTCCGCAGAGGCCAGCGCCAACTCCAACCGCTCTTGGCTGTCTTCCAGCGCCTGCGCCTGGATGTGCTGGTCGGTGATGTCACGGATGACGCCCACCAGGACCGTGGCGCCATTGTTGTCGATCTGCCGTTGTCCTTCGACCTCCAGCCACCGTACGCTAGTGTCTGGCCAGCAAACCCGATGACGAAAACTGAAACGCGATTGGGTGTCAGTAAGCATCGCGCATGCGACAGCTTCGATTTGCGGTCGGTCTTCCGCCGCGATGAGTTCCAGATATCGTTTCGCAGAAAGCGCTGAGAGAGGGGCGCTTAGGCCGAACAACTTCTCCGTACCTAACGACAGGTGGATGGTGTCGCGTTGTACCTCCCAAGACCACAAGCCGAGCCCGGCACCCTCGAGCACGGAAAACAGACGAGCAGCGTCCTGCCATGGTTTGAAGGCTTCGCTTGGAGAGGACTCGGACGAGGCGTCAGGCGGCAGCATGTGCGGCCTCGGAGAGTTGGGTTGGCGGGACGTGTCGTTGGCAGGCGATGCTCATGGCTCTCATTGATCTTGTCGTTATATCCGGAACTTATCCGTAGCTGATGGCAATGTGCAAGTGCGGTTAGTCGCCCTGCAGCAACGTCATGAAGGCCTTCGCTGCATTCGACAGGGTGCGCTCGGTATGCGTGATGTAGCCGAGCTGTCTCGCCAGTTGGTCGCCTGGCAGCGGCAAGCGCACCACCTGGTCATCAAGCATGGTGCGCGGAAGCACGCTCCATGCGATCCCGATCGAGACCATCATCTTGATCGTCTCCATGTAGTTGGTGCTCATGGTGATATTGGGCGTCAGCCCTTCGCGCTCGAACAACCGCTGGGCGATATGATGGGTGAAGGTATTCCCGCCGGGAAACACGGCCGGATAGCCAGCAACGTCCGCCAGAGTTATCCCACTCACCTGTGCCAACGGATGCTCAGGGGCAACCACGAAATCCAGTGGATCGTCCCACACCTTTACGGCGCGAATAGGCAATGCTGTTTGTGGTGCCAGGGTGATTACCGCAAGCTCTGCGCGCCCGTGCAGGACTTCGTCGTACGCAACTTCCGAGTCCAGAAAGCGGATGTCCAGATTTACGTCCGGGTAGGCGCGAGTGTAGCTCCTCAGCAACGGCGGCAGACGATGCAGGCCGATGTGGTGACTGGTTGCCAGGGTCAACCGGCCGCTGACATCGCCGTTGAGGTTTGTCAGTGCACGGCGGGTGTCGTCCAGTACGTTGAGGATCTGGTAAGCCCGAGGCAGCAGCGCTCTGCCTGCTTCTGTGAGACCAATCTCCCGGCCCAGCCGATCGAACAGCCGTACGTTCAGTTGCGATTCCAGGGATGCCAGGCGCTTGCTCACGGCCGGTTGAGTCAGGTGTAGACGTTCGGCGGCAACGGAAAAGCTACCCATCTCAGCGATCGCAATAAAAGCGTTGAGGTTGGCGAGATCCATGTCTGGCTCCGATGATCAATTTTCGCGATGACGGCGACCTGAATCGTATTCCAAGTGGGAATGCGTAGGATAAAAAATATGAATTTGAGTAATCGGAAGCTTACCCATAGCATGACCTCATAAGCAAAAGGGCTATTGCCCAACGCACTGATGAGGAAAGTCCGATGGCTGGCAAAACGCTCTACGACAAGCTCTGGGAAATGCACGAGGTCAAGCGCCGTGATGATGGTTCGTCACTGATCTATATTGACCGTCATATCCTGCACGAAGTGACCTCACCGCAGGCGTTCGAAGGGCTTCGCCTGGCTGGGCGTAGGCCGTGGCGCATCGATGCCAACATTGCCACTCCGGATCACAACGTGCCCACCACCAAGGGTGAGCGCCAAGGCGGACTTGAGGCCATCGCCGATGAGGTTTCGCGCATCCAGGTGCAGACACTGGACGAGAATTGCGATGACTTCGGCATCCTCGAATTCAAGATGAACGACGTTCGTCAGGGAATCGTCCACGTTATCGGCCCGGAGCAGGGCGCGACCCTGCCGGGCATGACTGTAGTTTGCGGCGACTCGCATACCTCTACCCATGGCGCTTTCGCTGCGCTGGCCCATGGTATCGGCACTTCGGAGGTCGAGCATGTGCTTGCCACGCAGTGCCTGGTCGCAAAGAAGATGAAAAACATGCAGGTGCGCGTCGAGGGCAAGCTGCCTTTCGGCGTGACAGCTAAAGACATCGTGCTGGCGGTGATCGGCAAGATCGGCACGGCTGGGGGCAACGGGCACGCGTTGGAGTTCGCCGGAAGTGCCATCCGCGACCTGTCCATGGAAGGTCGAATGACGATCTGCAACATGTCCATCGAGGCGGGTGCCCGTGTGGGAATGGTTGCCGCGGATGAGAAGACCATCGCTTATGTCGAAGGTCGACCTTTCGCACCCAAAGGCGCTGACTGGGACCGGGCAGTCGAACTCTGGAAGACCTTGGTATCTGATGACGACGCCGTTTTCGACACGATCGTAGAGTTGAAGGCCGAAGACATCAAACCGCAGGTCAGCTGGGGTACGTCACCTGAGATGGTGCTGGCTGTCGATCAGAGTGTGCCGGATCCGGCGGCGGAAACCGACCCGGTGAAGCGTGACTCCATCACCCGTGCGCTTAAATACATGGGGCTGCAGGCCAATCAGGCGATCACCGACATCGAGCTCGATCGTGTATTCATCGGCTCTTGCACCAACTCGCGGATCGAAGACTTGCGTGCCGCTGCAGAAGTGGCCAAGGGTCGTAAGGTTGCCGCGACGGTCAAGCAGGCGATGGTGGTGCCAGGGTCGGGGCTGGTCAAGCAGCAGGCCGAGGCGGAGGGCCTCGACAAGATTTTTGTCGAGGCAGGCTTTGAATGGCGAGAGCCGGGCTGCTCGATGTGCCTGGCGATGAATCCGGATAAGTTGGGTAGTGGCGAGCATTGCGCGTCCACTTCCAACCGCAACTTCGAAGGTCGGCAGGGTGCTGGTGGCAGGACACACCTGGTGAGCCCCGCAATGGCAGCTGCGGCCGCGGTAACTGGTCGTTTCGTCGATGTTCGTGAATTGATGCAGGCCTGAGGAGACCACCATGAGAGCATTTACCCAGCACACCGGTCTCGTCGCGCCGCTCGACCGTGCCAATGTCGACACCGATCAGATCATCCCCAAGCAGTTTCTGAAATCGATCAAGCGTACCGGTTTCGGGCCTAATCTCTTTGATGAGTGGCGCTATCTGGACGTTGGGCAGCCCAATCAGGACTGCTCGACTCGCCCGGTCAACCAGGATTTCGTGTTGAACTTCCCTCGTTATCAGGGTGCCAGCGTTCTGCTCGCACGTGAGAACTTCGGGTGCGGTTCATCCCGTGAGCATGCGCCGTGGGCGCTGGAAGAATATGGCTTCCGGACGATCATCGCGCCGAGCTTTGCCGACATCTTCTACAACAACAGCTTCAAGAACGGTTTGCTGCCGATCGTGCTGAAAGAAGATGAGGTCGACGAGCTTTTCGAGCAGGCGGAAGCTGATGAGGGTTATCAGCTCACCGTAGACCTTGCTGCTCAGACGGTTACCCGTCCGGACGGCGTGCAGTATGGTTTCGACGTCGACGCGTTTCGCAAGCATTGCCTGCTCAATGGTCTGGACGATATCGGACTGACCTTGCAGGACGCTGACGCCATCAAGACGTTTGAAACACGCCACCAGCAGAGCCAGCCCTGGCTGTTCGGCGCGATCAAATAAGATAAAGAAGCTGCGTGTTAGTGGTTACTCGCAGCTTTGTTGTTATTCCTCAAGGAAAGTCTTCAATGTCCAAACAGATTTTGATTCTACCTGGCGACGGCATCGGCCCTGAAATCATGGCCGAGGCGGTCAAGGTGCTGAAGCTGGCTAACGACAAGTTTGCTCTCGATTTACAGCTGAGCTACGACGAGTTGGGCGGGGCTGCGGTCGACAAGTACGGCGTGCCACTGGCTGACGAGACGCTGGAGCGTGCCCGTGCAGCGGATGCCATCCTGCTGGGTGCGGTCGGCGGGCCGAAGTGGGACGCCATTGATCCGGCCATCCGGCCCGAGCGCGGCCTGCTCAAGATTCGCTCGCAGCTGGGCCTCTTCGGCAATCTGCGTCCGGCATTGCTGTACCCACAGCTTGCGGCAGCGTCCAGTCTGAAGCCGGAAATCGTTGCTGGTTTGGATATCCTCATTGTTCGTGAACTGACAGGTGGCATTTATTTCGGTCAGCCACGCGAAAGCAAGGTGCTGGAGAACGGCGAGCGTATGGCGTTCGATACGCTGCCCTACAGCGAAAGCGAAATCCGCCGAATCGCCAAGGTCGGATTCGACATGGCGCGCGTTCGCAACAAGAAGCTCTGCTCGGTAGACAAGGCCAACGTACTCGCCTCCAGTCAGCTATGGCGCGCAGTCGTAGAAGAGGTCGGGAAGGATTATCCGGATGTCGAGCTCAGCCACATGTATGTCGATAACGCCGCGATGCAGCTCGTGCGCGCTCCGAAGCAGTTTGACGTAATCGTCACGGACAACATGTTTGGCGACATCTTGTCGGACGAAGCTTCCATGTTGACCGGATCAATCGGCATGCTGCCGTCTGCTTCGCTCGACTCGAACAACAAGGGCATGTTCGAGCCCTGCCACGGTTCGGCTCCGGACATCGCAGGCAAGGGTATCGCCAATCCGCTGGCGACGATCCTTTCGGTATCGATGATGCTGCGTTACAGCTTCAATCAGGTGGCTGCGGCGGATGCTATCGAGCAGGCCGTCAGCAACGTGCTCGACCAGGGCCTGCGTACAGGGGATATCTGGTCCGAAGGTTGCGAGAAGGCAAATACTCGGGCGATGGGCGATGCGGTAGTCGCGGCGCTCGCGAAGTTGTAATCTCTTTGGCCCCATTTTGCACCGGCCGTTGATAACGCTTGTGGGCGGCGGCTAGGCGGAACGCCGAGTTGTGCGAGGCGTGCTGTTAGAAAACAGTGAGCAACGCGCCCGCGCTTTCGAACCCGAAAGCGTCTTTTCTTTATCGACGGCCTGTCAGTTGGGCCACATATATAAAGGTGTAGTTGCAATGAAACGTGTAGGTCTGATCGGTTGGCGCGGCATGGTTGGTTCCGTGCTCATGCAGCGAATGCTGGAGGAGCGGGATTTCGACCTGATCGAGCCGGTTTTCTTTACCACTTCCAACGTTGGCGGTCAGGGCCCCGCGATTGGCAAGGATATCGCGCCGCTCAAGGACGCCTACAGCATCGATGAGCTGAAATCTCTCGATGTGATCCTTACCTGTCAGGGTGGTGACTACACCAGCGAAGTGTTTCCCAAGTTGCGCGAGGCGGGCTGGAAGGGATACTGGATCGATGCGGCGTCAACGCTGCGCATGCATGACGATGCGGTGATCGTGCTCGATCCGGTTAACCGTAAGGTGATCGATCACCAGCTGGATGCGGGGACCCTCAATTACATCGGTGGCAACTGCACGGTCAGCCTGATGCTGATGGGGCTGGGCGGGCTGTTCGAGCATGGTTTGGTCGATTGGATGAGTGCCATGACTTACCAGGCAGCGTCCGGTGCCGGTGCGCAGAACATGCGTGAGCTTATCAAGCAGATGGGCAGCATCAATGCGTCGGTTGCAGACGAGCTTGCTGATCCCGCGAGCGCGATTCTTGAGATCGATCGCAAGGTTGCCGAGTGCCAGCGCTCAGACGCTTTCCCGGTAGATAATTTCGGTGTTCCACTGGCGGGTAGTTTGATTCCTTACATCGATAAGGAGCTGCCGAACGGGCAAAGCCGCGAAGAGTGGAAGGCTCAGGCAGAGACCAACAAGATCTTGGGTCGCTTCAAGAGCCCGATTCCGGTGGATGGCATCTGCGTGCGTGTTGGCGCCATGCGTTGCCACAGCCAAGCGCTGACCATCAAATTGAACAAAGATGTACCCATTTCTGATATCGAAGGCATGATCAGTCAGCACAATCCCTGGGTGAAGCTGGTTTCGAACCATCGCGATGCGAGCATGCAGGAACTCAGTCCCACGTCAGTGACCGGCACCCTGAGTGTCCCGGTCGGTCGCTTGCGCAAGCTGAACATGGGGTCGCATTACCTCGGAGCGTTCACCGTAGGAGACCAGCTGCTCTGGGGCGCTGCAGAGCCTTTGCGCCGTATGCTGCGTATCCTTCTCGAGCGCTAAGCCTCGACGGGTCACACCAAAAGCGTCTCGGGAATCCGCGGCGCTTTTTTTGTGCCAGACAACGTGATGCAGCCCTGTTTGTTAGGTTATTCGCAGGTTTTGGCGAAGCTTTCTGACTAAAGTTGACGGTCTTGCTGACGAGTAAATAGAGCTAGATTGAATGTGTCGTGTCGGCGTCAGTCCAGTGACTTCTTGTGACTAGCCGAGCCAATTTGTGGATTGGGTCTGATAACGTGCGAAAAGGCAGAGCAGGGAATGCCGGCTGGTCTGGTGAGTTATTGATAAAACACTATCTGTAAAAGATACTTGCTGGAAGTTCAAAGAATTTTTCTAGCTACAACGCTGTTTAGGCTTATCGCTGACGGGGGACCGCCACCTGGCGGGCGCAGGCAGTGATTAAAGACCCTCTCGAAGTTCCGAGAAAAGTTAAAAAACAAGGATTTACATAATGGTTCGGGTTCGCAATCTGGTGCTGGCAATCGCGGCTGCTACCGCGCTGACTTCCGAAATGGCCTACGCGCTCGGATTGGGTGAGGTCACGCTGAAGTCTTCGCTAAATCAACCGCTGTTGGCTGAAATCGAACTGCTGGATGCGAAAACACTAGCGCCTGGCGAGGTGGTGCCGGTTTTGGCATCCGCTGAAGACTTCAATCGCGCAGGCGTAGATCGTCAGTTTTTCCTGACGGACCTGACTTTCACTCCGGTTGTGCGGCCCGGCGGAAAGAGCGTCATTCAGGTGTCGTCGACCAAGCCGGTTCGCGAACCCTATCTTAACTTCCTTATAGAGGTGCTCTGGCCGAGCGGGCGACTTCTGCGTGAGTACACCTTGCTGCTGGACCCGCCGCTTTATTCGCCTGAGATTGCAGCTGCCGTCGCACCTCAGCTGCCTGTCGCCGCTCCGATAGTCCGTTCTGCTGCAGCGCCGCAGCAGCAGGCAGCTCGCCCAGCGGCTTCTTCATCCGCAGGTTCTGCGGTGCCGGGCGAACAATACAAGGTCACGCCTAACGATACGCTGTGGGAAATTGCAGAGCGTGCGCGTCAGGGTGGTACGGTCCATCAGACGATGTTGGCCATTCAGGATCTAAATCCTGATGCGTTCATCGGCAACAACATCAACCGTATGAAAAATGGCCAGGTGCTTCGCCTGCCAAACGCTGAGCAAATCCGTAGTCGCTCCCAAGCTGAAGCCATTCAGCAAGTTGCGCAGCAGAACGCAAGCTGGCGCCAGGCCTCCGGAGCTGCACCGGCGGGTACTCGTCAGATCGACGCCACGCAGCGCAGCGCAGCAGGTGCAGCACCGTCGCGTAGCGAGCAGGGCGATAACCTCCGTCTGGTTGCTCCACAAACGGGTGAGTCCACCGCTGGCAGCGAGGCTGGGGAAGGGGCGGACGCTGCAGCGTTACGTGACAAGCTCGCGGTTGCGGAGGAAGGGCTCGACTCCAGCCGTCGCGAAAATCTCGATCTCAAGGATCGCCTAAACGACCTTCAGGGGCAGGTGGATAAGCTTCAGCGTCTGATGCAGCTGAAAGATGATCAGCTAGCCAAGCTTCAGGCGCAGCTGGCAGCGGGGCCGGATGCTGGAGCAGAACCAGTCGCGCCGCAAAACGCTACCTCTGAGGAACTAAGCTCAGGCGAAGCGGCTGGGCAGCAAGCAACCGAAGTTGCTCCTGAACTCGATAATGTGACGGAAGAGGCCACTGGTTCGGCCGAAACCCAGCAAGCACCAGCAGCGGCCCCGGTGCAGGTTGCGCAGCCTGCTGCTGAAGAGCCTCTGCCCGCTCCGCAAGAGCAACAAGCCGACGGTTACGTCGATGAGCTGCTGGACAATCCGATTCTGCTCGGCGTGGTGGGTGGCAGCGCCCTGCTGTTATTGCTGGTAGGGTTGATGGCATTGTCTCGTCGCAATGCGATGAAAGAAGCCGAGCTGCAGGAGAGTCTTCTTGCTGACAACTCGTCTGATGCATTCTATGTCCCGCAGCATGATCTCGATTCTTCAGACAACGAAGCAGCAGATCTTGGTGTCGTGCCTGTGCGCCAGGCTGATAGCAGTGCTGCTGAATCGCATTCCTCTACCAGTAACGACCCTCTGGCTGAAGCGGATATCTACATCGCTTACGGGCGTTTCAATCAGGCTGCCGAGCTGCTTCAGAATGCCCTGAACGACGAGCCGCAGCGTAGCGATTTACGCCTTAAGCTCATGGAGGTCTATGCCGAGCTTGGCGATCGGGAGGGTTTTGCTCGTCAGGAAGCGGAGCTTCGTGAAATCGGGGGCTCCTCAGCGGAAATCGAGCAGACCAAAGCCAGATATCCAGCCATGGCTGCTGCTGCAGGTTTCGGCGCTGCCGCTGCGGCGACATCTGAAGATAATGATCTTGACAGCTTCAGTCTCGACGACCTTGAGCTGGAAGAGCCGGTGGCCGCAGAGCAAAAATCGGACGATAGCTTTGATCTGAGCCTGGATGATCTCAAGCTCGATGATGACCTGGCAGCTGCGCCAGTAGCGCCCGCTGACGAGTCCACTACAGAGCTGGCTGAGTTTAACTTCGACGAGCTGAATGAGTCGGACGATAAACAAGGCTCCGATGCCTTTACGTTTGATTTTGACGAGCCCGCTTCTCGCGATAATGCATCGCTAGACGACGAGCTGGGAGAGTTCTCCCTAGACCTGGATGAACAATCCCCGGCCTCTGCTCGAAACGACGATTTGATGCTCAGCCTGGAAGATGACGAGCCCAAAGCGGTATCGACTGAGCCAACAGAAGACTTCGACTTCGGTCTTGCTGATCCTGTACAGCCCGCGGATATGCCTGACGAGTTCGACCTGTCGCTGGATGACGAGCCCGTTGCGGAGCAGGCACCGGAGAACTTCTCGACAGAGCTGGGCGTAGTCGAGGCCGAGCTTGAAGATCTGTCTCGGGATTTGAATGAACCGCTCGATCAGTCGCGCTCCGTGCCAGCTAGTACGATTGAGCCCATTGAGCCGTCGTCCGACTCGCTGGATGACGATTTTGATTTCCTCGCTGATACCGATGAGACCACCACCAAACTCGACCTTGCTCGTGCCTATATCGACATGGGTGACGCCGAAGGTGCTCGCGACATCCTTGACGAAGTCATGAACGAGGGAAGTGATACCCAACAGCAAGAGGCGCGAGAGATGCTCGCCAAACTAGCCTGACTATGAATGAAGCAGTACCCGATGCGGCAGCCTCCTCGGCTGCCGCTGACGTTTTCAGAATCGCACTAGGCGTCGAATATAAGGGCTCTCGCTACCGCGGGTTTCAACGACAGCGTGAGGGTGTGCCGTCGATTCAGCTCTCTCTTGAGAACGCGCTGAGCAAAGTGGCCGGTGGTCACCCCGTCGTGTTGAGTTGTGCTGGGCGTACCGATGCGCTGGTGCATGCATGCGCTCAGGTGGTGCATTTCGACACGCCAGTAACACGAAGCATGCATGCCTGGGTCATGGGCGCGAACATGAATCTGCCTGGAGACATTAGCGTTACTTGGGCCAAAGAGATGCCCAAGAACTTCGATGCTCGTTTCAGCGCAATGGCGCGCCGTTACCGCTACGTGATCTACAACGATCAGATTCGGCCCGCTCACCTGGCGGAAGAAGTGACCTGGAATCATCGCCCCCTGAATGTTGAGCGCATGCGCGAAGCAGCCAAGGCTTTTGTTGGAACCCACGACTTCAGTGCCTTCCGGGCACGCCAGTGTCAAGCGAAGTCGCCAATCAAGACGATCCATCATCTCGAGTTGCTTGAATACGGCAGGTTGATCGTGATCGACGTCCGTGCAAACGCCTTTTTGCATCATATGGTGCGCAACTTTGCCGGTGTACTCATGACCATTGGTGCTGGTGAGCGGCCGGTGGAGTGGGCTCAGGAGGTATTGGAGTCGAAGATAAGGCGGACCGGTGGAGTGACTGCCCACCCCTATGGACTTTATCTCGTTCAGGTGGACTATCCAGATCAGTTTCAGTTACCTGACCGCTATCTCGGTCCTCACTTCCTGTCCGGCCTGCCAGACGTGCGAACGGATCTGAGCTAGCGCTGTTGAGTCGAGGTCAAATGCGTCGAGCCGTGTGGATTGCGACCCTGCTGAACGATGTCGGTTGCAGCCTGTGGTGCTTTTGTTACCATCCGAGGTCTCCCATCGCAGGTGCCCGCTGTTGCCTATTGTCCGTAGCAAGATATGTGGAATTACTCGCGTCGAGGATGCGCTTGTTGCCGCTGACGCCGGGGCAGATGCCATTGGTCTGGTGTTTTATGCCAAGAGCCCAAGGGCAGTCAGCGTTCAGCAGGCGCGGAAAATTGTTGCCGCGCTGCCCCCGTTCGTCACCACCGTAGGCTTGTTTGTCAACGCATCGCGTTGCGAGATCAACGAGACGCTTGATGCGGTGCCACTCGATGTACTGCAATTTCATGGTGACGAAAGCCCTGCCGACTGCGAAGGCTATCAGATACCTTGGTACAAGGCTCTAAGAGTCAAGGTTGGCAAGGACGTTGGGCTCCAGGCTGGCCGTTATGCTGGCGCCAGCGCTATCTTGCTGGACACCTTCGTTGCCGGTGTCCCCGGTGGGACTGGAGAGCGGTTCGACTGGTCGCTGATACCAGCAGATCTGCCCAAGCCTTTAATACTCGCCGGTGGCCTAACGTGCCAAAACGTTCAGCAGGCCATTGCAGAAGTTCACCCCTTTGCCGTCGATGTGAGCGGCGGAGTTGAACTCAGCAAGGGTATCAAGGACGCCGACAGCGTGAGGGGCTTCGTTCGGCTGGTAAGGGCATCGATGTGACGAACCGCGGGCGTTTGCCGTCCAGTTACCGTTCGCTTGATTGGCGAGCCGCCATCTCCGGATCCTCATTGATGCAAGATGGTTCAAGCTTCAGCGGTTGCGCCGTATGCGCTATCGCTTACGCGACTCAGTGAGCTCCGATTGGAGTCTGGTCGCAACGATGAATTTTGCCGGTGCGTGCTGTCGTTACGCGCGGGACTGACAAGCTGTGGAGAATAAAAGCGATGAGCAACTGGCTGGTAGACAAGCTGATCCCATCGATCATGCGCTCAGAAACGCAGAAGAGCTCAGTGCCCGAGGGCCTCTGGCATAAATGCCCGTCGTGTGAGGCGGTGTTGTATCGGCCAGAGCTGGAAAAAACGCTGGATGTCTGCCCGAAATGTCAGCACCACATGCGTATCGACGCACGCACTCGTCTCGATATTTTCCTAGATAAGGAAGACCGCGAGGAAATTGCGGCTGACCTCGAACCGGTCGACCGACTGAAGTTTCGTGACACCAAGAAGTACAAGGACCGCCTCTCGGCTGCCCAGAAGCAAACCGGTGAAAAAGATGCATTGATCGCCATGCGTGGGACTTTGAAGCACATGCCGATAGTCGCCTGTGCCTTTGAGTTTTCCTTCATGGGCGGCTCAATGGGAGCGATCGTCGGGGAACGCTTTGTGCGCGCCGCGAACGTTGCGCTCGAGCAGCGCTGCCCCCTGGTCTGCTTCGCAGCTTCCGGGGGTGCCCGGATGCAGGAGGCGCTGATCTCGTTGATGCAGATGGCCAAGACTTCTGCCGTCCTGGCTCGCATGCGCGAGGAGGGACTGCCTTTCATTTCGGTGCTGACCGATCCGGTTTATGGTGGCGTCTCGGCGAGTCTGGCTATGCTGGGCGATGTCATCGTCGCGGAGCCCAAGGCGTTGATAGGCTTCGCTGGTCCACGAGTCATAGAACAGACTGTGCGTGAGAAACTGCCCGAAGGATTCCAGCGCAGTGAGTTCCTGCTGGATCATGGCGCAATCGATCTGATCGTCCCGCGTTCCGAACTGCGTGATCGCTTGTCGCGTCTTTTGGCTCAGTTGCAGAATCTGCCAACTCCCGGCGAACCCGCTTTGGTGACGGCCGACGCATGATCCAGCGGAGCCTTGGGGACTGGCTCATATACCTTGAGCAGCTGCACCCTGTTGCTATCGATATGGGGCTTGATCGGTGCCGTGAGGTGGCGGCAAGACTGGGGTTGGGGCGGCCAGCTCGTCAGGTCGTAACCGTTACGGGCACGAATGGTAAGGGCTCTACGTGCGCCTTCATTGCTCGTCTGCTGGCTACACAGGGCAAAACGGTCGGAGTTTATAGCTCACCGCATTTGCTGCGGTACAACGAGCGGGTTCGCATCGATGATGCCGATGTTACGGATGATGCGTTGTGCGAAGCATTTGAGGTAGTTGAGCGTGCGCGCGGCTCTATTTCACTTACCTATTTCGAAATGGGCACGCTGGCGGCACTCTGGCTCTTTGAGCGCGAGGCACTTGATGCCGTAGTTCTGGAGGTCGGGCTTGGCGGACGTCTCGATGCGGTCAATCTTGTTGATGCAGATGTGGCGGTAGTGACCAATATCGGATTGGATCACGCCGAATGGCTGGGTACGACGCGCGAAAGTGTCGCGTTCGAAAAAGCCGGTATTTTTCGCTCCGCTAAGCCAGCCGTCTGTGGTGACACCGCGCCGCCTGAAACCATGCTCGAAAGTGCCATGAAGTCTGCTGTTCCGCTGTTGGTTCGTGGCCGCGACTTTGGTCTGAGCAGAGACTCAGCCCGCTGGCATTGGCAGGGCAAAGACAGTGCTGGAAATCCTCTAGAGTTGCGCGACCTGCCGCTGCTTTCGTTGCCGCTCGAAAACGCTGCTTTGGCGTTACAGGCGTTTGCGCTACTCGGGCTTTCCTTGCAGCCCGAGCAAATCAACCAAGCATTACGGAACACCCGGGTTACAGGCCGCCTGGATCAGCACACCCTCTGCTGGCGAGGAATCAACATCTCGTTATTACTCGATGTGGGCCATAACCCGCACGCAGCGGCGTATCTTGCAGGGCATCTCCGGCAGCGACCTATATCTGGTCGCCGCCTTGCCGTGTTCGGCCTCCTGGCTGATAAGGATCTGGCCGGAGTGATTGATGAGCTCGGCGGTGTTGTCGATACTTGGGCCGTCGCGCCGTTGCCAACGCCGCGCTCACGTTCGGCAGAGGAGTTGAGCGCTGCATTGAGCGAGCGGGGCGAGGCCGTCACTGTCCATCCGGACATCGCTAACGCGCTCGATCGACAGTGCGATCAGGCTACGGGAAATGACGAGGTTTTGATTTTCGGATCTTTTTATTGCGTAGCTGAAGCGCTGGCCTGGCTTGACCAGCACAAAGCGCGTGGAGGGCATGATCTTGGTGGATAGAGGATTGTTGCAGCGTATCGTGGGCGCGTTGGTGCTTGTTGCGCTTGCCGTGATATTCGTTCCGATGCTTTTCAATCGTGATGATGCCGATCAGCAGGTAGCGGTTGATGCCCCGGAGATGCCTCCGACGCCAGCCGTGCCGGCGATCGAAACGCAACCTGTAGAGGTGCCTGAGCCTGAGGTCGACCCCGTCCCTGAAGAATTCGAAATTATCGAGGAAGGCCCAGCGGAGCAGCCAGGAGCTCCTGCGGAACCCATCAGCCCAGCTCCTTCGCAGCCTCCCTCCGCGCCGATAGCTCCCGAGCCGGCAGTCACCCAAGCCGAGCCGCCCGAACCGACTGTGCCTGAAGAGCCGCGGTTGGATTCTGCGAACCTTCCAGTCAGTTGGTCCGTGCAGCTAGCGAGCCTGTCCAGTCGCGAGAACGCCCACAAACTTCAGCAAACCTTGCGTTCCCAAGGGTATAACGCATACATACGAACCGCTGATGGAATGAATCGGGTATTCGTGGGGCCGCTGGTGGATCGCGCGGAAGCCAATCGTCTGCGCGACCAGCTACAGCGACAGCAGAAACTCGACGGATTTGTTGTGCGCTTCAAGCCAGAGCAGGGTTAGTCCAAGGGCAAGATTGGCACTCTAGTCTTTCAAGCACTGTATAGCCTGGGGCTACACAGTGCTTACTCCTTGGCGGGTGCTCTGCTAAAATACCGCGCCTTTCTCCTCAGCAGGAAACCCCGTGACGTTCACCTGGGTCGATTGGGCGTTCATCGCCGTTGTAGTCATCTCCAGCCTGATCAGTTTGAAGCGCGGTTTCGTCAAGGAAGCGCTTTCCCTGCTCACCTGGATTGTCGCGGGTGTGGTTGCCTGGATGTTTGGTGGCGCGCTGTCACACTATCTCGCTGACTACATCAGTACACCATCGTTTCAGGTAATTGCGGCCTGCGTGATTCTGTTTGTCGTAACGTTGCTGGTGGGCGCCTTGGTCAATTTCCTGATCGGCGAGCTGGTGCGGGTTACCGGCTTATCCGGTACGGATCGCTTCCTCGGCATGGTCTTTGGCGCAGCCCGAGGCGGGCTGCTTATCGTGATTCTGGTCGGTCTCCTCAGCCTCGCTCCGGTACATCAGGATCCGTGGTGGCGCGAGTCGGCTTTAGTGCCTCATTTTCTGCTTGTTGCCGATTGGTCAAAGAGCTTGATTCTTGGCTTCGGTAGCCAGTGGGCAGCCGGGTCACTTGACGGGTCCAGTTGAGCCGCATCCTTTACAAACGGTCGTATCGCTGGCGTTTCAGCGTAGCGCCCGGATCAGCCTGTAATAACTGAGAGGTTCCTTGCATGTGTGGCATTGTCGGCATCGTCGGTAAGTCAAACGTCAATCAGGCGTTGTATGACGCGCTTACCGTACTGCAACACCGTGGGCAGGATGCAGCCGGAATCGTGACCAGCGACAGCGGTAAGCTGTTTCTGCGCAAGGACAACGGGCTGGTCAGGGATGTGTTCCAGCAGCGTCACATGCAACGCCTCGTCGGTAACATGGGCATTGGCCATGTCCGTTATCCAACGGCCGGTAGCTCCAGTTCGGCCGAAGCTCAGCCGTTCTATGTCAACTCGCCATACGGCATCACCCTGGCGCACAACGGCAATCTCACGAACGTCGATCAGCTCAACAAGGAAATCTACGAGTCCGATCTGCGTCACGTGAACACCAACTCAGACTCAGAAGTGCTGCTCAACGTTTTTGCCCATGAGCTAGCGGTGCGTGGCAAGTTGCAGCCTACAGAAGAGGATGTGTTCGCTGCGGTCGCAAAGGTTCATGAGCGCTGCGTGGGAGGCTATGCGGTAGTCGCCATGGTGACCGGCTACGGCATCGTTGGTTTCCGTGATCCTCACGCGATTCGTCCGATCGTGTTCGGCCAGCGCCATACCGATCAGGGCGTGGAGTACATGATTGCCTCCGAAAGCGTCGCGCTTGATGTACTAGGCTTTACGTTGATTCGTGACCTGGCACCTGGCGAAGCGGTCTACATCACCGCTGATGGCAAGCTGCATACTCGCCAATGCGCCCCGAATCCTCAGTATGCGCCGTGCATTTTCGAGCACGTCTACCTGGCCCGCTCCGACTCCCTGATGGATGGCGTCTCGGTTTACAAGGCGCGCCTGCGCATGGGAGAAAAGCTGGCTGACAAGATTCTGCATGAGCGGCCCGATCACGACATCGATGTGGTAATTCCTATCCCCGACACAAGCCGCACGGCAGCGCTTGAACTGGCCAACCGGTTGGGCGTCAAGTTCCGCGAGGGTTTCGTCAAAAACCGTTACATTGGTCGAACTTTCATCATGCCGGGGCAAGCTGCCCGCAAGAAGTCCGTACGGCAAAAGCTCAACGCGATCGACCTTGAGTTCCGTGGCAAGAATGTCATGCTGGTCGATGACTCAATCGTACGGGGCACCACCTGCAAGCAGATCATCCAGATGGCGCGTGAAGCCGGGGCGAAGAACGTTTACTTCTGCTCGGCGGCACCGGCAGTTCGTTACCCGAACGTATACGGCATCGACATGCCAAGCGCGCATGAGCTGATCGCCCATAACCGCAGCACTGAAGAGGTTGCTGAGCTCATCGGTGCTGACTGGCTGGTGTACCAGGACCTGGCTGACCTGATTGATGCGGTCGGGGGCGGCAAGGTCAAAATCGATAGTTTCGATTGCGCAGTGTTCGACGGGAAGTACGTGACCGGCGATATCGACGACGTCTACCTGAACAAGATCGAGCAGGCGCGCAATGACCTCAGCAAAAGCAAGTCCTTGATTGGTAGTGCGATCATAGATTTGCATAACAATTGATCTGAACCCAGGCGCTATGCGCCACAGGTGGGGAAGCCCTATGACAATCGATTGGGACGCAGGCCGGCTGGACAGTGATCTGTCCGAGGCAGGCTTCGATACGCTCGCGGTCCGCGCTGGCCAGCATCGCTCGCCGGAAGGTGAGCACGGCGAGCCGCTTTTCTTGACCTCAAGTTACGTATTTCGCAGTGCGGCTGATGCTGCTGCGCGATTTGCAGGTGAAGTGCCGGGCAACGTCTACTCGCGTTATACCAACCCCACCGTGCGTGCTTTCGAGGAGCGCATTGCAGCCATGGAGGGCGCCGAACAGGCCGTGGCGACCGCATCCGGCATGTCAGCAATCCTCGCCATGGTCATGAGCCTGTGTTCCGCCGGCGACCACGTATTGGTGTCCCGAAGCGTTTTTGGTGCGACGGTTTCGTTGTTCGAAAAGTACCTCAAGCGCTTCGGACTCGAAGTGGACTACGTACCGCTGACTAACGTAGATAGCTGGAGGCCTGCATTCAAGCCCAACACCAAACTGGTATTCGTTGAGTCGCCTTCCAACCCTTTGGCAGAACTGGTAGACATCGCTGAGCTCGCAGCGCTGTGTCACCACAAGGGTGCGATGCTGGCGGTAGACAACTGCTTCTGTACCCCGGTACTGCAGCAGCCGCTGGCGCTTGGTGCTGATATCGTCATCCATTCGGCCACCAAGTACATCGATGGCCAAGGCCGTTGTCTGGGCGGTGTGGTTGCCGGGCGTGCCGAACAGATGAAAGAAGTGGTCGGCTTTTTACGTACAGCAGGTCCTACGCTGAGCCCGTTCAATGCCTGGGTCTTTCTCAAGGGGCTGGAAACGCTGCGTCTGCGTATGCAAGCTCACTGTTCAAGTGCGCAAAAGCTGGCCGAGTGGCTGGAACGGCAGCCCGGTGTAGAGAAGGTCTATTACGCAGGCCTTTCCAGTCATCCTCAGCATGATTTAGCCAAGCGCCAGCAAAAAGGGTTCGGCGCTGTGCTGAGCTTCGAGGTGGCCGGAGGCAAAGAAGGCGCCTGGAGATTTATCGACGCAACCCGCTTGATTTCGATTACCGCTAACCTGGGCGACAGCAAGACAACCATCACCCATCCGGGTACAACGACGCACGGGCGACTTTCAGCCGAAGACCGGGCCACAGCCGGTATCCACGATAGCTTGATTCGAGTCGCGGTTGGCCTTGAGGATGTTGCCGATCTTCAGGCCGATCTTGCTAGAGGGCTGGCCGCGCTCTAGTTGATCTGATTTCTTGCGTCGGATGTAAAAGGCCCCGCTCAGTGCGGGGCCTTTCTTTTGGCGACTTTCCAGGCGAAACGAGTTCGTTCGACCTGCAGTTAGATCCTCTGGTCAGTCGATCGCGGGTGCGAAGTCCACCACGAAACCGTCAAGCCGTTCTTCAATAGCAATCTCGTCGCGAACTCGATTAGCGGCCTGGCGGCTTTCGATTGGGCCGACGAATACTCGGTGCGTCCGGCCCGTAGTACGAAGATAGGCGTCGAAACCCTTTTCTTTAAGCTTGCCGACCAGCGCTTGGGCGCTGTCAGCGTTTTGCAGGCTTGCCAACTGTACTGCCCAGCCAGCCCGAGCGGCTGTATCGAAAGCAGGCTGCTCCAGCGGAGTGAATGTCTGTGGCGCACGCTGCGCTGCAGGGGCAACGGGCACGCGGCTGCGCGGAACGGGTTCGTTGGATCGCAGATCGATCGCCGGTGCAGGCTGCCCTTGGCCGTCAAACAATCCTTCCGGCGTCGCTGGCAAAATGCTTGGGTTTTCCGAGTTGGTTTCGATCACCCGGATGTCGCTGTATTTCTTGCCTGACAAAGCGGCAATACCTGCGCGATCACGGATCACGGTAGGCCTCAGGAATACCATCAGGTTGCGTTTGACATGGGTTTCCTGAGTGGAGCGAAACAGCGCGCCCAGCAGGGGAATGTCACCCAGTAGCGGAACCTTTGAGTCCGTACGCGTCACGTCATCCTGAATCAGCCCACCCAGCACGATGACCTGCCCGTCTTCGGCAAGAATGGTGCTTTTGATCGAACGCTTGTTCGTGACCAGGTCAACCGCTTGAGCGGACAGGCTTGCCTGGGGTGCGATTGACGAGATCTCTTGCTCGATCTCCAAACGCAGCGTCGCGCCTTCATTGATGTGCGGCACGACCTTGAGCGTAACGCCTATGTCTTCCCGCTCGATCGTGGTGAATGGATTGTTCGCGCCGGAAGCATCCGTCGTATATGTGCCGGTCTGGAAGGGTACGTTCTGGCCAACGAGAATTTCCGCCTCCTGATTATCGAGCGTGAGGAGGCTTGGCGTGGAGAGCAGGTTGCTCTTGCTGTTGGCAGACAGAGCGGTGATCAGCGCGCCAAAGCTGCGGGTGCCGACGCCGATAATGGCGCCGTCCGGAAGGTTGTCGGGTATTTCATTCTCGCTGATGGCGTTGAGCACGCTTCCAACTGAGAGGCCTGTATTGCCAAAGCTGACCCCGCCCAGTCCGCCGGTCCCGCCTCGCGCATCCACCGCCCATTGCACGCCGAGTGCGTCGGTTATGTCGCCTGATACCTCAACGATTGCTGCTTCGACCATGACTTGTGCGCGAGGGACGTCCAGTTGCCGAACGATCGATTCAAGTGTCGCGATCAGTTCGGGCTCGGCAAGCATCACCAGGGCGTTGAGGCTCTCGTCAGCACGGATCAGGATGTTCTGTTGCCGACCGCCTTGCGCCTCACCATCGGCAGGAGTGGCCAGACGCTCGGATATATCTCCCAACGTTTCCGCGAGAGACTTGGCATCGTTGTGACGCAGGCGAATGACTCGCGTGTTGGCTGAACGTGTACTCGGTGTGTCGAGTGTCTTTGCCAGGCTCGCCAGCTTTTGCCGTGCCTGCTCTGGTCCGGTGAAGATCAACCGATTGGTACGTGAGTCAGCGATGATCTGAGCGCCTGCCGTGTCTCGGGCCTCGCCGCGGGCCAGGGTGTTACGCAACACCTCGGCAATATCTACGGCCCACCCGTATTGGAGATTCACGACCGCATAGTCGTCGTTCTGGGCATTGTCGAGCTGGCGTACCAGTTCTTCGATACGGGCTATGTTGGCGCTACGGTCGCTGATGATCAGCGCATTCGCCGAGCTGACTGCAGCGAGATGACCATACTGAGGAATCAGCGGACGGATCAGCGGGATCAGTTCGGTAGCTGAAGTGTGCTGGACCTGTATAACCCGTGTTTCCAGAAGATCTCCTCCTGTCGGGCCGCCACCTGCCTCCGATTTGGCTTCAGCGTTCGGTACGATTCTCGCAACCTCACCCTGTGTAAGCACGCTGTAGCCGTGGGTTGCCATGACCGACAGGAAGAGTTGATAGACCTCATCCAGCGAAAGAGTCGTCGACGACACGACTGTCACTTGGCCCTTAACACGAGGGTCGACGATAAAGGTCTGCCCGGTCAGCTGACTGATTTGATCAACGAAGGCCCGGATATCAGCGTCCTTGAGGTTGATGGTCCAGCCATCCTGTTGAGTCTCGCTTGGCTCGATACCTGGGTCGGCGGCCAACAGGGGAAGCGGTGCGGCGAGCAGGCCGGCAGCAAGCAGAGCAATGAGTTGGCGTGTGGAAAAAGGCAGCATCGGTCAGTCGTCTTCCGTGGGCTGTTCATCGGAGGGCAGGGTTTCAGGCGGCGGGCTTGTTGCCCCTTCCATTTGTTGTCGGAGCGCTTCCATCTGCTGTTGAAGCATCTCCGCTTGCGGATCGAGTGCCTCCATTTGTGTGGGTTCGCTGTAGTCCGGCAGGCTATCGATGGCGGCTGTGGGAGAGCGGACGCTTGGAAAAACCAGGCTTTCGATACGATTGCCACGCTTTAGCTCCACCCTGTCTGGATGAACGCTGTATAGGCGCACCCCTGGTTCGAGCTCTTGATCGACGCTGTAGAGCTGTGGCGGTTGACCGGCCAATTGAATGATAGCCGTCGATCGAGCCGGGTCGGCATGAACGAAGCTGCCTAGCAAGGTTAGATCCGAACTTGATTCACCGGGGGTATAGCTTTGGCCGGCCGAGGCAGGGGATCCAAACAACCCCTCCATTCGCTCCAGGTCGGGCGCGACGCCAGCGGGCTGGCTACTGTCCGATATAGCTGCAGGCGGCGTTTGGGTCAGTTTGAGCCAGGCCATCGCCTGGCCAGCCAGATAGACGCCGAATAGCACGACGATGACTGCGCTGAGGATCAATGGCGCATACTGGCGAAATTTCTGCAGTGCTGCGGGGGAAGCCAAGCTAGGCACTCCGTGAAGCCAAATGTTTGATGGTCATGACGCTGACTCGCGTTGGTGGTTGTTGTAATGCGAACAGCGGGCCTGATCGGAAGTGTAGACCCGGACCATGACAAAGAAGCACTTGAGTATGCTAGTGCAACTGACTGTTTTTCAGGCAAAAGGTGCCCGTAGACAGTTGAATGAGCGATGCGACTGCAAGAGAGAAGATTTTTTTCGTGAAAAACGCGATGCGCTGTTGACTTGATTTCTCTCGATGCGTAAATTGCGCGCCTCGCAGGGCGATCAGCCACTAGCTACAACGGTTGAGTCTAGAGGTCTTGCGAATCGGACGTAAAGTCCGGCCGACGCGCAGCGGTAGTTCAGTCGGTTAGAATACCGGCCTGTCACGCCGGGGGTCGCGGGTTCGAGTCCCGTCCGCTGCGCCATATCTGCTTCCAATCTTCGGAAGCCACGCGAAAAGCGGCCTTAAGGCCGCTTTTTTCGTTTCCACTATCGCTTCGGTTCCTATCTCCCTCGCTTCATCTGGCTCATCCGGGCGCCTGCATCTGGCCCTGATGTGCTTTTCCGCTTTCCCTATAACCTAAATCTTGTACAAGAAAAAACCGAAGGAGTTGCATTACTCCGGTTTTTGTCGTGCTTCATGCCGCCTAAGTACTTCTGTGGAGCAGTAAATCAAAAAACTTGTACAAAAGGATATTAATAGGCCATCATCTGTACAAGATATGAATGGCTCAGGTTTGCCTGCTGCCTCCTTAACGACCTTCAAGCGTCGGCTGCTCTGCAGCGCGCATGCAGAGACACTTCAATGAATAAGCAGATGTCAGTATCCAAGCGCCTCGGTTTCGGGTTTTTCCTAATACTCGCGCTGATGGCAGTCGTGGCGATGGTCAGCGCGCTGAAGGTCGATACCATTGATCGAACCATGAAGAGCATCAGCTCTCAGGCGGGGCTGAAGCAGCGTTATGCGATCAATTTCAGAGGAAGCGTTCATGATCGCGCGATTGCCGTGCGGGATGCGGTTAGCGCAGCCGATACTGGTTTTGCACGAGGCCGAGTAGCGGAAATCGAGCGTCTTGCGAAGATGTATGCCGACTCTGCCGGCCCGATGAAAGCAATGCTAGCCCAGCGCACCGCTGACCCAGTCGAGCTGCAGTTGATAGCGCAGATCGAAGCGATTGAAGCCAAGACAAACGACCTGACCAGACAAGTGATTGATATGCGGTTCGCTCAAGGCTCGGAGCGGGCATACGTCTTTCTGCTGGAAAACGTTGCGGGCGCGTACAGCGAGTGGCTCCGGCTGATCAACGCTTTCATCGACCATCAGGAAATGTCCATCAGTCAGCAAGTAACTGTGGTCCGTGACACGGCAAGCGGTTTTCTCATGCTTATCATTACAGTCACTGGTATAGCGATTCTGCTCGGGACCGCGATTGCGGTGCTGATCATTCGCAAGTTGAGATCGACGCTTGGCGCGGAGCCTGATGAAGTGGCACGGGTGATCGGCAACCTTGCAGACGGTGAGCTCGGTCAGGTAATCCTCACCAGCTATCCAGACAGCGTGATGGGGGCGACTGCGAAGATGGCTAGTCGATTGACCGGCATCATCGCCGAGGTTCGAGCCGCCGCGGACGGGGTGGGCGTGGCGTCGGGAGAGTTGCTTACCTCATCGTCAGACAGCAATCAGCAGATACAGCAGCAGTCAGCCGAGGCCGAGCAGGTTGCGACCGCCATTAACCAGATGGCAGCGACGGTAAGCGAAGTCGCGAACTTTGCAGCCCGCGCCGCGACGGCAGCCAAGAGTGCCGATGAGCAAGTTGAAACCGGCACGCGGGTAGTGGGGGAGACGGCGATATCTATCCACAATCTGGCCAAGGTGCTCGAGCAAGCCACCGAAACGGTCAACCAGGTTTCCGAGCACAGCGGCAGCATCGAGAAGATTCTTCAGGTCATCACCGCTATTGCGGAGCAAACCAATCTATTGGCACTGAACGCAGCCATCGAAGCGGCTCGCGCCGGGGAGCACGGCCGAGGCTTCGCCGTCGTAGCCGATGAGGTGCGGTCACTGGCGAACCGCACTCAACAGTCATCAAGTGAAATCAGCGAAATGATCGAGTCGTTGCAAGCGGGAGCGAGCAAGGCGGCGGAGGTTATGCAGACCAGCAAGCGAATGGCGCAGCAAACGGTGGAGCAGACCCTCGAGGCGGAGGGCGCCCTGTTGAAGATTCGTCGAGAGGTTGGCTCGATCAACGAAATGAATGCCCAGATTGCGGCAGCTTCAGAGGAGCAGAGCGCGGTGGCGGAAGAGGTCAATCAGAGCGTGACGCGCATACATGATTCCGCCGTGGCGAGTTCCGCTGCGTCTAACCAGGTAGCCGCATCGAGTCGAGACCTGACGACGCTTGCCGCAGACCTGAATCGCAAGGTCGGTTATTTCCGCGGTTGATACCGGCTTTAGACCAGGGAAGCCGTACTGGCGAGACCCTTGCCGCGTTGCTGCACCGATAGCGGGCAAGGGAGTCAGCGATCGCTCCGTTGCGCACTTTGGCGGTGCGTCCTTGCGACGCTAGCGCAGCAACTGGCTGGTGCGTCCGATCTCCATTTGGCCACATGACTTAACTCAGCGCCCGACGTCGCTGATCATGGGGGCTGGCATATTAATAGCTTTGTAATCGAAACAAGCAAAATGTGTCGGCAAGGATATGCCTGGCGGCGAGGGTGGGCGTGTACGGCTTTCGCTATTCGTTCCCTATGACCAAGACATGCCATGACCCTCGAAACAAGCAGGATGAAGCGAAATAGCCTCCTCTCATGCGAGGAGCTGGACCGGGCCCGAATACTCGACACGCTGGTCCATAACCTGGATGGCATGGCATATCGCTGCCAGCACAACGACGATCGGAGGATGGTTTTCGTAAGCCAGGGGTGTCCGGCCCTTACGGGTTACTCAGCGACGGAACTGGTCGACCGTAGCGGCGTAACGTGGCGTGACATCACCTTCACAGAAGATCGGGAACGGATTCGTAACGTCATCAATCGGGCCGTCGCGGACCGCCAACGATTCGCAGTTCAGTACCGCATTCGTACGGCTAGCGGTCAGATTAAGTGGGTGTCGGAGCGTGGCGTTCCTGTACATGACGAGCGGGGCCACATGGTTCTCGAAGGCGTCATCGAGAACATCACAGTTCAAAAAGCCACGCTCGATGCGCTGGAGCAGGCCGAATCCCGTTATCGCAATATTTTCGAAAACGCATCGGAAGGCATTTTTCAATCGACTCGCGACGGTAGGTACCTCGCGGCCAATCCCGCACTGGCGAAGCTTTACGGGTACGACTCGGCAAACGAGCTGATCGACGATCTAGCTGACTTGGACCGAAGGCTCTACGTGCAGAGTGGACGTCGTGAAGAATTCTGTCGGCTGATGGAGACGCAAGGAGAGGTGCTCAACTTCGAATCGGAAGTATTTCGCCAGGACGGCACGCGTATCTGGATCTCCGAAAATGCTCACGTGGTCCGCGACCCGGTGGGCCGATTCATTTGCTATGAAGGCACGGTGCAAGATATTTCGGAGCGGCGAAATTACCAGGCGCAGCTCGAGCAGCAGGCCAATCACGACCTGCTTACAGGTCTGCCAAACCGCGCTCTGCTCAGCGATCGCATCGAGCATGGGCTCGCCCATGCGTCTCGCTCAGGATATTACCTGACGCTTGTTTTCATGGATCTCGATAACTTCAAGTTCATCAACGACGCCCTTGGCCACAGCGCTGGTGATGAATTGCTGAAGATCGTCGCGAAGCGTCTGTCAGGTTGCCTGCGCAGTTCGGATACTGTCGCCCGCCTTGGTGGTGATGAGTTCGTGCTTGTGCTCAATGATCACTATCGGGTCAGCACAGTGGTGACCTTGCTCGAACGTGTGGTTGCCGATATCGGCAGACCGATCACGCTGGGCAATCGTCAGTTCCAGGTCGGCGCAAGCTTTGGTGTGGCGCTGTATCCAGCGGATGGCGAGGACGCGCAGAGCCTGCTCAAGCATGCAGACGTCGCGATGTACGAGGCGAAAAAGCGCGGACGCAACAATTTTCAGTTTTTTACGCCCGAGCTCAATCAGGCGGCTGCCGAACGACTGAATCTTGAAGCGGCCATCCGTGTGGCATTGGAGCACGGGGCTTTCGATGTTCATTATCAGCCTAAGGTCGACCGGCACCGCCGGATCGTCGGTGTCGAAGCGCTGGCCCGTTGGACACATGCGCAGCTCGGCGTCATTGGACCGGATCGGTTCATACCGATTGCTGAGGAGACGGGGCTGATTCTGCCGCTTACCCTGGCGATATTGCGCCAGGCGTTCGAGGCGGGGCGGCGCTGGAATCACGACCGAGACCGTCCGCTACGAGTTGCGGTAAACCTCTCGGCGCAACTCTTTCTCAGCAGCGACATCGTTCAGCATGTAGCGAGTTTGCTGTCGCAGACTGGCCTGTCAGCGAGCCTGGTTGAGCTGGAAATTACTGAGACGGTGTTTCTCGGCGGCAGCGAGAGTGCAGTAACGATTCTGCACAATCTTCAGGCGCTTGGCGTCCAGCTGTCGATGGACGATTTCGGTACAGGCTATTCCTCTCTGAGCTATTTGCGACGCTTCCCGCTCGACAGCATCAAGATCGACCGCTCATTGGTCACGGGCGTCGAGCACGAGCTGGAGGTAGCAATGATTGCCCGTGCTGCGATTTCGCTCGGTAAAAGTCTGGGCAAGACCGTCGTTGCCGAAGGCGTCGAGAACGACGCGCAGTTCGAGTTTCTGGATAGGCAGGGCTGCGACGAGTTTCAAGGATACCTGTTGTCCCGGCCGGTTCCTGAGGCGGCAATCTCCGCCATGCTGGTGCGCGAAAGCGACAGCCCGGCGGCCTTCGGGTGCGCTGCTCGCCGCCTCTGAAGCCGCCGCTGGGAGCTTGAAGATTTGCAGCGCGCTGTAGCGCCAAGCCACAACTTCGTATGTATCACCTTGACCTGCGTCAACCTGTAACGGGGTATCTGGCGCACGCTTGCGGTTAAATGCTGTCAGTAATGCGTGTTGTGACCAACAAGCCAGGGGCTGATGGCTTACTGACGAGGGGTGGTAAATGTTCGGTTTGGAAGCGCTTGAACTTGCGCGGATCCAGTTTGCTTTCACGATTTCGTTCCACATCATCTTTCCCGCTATCACCATCGGGTTGGCGAGTTTCCTGGCAATGCTGGAAGGGTTGTGGCTGAAAACCAAGCGTCAGGTCTACCGTGATCTCTACCACTTCTGGTTGAAGATTTTCGCCGTCAACTTTGGCATGGGCGTTGTCTCGGGAATCGTCATGGCCTACCAGTTCGGGACCAACTGGAGCGCCTATTCAGAGTTTGCCGGAAGCGTAACGGGGCCGCTACTTGCCTACGAGGTGCTGACAGCCTTCTTCCTGGAGGCCGGTTTCCTTGGGGTCATGCTGTTTGGGTGGAACCGCGTCGGCGCCGGGTTGCATTTCTTTTCGACGCTGATGGTGGCCGTCGGTACCTTGATCTCGACCTTCTGGATTCTGGCATCCAATAGCTGGATGCATACGCCGCAGGGGCACGAGATCATCGATGGCATCGTGGTCCCGGTTGACTGGTTTGCCATCGTATTCAACCCCTCGTTCCCGTACCGCCTCACACACATGGCAATCGCCGCTTTTCTCGCGACTGCATTCATGGTTGGCGCCTCTGCCGCCTGGCACCTGTTGCGTGGCAACGACAATCCGGCGGTGCGAAAGATGTTCTCCATGGCCATGTGGATGGCGTTGATTGTCGCGCCGATCCAGGCAGTGGTCGGCGACTTTCATGGCCTCAATACGCTTGAACATCAGCCGGCCAAGATCGCGGCGATGGAAGGCCATTGGGACAATGCCTCAGGTGAGCCAACACCGTTATTGCTGTTCGGCTGGCCCGACATGGAGCGCGAAGAAACGCGCTACAAGGTGGAAATACCCTACCTTGGAAGCCTGATTCTCAAGCACAGCCTGACTGAGCAGATCCCGGCGCTGAAAGATTTCCCGAAGGAGGACCGGCCCAATTCCACGATCGTCTTCTGGACGTTCCGGATCATGGTCGCGCTGGGGCTGCTGATGATCCTGACCGGCTTCTGGAGTCTTTGGCTACGTCGCGGTGGCAGGCTGTTCCATACCAAACCCTTCCTACGTCTTGCCTTGCTAATGGGGCCCTCAGGGATTCTGGCGATCCTCGCAGGTTGGTTTACCACCGAGGTAGGACGGCAGCCATGGGTCGTTTACGGAATCATGCGGACCGCCGATGCAGTTTCAAACCATAGCGCCGGGCAGCTTGGCCTGACCTTGGCGATGTTCGTCCTGATTTACTTTGCGGTGTTCGGCATTGGGTTCGTCTACGTCCTGCGCTTGATCGGCAAAGGGCCGATCATCAACGAAGGGGACGAGAAGGGCGCAGGTGGACCGGGCGAGAAGCGCACGCCAATGCGGCCACTATCCGCAGCTGACGAGGCGATCCCGCACGATCATGGCGACGAACTGGGCGAGAGGAACTGAATATGGGTGTCGATCTTTCGCTGATCTGGGCCGTCATCATCATCTTCGGCATCATGATGTACGTGGTAATGGATGGGTTCGACCTCGGTATCGGGATTCTCTTTCCGTTCCTGGCCGATACCTCGGAACGCGATGTTGCGATGAATACCGTGGCGCCTATCTGGGACGGCAACGAGACATGGTTGGTGCTAGGCGGCGCTGGGTTGTTCGCAGCCTTTCCGTTGGCCTATTCGGTGGTGCTTTCGGCGCTATATCTGCCGATCATTTTTATGCTGATGGGCTTGATTTTTCGCGGCGTGGCGTTCGAATTCCGCTTCAAGGCCAGCGCGGCCCGTCAACATGTCTGGGACAAGGCATTCGTTGGCGGCTCATTGGCGGCAACTTTCTTCCAGGGTGTTGCGCTTGGTGCCTTCATTCATGGTTTCCCGGTGGTCGATCGCGCTTATGCAGGTGGCCCGCTCGATTGGCTGACGCCGTTCTCGGTGTTCTGCGGCCTAGCCCTGGTCGTCGCGTACGCCTTGCTGGGCTGCACCTGGCTGATCATGAAAACCTCTGGCGACTTGCAGAAGCGCATGCATGACATCGGTATTCCGCTGGTCTGGGCTGTGCTCGCGGTAACCGGTATCGTCAGCATCTGGACGCCGCTGACCCATCCTGACATCGCGGATCGGTGGTTCAGCATGCCGAACCTGATCCTGTTCATGCCGGTGCCGATCCTCGTTCTGGCATGTACGTTCGGACTGCTTCGGTCGATCAAGCGTTACGCTCACTACTCTCCGTTTCTGTTTACGCTGGCACTGATTTTCCTGGGTTACAGCGGGCTCGGGATCAGCCTCTGGCCTAACATCATTCCGCCGTCCGTCAGCATCTGGGAAGCCGCTGCTCCGCCGCAGAGCCAAGGCTTCACTTTGGTCGGGGCGCTGCTGATCATCCCGTTGATCCTGATGTACACCGCTTGGAGCTATTACGTGTTCCGCGGCAAGGTCAGTGCAGACGACGGCTACCACTGAAACGGGCCCTCACGGAGCAAGCTATGCAGAACAAGCACGAAAGCAGTGCAACCGGGCCCAAGCCGTTGTGGAAGCGCATGACCTGGTTGGTCCTGATCTGGGCGGCGAGCGTCCTCGCCCTGGGTGTGGTTGCTTGGCTGCTGCGCCAGGCGATGACGGCCGCGGGGCTGACAGCGCCCTGACCAGCGAGCTAGGGCCTGTGCGCAAGCTGCGGCGATATGGCGCGTTGATGCAGGAGGTAGCTCGGGCTATCTATTTGCGATCGGCGGTGTGATGCGCTTAGTGTTTCGGTCATGTGTGCAGGTTAGTTTTTGCTGGCATGGACTTTGAAGAGCAGAACTAAGCAACCTGAGAAGAGGAGCGCTCGTATGGACGACTATCAAGACGAAATACTTGAGTGGCACGCATCAGAGCAGGATGGCCCGGAGCCGGCTGAAGACGCCTTCGAGCTTTGACGAATTATCCTGCGCGCCGCTGCGCGCGCCGGTACTCCCCGGGAGTCTGCCCGCTCCACCGTTTGAAGGCGCGTTGAAAGGCTTCGGCGGAGGAAAACCCCAACAACCAGGCGATTTCGCCAAACGCTGATTCCGTGTCCCGGATATAGGCCATGGCAAGATCGCGGCGGGTGTCATTAAGAATGGCGCGGTAACTGGTGCCCTCTTCATCCAGCTTTCGACGCAGGGTCCAGGGTGGTAACTGCAGCCGTAAGGCGACTTGCTGCAAATCGGGCTCCTGACCCTTGAGCATCGGCCCCAGCAGCTGAGCTACTCGTTCTCTGATGCTTCGTGTGCGGGTCCGAATGTCCAGTTCTGCCTCGCAGAGTTCGAGAAGCTGGCGCCAGGTACCCGGGCAGTGTTCAGGATTGCGGAGCGCCAGCGACGATTGATCCAGCCGTAGTTGGTTGTGCTCGGCCTCGAAGTCGGCTGGTTTCCCAAAGAACGCTTCGTAGCGTGCAGCGTAATCGGGGCGCTGAAATTCGATCTGCACCGCAACCGGCACCAACGGCCGTCCTGCAACCGAGCCGAGTTGCGTAACCCAGCTTGCCAACACTGTGTCCACAACGAATCGGTTGTAGCTGTTGTACGGGCTGATCGAGTAGAACCTGAGCCAGGCGCCTGCTGCGTCTTCGTGCAACCCTGATGCGCCTCGGTAGTTGGACGCGTAAAGCGGCTCGTAGCGAATCAGCGCACGTGCGGCTTCGCGCACAGTAGGGGCTTGCGCCGAGGTGACACCGACGAGCCCGAGGTGGCCGGCTTTGCGTAACCGCCCCATCTCAAGCCCAAGTCCAGCGTCGTCCGCCAACTGCATGGCGGCGTGTCCGAGGCGCATGTAGCGAGGGATCGACAGACGCGCTCGCGGCTCGGACAGCCTTGCGTGGTCAAGGCCATAGGCATCCAGCAGCGGCTGAGGATCAATCTGTCTTTCTTGCAAGGCACTGACGAGGCTATGCACGAAGCCGACCGACAGATCACCTAGACGAACCCTTTGGCGGGTCATGGTCGAGCTTGCAGCCATTGATTGTTCAACCTTACCGGATCGCCATGCAGATGCCGTGTTGGCCTGCGGGGCGAGCCGACCAGATTCCACGGCAGCCCAAGCGTGCGAACCTCCATTCGCGCCACCGCTGCTGAGTTGCCTAGGTTGGCGCCGCAGGCTTGAAGTGGGTCGTCACGCGAACCCGGCAGTGCAAGCAGCTCGGCTTTATCGGGAAGCGCTTTCGTATAGCCGTCGCAGCCTAGCAACACGACCAATGGGCCAGCTGGCGTGCGTAGCACGGATGGCGACAGGCCTTCGGGCGCTTCACTGTACCTTCGCTCATATCGGCTCAGGTTGCTCTTGTACTGCAGTGGACCCAACACGCCACCAGCAGGCGTAAAGCTGAGGCTGACTTGCCGAAGCGGACCCGTACCGCTCCGCAGTCGTCCCTCGTCGAGATAGGGTTCGGGCAATACGATTGAACCAGCGACGATTGTCACCCCGTACGCCTTAGCCAGCCCCCCGAAAATCTCTTGATAGTCGCGTGCCATTTCTCGGGCCTTGATCTTCAGGACGGCCTCGGTACGGTGATCATCGCCTTCGTTTTTCAGCAGCGCACGCAGGTAGTCCCAGGGATTGCTCAGGGCCATCCACTGCATGGCGTCACGCAGGGTACGGGCCTGCTGGACTTCAGGTTTCTGGCCCAGCGCGAACAAACCAGTTCCGACATGCTCGGGCAAGACCACTATGGTCCTGGGATTGAGCAGCCCGGCTTCCTGCGCCTGATCCAGGTAGGTAGCGAACTTCAGCCGCAATCGTTCGCGGCTTTGATAGTCCGCCGGCATCAGGCGGGTCTCGATACCAAGCAGGTTGCCGCTGTTTTCCGGCTGGCCCTGGCTCTCGATTGGCAGAACGCGAAGATCGGACAGCAGTGGGCCACTTCGGCGATCGTGGGTCCAGTCAAGGTAGATGACGAGCCCCGCGAGAGCGAGAACGGTTACGCCGAGCAACTTGCTATAGGTGCGCATGGGTTAGAGAGCTTCGAGTATTCCGGAGAGACTAGGCATCGCGCCGCCGCTTGCCAAGCGTTTTGCGCAATTAAGTCAGGTAGTTGTGATTTTCGGTCATTGAGCGGCCGGCAGGTGCTGTTTATCTTCACGGCACTGCGACTGCGCCCGTGAGAGGCGTGGCGACCCGACCGATGAATTTCTGGCACAGGCTGTGCCGTCTGATCGAGGAACGAACATGACTGCTTTTCCGCATCTGCTGGCTCCGTTGGACCTGGGCTTTACCACGTTGCGTAACCGCACGCTGATGGGCTCGATGCACACCGGGCTGGAAGAGATGCCCAATGGTTTCGAGCGCATGGCCGCCTTCTTCGCCGAGCGTGCCCGTGGCGGCGTAGGCTTGATCGTTACCGGCGGGGTAGGTCCGAACGAGGAAGGTTCGGTGCGCGCTGGCGCGGCCAAGCTGTCGACCCTCGAGGAAGCAGAGGAGCATAAGCTGGTCACTCAGGCCGTGCACGAGGCGGGAGGCAAGATCTGCATGCAGATTCTTCACGCCGGACGTTATGCCTATAGTCCGCAGCTGGTCGGCCCGAGCGCCATCCAGGCGCCAATCAATCCCTTCACGCCACGTGAACTGGACGAAGAGGGCATCGAGAAGCAGATCCGTGACTTCGTCAATTGCGCAAGCCTGGCGCAAAAGGCTGGCTACGACGGCGTCGAAATCATGGGGTCGGAAGGCTACTTCATCAACCAATTCCTGGTCGCTCACACCAATCACCGCACCGACCGTTGGGGCGGCAGCTACGAAAACCGTATGCGTCTGCCGGTCGAAATTGTCCGTCGCGTGCGCGAAGCGGTAGGCCTCGAATTCATCATCATCTATCGGCTGTCGATGCTCGATCTGATGGAGGGCGGCAGCACCTGGGACGAGGTGCTGACGCTGGCCAAGGCCATCGAAAAGGCCGGCGCTACCTTGATCAACACCGGTATCGGCTGGCACGAAGCCCGTATCCCGACGATCGCGACCAAGGTGCCACGCGCGGCGTTTACCAAGGTGACGGCGAAACTGCGTGGTCAGGTCGGTATTCCGCTGGTCACCACCAACCGCATCAATACGCCGGAGGTTGCCGAGCAGGTCTTGGCAGAAGGCGATGCGGACATGGTGTCCATGGCGCGTCCGTTCCTTGCCGATCCTGATTTCGTCAACAAGGCGGCAGCGGACCGCAGTGATACCATCAACACCTGTATCGGCTGCAACCAAGCCTGTCTGGATCACACGTTCAGCGGCAAGTTGACGACCTGCCTGGTCAACCCACGGGCGTGCTACGAAACTGAACTGAATTACATCCCCACCACCACGATCAAGAACATTGCCGTCGTGGGAGCCGGCCCGGCTGGCTTGGCTGCTGCTACCGTAGCCGCGGAGCGCGGTCATCAGGTGACGCTGTTCGACTCCGCCAACGAGATTGGTGGTCAGTTCAACATTGCCAAGCTCGTGCCGGGCAAGGAAGAGTTCTTCGAAACCCTGCGCTATTTCAAGAGCAAGCTACAGAGCACCGGTGTCGAGGTCCGCCTGAACACGCGTGTCAGTGCAGCGGACCTGCTGGCCGGTGGCTTCGATGAAATCATCCTGGCGACCGGCATCGCGCCGCGCACGCCCGATATCCCAGGTGTCGACCACCCAATGGTGATCAGCTACATCGATGCGATCCTGCAGCGCAAGCCGGTAGGGCAGAACGTGGCGGTCATCGGCGCCGGCGGGATCGGCTTCGATGTGTCGGAGTTCATCACCCACAACGGCCTTTCGACCAGCCTGGATAGAGAGGCGTTCTGGCGCGAGTGGGGTATCGACCTTGCGCTCGAAGCCCGGGGTGGGGTAGCAGGAGTTCAGCCGGAGCCGCACGCGCCGGCTCGGCAGGTGTATCTGCTGCAACGCAAGAAATCGAAGGTTGGCAACGGCCTGGGCAAGACCACCGGCTGGATTCATCGCACGGGGCTGAAGAACAAGCATGTGCAGATGATAAGCGCCGTCGAATATCTGGGAGTCGACGATGCGGGCCTGCATATCCGTGTGGCAGATGGTGAGCCGCAGGTGCTTGCGGTCGATACGGTCATCGTCTGCGCTGGCCAGGACCCGCTGCGCGAATTACAGGCTGAACTGGAGGCCGCAGGGCGCCAGGTCCATCTGATCGGCGGCGCTGACGTGGCAGCAGAGCTCGATGCCAAGCGCGCCATCAATCAGGGCTCACGGCTAGCCGCTGAGGTGTAACACCTAAGCCCCGCTTTCAGGCGGGGCTTTTTTGTACAGGAGCAACGATGTGAGCACATCCCTTTCGCTACAACAGGCCGCTGCTGCAACCTTGGAGCGCTGGCATCAGATGATCGCCGTAGGCAACCTTAGCCAGTTACCCGAGCTGCTGCATCCGCAGGCGGTATTTCGCTCGCCGATGGCGTTCACGCCCTACGAGAGCGCGACGGCGGTCAGCCTTATTCTCAATACCGTGGTAACAGTGTTTAAAGACTTCACTTATCACCGCGAGTTGGCCAGCGAGGATGGTTTAAACGTCGTGCTGGAGTTCAGCGCTCGCGTCGGCGATCGTCAGCTCAAGGGAATCGACATGATTCGCTTCGATGAGGCGGGACTGATTACAGACTTTGAAGTGATGGTCCGGCCGATTAGCGGGCTACAGGCGTTAGGTGACGAAATGGGGCGGCGTCTCGCGCCTCAGCTCGCGGCGTTAAAGCGCTGACGGGCTTTAGACCGACCTGTTCACAGTTTGCCTGTGGCGTTTTGATACCCCCTTGCTGCCTCCCGAGTGGCTGCCAACCCAGTCACATTGCCAGCTTTGCTTTTTACCTTACACTTTGCGCCAGTCGCGGGTTGGCCGAATTCTCTCGGCAAACCTGAAAATTCGCTGGCCGTTCAAGCTGTTGAGGAAGCCGAGCATGCAGATCAAACCGCAGACGGTCGAAGCCGTGCTGTTCTTCAATGACAGCGGTGTCTGCAAGGAAATGCTCTATCCCGAGTTCGAGGCCATGCTCGATGGTGTGGTGACCATGCCCGAGTTTGCCGACAAGCAGATGCGCGTCGCTTACCTGCTTGTTAACTCACGGCTGCAGATCCGTGCTGCTGTGTTCTTCTACCTCGACTTCAATGAAGACGGATCGGCCGACAGTGGCTGGAATATCCCGTTGCGCAGTCTTGCCGAGCGTACGGGGCGCGGCCCGGATCTCGGCGCTGGGCCTATTCGTCTGGCTTGCCGCAGCCAGTGTCCGGTTTCCTGGTACCAGATGCACCTGTGGGACCCGCAGGTTGTTCAGGGCAACAATCATTTCGTCATGCTGCGAGACCGCATTAAGCGTAACCAGTTGGGCCTGTTGGTGGAGGAAGAGGCACCGCAGGCGGTGCCGACAGAGCGCCTGCAAATGGTCGCTGAAGACACCTGGTACTCGCCTGATGCGGCGAAGCAACCCGCCGCGCATCGCTCCGAGCAACACGAACAAGAGCAGCGGCAGAAGGCTGCTCAGTTGATCAAACAGCAACGTTTGCGAATCGCGAGTCTGGAGCAGTTACGCGAAGCTGACGTTGCAAAAATGCGCGACGCGGCTGCGCAGCAACAGACCAAGTTGCAAGACGAAATCAGCGAGCTGCGCAGCTTGCTGCTCAAGCAGGAGCAGCAAGCTGCTGACCTTCGCGCTGAGCTGGCCGCACAGGCCGAGGGCTTCCAGAGTAGCCGCGAAGAAATGAGCAAGCAGTTGCGTGCGCTCGAGCAGAACAGTCGTGAAGAGGCTGAGGCGGCGAGCATTCGCTTCAACGCCGATCTACAGGTGCAGGTAGCCGCAGCGGTGGCAGAGTACAAGGAGCAGGTTGCCATTCGCGACGTGGAGCTGGCTTACCGCAACGAGCTGGACGCACAGCTTCAGGAGGAAATCGAAGCCTTACAGAAACGATGCAACGCTCTGGCAGAACAAGGTGGAGACCGCGTTCTCGAGCGGCTTTCGCGTCTAGGTGTGGTGTTCATGGCCTATCATCCCGGCGCCGGCCACCTGACCATTCCGCTTCAGGATCTGACCCGCTATCAAAACGACCCCCTGGCCTACGCGGCTGCTAAATGCTCGGTTTCGGCAGACCAGTACCGACAGTGGGTCGATCATTTCCAGCAACCGACCTGCGTGGCGACCTTGACCAGTGGCGAGCGCTGCAATATGCCTTTGGACAAGATCGATTCCCCTGCTCGTTTCATCACAGGCGAATCCAATTGCTGCGCCAGGCATAGGTCACAAAGCCGCGCGCGTACCGGTAGTTGAAGGACTAGATCATCTCTTTCGTTGCTCCCAGCCTGATCCAGGCACCACTTGAGCTTCTCGATCTGCCTTGGTTGGCTGACGCCGGCCTAAGCGTCGCCGTGCTGCGCCTGGATCTGGTCGATCCCGAGTTGTCTGGCAATAAGTGGTTCAAGCTTTCCCGTTATCTGGCTACTGCTCTAGCCAGCCACGCCCCAGGACTTATAAGTCTTGGCGGTCCGCATTCGAACCATCTCCATGCCCTTGCGGCAGCCGCCAAGCGTTACGGTCTGGGTAGTGTCGGTCTGTTGCGCGGTCATCCGCAGCAGACCGCGACGGTGGAAGATCTCCAGCGTTTCGGTATGCAGCTGCACTGGCTCGGCTATGGCGGCTATCGGGAGCGGCACAGAGCAGACTTCTTCGATGCATGGCTCGAGCGTTATCCGGGCTATCACGCCGTGCCCGAAGGTGGAGGCGGACTTGAAGGCGCTCTAGGTTGCGCCCCGCTTGTCACGCACGTTCGGTCTAGGCTCGCCGATGTCGGCTGGTGCGACTACGAAGGGTGGTGGCTTGCAGCTGGCACCGGCACGACACTGGCTGGCCTGGTCATCGGCGAGGCGCAGCGACACGGAAAGACAGTATATGGTGCGCTTGCCGGGCCGCCATCGCACCGCGTAGGGGAGGGCATCTGCCGTCTGTTGCAGGAAGCCGGAACGTCAGATTCCAGCTATGAGCTTTTCGATGCCAGCCGCGGTAGGTTTGGTCGTATTGATCAGCCGCTTGCGCGCTTTCTTATTGAAACCGAAGCTGCTTCGGGGCTGCCGCTGGAACCCGTATACACAGCCAAAGCGATAATGGCATTGCGCCTTCAAGCGCAGGCCGGTTATTTTGCGAGAGGCACCCGGCTTATCTTCGTCCACACCGGTGGATTACAAGGCCGTCGAGCTGCCGAGGCGCAGCTTTCCGAACTGCTGCGCTGATCTCCCGTCTTCTGGAACTCATGGATGAACAAGCCGCTGCTTCCTGATCCGCTCCGCCGCCTGGTTCCGCTCAATACCTTGTCACCGCGCCAGTTGCAGCTGCTTCGCCATCAACTTGAGCACCGGACGCTGTCAGCCGGCGAGATTCTGTTCGACAAGAGCCATCCCACGGACGTGACTTATTTTCTGCTCAGTGGCGCTTTGGCTGTCTGTGGCCCAGAGGGCGAAACATCCGTGGTTGCAGGCTCGCCTGAGAGCTGTCACGCATTAACCGCCAGCGCTCGGCTCGAAAGTGCGCGCGCCCTGGAAGCGGCCAGCGTGCTCTGCATCGATAGCGTTCAACTGGACCAGCTGGTGGCTTGTCACCACGCCAACGCCGATCTACTCCTGGAGCTGGCCACAGCAGGTGAGCTCACCGACTGGCTTGAGACCTTGTTGGAAAATCCGCTGTTCGCCAAGGTGCCGCCTGCAAATGTGCGAGACATGCTTTGCAGGCTTTCTCCCATTGATCTACCGGCTGGCTATGTGCTGCTTCGTGAAGGCGAGGCTGGCGAATGCTGTTATTTCCTCAAAAGCGGACGGGCTGAAGTCATGACCGGCCATGGTAGCGCCAGTCAGGTGGTAGCGGAGCTTGAGGTCGGGGCCTGTTTTGGCGAGGAGGCGCTGCTCACCGACAATCCGCGCAATGCCACCGTGACACTGATCGAAGACGCGTGCGTATTGAAGTTAGCGCGTGAAGATTTCATTGCGTTGCTGAAGGCGCCGGTGGTGGACGAAATCGATCTTCAACAGGCCTGCGTGCTGGTTTCCAACGGAGCCCAATGGCTTGACGTGCGTCTTTTGGAAGAATACGAGCATGGGCACGCCCTGCAAGCCTTGAACATGCCGCTGCACTTGTTGCGCCTGAAGACACGGTTGCTGAAGCAGGATCGGCTGTATCTGTGTTATTGCGACAGTGGCAAGCGCAGCGCCAGTGCGGTTTTCCTGCTGACCCAGCTGGGTTTCAACGCCTATGCGCTTCGCGGCGGTATTGATGGCCTTTCAGTCGAGGCCTATTCGGCCTTCCTCTGCGAACAGGGCCACGGTTATCTCGCACGCTCTGGAGGCCGTACCGAGCGAAGTGCTTGATAACGCCTCGCTAAATCATCACAGCGAGCAGCCAACCGGCTACCCCTCCCGCCAGGACCACAAGCCATGGCGGTAGCTTCCACACCATGAGGGCGGCGAGGGCGATCAGTAACAGTGCGAAATCGATGGCGCTGAAAATCGCGCTGGTCCAGACCGGATCATATAGCGCCGCTAGCAACAGTCCGACGACGGCCGCATTCACGCCGCCAAGTGCTGCCTGCATATGCTTATTGCTGCGCAGCTGGTCCCAGAACGGCAGGGCACCGTACACGAGCAGGAACGACGGGACGAATACGGCGAGCAGACAGACCGCGGCGTTTGTCAGGCTACCGCTGCCGCCCTCAATTGAGGCTCCGAGAAAAGCCGAGAAAGTGAACAAAGGGCCGGGAACCGCCTGTGCTGCGCCATAGCCGGCAAGAAACGTATCGTTACTGACCCATCCACTCGGGACGACCTCCGCTTGCAGAAGCGGTAGTACTACGTGTCCACCACCGAATACCAGAGCGCCGGCGCGATAAAAGCTATCGATCAGCGCCAGCGTCAGGCTTGAAGAGGCAGCGGCCAGCGTTGGCAGTGCGAACAATAGAGCGAAGAACGTAGCCAGCGCGAGAAGACCTGCTAGTCGCTTCACTCGAGGTTGGAAGCGCGTCAGGCCCGCAGTTTCGCTTGGCCGGAACACCAGCAAGCCGGTGATGCCTGCAAGGACGATTACGATCAGCTGCGTCCATGTGCCAGACGCCAGCAAGACCACGCAGGCCGCCAGTATTGCGAGGGTGATTCGTATCCCATCGGTGCAAAGATTGCGTGCCATCCCCCACACCGCCTGTGCGACAACGGCGACGGCGACGATCTTCAAGCCGTGGATGAGCCCTTCCGGCACGGCATCGCCCCAGCGGCTGATGCCCAGCGCGAACAGGGCCAGCGCGATTGCCGAGGGCAGGGTGAAGCCGCTCCAGGCGGCCAGCGACCCACGGTAACCGCCACGAAGCAGGCCTATGGCTATGCCAACCTGACTGCTGGCTGGGCCAGGCAGGAACTGGCAAAGCGCAACCAGATCTGCATAGCCCTGCTCGTCGAGCCAGCGCCTGCGATGAACGAACTCTTCTCGAAAATAGCCCAGATGGGCGACCGGCCCGCCGAACGAAGTCAGGCCCAGCCGCAAGAACACCAGAAATATTGCCCAGGCAGTGGATTGCTCCGGGTCGGTTGAACCCGTTTTGTTCGTACTCATTACAGACTGACTCAACGGTAGTAAAACTCTCGGGCATGCGGCGGCGAGTGTGCAGCAAGCAGATGACATTTTCACGAGCGCAGGCTCTTTTCACATAGCCGGCCAGGTGCTTGATACCAAAAACAGACGTTCCTGCTCAACCCAGTTTCCGCTCGGTTCGGGCTCGAGACGCACCAGGAGCTTTGCCTGGCGTTGTCCCTCGACGTCGATCAGCCACCTATCGAACTCCGTCTTCGACCAGACCGCGTCTGCCATCAGTTGGGCAGGTGCCAGCCAGGCATGACGAGGCAGAGGCTGCCAACAAGCACTTCCGTTGCCAGCCACGAAACCCCGCCAGTCCTGGTGGCGCAGCCAACGCCCGCCGAGGTGGCCTGGGTTGGCGCCTGCTGGTGGCGGGCAACCCGGTACCGGCTGAAAGAGATACCCACCAAGCCAAAGTGCACTCTGTATTTCACAGCAGGTCAGCTCACTCAACAGGGTTTTCGCGGCCGGTGTGCTGGGTAGCTTGAGCTGGTGCTTGCACAGCCGTTGTAGCTTGATATCAAGCCGGTCGTGACTGCCGGGGCCTAGCCAACGCTCATGTGCTGCGGTCTGATCGCCTAGTCCGAGGTAGAACTTTACCGCCAGTTCGAGGTGATGAATGCCTTCGCTGTCACGCAGAAGCAGATCCAGTTCGCCAAGTGTCTGGCCGTTCTGGCGGATGGGCAGGTTCGCTACCAGGAGCTCGATATCAGGTGCCTGGGACAACGCGAACTGCCAGAGCCGCTCGTAGTAGAGGCCGAGGCGCCTGATGCTGCGCTGCGCCAGCCACGCCTCAAGGACAGCGGGCTGCCTGTTCAGCAGGCGAAGCCAGTCGGCCAGCTCATCGGGGCGTTCGGTCCAGCGGCTGGCCGACAGAGGATGTCGCTGTGCGGCCGGTGCGTGGCGCAACAGCGGGGGCGATAGCAACGTCCAGGCCAGATCCCGCACCTGAGGGTGCGATAGTTCTTCGAGTAGGTCAGTAAGGCTGGGGAGCGTCATGCAACCAGCATAGCCGAGGTTGGTTTGCTGCCACTTCCAGCTTTCGCCCATAATCCTGCAGCCGCACTGAACTCGACCGCGCCCGCGCGACACCAATCAAGTGCCTGTTACGCTTCGGCGGGTCACGGTTCCCCGGCCTTGCACCCGCCTGCCACCCGCCACGCCAACAGGGAGTTTCAATGGACCAGTTCCGCAACATCGGCATCATCGGTCGCCTGGGCAGTTCCCAGGTGCTGGATACCATTCGCCGATTGAAGAAATTCCTCGTGGAGCGTCACCTGCACGTGATCCTCGAAGAAAACATCGCCGAGGTGCTTCCCGGCCATGGCATGCAGACCTCGTCGCGGCAGCGCCTGGGCGACTCCTGCGATCTGGTGATCGTTGTTGGTGGAGACGGCAGTTTACTGGGCGCGGCACGGGCATTGGCCAAGCATCGCGTCCCAGTGTTGGGAATCAACCGTGGCAGCCTCGGGTTTCTCACCGACATTCGCCCCGATGAGCTGGAAGAGAAGGTGTCCGAGGTACTCAGCGGCCAGTACACGCTGGAAAATCGCTTTCTGCTTGAGGCTCAGGTGCGTCGTTTCGAGGAATCCATAGGCGAGGGCGATGCGCTTAACGATGTCGTGCTGCACCCCGGCAAATCGACGCGGATGATCGAATTCGAACTGTATATCGATGGCCAGTTCGTCTGCAGCCAGAAAGCCGACGGGCTCATCATCGCCACGCCTACCGGTTCAACCGCTTACTCCTTGTCTGCTGGCGGGCCGATCATGCACCCGCGGCTGGATGCCATCGTTGTGGTGCCGATGTACCCACACACCCTGTCGAGTCGGCCGATCGTCGTGGATGGCAACAGTGAGCTGAAAATTGTGGTCTCACCGAACATGCAGATCTATCCGCAGGTTTCGTGTGACGGTCAGAACCATTTCACCTGTGCACCTGGCGATACCGTCACGGTTCGCAAGAAACCACAGAAGCTTCACCTTATTCATCCGCTTGATCACAATTATTACGAGGTCTGCCGCACCAAACTTGGCTGGGGCAGCCGCCTCGGTGGAGGGGAATAGTGCTCGTCGACCCGGAGCGCAGCTACGACCTTATTGGCGATGTGCACGGTTGTGCGCATACGCTGATGCGTCTGCTTGAGCAGCTGGGCTATAGCCGGCACGGAGACGTATGGCGACATCCGCGGCGGCAGGTGATCTTTCTCGGCGACATTATCGACCGCGGCCCGCACATCCGGGAGGCGTTGCACCTGGTGCACGCCATGGTCGAAGCAGGCCAGGCCCATTGCATCATGGGCAATCACGAATTCAACGCGCTGGGTTGGTACACCCCGGCTCCACCCGAAAGCGGCAAAACGTTCGTTCGCGACCATACGCCGCGCTACGCCATGCTGCTGCAGCAGACCCTCCAGCAGTTCGATCAGTATCCGGAGGAGTGGCAAGCGTTCCGCGAGTGGTTCATGGCGTTGCCGCTCTACCTAGAAAGTGAACGTTTTCGCGTCGTTCACGCCTGCTGGGATAACACGGTGATCGCACAGCTGCGAGAGCGGCTGAGCCATGGTCGAGTCGATCCTGATTTTCTGCGAGATGCGGCTTTCAGCCAGGGCTTTGCAGCCAAGGCGCTCGACAGGCTGCTGCGCGGTACGGATATGCCGCTGCCCGAAGGGCTGACGCTGACCAGCGCGGAAGGGTTCACCCGTAGCTTCTTCCGGACCAAGTTCTGGGAAGAGAATCCTCAGACCTACGGTGATGTCGTGTTTCAGCCCGATGGGCTGCCGGAGAAAGCCGCGCGAGTGCCGCTCAGCGACAGTCAGAAAAGTAAGCTCTTTCTCTACGGCCCGGATGACCCGCTGCTGTTCGTCGGGCATTACTGGCGCAGCGGTACGCCAGCACCGATCAGGCCGAACCTTGCCTGCCTTGATTACAGCGCTGTGAAATACGGCAAGCTCGTCGCCTATCGGCTCGATGAGGAAACCAGTCTCGACCCAGCGAAGTTCGTCTGGGTGGAAGTGGAGCGATAGATGGGTGCAGTAGAGGCGTTACGCCTGCCGTTGTCGGAAGATCTGAGCGGTTTCATAGCGTTGCTGAGACGCTTGCAGGTGCCTTGTCGAGTGTCGGAAGAAGCCGGTGAACAGGTGCTCAGAGTGCCGGCGGAAACCGCCGATCAGGTTCGTGAGCTTTATCAGCGCTACCCGCACGGCGACGACACTGTGGTGGCTGAGCAACCCCGACGTCGCAATGGAGGATTCGTCGCCAGCCTGCGCCGCAGCCCGCTGACCGCTGCGGTGTTGCTGCTTACGCTGATCGCGGCAGCCGTCACGATGCTCGGCGAAAACTTCGAGACAATTCGCTGGTTGAGCTTCACCGACTTTCGTATCGAGGGCGAATACGGCTATTTCGCCACGCTGGAACAGACCCTTGCCGAAGGCCAGTGGTGGCGGCTGGTAACGCCCATCTTCGTCCACTTCGGCTTCCTTCATCTGGCGATGAACTCCATGTGGTACTGGGAGCTCGGACGGCGAATCGAGTACCGGCAGGGTGCCTTGATGCTGGTTGCATTCACGCTGCTGTTCGGGGTTATTTCCAATCTGTCGCAGTATGTATTTGGCGGTCCCGGAATCTTCGGCGGGCTTTCGGGGGTGCTCTACGGATTGCTTGGCCATTGTTGGCTGTTTCAGAAACTCTCACCTGACGAGGCTTACCGGCTGCCTCCAGGGGTCGTGGTGCTGATGTTGGTATGGCTGGTGATCTGCCTGACTGGTGTGATTGAAGTGGTGAGCTTTGGTGCCCTGGCAATCGCCAACGCAGCGCACGTCGGCGGCCTTGTGGCCGGCTGCGTGACCGGCGTAGTCGGCGGGTTGTTGTCGCGTCGCAAGCGCGGTGGCGATGGTCAGCTGAAAGGCTGATCGGTTTTTCCCTTAAGCGGCGCTGCTCGGTAGAATGCCCGCTTGATCCTCTGGGAGCCGGCCATGTCGTCCTTTATCGAAGCCATCGAAAACATCACCCCCGAAATCTACGAAAACCTGAAAACTGCCGTCGAACTGGGCAAGTGGAGCGACGGCCGCAAGCTGACACCCGAGCAGAAGGAAACCTGCCTCAGCGCCATGATCGCCTGGGAGATCAAAAATCTGCCGGAAGAGGAGCGCACCGGCTACATGGGGGGGCAGGAATGTGCATCCAAGAGCAAGAACAAGGCACCCATCGATACCAGCCTGTTTGCCCCCGCCTCGGGAACGCGCCACTGATGCTTGAACTCGGACGCGGCGCCCTCAGCAAGATGTCGATTCAGCTGGGCGCGCCGGCACAGTACTCCTTTCGTTTGAACGACCAGATGGTGCCGGTCAACCCGCTGATCGGCAAAACCCTGCGGCTGGAATACCTTGGCGCCATCAACTGTACCCATTGCGGACGCAAGACCAACAAGAGCTTCAGCCAGGGCTACTGCTACCCCTGTTTCAAGAAGCTGCCGCAGTGCGACGTCTGCATCATGAGCCCGGAGAAATGCCACCACGACTTCGGGACCTGCCGCGACCCGCAATGGGGCATGGACTTTTGCATGACCGATCATGTGGTCTATCTGGCCAACTCGTCGGGCATCAAAGTCGGCATTACCCGCGCCACACAGCTGCCGACGCGTTGGCTCGACCAGGGCGCCAGCCAGGCGTTGCCCATCATGCGTGTCGCCACTCGCCAGCAGTCAGGGATGGTCGAAGACCTGTTGCGCAGCCAGGTCGCGGATCGCACCAACTGGCGCGCACTGCTGAAGGGCGATGCCGAACCCATCGACCTGATCGAAATGCGCGAGCGGGTCTTCGATGCCTGCGCCGAAGGGGTACGAGGCTTGCAGCAGCGCTATGGCTTGCAGGCGATCCAGCACATGGCGGATGCCGAGGTGCTGGAAATTCGCTACCCGGTAGAGGCTTATCCCACCAAGGTTGTCAGTCTAGACTTGGAGAAGACACCCGTTGTGGAAGGCACCCTGCGGGGGATCAAGGGTCAATATCTGATTCTCGATACTGGCGTGATCAATATCCGCAAGTTCACGGCTTATCAGGTCGCGGCCAGCGCTGCGGCATAAGCCAGGCGATAACTAAGGTGCTCGCGTGCTGCCGCCGCGAGCCACGTCAGGATCGTCACCGACAATTCGCGGCCCCAAGCCCTCGCTTGGGGCTGCCTCCAAGAGGCTCAGCTAATGCGAACCGAACAACCGAAAGTCATTCATCTCAAGGATTATCAGGTTCCGGACTACCTGATCGATGAAACCCACCTGACCTTCGAATTGTACGAAGATCGCACCCTGGTCCATGCGCAGCTGGTCATGCGGCGCAACCCGGAAGCGGGTGCTGATTTGCCGTCCCTGCGGCTGGATGGACAGGACCTCGAACTGATCTCTCTGTCGATCAACGACCGACAGCTCGGCCTGGGTGACTACGAGGTTGCTGAGGAAAGCCTGACGCTGCAGCCCGACGCGGCGACCTTTACGCTCGACAGCACGGTGGTGATTCATCCCGAAAGCAACACGGCGCTGGAGGGTCTCTACAAGTCCGGCAGCATGTTCTGCACCCAGTGTGAGGCCGAGGGCTTCCGCAAGATTACCTATTACCTCGACCGCCCAGACGTGATGAGCAAGTTCACCACCACGGTGAGTGCCGAGAAGCAGTCCTATCCGATCCTGCTGTCCAACGGCAACCCGCTCGCCAGCGGCGATGAGGATGACGGTCGCCATTGGGCGACGTGGGAAGATCCGTTCAAGAAGCCTGCGTATCTGTTCGCCTTGGTGGCAGGCGACCTCTGGTGTGTCGAGGACAGCTTCACCACCATGAGCGGTCGCGACGTGGCGCTGCGTATTTATGTCGAGCCTGAGAATATCGACAAGTGCCAGCACGCCATGGACAGTCTGAAGAAGTCGATGAAATGGGACGAGGAAGCCTACGGTCGCGAATACGACCTGGACATCTTCATGATCGTTGCGGTCAATGACTTCAACATGGGAGCCATGGAAAACAAGGGGCTCAATATTTTCAACTCCAGCGCCGTGCTGGCGCGGGCGGAAACCGCTACCGACGCCGCACACCAGCGCGTCGAGGCCATCGTCGCCCACGAGTATTTCCACAACTGGTCCGGTAACCGCGTGACCTGCCGCGACTGGTTCCAGCTGTCGCTGAAGGAAGGCTTTACCGTTTTCCGCGATTCGCAGTTCAGCGCCGACATGAACTCGCCGACCGTCAAGCGCGTCGAGGACGTGTCCTACTTGCGTACTCATCAATTCGCCGAGGACGCCGGCCCTATGGCCCACTCGGTGCGCCCGGAATCGTTCATCGAGATCTCGAACTTCTACACCCTTACCGTCTACGAGAAGGGCGCCGAAGTAGTGCGCATGATCCAGACCCTGCTGGGCGAGGAGGGCTTCCGCAAGGGCAGCGACCTCTACTTCGAGCGGCATGATGGCGAAGCGGTGACTGTCGATGATTTCGTCAAAGCGATGGAAGACGCCAACGGTGCCGACCTGGCCCAGTTCAAGCGCTGGTACAGCCAAGCCGGCACGCCGCGCCTCTCCGTCAGCGAGCAGTACGATGCATCAGCCGGGACCTACAGCCTGACTTTCCGTCAGAGCTGCCCACCAACGCCGGGCCAAAGCGAGAAGCTGGCTTTCGTGATCCCTGTTTCGATGGGCCTGCTGGACGGGCAGGGCAATGAAATCTACCTGCGTTTGGACGGCGAGGATGCGGCAGTCGGCACCACCCGCGTGCTGGCAGTCGACCAGCCAGAGCAGACCTTTACCTTTGTTGACGTAGAGGAGCAGCCACTGCCTTCGCTGCTGCGTGGTTTCTCCGCGCCGGTCAAGCTGGACTTCCCCTATAGCCGGGATCAGTTGATGTTCCTGATGCAGCATGATTCCGACGGCTTCAACCGCTGGGAGGCTGGGCAACAGCTGTCGGTTCAGGTATTGCAGGAGATGATCGGTCAGCACCAGCGCGGCGAAGCACTGCAGCTCGATCAGCGGATGGTCCAGGCGCTGCGCAGCCAACTGGAAGACGAAAGCCTCGATCAGGCGATGGTCGCCGAGATGCTGTCACTCCCGAGCGAGGCCTATCTCACTGAGATCAGCGACGTGGCTGATGTCGATGCCATCCACGCGGCGCGCGATTCCGCGCGCCAGGGCATCGCCACCGCGATCTTCGATCTGCTCTGGAAGCGTTATCAGGCCAACCGCGAGGTGTCGCGGCAGACGCCTTATGTCGCCGAAGCCAGCCACTTTGCGCGACGTGCCTTGCAGAACATCGCTCTGTCGTACCTGATGCTGAGTGGCAAGCCCGAAGTGCTGGCCGCCTGCGTCGATCAGTTTGAGCAGGCCGATAACATGACCGAGCGCCTGACTGCACTGGCCGTGCTGGTCAATTCGGGCTTCGAAGCCGAGCGTGACAAGGCCTTGGAAGCTTTTGCCGAGCACTTCAAGGACAACCCGCTAGTGATGGACCAGTGGTTCAGTGTGCAAGCGGGCAACACCCAGCCGGGTGGCTTGGAACGAGTTCAACACCTGATGCAGCATCCGGCGTTCACCCTTAAAAATCCGAACAAGGTTCGTGCTCTGATCGGTGCCTTTGCCAACCAGAATCTGGTCAACTTCCACAGGGCTGATGGCTCCGGCTACCGCTTCCTGGCTGAGCAGGTTATCGTGCTGAACAAGCTCAACCCGCAAATTGCGTCGCGCTTGCTGGCGCCTTTGACCCGCTGGCGCAAGTATGACGATGGTCGTCAGGGGCTGATGAAGGCGGAGCTGGAGCGGATTCTGGCGTCCGGTGAGTTGTCGAGCGATGTCTACGAGGTGGTCAGCAAGAGCCTTGCCTGATCGAGGCTGCGAGAGCAGCTCCTCAGCAGACGAAAATCCCGCGCTTGCCGCGGGATTTTTTTAGTTTCTAAACCCCAAAAGGCCGCGCCCGGATGGCACTTACTGTGGCTGGCAGAATGGCGCTAAACGCCATGCCATAAGGCTCGTCTATCGGGCAACATCAATCAGCCCGGTTTAACAAAACATAACGTCCAGGCAATTGCCGCCGCTTTCGAAAGCCCTATAGCATGGCTTCGCCTGTCTCCATACGCAGGCCCTACCTAATAAAAATAAAGGGGGTATGTATGAGTGAGCCCGTCATGTGGCGCACACCGGTTGGCCGCGCGGAAAAAAAGTCCCGTACGCCGATGTCAAGCAGTCGATCGCCGCTGGCAAGAACGATCTCGCTCTGCAGTGTTCTATCCGTCCTTCTTTTCACAGTCGCTCCGGTCCAGGCCCAAAGCCCCACCGAGCCGGGCGTCCGTTATGCGATCGAATCGCAGAAAGCGGTCTCATCTTTACTTCTCGATATCGCTCATGCCGGCAACCGTCTGATCGCTGTCGGAGACCGAGGACACATTCTTTACTCGGACGACGCAGGGACCACCTGGACGCAGGCCAAGGTGCCAACACGTCAGCTGCTCACGGCAGTTACTTTTGCCGATGACAAGCATGGCTGGGCGGTTGGTCACGATGCGTTGATCCTCGCCACCAGTGACGGTGGCCAGACCTGGACCCGCCAGTACGAGGACCGTGAAGGCGAAGTGCCGCTCCTCGACGTCTGGTTCGAGAATGCTCAGCATGGCTTGGCGACCGGCGCCTACGGGGTCCTCTTGGAGACCACCGATGGCGGCCAGACCTGGGAAGACGTCGCTGATCGCCTCGACAACGAGGACGGCACGCACCTTAACGCCATCGCGGAAATACCGGGCTCCGGCGTGTTCATTGTTGGCGAAATGGGCGGCATGTTCCGTTCCGCCGACATGGGTGAGACCTGGGAACGAGTCGAGTCACCTTATCAGGGATCCTTTTTCGGCGTCGTGGGTGGGGGAGAGCCCGGTGTCGTAGTGGCCTTTGGTCTGCGTGGCAACATGTTCCGGTCGACCGATTTCGGTGAAAGCTGGCAGTCAATCGAGCTGCTCGATGAGGGCCAACCAATCGAATCGGGCCTGGCGGACGGCAATCTGCTCTCTGACGGCCGCATCGTCGTGGTCGGGCATGGCGGAACGGTGCTCAGCAGTGACGATAAGGGGCAAACCTTCACGCTGTTCAGCCGGCCGGATCGACGCTCATTGTCAGGTGTCGTCGCCATCCCTGATGGCAATCTGGTGCTTGTCGGACAGAGCGGCGTAAGGGTCGCGACGCCCACCGGCGCAAATCTGCCCGCAAAACAACAATAAGCCGGAGCCAACATGACCGAACATCAGCAGAAGCCGGCGTCCTTTCTGGAGCGCCTGATTTTCAATAATCGACCGGCAGTCATTCTTGTCTGTCTGTTGATCAGCGTGTTCCTGTTCTATCAGGCCGCGCAGGTTCGCCCGTCGACCAGCTTTGAAAAGATGATCCCGCTGGGGCATCCCTTCATTCAGAACATGCTTCAGCATCGCGATGACCTGGCCAATCTGGGTAACACGGTGCGCATCTCCGTGGCGGCCAAGGATGGCGACATCTTTTCCAAGGAGTACATGGAAACGCTGCGTCAGATCCATGACGAAGTGTTCTACATCCAGGGCGTTGACCGTTCCAACATGAAGTCGCTGTGGAGTCCCAGCGTCCGCTGGACGGAGGTGACCGAGCAGGGCTTCGCAGGTGGTGAGGTCATTCCGCAGACCTATGACGGCTCGCCGGAAAGCCTGGACGACCTGCGCAGCAATATTCTCAAGTCCGGTCAGATCGGGCGTCTGGTGGCCAACGACTTCAAGTCCAGCATCATCGACGTGCCGCTGATGGAGTCCTACTCGGACCCGGATGACCGCAGCAAGCAGATCACACTCGACTATCAGCAGTTCTCCCACGAACTGGAAGAAAAGATTCGCGACAAGTACGAGGCGCAAAACCCCAATGTGGAAATCCACATCATCGGTTTCGCCAAGAAAGTCGGTGACCTGATCGATGGCCTGGTGGGCGTCGCGCTGTTCTTCTTTGTCGCTATCGGTATCACGCTGGCCCTGTTGCTGTGGTTTACCCGCTGCTTCAAGAGCACCATTGCAGTTGTGGTGACGACCCTGATCGCCGTTGCCTGGCAGCTCGGCCTGCTGCATACGCTCGGCTTCGGGCTCGATCCCTACTCGATGCTTGTGCCGTTCCTGGTCTTCGCCATCGGTATTTCCCATGGTGTGCAGAAGATCAACGGCATCGCCATGGCCTCGGGTGAAACAGAAGACCCGCTGGCGGCTGCGCGGATGGCGTTCCGGCAGCTGTTCATTCCGGGCATGGTGGCCCTGGCCTCCGACGCTGTCGGCTTCGTGACCTTGCTGCTGATCGACATCGGCGTTATCCGTGAACTGGCTATCGGTGCTTCGCTGGGTGTGGCGGTGATCATCCTGACCAACCTGATCCTGTTGCCGGTAGCCATTTCCTACCTGGGCATCAGTCAGCGTGCGGTGAAGCAGGCACGTGAGGAAGCGTCGCGCGATCATCCATTCTGGCGAGCGCTTTCCGGCTTTGCCAGTCCCAAGGTTGCGCCGATTTCACTCGTCATCGCCTTGCTCGCGGTTGGTGGCGGGCTGTGGTACGGCCAGAACCTGCAGATCGGCGACCTCGATCAGGGCGCGCCCGAGCTGCATCCGGATTCGCGCTATAACCTCGACAACGATTTTGTCATCAGCAACTACTCGACCAGTTCGGACGTGCTGGTGGTGATGGTCAAGACAGCGCCCGAGGGTTGCGCCCACTACGACACGCTCGCCGCCATGGACGAGTTGATGTGGAAGATGGAGAACACCGAAGGCGTACAGTCGGCAGTGTCGATGGTTACCGTCGCACGGCAGAGCATTAAGGGCATGAACGAGGGCAGCCTGAAATGGGAGACCCTGTCGCGTAACCAGTTCGTCCTGAACAGCTCCATCGCCCGTGCCGAAGGCATGTACAACAGCAATTGCTCACTGGCCCCGGTACTGGTGTTCCTCAACGACCACAAGGCCGAAACGCTGGAGCATGTTGTCTCTGCGGCACGCGAATTCGCAGAGGAAAACAACCGCGAAGGCCTCGAGTTCGTGCTTGCTGCCGGTAACGCTGGCATCGAAGCAGCCACCAACGAAGTCATCGCGGCCTCTGAAACGACCATGCTGATTGCGGTATACGCGGCTGTGAGTTTCATGTGCTTGCTGACCTTCCGTTCCGTCGCGGCCACGCTGTGCGTGATCCTGCCGCTGGTGCTCACCTCTATCCTCGGCAATGCGCTGATGGCCTTTATGGGAATCGGCGTGAAAGTGGCGACACTGCCGGTGATCGCGCTGGGTGTAGGTATCGGTGTGGACTACGGCATCTATATCTACAGCCGCCTGGAGTCCTACTTGCGGCAGGGCATGACGCTGCAGGAAGCGTACTACCAGACCCTGAAGTCCACAGGCAAGGCGGTGATCTTCACCGGCATCTGTCTGGCCATCGGCGTGTTCACCTGGGTGTTCTCGGCGATCAAATTCCAGGCAGACATGGGCTTGATGCTGACCTTCATGTTCCTCTGGAACATGGTCGGTGCGATCTGGCTGCTGCCTGCACTGGCACGCTTCCTGATCAAACCGGAGAAGCTGCGGCAGAAGGCCTGATGCTCGGGTAACAAAAAACCGCGGCCCGGGGCCGCGGTTTTTTTATGGGGTTTGAAGGGAGTCGGCCTTGCGCTTGGCGCTAATCACAGCGGCTGTGCCAGTTCGGCTTACGGCATGACTGGCAATCTCACAAAAGGCTAGGCTGTTTGGCTCAGCGCATGAGTTACTGCTTGCGCCGCGACTTCACCGATCACCAGAATTGCCGGGCTCTTGAGCTTGAAGCTGACAGCGTCGGTGCACATGACGCCAAGGCTGGAACGGCATTCGCGCTGCTGCGGTAGCGAGGCGTTTTCGATCATGGCTACCGGGGTGCTGGCTGGCAGACCGCCTTCGATCAGGCCGGTCTGCACCTGCTCCAGACTGCTCACGCCCATATAGACGACCAGTGTGGTACCGGTTCTCGCCAGCGCGTGCCACTCGGGGCTGCTGCCGTCCAGCGTGTGGGCCGTAACCAGGGTGACGCCACGTGCCACACCTCGTTGAGTCAGGGAAATACCACAGCCGGTCGCACCGGCGAGGCCGGCGGTGATTCCGTTGACCAATTCAACCTCGATTCCGCGCTCCGCCAGCCATTCGGCTTCTTCGCCACCACGGCCGAAAATGCAGGGGTCGCCGCCTTTCAGACGCACCACACACTTGCCCTGGCGCGCATAGCGCAGCATCAAACGGTGGATAAACGCTTGTGGTGTCGACCGGCAGCCGCCGCGTTTGCCTACCGGGATCACTCGCGCGTTCGGGCAGTGCTCCAGCACTGCGGGGTTGACCAGATCGTCGATCAACACCACTTGCGCCTCGCGCAGTGCACGTACTGCCTTGAGCGTTAACAGCTCCGGGTCCCCAGGGCCCGCGCCAACCAGCCAGACTTTTGCGCTCATGTGTTTACCTCGTGTGCTGCTGATGGTCGCGGCGTTGCGTTGTGCATCGCCTTATAAGTGTCGTTTCATGCCACCGCGGGCTGTTTCACCAGCAGCCGCTTGATTTCTGGAACGCAGGAGCCACAGCTGGTGCCGCAGCCCAACTCTTGCTTCAAACCGTTCAGATCCAGGCCCCGTTCGATGCCAGCGCAAACGGCGTCCTCGCTGACATTCATGCAGTTGCACAGGGTCTTGCCTGAGCGCACTTCGCCGCCTGGCGGTGTGCTCAAGGGTGCAAGCAACCAGCGGCGCAACGCCTCGTCGGCCTTGCCGTCATGCCGCAGCTGCTTGAGCCAGCTGCGCGCAGCGGTTTCCCCTGAAAGGCTGAGGGCAACGATGCGGCCATCCTCGATGCGTACCCGCTTGCCAATGGCTCGGCGTCGGTCTTCGTAAATCAGTACTGGACCTTCATCCAGCCCTAGCAACCGCTCGAGCTGCGCCAGTTGCACTTGGCTCGGCGCCTCGTTGCAAGCAGCACGAATGACCAGCGCAGGCCGGTCGCGCCCTGTCAGGTTGAAGCTGGCGTAGGCGAAGCCCTCGAAGAGCGGCCGCAGCGCTTCGAAACGTTTCTGCACCGAGCCTTCGACGAGGGCAAAGAACTGCCAGGGCAGCTCGACTTTCTCTACCTCGACCCCGGCGTGCTTGAGTTCCGGTTGCTTGGAAATCGGATCGCATGCTGGCAGCGTGAGCCTGTTTATTCCCAGCCCCTTGAGAAACCGATCACCCCAGTGCATCGGCACGAAGGCCTGACCCGGCCGCAGGCTGTCGTCCTTCTGCACTGGAATCAGCAGCTCACCACGACGGCTGCGCACCTTCACTAACTGACCATCGAGCAGGCGGCGACGGCGCATGTCGTCGGCACTCATGCTGAGCAGCGCTTCTTCGACATGGCCGAATAGGCGAGCGGCAGTGCCGGTGCGGCTCATGCCGTGCCAGTGGTCGCGCAGGCGACCGGTGTTCAGCGTGAGCGGGAAGCGCGCCTCGCGCTTCTCCTTTGGTGCCTGATACTGCTCGGCGAGAAAGCGAGCCCGTCCGTTCTCTGTCGGAAATACGCCGTCTGCGTAGAGTCGCTGCGTTCCGCTCTGGCTGCCGGCGGGAAAGGGCCATTGCTGTGGACCGAGTTGGTCGATCAGCGCGTGGCTGAGGCCGGATAGATCGAGGTCGCGGCCCTGGGTGAGCAGCTTGTATTCCTCGAACAGTGCGGCAGGGTTATCGAAGTTGAACAGGCCAAGCTGACCGGGGCGCATCAGCTTTTCCAGCCGGCGTGCAAAGTCACAGGTGATCGACCAGTCAGGGCGCGCTTCACCCGGCGCTGCCACAGCCGACCGCACATGGCTGACCCGGCGTTCGGAGTTGGTCACGGTGCCTTCTTTTTCGCCCCAGCTTGCGGCGGGCAGCAAGAGATCGGCATAACGACAGGTTTCGGTGGTCGAGAAGGCTTCCTGAAGCACTACGAATGGGCAGGCCGCCAGTGCTTGGTGAACCTCTTGCTGGTCCGGTATTGACTGCGCGGGGTTGGTGCACGCGATCCAAAGCGCCTTGATCTTGCCGCTGCGCACCGCCTCGAACAGCTCGATGGCGGGGAGGCCCGGCGTAGCGGGCAGTTCGGATACGCCCCAATACGCGGCGACTTCGCTGCGGTGTGCGGCGCTGGTGGCGTCGCGGTGGCCTGGCAGCAGATTCGACAGGCTGCCGGTTTCACGCCCACCCATGGCGTTGGGTTGACCGGTCAGCGAGAAGGGCCCGGCGCCCGGCTTGCCGATCTGACCGGTGGCCAGATGCAGGTTGATCAACGCGCTGTTTTTGGCGCTGCCGGACGTGGATTGATTGACTCCCATGCACCACAGCGACAGGAAGCTCGGGGCGTTACCGATCATCTGTGCGCAGCTTTGCAGCTCGTTCACGCTGATGCCGCACAGATCCGCCACCGTAGTGGGGCTGTAGTCGCGGACCATGTTTTTGAGCTCATCGAAGCCGTCGGTGTGGGCTTCGATGAAACCCCGGTCGATCCAGCCTTCCCAGAGGAGAATGTGCAGGATGCCGTGGAAAAACGCGACGTCGGTGCCGGGCAGGATCGCCAGGTGCAGGTCGGCCAGCTCGCAGGTGTCGGTGCGACGAGGGTCGACGACAATGACCCGCATGTCGGAACGCTTGGCCTTGGCTTCCTCCAGTCGGCGAAACAGCACCGGGTGGGCATAGGCCGTGTTGCTGCCAACAATCAGCACGCAATCGCTCAGTTCGATGTCTTCGTAGCTGCAGGGCGGCGCGTCGGCGCCGAGGCTGCGCTTGTAGCCGACCACGGCTGAGGACATGCACAGGCGGGAATTCGAGTCGATGTTGTTGGTGCCGACAAGCGCTCGGGCGAGCTTGTTGAATGCGTAGTAGTCCTCGGTCAGCAGTTGGCCGGAGATATAGAAGGCGACACTGTCTGGCCCGTGCTCGGCAATGGTCTCGGCAAATATGTTGGCGGCATGATCAAGTGCGCTGTCCCAGCTGGCACGTGCCCGGGCCAGCCCTTTGCCCAGGCGCAGCTCGGGATAGAGCGCGCGCGCGTCGAGGTCACCGGTCAGGTGCAGCGTCGAGCCTTTGCTGCACAGCTTGCCGAAGTTGGCCGGATGGTTCGGGTCGCCAGCGACATCGAGGATGCGCTCGCCGTCGTGCTCGATCAGCACACCACAGCCTACGCCGCAGTAACAGCAGGTCGAGGCGGTTGTCTGGGTCGGCCGGGTCATGCAGTCGCTCCGTTTCGTAGGTTGATTGTCGACAACGCGGGCACTCAGACGCATTCGTTTGCGCTGTTGAGTGAGATCAATACTCGGCCGTTCTCGACTCGAGCTTCATGACGGTGCGCACAGCCGACATCGGGCGCGACGGCTTCGCCGCTGTCGAGATTGATCTGCCAGTTGTGCAGCGGGCAGGCGACCTGCTTGCCGAAAACGATGCCCTGGGACAGCGGGCCACCCTTGTGCGGGCATCGGTCATCCAGCGCGAATACTTGATCATCGGCGGTGCGGAACACTGCGATGTCGCCCTTGGGGCCGGCGACGATTCGCGCGCCAAGCGGGTTGATCTCTTCCAGTGAGCAGATGTCGAACCATTTCATGGCGATGTCCTCGCAATTCGGTTGAGCAAGCGTTTTTCGCGCGGGGACGAGTCAATCGCCTCCGACATGAATGGTCATGCAGGCTCGATCTGGGCCAGGTGGATCGTTTCGTATTCTTTCTTCAGCGATTGTTCGGCGATGGCCTTTTTCCAGCCGTCACCCTCGAAGCTCAGCGAGAACATCAGCCGCTGGGCAAGCGCTTTGCGCCGGGCTTCATCTTCAAGCACCGTTTTCTTGATGTAATCGAGGCCGACACGCTGCATGTAGTGCACGGTGCGTTCAAGGTAGAAGCCTTCCTCGCGGTAGAGCTGGAGAAAGGCGAAGCTGTACTCGGCGACTTCTTCGGCCGTCTTGACCTTGACGAAGAACTCCCCGGCCTCGGTCTTGATTCCGCCATTGCCGCCGACGTACAGCTCCCAGCCGGAATCCACGCCGATGATGCCGACGTCCTTGATGCCGGATTCGGCGCAGTTGCGGGGGCAGGCGGAGACGGCCAGTTTGACCTTGTGCGGTGAGTACATACCAAACAGCGCCTTCTCCAGCTCGATACCCAGCGCGGTCGAGTTCTGGGTACCGAAGCGGCAGAATTCCTGGCCAACGCAGGTCTTCACCGTGCGAATGGATTTGCCATAGGCGTGTCCGTCAGGCATGTCCAGGTCCTGCCAAACCTTCGGCAGGTCGTCCTTCTTGATTCCCAGTAGGTCGATGCGCTGCCCGCCGGTAACTTTCACCAGCGGCACCTTGTACTTGTCGGCCACGTCCGCAATGCGGCGCAGCTCGGCAGCGTTGGTCACGCCGCCGAACATTCTGGGCACCACCGAATAGGTGCCGTCCTTCTGAATGTTGGCGTGGGCGCGTTCGTTGATGAAACGTGACTGCGGGTCGTCTTTGGCTTCGCCGGGCCAGGAAGAGATCAGGTAGTAGTTCAGCGCCGGGCGGCATGTGGCGCAGCCGTTAGGCGTGCGCCAGTTCAGGTAGTGCATGACATCCGGAATGCTGATGAGGTGCTCGTCGATGATCGCTTTACGTACCTGACCGTGGTTAAGCTCGCTGCAGCCGCAGATGGCTTTTTCGCTTTTGGGCTTTACGTCCGCGGCGCCGCCGACGGTGCTCATCAGGATCTGTTCGACCAGCCCGGCGCAGGAGCCGCAGGAGCTGGCCGCCTTGGTGTGCTTCTTCACATCGTCAACGGAGAACAGTCCGTGTTCCTGGATCGCCTTGACGATGGTGCCTTTGCACACACCGTTGCAGCCGCAGACTTCCATGCTGTCGGGCATTGCCATCGCCTTGTTCTGACCCTGATGCCCGGTGTCGCCGATGGCGCCTTCGCCAAACATGAGGTGATCACGGATCTCGCTGACGTTATGGCCTTCGCGCACCTGGCGGAAATACCAGCCACCGTCGGCCGTGTCGCCGTACAGACAGGCGCCGACGAGGATGTTGTCCTTGATCACCAGCTTCTTGTAAACGCCGCCGATGGGGTCGGAAAGGGTGATGGTCTCCGTGCCTTCGCCGCCAATGAAGTCGCCGGCTGAGAACAGATCGATGCCGGTAACCTTGAGTTTGGTCGAGGTCACCGAGCCCAAATATCGGGAAAAGCCCAGCATTGCCAGGTGATTGGCACAAACCTTGGCCTGCTCGAACAGCGGGGCCACCAGGCCGTAGGCGGTGCCGCGATGATTGGCGCACTCGCCGACGGCGTAGACGCGCGGATCGTAGGTTTGCAGGGTGTCGTTGACCAGAATGCCTCGGTCACACGGGATACCGGCCTTTTCAGCCAACGCGCTATTGGGACGGATGCCGGCAGCCATGACCACCAGGTCTGCATCGATCACCTCGTCATCGGCGAAGCGCACGGCCTTGACCCGGCCGGCTCCGTTGCCGATCAGTTCAGCGGTCTGTTTCTTCATCTTGAAGCGCAGGCCGCGGCTTTCCAGTGCGTTCTGCAGCAGGCTGCCGGCGGTCCTGTCGAGCTGGCGCTCCATTGGCCACTCGCCAATGTGCACAACCGTGACGTCCATGCCGCGAAGCTTCAGGCCATTCGCCGCCTCCAGCCCGAGCAATCCGCCACCGATCACCACGGCGTGCTTGTGGGTCCTGGCTGCATCCATCATCGCCTGGGTGTCGGCAATGTCGCGGTAGCCGATTACGCCTTCGAAGTCGTTACCGGGAATGGGCAGGATGAAGGGATTCGAACCCGTGGCGATCAGCAGTCGGTCGTACTCCGCCTCGCTGCCGTCTTCGGCGATCACGCGGCGCTTGAGCCGATCGATTTCGACCACCTTGCGATTGAGCAACAAACGGATGTTGTTATCGCTGTACCACTGGAGATCGTTGAGTACGATCTCCTCGAAGGTCTGCTCCCCGGCCAGCACCGGTGAGAGCAGGATGCGGTTGTAGTTGGGATGCGGCTCGGCACCGAAGACCGTGATGTCGTAAAGATTGGGGGCAAGCTTGAGCAGCTCCTCCAGGGTGCGTACCCCGGCCATGCCGTTGCCGATCATCACCAGCTTGAGTTTCTTCATGCCGTTCTCCGCGCCGGGCCGTGCAGCGACAGCTGCCTGGCCACGCACTTGAATAATCCAAACGAAAAAAGGCGTCCCACTGATCTCCCAGTGAGGACGCCTTTGTCCTTGTATCCGTATTCGGAGCCTGACCCTCCACGTTGAAGGTCCGGCCTATGTGAGAGGGGTAATGCAGAGGCTATGCCAACTGGGATTTTGGCGTTTGTAAGCGGCTCCAGCGCGTTGTGTGCGGCTGGATTGGATGTTTTTGTGCACCTCGATGAAGCGTTCTGCGCGGCACTGGTGCAGTTCGCCGCGAGCCCGATGCAAATTGGCGTTGACATCAGTCGTGCCGCTTTTCTATTGTTTGGCCCATGCGCCGATTTAGTCAGCTACTTGCGGGGCGCCTGGAGCCAAGGCTTCGAAATACCGCTAAAGCGCTGGTTCGGTGTCGCCTCCCACCGCTGCCCAGCGGAATCCTTGAGGCGGGACTTCTCCACATGAATGCACTGCAACGCGCTCCTCTTCGTTTGGCCCCGATCACCAGTGGGCTTGTCCGTAGCAATCCCAAAATCCTCCTTGGCGGTAGCCACCAACCGTCGCTGTTGCGCTATTTAGACGGTTGGCGGAAGCGTTGGGGTAAGCCGCGGGCCTTTCTCGTTCAGTTCACCGGTGCTGATGAGTCACTGGCTCATTTCGCAACGAACAGTTTCGACCTGGCCGTGATCCAGGCACCAACTGCTGAACGTCTCGAAGACTGCGTACGGCAGCTGACGCGTGTGGCCAGGCAAGGGTTGATCGTTCGTCGTGTGTCGATCTGATCGAGACATGACCGGTTAACTGCCTTTGCCCAGCCACGTCAGCAAGGCCAGATTCAACAGCAACGAGAACAGTGCAAGGCCTTGCCAGACCTTCAATGGCTCGCGTTCCAGCAAAGGCAGTTTGGCTACAGTGCTGGTGAGGCGTTCGCCCTGTTCCAGGGTCAGCAGCCATTGCTCAGCTGTTTCGAATCGCTGTTCGGGGTCGGCTGCGACGGCGCGTTTGAGCATGTCATCCAACCACTGGGGCAAGTCGGGACGATAGCGACTGGCTGCGACCGGGGTTCCGAAGCGGGGCCGCTGAAACGCCTCGATTTCGCCATAGGGGTAGTGGCCGGTGAGCACGTAGTAAAGCGTGACGCCTGCAGCGTACAGATCCTGTTCCCGACTTGGCGCTGCGCCGACGAATGCTTCCGGAGCGATATAGCCCGGCGTACCTGGCAGGCTATGCGGCACGTCACGGGACAGGCCCGGACAGTACGCCAGGCCGAAATCCAGCACGCGCAGCTCGCCGTCATCGCCTAGATGAAGATTTTCTGGCTTTATGTCGCGGTGCAGGATGTTGCGCCGATGCAGCATGCCCAGCGCACGGATCAGTCGCGGCGCCATCTGTAGCAGGTCAGGCAGCGGCATCGGCCCTTGATGGGCGAACAGCTCGGCAAGGGTTTGCCCGTTGTATGCGCGCTGCACGTAGTAGAGGTGCTGGCGCTGCGGCAGGACGTGAGTTTCTGGAAAATGTCGACCGGCAACACGGCGTAGAAACCATTCTTCCTGCAGCAGCGCTGGGCCGGCCTCGGGTTCGTCATCGCGGCTGGGTGGCAGCGTCTTCAAGATCCAAGGATAGCCTTGTGAGTCCTTGACCCGATAGATGATCGATTGGCGCGACTCGGCCAGCAACGTCTCCACAGCCCAGCCCTCGAACAGCTGGCCCGGCCGCAGCGTTGGTGGCCGCGGCCAATCCGCCAACTGGGCGAGCGAGTCGGCCAGAGCCGCTTCCGGCAATTCGTCGACTCGCAGCAGCAGGGCGCTTGCGTTGTCCTGGCTTCCGGTCTGATGCGCGAGATTAACCAGCGCATTGGCCGCGCGGGAGAGATCGGGTTCGGCGCGCAGAATGTTCTGGATATCCCCTTCGGTAATGCTGGCCCAGACGCCGTCGCTGAGCAGTATGAAGCACTCGTCCAGCCGCAGCTCGCCGTCGAGGTAGTCGACTACCAGATGCTGATCCAGCCCCATCGCACGTTTGAGCACGTGCTGCATATTCGGCTGGTCCCAAACATGGTCTTCGCTCAACCGCTGCAATTCGCCGGCATGCCAGCGATAGGCACGACAGTCACCAACGTGGGCGAGGGTGAAGCGGCGTCCACGCAGCACCAATGCGGTCAGGGTGGTGAGCAGAGGCTGACCACCACCGTTGGCCTGCAGCCAGCGATTGTGGGCCACCAAGAGCCGGTCCAGCGATTGCGCGACCGTCCAGGTTTCGGGTGTGGCGTAGTAGTCGGTCGCCAGCGCTTGCAGGGTCGCCCGTGTCGCCAGGGCGCCATCTGCGCATTGGCTGACGCCATCGGCGATGGCGAACAGCGCACCCTTGCTTGCGGCGAGGCCCGCTGTGGGCGTGACGACTCTCAGGGCGTCCTGATTCTCTTCGCGGGGGCCGGTGGCGGTGGCTTCGCCGAATGACAACTGCAGGGGCATGGCGAACACTCGTGGGTGGCGCAGCGAGGGAGAAGTGAAGGCAGGCCCGCTCGCTGAGCCTGCCTTTCGATTTCGTTGAACTCAGACCCGCGCAGCAGTCATTGCGGCAGAGCCCCAGGTGGTTCTCCAGCGACGCTTCACACCGTAGAGGCCAAACCAGGCTAGTGCTCCCAGGCTGGCGAACAGCCAGAGACCGATCTGGTAATCGCCGGTTGCTTGCTTGACGGCCCCCAGGCCCGCAGTCAACAAGAACCCCCCGATGCCGCCAGCCATGCCGACCAGACCGGTCATCACACCAATCTCCTTGTTGAAGCGCTGCGGCACCAATTGAAACACCGCCCCGTTGCCAGCACCGAGGCTGAGCATCGCGACTACGAACAGGGCCAGCGCAGCTGTTGAACTCGGCAAGTTGAAGCCGACAACGAACAGACAGGCAGCCGCAACCGTGTACATGACCAGCAGCGAGCGGATACCGCCGATGCGATCGGCCAGGGCGCCGCCGAGCGGGCGCAGCAGGCTCCCGGCAAAGACGCAGGCGGCGGTGTAATAGCCAGCCTTGACCGGATCGAAGGCATATTGGTCATGGAAGTAGCCGGGCAGGGTGCTGGCCAGGCCGAGGAAGCCACCGAAGGTGACGCTATAGAAGAACATGAACCACCAGCTGTCACGGTCGCCCAGCGCCTTCATATAGTCGGCAAAGGATTTCGGTGCTGGACGGTTCGGCGCGTTCTTGGCAAACGTGGCGAAGATGATCAGGGTCAGCACCAGCGGGATCAGAGCCAGGCCAAACACGTTGCTCCAGCCGAACATGCTCGCCAGCTCCGGAGCGAACAGCGCCGCGAAAACCGTTCCGGAATTACCCGCACCGGCAATGCCCATGGCTTTGCCCTGGTGCTGCGGTGGATACCATTGCGAGGCCAGCGGTAGAGCGACGGCAAAGGAGGCGCCCGCCATGCCGAGAAACAGACCCAGCAGCAGGGCCTGCTCGTAACTGTGAATGCCATGCAGCCATGCCACGAACAACGCGGCAATCACGACGATTTGGCCGAACAGCCCAGCGGTCTTCGGCGAGGTGCGGTCGGCGAGCATGCCCAGCACCAGCCGCAATAGGGCGCCAGAGAGGATAGGCGTCGCCACCATAAAGGCCCGCTGCTGGGTGGTCAGGCCAAGGTCGGCTGCGATCTGCACGCCCATAGGGCCGAGCACGTACCAGACCATGAAACTCAGATCGAAGTAGAGAAAGGCGGAGAACAGCGTCGGCGTGTGGCCGGCTTTCCAGAAACTCGTACTCATCGAACACCTCACTGGACAGTTGAACCGGCGCGCCAGTTGGCCGTCGGGGATGTCTTTGCCCCGGCGCATTGGGGCCAAACGAAAAAGGCGCCGCGAACCGCCGTCAGTCTCAACGGGGCAACGCGACGCCTTTGTCATGTCTGTGAGTAACCGCCTTTGGCTACCTGCCTTACGATAAGCAGGAGCTATGCCAACAGCCGAGGGCGCCGAGTTAGGCGGCCTGGAAGGCGATGCGTGATACGGGAGTGGTCAGCAAGCGCGCAGCCGTGGTGCGCGGTGCTTCGAAAGAGGGCGCATCAGGCGATGCGATTGACCTTGGGGAATTTCGCCTCGAACTCGGCAGGCATGCGTACCACTCGGGTCTCTTGGTAGTTGTAGAAAACGAAACCAGACTTGGCCATGGCGATCAGTGTGCCGTCAGCGGGGCGGGTGATGCGAAAGATGATGTCGCCGCCGTACGGATTGAAATCCATCACGCCGACTTCGAACAGCAACGCGTCCCGCGCATGGGCCTCGGCTTTGTAGGTGGTTGCCAGGTCGGTAACGATGATGCCGCTGCCGTCCTTGCTGGTCTCGGCAATGCCGTAGGCAAACAGGAAACGTGCGCGGGCTTCGGAGATCATCGAGATCATCGAATCGTTGGCCAGGTGGTTGCCAGCGTTGATGTCGGTAATACGTACGGTCAACTGGGTCGAAAAGCAGAACTGGTCTTCTGGAAACTGCAAGGTCAGGCGGGCCATGGTGTTCTCGTTTTTACTTAAGGCTTGGTGCGGAGCGTGGCGCCTAAGGTCGGCGCCGTGCGGACGGTGATTCTACGCGTCCGCACGGCGGGACGAAGCATGATTCGAAAGACTGAGGGTCTGTAAGCCACCGACGCCCTGTGAATCAGGCGATGCTATGGCGGATGCCCTGCAGACGCTCGTCGACGATCGGTGTGATCAGCGTGTAGCACTCGGCCGGGGTCAGCCCGACCCGCGGTGCATCGATCAGGTTCCGCTGCAGATGATCGATCAACGTGCTTAGCGTCGTGCCGCCGTTCGGTTCGGCGAGGCGCTGGCAGAGATAGCGCATCTGAATCTGCATATCCAGCGGGCATTTATCGAAGTTGGCCGCCCGTACCGCCAGCCCGCGCAAGCGGCCGAGATCTTCCAACGCCCGGCACGCCTCGCAGATCCCGGCGACCTGCGGGTTGCCCTGAAAGGCGAGACGCAATTCGAGTACATGGATGCTTTCGAGCACTTGTTGAATCAGCTCGCAGTGCGGCTCGAATTCCGTCGGCTTCTGGCGGATCTGCTGCCACAGGGTGCGCATCGCGGGGCGGTTTTCATCACCGTTCCAGGCCAGCCAGAGCCGGTCGAGACGCCCGGCCACTTCCTGGCGCTGCGCATGAGCGGCCGCGTCCCGCTGGCCGCCGAGGCCGCGGTGCTTCTGCGTGAGTTGCAGTATGTCCAACGCGTGTTGCAACGCCTGGATGTCGTTTTCGCTGAGGCGTTTTCGATGCCGTGCGGCCGCGACGCGGCTGAGATGGTTGCCGAGCAACACCAGACAAGCGGCCAGCGTCAGTGCGATCGATACGTCCATGGTCAGGCTTCCGTTCGGCTGAGTTGGGTCAGGTAGAGGGTCAGGCTATGCAGCTCTTCGGTCTGGGCTCGCTGGCAGTCGACGCCTGTTTCGACCCGCTCGAGCTGATCGCGAAGCAGGCGGTTGCTGTCTCGCTGTTTTTCGAGCGCGGCATGCAGATGGTCGAGTTCGGCCAGGCTCGCCTCACTGCGTCGCGCCAGTTGGTCGAGCTCACAGGCCAGTGCGCTGCTTTTCTGGCTGCTTTGCTCGAGCAAGTGCTGATGCTGGACGACTTCTGCCTCGACGCGGCGAACAGCATGGGCGGTCGCAACAACCACGCTCGTGATTTCCTGAGCTGCGCGATCGCTGCTAAGCGCCAACTGACGAACCTCGTCGGCCACCACGGCAAAGCCGCGACCATGCTCACCGGCCCGTGCTGCTTCGATGGACGCATTCAGGGCGAGCAGTTGGGTTTGCTTGGCAACGTTCTGGATGCTCAAGGCAGATGTGCTGACAGCAGCGGTGTCCTGTAGAAGCTGGCGGACCGCATCGGCGGTGCGCTGCATGCTTTCGCGCACCTCGTTCATGCTATTGCTGACCGACATCGCGCTGTCTCGCCCGGCCAGGCTTTCCCGGTGGGTTTCGGCGAAGGCTTGCATCGCCTGATGACCAAGGGTACTGACACGCTCCAGATTCTTGCTCAGTTCCTTGCTCGCTTCGCTGATCGCCAGCACCCGCTTGCCCTGTTCGACACCGCTGTGCTCGGCTGTGCCGGCCATGCGCTCAAGAGCATCACTGGCGAACTGCACCTCACTGCGCAGACGTTCGCTGCGCAGCGAACGGGCGCTGAAAGCAGCGACCAGATGCTCTCCCGAGTTCGTCAAGTCTTGTTGCTGGCCAAGCACTGCTAGCAAATGCTCGTTGTGCCGCCGGATCAGGCATTGCTTGCGCTGCTGTGTCAGTTGCAGACCAGCAGCGCAGCAAGCGATTGGCAGCGCCAGCATTTGTTGTTGCCAGAGCGCCGCGATGCAGGCAGCGGTCCATGCCACGAATACCAGCCAGTCCAGACGCGGGTTTGCCGTAGCGACTGGCGGTGCTTCAGACCGGTAGGCCGCCGCGCTGGCACTGATTGATGTCCTTTCCATGTCGTCATCCCCAAAGGCCTGTGAGCGCAAAACCGAAAGCGTCGCGAGCAAACTCGCTCTGACCAAAGGCGTCGTTGCGGTGCGCTGAATGGGTTATCAGCGTTGCATTTGCAGTCACGCAGCCGGTCGCTGCTGGCGCTGATACAGGAACTCCAGCACTTGCGCCCGGTAGGCGTGGTACTGAGCGTCGTGCGCCAGGGTCATGCGGTCGCGCGGATGCTTGAGCTCGACGTGCAGGATTTCGCCGATGGTTGCCGATGGGCCGTTGGTCATCATCACGATGCGATCCGAGAGCAGCACCGCTTCGTCGACGTCATGGGTGATCATGATCACCGTGTTGCCGAGTTCGGTATGGATCTCCATCAGCGAGTCCTGCAGGTGGGCGCGGGTAAGGGCATCGAGTGCACCGAAGGGCTCGTCCATCAGCAGTACTTTGGGTTGCATCGCCAGCGCACGGGCAATGCCGATGCGCTGTTTCATCCCGCCGGAGACCTCACTGGGGCGTTTATCGCGGGCGTGGCTCATGTGCACCAGCTCGAGGTTGTGCTCGATCCAGTCGCGCATTTCGCGTTTGCTTTTCTGGCCCTTGAAGACTTCTCGCACAGCCAGTTCGACGTTTTCGTAGCAGGAGAGCCAAGGCAGCAGGCTGTGGTTCTGGAAAACCACTGCGCGCTCGGGGCCGGGCTCGTTGACTTCACGACCGTCGAGAATCACGCCGCCAGTGGTGGCCTGGTACAGGCCGGCAACGATGTTGAGTACCGTCGACTTGCCGCAGCCGGAGTGGCCGATCAAGGAAACGAACTCGCCTTTGGCGATGCGCAGATTAACGTTCTGAAGCGCGCAGTACAGGCCTTTGTCGGTCGGAAAGCTGATGCCGACGCCGGAGAGTTCGAGATGAGCATTATTCATGTGGTTTTTCCTCAGCGCAGGTCTGCGTTCTTGTCCCAGCTCACGCGGCGCTGGAGCATCAGCATGATGCGATCCAGGGCGAAGCCGATCAGGCCGATGACGATCACTGCGACCATGATTCGGCCGAGCGAGTTGGAGCTGCCGTTCTGGAACTCGTCCCAGATGAATTTTCCGAGCCCGGGATTCTGCGCCAGCATTTCAGCGGCAATCAGCACCATCCAACCGGTTGCCAGCGACAGGCGAAGACCGGTGAAAATCATCGGAATCGCTGCCGGCAGGACGATGCGATGTACATGGCTGAGCGGCGACAGGCGCAGCACGCGGCTGACGTTTTGCAGGTCCTTGTCGAGGTTGGCGACACCGACGGTGGTGTTGATTACGGTTGGCCACAGGCAGCACAGCGCAACGGTCAGCGCCGAGGTGACGAAGGATTTCGCCAACAACGGGTCTTCGCTGACGTACAGGGCGCTGACCACCATGGTCACCAGCGGCAGCCAGGCCAGCGGCGACACTGGCTTGAAAATCTGGATCAGCGGATTCACCGCGCTGTAGACCGTCTTGCTCAGCCCGCAGACGATGCCCAGCGGGACGGCGATCAGCGAGGCGATGGCGAAGCCGGTCATCACCGTGTAGAGGCTGGTGAAGATCTGCTCGAAGAAGGTCGGCTTGCCGGTGTACGGGCGGATCTTCACCTCGGCGTCGGGGTTCTTAGCCAGCTTGGCGGCGTTGCGTTCTTCCTGGCGCTGGTAGAAGGCTTCTGCCTTTTCCTTCGACTGGAGATGCGCATCGACTAAACCATTGAACTGCTCGGCCACCTGACTTGGGCCGGGGAACTGACCGAGACTCGTCTGGATGTTCGAAGCCACCAGCTGCCAGAACAGCAGGAAGGCGAGAACTCCCACCAGCGGCATGATCACTTGCGGCAGCCAGCGCTTGATACGGGCCTGACGGCCAGCCCTCAAGGTTTCTTTGATGTTTTGCACGACGGCTGGGTTGCTCATCATTATGTCCTCCGAAGAAGGGAGTCGGGTCCGACTCCCGTGGCGCGGAATCAGAGCGTGGTATCGCCTTTCAGGCCGATCGCGAACTGTTCGAGGTAAGCGTTGGGCGTGTGCCCGTCGTAGGTGATGCCGTCGATGGTGTCGGCCAGCGGCTCGCGAATGCCGTCTTCGTCTGCAGGGGGAAAGTCATCGGCGCTCATGAGCCCGTCTTCGATCAGTGCCGCTGCGGCTTCCCGGTAGATCTCCGGGCGGTAGACCTGCTTGGCCACGTCCAGGTACCAGCTGTCCGGCTTGGCTTCGGCTATCTGCCCCCAGCGACGCATCTGTGTCAGGTACCAGATGGCGTCAGAGTAGTAGGGATAGGTCGCGTGATAGCGGAAGAAGACGTTGAAGTCCGGCACCTCGCGCTTGTCACCTTTTTCGAACTCGAAGGTGCCGGTCATGGAGTTAGCGATGACCTTGGCATCGGCCCCGACGTACTCGGGCCGCGAGAGGATCTCAACGGCTTCCTGGCGGTTGGCGTTGTTGTCTTCGTCCAGCCATTTGCCTGCACGGATCAGGGCCTTGACCAGGCGCTTGTGGGTCTCCGGGTTCGCCTCGGCCCAGGTCTTGGATACGCCGAAAACCTTTTCCGACATGTTCTTGCGGATCGCATAGTCGGCCACTACCGGCACGCCGATGCCCTTGAACACCGCCTGCTGATTCCACGGTTCGCCAACGCTATAGCCATGAATGGTGCCGGCTTCCATGGTTGAAGGCATCTGCGGCGGGGGTGTGACGGATAGCAGCGCCTGAGCATCGATCTGCCCGCTGATGTCGCCTTTCTTTGGTGCGTAGTAACCGGGGTGAATGCCACCAGCCGCGAGCCAGTAGCGCAGCTCGTAATTGTGGGTGGATACCGGGAAGACCATGCCCAGGTTGAACGACTTGCCGCTGGCGTTGAGCTGTTCGATTACCGGCTTCAACGCGTCGGCCTTGATTGGATGTTGCGGTTTGCCATCAACCATCGCGACATGGGGCTTCATTTGCTCCCAGATGGCATTGGACATGGTTATGGCGTTGCCATTGAGGTCCATGGTGAAGGCGGTGATGATGTCGGCCTTGGTGCCGAAGCCGATGGTGGCACCGATCGGCTGGCCAGAGAGCATGTGCGCGCCGTCCAGTTCGCCATCGATGACGCGGTCCAGCAACACCTTCCAGTTCGCCTGGGCTTCGAGTGTTACGTAGAGCCCTTCGTCTTCAAAGAAGCCCTTTTCATAGGCGATCGCCAAGGGTGCCATGTCGGTGAGCTTGATAAAGCCGAGCTTGAGTTCTTCTTTTTCCGGCTCGGTAGCCCAACCGGTTACTGGAATCAGATGCAGCAGGGCGGAGGCTATTAGCGTTTTCAGCAGCGTACGGCGAGTGTTGTGCATGATTCATCCCTCAATCGCGAAACGAAAAAAGGCGTAACGGACGCACCCTCTACGTGAGCAGAGCGAGCACCGTTGACGCCTTTGTCAATTCGTCCCGATCACCGCCGTTGGCGACCTGAAGACGTGGTATCTAAGCGTTTGCAAGGGGCTTGCCAGTTCTTCGCTTGAACGAAACGGCAAACCTTGGATGACATGTAAAGCTCGAATAAACAGGCGCTTACAGGGATGCAGGACTGAGTTTGGATATGTCGCGTTTAGGTAACGCCGGTGTGCAGCGGTGCAGTCGGTGCCATAGCCGTGCAGCCGGGGAGCCGTCTGGCTCTGTTTTGGTTCGTTCGAATGGAATGCGAGGCGAGGCTGGCTTGGCACAAACGAGCGGGGCAGGACGCGCTTGCCCGGGCGATACTGCGCTGCGCTTGCGTATGGCTGAACGCATTGCGCCACCGCTAGATACCATCACGCGTAAGTTGGGGCCGCTTACTGGCCCAGCAAATCGTTCATCGCAATGATCTGCTCGGCGACCTGGATAAGTTTCTGCTGACGGCTCATGGCCTGGCGGCGCATGAGGGTGTAAGCCTCTTCCTCATTGCAGCTGCGCATTTTCATCAACATGCCTTTGGCCAGCTCGATGCGCTTGCGTTCCACCAGCTGCTGATCGCGCGCCTGTAGCTGGGCGCGGATCGCCTGGTCGCTCTCGAAGCGGGCCATGGCGACGTCGAGGATAGGTTTCAACCGCTGGGCCTGGATGCCTTCGACGATATAGGCGCTGACGCCGGCACGGATGGCATGCCGCATGGCGTCGGGGTTGCTGTCGTCGGTAAACATGACAATCGGGCGCGGCTGGTCGCGGCTGACCATCACGACCTGCTCCATCACATCCCGGCCGGGGGAATCTGTATCGATCAGGACCACATCCGGACGAACGGCTTCGACCCGTTCGGGCAGATCGATCGTCAGGCCAGACTCCTCGATTACCTCGAATCCGGCTTCGATCAGGGCAGTGCGCAGGCGACCGACCTTGCGCGGCGTATCGTCGATAAGAAGCACGCGGAGCATGGCTGTCTCCCTTTTCAAGGCTTACAAAGCGGCGAAGCTTCCGCCAGGGCATGTAAGGCGAAGCTGCGCGCATAGCCGGCAGGATCGCTACCATCCCAATGGCTACCATCCATGAGCGTCGCACTGCGCATGGCCGAGACGGCGACTGGAATGCCTAGCGCAGCCGCTGCGTCGCGGTACAGGCCGGTTTGCTGCACGCGCTGCGCAACGGCGAAGTAATCCGGGTCGTCACGAAGTAGGCCCCAGCGGCGCAGCTGCGTCATGAACCAAAGGCCGTCGGAGTGATAGGGCATGTTCACTTCACCGTTGCCGAAGAAGCGCAGCGGGTGTTTGTCCAGCCAGGCATGACCAAGGCCATCCTCATACTGCCCAAGGAAGCGAGGCTCAATGGCTGCTACGGGCGCGTCTACATAATCATGACCAGAGATCAACTGCGCCGTACTGCGGCGGTTCTCCTCGTTCTTATCAATGAAGCGACTGGCTTCGAGAATGGCCATGACCAACGCTCTGGCTGTGTTGGGGTACTGATCGACGAACTCACGGGTACAGCCGAGCACTTTTTCGGGGTGATCTGCCCAAATGGATTGGCTGGTCGCGATGGTGAAGCCCATATTTTCTTCAACGGCCTGCGCCCCCCAGGGCTCGCCCGCGCAAAACCCATCGATGCGCCGCGCCCGCAAATGGGCAACCATCTGCGAAGGAGGCACTACGAGCGTGCGAACGTCCTTCAAGGGATGGATGCCGTTGGCGGCGAGCCAGTAATAGAGCCAGAGCGCATGGGTGCCGGTGGGAAAAGTCTGGGCAAATGTGAGTTTTGCACCGCTTTGGCGCACGCAATTGGTCAGTGCGTCGTGATTGATCACGCCCGCCGCCTTGAGATCCGTGGAAAGGCTGATGCTCTGCCCGTTCTGCGCCAGGCCCATCAGCACCGCCATGTCCTTGGGTGCGCTACCGCCAATGCCAAGGTGGACGGCATAGATCAGCCCATACAGACCGTGAGCGGCGTCGAGCTCACCTTCGACCAGCTTGTCCCTCACGCTTGACCAGGAGCTCTGACGTTGCAGTTTTAGCGTGAGCCCGTAGGGCTGGGCGAAGCCTTGGGTCGCCGCAACGATCAGCGATGCGGCATCGGTCAATGCCATGAACCCGAGATTGACGACGTGCTTTTCCGGCGCGTCGCTTCCGGCAACCCAGGCCCGAGGGTCGGGGCGGGGCGAGGAGGATAGATCGGTCATGCTGAAGAGAACCTTTGCCATGCGAGGTGCATACCGTCCCCCCGTGGGGGACCGCTGCAGCCGGGAAACCTGATTCAGGTTTAGCAAGCCACATGCCAAGCAAAGGATGAAATCTCGGGCTGCACGCGAGCCATGGCAGACGCGAGCCCGTTACAAGGCCCGGCCTCACAGACATCGCGTCAGCGGGGATACAGAGGGGGAAGTGCCCCGGCTTCCTGTTCGGCTCCAGCCGACTGGCTTGCCGGCAGACTCTGAATAGCCTGCCACAAGGCTTCACCTTGCCAGCGTTGGCCCGTCTCGCTGTAGAGCGCACCGTTGAGTCCATCGAGCGCGTCGGACAGTGGCACGAACCGCTCAGCCATATCGGCGAGCGTTTCAGGCTGCTGGCGTGCCCAGGCATCAAGGGCGTGGCGGGTGGCTTGGGTGTCGTTGGCCAGACAGGCCCGCTTGAGATCCTCAAGCAGACTGCGGGGTGTCGGTCCGGGCTGTACGGTGCGGATTACCGCAGGCTGATTGCGTGCATGCAGCCACAGGCCAAACCCCAGAACAGTCGTTACTGCCAGCAGCGCGCTGCTTAGCTGCCAGGGCCACAACTGTGCTGCGTCCCGTTGCACAGGCATGTCCTGCATTTCGATTGCTGGTTGTAGGATCTCGGGATTTTCGGCGACCGCCAGGGTGCGTGCGGGCAGTACGCTTCGTTCGAGGCGATCCTCAACAGTGTTCCACCAGGTCAATTCGACCGGTTGGAGCGCGAAATCCCCTGTATGCGTCGCGACCAGGGCTTCGCGCTGCTCGCGAGTGCCGCTGACACCAATGGCGGTGACCTCGTTTGTCAGGGTTGGCTGATCGGGATAGCTGCGCAGACCAGGCACCTTCGTCGACTCGATAGGCGGGAGCTGGGCGCTGGTCAGACCGTCCGCCTTCAGCAGAACGCTGCGGGTCAGGGCTTCACCCAGTTGAGCCTCCCCAGGCTCCGGGCTCCAGGCTTCAACCAGGGTCAAGCTGCGGGCAGGTAGCCAGGGCGCGTCGGCCGGGTACTCGGCCGGCTTGGGTCTGACGACCAGGGGAATCGTCGGCGATTTCACCTGGGTTGAACGGCCGAACCGCGATCCGTAACGGTCACCGTTGGCGGGCGCCACGGTGGTGGCGCTGAAAAGCTGCGCCGGGATCGTCAGATTGCCGCTCTTCTGCGGGAACAGTGCATAGCGGATCTCGATAACGCCATGGCGCACCCCATTGATTTCTTTTTCGTAGGTACGCGGCTCACCCAGCCGCTCTACTAGCGCGTCACTCATCTGTAGCGGCGAGAGGGTGCTGTCATCATAAAGCGATACCGAATGGTAGATACGCAGGGTCAATACGACCTGCGCTTGAACATAGGCCTCCTCCTGGTCGAGGCTTGCATCGATGAATATCGGGGCGAGCAGCTCGCTGTCGCTGGTGCTGGGTTCGGTGACATGCAAGGTGATCGGTTCGCTACGGGCATCGCCAAGCTGCAGCGGAGGGATCACGACGTAACCCGTCCGAAGCGGTTGCAGCGTGACTTGCCATTGAGTGATCGCGCGAGCCTCCCCATTGGCTCCCGATAGCTGATTGATCTGGCGAGTACCGAATACTTTGAACAGGTTGGCGAGAGGCTGCAGGTCGGGCTTGCCGAACGCAGTGGAGTCAGCAGTTTCCAAGGTCAGCTCGACCGTTTCGTCCAAGCTCAGCTGTGTTCGGTCGACCTGCGCGGTTAGCGTCGAGGCGTGTGCCTGCACGCCGAACAGAAGCAGCAGCAGGAGAGTCATCCACCGCATCATCGGGTCACGTCCTGGCGTTTGCGTTGTTCATATAGAAATTTCCTGCGTAGCAGCTCGGCGGGATCGTCGGGAATCTTGCGCAGCCACTGTTCCATCGCCTGGTCCTGCTCGGGATCAAAGGGGGCTTCCTGCATCTGAGCCAATGCCTGTTCGGCAGGGGCCGGCTCGGATTCGGCCGGCAACTCATCCAGTGTTTCACTCGACGCTGCGTCCCCTTCGTTCGGCGCGGCCTGGGTCGTGGGATCGCTTGGCTTTTCAGAAGCTGCGGCAGACCCTTTACTGCTCTGTGTCTGTTTGGCCTGTTCGTCTTCGGATGACCTTTCTTGCTGGGACGGTGCGTCTGGTTGGGGATCTTCCTCTGTTTGCTGCTGGCGCAGGGCTTCTTCCACCGCTGCTTTGTTGCGCTGGGCCACTTCCAGATCGGGGTCAAGCTCCAGGGCTTGTTCATAGGCTTCGATTGCTGCCTGAAGCTCGTCATTGCGGGCCAGGGCATTGCCGCGATTGTAATGGTCTGCGGCAGAGTCCCCTTTGCTGAATTGCTCAGCCGCGCCTGCGAAATCTCCTGCCTGATAGCGAGCATAACCCTGCCACTGATGATCTTCGAAGCGGTGGGCGGCTTCGTCCGGGCGGGATGATTGAAGCAGACGCATACCCTGCTGATCGGGCCGGCGCCATAGGTCTTCCATGCTGAAAGCGCTGGCGGGTTGGGGCGCAAGTAGGAAAAGCGGCAGGCAGAAAAGCCATCCCCGGCGCCCGGCACAGGCGGCAAGCATGAGCAGTGGCAACAGTAACCAGTAGCCCTGATCCTGCCAAGTGTCGAGGCGGGTGGTGTCCTCTTGCGCCAACAGCTCGCCGCTGCGCTCAAGCAAGCCAAGGGTACGCAAGTCCATGTCGTCGACTCGAGCCTGCTGATAGCGTCCACCGATGCGGCTCGCAAAACGACGCATGACGTTGTCGTCCAGCCGTGGAATGACAATGGCGCCTTTTTCGTCCTTGAGGAAGCTCCCATCCTCACGGGGGATCGGAGCACCTTGCTCGGTGCCGATACCCAGCAGAAGAAGTTCGTGATCGGCGCTGTCGAGCAGCTGCTCAATCCCCGTACGCTCGGCCTCGTCCAGGCTGCTACCGATCAGCAGTAGCCGACCGTGCCCGTTGGCGCCGTGTCGAAGGAGGTCGATGCCTTGCGCTACTGCCAAGTCAGCCCGATGGCCAGGCTCGGGCATCAGGTCAGGTTTCAGCGCGGCCAGCAGGTTCTGTGTGGTTGCCATGTCGTTGGAAAGAGGCACCAGCGTATGCGCGCTGCCAGCGAAAACCACCACAGCCGTCTGTGCGTCTGCGCGGGTCTGCAGTAAATCAAGAATCTTGCGTTTGGCCTGCTCCAGCCTGCTCGGATGCACGTCTGCCGCCAGCATGGCGGCCGTCGTCTCCAGCAGAATCACAAGAGGGTCGGCACGTGACATGCTGGGCTGCTCGAGCTTATGCCAGCTCGGCCCAAGCATTGCCAGGCACGCCAGTAGCCAGGCACTGCCGAGCAGAACCCACGGAAGCTTGCTATTGCGCAGCCTGCCTCTGGTGAGCAAAGCAGCATGAAAGGCTTCGGGCAACAGACGCTGCCAACGCCCGATTTGACGCTGCCGGTGCCACAAATGCCATAGCAACCATACCGGCAATGGCATCACAAGCAGCCAGAACGGGCGTAGCAGATGCGGTATCCAGTCGATCACGACGGCCTGCTCCAGGGGCCGAAGCGGCGCGGCGATCGATTCCATATGCTGCGTGCAACCATCAGCCAGCTGATCAGCAATGCAATAGCCAACGGCCAAGCGTAGAGCGCAGTTGCGACCCGCGCCTGTGTTGGCGCTTGCGCTGCGGGCTCGAGCTCATCGAGTGCGGCACCCACCGCTTTCAATTCCTCGTTCGAGCGCGCACGGAAATATTCGCCGCCTGTCTCGTAAGCGATCATACGGAGAGTCGTTTCGTCCAGGTCGCCGCCGGGGTTGAAGCCGAAGCGAGCGATCATGTCGTCGTCCGCTTCGGCACCGATACCGATGGTATGCACCTTGATGCCGGCGGCTGCAGCGAGGCGAGCAGCCTGCAACGGCTCGACTTCGCCTCCATTGTTCGCACCGTCGGTTATCAGTACCAGCACTCGACTCTTGGCTGGCCGATCACGGAGGCGCTTGACTGCCAGACCTATTGCATCACCTACCGCGGTGTTGCTGCCGGCAATCCCGATTACCGCTTCATTAAGCCAGGTACGCACGGTTTCCCTGTCAAACGTCAGTGGCGCTTGTAGGTAGGCTTTACTGCCAAAGAGGATCAGGCCGACGCGATCGCCGCGCCGCTCGGCGATAAAGTCTCCAACCAGATGCTTAACCAGCTCCAGACGACTGATTTCCTCACCCTCCCATTGCATATCCGGAAATTCCATCGATCCCGACACGTCGACTGCCAGCAGCAGGTCGCGGCCGTTGGTCGGCATTGGCAGTGGTTCGCCGAGCCATTGCGGTCGGGAAGCGGCAAACAGCAGCAGCAGCCAGATGCATAGATAAGGCAGCTGTTGCCTCCAGGCGGGCAGGGCAATCGCAGCGCGGCGCCCGGCGAGATGCTCCAGTTCAGCTAGGAAACCCACCTTCAAGGCAGCGTCGCTGCTTTCCGATACCGGAAGCAACCAGCGCAGCAGCCAGGGCAGGGGAAGTAGCAGCCAGACCCACCACCAGGCCAGCTCAAACATGTTTGCGAATCCAGATCTGCACGGAAGATTCCAGGCCTTGGATGGCTTTATCGTCCAGCCGGCACTCGGCGCGGTAAGCGCCTTCGACCAGCACCATCCAGCGCGTCAGGCCCGCTGCCGGGCATCGGCTATCCAGAAACGCCAGCCAGGCGCGTCCGCTCAGGGTGTGTGGATGGTCCTCTGGGTAGCGGATCCGACACAGGCGTTTGAGCAGTGCGTTTATCTGTTGCAGCCAATGACTTGCGGGCTGGCCGCCATAAGGCTTGGGGAGCTGGGCGAGTTCTAGCAGGGCTGTTAGTCGTTGCGGGTCCAGGCTTGTTTCCGGAGGATCGATGGCCTGGCGTTTCCACCGCTGCCAGGGGCGCAACCGTACCAGCAAAACCAGGCTGAGCAGCAGTGCGGCCAGAAACCACCAGCCGGGTGCCAGTGGCCACCAGCTCACAGGGGCAGGTGTAATGAGGGGCTCAAGCTGGAGAGCGCTCATCGGCGTGCCCCAGGATGCTGCACGCTGAGGTGCTCGCGGAACTGATCCACCATCTCCCGCGGCGTGTTGAGCGGCATGAATGGGAGGCGAAGCCGGTCCGCCAGACGCTTCCAGCGTGCGCTTCGGGCTTCGCCTTGCTGTCGATAGCGCTGCCGCAAGGCTGTGTCATGGGTATCCAGCTCCAGCCGTGCACCAAATTGTGCAAATCGCAGGAGACCCGCCGCTGGCAGATCGTGGTCGAGCGGGTCGCATACGGGGATCAGCAGCAGGTCGACATGCCGCGCGAGCAAGGTCAGCTGTTGCTCAGCGGCATCATCGAGTGCGCGCTCATCGCAGATAATGACGGCCAAACTACCTGGCCGAAGTACTTCGCGAGCGCGCCTTAGCGCCTGGCCCAGTGCCTGGGGGGCGTGCGGCTGATCGGCTTCTAGGCTGGCGTTGGCCCGGGCGAGACGGTCAAGCAGCTGCAACAGACTCTGCTTGCTGCGCCGCGGTTTGATTTCATGCTGTTCGCCGTGTCCGAACACAAGGCCACCGACACGGTCGTTATGGCTTAGCGCAGCCCAGCCCACAAGGGCGGCGGCCTGCGCAACAACCACTGATTTGAATGCGCGCCCGCTGCCGAAGAACAAGCGTGGACTCTGCTCCACGAGCAGGTAGATAGGCCGCTCCCGCTCCTCATGAAACAGCTTTGTGTGCGGCTCCTGTGTGCGCGCCGTAACTCGCCAATCGATGGTGCGAACGTCGTCACCGGCTTGGTAAATGCGGACCTGGTCGAAATCCACCCCACGGCCGCGGAGCTTCGAGTGATGAAGGCCTACCAGTTGGCTGCGCCTCTGAGGACTGGAAAACAGAGGGACTTCGCGGACTCGATGACGCATGTCGATCAGCTCCGCGAGGCTTACCCGTATGCCGTCGCCAGACCTGTCTGGCGCAGAGGTGTCGTCAACGGACCGCATGGGGTGCATTAGGCCACCGCGACCACGTCGAGAATGCGTTGCAGGACGCGATCCTGATCAATTCCGGCTGCTTCCGCTTCGAACGAGAGGATCAGACGGTGGCGCAGCACATCGAAGAATACCGCCTGGATGTCTTCCGGGCTTACGAAGTCGCGGCCTGCCAGCCAGGCATGGGCGCGGGCACAGCGATCCAGTGAGATCGAACCACGTGGGCTGGAGCCGTACGCGATCCAGCCTGCTAGCTCGGTATCGAACTTGGCCGGGGTTCGGGTCGCCATCACCAGCTGTACCAAGTATTCCTCAACCGCGTCAGCCATGTAGAGGCCAAGGATTTCCTTGCGAGCGGCAAAGATGGCTTGCTGAGAGACCCTGTGCTCGGGCGGCGTCTCGCCGTTGATCGCTTCACCGCGTGCCTGCTGAAGGATGCGGCGCTCCACTGAGGCATCTGGGAAGCCAAGTTTGACGTGCAGCAGGAAGCGGTCAAGCTGCGCTTCGGGCAATGGGTAGGTGCCTTCCTGCTCGATCGGGTTCTGCGTAGCCATGACCAGGAACAGCGGCGAAAGGTCATAGGTGCTGCGGCCAACACTGACCTGTCGCTCGGCCATGGCCTCGAGCAGTGCCGACTGTACCTTCGCCGGTGCTCGGTTGATTTCGTCTGCCAGAACCAGGTTATGGAAGATCGGACCCTGCTGAAACACGAAGCTGCCCGTCTCCGGGCGGTAGATCTCGGTGCCCGTGATGTCGGCAGGCAGCAGGTCGGGGGTGAACTGGATGCGGTGGAACTCGGCTTCGATCCCCCCAGCCAGCTCCTTGATCGCCCGTGTTTTGGCAAGTCCCGGTGCGCCTTCGACCAGGAGATGGCCATCGGCAAGCAAGGCGATCAGTAGCCGCTCGATCAGCCGTTCCTGGCCAAGAATCTGGGTAGAGAGAAACTGTCGCAGCGCGACTATGGCTTCACGGTGGTCCATCGCTGAGCTCTTCTGAAGGGGCGTGTCGGGGCGAGTGCCCGACGATCACGACTTTAATTCATTTGCCAATGGGCACGCTATGCGCGGCTCGGCAACTTCGCCGCTTGGGCTCGCCGAGTTTCTGCGCTGCGACCGGAACAGATTCTTCTTTTCGTGTAAACACTGGCAGTTGGATGGCCTTTTCAGAGGGTTTGCGCGGCGCGATCCGCTGACCTCGCGATTGTTCGTCATGTAGACCGTAATAAATGTGACTGTTGAGCCACTAGCGGCGCCAGATAGAGGTAAGGCTGCGTTCGGCAATAGCTGTTTTGCTGGACTAACGTGGAACTTACACGTTGCGTAACCAGTCAGGTGCCGCGACTGCCTTAGTCGAATTCCAAGCCAGAATGGAGCGAAAAAATGGCGTTCTTTACAGCTGCCAGCAAAGCCGACTTTCAGCAACAACTGCAAGTGGCGTTGGCGCAGCATGTCGACGAAAAACTTCTGCCACAAGTGGGACTTTTCGCCGAGCAATTCTTCGGTATCGTCGCGCTTCCCGAGCTAACCCAGCGACGCATGACCGACCTGGTCGGCTCTACGCTGGCCAGTTGGCGTCTGTTGGAGCGTTTCGACCCGGGCAGTCCGGAAGTTCATGTGTTCAACCCCGATTACGAGAAGCATGGCTGGCAGTCGACCCATAGCGTGGTTGAAGTGCTGCATCCGGACATGCCCTTTCTTGTTGATTCGGTGCGGATGGAGTTGACCCGCCGCGGCTACGCGATTCATACCTTGCAGAACAGCGTGTTACAGGTACGCCGGGACGGCGATGGCAGCTTGATCGAATTGCTTCCCAAGGGCAGCTCAGGCGAGGGCAGTGAAGCCGAGTCGCTGATATTCGTCGAGATCGATCGCTGCGCCAGTCCTGCTGCGTTGCGCGAACTGGAACAGTCGCTTCACGGCGTGCTCTCGGAAGTGCGCTTGGCTGTTACGGATTTCCCTGCGATGAAAGCCAAGGCTGAAGAGCATCATGCCCGCCTGGGCACCCTGCAGCTTGCTGATGAGGCGCAACTGTCCGAGAGCATGGACTTCATGCGTTGGCTGGCTGACGATCACTTCACCTTCCTCGGTTACGAGGAATTCACGGTCGTCGATCAAGGCGACGGTGGTCGCATCATTTATGACGAGTCATCGCTCCTTGGTCTGTCGCGCACCCTGCGGACTGGCCTCGAAGAGGATGATCAGCTGATTATGCCGACAGCACTGAGCTACCTGCGCGAGCCGTTGCTGCTGTCCTTTGCCAAGGCCGCGACACCGAGCCGCGTGCATCGACCGGCCTATCCTGATTTCGTCTCTATTCGAGAGTTCGATGAGCAGGGCCGGGTGACCCGTGAATGCCGCTTCCTCGGGCTGTTCACCTCCTCGGTCTATACCCAGAGTGTCCGGCGGATACCCTACATCCGCAGCAAAGTGGCGGAAGTGGTCGAGCGCTCGCAGTTCGATGACTCGGCTCACCTCGCCAAGGAGCTCATCCAGGTGCTGGAAGTGCTGCCGCGGGACGAATTGTTCCAGATGACCCTGGACCAGCTGTTCAGCACGGCTATAGCCATTGTGCAGATACAGGAACGCAACAAGCTTCGCCTGTTCCTGCGTATCGATCCCTACGGCCGGTTCTGCTACTGCCTGGCATATGTCCCTCGTGACAGCTACTCCACCGAAACACGTCTACGCATCCAGCAGGTTCTGGTCGATCGCCTGGAGGCCAGCGGTTGCGAATTCTCCACCTACTTTTCTGAATCCGTGCTTATCCGCGTGCAGTTCCTGCTGCGCCTGGACCCTCACAAGCAGGTCCAGTTCGATCCGGTACAGCTGGAGAACGAAGTTGTGCAGGCTTGCCGGACCTGGCAGGACGATTACACCAGTGTGGTCATCGAGCGCTTCGGTGAAGGGCAGGGCACCGGCATTCTGGCCGACTTCCCGAAAGGCTTCCCGGCCGGCTATCGCGAGCGCTTCGCCCCGCATTCCGCGGCGGTCGATATGCAGCACGTGCTCAGTCTGAGCGAAGAGCGGCCCCTGGTCATGAGCTTCTATCAGCCGATCACGGCGGTCGAGAATCGTCTGCATTGCAAGCTCTACCATATGAACACGCCGCTGCCGTTATCCGACATGCTGCCGATTCTGGAAAACCTCGGGCTGCGTGTGCTTGGCGAGTTTCCGTTCCATCTACGGCGCAAAGACGGTCGCGAATACTGGATTCATGACTTCGCTTTCACATATGCCGAAGGGCTCGAAATCGATCTGATGGAGATCAATGAGCCGCTGCAGGATGCGTTTATCGCCATTCACAACGGTCAGGCGGAAAACGACGCCTTCAACCGGCTGGTGCTGACTGCTGGCCTGACCTGGCGTGAAGTTGCCCTGTTGCGAGCGTACGGACGCTATCTCAAGCAGATCCGGATGGGCTTCGACCTCGGCTACATCGCCAGTGCCTTGCTCAACCATACGACTATTGCCCGTGAGCTGGTGCGTCTGTTCAAGATGCGCTTCTATCTAGCACGCAAGCTCGGCGAAGACGACCTGGCCGACAAACAGGCGCGGCTGGAGCAGGCTATAGTCGCAGCGCTGGATGATGTCGCGGTACTCAATGAAGACCGCATCCTGCGCCGCTATTTGGCGTTGATCAAAGCGACGCTACGGACCAACTTCTACCAGACCGATGCGAGTGGCAAGCCCAAAAGCTATTTCAGCTTCAAGCTCGACCCTCGGGCGATCCCGGAGATGCCACGCCCAGCGCCGAAGTTCGAAATCTTCGTCTATTCGCCGCGTGTCGAAGGCGTTCATTTGCGGGGCGGAAAGGTGGCTCGTGGCGGCCTGCGCTGGTCCGATCGCGAAGAAGACTACCGCACCGAAGTGTTGGGCCTTGTAAAAGCACAGCAGGTCAAAAACGCGATCATCGTGCCGGGCGGTGCAAAGGGCGGTTTCGTACCGCGTCGCCTGCCAACCAGCGGCTCTCGTGATGAAGTGCTTGCGGAGGGTATTGCCTGCTACCGGATTTTCATCAGCGGCCTGCTGGACATCACAGACAACCTCAAGGACGGCAACGTGGTGCCGCCTGCAAACGTACTGCGCTATGACGAGGATGATCCTTATCTTGTCGTAGCGGCTGACAAGGGCACCGCGACCTTCTCCGACATCGCCAACGGTATCGCTGCCGAGTACGACTTCTGGTTGGGCGATGCCTTCGCCTCCGGCGGTTCTGCCGGCTACGACCATAAAAAGATGGGGATCACGGCCAAAGGCGCCTGGGTTTCCGTGCAGCGGCATTTCCGTGAACGTGGCATCGATGTGCAGCGCGATCCAGTCAGCGTGATCGGCATTGGTGACATGGCTGGTGACGTATTCGGCAACGGCTTGCTGATGTCGGAAACACTTCAGCTCGTCGCGGCATTCAATCACCTGCATATCTTCATCGATCCGAACCCGGATGCAGCGCGCAGCTTCATCGAGCGCAAGCGCTTGTTCGATCTGCCTCGCTCGTCCTGGACTGACTATGATGCGTCGCTTATCTCCGCAGGCGGTGGCGTCTTTGCGCGCTCAGCCAAGCGCATCGCCATCACGCCGCAGATGAAGGCACGTTTCGAAATCGAGGCCGACCAGCTCACGCCTGCGGAACTGATCCACGCGTTGCTCAAGGCGCCGGTCGATCTGCTGTGGAACGGCGGTATCGGCACCTACGTGAAGAGCACTGCGGAGACGCATGCGGACGTCGGCGACAAGGCCAACGACATACTGCGCGTTAACGGAAACGAGCTGCGTGCCAAGGTTATTGGTGAAGGTGGCAACCTGGGTATCACCCAGCTTGGGCGCGTGGAGTACTGCCTGCACGGCGGCGCTGCAAACACGGACTTCATCGACAACGCTGGCGGCGTCAACTGCTCCGACCATGAGGTCAACATCAAGATCTTGCTCAATGAGATCGTCAGCGCTGGCGATATGACGAGCAAGCAGCGTGACCAGCTCTTGTTTGAAATGACCGACGCGGTTTCGGAGTTGGTGCTGCACGACAATTACAAGCAGACCCAGGCGCTGTCCCAGGCAGAGCATCGCGCTCGCGAGGGTGGCGCCGAGTACAAGCGGCTGATCAGTGCGCTCGAAGCCGATGGTCTGCTGGACCGGGCGCTGGAGTTCCTGCCGAGCGACGAAGTCCTGGCCGACCGCGCATCGCTTGGCAAGGGGTTGACCCGGGCAGAGCTGTCGGTGCTCATTTCCTATAGCAAAATCCACCTGAAGGAAGCGCTACTACAGTCGCGGGTCCCGGACGATGCTTATCTGGCTCGGGAGATGGAAAGCGCATTTCCCCAGATGTTGGCTGAGCAATACCGCGGCGCGATGCTCCAGCATCGTCTGAAGCGCGAAATCGTCAGCACGCAGATTGCCAACGATCTGATCAACAACATGGGCATCACTTTCGTTCAGCGTTTGCACGAAGCGACCGGGCTGAGTGCCGCCAACGTAGCAGGCGCTTATGTGATCGTCCGGGACATCTTCCATCTGCCGCATTGGTTCCGTCAGATCGAGGCCCTGGATTACAAGGTCCCGGCCGAGCTCCAACTAACCCTCATGGAGGAGCTGATGCGGCTGGGTCGTCGGGCTACGCGCTGGTTCTTGCGTAACCGCCGCAGCGAGCTCGATGCGGCCCGCGATGTTGCTCATTTCGGGCCTCGCGTCGCAGCGCTCGGGCTTAAGCTCGACTCCTTGCTGCAAGGTGCAACTCGCGACTTGTGGCAGGCGCGTTACGAGCGTTATACCGAAGCAGGCGTGCCTGAGCTGTTGGCGCGAATGGTCGCCGGCACAAACCATCTGTATACGTTACTGCCCATCTTGGAAGCAGCGGACGAAACCGGACAGCCGCCGGCTGACGTTGCGGCAGCCTACTTCGCCGTGGGTGGGGCGCTGGAGCTACCCTGGTATCTGCAGCAGGTCACCAGCCTGCCGGTAGAAAACAACTGGCAGGCGCTGGCGCGTGAAAGCTTCCGTGATGATCTGGACGGACAGCAGCGTGCGATCACCGTATCGGTGCTGCAGATGAGCGGGGCGCCCGAGGACATCGATACCCGCGTTCAGCTATGGCTCGAGCAGCGTCAGTATCAGGTCGAACGCTGGCGCAAGATGCTGGTCGAGCTGCGCAGCGCCAGCAGTGTGGATTACGCCATGTACGCAGTAGCCGGTCGTGAACTGCAGGATCTCGCATTGGAGAGTGCAAGACGCTAGCTGCGAGCTGCCAGGCCTCTGGCAGCTGTTGCTGAAACCGAAACGCCGGTGCAAGTGCACCGGCGTTTTCGTTTGTCGCGTCAGGGGAGATTACTTCGGCCTGGCTTAGCGCCTGCACGTCGGCCGATCAATGAGCTACACCTTTCGGTTGCCTAGGCGAAAGCGAGTTATCTGAGGCAGGTCGCGCAGGTAGCGAACCAGATCGGGAGCTCCGGCCAGCTTGAGTCCTTCTCCAAGAGCGTCCGCGGAGGGCTGACGCTTGTCCAGCAGGAGGAGTTCCGAGTTATTGGCGTTGCGTAAAAGCGTCAGGCGGGCATATGGGGTTTTGGCTTCGAGCAGCAGCCCCATGAACTCCCGGTTACTCCAAGCTTGTGCTGGCATGGTGACTGCGTGGTAATTGTCATCCAGAGCCTGCAGGCCGACTGAATCAAGCCGGTAATCGACGAGCTCGCAGGGCAGGTTGACCTCGAGGCCCCGGAGCCGCGCATAAGCAATGGCACATGCAAAGGCCTCGGCATGGTGCTCGCCGCTCCAGTAGATCCGTTCCCCGAGCCAGCTGGCCTGACGGAGCTCGATTGGAGCCTGTGTCTGGAAACCAGGCAGTGCTGCCGTGATGGTTCGTACAAAGTCCTTATAGCTGATCACCCGTAATTGGCGACAGGCGGGAGTAGCCGCCAAGGCCTCGAAGGTGGAATAGGCTGCGCCATCGGGGCTTTGTGCGCTTAGCCCATCGACCTGCCGCAAGTCGAGCGCTGGGTGGAAGCTCTGTTCTTCGCGCACTAGTCGCGTCAGGGCTGCGTGAGCTCTGGCCTTGTCTTCTTGAACAGGGCCCGAGAGCGCGTTTCTGGGAAGATCGACGAATCGCTGGAGACAGGGGCCGTCGTGCCAGAAGATACTGGGCGGCGGCTCGGGGAGCGGGGCGAAAGGCAACCTGATCTGGCTGGCGTGCTCAAGGGTTTGGCGCGGCGAGGAGCCGGTCAATCCAAGGCGTTGAGCAAATCTGACGATTCGGGAAGTCACGGGCGGCACCGGCTCGGTCAGGCTCATCATCGTGTATGAGCGCAAAGGGCAACGGCCGAAGTGTGGCAGAGCCGATGACGCTGCGCACTGTATTTGCCGAGCTTTTGTTTGTTGATTGTTTTATCGGACTCCAGTGCAGGGGCACTGGCCGCGCGCCAATGTGGCAAAATCGCTGTGCTGATCAATGAGGAGCCTCCATGCCAAGCCTCGTGCTGGATATCGCACTGCCTGCTGAAAAACTGCTGGCGGTCTATCAGGGGCGTGCCAATCGTATCCTGATCAAGAGTCGAGAAGGAACGAGCGTTAGCTTGCCGGCACATCATCTGCGGCCATTTTTGACCTCAGCGGGTGTGTTTGGTTCATTCGAAATGGTATTTGCTCCAGAGGGCAAACTGATCAATTTGCGCCGACTCGGGTAGATGCTGTTGCGTCATCGGCGCCAGCCTGCGCTTAGCGGCGTGACGTTGTGAGCGGTGCCCGCCTGCTATACTCCCGCGCCACACTTTCCAGGATCTAGGCTGCATATGTATAACCTGGCCCGCCAGCTGCTGTTCAAATTTACCCCTGAAACCTCCCATGAGCTGTCGCTCGATCTTATCGGCGCGGGCGGACGTTTAGGTATCAATGCCATGTTGAGCAAGGCTCCGGCCAGTTTGCCGGTGCGGGTCATGGGGTTGGATTTCCCGAACCCGGTGGGGCTGGCAGCAGGGCTGGATAAGAATGGCGAGGCGATCTGCGGAATGTCTCAGCTGGGATTCGGGTTCGTTGAGGTAGGCACCGTGACTCCGAGGCCCCAGCCCGGTAATCCGAAACCGCGTGTTTTTCGACTGCCCGAAGCCGAAGCCATCATCAATCGGATGGGTTTTAACAACCAGGGCGTCGATGCCTTGCTGGAGCGGGTGGAAGCGGCGCGATTCAAGGGCATCCTGGGCATCAACATCGGCAAGAATTTCGATACTCCGGTCGAGCGTGCGCAGGACGACTACCTGGCGTGCCTGGATAAGGTTTATCACCAGGCGAGCTACGTCACGGTGAACGTCAGTTCGCCAAACACGCCGGGTTTGCGCAGCCTGCAGTTCGGTGATTCGCTCAAACAATTGCTCGAGGCACTGGGGCAGCGCCGTGAAGAACTCGCTGTCCTTCACGGAAAACGTGTACCGCTGGCGATCAAGATCGCGCCGGACATGTCGGACGAGGAAACCAGACTGGTCGCCGAAGCTATTTTCCAGTCCGGAATGGATGCGGTCATTGCAACCAACACGACTCTAGGGCGTGAGGGTGTTGCTGGGCTTGCGCATGCTGACGAAACCGGCGGACTGTCTGGTGCTCCGGTGCGTGAGAAGAGCACGCAGGCCGTCCGGATATTGGCGGAAACGCTTGCTGGTCGCCTACCGATCATTGCCGTTGGCGGCATCACCGAAGGGCGGCACGCAGCCGAAAAGATCGAGGCAGGCGCTAGTCTGGTGCAGCTCTATACGGGCTTTATCTACAAAGGACCTGCGCTGATTCGCGAGGCGGTCGATGCCATCGCTGCGCTGAGATCTCGAAAGGAAGTGAACCGCTAGATAGTTGCCCGGTGGGGCTCCCGTTAGGAGCCCCGGGCTTCAAGCCCGCCGCCCGGGTGGGGCGTGCTGTTTGAAGTCGGTGTGATTATGTCAGCCGACTGCGTGAAGTTCGTTTAATCGATGAATGCCGGCCGCGCCAGTCAAGCCGTCCCAGTTATCGCCACGACCCTCCCGCCAGCCGTTCATCCAGGCTTGACGCACCTCAGGGTGGGAAAAAGGACATAAGTCTCTAGATTTGCCGTGTAAACCGTGCTGATAACCGCGAAGAAATGCTCGTTCCATCGGATCACGCTTGAGTCTTCTCATTGGGTATTGCCCTCAGTGGTTGACTGGTGTTCCTTGACCTCTGATCGAGGTCGGCAGATAGACTGCCAACGAAGCCCGCTGCCGGCGTGGCGGGTTTCTACCGAAAATCATTGCGATGTCGGCTGAGTCGAGTTCTAACTCAAATGCTTCAGGCGCGGGAATGACCGTTTTGTAATAAGCAAGTAATCGAACTGTAGCGCTACCCATAAGGCGCGCGAGGCGTGACGTTCATGAGCGCTTCCTCGCGCCGCCTGTTCAGCTTCTCGACGAAACAGTCCGAGCAGCAAAACATCGAACCAAGATCCGCAGACTCATTTCCGCGATCTAACACCTTGGACATGCCATGACTGACCGCCACGAACTTATCCTCACCTGTCCCAAGGGGCTTGAAGGCCTGTTGCTCGAAGAGGCCGTTGGCCTTGGGCTGGAGGAAGCGCGCGAGCAGACCGCGGCAATCCGCGGGTTCGCTGACATGGAGGTCGCTTACCGTCTGTGCTTGTGGTCGCGCCTGGCCAATAGGGTGCTGCTTGTCATAGGTCGTTTCGCCACGACCAATGCCGAAACCCTGTACGAAGGCGTGCATCAGGTCGACTGGAGCGAGCATCTAGAGGCGACGGGTAGCCTTGCTGTCGAGTTCAGCGGCCATGGGTCGGGCATCGACAACACGCATTTCGGCGCACTCAAGGTCAAGGACGCGATCGTTGATCGACTCCGCACGCTGGCTGGCGATCGACCCAGCGTCGACAAGCTGAACCCTGACTTGCGAGTCCACCTGCGGCTTGATCGCGGCCAGGCGGTCCTGTCTCTGGACCTATCCGGGCATAGCCTGCATCAGCGTGGCTACCGATTGCAGCAGGGCGCAGCTCCCTTGAAGGAAAACCTCGCTGCTGCCGTGCTGATCCGTGCTGGCTGGCCACGCATTGCAGCCGCGGGCGGCGCGCTCACCGACCCGATGTGCGGTGTCGGCACCTTTCTCATCGAGGGGGCGATGATGGCCGCCGACATGGCGCCCAATCTGCGTCGCGAGCGCTGGGGCTTCAGTGCCTGGCTCGGACACGTTCCGGCGCTATGGAACCGGGTGCATGCCGAGGCGCAAGCGCGCGCCGAGGCCGGGATGGCCAAGCCACCTCTCTGGATACGCGGCTACGAAGCGGACCCACGGCTGATCCAGCCAGCCAAGAACAATATCGAGCGCGCGGGATTAGCCAACTGGATTCGTGTTTATCAGGGCGATGTGGCGACATTCGAGCCTCGTCCGGACCAGAACCAGAAAGGGTTGGTCATCTGTAACCCGCCGTACGGTGAGCGCTTGGGCGATGAGGCGAGTCTGGTCTATCTGTATCAGAACCTCGGCGAGCGGCTGCGTCAGGCATGCCTTGGCTGGGAGGCTGCAGTGCTGACGTCTGCGCCCGATCTGGGCAAGCGGATGGGAATCCGCAGCCACAAGCAATACGCGTTCTGGAACGGCGCGCTGCCTTGCAAGCTCTTGTTGATCAAGGTCGAGCTGGACCAGTTCGTTACCGGCCAGCGAGCGGCCCCCGCCAAGCAAACGAGCGAAGAGCAGCCGGTCACCGAGTTGGCGCGGCTCAGTGAAGGCGGGCAAATGTTCGCCAATCGTCTACAGAAGAACCTGCGTCTGCTGGGTAAATGGGCTCGTAAGGACGGCGTCCACTGCTACCGCCTTTACGACGCCGACATGCCTGAGTATGCGTTGGCGATTGATCTATATGGCGACTGGGTGCACGTACAGGAGTATGCACCGCCACGCTCGATCGATCCCGAAAAGGCGCAGGCAAGGCTGTACGACGCGCTTGGCGCTATTCCTCAGGCGCTGGGCATTTCCCGCGACCGCGTGGTTGTCAAACGTCGTGAACGTCAAAGCGGGACGCGGCAATACGAGCGTCAGGCGAGTCAGGGAACTTTCCTTGAGGTGAAGGAGGGGGACGTCAAACTCCTGGTGAACCTCACGGACTATCTCGATACCGGGCTGTTTCTCGATCATCGACCGATCCGCCAGCGCATCGCGCGTGAAGCGGCCGGTAAGCGCTTCCTGAACCTGTATTGCTACACCGCAACCGCAACAGTGCATGCGGCCAAGGGCGGTGCGCGTAGCACCACCAGTGTCGATTTGTCGAAAACCTATCTGGACTGGGCGCGGCGCAATCTTGCGCTAAACGGGCTCTCGGACAGGCAACGCCTGGAGCAGGCTGACGTCATGACGTGGTTGGAAGAGAGCCGTGATGAATATGACCTGATTTTCATCGACCCTCCGACGTTCTCCAACTCGAAGCGGATGGAAGGGGTGTTCGATGTCCAGCGGGATCATGTGGCTTTGCTCGACCTCGCAATGGCGCGACTGGCTGCGGGTGGCACGCTGTATTTTTCCAATAATTTCCGCAAATTCGTGCTCGACCCGGGCGTGGCCGAACGCTACGCCGTCGAAGAGATTACCGCTGCCACGCTCGACGAGGATTTCCGTCGGAACAGCAAGATACACCGGGCTTGGAAACTTCAGGCCCGATAATCATCCTGTTGATGAGTAGGCACCGCTCCGCATGCACGTCATGCGGGCAGATAATAAGGTGATCCCCTCCGGGATCACCCTGTGGCAAGTCTCGTTGTAAACGCCCGGCTAGCGCTGTGCAGTGCTCTCGTTACTTGGGCGGTTGTAAAGGCTGACCAGCACCTGGTCCAGCACCGATGATGCTCCCCAAGGACGAGGGTGATTGAGTATCGCTACAACTGCCCAGGTATTGCCGTCGTTGTCGCGGCTATACCCGGCGATCGCGCGCACTGTATTCAGCGTTCCGGTCTTGACGTGTGCCTTGCCGGCCACGCCGGTATTGCGCAAGCGCTTGCGCATGGTGCCGTCTACCGCAGCAAGTGGCATCGACGAGATGAACTCCGCGGCATAGGGGCTTTGCCAGGCGGCTTGCAGCAAGCTCGCCAGCTCTCGTGCGCTGACGCGTTCTGCTCGTGACAGGCCCGAACCGTTTTCGATGACGAGATGCGGCGAAATCAATCCTTTCTTTGCCAGCCACTGGCGGATCACGCGCTGCGCGGCCATCGAGTCGTCTGCGTCCGCTTCATTGCGGAACTCCGCGCCAAGGCTCAGAAACAACTGCCGTGCCATGGTGTTGTTGCTGTATTTGTTGATGTCACGAATGATCTCGACCAGATCTGGCGAATAGGCGCGTGCAATCATCTTCGCGTCTTTGGCCACCGGAGCCACCCGATCACCACCCAGGATTTCTCCGCCAAGCTCCTTCCAGATTGCCCGTACGGCGCCAGCAGCGTAGCGCTGATGGTCGAGCAGTGACAGGTAAGTCTGCCCGCTGCAGCCAGCCGGAAGCTTGCCGGTCACCACAACGGTCACGCCTTCACCGTTCTCGACCGGGTTATAGCGAATGTCTGGCCACCCGGGACATTTCGCCTTCGGCAATGCCTGGATGCGATTGTCTATCTGGACCGTAGCGATTGGCGGCTCGGCCATGACCTGGACGTTGCCGTCGTCGTTTCGTGCAATGAAGCGAAGTGCCTTCAGATTGACCAGCAGCGCATCGGGACCGACCAGGAATGGTTTGTTTTTGTCATTGCCGTCGTCGTCGAAGACGGGCAACGTCGGCTGTACAAAATGGCTGCGGTCAAGCACCAGATCACCGGTCACGGTCTTGACGCCGTTGGCGCGAAGATCGCGAAGCAAGAGCCAGAGCTTCTCCATATTGAGTTTCGGATCACCTCCGCCCTTGAGGTAGAGGTTGCCGTTTAGCGTGCCGCTTTCAATCGGGCCGTCAGCGTAGAACTCCGTTTTCCATTGATGGTTCGGACCGAGCAGTTCCAGAGCGGCGTATGTCGTGACCAGCTTCATGGTCGAGGCGGGGTTAACCGAGACATCCGCATTGACGAAAGTGGGCGCCCCCTTTCCATTAAGCGGTAGCATCACAACGGAAAGGGCGCTGCTTTCTATCTTGTTCGCCTTGAGCGCCTGCGCGACGCGAGGCGGCAAGGTCTGGTTGACCGTTTCGGCGATGGCGGGGAAGGCCAGGGGCAGAACTAGCGCGGCAGCGGCGATACGCGACAGGAATCTGCCAACGGCTCTGCCCTGATTGGCTTGGGCAGGCAGGCTTGAAATCAAAAGCATGGTAAAGGTTCCCTACAGCGTTCAGGGAAAAGGGCGGGCCATTATGCCCACGTCCGAGCAGTGACGTGCTTCTCATCCGACAAGCGTAGACGTCAGCGTCCTCTCCCTGCAAACAAACGACGTCAGATTAGGCTTTCAGCGAGGAGCTGGCTTGGTGGGTTGCCTATGCAATCGCGAAAGCCCGCCGTTGCTGTTAGAGTGCGCGCCGTCATCACCGTTATATTAAGGACCGAATCAATGGCTACTAACCGCTCGCGTCGCTTGCGCAAAAAACTCTGTGTAGATGAATTCCAGGAACTGGGTTTCGAAGTCAATCTGACCTACCGTGACGGCCTTGATAGCAAAACAGTTGACACGTTCCTCGAGGCTTTCCTGAACGAAGCCATTGAAGCCAACGGACTAGGCTATATCGGTGGCGAGGATTACGGGTTCGTCTGTCTGGCCAGCCGCGGTTCTGTTAACGAAGAACAGCGCGGTCAAGTTGAAGCTTGGCTCAAGGGACGCGACGAACTTTCCGAATTCAACGTGAGTGCGTTGATGGACGTCTGGTATCCAGAAAACGAGATTAACGCTAAGGCATGATCGAGTCGTTGCTGCCCTGATCGGTTTCGGCTGCTTGCCCGGATTTGCGCAATGCAATTCGGGTAAACAGCTGGCGGAGCCAATACATCAGCAAGGTGACGGTTAGCGCTACGCCCACGCCAATGGCTGCGTTTACCAGGCGAACCTGTGGCAGCCCCCAGTCTTGCGCAAGGGTCTCGGCCAGCAGCACGAAGCTTAATGTTGTCTGCAGAACGAAAAGCCCGTAATGGTGTGCCTGGAATGCCCGACTGAGCATCACCAGCGGTAGCATGATCATGACCATTACTGGAGGGTCCGCCAGGCTGTGGCCCATATAGATGAGCACTGCCGCGGCACAGAATATCCCGATACTGGCTTGCAGAGCGCGCGTGACGCTGCGCTGAACGTCCATCTGCAGAGTCGTAAACACCGCCAGGGTCAGCCAGTAGCCCCGCGGTAGATCAGCCAAGGTCACGATCAGGCCGCCAACAGAGGCGGCAAAGATATAAGTCAGTGCGTGTAATCGCCATCGGCGAATCGGCGTTCTCCGAGCTCGGCGACGCAACACTTTGAACATGCTCAACAGCCGAGGCATGTAAGGCCACATGCGAAGACCGTGCATGCCACGAAGACCGAAGGCTAGAAGAGTGACCCAAAGTCCCCCCAGGGCGAACAGCACCGCGATTGCCTGAGGATTGTTAAAGTCGCCAATGCCATACTGCCCCTGACCAAGGCATAGGCAGATAGCGAGTCCTATCCCCAGTTTTCCGGCCTCGCTGCCATACCGTTGTAGCCAAGCCAACATTAGGCCATAGAAGGCGAACAGCCCGAGGCTTATTGCTGGGTGTGTAGCTGACCAGAAACCCAGTCCGGCGCTAACGGCGCCAAGCCCAATCAGCAGCAGCATTCGCAACATGCCGAGACGGTGAAGCGGGTTCGCCTTTGCCGCTTGGAACGCACCAACCGTCGCCCATAGAAAACCTGTATGTCCGCTGAAGAGCCCGAGCAGAAGTGGCAAGGCGCACCCAAGGCCTGCCACCATCGCAGCACCCCAGGCGGGGCGGCCTGGTTGCCAGCCAATCAACTTCCACAGCGGCTTCTTCATATGGATCACGTTGGGCTCGATCGCCCAGTCATTTCGCTCGCCATCTCCGTTGCGTAGCTGTCGGTCATGCCTGCGATAAAGTCGATCATTCGAATGAATGATTGGTACAGAGGCCAGCCAGGGTCCGGCGCGTTATTGCCAAGTAAGTCTAGTATTCGGCGGTTCTTGAATGACGGTGTACGGCCGCCGTGTTGTTCCAGGGCCGCACCGCAGAAGGCGTTGAGCAAGATTTCAAGCGTCGTGTAAGCACCGATTTCGTGTAAGGTTTTGCGCTTGTCCTGGAAAATTTTTTCCCGAGCCATCGCCTTGGCCTGCAATACGCATCGCTTGGCAGCCCCATGCATGTGCTCGACCAAATCCCCAGGAAGATGGCCAGCCAACAAAGCCTGCTGCTGTTCTACGAATGCGCCGGCCGCTGCGTTAGTGAGGTGCTCAATGGCCTTGCCTCTGAGAATCGCCAGTTTTCGCCTGCGCGAATCCGTAGGACCGAGCTGTCGATAGGTCTCAGGCAGGTCATCGCCGACCAGGTCCAAGAGCAGGGCTTCCACTTCAGCATATTCCAGCAGATCCATCTCAAGCCCGTCCTCGAGATCAATCAGCCCGTAGCAGATATCGTCGGCTGCCTCCATCAGGTAAACCAGTGGGTGCCTAGCCCAGCGCTGTTCGTCCAGTTTTGGAAGGCCGAGTTTGGTGGCTATCTGCTCAAGTAGCGGAAGCTCGCTTTGGTAGCAGCCAAACTTATGTTTTTTGTAACCTAGGGCCTCGGCATGACGTGACGTCCAAGGGTACTTAAGGTAGGTGCCGAGCGTCGCATAGGTAAGCCGTGTGCCTCCATCAAACTGATGGTACTCAAGCTGCGTAAGTACTCTGAAACCTTGCGCATTGCCCTCAAAGTTCAGAAAGTCTGCCCGCTCCGCATCACTCATGCCATCCAGCCAACCTCGCGCTGCCGCCTGTTGAAACCAATGACGGATAGCATCTTCACCGGAGTGGCCAAAGGGCGGATTGCCAATGTCGTGAGCTAGGCACGCGGACTGGATGACCATGCCGAGATCTGCTGGGCTACACCATTCGGGCAGATCCTCACGCAGCACTTCACCCACACGCATGCCGAGCGACCGGCCAACGCAGCTAACCTCCAAAGAATGAGTCAGGCGCGTATGGATGTGGTCGTTGCTTGATACGGGATGCACCTGGGTCTTGCGCCCAAGCCGGCGGAACGCGCCGGAAAAAATGATTCGGTCGTGGTCCTTATGAAACGGACTTCGACCCAGCTCTTCATTGCTCTGTACGGATTTTCCAAGCCGCTCGCGATTCAGCAGCGTATGCCAGTCCAAAGAGCAACCTCCTAGATGTCGCCAATAAGAGTGACGCCGCCCACCGTTACACATCGGTAGGGGCAACTGCACAACGTGATTAGTCGGTCATTTTCGCTGTGGATCAGCCTACAGCAAATAGCGAGAGCCATGCCATACGGTGTGGTATGGCATGGGAAGCAGCGAGCAGTGGACGACAATGAATACGGCTATGCCGCTAGTGACGAAGCCTACGCACTAGCGGGTATAGCATCATGCCTACCTTTGCCAGCTTACCAAGTTTGCCCAGCCGGCGACCAAACAGGCTTAGCCCTACCGTAGCGGCGATGAGTAATGGTCCTTTCCCTGAGCTATGCTCATGGTCTCCGCCAGAACTGCCGACCATACCCTTGATCCGTTGGAAGGGATGGGCCAGCGGCTGCGAGTGATAAAGGACTTGTTGGCGGTTCATCTCCATGCGCAAGCGAACAAGGTCCTTGCGCATGGCTAAATCGGCCGAGCGGCTTAACGGTAGGCTCATGGCAGTAAACGCTCCCGGTTGCAAGCAAGTTCTTCGACGGTCGCCTGGAAGGGCGAGGCGCTCTCTTTCGCGAGACGGATTGCGCGGCTGATGCAGACACCCAGCACAACCGCGTAGACCGCACAGAGAACCAGAATCGCTGCGATAGGGTTGCTGTCCCAAAAGGCGATTACAATCGCGGCAGACAGCCCGACGAGAATCAGTAGCCCGAGTATCAAGCTCATGCTGGCCAGCAGAAACAGCTTGAACGCACGGGCTCGTTCTTCCTGGATCTCAATGCCGATGAGCTCCAGATGCCCTTGTACGAGGCCAGCCAGTGCACTGCCCATCTTCTTGATAGATGGGGCAAGGGCTTCGTCAGCGTGTCTGGTTTCCATAGGATCTGTTCCCCACATATCAGCGGCGGGTAATCAGGCCGAAGAGAAAGCCGACTCCTGCCGCTATACCGATTGATTGCCACGGGTGAGTATGAACATATTCCTCGGTGCACTGGATAGCTGCTTGACCCTGCTCACGTAGGCTGCCTTCCTGATCTTTGAGCATCTGCCGAGCACGGGTCAGGTTCGCGTTGATCTTCCCGCGCAGCTCTTCGGTTTGGGTGCCGGCTGTATCTTGCGTATGTTTAAGCAGACGCTCTGTATCACCGATGAGGGTATGAAACTCGTCGATGAGCGCGTTCTGAGCCGCCTGTATATTGCGGCGATGCGCTGACTTGTCGATCAGCGAGGATGCATTGGTTCCGGCTGTTCCATCAGGGATCGGCGTATTGTCACTGGTGCCAAAAGTGGATTCGGTAGACATCTGCAGCTCCTTTTTCAGTGTTGCGGGAACGAAAAGTCCCGGTACCTAGAGTTTCGAGCATGCTGGCGCTGCAAGGTTCCCGTTTCGTTTGAAGCGAAATGGTTGGTTGCCTGCTGGTGTTCTGGTTGGCTTTGCTAAGCGATGCGACCAGAAACAAGAAAACCCGCCGAAGCGGGTTTTCTTTCTACAGCGATTGCTAGCTGTAGCCGCTATTACATCAGCGGAATGGTGTAGCTGACGATCAGGCGGTTCTGGTCGATATCGCGTGTGCTGTTGCTGCGATAAGTGCCGTTACGCCATTTAACGCCGAGGTTCTTCAGTGCGCCTTCCTGGAAGACATAAGCTATATCAGTGTCGCGTTCCCATTCCTTACCATTGCCGCCGGCACCGAAGTCGTCGCCAGTTACATAGCGAGTCATGAAGCTCAGGCCAGGAATGCCAATCGCAGCGAAGTTATAGTCATAACGAGCCTGCCACGATTCTTCGTTCGCGTTAGCGAAATCAGCAGCAATCATCACATAGTTGACCAGGAACGGATCGGTACCGTCCAAGTAAGCAAAGCCGGTGTCGCCTTTCATTTCTTGATAGGCAAGACCGAAGCTATGGCCGCTTACCGAGTAGGTCACCATGCCGCCTAGGGCTTTGTTATCGACCGTCGAGGAGCCGTCATCGCTGGAGCGGGCGTAACGAAGATCAGTTTTCAGCGACTGGCCTTCTCCAAGCGGCTGCACGTGGACGAGGTTGAAAGAGTGCTGCTTGTAGGCTTCTTCCAGATTGCTGTAGTAATAGCTGCCGGTCAGGTTGTCCAGGAGCTTGTAGCTGGCGCCAGCAAAGATGAAATTGTCAATCTCATTGGCAGTTGCGCCGCCTCTGAGCTGTCCTTTCAGGTCGCCGTAATGGGAGTCATTGCGTTCGTTGACTTCGGTCAGGTAGCCAAGATCAAGCGTCAGCCCTTTGATTTCGTTGGAGACCAGCTGGCCACCTTTGAAAGTCTGGGGCAGCAAGCGAGAATCACTCCGTGCAACTGCCATATTCTTCGGCTCAAGCGTGCCAACTTTCAATATGGAGTTTGAAATCTTGGCCTTGGCTGTTAGCCCAAGTTCAGAGTATTCATCTGGTGCAGAACCGTCGTTGTCCTTAGGCAGCAGACCCGTTCCTGTACGCCCGCGTCCGGAATCCAGCTTGACGCCCAGCAGTCCAAGTGCGTCTACGCCGAAACCAACAGTGCCCTCGGTATAGCCAGACTGTGCTCTGAACAGAAAGCCCTGCGCCCATTCTTCGCTCTTCGATTGTTTCGATGAAGGAACGGAGCGGTTGTCGGAATTCATGTAGAAGTTACGCAGTTCCAGGCCCGCTTTAGTATCTTCAACAAAAGCAGCTTGAGCCAGGGTTGGAACAGCCAGTGTTGCTCCCAGAGTGGCTAGGGCCACGCCCCGGGCGATTGGGGTCTTGAGCATTTCTTATTTCTCCTCGTTGGATGATGCTCTGAAGTCGCTCTTTGGCGCCGTGTAATAAAACACTACCTCAGCATTTGAGCCCTTAGACTTTAGTCATTCAGGCTTAAGCGTGGATGTGTCGGCTAACTCACCCGGTAGTAGGCCGACTTGCTGTAAGCCTAAAGTCGCTACCGATACGCGCATACACCTCCGGCCCCGCAGCTCTCTGACCGCTTGGGCTGCAGCATCCTAGCCGTTTGCTAGCGTCGCGTCGATTACCAAAATTAAACCCTCGTTCGAGTGAGTTCAAAATCACACTTTTCGCTCGGATTCCGCCGAAAGAACTAGGCCGGCAGACATGCGGCCGGATCTCGGGCGGCCTGCTAAACTTGCTTAGCCTATCTAAATGAGTCCGAGTCATGCGTCTGCCGGAATGCCAACTATTTGGAACCCTGGGTTGCCACCTGTGTGAGCAAGCCGAGGCGGTCGTTTTGCCTCTAGTTGAGAGTGGCTTGCTTGTGGAAGTGCTTGATATAGCGGAGCGTCCGGAGTGGTTTGAAGATTACGGGCTTCGTATACCGGTACTGCGACGGATCGACACGGGGATGGAGCTGGATTGGCCTTTCGAGCTGGAACAGGTCGTATGGTTCTTGCAGCGCTGAGTTGATGGTCTAGAGGTTGAGCTGTGTTCGTGACATATATTCACGACGTTTGGGGGAGCTTCAGCTAAGTTTGTTGTCATCGAGTCGTTAGATTCAGGGCATAAAAAAACCGGCGCATGGCCGGTTTTTTCTTGATCAATATCGGGATATTGGTCGGAGCGACTGGATTCGAACCAGCGACCTTCTCGTCCCGAACGAGACGCGCTACCAAGCTGCGCTACGCTCCGAAGATGGCGCGCATTTTACAGAAAAAGTTTTGCTTCACAAGCACCCGGTAGCTGATTTTCAACGGCGCGAAACAGGACGCTCAGCGCTTGTAAACGCTTGTGTTAAAGCTCTTGCACGGTGCGCACCTGGTCCTTGTTTACTCGTCCCGGCTTGCCGTCAATGCCTTCAAACTCGTAGAAGCCTGCCTCGTCGTCGTACTCAGGCTGATCCAGCGTCTGAATTTCACGGCCATCGTTGAGCGTAATCACGCTGGGGCTCGAGCAACCAGCTAGGAGACTCAGCCCGGCCAGTAGCAGTAGTGTAGGTCCGGTTATTGTTCGCATGGTCATTCTCCTCTGTAGTGCCGTCTGTGACGATCCCAGGAAGTGCTAAGTTCCCTTTGGAGGCGTCTGTGCCATGAGCAACTCCGGCGAATTCATGTTTGCGATGCGGGGGTCGTCGATATCAAGATCAAGTGCTCTGGCATCAAGTGAAATCAGTATCTTTCTATTGCTTCGCTCACCCTTTTGCCAGGCATCTTCGATAGCCGGAGCAAGGCTGGTCGGGATAATGCAGAACAACGGCTCCCATTGTGTGCCTCTCCGAGCCATCAAGGGGACGTCTGGTTGTTCCCGTGATTTGGCGTACAGCGCTTTTAAAAGTGCTTCGTCAATCAGCGGCGCATCACATGGCAAAACCATGAGCGAGCTGTGTCGAGCAGCTGCGAGGCCAGCGCGTATGCCTGCAAGGGGGCCAGGAAAGCCTGTTTCGGCATCTTGAACCAACTGGTCGGCCAAAGCTTTGTAGTGGGGCAGGTTACGATTGCATGAAATGAGTAGATCGTTTGTCAATGGACGAGCGATGCGGTGCAGCCATGCTACAAGGGGCTTGCCGTGCCAGGTTACAAGTCCTTTGTCCTGCCCGCCCATCCGACGCCCGCGGCCCCCTGCAAGCAGCAAAATCGAACACCCGTCGAGCTTGGATTGAGGCATGGGTGGCTCCACCAAAACGTGCCGTATAACACCCGAAAGGGTGTGTGGCAACCATGACGTCGGGACCCGCAACATTGTCATCGGATGTCGTTTCGCCCACGTTTCGCTGTGCCCAACGTGTCGGAGCTGTAGCGCATCGCTTTATGCGGGTGCCCCAAGGTTTGCAGCCGTTACGTCGGCCAGCTCAGCCTGCTGACAAACTCATCGCATTTTTTACTGTCTACCTGCTTCGCCGTTGCCAGCGCTGGCTGTGACTCGCTGGAGCATCCCCATAACAAGGAGAAATATGATGCAGGAGAGAAATGCCTGGGTCGATTACGCCAAAGCCATTGGGATCATTTTGGTGGTCTACGGACACGTGGCGCGCGGTGTATTCAACGCTGGCTTCCCGATGGATGAAGGCCTTTATCTGCTCGTAGATAGCATCATCTACAGCTTTCACATGCCCCTTTTCTTCTTTCTTTCGGGCTTGTTCTTCTACGACTCGCTGAGGAAACGAGGCAAAGCCGGGCTGATCGTGAACAAGGTGGACACCATCGTCTATCCGTTCATTGTGTGGTCGCTGTTGCAGGGCCTGACAGAGGTCGTGCTATCGAATTACACCAACGGTGAGGTCACGTTAGGGCAGGTTTTCTCTCTCTTTTGGTCGCCGCGTGCGCAGTTCTGGTTTCTGTACGCACTGTTCCTTGTCTTCGTCGTTTGCTCCTTTGTCTATTGGAAGGCCGATCGTCGCTATTTCCTGCCGTTATGGCTGGTGTTCGGTGCGCTGTATGTGCTTAGCCAAGATCTGGAAACGGGCAGTGTCGGTAAATTCATTTTTGGTAACGCTGTGTTTTTTGCGCTCGGTGTCTGGTTCAACGAGATACGGAGTTTTTTTCTCGCCCGTTATGTATTGCTCACCTTGTTTTTGGGGGGCTTGTTCGTAATCGGTCAGTACCTGTTCCATATTACTTTCGGCTTGAGCTGGGAGGTCGGTGGTTTGCCGGTGCTTACCCTGGCGACCGTTTCGATCCTCTTCATGGTCTCACTGTCGATGTGGTTGGGTCAGGCTCGCATGGAGTGGCTGCTGTTCATTGGCGCCTCTTCGATGACTATCTATCTGATGCACATTCTCGCCGGAAGCGGCGTCCGGGTGATGCTCGGCAGCTTCATGGGTATCGATTCGATCCCCGTGCATCTGGTAGTAGGCACTCTGATAGGACTGGGCGCACCGCTTTTGGCACAGGTCATCATCAAGCGCTACGACTTGTACTTCTTGTTGGCTCCGCCTAAATCATTTTCCGCCACAAGTCTGCGGACGCGTAAGGCAGCGGTTCCCTGACGCGACATATCGAAGCCGCTGCCAAGAACCGTATCGTTAATCAGGAAGCGTCTTCTTGAGGTCGCTCGGCGTCGATGCGGCGGCGACGTCTTCTGCCGGAAGATCGGCGCTGGCCCCGGCTCGATGTAACTTGGTTATCTGCCTGCTTTAACTGGGTGGCGCCTAAGCCGGTCAGAATGCCGACGACATTGATGGTCAAGTCCGCTAGAGACGGAGTGCGGGAAGGCGAAAGCGCCTGTAGCAACTCTATCGAAGCGCCGCCGATCAGAATCCAGACGAACAACGAGCCAAGCCGAACCCTTGGAAATGCTAGATGTGCTGTATAGGTGAGAACGCTGAACCCTATCCAATGGTAAAGCTTATCGGCACCGAGATAGAGCTCAGAAGTGGGTGAGTCCTTCAGTGCTAAAAAGGTAAGAGAGAGCAAAGCGAGTCCAAATGCAGCAATTCTGCGTGACTGTCGGTAGTGCATCCTGAGTTCGGCTCATAGGTCATTTGGTCGCGTAAAGCTTGGCGCGGCCACGTTCGAAGGGCACTCATCGGAAAGATGATGGCAATTAGCTTTTATTAGCCTACTTGCCGTTCCGCTTGCCCTTCAACCTCCGATCTGATTTCCAGCCACTTATACGACCGGTGGTGTTTCGTTACCCGCAGCTGACCCTTTGAATTCTCAGGGCTTTGTCCGTAGTGAGCGTCAGCCGCTTGGGGTTGTATTCAAGCGTTACGATATCGTCAGGCCGACTGATGCGAGCGGTCGCAGCGCCGCTTTCACGTCGAGCCTGATCCAGAATCGCCGGGCTCGCCTGTTTCCCGACGTAGCTTTCTACGGCAGAGGCGTTGCACTGTCCTTCGGTGTGCACTGGTGCCGTTACTTCCTCCCCGGTCGATTGGCAGCCGACCAGGATAAGGCTGAGCATCATGGTGATGGTTGAGCGGTAGGCTGGCATTACGTCTCTCCAATCGATAAATGTACGCAACGATGAAATTGCTGGTTGGTTCAAGCATCAGCCACCGAACATTGGCCTGCAGGGGAACTGGCGGAACGACGCCCCCGTCTTAGAGTTTAACGCTCGGTACGAACCGCACTGGGTAAAAGAAGATAAGGAGTTTCGCCATGTTCAATTCCTCCCTGATGAAGCGTGTAGCAACCCTGTTGGCAGCGTTGCATTTCATGTTGTTTGCGCAAATACCCTTGGCCCAGGCGGCAATGATCGGGACCCCGGAAGTGATTGCTGAGCACCAGCAACAGGTTGATCGCCAACAACTGATGACCATGCTCGAAGACAAACAGGTCCAAGAGAAACTGGTCTCCATGGGGGTAGACCGTGATCAAGTCGAGCAGCGAATCAACAGCCTGACGCCGGCAGAGCTTGCGCAGTTCAATCAACAGTTGGATCAGGCGCCGGCCGGTGCCGGGGTCGTCGGTATTATCGTTCTGTTCCTGGTGATCTTCATCGTCACCGATCTGCTTTGCGCCACTAACATTTTCAACTTTGTCAATTGCATTAACCGTTGATCAGGCAGCTGGCGTTACTGACCGCCTTGGTTTTCCTTGGTGCATGTGCGCAGGCCCCGATCGTTCCGGTTGAGGCAAAGGGAATTCCTGAGCGGGTTGAGCTGCAGGAAGTTTCCTTCTTCCCTCAACAGGACTATCAATGTGGTCCAGCGGCATTAGCCACGATGCTTACCCATCGTGGCATTGATACCGGCCCTGAGCAGCTTGTCGAGCGGGTCTACCTTCCTCAACGTAGGGGGAGCCTGCAAGTCGAAATGGTGGCTGCGGCGCGTGCGCACGATCTGCTCGTGTACCCGCTGGAGCCCCGGTTGGAAGCTGTGCTGTCAGAAGTGGCGAAAGGTAATCCTGTTCTGGTGCTGCAAAATCTTGCGTTTGATCGCTGGCCCCAATGGCATTTCGCGGTTGTGGTGGGGTACGACCTGACAGCTCAGACACTTGTGCTGCGGTCAGGCACCACCCGCCGCTCGATAGTGAGTTTCCGTCAGTTCGAGCGAAGCTGGGCCAAGGGAGATCGCTGGGCTTTGGTGACCGTTGCGCCCGATGAGCTACCCAGTACCGCCAGTGAAGCGGTATGGCTTAAGGCTGCGAATGATCTGGAGCAAACCGGCCGCCGGGGCGCGTCTTTGCGGGCCTATGAGGCAGCTGCGAAGCATTGGTCCAGCGGGTTGTCCTGGTTTGCGCTTGCCAACGCGCGCTATGCGCAGGGCGACAAGCAGGCCGCACAGCGAGCACTGCGCACCAGCGTGCAGCGAGACGGCTCCTTTGCGGCGGCTTGGTTCAACTTGTCCGAAGTGTTGGCGGAGCAGGGGTGTCAGGCTCAGTCTTCTGCAGCGCGTGCGTGTGCGCTCCGGCTTGCGCCTGAAGACAGGCGATTCCAGGCTCCGCTGCCATTGGGGCTGCGAGCTTCTGGCGTGTGCGAAGCGCCGCCGGCTTGTCCGGTTCAGTGAGCGTTAAAATCCGATTCTGTCGCGCATGCTGTAGTAGAACGCGCCGAGGGCGCTCAATGGTGCGCTTAAAGTCTGTCCGCCTGGAAACGGATAATGCGGCAGGCTGGCGAAGGCGTCGAATCGTTCAGCCTGTCCTCGAAGGGCTTCGGCGATGACTTTCCCTGCCACGTGGGTATAAGTAACGCCATGGCCGCTACAGCCCTGAGAATAATAGAGGTTGCCATCGAGCCGACCGACCTGCGGTAGACGCGACAATGTCATCAGAAAATTACCAGTCCAGGCAAAATCAATCTTCGTGCCCTGCAGCTGGGGGAACGTTTTGAGCATCTTCGGCCGGATGATCGATTCGATGTCGGCTGGGTCGCGCGCGCCATAGACCACACCGCCGCCATAGATCAGGCGCTTGTCGGCGGACAGGCGGAAATAATCCAGCAGATAATTGCAATCCTCTACGCAGTAGTCCTGCGGAAGTAATGTTGCCGCAAGCGTTGGGTCAAGCGGCTCCGTAGCGATCACCTGGGTTCCGCATGGCATGGACTTGGCTGCCAACTCCGGAACCAGCTCGCCAAGGTAGGCATTTCCTGCGACAACCACGAATTTGGCAGTTACCTGACCGTGATGTGTGTGTACGCGCGGGCTACTGCCTCGGTCGATGCGGACTGCCGGGCTCTGTTCGTAAATGACGCCACCAAGTGATTCGACGGCTGCCGCTTCGCCCAGCGCGAGGTTGAGCGGATGAATATGGCCGCCTCCGTGATCTAGCATGCCGCCGCTATACCGCTCGCACGCCACGACCTCTCGAATGCCGTCTAGGTCAAGCAATTCCAACTGATCGTAGCCGTAACGTTCCCACAAGGTTTTCTGGGCCTCGAGGTGCTGCATTTGCTTTGCATTGAAAGCGGCGAATACACCACCGTTCTTTAGGTCGCAGTCGATGCCGTAGCGCGCGACACGCTCGCGGATTATCCGTCCACCTTCGAATGCCATTGCACCGATCAGTCGTGCTTCGTCGCTCCCTGCACTGCGCTCGACGGTGTCGATATCACGGCTGTAGCTGTTGACGATCTGTCCGCCGTTGCGGCCGGACGCGCCGAAGCCAACCTTGGCCGCCTCAAGAATGACGACTCGAAAACCGTGTTCGAGAAGAAATAGCGCAGTCGACAGTCCGGTATAACCGGCACCGATCACGCAGACGTCTGTTTCGACATCGTCCCTCAGGGCATCGCGAACAGGTGCAGGATTCGCCGATGCTGCGTAGTAAGACGAGGGATAAGGGGTGTGCGACATTTTGATTGCCCTGTTCCGAATATTTGACGTTGATGCTATCTCGAGTGGGCCTTGTGAAGCCATAGCTTCACAGCGGCGCTCCGATTAATTCAAAAATTACGAATATCAGTAGCTTAGCGAAAAAAAGCTTGACTCCTTTGGGCGTATCTCTAGAATGCGCGTCCATCGGAGGCACATAGCTCAGTTGGTTAGAGCACCACCTTGACATGGTGGGGGTCGTTGGTTCGAATCCAATTGTGCCTACCAATTCCGAAAAGGGTCGCGCTAGCGACCCTTTTTTTATGCCTTGCTTGTCAGTGAGGCGGCTTTCTGAAAGCATCCGTGCTCCATTATTTTCCAGCGAGTTCGATCCGTATCGATGGGCCTCATGGCTCCTGCCAGCGTGCGGCAGGTTATTCGGCGGGTCGCTTTCCTGGCTCATCCCAACCCACGTGGCCTTTGGTAGGGGTCACCACTAGGAGAGGAGGCGCCATGCCCACCATTACTCTTCCTGACGGCAGTCAGCGTTCGTTCGATCATCCGGTATCCGTTGCCGAAGTAGCACAGTCCATCGGTGCAGGCCTGGCCAAGGCCACCGTGGCCGGCAAAGTGGACGGCCGTCTGGTCGATGCCTGTGACCTGATCGAAAACGATGCGAGCCTGCAGATCATTACGCCAAAGGATGAAGAAGGGCTGGAGATCATTCGCCACTCTTGCGCGCATCTGGTTGGACATGCGGTCAAGCAGCTCTATCCGACCGCGAAGATGGTTATCGGCCCGGTCATTGCTGAAGGCTTCTACTACGATATTGCCTTCGAGCGACCGTTTACACCGGACGACATGGCTGCGATCGAACAGCGTATGAAAGAGCTGATCGACACCGAGTACGACGTGATAAAGAAGGTCACGCCTCGCGCTGAAGTCATAGAGGTGTTCCAGTCGCGCGGTGAGGATTACAAGCTGCGCCTGGTCGAGGACATGCCGGACGAGCAGGCGATGGGGCTGTACTACCACGAAGAATACGTGGACATGTGCCGTGGGCCTCACGTGCCCAATACCCGTTTTCTCAAGTCCTTCAAGCTGACCAAGCTGTCCGGCGCCTATTGGCGTGGCGATGCGAAAAACGAGCAGCTGCAGCGCGTCTATGGCACCGCATGGGCGGACAAGAAGCAGCTCGCAGCGTACATTCAGCGAATTGAAGAAGCCGAAAAGCGTGACCATCGCAAGATCGGCAAGCGCCTGGACCTGTTCCATACTCAGGAAGAAGCGCCGGGGATGGTGTTCTGGCATCCAAATGGCTGGACGATCTACCAGGTGCTTGAGCAGTACATGCGCGGTGTGCAGCGGGTGAACGGATACCAGGAGATCAAAACACCGCAGGTGGTGGATCGCAGCCTATGGGAGAAATCCGGGCACTGGGGCAACTACGCTGAAAACATGTTTACCACTGAGTCGGAAAGCCGCGATTACGCGATCAAGCCGATGAACTGTCCCTGTCACGTTCAGGTGTTCAATCAGGGGCTCAAGAGTTACCGTGAGTTGCCGCTGCGTCTTGCTGAGTTTGGCTCTTGCCACCGCAATGAGCCCTCCGGTGCGCTGCATGGGATCATGCGCGTGCGCGGTTTTACTCAGGATGATGCGCATATCTTCTGTACTGAAGATCAGGTCAGTGCCGAGGCAGCTGATTTCATCAAGCTGACCATGCAGGTCTACGCTGATTTTGGTTTCAGCGAGATCAAGCTGAAGCTTTCAACGCGCCCTGAGAAGCGCGTCGGAGACGATGCGTTCTGGGATCGAGCAGAGGCTGCGCTCGCGGGTGCGCTGGATGCGGCAGGCTTGCCTTGGGAGTATTTGCCAGGTGAAGGTGCGTTCTACGGTCCGAAGATCGAGTTTACGCTGCTCGATTGCTTGGGTCGTTCCTGGCAGTGCGGTACCTTGCAGTATGATCCGAACATGCCCCAGCGTCTCGATGCTAGTTATGTGGCAGAGGATAACAGTCGAAAGACGCCGGTCATGCTTCATCGTGCCATCCTCGGCTCATTCGAGCGCTTTATCGGAATTCTGATCGAGCACTATGAGGGAGCATTTCCGGCCTGGCTGGCGCCGACTCAGGCCGTGGTCATGAATATCACAGACAAACAGGCTGATTTCGCGCTGGAAGTGGAGAAAACACTCAACCAAAGCGGCTTTCGTGCCAAGTCCGACTTGAGAAACGAAAAGATCGGCTTTAAAATCCGCGAGCATACCTTGCTCAAGGTTCCCTATCTCTTGGTTATCGGAGACAGGGAAGTAGAGACACGAGCCGTTGCTGTGCGCACCCGTGAAGGCGTTGATTTGGGCTCCATGCCCTTGGATGACTTTGCGCAGCTGCTGACACAAGCGGTTTCCCGGCGTGGTCGCCAAGAATTGGAGTAATGACTATTAAGCGTGAAATGAGACAGGATAAACGAGCTGCACCCAAGGCCCCGATCAACGAGAATATCTCGGCTCGTGAGGTCCGTTTGATTGGTGCTGATGGCGAGCAGGTTGGCATCGTCTCGATTGATGAAGCGCTTCGTATAGCTGAAGAAGCCAAGTTGGATCTGGTGGAAATATCCGCCGATGCGGTTCCTCCTGTGTGCCGGATCATGGACTACGGCAAGCACCTGTTCGAGAAGAAGAAGCAGGTCGCTGCAGCGAAGAAGAACCAGAAGCAGATCCAGGTCAAAGAAGTAAAGTTTCGTCCAGGGACGGAAGAGGGCGACTACCAGGTCAAGCTACGCAACCTGGTACGTTTCCTGAGTGACGGGGACAGGGCCAAGGTTTCGTTGAGATTCCGCGGTCGTGAGATGGCGCATCAGGAGCTGGGGATGGAACTGTTGAAGCGGGTCGAGACTGACCTGGCTGAATACGGTTCGGTCGAACAGCATCCAAAGATGGAAGGACGCCAGCTGATCATGGTCATCGCTCCCAAGAAGAAAAAGTAACCACCAGGGCACTGGCAGGCCTTGCGGTTATTTGAAATCACCCACACTGTGGAGTACCGAACATGCCAAAGATGAAGACTAAAAGTGGCGCTGCGAAGCGCTTCAAAAAGACGGCGAATGGCTACAAGCACAAACACGCTTTCAAGAGCCACATCCTGACCAAAATGTCTACCAAGCGTAAGCGTCAGCTGCGTGGTACATCTCTGATGCACCCGTCTGATAACGCAAAAGTAGAGCGCATGCTGCGCGTTCGTTAATTCGGTCAAGACTCAGAGGAATAACTCATGGCTCGTGTTAAGCGTGGCGTCGTCGCTCGTCGCCGTCACAAGAAAATTCTGAAACTCGCCAAAGGCTACTACGGTGCACGTTCGCGCGTGTTCCGCGTTGCCAAGCAGGCGGTGATCAAGGCTGGCCAGTATGCCTACCGTGACCGCCGTCAGCGGAAGCGTCAGTTCCGCGCTCTTTGGATCGCTCGTATCAACGCCGGTGCGCGTGTAAATGGTCTGTCCTACAGCCGTTTCATCGCTGGCCTGAAAAAAGCAGCGATCGAAATCGACCGTAAGGTTCTGGCCGAGTTGGCAGTGAACGAAAAAGCAGCTTTCGCTGCGATTGTCGAAAAAGCTAAAGCTTCTCTGGCCTAAGCCCATCGACAATCGAATCTTCGGATTCGTAGCGTCACCGATAGGGGAAGAGCCTGGCTCTTCCCCTATTTCGTATCTGAAGGGGCATTTGCAAAAGTGCACCAGGCATGAAGGCCGAACGCTGATCGCTTGGTGCGGTTCTGCAAGAACCTCTGGAGGTTGTACATGGAAAACCTGGATGCACTGGTCTCGCAAGCGCTCGAGGCGGTGCAACGTAGCCAAGACATCAACGCCCTGGAGCAGGTCCGGGTCCAGTATCTCGGCAAGAAGGGCGAACTGACTCAAGTCATGCAGACCTTGGGCAAGCTATCTGCTGAGGAACGTCCTCAAGCTGGTGCGCTGATCAACGCCGCCAAGAGCCGTGTCCAGGATGAGCTGAACGCCAGGAAAGCGGATCTGGAGCAGGCTGCTCTGTCAGCCAAGCTGGCTGCTGAGCGGATCGACGTGACCTTGCCTGGCAGGGGTGAGGCCTCCGGCGGCCTGCATCCTGTCACCCGCACGCTCGAGCGAATCGAGCAGTTCTTCAGTCATATCGGCTATAGCGTCGCGGAAGGGCCTGAAGTCGAAGACGACTACCACAATTTCGAAGCGCTCAATATCCCAGGCCATCACCCGGCTCGGGCTATGCACGACACGTTCTACTTCAATGCCAACATGCTGCTGCGTACCCATACCTCGCCGGTTCAGGTGCGTACTATGGAGTCGCAGCAACCGCCTATCAGGATCGTATGTCCGGGGCGGGTCTACCGCTGCGATTCGGATATCACTCACTCTCCAATGTTTCATCAGGTCGAAGGTCTGTTGGTCGACGAGGACATCAGCTTCGCAGATCTGAAAGGGACGATTGAGCAATTCCTGCGCGTATTCTTCGAAAAGCCGCTGGGCGTACGTTTCCGCCCGTCGTTCTTTCCGTTCACCGAGCCGTCTGCTGAAGTAGATATGCAGTGCGTAATGTGCAGCGGAAAGGGCTGTCGCGTCTGCAAGCAAACCGGCTGGCTGGAGGTGATGGGCTGCGGCATGGTGCACCCGAATGTATTGCGCATGTCCGGTATCGACCCGGAAAAATACCAGGGCTTCGCGTTCGGTATGGGAGCCGAACGGCTCGCCATGTTGCGTTATGGCGTCAACGACTTACGCCTGTTCTTCGATAACGACCTGAGATTCCTGGCGCAATTTCGCTAGATCCAGAGTCCAGTCAGAGAATTCATAGGAGAGCAGGATGAAATTCAGCGAGCAGTGGTTGCGTACATGGGTCAATCCTCAGGTATCCCGTGAGGAACTGGTGGCGCGGCTATCGATGGTCGGCCTAGAAGTGGATGCGGTGACTCCGGTCGCGGGCGAGTTCAGTGGTGTGATCGTGGGTGAGGTGCTAAGCACCGAACAGCACCCCGACGCTGACAAGTTACGGGTGTGCCAGGTCAGCGATGGAAGTGAAACATTTCAAGTGGTTTGTGGTGCGCCCAATGTGCGTCCCGGCCTGAAGGTCCCGTTCGCCACCATCGGCGCCGCGTTGCCGGGCGACTTCAAGATCAAGAAAGCGAAGCTTCGGGGTGTCGAGTCCAATGGCATGCTCTGTTCAGAAACCGAGCTGCAGGTTGGTGCCGATGACAGCGGTCTGATGGAGTTGGCGGATGATGCCCCGGTGGGCAGCGATCTGCGAACTTATCTAGCCTTGAACGATGCGGGTATCGAGATTGGACTGACGCCGAATCGTGGCGATTGCTTGTCGATCGCAGGCCTCGCACGCGAAGTAGGTGCGATCTATGGCGCAGCTGTCACTCCCGTCGATGTCGCTCCCGTTGCGGCGAGCCATGACGAGGTGCGTCCGGTTGAGGTCTTGGCAGCGAAAGCCTGTCCGCGTTACCTGGGCCGTATCATTCGCGGCGTCGACCTGTCGCGACCCACGCCGTTGTGGATGGTCGAACGTTTGCGTCGTTCTGACATTCGCAGCATCGATGCGGTAGTGGACGCAGCCAACTACGTAATGCTCGAGCTAGGACAGCCGCTGCACGCTTTCGATCTGGCGGAAGTCAACGGCGGCATCAGGGTTCGGATGGCTGAGGAGCAGGAAAAGCTCGTTTTGCTCGACGGACAGGAAGTGACATTGCGTGGCGATACGCTCGTTATTGCCGACCACGAGCGCGCCTTGGCAATCGCGGGCGTTATGGGGGGTGAGCACAGCGGTGTCAGCGCCTCGACCCAGGATCTTTTCCTGGAAAGCGCCTTCTTCGACACCATTGCCCTCGCCGGCAAGGCTCGCTCTTATGGTCTGCACACCGATGCATCGCATCGCTATGAACGTGGCGTGGATTCTCAACTGCCTCGTCGCGCCATGGAGCGAGCTACTGCGCTGCTGTTGGACATTGTCGGTGGTAGCGCTGGTCCGGTGATCGAGGTCGTTAGCGAAGCCGATCTCCCTAACGTTGCACCGATCCTGTTGCGCAAAAATCGCATCGAACAGATGTTGGGGCTGAGCATGGAGGACGATCAGGTCGTCTCGCTGCTCTCGGCCCTGGGCCTGGGTGTGGTTGCGCTGGGCGAGGAGTCTTGGGAAGTCAGCGTGCCCAGTCACCGATTCGACATCAGCCTAGAGGTCGATCTCATCGAAGAGCTGGGTCGCCTTTACGGCTACGATCGCTTGCCGGTGCGTTATCCGCAGGCGCGCCTGGCGCCCGAGGCCAATTCCGAGTCCCGCGCCGAATTGCCGGCTTTGCGTCGTTTGCTGGTGGCTCGTGGTTATCAAGAGGCGATCACCTATAGTTTCATCGATCCCAAATGGTTCGAGCTGTTCAGCCCTGGCGTCGAGCCGCTGCAGCTGGCCAACCCGATCTCATCGGACATGGCGGCGATGCGGGCGACGCTCTGGCCAGGATTGATCAAGGCGTTGCAGTACAACCTCAATCGTCAGCAAACACGCGTGCGCTTGTTCGAAAGCGGGCTGCGTTTCGTTGGCCAGTTGGGTGAGTTGAAGCAGGAGCCGATGCTGGCGGGCGTCATGACAGGTAGTCGACTGCCGGAGGCCTGGAGCAACCAGCGTGCGGCATCTGACTTCTATGACATGAAAGCCGACGTCGAAGCCCTGCTTGGATATGTAGGTGACGCCTCCTCGTATGGTTTTGTTGCCGCGGCACATCCGGCTCTGCATCCAGGGCAGACTGCGCGAATCGAGCGGGAAGGGCGTTTGGTGGGCTACATCGGTAGTCTTCATCCGGAGTTGGCCGCCGCCCTGGATATCGACCAGCCGGTCTATCTCTTCGAGCTGCTTGTCGCCGAGATCAGCGAAGGGCGCCTGCCTCGATTCAATGAACTGTCGCGCTGTCCTGAAGTGCGTCGCGATCTGGCGATTCTGGTGGCGCGTGAGGTATCGGCTGGTGATGTAATGCAGTGCATCCGTGATGCTGCGGGGGAGAACCTGACTGACCTCAAGCTATTTGATGTTTATGAAGGTAAAGGTATTGATCCGCTTAGCAAAAGTATGGCAGTCGGCTTGACCTGGCAGCACCCATCGCGCACTCTAAACGACGATGAGGTGAGCGGTGCGATGCAGCAAATCCTTACCTCCCTGGAAGAAAGGTTAAATGCCACGTTAAGGAAATAGCGTATGGGGGCTCTGACGAAAGCTGAAATGGCCGAACGTCTATATGAAGAGCTAGGCTTGAATAAGCGCGAGGCCAAGGAGCTGGTCGAGCTGTTTTTCGAGGAAATCCGGCAAGCGCTCGAGCATAACGAGCAGGTGAAGTTGTCAGGTTTCGGCAACTTCGACTTGCGAGACAAGCGACAGCGCCCGGGACGTAACCCGAAGACAGGCGAGGAAATTCCGATTACGGCGCGTCGTGTCGTGACATTCCGGCCAGGGCAAAAACTAAAAGCCAGAGTCGAAGCGTATGCTGGAACCAAGTCATAACGACGAATTGCCGACGATTCCCGGTAAGCGCTACTTCACTATTGGAGAAGTAAGCGAGTTGTGTGCGGTTAAACCGCACGTGCTGCGCTACTGGGAGCAGGAGTTCCCGCAGCTGAACCCGGTGAAGCGGCGGGGTAACAGACGATACTATCAGCGGCAGGACGTGCTGATGATTCGGCAGATTCGGTCACTGTTGTACGAGCACGGTTTCACCATTGGCGGTGCGCGTCAGCGGATGTCTGGTGATGAAGCGCGTGACGATACTACCCAATACAAGCAGCTCATCAGACAGATGATCACTGAGCTTGAAGATGTACTTCATGTACTCAAGAATTAGCAGCAATACCAGAAAAAACTTCACGGATTCAGTCGTTTAAGGTATAGTTCGTTCCGCTTTAAGCAGTGCTGAAAGCATAGTCGGGGCGTAGCGCAGCCTGGTAGCGCACTTGCATGGGGTGCAAGGGGTCGAGTGTTCGAATCACTCCGTCCCGACCAAAAATACCCTAGAAATCCAGTTACTTAGCGGTGACTGGATTTTTTTATTTCTGGCCCCTGCAAAATTCCTGCAAAATTTCAGCAAAACCCCTCTAGTTATGGTGTCGGGCGTGCGTTGAGTGCTGTCTGGACTGGAACCGCCACTTGTACCGTTTGGGCAAAGGGAAACAGCATGGATCGCCTGTTTGCAAACCTGTCGCCAGAGGAGCTCTATGAGCACCTTCAATCCCTGGACGATGGTGAGAAAACTATCAGGGTTGTTGGAAACTCCGCATTACTGCCTTCTCTCGGCGCTGTATACAAACTGCTTCATACCTCTCGCGAGGCGGTATGGGATGCCACGCGGGCAGAGCGACCATATTTGCCCGTCGCAAAGACGATGTCTAAGGCCTGGTGCAGCCCGGGTACGTGCCTTGGACGCAGTGCTTCTGTTCGAATAATGCGGGCAGCACAGAGCGCGGGATTATCTGGTGTGCTCTCTGGATTTCTCGATCTGGATTACCTCTGGCCGCCCGGCAATGAATGGGCTGGACTGCTTGCCAGTGATTTTTTCTCTCAGGATGTCTCGAAGAAATTTTGGATCGCCTTCGTCAAGGAGGCGATGCACCTCAATGCAATTGATCTTCATCCAGATCTTGGCCGGTTGAGGCGGTGGAAGGTTTACGCGCATTCGTCGACAGTGAATCGTTTTGGCTGTCCAGCAATGCGGGAGGCTCTAATTGCGCGCTTAGCTGTGCTCTCCTCTGATAAGGAGGCTGAACTCGACCCTACGCTCGACCATGTGCACGTCGTCGACACTTTTGCGGTTCTGATGCGCCTTCTAGCGTGGTGTGTTGCAGATTTAACGATAGAGTTCTGGGAACAAGTTGAACAGGACGGGATGGCTCATGATATTCCGCTCCAGGAGCTGATACCTGCATTTGATGAGGTCGCTCAGGAGTGGAGCAACCCTATGCAATCTGCGCTTGATCGCCTGGCCAAGATGGCTGGTTGGCAGCAGGAGCAGAAAGCAACCAGGTTTTTGGGGCAGCTTTGGGGGCGCGAGGGTGGCGTGAACGGTGTCGACTCGCGTATGAGGCTGCTGCGCTACTGGGTACAGCTGAAAAAGGGGCGCCCTGACTTTAAATCATTTTTGGAGTTATCCAGGGTGGTCGCGGCTGAAAAGCTTCGCCCTGCGGAAGCTGATAAGCACGGTATGGAGCAGTTTGCCTGGTATCAGGCTGTCATCTTGCGAGTTGCTGAGGCCTTATCGCATGTGCGTCTAGGCCTCAGTAGGAAGGGATATTCGGCTCTGGAGCTTTCTGAGCTGATGTCGATTTATCAACAGGAGTTCCGTACTGCGCGTGATTTGCTAGGCAAACCCATACCGTTGGCCGAAAGAGCAGTTTGATACGTCTTAGCTGGATGGATTGCACAGACATGTCCACCCACTTTCACTTTCCCTGACCTGTCTGTATAGAATTTGAGCAGTTTTTTGTGATCCTCACTGGCATGGTGCATCCGAAACCGTGGGGCGCGATAGAGCCCAATCGGCCAGAAGCAGTCATTCAGATGTCTTTAGGCCGGCTCCGCGATTCGTATGCCTTCATGTGGATTGGTGTTGTATGGCTAGTCTCGTTAAGACAGAATGCCATTAGAGAGCGAGGGAGCGCTAAGGCCGTCATGAGATTGAAAGATCTCGCCTGAGTACTCTCGATTTTCGTCAGAAATTATGTCAACTGATCGAGTTACCGACAGGAGTGCAACGGGGTGCTGAGCGAAGAAGATAAAAAATTATCGGTTGTTATTTTTGGGTTACTTAGGAATGCAACCAGCCAGCAAGTCGTAAAGGATTTTTTGAAAGGCAAAAACGTTCCGACCTCTGGCAATTGGGACGAGCTCTATGAAAAGCGCATTTTGCCTGCACTCAACCAAGCTAAGTTCACTGTAAAAGACCTGCGTGAGCTCCTACAAACTGTCGAAGAATTCGGGCGGCAGCACACTTTTCTGTATCAGTGTACGCCTGAACGAGCCAAGGCGTTAATCAATCCCAACCGTATAATCGCGATCGCTAAAGACGAAAACCTCGACGGCCTATTTGACACGCCGCTGGATATTGAGCTTCCAGAAAATCCGACTATTGTTGATATCCGAATTTTGCAGCACGGCGCACATGATCCAGTTAGCTTGACAATTAAGATCGTCGAGAAACGTCTAATTAAAACTTTTCAATCTGAAGTGATAGATCGCGACGCGGGCGAAATAACTAAAAAATATAGCTTTACTGAAAAGCGCGCAGTGAATGTCGCCACTTTAGATCGCGATGGACTCCTCGAACTTCGAATAGCATCCCAAGATAACTCTACCAGATACACTGAGTTGGTGAGAGTCATGCAAAACTGTATACGAAAGTTCATCCCGCAAGATGGTTTTGGCGTGGTCTCGCTAAGTGCGGCGAAAGATAAAATTCATAAAGATCGAGCAACTCTTTCGAGTGAGTTCAGATACAGCAACTCGACCGCCGTGAACGATTTAGGGGCTGTATTGCAAATTTCGTCCTCCTCCCAAGAGGACAACCTTTCGTCTGATAATGGATCGATGACCGCTATCGACAGCTTCTTAGCTAGTGACGGTCACGTTACGGGAACGAATGTTTACGCTAAACTACCTGGAACGAATCCTCAGCGAGAGCTTCATTTGTTGCTAAGTGGCGACGTTAATGAATTTGCTGTACCTGTAGCATGCTCCGGCGGAGACTACTCTTATGTACGCGGAAAAGTTATCGCCCTTAATTCGTAAACATCCTCAAGACGCAGAGGCTTTACGAAGAATGGAAAAATTCCTGGGAGACTTTGAAGCCAGAAGAGCGGATGACTTTTCTCGGATAAGACTTAATTCGACCAGGATGTTTGATATTTTGCAAGCCGGGAGCACTTCTCGCCTGTCTAGAATTATAACTATATTGGTTGAAGGAGAGGTCTTTCGCAGGCAGCTCGTGGTGCGAGTTCCTTCAGGCGGAGGGGTAACATTTTCTTCGTATTCGGAGCTTCCAGAAATCGTTCGAGACCCTGTAAAAGACATAGATGTCGCTGTTACTGAAGAAAACATCGAGCCCTCTTATATCTTGGTGATGAATGAGGCCCGCTGAAATAGTTGAGCTAGTCAATGAGACATGGAATAACTCATTGACCAATAAAAGGCTGCGGCAGCTACAAGTCGTCCGCCAGCGAGTTCCAGAAGAGCACCTAGAGTTATTTGATAGCCTGACAGATTCTAAGGTGGCCGGCATTCAAGACGACCCGTCCGCAATAGTGGTTATTCTAATTCACGGTATCCAAACGGATGGCGCTTGGCATAGTCTGGTTGAGAAAGAGCTGAGCACGCTTCCTCACACTAATGTTCACGGTCTGGGATATAATTTTGTTTCTGCCTTGCAGTTAGCCTCCCCAATCCGTAGTACTCCCATAAAAAAAGTTACCCAAGATATTAGAGACGCAAGATCCATGGAGCCCAATGCGCAATTTATGGTAATTGCGCACAGCTTCGGCAGCTACATCCTAAGTCGGATATTAGCTACTTCTCCTGATATAAAGTTCTCTCGGATAATTTTGTGCGGATGTATTATACCTACAAGCTACCGCTGGGGCTTATACACCAAGGAAATGGGAAAGAGATCAATACTAAATGATATTGGAACGCGAGACTTTTATCCGGTTCTGGCAACATTCTCAAGTGTCGGTTATGGCAGCTCAGGCAGGAAGGGGTTTCAAACCCCAATAGTTAAAGACAGATACTTTAATTATGGCCACAGCGACTTCTTCGAGCCACAAAACAACCACATCTCGACATATTGGAAACCGTTTATTTCCAATGGTGAAATAGTCGAATCTGAATGGGATCAAAACAAACCGAAGCTTAGTGTTGGAACAAATCTAATGTCCCACCCGTGGATTGGTCGGGTAATATTTTTCGGAACGCTCATAGGAATCGGCCTGACTGTACATTGGTGGAACTCATAGCCTATTAAGTTAATTGACTAGCCGGTGGTTGTGCAAAAGTGTAGTCAAGTCACCGTGATTTCAACCTTTGAAGGGGCTGCCAAACGGCAGCCCCTTTAGCAAGCTGCCCCGCATCATCCGGCATGCAGAACGGAGGTATCGTGAGTCAGAGGCTCAGCCTGCTTGCCCTTGTTATCGCTTAGAACCTCGATCTGTCGTCGTAAAACTTCAAGCTCATTGAGCAATGCTTGCTCAGTGTCGCTCTGCTCAATCACTTCACCTGTATCCAGGTTCAGCCAACGGGCATCGGCAATTCGCACTTCTTTGATATGACGATCATTTTCAGCCTTGATCTCCGCTCTTATCTGAACGGCCCTGCGCAGTTCATACTTGCTCTCCGGGTTGCCGTGGTTGATCAGCAGCGTCGCGGCTTTTTCACAGCCATAGCCATCGGTGCGGAAAAGGAAATCCAGCAGCATCTGTTGATCGGCATGGGCGGAGTAGTACGGTGACATATCAATCACCTCCGCCAGATGAGGTGCAAGATTATCCATGGGCACAGGGGATGCTGTAGCACGCTGCATCAGTTCAGCACCTTTGCTGCCGGTTGCCTGATAGCCCGTGAGGATCACGGTGTTGCGTGGCTCGTTACCCCAGCGTTCCAGATAGCTGACCACCGGCCCGTTATCGCACATGCCGGCGCTGGCGATCACAATATCGGCCTCAAAATTGGAGGGCTGTTTGGGCTTTGTCATGTTCAGATAGTCCACATCGCCTGCCTTGAAGCGGCCATGCTCTACCAGACGCTCCAACATGGCTTGAATCTCATCGGCATTCATCGCCAGTGATTCACACAGTTCAGCGTTCAGGTATTTGAACTTACCGTTAGGCGACTTGCTGCACAGATGTCTTGTATACACCTGAGTCACCGCGTGGCCCAATGGCGCATGAACATTGGCTGTGATTGGCCGATCATTGCCGCTATGCCCAAGTCCCAGTCTGCTCTCTGGTAGGCTAACTTTCATCCATTGCAGAACGTCCATCAGTAACTCCTGAGCACGGTGCAGTGAGAAGGCAGGCATCAAGACCTTGCCGCCCTTAACGAATAGGGTGTGAGCGATGACTTCTGCCAGGCGCGCCAGACGTAACTGGGAATCCTGATGCTCTTGTGCCCGCACACGTCCGCCGTAAGTGGACTCAACAACGATGTAGTCCGTATCGGCAAAAGGATGTTGGCCGCTCTTCATCAGCGGCAGATAGGCGTTCTCATCGGTCTGGCAACCTACGTCACCGCTGAAGCAAATAGTGCGATCAGCATCACCCACTTTCCAACTGATACTGATTAAACAGGCGCCCAAGATATGGCTGCTGCGCAGGTAGGCCATTCTAATGCCTTCGGCCAAGCGGATGATTCGGCCCCATTTGAAACCGAGGTCATCATCCAGAATGCTCCATTGAATCTGCTTCACTTCGTGTTCAGTAAACATGCCGCTTACCCGGGCCGCGTCCAGCAGCATCAGCTCGGTGAGTTCACGGGTTGCACGGGTGGCGTAAACCATGCCAGTAAATCCCTCACGCACCAAGCGGGGCAGCAGGCCACAGTGATCGATGTGGGCATGAGTGAGCAGCACATATTTGAGGCGCGCAGCCTGGAAGGGAAACGCTTGGCTGTTTACCCATTCCTCGCGCTCCGTACCCTGATGCATGCCACAGTCCACTAGAAACTGAGTGTCAGAATCGGTGTGATGCAGCCAGGTGCACGAGCCACTGACACCTTCGATTGCGCCGACGAATTTGATTTTCAACATGAAAGTGTCCTTTACTCTGGGCGACAGCGATCACGGCTCTTGGGTAATGAGCCGAGCTGTCAGTAATAAGTTTTTTGGGTGCGACTGAACGCGTTAGGCCTAGTCGATTATCGACTTGATAACGGCTGCCACTGGACGCCGTCGCGGTATCTCATTGATCTTCGTCTGAGCGCTCGTCCCAGTCGTCAGGGCGCTCGTCATGGCCACGCGACTGCCAGTACGCATCGTTGTTTTCATTCAGTTGATTTGCATGGTTGTCGCGGTCGCTTTTATCGCTCATTGTGATTTTCCTCTAGGAGTCAGCCTGCCTAAGGCCTGCGGTGAAGGCGGGCTCAGTATTTGTTCGCTGCTGGTGGCTTCGATAGGGAACTGACGAGGAAATTTTCTGCTGAGGCGATAAAGCCGTATCACTACGAGGATCAGATGTATCACCGACCGATTCATGATGAGGTCATGAGCCGGGCATCACGCTTGGCCAGCGACTGCCACCCACTGGTAGCTGAGCGTCACGCAGAGGCGCTGGCTCGCTACGCCCGGGTGACCTCTGCGTGCGATGCCCTTGAGTCTTTTCTCGGCGCTCGCCCCCGAATGGATGACGACGTGTTCGCTCTGCTATCGCAACGTCGAGCACAGATCGCTGATTTGATCGCGGGGGCTAACCTTGACGCCTACGAGCAGGAGCTGCCTTCTGGCTTGTACTTAGCAATACCGTTTTTCCCGCGGTGCTCGGACAAGCAACCGGTATGGCTGGTGAATCGAACAGCGAAGCCCATCACCTATATCAGTCGATCAGTGTATGCGTATGCGAGCACAGATGATGCTGTGGATGAGTATCAGGCAGCGGGCTCTGCGTTCAAGGATGGGATTGCAGTTTCTGCCGTGATTGCGCCGGGCGATAGATTGCAGATCGATGAGTACTCAATGAGCTTCGACGGTGACTTCGTCAACAATCGCCGGATTGTTCTCAACATTGATGGCGAGCGCCGCGAATGGTTTGCCAGTATCTCGAAGCTTGGCGGCTACCTCTGGGATGAGGAGCTCCATGGGTTTCATGCGCTGAAAGACGTCACTGACGACTAACCGAGCTGGAGCGAGAGCTGGCGCCGAAGGAAAGCCGAAGTTGTGCTGCTCAACATGTATCTTGGCAGTGACAGCTAAGTAGAAGCGGCATGCGGCTTAGTCGTCTGTGAACTCGCTGATGTCGAGATCGGGAGAAACTTCAACCCATTCGGCGAACTCGTGGCCCTTGAGGTAGTTCAAGGTCATATCAGGGCTGGCATGGCCGGCAATCTTCTGTGCATCTTTGCCCGCCATTTGGTACATCTTCAATGACGTACCGCGAATTTCATGCAAACCCGGCATCTCTTTTGCGCCGTATTGTGGGTAGCACCGTGCGGCATCCCGGGCTTTTTTGAATTCGGTGCTCAGATAGTGTCCAGTGATCTGAGTGGGATGCTCTTTGTTGGCATATTCGCGCTTGCGATCTGGTTTTCTATGGATCAGAAAAGGTGAGTCCACATCATCCCGACACTGATCGATCACTTTCTGAAACGCTGGAGTGATCTCCAGCTTTAACCAGGCAGAGTCGGTTTGATCGCCTGTTTTCTGCTGGATAAGGTACATGTAGCCATCTTTGATTCCATCGAAACGGAGATTCAGTAGGTCGCAGCGGCGTTGCGAAATGACCAGTGCCAGGTCGATGGCGTTCTTAAGCCACTGCGGGGCATGCTCGCGGATTGCCTTGATGCCTTCCTTTGTATGGCGTTTACGTTGCTTGTCCTCGCTCCTTTTCATGGTTTTGGCAGCTACGTTGGTCTCTAAGAGGCCTCGTGCAACTGCATGGTTAAAGAGATCGATGAGAGTGGCGCGTGTCTGGTTGCTAGCGCGCGGCGAGAACCCGTCCAGAAAATCACTGATTTGCTTCAGCGTGATCATGTTTAGGGGTTTATCACCTAGAGCATTACCAATCTGACGATGTCGGATTTTATAAAGATCGAGCGTCGCTGTTTTGAGCTTTTTCTCTGGTAGAACCTTCTCACGATAGTCATCAATGAACTGTCGTAGTGTGAGGGTGTGCTCCGCCATCACTGCCTCGATCAAATCTCTGCTGACCATCAGCTTAGCATTGAGAATTTGTGCGCTTTTGATGGCTTTCTGGCGATCATGCCCAAATTTGTGCCATTTGTTTTTAATTGTATCCTTATAGCGATAGCTCTTTGTGTCCTTGCTGTAGTACAAATTCAAGGGCAGGTCACGATTTGCTTTTTTACGGGGACGAGACATCAATACCTACCCGCAAGTACTTGCTCGACAAACATGTCAGCGGTTTGCAATTGGTACTGGTTCCAGTCGACGTACCAATTACCCACTACCTGTTTGCCCGGCAGCTTGCAGTTGAGTAAATGGTTGCGGATAGATTGGCGACTTAAGGGTGTACCATTCTCTCCCCATACCCGCTTCTGAAATTCTTTAATGCTGATGAGCTCTTGATGAGTGCTCATGGTCTTTCTCCTGGACAACCTCTTCGTCATCGAGTTGAAGGCTTACCCATCGCTCGATCTCTTTGCTGCACCACCCTACTGAGCCGCCACCTATTCGCCGGCTCAGAGGGAATCGTCCTTGGCTCATCCACAAGTAAACGGTGCTACGTGCTATCCCGCACACGTAGATCACCTCTTTGATTCGCATTATTCGGCGCATTAGCTATAAAACCTTATTTAAACAATGTTCGTTATATCGTAAAAGCGATAATTTGAGGCGAAAAATCAAAACCTCTGAAGTCGACTAGCGATGACTCCTACTACGCGCATGCTCGCATCCAAAGTAAGCAGCTCTTCCTCGCCGGCGTTTATCGCGAAAAACAGGAACTGCCCACTTGGTATGTCCATGACGCGGCCTAGCAGAATGGCGTCATCAGAGCGTACGACCACAACGTCTCGCCCAGTCAAAACTGGAGCGTCGGGCTCAATCAGCAGAAAATCATCTTCGCACAAACTTGGAATGTGGAAGTTTCGTGTAGCCCGGAGCAGAAAGGCGCGCGAGCTGTGCGGGAAGGGCCACTGAAAACGGCGCTGTTGTTCCAAATGTTGTTTGTAAGCCGTATCGGGATCGAGTAGAGAGCGAGCTGTCCAGGCCAGAAGCTTTAGGCCAATCGAAGTCCCTGAATTTTTAGGAACGGTGCTGGACTCCAAATATGCCGCGCTCTGCTCACCGGGAACGGCACTCTTGAGCATCCGCTGCACGCTCTGATCGGCCGCCGACGGTATCTGATGCAAATTGCCGCGAAGCAGCCCCATGATCTGTTCGTGATTTTGGCCACTGTCTAGCCATTCGGCCGGCACGTCCAACGCTTTCGCAAGGCTCACAAGACTGCGTGAGCCTTTGTTTCGCCCTGCTTCCAGGGACGCCAGACTCGACTGCGCAATGCCGGCACGATCAGCTAGTTCTTGCTGAGTCAGACTGCGATATTTTCGCGCGTAAGCGACTCGCTTGCCGACGCTATCAAGACTGAAATCCATGGTGGGTTCCTTGTTGAGGTACGAGAGATCGTAAGGAGCTCTGGCTTGACTGTCAACGCATTTACGATAATTTATATCGCAAATGCGATTTTGTAGGTTTTGCGATCCTGTGTTGAAAGGTTCCGAGTGCGCCGCTCGGTTCACCGGGGAGGTGAGTCGTGGATCCAGTGCCAAAGATGCATCCGTGATACCACCGCGAGCGGGCGCGCTTATTGAATGCCGGCCCTTGATCTTCAAAGGCATGCAATGTCACGTCCGATGGTGAGGTCGGACGGCTAAGCAGCTACTTAGCGAAATCTGCGACACAGTGATTGAGTTGGCCTCGTACCGTTTCTTCAGACCAGTCTGAGCTCCTCAGCCATCATCAGAAAAGCGTTACGACAGATTGGTAACAAGGCTTCATGGGGCTTCCAGACCAATTGCTGGATAAAGATGCCTTTGTACCGCTTCAGCTAGATCATCAAGGGCGTCCTTAAGGCGCATGTCCTCCCGGGGATCACCGCTTTTAGGTTCGGAAGTGCGGGCGTGGTGAAGCAAGGCTTCGGCGTAGTTGGTGCTCAGATCAAACGTGATCATTTCAACTCCTGGTTCGTTGCGGTTTTGATAGTTTTAGGGGGCCCGGGCTGCTCGCCCATTTTCGATGCTTAGCCTGATCAAAGGTCGGGCAGAGGCGACTGCTGTCTATCACGATAATCTGTAATACACGCGGCGTGTGGTTTAGATAATGGTTTGTGTGTTACGGATATTTTGTCGGGGTTCTTGTTAATAAACACTAATTACAATTAGCGCTCTTCAGTAATTGTTTGGCGTGCGATAAAAAAGTGCTTGACGCCCAAGTATCTCGCTCCGATCATGCGCGCACTTTCAATTGGTCGGGGAAGAAAAATGGCGAGTCGGCTGGTCGGTCAGATAGGATTAAGGTTAGAAGCGGCCAAGCTTCGTCGCACTATAGTGCTAGGCCATAGGGCTTCTATTGAGATGTTAAGTAAGGAAGGTTTCGTTTCCGGTTACATTCCTAGCCACAACCAACTCCTTGAGCTGATTGCCCGCCAATGGGGATTCGACAGTTATGACCATTTTCTTATAAATCAGAAAAATCTGGCGGCGTACATTGACCTCAATCTTAAAGCGGGGATATGGCATACCTTTCGCCCTGTTCAACCTTCTATCCACGCGTACTCGCGCTGCATTGAGTCGATTGAAGAAGCCTTAATCACAGGAATTCCCCTCGCGGTAGCCGCACAATTCAAAGGTGCCAACTTCGGTGGTTTTGAGTTCAGTGACGCACTGGCGTGGCGGTTTGGTGCGCGGCTGCTCAGAGCTAACATTAGCTTTGCGGGCTTAGAAGCCCGTGGCGCGCTGATCTCTGGCCTATGGGTAGGTTCAGTGAGTAGTTTCGTTCGCGCTGATCTTAGCGATGCCAAATTCTATTCGTCAGATGATACCGGGGTAATCGCACCTGGGATTCGGCTCGGCCAGATTGACTTCGGCGGCGCTAATCTTGAGCGAACAGATCTTCGGTGCTCCTATTTTTCGCACTGCTCATTTCTAGGCGCCTCCATGACCGGGGCTGATCTTAGGTATTGCCATCTGACGTCTTCTTATTTTGATAGCGATGTCAAACCGTTGATTGATGACATTAGGCGGGGCCGCTTTAACGAGCCATGGATCTATAGCCCTGACCAACCTGATCGGCTTGTCGCCTGTCCGGCCTAGGTACTAATAGTGGTTTAGGGTTAATAACTATAAACCGCATATTCGATCTTTAAACTATATATAGGTAATAGTCAGTACTGACATTCATTGGGACACAGATTGTTCATCCTTGGGACAGGTTCACCGGGGCAGAGAAGTTTCGCCAAAATTCTGCCTAGTTAGATGTGGATGGTTCAAAGAGGGAAGAGGATATGGACGATTTAAAGAAAGTATCTCATTTGCTATACGCCCCGGGTGAGGTCATGCCTGGCATCGAGATGTCGTTGGCGGAGGCGTGCGCGCGCGGTTCTGCGGCTGCGTTGTTTGTTGAGATGCCGTTCTGTGTTGTGCGCGACTGGATCTGGATCGATCTCATCGTGCCTGACTCGATACGAGAAACGTTACAGGCGTCCGGGCAACAGCCGGCGATGGTGTATGCCGGCCGCGTGTTGTATGACAGTGCCCATCGTTTCGACGAGGGTGACTGGGTACGAACATCGCAACTGGTTGAGTTTGCTGATGGGTGCATTTTCAGAACGCGCAATACCCGTTATGTGCTTGCTGGCCCGGGGGTTCGCAAAAGCGCTGAGCTCACAACGGTGTTGAGGATTTTCTGATGCTCAGTCCGATATTGGGGAGCATGGACGTACCAGACAACCGGCACCCTGATGTGCCATGCGACATCTGTGGTACCTCCACGCGGGTGCCTGGGTACGGTGAGCAGTTCGGTGTGCTGCAAGCGCACTGGGGGTATGGCGCGTGCCACGACGGTGAGCGTTACCGCGTCCGGATGTGTGAGAGCTGCTTCTTCATGACCTTGGCGTACCTGCGGCAGGAGCGGCGCATACATCATTTATTCGACGACACACAGCAGCATGACGACTATGAGTTTGGGCGTATTGCTCGCGACGACTATTGGTTGGACAGCTAGGCGTTAGTGGGCCCAGATGCTTTCCACGCACAAGCGAATCCTGTCATGCGTATTCATCTCCAGTCAGATTTGGATCTTGAAGGGAGAGCCCTTTACTGGCCGGTTTTACGCACGCCGATGTGGTCATTCTGGCGGGCGAAACCCTCGTTGGTTATCCAGGTGACGAAACTGGATTCAATCCTGGCGTGGAGCTAATGATATGAAAATGCCAATCTCCACCAAGGGCGAGCCTATAGCAGCCAAGCTGCGACGTGCCGTGAATACGTCCTTCGGTCGCCCGGTGACAGCTTATCTGACCGACTGTTATTTCCTTGCTGGATGCGGCCTCGGCATTACATACGGTCACGCTAGAAAAGACATGCAGGGGCGATTCGCGGACGGCCATAGGATTCGAACCTCGCAAGTAGTCGAGGCGCACCGCTACGGAGAATTTTGGCTTCTGCACACGTACAGTGGCAGTTTGTATGTGGTGGTGACATTTCGAGAGGAGGGCGGTCTCGAGTCGCTTTATACGATGCTGTCTATTCTTCTGAACGGCGTTCATCCAGCTCCCCCGTCCCTTCAATAATGGTGATTAAGGCCATAAGCACCGGTCGGTTTCATCCAAGCTCATGTCTTATTTTGTGGTGGGAAGATGCAGTCGCTCATCTCGTTTGAGGTCGGTAGTCCAACGCTTTTCTCCCGGTGGGAGGCGAACAGAATATTCGCTGCTGAGGTGTGCGCGTACGATCAGCAAAGGTTGATCAGGAGGGCGAGGGTTTTGTTCCTGGTTGCCGAGGGCGTGGCGTCGGTGTTGGGGAGCCACTTGGAGAATGTACGCAACGCCAAGCTCCCTGCGTCGCAAAAAGACTTTGTCGAGTGGCTGCGAGAAGAGAATGATCGTTACAACGCGGCCCAAGGGGTCATGGGTTTCATCTACGAGGGGCACCAGTACAGGTACTTGAGCTACGTAACCTCTTCATTTATCGCGAAGCTGGATCCGACACTCAAGATGGGCGTCAGTTACCTCGACAATGACACCGGCCAACAGGTCTGCGTCGCTTTGGATCCGCTTCCTGTAACACCTTAGCGCTCAAGCCGCGAGAAGCGGCTGCCTCGCACGGCGACTCATGCCACGTGAGCGCGCCGGGCTTCCACTTCCGCATTGGGCTGGGTGCGGTGTTTGTCCCACTTGTCGCTTAAGGCCTTGTCGAGCGCCATCACGGCAGAGGAGGCGGCGGTCATCTCGCTCGGCATCCATTTTCCGTAATGATTCCTGAGCATTTGATCGTCGGTATGGCCCAGCTGCCTGATTATCCATTGGGGCTCTGCAAAGTGAGAAAGCGCCCGACTCGCGAACGTATGCCGGCTTTGATTGAATCCTCGGTATCTGACGCCAGCTTTTGCAGTGTGTTTTTTAAACCATCGATCCAGCGCGGACTGGCTCCAGGGCATATCTGTTCGTGGATCGCGAAAGAGCAGGCGCACCTGTTCCTTGCCGATGGTGAGGTTGTCCAGGTGAGTGACTTCTATTTCCTCAATCGGTGCATGCTGCGCATCAGTTAAAATCTGACGAAGCAGATCGACTGCCGGATCCAGAACGTCGATTTCTCGGGCTCTCGACAAAACCTTCGGTGCCTTGTGTTCGCCTTGCACAAAAGCTCGGCGGACTGAAATTTTCCTGCGCGGTAGGTCGATGTCCTCGACTGCCAATGCGATTAGCTCCGAGCGCGACAGCCCGAGCCAACAGTTACAGACCACCATCCTGGCTGATGCCATGTTTTGCGGGTCGGCCCAAAGGAGCTTCTGCATCTCGTCGAGATCGAAAGGATCAGCAATGCTTTCGGCCTCCATGCGATGGTTGGTAATGCCATCAGCCCGGTTGGAGAGGGTGATGTCGTTCTTCCTGGCATCCTCCCAAACTCCCGTACAACGGTTAGAACATCGTTTGCTGACCTTGGCGATAAGCCTGCGGGGTTCGCGCTACTTCGTACCAGCTGGTTCCTGAACTGCTGTAGCTCCTGAGTCGTCACGTCCGCCAGGCGCCGATCTCCGAATCTCTGAAGGACATGCCTGGCGCGGCTTCGGTAATTGATAGCCGTACTTTTCGATTTGCCTGACGATTGCGTCTTCAACCAAGCCTCGACCCCTTCGGCTACGGTCATATGATGGATGTTTTTAGGAGCGTGCTCGGCGGAAACTGCCTGCTCCTGTCCAACCTCCATCGCAAGCAGCCGCTTGCCCGTTGTGGAGCCAGGAAAGCGTTTTGAATAGTCGAAACGTCCTGCCGCAATCGCGTCGACCACCTGCTGGCGTAAGCGAGCTGCCATTGCGATGCTCAGCTCATCAAACTGACCGCGCTCGACGACCTCACGACAGCGTTTTCCGCGATACATGAAATTGATCCTTAGCGACCTTCCATGGCGTTCGACGCCCGGTGGAAGCGGTGAGGGAGTAGTCGTTTGGGTGGTTTCCAGGGCAGTAACGCTCATGGGAATGCTCCGTTCATGTGATGTGCAAAGCGCGGTTCCTCCGTGCTGTGCTGGTGGTTCGAGTCAGAGTGATGAAAATCGCTAAAACGATATCATGCGAAGCGCATGTTGACAATGATCGTTAATGTGATTAATTTGAGTGTGGTGGCTCTTACGCCTTAACGGATTGGTACGCCCTGCTGGATAGACAGTGAAGGTCGTGAAATGGAAGCAATTGGGAATTTAGGTGCGATAGGTATTTATACCCATCGCCAGTGATGTTCGCTGATCGCCATAGGGACAGCCTTCATAATTGTGTGTATGCGAACTTGGCGGCTGATCCCTGCTGTATGCAATTAGCTAAATAAGTCGGACTATGCGCAAAACAAGAGACCGATGCATATCGTTAAGAATACGTGGTGGACACCACAGCCGAACCCAGCGGTGACTCTGGAATAATAAGGAATCAATAATGAAAACTATCTCTATTAATGAATTAGAAATTCTGCTAGCTCGTAATGACTGGCAGCACGACGAAAGTCTCGTAGTCGTTCAACGTCTTGATCGCCAAGTTGAAGACTGGAGCGTAATTAACGAATTTCCTAAGCTGATAAACATTACTCATGTTTGGGGGTGGGCTTCAAAAATCTCTAGCCTCGAAGGTGTCAAAATCACTTACAACGAAGGCTTTAGCTACGACGAATGTGACAGTGATTCTCTGTCTACAGGAACCGAGGGGCTTGATGATGTTTGGTCTGTAGAAGGCGTTACAGTTGTTGATTATGACGGTGATGAGCTGAGTGCACACGCAATGGCCAGCTACCTGAATTCAGATTTCAGCGGCATTGATTACAGCGTGCTTGAAATTAACCAAGTAACTGACATTGACGTAGACGAGGATGCCGACATGAAGACATTCACAGTTAAGATTGATAAAGCGCCTAGTATCCGTTTCACTGGCAAGCTGACAGCAAGCGCTGCCAGTTCTGACAATAAAGCGATGGGTAGCAGCTACAGTGGTCACGCAGGCCGCTGGACAGAGCTTGAATTATATGAATCTAAAGGCGGAAAATTCGTCTGTCATCAAGTTGCCCGGACACTCTGGCAAGGTGAGCGCGACCGCTTCAGCGGCAAGGTTTGCGAAACGCTGGAAGAGGTTAAGGACTTTTTTGGACACTGCTGGCTAGCAAGCGAGCTTTATGCAAAGGCTGGAATTGCTTTAGAGGAAAATATTTCTGACTGCTGCTGATAGCTTTCTTAGATCCAAACCCGCCAAAGAAAACTCTTGAGGGAGAGCTATGTAACTAAGAGTTAAATAGCTCAATGCTTGGTGCTTCTGCGCCAGGCTTTACTGTCCCAGCTCAGTATCCGTAGAGTCTTTCCTAGGGGCTTGGATAATGGTTATATTCTTAATGGCTTCGAGAAATATAAAAGATTTCTCGCTATCAGTTATTTCTTCTTGACTCATTATCTCGATAACTTTGAAGACGGCATCGTTTATTTTCTTTTGCGGATTAGTCAGTGCAAAAATTCCCTGAGCCTGAGCCGGCCAATGCGGAGCAATCATAAGCAACAAAGCGAACAAATGGCGTTCATTGATGGGTGTCGACCTTTTTGGTAGCAGAATTTTTATATGCTGCCACGCTTTGACTTGGTCTTCGCTGAGTTTTTTGTTTCTCCCATATGTGTCCATTGCTTCATAGGTGAACCGATACATCTTTCCCGAAACGCTTTCAACATTCTTTCGAACGGCAGCGCTAGCATATGCATGCTGAGCGGTAGTATTGCCAACTATCGCATCAAGGCGACTGTTAATTATTTGTGCAGCTAGGGAGCTAGGGCGAAGGATGCTTGCTGCTGTTTGTTTGGCATCGGCCTGATGAATAAAATCATCTAGAAATTTTTCCGGAATGCACTTTAAGAAAGTGACTGGGGCATAGCTCAGCGCTGGATCGCTATCGGGCATGAAAACTATGCGCGCATGCCAAGCCTGAATTAAGTTTTTCTTGGTTTCCTGGCTTAGGTTAAACAGGCTGGCGATACTTTCTATCTCATGAAGAGGTTCGTTATTGTCGTAATGAAAGTGGCATGTGGTTCCATTTATCAAATAGTGATAGCGCATTTTTTTGTCCTTATTATTTTTATAATGTATATACTTTGAGCTATGCGTTTTTGGTTTGTCAATCGGCTAGACTCTTGTCGTATATAGAGACTTACATATACAGCTTTGGATTTAATATATGTCGTTTGACATGGATATGGTCTGTCCCGGGCAGAGTGGACACTGACTTAAGGTGGATAATGTCCGCCGTAAGGAGTGTTCATGACCCAGACCAGACGACGTTTTCCTGAATCCTTCAAACGCGAGGCGGTAGACCAGGTGCTTGCCGGCACGCCGATTCGGCATGTGGCCGATACGCTGGGCATAGCTGAAAGCCTGCTGGGCAAATGGAAGCGCCAGTACGAACAGCAAGGTGATGATGCCTTCCAAGGCAATGGCAAGCAGCGTGGCGAGAGCGCGGAACTGCGTCGCCTATGCCAGCAACTGGCCCAGGCCACCATGGAGCGCGATGTTTTAAAAAAGGCGCTCGCCATCTTCTCGCAGCCCACGAAGTGAGGTTTCCGCGTCATCGAGGCGTTGGCCGCTCGATATCCCGTAGCGCCAAGTGCCGGCTGCTGCGGGTATCGCGCAGCGGTTTCTATGTCTGGCAGCAGCGGCCTCCTTCGGCGAGAGAGATGGCGAACCGACGCCTGAGCAAGGAGATTCGCACCATCCACCATGAGGTGAATGGGATCTATGGCCATCGCCGAATCAAGGCCGAACTGGCGCCCATGGGGCATGCGTGTGGTCGGCACGGGTTGCCCGGCTGATGCGCGAAGCTGGTTTGCGCGTTCGCTCGCGCAAACGCTGGCGGCTGGTTTCCACTAGTCGTCACGCTCTGCCGATTGCGCCGAATAACCTGGATTGCCAATTCGCCTCGGATCGCGCCAACCGGCACTGGGTCTCGGACATGAGCTACGTGCGGACGGCTCAAGGCTGGCTGTATCTGGCCGTGGAGCTCGATCTCTATTCACGCGCTGTTTTCGGTTGGGCGATGCACCACCGGATGCAGCAGGCTCTGGTGCACGCTGCTCTAGAGATGGCCGTTGCACGCCGACAGCCGAAATAAGAAGTGCTGCTGCACTCGGATCGTGGCAGCCAATACTGCGCGTTCGCCTTGCTTCGCCGACATCGAATCGTGCCCAGTCATTCACGTCCGGGGAACTGCTGGGACAACACCGCGATGGAGAGCTTCTTCCGTTCGCTGAAAGCCGAGCGGCTGTACCTGACTCGCTACGCCGGCTATCAGGAGGCGAAAACCGACCTGTTCGAGTACATCCGCTTTTACAATCACCGCCGTCGCCACTCGACGTTGGGCTATCTCAGTCCGATGGAGTTTGAGCGGCGAAATGCGAGCAGTAGCTCTTAACTACCTTGTCCACCAGTTCCGGGGCAGACCACTAGCCCAGGAGGCATGCATTGAGAGCAGTATGCATCTCGGTTGTCCGTAAGCTGCGTCCGAGGTGCCAGGGGATCATTTGTCCTCGGACGCGATGTCCGTTATCAGGGTTGGCGTAAAGGCGAGCTCCAGTGTGTGCAGCGCATACCACCGAAGCTGCTCTGCGTTTAACGTCGATTGGGGAGCGATGGCAGTGGTAACCGGGCGCGAACATGGCTCCTTGAGCAAGTCACACCTGAAATAAACACGAATTGAAGTGCAGCATCGTTTTTGGCTAGATGCGTTCGTAAGCTACTGAATTTAAAGGAAATAAATCGATTTTATAAGTATTGGCTATTTGCCAATAGCGACCGTTCGTCGGAACATTAAAACAGAGGGGGTTGAAAAAAAATTCGCGAGACGGATCTATATATTTGAGAACAAAAAAAAGCGAGTGATGTGAAGCCTGAATTTTTTGTGTCAGATGAGACGCGATTTTGTGGCATCCATTGATCAAGCACGACCGTTAAATTTGAAGAGCATGTGCAGCTGGCACCTCCCTCTCCCTAGGGATCGCCTCCTTCGCGGCCGACAGGCTGCGGCTTAAGGTTTGACAACAAAAAAATGAAACGGCCAAATTTTTTTTTGGCTAAAACACAAGATGTTGTGTTTGGTTTTTACTTCAAGTCACTTATATTGCGATTTCAGTTGTTTTCAATCATTCTTCCGCAGTCCATCGCGGGCTTTCTATCATCTGGCCTCGACTCTGATTAGCGGGAGCGCTCCGAAGCGCCCGGGCGAGGGTATGGCGAGCTGCGCAACGCGAACGAGATGATACGATCCCTTAGGATAGACGTAGCACAGGCATGAGCGTTTCGATGTCCCCCTTCCCGGCCTCCCCGTCATCGACGTCTTTGCGCCCCGCGCCAGTGCCAGCATGAAGGTCGGCTCGTGCTGGATGCCTGGAGCAGGCGCTGCATGTCACGTCAGCGGCGTCGCACAAGAGGCTGATCCACTACCGCGACCTCGGGGCAGCCAGTACGACTCGATCCGCTATACCGCGCGCCTGACCGAGCTGAAACACCGTCCATAATGAAGGAACGTGAGGCCGCGGGGATGGTGGCCTTGAAATCGTCTCACTGGTAAAACCACCAGCGCCTGCTGAGCTCAATCGGCTATTCCCGAAAGAGGCTTAGGCAAGCTTGCCACCGGCAACTAGAAGGTCTGGCCATGGCTGCCTAACTTAAACGACGTAGCCTTGCACGAAAACGGGAGCGATTCAGTACCTGCTGAACGCAGTGAGGTTTTAGATACCTTGTATGTGCTCGTTTATATAACCATGGCTGGAGCTCATCCAAATTTGCGAAGTATTTTCGACCGTTTCGACCGTTTCGACCGTTTCGATTAGGCGGTAGCGCAGCGCCAGATCCCGGCGAACCTGCTCGACTGCCTGTGACCTTTTCATGGCTTTTCCACGTGTGCGAATAGTTTACCTGTTCAGGTAAACACTATAGGTATGTAGGGTTATGCGACATATATTAGGGGTAGCTTTCAACGGCGATGAATGCTCTGGCGATGCATCGGGCTTGGTATCTATTCTATAAGCATATGGTTGGCACTTCCGCTACCAAGGAAAGCTCAGCGGCTGGCAACCCACAAAGGAGTGTTTTATGTCGAGGCTGGTTAGGATCGTACTGATTGATTCGTTGTGTCGTGGCACCAAAGCTGACCTTTGCCTAGTTGGCAACACAGCCATCATGGGTACCAACGGCATTGGCAAGACCAGCTTCATGCGTCTGATCCCGATTTTCTATGGCATAAAGCCAGGGGAGTTGATTTCAGCCGACTCGAATAAGAAATCATTTGCCGATTGGTACCTGCCCAACCCGACTAGCTTCATCGTTTTTGAGTATCTGAATTGGGAGAGCCACCTGCGTTGTGTCGTCATGCATAGGAGCAGCGATACCTACGCTTATCGTTTTGTGAAAAGTGGTTGGCGCAGCGAGCTCATCTACGAAGACATTGAAGCCGGACGCATGGTCATGTCGTCCGAACTCCAGCGCCACATGTCGAAGCAGGGGGTGGACTGCACCGCGCAAATCCCGCCGCTGTATTACGGTCGCACAATTCTATTCAACACCGACTCCAATAACCTTGAAGGTATTGACGGCATCGACAAGCGAAACCTGGTTCGCACGATGCGATCAGCATATTCGTTGGCCCCGCGTGGCAAGCATCTGTCTGGTCTTGACCGCCTAACGGTCGCGCTTATCGAGAGTAAAGGTACTTTCGACTCCATGAAGTCGACTATGGCCAGTATTTTGGATCAGGACAGTGCCAATCCTGCCGACATGCTTAAGACCTTTTCGGTGCAGTCTTTCAAGGAAATCCTGGACTCGCGAGATGGATACCTAGCACTTGAAGAGCTGGGTAAAACCATCGTTGAGCTTGATGCGACTCGTCATGAGTTTGAAGCGTGTATTGCCGAAATGGGCAAGCTACGGGGTTGGGCAGCTTTGCTCAATGAAGATCGAGAGGCAGACAGCAGACTGCTCGATGACGAAGCTAAATTGCTAACCGCGAAGGAGAGTGAGTTTAACGAGCAGGCCAGCGATTTGCGGGGTAAAGCTGGGCTTAAGGTTAGTGAAGCGGGTGTTGCCGCCACGACTGCTGAACAGTCTCTGAAAGCGGTCGAAGATAGGCAGGAACGCTTTCAGCAGCATGGCATTGATGAGCTACGGGCTCTGCATCAACGCTTTGAGGGGATGTGCTCTTCGGTCAGTGAGAAGCGCCAGCTACAGGAAAATATTGAGCGTGAGGGCGCTGACCTACGCCGTTTCGCTGAGATCAGAATCCAGCAAATCAAAAACGATTTTGCACGTGGTAAAGAATCTCTGGAAGCGAACTACAAGGTAGCTGTCGAGGATTTTGAGCATCGCTACGTAGACATCACGACCAAAAGAGAGCAAGGCTTAGACGACTGCCAGGCAAGGGAGCGAGTCGAGACTCTCGCGCTCCAGCAAAAACTGACTGGGCTGGAGGTGCGTCGCGGGCAATTGCAAAGTGAGCACGCGCAGCTTGCTAGGATGAAGGTGCCTCCCGAAAGTCAGGTCGCTATTGATGAAGCTAATGCAACGATACGCCGCTTGGATGCAGCTCTTAGCGAAACGAATGAGCTGATTGCGCAATGCCAAAAAGACACTCGAAAGATTCAGGAAGGTCTTGATGACTGCGCCCGTGGCACACAGAACATTTCCAACAATCAAAATGAGCTTGTCAGGCTCCAGGAGGAGCTCAAGCGTCAATGCGAACCCGGTCGGGATTCGTTCCTTGGATTCCTTCGCTACTGTCCAGAGGGCTCTCCAGACTGGGTATCCACCATTTCTAAGATCGTTCCAGCTGAGATTCTCTTGCGTACTGATCTTTCTCCCCGAATATCGGGAAAGGGCGATTCAGGGAGCTCGCTTTATGGGTACGAGATTGATCTAGATCGCCTTGACGATGGCTTGATTGCCAACCTTGAGCAAATGCGTGTGCAGATTGCTGAGTTGGCAATTCAGCTCGATGATCTCGACCAAGAGCAGTTAAGGATTCAGAAAGAGGCTGACCAGCTCACTGGGAAGTTGAAGCATCAGAAGCTTGTATCAGAGCAGCTCAGCAGGAAGTGGAGTGAGTGCGACGCAAATTTGAAAACTCAAATTAGTGCTCATGAAGCTTTGTGTGAGCGGGCTGAAGCTGAGCATCGCGAGAGCTTGGAGCGTTTAAATACTGAGTTGATCGAGATGACCGCTTTGGCCGGGGAGGCTGCACAGGCGTTAAAGCTTGTAGAAGCAGTATATGGCCGGGAGCGCCTGGCCATTAAAAATGAAGCCAAGCTGCACGTTGAGGCCCTCGAAGCAGAAAAAACTACCTATAAGCAAAGCTATGATAGCCAGGTAGATGGATTCAGGCGTGAGGAAAAACAGCAGATCGAAGGAGTGAACGCGGCGCTTGAATACGATCTTGGTGCCAAGGGTATCAATAACCTTCAGCGCAATCAGCTCCTGAAAGAAATTGACGATTTAGAGCAGAGAATCAAACGCTGCAACGAGTCGCGTAGCCTTATTGAAAGCTATGAGCTTTTTCTGGCTAATGATCTTCCTCGGCTACCCGAGCTTGGTCTTGAGTTATCAAGGAAGCAGGCAGCACTGGAGCTGGCTGATAGGGAAAGGGTACGTCTTGAGCAGGATCTTGATGCGCAACGAAAGTTACATAGCAATGCACGCAAGCTGCTTCGCGAAAAATGGGACATTGTCAGTAAAGACCAAGATCGACTGGCCAAGGTTATTGCTCGCCTATCGAGTGTTGCGGCGAACACGTCGGAGTCCATACCTACAGGGATGTCCGTAGCTCAGCTGGAATACCAGGCATCGCAATTGGCCGTTAACCGTAAGCGTCTTGCAGATTCAGGGCGTGAATTGCTTCGTACTGTCCATGACCGGTTTGTACGCAGCCCTGCACGTTCTCTTGCCCACACCCACCAAGGTGCGAAGATCAGCAGGATCTACAGCCAGGCCACAGCAGATGCTGACGATGAATACCAAGCGTGGGTTTACGCAGCACCGCCACTGCTAGACCTGCTCAATAGTCAGCCCGATCACAAACGGTTGCTGATCATGCAAATTCACAACCTGTCCACCGAGCTGGAGAATAGCCGAGGGCAGCTCAAGGATCTGCACAAAACGATCCTGAAACTAGGCCGAAGGGCTACAGACAAGGCCAGAGAGACATTAGGTGCTTTCCCGGCGATCAGAAACTTTGAGTTTCATGTGTCATCTCGAATTCATGCGCTGGATTTCTGGGATGAGTTAGAAGCCTATGTGCGAGAGTTTGCGCGTTGGAAGGCTTTGGGAGCCGATCTCTTGCCATCGGCCTCGTTTATCTCGGCGATGAAGCAGGTAGTGCAGAAGCTTGCGGAAGGTGCCTTTGGCGCAACACTTTCCAACTGCTTTGACGTGTCGGTTCGAGTGGATGACCAGGGCAGTAATAAGGTCGCAACCACGAACAATCAACTGATTGGGATCAGCAGTCAGGGCCTTTCAAGGATCATCGTCTACATGATCTATGTATCGCTTTTTGAGCTGCTGCGGGATACGGCCGATTTTGAGATGTCTATTCCGTTCGATGAGGCTCTCGAAATCGCGCCAGAAAACGTTATCGCGTTGGTGAGCTACTTCAACAATCGGCATATCAGGATGTTGGCTGGCTTCCCAGGCGGCGCACCTGAATTACTTCGCCGCTTTCAGCATTGCTACACCCTACGTCGGCAGAGGGAGCGGGTCATCGTCACTCAGTACCTGCCTCCTCGCACGAATCCACTCCAGGTATTAAATGACGAAATTGGTGAGAGCAAGGAAGCGGGGATATACGCATGAGTCGTTTGCGTGAGTGCCTTGAAATACTGCTTCGGGGGGGATTCATCTGCCCATTCAGTCAACCGGATCTTCACCAGGCAATGCTTGATCAGGATCTAGCTGTGCGAGTAGAGCAAGGGTTGCTGCCACTGGGGCGGGTGCTGGCATGTATTGGTGATGAAGCTGCACCAGATACGTTTTATGCGGGTTACGCATCGCTCGACTCACCTCAGGATCGCCAGTCTGTGGCCAGTGAGCTGACGTGGCTTCGTGATCAGATCAAACCTTTACTGGATTTTATTCGTCTGTATAGCCGGGCTGAAGGCAGTGATGTGTACTTGGCTCCCGGTGAGGAGGTTTCTTTCTCTAGGCTGATCGAGGCTATCGAGGCCAATACCACATACGCAGAGATGCTTCGTGACCTTGCGGGACACCAAATCTTTAGGCGTATCAGTTCAGCCCGCGATAACAAAGACAGCCTTGGGAGAGCGCTAGAGGCCTTAACAGATGAGGGCTTCCTCGTGCGAGCCAACACGCAAAGCGCAAATTATGTAGTGACCGGAAAAATGGGTTATGTCTTCATGGCCTTGGAATGGGTGGCTGCGTATCACGAAATTGCCGAGCCCGAGAATCGTCACGAGCTGGCTGCTGTGCAGGGAGGCTTGGAGCTTTGAAGGCTGAAGACTGGAAGCGACTTGGGCAGAGCGTCGCCGCCAACGCGGAGCTGCTTGAGTTGCTGGCAAACTCAGACGAGCTCGGAATCACTACCCAAGAAAAGGGGCAGAAGAAGCTTCTGTCATGGCTAATCGCAAAAAACCTTATTGATGTTGATGACGGGGTCTACAGCCTGTCGTCGTTGATGCTGGATCTGGGCGCTCAAATCTCGATGACAGGATTCGAGAGAGCCGCTCTAGATTTGGAAGAAAGCATCATAGCCATTACGAATCTTTGCGAATCCTACGGGAGCGCACGTGATAGCGGCAGCGTCGACAGAATGGCACGCGTTGAGAAGAAGCTGAGCCTGCGGCTACGCCAGATCATCAAAGCAATTCGCAGCGAGATTGTTTCGACAAGAATGTTTGTTGAGGCCGGTTTCAATTTTTCTAATAGCCTCTCCGACCAGCTGCGTGAAATTCGCCATGTGGCGGATCGTCTAGTGCATATTCATGACCGGCTGAGCTTATTCACGTACGAGAGCCTATCGCCGCTTTGTCATGATGACCGCACCTTACATCGAGTGATTGTGAAGTTTTTTCTCAGCGCACTCTCCAAGCAACGCGCTCAGCTGCACGACCTCATTTCTCGTCTGAACAAGCTCAGTGTCGCTGTTCGTAAGCGCAAGCGGCAACGGCAACTAATTCTTGTTGTTGATGCCTGGCTTGATAGTGGAAATATTCTGGATTTGCTCCCCATGCAGGACGCGAAAACTTACTCAGGGAATATTCGTGCCCAGAATATAAGTCTGTCTGCGCATGCGGTTGCCGGGCATACCGATGCTGATTACGTCGCTCAGTTGGAGTCGATTATCGCCAGTCTGCCTCTCCCCAAGGAGCGGATTTTACGGGATGTTGCTCAAAGGCAAGAAGGTGAGTACTCGTTAGTGCCCGACGTTGAGTTGGAGCAGGAGGAAGAGGTGCCGCCATTTGCTGAGCCCCATCTTATCGCGATGCTGGAGGCTTACAAGCAGGCTCAGGCCCCTCAATCGGCTGTGGATTATTGGCTGTTGAATGGCCATCCTGAGGATGACCTCAAGGTCTGGCTATGTGCTCTGGACAACTATCTGCTTGTGCTTCAGTCAGAAGTCAAAAATACGGGAGGAAAGCTGAATTTCAGCATCGTTCCCGAAGAGCTTCCAATGAGCCGATATTCAGCGAATCAGTACATCACAGATATTTGGATTTGCTCAGAGCATGCCCTTGATCAACCTCGCGTCAGAGCCATGCATTGCTGATGCATGCTGAATACCATGTTTGCCCCCATCTATGATCCAGCCAGGTGATATCAGAGCTATCGCCGAAACGGTAGCTTTAGCAAAGGATTACGTCACGGCCAACAAATTATGGAAACGTATTAATGCACAGTACGGGATAGGCACTAAGCAAGGGGCACGGTTTAGCCTAACGGCGGCGGATCACAAGTACCTTCGCGATATTGTGAGGAACGAGTATGGCTTCGATCCTTTGAAGGAGAGGCCGCTCGACGGTGAGCTCGACCGGATGTCATTGGCGCAAAAGACCCGAAGCGAAAAGCTATCGGGCGAAGAGGTGGGCAGGGACATTATTTTGGTCAGCTCTGGGAGTGGCGACCTGTTTCTACCTCAGGGGGATTTCACTCTGCCCACGGGGGCTGTACTTCAGCTTCAGGCAAGCTCGCTCCATGGAGCAGAAGAGGTCGTTCTGGTCGAAAACCTCAGCCCTATGTATCACCTTCATCGCTACATCTGGCCTGAAGGGATGAGCCAGATACCAATGATTTTCCGTGGAAGCCCTCAGTATTCGCCCGCAGCTGTAGCTAAGGCGTTGGCGGGCGTCAGGAGGGTTATCTGCTTTCCAGATTTCGATCCACAAGGGCTGCTCAACAGTTTCTGTACCGACAAGGCCGGCGGGTTGATGATACCAACCAAGAGCGCGCGCGCTGAACTGATTCGCAGGGGCTTAGATAAGCCGCAAGACTACACCAGGCAAGTTGAAGCAAGGGATTGGCTGCGTAAGCAGAAATTGGGGCTTGAGTTCGTGACTGATCTGTTGGTCTCAGAAACAGGATTCAGCCAAGAATCTATGGTTGGGCTGGACTTACAGGTTGTAGACCTTCCGTGAGTCACAGTATTCAGCCTCACCCACAAGGCAGTGGCGAGTCGCTGCATTATTTTTGAGCCAAGGGGTATGCCCTCGTATGCTTGAAAACTTTACCTGTTAATGTAAACACTATAGATGCGTAAATTCTGATTGCATATATTTCTCCTGAGGGCAAGGAGCCAGCAGTCAGAGAATTCGACATGGCGTCATTCACACAGCTTTGGGCAGTCGCAGGTCTGGCCGCAGGATTGGGCTTGCTGCTCGCCTTGGTTCTAATATGTAAGCAACTGCGTATAAGCAGCCTGCGCTCGACGCGCCAGGATTTGCTACGGCAGGTTGAAGCTTTGAGCAAGGGTAAGCGCGAGCTTCTAGACCACCAGTTTGAGCTGCAAGCCGCGCTCCGCGCAGAGCATGCACATGCTGAGCAGTTAAAGCGCAAAGCCATACTAGAAACGGCCACCCAGGATGAATCCCTACATGCAGCCAGGAGCAAAGCATGACCATCTCGGGATGGATTTGGTATGTCCTTTGGATAAGTCGACTGCTTTGCCGATCCGGAATGGTCGGTCTTGTGTGCCTACCGACAGAAGGAACGACACGAGAGCAAGAACTCGTCATGCACGTTGTATCGAGTGTCTTCTCGATTTGCCCATCACCTTGCACTCTTGAATGTGGTCGGCGCTAGGGCGTTTGTCGCTGGCGCTCAGTCCGGCCGGCACTCAAAATAGGCGCTTTGATGTCGTTGATGAGTTCGAAGCCCTTATGAGCACTCTTTACCTGGCCAATTTCACCAAATGCTCATTAATTGTGCCCGAGACCCGCATCGTTGCTGGCCTGCTGTTGCAGGGAGTGGAAGCTCAAGAATGGGAAAAGCAAGTACATGAGCTGAATGTACTGCAAAAACGCACGGCTAAGACGGCAGCGAGCTATGCCGATTTGGCGCGTGCCCGGTTGCAAACGATGGATGCAGATCTCTGGCAATTGGTGCGGGACGGCAGCGCGCCTGTTGCGACCCATGCGGTATTGGCTGCAACGGTAAAGTTTTCGCCCTTGTTCGGTGACTTTCTGCGTACCGTCGTGCGTGACCAGTTCCGCCGCTTCGCTACCCACCTGGAAACACGGCATTGGGACGCCTACATCGAAGACAGCCTGCGTTCGCAGCCGAACATGCCTGCCCTCAGCGACTCCACACGGGTTAAGTTAAGGCAAAATGCCATGCGTATGCTGGCGGAGGCCGGTTTCATCGAGAGCACCCGCAGCCTGCGCCTGCGCAGTCAGCGGATTGAACCAGCTGTTCTTCATTATTTACGTCAACACAATGAGCAATACGTGCTCGATTGCCTTCAGGTATGCCCGTGAACGACCTCGACGAACGCCTCAATAAAATCCTGGAGAAGGTAACCTCTGATGACTTCCTTGGCGGTCAGGGACTGGGAAACGAGGTGCCGTTTTACGCCTTTGACTACCCGCCTCAAGATGAGCTGAAGGTGCGCGAGCATGTCCTGTTTCTCGAAGGGGCTATCAGCAAACGCCGCCCCGGGCTGAAGGTCGCGTTCATCAACCTGTTTGAACTGCTGCTGGACATGCTCAACAAGCGCAAGTTGCTGGAGAAGTCCATCGACCGGCAAGCGCAAAAGGGCGATGAAGCTCTGCAAAAAGCCGTCAAGGCACCTCTGGATGCAAGCAAGGTCGCCAAAGAGCTGGTTGATCGTTATCCGCCTAGTGAGTACGGCTTGCTGGTTATCAATGGTGTCGGCAGCGCCTATCCGCTGATCCGCACACACAACCTCCTGAACAACCTCCAGCCTTTCATGAGGCAGACCCCGCTGGTGGTGTTTTATCCCGGCCTCTACGACGGCCAATCGCTAAAGCTGTTCGGCCAGCTGGGCGAGAAACCTTACTACCGCGCTTTCCGACTGGTGAGCTGAAAAGGATGTCCACCATGCAAATCAAGAGTCTATTTACTCGCTCCATCCACCGCTCGATCAACGGCGTAATCAAGGCTGACCAAGATGATGCTGAGTCCGTCTGGCAAGAGCTGGATGAGTACGTGATCACCCGCGAGCTGGATCAGCACCTGCGGAGCTTTTTCGAAAGTTACCTGGCGGCCCTGGACAACCCCCAGGATGCGTCAGGGCGAGTAGGGGTGTGGATCTCTGGTTTCTTCGGCTCAGGTAAATCGCACTTCCTGAAAATTCTCTCTTACCTGTTGGAGAACAAGCAGGTCAGCAAGGACGGCGAAACACGCCAGGCCATTGATTTCTTCGAGCGCAAAATTGCCGACCCGATGCTGGCTGCTGATATCAAGCGCGCCATTACGGCAGAAACTGATGTACTGCTGTTCAACATCGACAGTAAGGCTGATAGCGGTGATGGACGCGATGCCATCCTTCGCGTCTTCCTGAAGATCTTCAACGAGCGCCTGGGCTTCTGTGGAGATCATCCGCACATCGCCCATATGGAGCGCCACCTGGATGACCTAGGCAAGTTTGCTGCGTTCAAGCAGGCGTTTGCCGACGCGTCAGGTTCCACCTGGGAAGATGAGCGCGACGCTTATCACTTCCAGGTTGATGCACTAGCTACTGCTCTGTCGCAAACCCTGGGGCAGGAAATCAAGGATGCCGATGCCTGGGTTGAGCGGTTTGAGAACGACTTTAGCCTCAATGTCGAAAGCTTTGCCAAGTGGGTGAAGGAGTACCTGGATAAACGCGGCACGGATCAGCGCATCGTGTTCCTGGTGGACGAGGTCGGCCAGTTCATTGGCCAGGACACTCACCTGATGCTCAGCCTGCAAACCATCACCGAGAACCTCGGCACGATCTGCGGTGGTCGCGCTTGGGTTCTGGTCACCTCGCAGGAAGACATCGATGCTGTATTGGGAGAAGTCCGCGCCTCCAAGGCCAACGACTTTTCCAAGATTCAGGGGCGCTTCAAAACCCGCCTATCGCTGTCCAGCGGTAACGTCGATGAAGTCATCCAGCGTCGTTTGCTCGACAAAGAACCTGAGCCCAAGGATGCCCTGCGCAAGATCTACCGCGAAAAGGCCGACATCCTGCGCAACCAGCTCAGCTTCACGAACACCGGGCGCACCTATAAAGCCTTCACCGACGAAGATAACTTCGCCGCCGTTTACCCCTTTGTGCCGTATCAGTTTCAGCTCGTGCAGCGCATTTTCGAAAGCATCCGCAAGGCCGGTGCCACCGGCACGCACTTGGCCCGGGGTGAGCGCTCACTGCTGGATGCCTTCCAGTCAGCCGCGAAGGCCGTCAGTGAAAACAACGTCGGCGTCTTGGTACCGCTGTACCGCTTCTATCCGTCCATCGAAGGCTTCCTTGAGGGCGTGGTCAAATCGACCATCGATAACGCCGCCAGCAACCCAAGCCTGCAAGAGTTCGACCCCTTGGTGCTGAAGACCCTGTTCCTCATCCGCTATGTCGATGAGATCAAGGGCAACGTCGATAACCTCATCACCCTGTTTATCGATGAGATCGACGCCGACCGCCAAGGCCTGCGCAAGCAGATCGAAGACAGCCTCCAGCGCCTGGAGAAGGAAACCCTGGTCAGCCGAAACGGTGATGACTTTTTCTTCCTGACCAACGAAGAGCGCGACATCAGTCGCGAGATCAAGGATGTCGACCTCACCAGCGCTGATGAGGCCCGTGAGCTGGGGCAGTTGCTGTTTGATGAAGCGCTACGCGGACAGCGCAAGTTCCGTTTCCCCGACAATGGCAAAGACTTTGGTCTCAACCGCCAGTGCGATCTGCATCCCCTGGGCAACCGTGTTGATGGCGATCTGCTGATCTCGGTTATCAGCCCCCTGGTGGATGACCGAGACACCTGGAGCGAGCAGCGCTGCATTCTTGAGTCCAGCCAGGGGGAGGGTAGTGTGCTCTTGCGCCTGGAGGACGAACGCGACCTGGCTCGCGAGCTGCGTTTGTACCTGCAAACCGACAAATACATCACCCGCAAAAACGACGGCACGCTGCCGCATAACACCAAGCGCATCCTTCAAGATCGTGCCGAGGAAAACCGCCAGCGCCGCCAGCGCCTGAGTACCACCGTGGATCGTCTGCTGCGCGAAGCTGAGGTATACGTTGCAGGCAACAAGCTGGAAACCAAAGCGTCCAGTGCGCCGATGTTGGCCGAAGAAGCGCTCGACTACCTGGTACGCAATACCTTCAGCAAACTGGGTTACATCCAGCAACTGAGCAGCGATCCGCAGAAAGAAATCCAGGCCATGTTGGCAACGCCGCAAGCGCCGGGCCTAGGCCTGGAGAGCACCGGTGAAGCTAATCCGCGTGCGCTGAAAGAGGTGAGTCAGCACATTGAATTGCTGGCGGGGCAATCACGTCGGATCGTCCTGCATGACCTCGCGGAGACTCACTACGGTCGTCGCCCTTATGGTTGGCCAGAATGGGAAACCGTATTGCTGATCGTAAGGCTGATGCTCAAAGGCGAGGTCAGTCTGATCGGAAACGGTGGCCCGCTGGCACCGCAGCAAATCTGGAATGAAATCTCCACTCCGGCTCGCTGGCGCACCACTGAAATTCAGAAGCGCCAACAGGTCGGCTCAGGCGAGTTGCAAAAAGCCCGTCAGCAATTCAAAGAGGTATTTCAGAAGATCGCTCCGGATGGCGAAGACAGCCTCTATAGCCTTCTGCAAAGCAGCCTGGCCAGCTGGGAAAGTGAATTCAAACAGTGGCGCGCATTGGCTCAAACCGGCCAGTACCCAGGGTTGGACGACATCGACCAGGGCATCAAGCTGATTGGCAAACTCAAGGCTGCGCCCGATAGCTTCGATGCTATCCAACTGTTCCTCCAGGAGCGTAGCGCGCTGCTCGACCTCTCTGAAAGCTACGGCGACCTGGATAACTTCTACAGCAGTCAGAAAACCGCCTGGGACAAGCTAGGTGCGGCGCAGCGGGACTTCCAGCCCAACCGCCCCAAGTTGGATAAGGATGAAAAAGCCGCTCGTGCCCTGGCACGCATCGACGAAATCCTCAGCGCCAAGGCTCCGTTCAATCTGATTCGTGAAGGTGAAGGGCTGATCCAAACGATCACCCAGATCAACGACGGTTTCCTCAAGGAGGCCCACTTGCGCGCAGATGCCTGGCTGGACAAGCAGTTGGCCAAGGTCAATGCGGAACTGGATGATCTGCAAGCCAGTACGGATCAGCGCAACAAAAGCCTGCTAGCCCTGCAATACCTCCGTCAGAAAATTACTAAACAGCGCAGCCTGGCCCATATCAGCCAAATGCAGGATGAAGCCCGTGATCTGGCCGATGCCGCTATCGACCATCTTCATCATTTGGCCGAGCAGGCCGCTGCTAAAGCCAAAGCCGCAGCCAGCGTACCAACACCAACGCCTGTTGCATCCGGCAGTGGTAATCCGGGCGTGCCGGTAGCCGAGCCTCCAGTGGTTAATACGCCTGCTGCTGTTGTCGCGCCGGTCGTACCGGTCAAAAAACGCAAGGTAGTGGATGCTCAGCTACTCGCAGGTACTGGGTATATCGAGACTCAGGCTGATATCGACAATTTCCTCTCCAAGCTGCGTAAAGAGCTGGAGCAGGCCATCGCTGACAATCAACGCGTTGAAATTCGCTAAGGAACGGCCATGTACAAGCCAGGCGGTACGATCAAGCAGCTTTTGGACAAGGTTGCATCTCAGGAATACATCCTGCCTGCGATCCAGCGTGAGTTCGTTTGGTGGCCAGAGCAGATCTGCCGCTTGTTCGACAGCCTGTTGCAGGGCTACCCCTTCGGCACCTTCCTGTTCTGGCGTATAGCGCCGGAGAAGCGCCAGGAGTACCAGTTCTACGACTTTGTCCGTGATTACCATGAGCGCGACAACTATCACTGCGCGCTATTGAAAGCCCTCCCCGAGCGAGATCTCGTTGCGGTGCTCGACGGCCAGCAGCGCATGACGGCTCTGAACATTGGCCTGCGTGGCTCCTATGCCTGGAAACTGCCAGGCAAATGGTGGTCGAGCAATGATGCCTTTCCGATCCGCCATCTCTACCTGGATCTGCTGGGCGAGCCGGATGCGGAAACTGGCTCTGAGTACCGCTTTGAGTTTCTCACTGAGACCACGACAGAGTTGACAGGTGAATGCCAGCTGTGGCTTCGCGTCAGTCGTATCCTGATCGAGAGTGAGGATGATTTGCTCGATAGCCTGGACGATCTTGATCTCAGCCTCGACCAGCGCAAGCAAGCGAAGAGGGTGCTGCGCCATCTCTACCGCACGGTTCACCTTAAAGAAATCATCAGCTATTACGAAGAGACCGAACAGGATCTTGAGCGTGTGCTGAATATCTTCATTCGCATGAACAGTGGTGGCACGCCGCTTTCGTACTCGGATCTCCTGCTCTCCATTGCTGTGGCGCAGTGGTCGAAGCTCGATGCCCGGCAGGAGATTCATCAGCTCGTTGACCAGATGAACAAAGAGGGCGACCAGTTCAACTTCAGTAAAGACCTGGTGCTCAAGGCCGGCTTGATGCTGTCGGACATCGGCAGCGTTGGGTTCAAGGTGGAAAACTTCAACAAGGCCAACATGACGCTGCTGGAAGAGAACTGGTCGCGCATACGTGAGGCCCTGCTGCTGTCCGTTCGTTTGCTGGCCAGCTTTGGCTTCAACAGCCAGAACCTGCGCGCCGACAGCTCCCTGTTGCCCATCGCGTACTACCTGTTCGTGAGCCAGCCTGGTGAAGGCTACCTGTCTCGGGCCGAGTACGCGCAAGACCGCGAGAACGTGCGCAAGTGGCTGATCCGTAGTCTGCTCAAAGCGTCCGGAATCTGGGGCAGTGGATTGGACACCCTGCTAACCGCCCTGCGTGATCAGATCCGCACTCATGCCCAGACGGGCTTCCCTGTGGCTCAGATCGAAAGCGTGATGTCCGCTCGGGGTAAAACGCTGTCCTTCACGGAAGAGGAGCTGGATGAGTTGGTTGAGTTGCCTTATGGCGACAAGCGAACCTTTGCTTTGCTCTCGCTGATCTTCCCTGGCTTCGATCTGTCCAGACACTTCCACGTAGACCATATCTATCCGCAGGCTCGTTTTACCAAGCCTCAACTGCGTAAGGCAGGTATCCCAGAGGATCTGGTGCCTGAAGTGGCCGATAAGGCCAACCGTTTGGCCAACCTCCAGTTGCTTGAAGGCAGCATCAACAATCAAAAGCGCCAGAAGATGCCGCATGACTGGTACGCCCAGTTCAAGCCTGATGCACTCGCACGTCAGCAGTACCTGGCCGGCCTGGAGATCACCGACCTTCCGGAGTCGCTGGCTGACTTCCCAGTGTTCTACGAGCAGCGTCGCAAGGCGCTCAGGGCCCGAATCGTTTCAGCCCTTCAGTAGTCACAGTTGCCGAGGAGAAAATGCTGTGAGCATGGAAGAGCCGATTAAGGCAGTCGAGTGGCAGCGAGTGCTGAACGAGGTGAAGGCAACCTACACCTCCCACCTGGTGCTATACAGCTACCAGAAGTACCCGGCGCACGAGTATGAGGGCTTCAAGAAGACCTTCTCCGCGTTAGCAGAGAGGGTGGATTTATCCGCGGCGTTGATGTGGAAATGGGGGCATTGGGGAAAGGACAACTTCCCCTCAAAGCAGAAGCTCTTGATCAGCGAGATCGAGAGCCTTTGGCTGTCTTTCCGACGCTGGGCGTTGTCTGCTGGTGATCAGTTAACCCCTGAGGCCACTTTTCAATGGTGGGATAAGCGCTTGGGGCGGCTGCGCTATATCACCAGCGCCTACCTGACCCACCTGATCCATCCGTTACAGGTGCCGATCATCGATCAGCACAACTTCCGCGCGATGAATCATTTGCGGCAGACCTCATCCGCTAAGAATAAACCTTCTAACTGGAGCGATATCGTCCAGCTCAAGCTCTTCCTCAAAGAGGCGAGTGAACGGTATCAACGCCCAGAAACTGATTTCGATAAATACCTAATGATGTATGGCCGTGCGTTGAAGCCGCGCAAGGTCAGGTCGTCCCGTAAGGAACAGGCATGAGCCGCTCTGCACTCAAGAAATACGCCCCTCAGGCCCGTCTCGATTTTATCGAGGCCGTCACCCTACGTGCCCGCCGCCTCGGGCTTGATCCGACATTGCCGGTCAGTGTCGAACAAACGGGCGACGTATTGCTGATTGGGGGGCAGCCGTTCCAGGCCAGCGTTGCCAAGCAGCGTGCTGAACTGGCTCGACGTATTCAGCAGCAAGGCTTTGATGCGGTGGTAGAAGCCTTGGCCTACACCTGGTTTAACCGCTTTGTGGCTATTCGCTTTATGGAGCTAAAGGGCTACCTGAGCCATGGCTACCGCGTGCTCAGCCATCCGGAAGTTCAGCAGCCAGAGATTCTCGAACACGCTCAATACCTCGATCTGCCAGGCTTGGACAAGGAAGAGGTTATCCGGCTGAAGACCGCAGGTAATCAGGATGAAGCGCTCTATCGTGAGATTCTCCTCGCCCAGTGCCACGAGCTGCACCGCAATATGCCGTTCCTCTTCGAGGCGCTGGACGATGCCACTGAGCTGCTGCTCCCGGACAACCTCCTGCGCACCGACTCGCTCATTGCCCGCCTGGTCAGTGATATCGAAGAGGCCGACTGGCAAGAGGTAGAGGTCATAGGCTGGCTCTACCAGTTCTATATCTGCGACAAAAAGGACGAGGTGATTGGCAAGGTGGTCAAGAGCGAGGACATTCCCGCCGCTACCCAGCTGTTCACCCCCAACTGGATCGTCCAGTACCTGGTGCAGAACAGTCTCGGTCGCCTCTGGTTGATGGCCAACCCAAGCTCCAACCTCAAAGATCAAATGCCGTACTACACCGAGCCTACCGAGCAAACTCCGGAGGTGCAGGCCCAGCTCGATGACTTGATCAAGGTGCGGATGGATGAGGATGGCGGAACGCTAAATCCGGAGTCGCTGACTGTGCTCGATCCTGCGTGCGGCTCTGGCCATATCCTGGTAGAGGCCTACAACCTGCTGCGCGCCATTTATGAGGAGCGGGGCTACCGGCTGCGTGAGATCCCTCGGCTGATCCTGCAAAAGAATCTCTATGGCTTAGACATCGACGACCGTGCGGCCCAATTGGCAGGCTTTGCCCTGCTAATGAAGGCCCGCGAGGATGATCGTCGGCTGTTCGATGAGGAGGGGAGTCCGCCACATCTGAATGTAATGGCCATTCAGCAAAGCGCTGGTTTACCGGATGAGGAAATGGCCCGGGTCATTCTCAATGCGGCTATCCAGATCGAGGGAGGCGATGCATTCCATTCAGGGCAGCTATTCGGTGGTGGTCAGCTGGAAACCCAGCATAGTTCGGGGCTGACTCTGCTCGACCTGCGCCAGCTGATTAAGTTGTTTGAGCATGGCAAGACTTTTGGTTCGCTTATCAGCGTTCCGGATGTTCTGAAGGCCAAGCTGGCCAAAATTGTTGATTTGCTCGCTACCGTGCGAGGCAAAGGCGATGACTTGTCACGCAGTTATGCAGGGCAGGTGCTGGAGCATTTTGCTTGGCCTGCGAGTGTGCTAGCGCTGCAATACGATGCGGTGGTGGCAAACCCGCCTTACATGGGTGGAAAGGGCATGAACATGATGCTCGGCGAGTTTGCCAAAAGGCGCTTTTCAGACAGTAAGGCTGATCTTTTCGCTATGTTTATCGAGCGAGGATTCGCTTGGTGCAAGCTAACGGGCTTCAACAGTATGGTGACAATGCAAAGTTGGATGTTCTTATCGTCTTATCAAGTTATGCGAGAAAAACTTCTGACTGATCGAACCATCCACACCATGGCGCATTTGGGTGCTAAGGCATTTGGTGAGATTTCAGGTGACGTGGTACAGACCACGGCTTTTATTTTACAAGGTTGTCATTTTATTGGATTTAAGCCTGTATTCATTCGTTTGGTTGATGGCGCCGAGGCTGATAAAAGGTCTGCTTTGGCCGCCGGGGCCAATAGGTATGCGCGCGTAGTGCAAGATGACTTCAAGAAGATTTCAGGGAGCCCGATAGCGTATTGGGCCGGTGAGAATATATTTAAAGCATTTAAAGATTATAAAACTCTAGGTGATTCTTGTGTCCCATTAATGGGATTGCAAACCTGTGATAATGCTAGATTTATACGCGAATGGTATGAGGTTGATTTTTCAAAGATAAAATTAACCTGCATATCTTGTGAGGAGTCAGAGGCTTCTGGCGCGAAATGGTTTCCGATAACTAGAGGTGGGGGATATAGAAAATGGTTCGGAAATCAGGGGGCAGTTGTTAATTGGCTTGATAATGGAAAGGAAATGAAGGATTTCCAGGTTCATTTGAACTCCATCAAAAAGCCATCCTCACGAATGGGTATAGCAAATAATTCAAGCTCATATTTCCATGAAAATATTACCTGGGGGATGATCGCTAGCGGGCTTCCTAGTTTTAGGTATACCCCGCCCGGAAGCGTGCTGGGCAATGCAGGGCCATGCATCGTGGGGGGGAGGCTGTATGAGATTATGCTATTCCTTAATTCGTGTGTTGCTAATTGTATGTACCCGTTACTTGCGCCAACACTAAATCTGACGCCAGGGGTCGTATCATCTCTACCGTTCGCTTCTGATGGCGGTGCTGATAGGTGTGCTGCCATGATTGAAATTTCTAAAATGGATTGGGATTCCTACGAGACATCGTGGGACTTCACTGGTATGGATATCCAGGGGGGCAGCAGTATCGATAATTATTGGAGTCAGTTGGATGAGAAGACGAGGTTTAATATCCAGGCTATTAAGTCTCTAGAGGAGGAAAATAATCGTATTTTCATTGATATCTATGGTTTACAGGATGAGCTGTCAGCGGAAGTTCCTGATGATCAAATCACGATCACACATGCCGACCGCGAAAAAGACATGCAGCGCCTTATTTCTTATGCCATTGGTTGCATTACTGGTCGGTACAGTCTCGACGAACCGGGCCTGATTTATGCCAATGGCGGTAATATCGGCTTTGATCCTTCGCGGTATAGCAAATTCCCGGCAGATGCCGACGGCATTATCCCCATTACAGACGACACATGGTTCGAGGACGATGCCGCCGAGCGAGTACGCGAGTTCGTTAAGGTTGTCTGGGGCGCTGAGATGCTTGTGGAAAATATGGAGTGGCTGGCCGATAGTCTGGGCCGTAAGACTGGTGAGTCCGCCGACGAAGCTATCCGCCGCTACCTGTCCACCAGTTTCTACAAAGACCACCTGCAACCTACAAGAAACGCCCGATTTACTGGCTGTTCTCCAGTGGCAAGCAAAAGGCCTTCGAGTGCCTGGTGTACCTGCATCGCTATAACGAGGGCACGCTCTCGCGTATGCGTATGGAGTACGTCGTGCCGCTGCAAAGCCGCATGCAAGCCCGTATCGACAAGCTCTCCGACGACATTGAAAGCGCCACCAGCAGCATCAAACAAAAAGCCCTGCAAAAGCGCAAAGACAAACTCACCAAACAACTCGAAGAACTTCGCCGCTTCGACGAAAAGCTACGCCCCTACGCTGACCAGCGCATCACCCTCGACTTGGATGATGGTGTAAAGGTCAATTACGGCAAGTTCGGTGACTTGTTGGCTGAGGTGAAGTCCATTACAGGTGGCAAAGAAGACTGACTGATCAGCGGCTCACGCGGGGAGTCGCTCTAGCAAAGGAATCGTTTATGCAAACAGGTAAGTCGACAGTCAAAGATATTTTCGATGGCACTCGTATCTTCAACGTCCCTACCTATCAACGGGCCTACTCCTGGGAGCGTGAGGACAACCTTGAAGATTTCTTCAATGACCTTTGCAGCCAGCACCCTGAAAGACCCTATTTCTTAGGATCTTTTCTTTTTCACCTGAACGGCAACAAGAGTGAGTTTGCTCTGGTTGATATCGTCGATGGCCAGCAGCGACTGACCACTTTGGTTATCTTCATGCATGTATTGTTGGGGCGGTTGATCGAGCAGGGATCCACCCTCGTATCTGATCGGACACGGCGTATTTTTGTGCGTGATGGAGATATCTTCAAGCTGGAGTCAGCCAACGAGGGAAATACCTTTCTTCACGATTTAGTGCTTGGTGATCGCCTGCATAGCCCGGAAGAGGTGACGCTTGTAACTCATTCGCAGCGTTTACTGCTGGACGCGCGGCAGTATTTCGAGGAGCAGCTGGCGCGTCATGATTTGACCATGCTTGAAAAGATTTATACGACTGCTGTGAATGCTGATGTGCTCCTTTATGTGGTGGACAAGATCAGCATGGCTACCCAGATATTCGAACTGTTGAATGATCGCGGAAGGCGCCTGACCGACTTGGAGTCGATTAAGAGCTTCCTTATGTACAACGCTGGAGTAGCCTTTGATCATCCCGAGCAGGTGATCGGAAAAATCCAGGAAGATTTTTCTGAAATCTATCGTTTGATTGAGTCTCACAAAACTAATGATCGGGATGTGCTGCGGTATCACATGCTAGCCTTTGAGCCTTACCCGAGCGATTACACCGATAAACCAAAGGCCTACATCAAGGAAAGAATTCTTCGTTTGGTGAGTGACCCAGAGAAGCGTAATGAGGCGCGAGAGCAGATTCGAGAGTATCCCGCACGCCTGAAGAGAAGCTTCCAGCTTTTTGCGAAAATTCGAGATCTCCGTTTAGCTGATCAAGAATTGGCACAGACCTATATGATTGGGCGTGTAGCGCCGTTCTATCCAGCCTTGATGAAGGTGTACAGTGAAAAGGCATCGGATTTCCACCGATTGGTTGCGGCCATTAATGCCTTTACATTTCGTTCGTCTTTGGCTCGATTGCGCAGCAATGGCGAGAGCTACCAATATACGTGCATGCGAAATGGCGATGACGTAGTTGAGCTGATTGAAAGGTTTGTCCAGGATAACTGGTGGAATGTTAATGGTCGAGCCCGTGAGGCTCTGGATTATGAAAATTACTACGATTGGCTTGAGAAAAACGTAGTGCGCTATATCTTGTTTTCTTATGAGAACAATCTGCGTGATAAGAAAGGGTTTCCTCTGCTGTCGAGTAAAGACTACGCATCAAAAGACTCTCGTGAGAGGCTCAGCATTGAGCATATTACTGCAAAAAGGGTCAAGTCTGTTGAGTTTGATGATGAGTTCAGGGAGCAATATCTGAATGCCCTCGGAAACTTGGTCATAGATCATGCCGCCTCCAACTCCAGTAAGGGGCGGAAAGATGGTCATGAGAAGCTTGCCCATTATAGTTTGGCGCCTTTGATGTCTCAAAATGAATTGAACGAATTTTGCTGCGATTGGGATAGCCTTGGCTCGATAAAGGAGTTTATTAAGCGTAGGGAGGATCGGTTGAAAACTTTTATTTCTACCCGGTTCGGTGTCTAACATTATTTTGTTTTCTGCGAATGCTGCTGTATTTAAGATTTGCTTGGTTATTGATTGTTTAGGCATATAAGGTCTTTTATGGGTATAAAATATCGCAGGGATGATGACCTGGCTTTCTTGCAGTACTGCACTGAGGAAGATCTCCAGGTGCTAGCTCGTTACTTGACCCATGACAAGGACAGCGAGCCGCGTATTACCAGTGAGCTCCTAGAGAGCCAGGACTTCAAGGCTCACTCTGGTCATGCGGAGCAGTACAGGCGCTGTTGGCATCTGATTGCTGGCGAGCTTCAGCATTTTGGTGGCGACACCTTTGTCAACGTGTTCCGTGGTGGTGGTGTTCTTTATAAGGAAGTGCTGTCAGACGTTTGTGGCAAGCTAAAAGTTAAATATGGCAAGACCGACTCCGCATACGAAATCGAAAATAAGCTTCTAGATAAGTTCATCAGTGACTCTTGGGAAAAGATGAGTGCTGAACAGAAAGAGGAGCTGCTCAGAAATGTAGGTCTGGATGGCAAGCTTGGCGGTGCTGCTGGGCTACTGGCTTTGCAAGCGGCACTCCGGCTGGGGGGCGCAGCGTCCTACAAGGTATCCATCATAGTCGCCAGTGCTGTGGCCAAGATGTTTGCTGGGAGAGCGCTCGCGGTGGTCGCTGGCGGAGGCGTCATGAGAGGGTTGGCAATCCTGGGTGGGCCAATTGGACTTGCGATAACCACCATTCTTACCGTTCCAGCAATCAGTGGTGCGGCATATCGAGTGACCATTCCTTCGGTCATTCAGATCGCCTACATGCGCAGGGCATACGAAGAGCAAGATCGATTTTAAGGAGAGCTTTCATGTTTCAGGACAAAATTTGGGTGGTCGACGAAACCAAGCTTTATCCGAAATTGATCCAGGCAATGTCAGAGGGAAAGGCTGTCATTCACGATGGCGTAGCTTACTGGGCTGAAGGCAGTGGAAGTACTGGGGTAATTCAGCATCTGCCCTTCAAGGAAACTGCGATGCAGAGCGTCGAAGAGGCGCTTAAGATGGCCCAGGCGACCACTGTGATGGCGGCTGCCGTTTCCACTGGCATCATATTGGCCGCCATCGTGGTGCAAACCCGCTATCTGGCCGGCAAGCTCGATAAGATCCAGGAAACTGTGGACGTCATTGCCAAAGACGTGCACGCGCAAAACATCGTGTTCTATATGGACAAAATTACCGAATACGTTGGTCACGTTGAAGCTGCTCGCACACTACTCAAGGATCGCTCGCTGGCTGATGAAGTCCGTGAGCTGGCCATTCCATTGCTGATGACACTGGCTGGAAAGCGCAACCAGGTTCTGTCTTTTGTCGACAATATTCTGGGCTTGGCCAAGTCATCCAAGGACGTTACACCACGGCATTTCGAGCTGATCGCAAATTTTGCTCAGATGATGCTAGACCTGATGCCATTCGGTATTCATGTCGAGTATCTGCTGACTTCCCGTATCGGCAAGTTGCGCCTTGCCGAGCAGGTTCTTCTTGATGGCGCTGAGCGATTCAACGCCGCTTTAGGGGTGTATCGCGGGTTCATGAACGACCTGCATCGCGACTTTGTTCGTGGTCAGATTGGTGAGCGTGCCAGCGTCTACCAATCGATAGAAGCCAGAGCCATGCAGCTGATCAAGTCGGAGGAGAGCAAGATTCTCCTGTCGTTGCCAACTGGCCGTATAGCTCCGTTGTTACAGGCAGCCTAGAGGTCTTGCTCAAATGGGCAGTATCCACTGGCACGCTTCTGGATGCTGTTCTAAATGATGCGCATGGCAAGTACCGAGCCTTGCTCAGTCCTCAGCTACAAATTTCATTGGTACGACTGGATGATTGGGGTTGCTTGGTTTAAATTTATGCTCAAGGCTGTCCTTATGGATGATGAACGTCCGTGAAAATAAACCAGCTTCTGTCAGATTGGCCTTCGGGTGCTGTCGTCACGCAAGCGTGGTTGCACACGCACGGCGTCGGGCCAAGCTTGGTGCAGAAATATCAGCAGAGTGGCTGGCTTGAGCGTGTTGGACACGGCACATGGCAGCGTCGTGGTGACAAGGTTGGCTGGCAAGGCGGTGTTTTTGCATTACAGCAGGAGAACCAAATTCGTTTCTGGCCAGGCGGTGCAACGGCACTGAGTCTGGCTGGATACAGTCACTACCTGTCGTTCGGGACAGAGACCGTAGACCTTTTCGCAGCGCCTGGCACCACCTTGCCGAGCTGGTTCAGCAAGCATGAGTGGGGGGTTTTAGTAAGTTTTCATTCAACAGGGCTGTTTGCAGAAATGGCTGATCCGGCTTTGCAAACTCATCAATCAACCTACAACCTTTTTGAACTGAAAATCTCAAGCCCTGAGCGTGCGGTACTTGAATTGATCCATCGAAGCCAGAACGAGCTTCTTTTTAGCGGCGTTGCTGACGCGTTTAGCGGGTTGGCGACCTTGAGCCCGCGTCGCCTGCAAGCATTACTCGAAGCTTGCAGCTCAATACGAGTTAAACGTGTCTTCCTTCTCTTGGCTCGAAATACTGGCCATTCCTGGTATCGACGGTTGGATTTGTCGAAGATCGATATTGGAAAGGGGAAGCGGCAAATCACCCCGGGCGGACGTTTGGACAGGCAGTTTCTGATCACGGTGCCCGAGAGGTTTGCTGATGCCACTTGACCCGCGCTATGCGGCCCAGGTTCGTTTGTTAGTCCAGGTGCTGCCTTTTGTGGCTGCCGAACGCTGCTTCGCGCTCAAAGGCGGCACGGCTATCAATCTGTTTGTACGTGACCTGCCTCGTATGTCTGTGGATATCGACCTGGCCTATCTGCCCAATTCTGACCGTCAGCAGGCATTGACGGATGTGCGTGTTGCCCTCAGTCGGATCGCAACGGCTGTGATGCGAGGAGTTCCGCAAGCCGTTGCCACTCTACAGACCAACCGGGAAGATGAGTTGCGAGTCTTAGTAAGAAGCCCGCTCGCACAGATCAAAATCGAGGTTTCGCCTGTCTTGCGCGGTACGGTTCACTATCCGGTTGACTTAGATGTAGTGGGGCGAGTTGAGGATGAGTTTGGGTTTGCCTCCATCTCGGTGGTTTCTCTGCCTGATTTGTACGGCGGAAAGCTCTGTGCGGCATTGGATCGGCAGCATCCTAGAGATCTCTTCGATGTGATGCTCATGCTTCGTGAGGAGGGGCTTACACGCGAAATCTTCGAAGGATTTCTGGTGTACCTCATCAGCCATGGGCGACCGATTGCTGATTTACTCGCCCCGCGGTGGAAAAATCTGGACGGACTCTTTCAGGCAGAGTTCGCTGGCATGACTCGCGAGCCGGTTACTCTTGGGCAGCTGGAGTCGACTCGCACGGATTTGCTTAGTGCGATCAAGGGGCAATTCACAGCTCAGGACGCCGATTTCCTGCTTTCGCTCAAGCGCGGTGAGCCAGATTGGAGATTGCTAAATTTGCCTAGTATCGAAGAGTTGCCTGCTGTTCGTTGGAAATTACGCAACATCATGGAAATGACTGCCTCGAAGCGGGCTGAGGCTGTTGGCCGGCTTGAGGAGGTTGTTGATCAGCTGTTGGCGCGTGATGCGGGCTGAGGCTTCTGGGGTAGGGGCTGACGCATCAATTGAGATGCAGAGTAGTTGGTTTATTTTTACCCTTTTAAAGAGTCTATTGGGTCATTTTTTACGTGGTTATTAAACCCGCTGGGGGCGGTGATTCATGTCAGAGCAGTCTGCACAACTCGAAAAAATTGGCGAGGGGCTGTTGCAGCTGTTTGGAGGTTGCCGGGTAGTTTGGTGGGAGGACGCCGAAGGGGAGTTCAGCGAGCTAATCGAGAATCTATGCCTGGATGATGTGCAGCTAGTGAGGCGCTCAGCGGTACCTGCATTAGCGCTCAAGCGTCGGGTAGAAGTAGAGCAGCCCAATGGGCGATTCCTGATCTATGAGGAGGGGCGTCCGCCTTCACCAGAAAGCGATTGGTTGCTGGATATCCGGCTATACGCAGCACCTTTTGCGGCTGACCGAACGTCCATGTTGCTACAACAGTTGGGTCTGCGTCAGCAGAGCCTGCGGGAGCATCTAAAGGCCCGGAGCGCCTTTTTTGCAAGCAAAGAGAGGGTCTCTAAGATCCAGCGGTTGCTCGACCCTGATGATGATGAGTCGGCGCTGGATCTCAAGATCCTCGCGGTATTGGCCAAGATTGAACAGGCTGAAATTTTTGCAGTGCTCACTGCTATTTTCGCCACCTTGGCCGAGGCCGAGGAACTGGAAAACAGCTCCCTATGGGAGTCGATCAGCAAGTTCGACATGCAGCCGGTGTTCTGGCAGCTGATGTCGCAGGCATTCGGCTATCAGCATGGTGACCCTTCCCTGCGTCATTTTCTGGTGCGTCTGTTTGCCACTGATATCGGGCATGCCCTGCATACTCATGTCCCGGCCAACCTCAAAGCCCTTCAGCTCAACCCCGCACGCGCTGCTAATGTCGCGGTCTTCTTATCGCAGTGGCGCGATAGCACCTTGCGACAGCGTGCTTATGATCGCCTGTCTAAGCGAGTGGCGGCAGATTTACGTCCAACAGAATTGTTGGCTCAGGTGCCATTGGAAGCGCTGATGGCTGTCAGTACTTTTGTCGATGTTGAGCGTCAAATCGCCGAACGCTTACGAGATGCCGTGCTCTCCAACACTAGCGGGGCTGTTGGCCTGAAATTGCGGGATATGGCTAGCCGGCGGATGGATGGTTACTGGGCCAATCCTCGCTGGCCGGATAACGAGGACTCCAACCGTTCGGTGTGGAACGCCTACTACCGTTCGCTGATTGCAGCATCTGAACTGTTCGAGCTGAAGCTGCATTACGCCGGTGGGTTTTCATTTGCTTCCGCTGAGGCCTGCTACAGCGCCTATACCAGTGAGCTTTATCGTTTCGATCAGCTCTACAGGATGTATCACGAAGCCGCTGATGCTGTGTACGCACGTAGTCCGGATGCCTTGTCCCCGTTGACCTCCCGAGTTGAGCAGGACTACTTGAACGGCTTCCTACAGCCACTCGCACAGAAATGGGGTAGCTTCGTCGATGGCGGCCTGCTGCAACAGTGGCAATTGCCTGACCTACCCAATCAACAAAACTTCTATGCCGAGCAGGTGGATCGCTATCTGAAAGGTGGCGAGGATCGCCGGGTGTTTGTGGTGATCAGCGATGCACTGCGCTATGAGGTGGCTCAGGAGCTGAGTGAGTCGCTTAATGGCAAGTATCGGTTCGCCGCAGAGCTGAGTAGCCAACTGGGCGTGCTGCCGTCTTACACCAAGCTAGGTATGGCCAGCCTGCTGCCGCACAAGTCACTGAGCTACACCGATGCGGGCTTGGTACAGGTGGATGGACTGAGCAGTGATGGTCTGGAGGCGCGCAACAGGATTCTAGCCAGCGTGAATGGTCTGGCCCTGCGCGCTGAAGACTTTCTGACCATGAACAAGACTGATGGGCGAGAGCTGATCAAGCCTTACCGTGTTATCTACATCTATCACAATAAGATTGATGCCGTTGGTGACTCCGCAAGCACCGAGAGCAGCACCTTCACTGCTTGTCGTGATGCTATTGAGGAGCTGGAGTCCATCGTAAGCCGCATCATCAATAACCTGAACGGTCATCGGGTGGTGGTCACCGCGGATCACGGCTTCCTGTTCCAGGATTCAGCGCTTGAGGCTCTAGACAAGAGCAAGCTGGTCACCAAACCCTCTGGAGCTGTGGTCTCAAAAAAACGCTATCTGATTGGTCGCAACCTGGGCAGTAGCGAGCAGGTGCATGCCGGCTACATTAGGGACACCGCAGGCATCAGCGACGACATGATGTTCTGGTCGCCACGCGGGGTGAGCCGTTTCCACTTTGTGGGTGGCGCACGCTTTATCCATGGTGGAGCTGCGTTGCAGGAAGTGGCTGTGCCAGTGCTCAAGGTGCAACAGGTGCGCGGTCAGAAGGCCAAAGACACGGCTGTGCGCAAGGCGCAGGTCACGGTGTTGGGCAACAACTTCACCATCACCACCAACCGCTATGTGTTCAACCTTTTGCAGGCGGAGGCGGTCTCCGAGCGGGTGCTACCGGCAGTGCTGCGTGTAGGGCTATATGATGATGCTGGTGAGGCTGTATCCGCCGTGGAGCTGGTTTCCCTGGACAGCGACTCGCAGAATCTTGACCAGCGCCAACGCAAAGTCATTCTGACGCTATTGAACCGCCCGTTCTCCTCCAGCGAGCGCTACTTCTTAAAGCTGCTGGACGCCGAAACCGACGTTGAGCAGTTCCGAATTGATGTCCGTATCAACCTGGCGATTAGCAATGACTTTGACTTCTGATAGCGGCAATCTTGACCTGGATCTCGACGCTCTGCTGAACCGATTCTTTACTGGAAAGGTGGTGCGCAAGGATCTGACCAAGCGTTTGAAGGAAGGCATCAACGTGCCGGTTTACGTGCTTGAGTATCTACTCGGCATGTACTGTGCCTCGGATAACGAGGAGGTCATTGCTGATGGCCTGGAAACCGTAAAGCGTATCCTTGCTGAAAACTACGTTCGTCCGGACGAGGCCGAAAAGGTTAAGTCGAAGATCCGCGAGCGCGGCAGTTTCAAAATCATCGACAAGGTATCAGTCAGCCTGAACGAGCGTCGGGATATCTACCAAGCGCTATTCATGAACCTGGGCGTCAAAGATGCCGAGATCCCCAGCCGCTTCATCAAGGAGTTCGAGAAGCTCCTGGCTGGCGGTATCTGGTGCATCGTGACTTTGAATTATTTCTTCGAGGAAGGGGCCAAAGGTTCGCCTTTCACGGTGCATGATCTCAAGCCTATCCAGATGCCAAACATGGATATGGACGCGTTGCTGGAAGCGCGCAAGGCGTTCAGTGAAAGCGAGTGGATTGATGTGTTGCTGCGCTCAACGGGCATGGAGCCAGCTCATTTCGATGAGCGCACGAAATGGCATCTGCTGACGCGGATGATTGCCTTCGTTGAAAACAACTATAACTGCTGCGAGCTTGGCCCCCGGGGTACAGGTAAGAGCCACATTTACAAGGAAGTCAGCCCGAACAGCATCCTGGTTTCCGGTGGTCAAACCACGGTTGCCAACCTGTTCTACAACATGTCGCGCCGGCAAGTCGGTTTGGTCGGGATGTGGGATGTTGTTGCCTTCGATGAGGTGGCAGGCATCTCGTTCAAGGACAAGGACGGCGTCCAGATCATGAAGGATTATATGGCCTCGGGTTCCTTTGCCCGTGGGCGTGATTCCATCTCAGCATCTGCGAGCATGATGTTTGTTGGCAACATCAACCAACCCGTGGACACCTTGGTCAAGACCAGCCACCTCCTGGCACCGTTTCCAAGCGCGATGATCGACTCTGCGTTTTTCGACCGTTTCCATGCCTATATTCCAGGCTGGGAGGTACCGAAGATGCGCCCTGAATTTTTCACTAATCGCTACGGGCTGATCACCGATTACCTAGCCGAATTCATGCGCGAGATGCGCAAACGAAACTTTGCCGATGCCATCGACCGTTTCTTCAAACTGGGCAACAACCTAAATCAGCGTGACACCATTGCCGTACGCAGGACGGTGTCCGGTTTGCTCAAGTTGCTACATCCAAGCGCCGACTATGACCGCGAGGCTGTGCGCCGCTGCCTTGAGTACGCATTGGAAACCCGTCGGCGGGTGAAGGAGCAGCTGAAGAAAATCGGTGGGATGGAGTTCTTCGATGTGCACTTCTCTTACATCGACGCCGACACCCTTGAGGAGACCTTTATCAGCGTGCCGGAGCAGGGTGGTGGTGGCCTGATCCCTGAAGGGCAGGGCAAGCCAGGAACAATGCATCTGGTGTCGACCGGTGCCAGTGGGCACCTGGGACTTTACCGGCTGGAAACCCAGATCACTGCTGGTAGCGGAAAGCTGAATATGTCCGGCCTCGGAAGCAGCTCATCAGCGAAAGAGGCCCTGAAGGTCGCATTCGACTACTTCAAGGCCAACATCAATCGGGTGAGCGCAGCGTCAAAGGTATGCAATCACGACTACCACCTGCATACCGTTGAACTTCACAACACGGGCGCTCCCAAAGCATTGACCCTCGCTGGCTTCGTTGCTTACTGCTCAGCTTTGATGCAGCGGCCACTGCAAGCGCAGATGGTGGTACTTGGCGATATGAGCCTTGGGGGCAATGTGGTGCCAGTAGAAAACCTGGCTGAATGCATGCAGGTGGCTTTCGATGCGGGTGCGAAACGCATCCTCCTGCCTATGGCCAGTGTAACGGACATCCCAACCGTACCTGGTGAGCTGTTTGCCAAGTTCCAAACCAGCTTCTACAGCGATCCGGTGGATGCGGTGTTCAAAGCGCTTGGGGTGACCTAAGGCATTGATGAACAGGGTTGTTCAGCAAATGATTAGGGATCGGAGGAGCAATGGGCAAGGGGCAGTTCAACAGGCCAGCAATCATCCCAGTTACTGAAATGCGCCTCAGCTATGGCTTTTCAGGGGACTGCTTTCCCCTTACTTTTGAGCTTTCCGAGCAGCTTAAGCCACTCATAACTTCGCATCTGCCTCGACGTAGAAAGTGGCATTTCAATGACCGGGTACTGCTTTGGCTTAGCCCTGAATTGGAGCCAGACTTGATAGCGTTCTATCAAGGTGGTGGTGATATCTTTCTGATGAGGTATGACGCGTCTTGGGCTCAAAAGCTCGATATTGAGCTGCTTCGTGAGCTGGCAAAGCGTGTGGAGGTACTCAGTCCCGGTATCCTGACCATGATTACCGGGCAGTAGAGACCGAGTTGGGTCTTTGCTGACTGATACCTCGACGCTATCTCCTTTGCCCCCGAAGCTCTGCGATCACCACGCAACTCAGCCGCTCCCCGTTTTCCTTCCGCGTCATGGCTCGTATGCCTGTCAGTTTCTCGCCCGGAATCTCCATTACAAGGTTGCTTGGGGCGTCGAAGAGACCATCATAATCAGCGGCATTCTGAACCCCGGCCAATTCTTGCATGGATAGCGAGTGGATCGGGTCGTAGCCGGTTTCGTAGCCCTCCACGAGCACCGCCATGTCGTCGGGAAATTGCTGTAGCAACTGAATCAATTGGGCAACTCTCATCTATTCATTCCTGTCCCGGGGGCTGGAGCAGTGGATATGACGCTCTATCGTTTCGGCTAGTTGCCTAGCGTCTAAAAGTGCATGGTGCGGAGCGTCGTCGAGCTCTTCGATATCGCTCTGGATCGCAGCTGGAAAAGTCCCAGCCTCAATACCTTCAGGGAGGCCTGGTGACCCTGCCAGCCATAGGAGCAACGGCCAGTCCCAGGCCATGGCATCGCTGATGATTTCGGCTGAGCCAACCAAGCGGAGAAACGAGAGTAAGTCCAGCCTGGCTTGTTCTGTGCTTTTACCATGTTGAGGCAAATCGAGCTGGGGTAAAACGATGGAATGGGTGAAGTCTGAGCACTCGTCTTCCGTCCAATTATCTGCAAGCTCGACATAGAACTCCTGACCGTCCGAAGAAACCAGCGCAAGGCTGATCAGCCGGTAGGTAAAGCGGTTCAGTTGGGTGAACTCAGTATCCAGGTACAGACGCGTCATGCGCGCTCCCCTGGCTGCCCGGCTGGAGGTTGTATCGCAATATGCAACCTTGGGTCTCACGAGAGTGGAGCCTTGTTTGTGCATGAGCTTCACCGATTGATTCAGGTTTCTCAGGAAAAAACCTACTGTTGAGAATGGTTTTGCCTGCCAACTTGAAGGTGCTCAAACGTTCCCGCAGGTGTTGAAGCAGGAGGGCGAGCTTTGCTCGTGAGCAGGTTTGAAGCTGGTAGGCCGGCCGGCTCCCAATTTGCTTTGCTAACGCACCAAGGTCAGCAGGCCGAAGGATTTGCGGTGCGCCAGTGTATGAAAAGTAAACGCCTGATTTCTCCAGCAGCTCCATTGTTTTTGGCTGCTGCGCTCTAATAGCGGTGTCATCAGTGCGGAAGGGCGTCTGGAGCGTCCGCCGCTTCGTTTCTGGATCTGCATCGAGCGCTGTCATCTTCGCTTTGAAGAGACTCGTCCGATTCGCGAAAGCTGATTCGCACTCCGGGGTCAGGTAAAACGGGCAGGCGGTCTTGGCGCGTGTGAAGGCGACATAGGCAGAACGGCGGTCGCTTGTTTCACTGACTAGATAAAACGCATGCTCAACGGTAAGTCCTTGGGATTTGTGTACAGTCATGGCGTAAGCATGATCGAGCTTGTCGTAGTCGCTGAGATGCCAGCAGATTTCGGTGCCTGAACGATCCAGACGGGCATACACGAGCGTTTCAACCCGTGCTTCATCAGTACCCGATTGGTGAAACGCGATATGAGTGACCGTCGCTCGGTCTCCATTGAACACTGGCGTCTGACCAAGCTTCGCGTTTTTGCGCAGCATTATCCGGTCGCCTGGGCAGAGCGCAAGCTGTCGGGAATATCCTCTGTCATTGCTCACCTGGATAACCTTTTCGACAGATTCGTCCAGCTCTCCATGTGCCAGGCGTATTTCCCGTACACGCTGATTGAGCTGGTTTACATGGCTGTTGCGATCAGCCAGCAAGAGGATTTCGCTCCAGTCGGTGCCAGCCCTGTGTGCCTGCGCGGCATCGTTGAGCATTTTTTCTAGGGAGGATGGATGCTCGTGGCTGGTTCCGCGAAGCAATCCTCGTCGCTGCATCATTGCAGGGGCATCCTGTGTATCGGAAAACCAGGCCTGGCTGATACCTCTATCCTCAACGCTGCGCTGGCGGGCTATCTGCTCAAGCCGCGCTGCGCCGAGGTGCTGGGTGAGCATATGCAGTGTGGATGCCGAGCCAACAGCCTCAAGCTGTTTAGAGTCCCCTACTAGCACAATCTTGGCTCCCGCAGCCTCGATATGGCTGAGGAGTTTATGCAGAGTGCGAGTATCCACCATGCCGGCTTCATCCAGCACGATTACGTCCCGGTTGGTCAAGGTAAATGGTTTTCTGGCGTTATCGCTCTCCAGCCTCATGAGCAGTGCATGGATGGTTTGCGAGTCAATACCGGCGCTTTTTTGCAGCTCGGCCGCAGCTGCCCCTGATGGAGCCAACCCGAGTACACGATGCGCGGCAGCGCTATAGGCAATTCTGAACGCGGCCAGTGATGCGGACTTTCCAGTGCCAGCAGCACCCTGGATGATTGCGATTTGGCGTCCATCGGTGGCATGCAGCATGGCTTGAACCTGCTCATCACGAAGGGGAAATCCTTTCTCCTGTTCGCATTGCCGCAATGCTTGCGAGATTTGAGGGTCGGACAGGGTGAAGCGTTGCCTATGTCTTGAAGCTTTGCGAGCAAAGCGCAGCAGGTCGGTTTCGAGCTGCCTGAAGGTTTCAGTAGTGAAATATGGCTCCTCACCAGGGCTGTCCGGCAGGCGCACAATTCCCAGTTGCTGGGAGACGGCGGATTCAATCTCGGAGAGTGATCCAATACCGCCATGCAGGATGCTCAGCATGGCGACAGCGCGGTCGAGATCGTGATGTCTGAAGACAGAGTTGTTCTTGAATACCAGGGCTTCGGCGGCAAGCAGGGTAGTTGGCGTGAGATCTCCAGGCTCGGGTGACAGGTCAGCTAGGCAGGATTTCCATTCCTCTCGCAACGTTTCCCCTCCAACCCTGGCTTTGGTTTGGCGTGTTCTTTTCGCGGCTGCTCGTGCCGCGTCAGCGCCTGATGCGCCCATGGCCTTCAGGGCATTCTGAATTTCTTGGCGGCGTGTGGAAAAACGCATGATTGTGCTGTGATCAACGCCGGCGACGACCAGGCCGCTGCGTTCAGGAGCGCACTCAAGATGATTGGCGACTCTTGGGAGATCTCGTTGCAGGATGCTTGCAAGGCTGGCATCAAACAGAGCGGCAATCTCCACTTGGCGGCGGTATAGCTCGCGGGCATCCAACGTTCTCCATTGGCCGTCGCTGCCGAGAACCAGATTCGGAAACTCCGCATGCACGTGAAGGTGCGGCTCCTGGCTGCGATTCGTGAATTGAAGATAAGTCGCTGCCACGACTTCGCCCGGATGAATCTCGCTGCCTTGTGCGCCAGTGCGGTAAGCGAAGATGCCACGACGTTCGAGGTGCAAGATGGTTCGACCGGTGGCTTCCATCATTGCACGCTCAAATGCCATTTGCTGATCGCGGGGAAGGGTGGCGTACAACAGTGACAACGACTTTTCGACGTTGAAAGACGTAGAAAATCCGGCCAGGGCTCGATTCTCATTGCTTAGCTGAGTTCGCCTTGTCTTGCTACAAAATGATTTTCCCGTCCTTGGGTTGATGCCAGACATAAGGGCTTTATAGTCGCCGTTCTTTGGTCTGGCGCCGAGTTTCAGTTCGCTTGATCCGCTGCCAACAAAAGCAGCTAGTAGGGTATCGCTATCGAGCTTGAAGTAATAGTCTTCAGCACCTGACGATTTATGAGATATCTCCTCTCCAGTTTCATGGTATTCGGCACGCGCTTGGATGTCTTCTGCGTTGAATTTATCGATTGTAAAAATGCTCATATTTGATCCTCAAGATCGAGGATCGATATCAGGCCGGCCTTTACGCCATCGCCCGCGGCATCAGTGACCCTGACGCTCAACAGGGAAATTGAGCGAGCTATTTCATCCTGAATAACCTGGGCTGTAGCGCGATCTAGCTGGATTACTTTCGTTGTCTTTAAAGAGAATCGGCGATTAATAATGGCTACAAGGTCGTCAACCTCAATCGACGTTATTATTTTTTCAAGAACACGGCTTTGAGCGATGCCAAGGGATTTGGCTAGATTAACCAATGCTATTTGGTTCGTATGACTCTCTATGTTCTGGCTGTAGATTTTTCTCATGACATGCCTCATTGAATATGCCTACTACATTATTAGTAGAGGCACATGAGCATGAGCTTGTGCAATAGTTCATTTGTGGATTTGAGTTTGACGCAGGTGCAACCTTCGAAGAAGGTGCAGCAGTGTTAAATGAATTCCTCTTCTGTTCATGTCTTTTTTCTTCATTTGTAATGTGGTCTCTTGCTGTCGGGTCTTTTCGTCTCTTGTCTTTCTTATTCGGCTGCCGTCGCTGCTTTTCAAGCATTTATCGTTTTATAGCTGAATTTAACTTGGGCGGTAGATTCCATTGTTCGCGGATTGCTGTAATGATTAATAAAAGTAAGGGGGAGTTATGGCTAAAGGGCAAGCAAGAATATCGCTTCATGGGCAAAGGGACGTTCTAATTAATTTGCTCAAGGACTATGTGACTCTAAGCGATATGGCTTTGGTTCTGAGAGGGGTTGGTGTACATGTGTCGATTTCAAGTTTGTATAGATACATGCTTAGCGATTTAACTGAAGAGTATAAGGAATATCTTTGGCATACAGGGCGTGGGCTATTGAGGAGCAGGCAGGGTCAAATCCAGAGCCAAGGACAGGGAGCTTTCAGGCGAAAGGAAACGGTTAGCAGGGGGCAGGTTGATGCCAAAATATTTAACCAAAAAGACTTCAATAAATTTATATCTAATAATAGGTGATGCTTTATGAAGATTATTGTAGCTGGTATAGGTGGTAATGTAGGGAAGTCAACATTGGCTGCGCATCTGCTTGTGCCTCGTATGAATAACGCCAAGCTCCTCATTGTTGAGTCAATCAATCAAGACACCAAAGATCTGGTTGATGATTTTGAGACGGTACGCGGTGAGAAGTTTAGGCAAATATATTTAGAGCTGGTGGTGAATGATGACCTGGTTGTAGATGTAGGTGCGTCAAACGCTGAGGATTTTTTTGCAGGGCTAACGTCGTTGAATCAGGGATATGATGAGGTTGACTTTTTTCTTATACCTACCGTGCCTGGCTCGAAGGAGCAGGATGAGTCAATTTTAACTGCGCGTATGCTTGCAGCAATGGGGGTTGATAAAAGTAAGATTCAGATTGTGTTTAATCGAGTGCGTCGGAGTGTTGAGGAAGAGTTCCCTGTCGTTTTGAATGCTGCTAAAGAGTTTGATTGTTTTATTGCTAATCCGGATTGTATGGTTTTTGAGAATGATATCTATGCGGATTTGGCTGGCTTAAAAATGCCATTGAACGAGGCATGTGTTTTTGCTGAGAATAGTTTGCATAAATTAAAGACTGATTTGAGAAAGGTAGCCAAATTCTCCGAGCAATATTTTCGCTATGCAAGGCTGCTTAATGTTGCTAAGAAGGCAGTAAATACATCGGGTCAGTTAGATGACGCTTTTAGCGCCTTGTTTGGCGAGGCCGAAAATGCAGTCAAGTAACGCTAGGCCTCTCACGAAACATGAAAATCTTTTAAGGCTTCTGTTTGAGCATGCAGGTGAGATAGTTGATAAGTTGGAGTTCTTGAATGAGTCGGCTCGGAAGCTGGATCGTGTTGAGCTTTTGATAAACGGATTTGATGGAACGCCTGGGCTCATTGAAATTGTGGAGGCATTGACTTATGAGGTAAATCGAATCGAGCGCGGGGCTGGTAGGCCATCAAATTTAGATGTGCAAGATATTATTATTCGATTGGCTAGGATTGAGTCAATTTTAGATAAGCCAATTGATGATGACCCGACCAGGCTGAGGAAGCAGCAAGATAATTCGACAGTATTGCGAAAGCTAACTGCATTTATGTGGCTGGTTTCGCTTCTAGGATTGTTTAATGTATCCTTCTTAGTGTGGGGGCGCATCGCTAGCTAAGCTGATGATAGTTTCATGTTGGTGGATCAGGGTGCCGGCTAAATGTAAGGCACATTCGTGCTCTCTCGGATCGCTTTGGCGTCCCAGCGGATGTTTTTTTGTCAGCGCTGGGCGCTTCGTTCGGTTAGGAGACTCCCATAGAACGCTGTAGCCTGACGTCGATACGTTGTTCAATTTTTGAAGTATGGAGCGCTGATGCCAGACGACCAGATGACCCTCGCCAAACGGTTCTGGGTCGATGACATGCCGGGTTCTTCAGTCTCTGGTTCTCGCCTGTCTAACCTTCTGGAGGCCTTTGCCCAAGGTAAACCAGTGAGTGCGCTAGGGCTGCGCTTCTTGTTTGAAAAAGGGCTCAAGAGCCTGGCGCAATTCGTTGCTGGCGATATTTCTGAGTCACAGTTTTTTCTGCTTGCGCCGATTGAGCAGTCATCGAGGGTTGCCGCTGCGGCCGAGCATCAGAAAGCCCTTGAGCAACAGCGGCAGGTTGAGCAAGAGGCGGCTGAGGCACGCCACGCTGCCATGATGGCTCGCTTCCATGCCGAGAGACTTCAGCGCGAAAGCGATCCGAAATTCATTGCTCGCCAAAAGAATCGCGAGCTGCGAGAAAACTATGGTGTTGACGGCTTCGTCGACGAGCTCGACTTCAGGCAACTGATGGCGATTTTGCGCAAGCTGGATGGTGGAAGGCGGCTTTCCGAGGAAGAAGCCGTTTGGCTAAAAAGCGAGGGTAGGGGATACGCTTCTGAGGAAATTCTGCGTGCTCATAATCGTCTTGAAGCTGACTACTACCTGGGTGAGTTTCGTAAGACGGGTGATGTCTGGCAGTTAGTGAATGCCAGCGGTCACCTGCGCAAATGCGATGCCTCACGCGAAGCGCATGACCTCTTGGTAAAGATCCAGGAAGGTGCTCTCAAGCAAACCAAGCTGAAGTCGGCAGTTCGCACTACGCATGGTGGGGTGCTACGAGATCTAGGTCGCCACAACGAAGCACTTCAGTTGGCGGACGAAGCTCATCGACTTTTGCCGAATAGCTTTCGCCCGTGCACCCTTCTCGGGGCATTGAATCTTGAGATGGGCAACATTGCTCTGGGTCACGAATGGTATACAAAGGCCGAGGAGCGGGGGGCGAAACCAGGCAGCATCGAGTCGGAGATTCGCTCACTGCTGGGGCGTATGCCTCCGGAGAAACGAGAGTCTGTGATGGGACAGCTGCTGAGTATTGACTCCGTCCGATACGCTTGGCTCCGCAAGAAGTCCGCCTTAAAAAGGCATCATCGTTGAGGTGTTGTGGCTAGTGGTGCGTATGCTGGGATTGCCACGGGCATGGCTATAATCACCCTTTATGAGCTGCAAAACTCCTCTGCAAGCCGCAGTGTTGCGTTGTCAAAGCCGCAGATTTTTGTCAATTTACACTAATCAAATTCGATTGACCGTATTGGTAAATCTCTTAAAATCAAATAGTTAGGCGTTTTCACTGTCTTTGGAAAGCTTGCATGGGGTGCAAGGGGTCGAGTGTTCGAATCACTCCGTCCCGACCAACAAATCCCAACATCAGAGCCTGATCAGTGATGATCAGGCTTTTTTGTGTTGGGGCTTTTGCGGGGTTTTTTCATCCTGCCTACCCTTCTCAGTAATGAAGCGTTGGTCGTCTCAAATTCGTCGCCGAATTCTTATCGGCCTCATCGTCGCGTGAGCCGCTGTCGAGCTTGTGCAGGGCTATAAGGCGCTGCAGGAATGTTCATGTCTGCGCCTCCCTTTTCCAAAGATGGGCCGATCGATTTAGGCGTCTGCGCGCAGCTCCCCACGATCTAAATCGATGTCTTGCACTCCGATGCGGAGCTCCGGCACGTAACGCCGGACGGCTTAGTTGAAATCTGCTCGGCGCATGCCGAGGTGGGTGGGGTTGCACTGGCTCGCAGCATTAGCCCTATATGTCGTGAGTGCTTGAGGCGGCTGTGCGGGTGCTGTCGGCCCGCAATGCGTGGACGGTACTGTAGCAACGCTGTTGGTTCCGGCCCGTGACCTCCAGGCGCAGCCTGTCGATGGTCAGAGCAACGTGCGCTGGCTGCAGCTTAGGAACGGAATGAGGCTCCATGAGCCTTCATGTTCTGCTGGCTCGGGTAACGGTTGGCTGCCACGCTGCGAGATGTCCTGTCGTGCGACCTTGTTCCTGTTGGCTGGCATCAGGACAAATTTAGGAAATAAAAAACGCCCGATGCGGGACATCGAGCGTCTTTGATAGCAGTAGACCCGATGAGGTTGAGCCTGATCGAGTCTTTACTGTTGCCTTACCGGTCGAGGTCTCGCTGGGGGTGGCCGGTGTATAGCTGTCGTGGGCGACCGATCTTCTGGCCCATCGCGATCATTTCCTTCCAGTGCGAGATCCAGCCAACTGTGCGTGCAAGTGCAAACATAACGGTGAACATGCTGGTTGGAATCCCGATGGCCTTGAGAATGATGCCTGAGTAGAAGTCCACGTTCGGGTACAGGTTACGCTCTGCGAAGTAAGGATCGTTCAGAGCAATCTCTTCGAGCTTCATTGCAAGCTCGAGCTGCGGATCGTTAATGCCCAGCTCACCCAGTACTTCGTCGCAGGTCTGTTTCATGACCTTGGCGCGAGGGTCGAAGTTCTTGTAAACGCGGTGGCCAAAGCCCATCAGCTTGAACGGGTCGTTCTTGTCCTTGGCCTTGGCCAGGAATGTTTCGATGTTCGAAACGTCGCCGATCTCGTCCAGCATGGTGAGAACAGCTTCGTTCGCGCCGCCGTGGGCCGGACCCCATAGCGCAGCAATACCGGCTGCGATGCAAGCGAATGGGTTTGCGCCAGTGGAGCCTGCCAGTCGAACGGTCGAGGTCGAAGCGTTCTGTTCGTGGTCCGCATGAAGAATGAAGATGCGGTCCATTGCTTTGGCCAGAACCGGGCTGATCGGCTTCACTTCGCACGGTGTGTTGAACATCATGTGAAGGAAGTTTTCAGCGTAGTTCAGGTCGTTGCGTGGGTACATCATCGGCTGACCCATGGAGTACTTGTAAACCATGGCGGCCAGAGTGGGCATCTTAGCGACCAAACGCACCGCGGAAATTTCGCGGTGGTGGGGGTCGTTGATGTCCAGAGAGTCGTGATAGAAAGCCGAGAGCGCACCTACAACGCCGCACATGATCGCCATTGGGTGCGCGTCACGACGGAAGCCGTTGAGGAACGACTTGAGTTGCTCATGAACCATGGTGTGGTTCTTGACGGTGCTGATGAACTTCGCTTTTTCCTCGGCGGTAGGCAGCTCGCCGTTCAACAGGAGATAGCAGGTCTCGAGATAATCGGCCTTTTCGGCCAGCTGTTCAATCGGGTAGCCGCGATGCAGCAGAACCCCTTTATCACCGTCGATATAGGTGATCTTGGATTCGCAAGAGGCGGTGGACATGAAGCCGGGGTCGAAGGTGAAGCGACCCGTGGAGGTCAAGCCTCGTACATCGATTACGTCAGGCCCTACGGTGCCGGATAGAACGGGCAGTTCGATGGCGTCTGCGCCTTCGATGATCAACTGCGCTTTTTTGTCAGCCATGTATGGCCTCCTGTTTTATGCTTGGAATCATCATGGCCCCCCACGCAGGGCCCGCATCACTATAGTGAGATAAATCACAAAGTCAATTTACGCGGACCCCCGCTGCAGCGGGCATTCAAGGGTAAATTCGCTTACACAGATAGTCTGTTTACGGCATTTATATAGGGGTCGCCATCCGCCTTTAGTGGCACTTCACCACATTGTCATTAGCCACCTAACTGTTTATAATCGGCGACCGACCGGCAGGGGCCTTACAGGCAGTTTCCTGTGGGTTGTCACTCGTGGGTGGCGGGTACCGCTGCGTGCTCTTCCCAACAACTTTGCCCTGCTGTTCGGGGCTCTCAAGTGTGAAAAAAAAGCCGTGAAAAGCCAACGACCTGTAAACCTAGATCTTAGGACAATAAAACTTCCTATAACTGCCTACACCTCAATCCTGCATCGCATATCTGGCGTGATCCTGTTTGTTGGTGTGGCCATCCTGCTGCTTGCGCTTGATACCTCCCTTTCTTCTGCCGAAGGCTTTGAAGAGGTGAGGGCATACCTCGGTAGCCCGCTGGCGAAATTGGTTGTATGGGCGCTCCTCGCTGCGTTGCTCTATCACCTGGTTGCTGGCGTCCGGCATTTGGTGATGGATTCCGGGCACGGCGAAACGCTGGAAGGCGGAAAGCTTGGCTCGAAAATCGTTTTGGCCGTTTCGGCAGTGTTGATCGTCCTGGCGGGAGTGTGGATATGGTAACCAATGTCACCAATTTTTCCCGGTCTGGTCTATACGATTGGATGGCTCAGCGCGTTTCTGCGGTGGTCCTTGCGGCTTACTTTCTTTTCCTGATTGGATACCTCGTTGCCAATCCGGGGCTGGATTACGCTCAGTGGCATGGCTTGTTCTCAGCTCAGTGGATGCGCATCTTCAGCCTTCTCGCACTCGTTGCGCTCAGTGTTCATGCCTGGGTTGGTATGTGGACCATTTCCACTGATTACCTGACCAATATGGCTATTGGCAAGTGGGCTACCAGCGTGCGTTTTCTCTTCCAGGCAGTGTGTGGCATAGCCATGTTCACTTTCTTTGTCTGGGGCGTGCAGATTCTTTGGGGTATCTGATTCATGGCTAGCATTCGTACTCTTTCTTATGACGCCATCATTATCGGTGGCGGCGGCGCCGGCATGCGCGCTGCGTTGCAGTTGGCTCAGGGTGGTCACAAAACTGCAGTAGTGACCAAGGTTTTTCCAACTCGCTCGCACACCGTTTCTGCTCAGGGTGGCATTACCTGTGCTATCGCATCGGCTGATCCGAATGACGATTGGCGCTGGCACATGTACGACACCGTCAAGGGGTCCGATTACATTGGCGACCAAGACGCCATTGAGTACATGTGTTCAGTCGGCCCTGAGGCTGTGTTCGAACTGGAGCATATGGGGCTGCCATTTTCGCGTACCGAGCAGGGGCGTATCTATCAGCGTCCGTTTGGTGGTCAGTCGAAGGACTATGGCAAGGGCGGGCAGGCAGCTCGCACGTGCGCGGCGGCAGACCGTACCGGTCATGCGCTACTTCACACGCTCTATCAGGCTAACCTGAAGGCCGGTACATCGTTCCTCAACGAGTGGTATGGCGTGGATCTGGTGAAGAACCAGGACGGTGCCATCGTTGGCATTATCGCGATCTGCATCGAAAACGGTGAGACCGTTTACATCCGCTCCAAGGCTGTCGTGCTGGCTACCGGTGGCGCCGGCCGGATCTATGCGTCGACGACCAACGCACTGATCAATACCGGTGACGGGATTGGCATGGCGTTGCGTGCTGGCGTGCCGGTTCAGGATATCGAGATGTGGCAGTTCCACCCGACCGGTATTGCTGGTGCTGGCGTGCTGGTAACTGAAGGTTGCCGCGGCGAAGGTGGCTATCTGATCAACAAGCACGGCGAGCGCTTCATGGAGCGTTACGCTCCGAACGCTAAGGACCTGGCTGGTCGCGATGTGGTTGCGCGTTCCATGGTCAAGGAAATCCTGGCCGGCAATGGTTGTGGTCCAGACGGCGATCACGTGATGCTGAAGCTTGATCATCTGGGTGAAGAAGTACTTCACAGCCGCTTGCCTGGTATCTGTGAGCTGTCTAAGACATTTGCCCATGTAGATCCTGTGACGGCTCCGGTTCCTGTGGTTCCAACCTGCCATTACATGATGGGTGGCGTAGCCACCAATATTCATGGTCAGGCAATCACTCAGGATTCCAATGGCAACGACAAGATCATCGATGGCCTGTTCGCTGTGGGCGAAGTGGCATGTGTGTCGGTACACGGTGCAAACCGTCTGGGCGGCAACTCTCTGCTGGATCTGGTTGTATTCGGACGCGCGGCCGGTCTGCACCTTGAGAAGGCTCTAAAGGAAGGTGTCGAGCACCGCGGTGCGACCGAAACCGACCTGGACGTTGCGCTGAACCGCCTGGCCAGCTTGAACGAGCGGACCGAAGGCGAAGATGTCGCTTCGCTGCGGAAGGAGCTACAGAGCTGCATGCAGAACTACTTCGGTGTATTCCGTACGGGCGAGTACATGCAAAAGGGCATTGCTCAGCTTGCTGATCTGCGCCAGCGGATAGGTAACGTTAAAATCAACGACAAGAGCCAGGCATTCAATACCGCACGTATTGAAGCGTTGGAGCTGCAGAACCTTCTTGAGGTGGCTGAAGCAACCGCCGTTGCCGCAGAGAACCGTAAGGAATCGCGTGGCGCTCATGCCCGTGAGGATTTTGAAGAGCGTGATGATGAGAACTGGCTGTGCCACACCCTGTACTTCCCGGGTGAAAAGCGCGTAGCCAAGCGTGCCGTGAACTTCTCTCCGAAGACAGTTCCGACTTTCGAACCCAAGGTCCGGACTTACTGAGGTCGCCGATATGTTGCAAGTGAGCGTTTATCGCTACAACCCGGATAAAGACGAAAAGCCCTATATGCAGGACTTCCAGGTCAATACCGATGGTAAAGACCTGATGGTGCTGGATGTGCTGGCTCTCATCAAAGAACAGGATGAAGGCTTCTCCTATCGTCGCTCCTGCCGCGAAGGCGTCTGTGGCTCGGACGGCATGAACCTGAACGGTAAGAACGGACTGGCCTGCATCACCCCACTGTCGTCTGTAGTCAAAGGCAACAAGTTGGTGGTGCGTCCGCTACCAGGTTTGCCTGTGATTCGTGACTTGGCAGTCGATATGGGCATCTTCTATAAGCAGTACGAGAAGGTTCGTCCTTATCTGATGAACGATACGCCAGCTCCGGCTATCGAACGTCTGCAGAGCCCGGAAGATCGCGAGAAGCTTGACGGCCTGTATGAGTGCATTCTGTGTGCTTGCTGCTCGACCAGCTGCCCGTCCTTCTGGTGGAACCCAGATAAGTTTCTTGGTCCAGCTGCGCTGCTTCAGGCCTACCGCTTCCTGGCCGACAGTCGCGACACTGAAACAGAGAACCGTCTCTCTGCATTGGACGATCCGTTCAGCGTGTTCCGTTGCCGGGGCATCATGAACTGCGTCAGTGTTTGCCCGAAAGGGCTGAATCCGACCAAGGCCATTGGCCATGTCCGGAATATGCTGTTGCAGAGCGCAACCTGATGTGCCTCAGGTTTCTGTGATTATTGATAATAGTTGCAGACCCTAATGCTTCACCGCGACACCTACGGCGCCGGAGTCTGACTCGGCGCCGTAGTCATAGTAGGAATCCCAGCTTACAAGGCGGGGATTCGCTCTGAAATTTTGAAGACCAGCAGGAGCATCCGGGGTGGTTCTCGGAAACTATCTGCGCGGTCCGTAGTGGCTTTACCTGGGTCGCTGCTTCAGAACTTGGGAAGTCATGCTGCGGTCTCCACGCTGGTGGTGTCTCCTTATCGAAGGTGACCAGACATGCAAGAAAGCGTAATGCAGCGCATGTGGGACAGTGCCCACCTATCCGGTGGTAACGCTGCCTATGTGGAAGAGCTTTATGAGCTCT